>JRYH01000601.1_pt1 | contig 398641 bp, 342 predicted proteins | sample 235351 | NCBI WGS metagenome assembly JRYH01 (sample SAMN03074221, study PRJNA261480) | activated sludge metagenome | biome: Wastewater Treatment Plant; feature: Wastewater; material: Activated sludge; isolation source: activated biomass of a wastewater treatment plant treating wastewater... ... | reverse complement strand
GGTTGTTCAGAGGTTCCTTAGCCATTCATTCCCTCATTGCGTTCTCTTCACTCGTTGGCCTTCCTCCCTGAACCATTCGATTATAAGCGAGTCGGGGATGATCATCCCAGGAACTGCCTTTGTTTCTGCCGCCTGCCAAATCACGTCCCACGGTGACCCTGGTTCGTGGGTCAGATCTGAGAGCTTGAACGCATGAAAAGGGGCGTAGTAATCGAAGATGTTATTGAGAAAGTGAGCTGCTTCGCCGTTTACGTCGATAGTCGCATCCACATATCCACAGGCATTTGCATCGAACGCCTGGAGCCGTCGGTGAATGGGCTGCGCGCCCCATTGCTTGATTTGGTCGTACACCACTCGATTGACCGGGCCGTGCTGCCACGCCTCGAACGGTTGAGCCACCAAGGGGCGCCCGTATTTAGCAAGATGCCATCCGTGGGCGAAGTAGAGCACCTTGAGAAGAGTCATCGACGTCACTTGCATACCGCGCTGTCGGGCGCGATCTAGGAAGTAATTGGCGACTCCGCGAGCATCATGCATGAAGCGGCCCTAGAACATAAATAGAACAACGTCAAGGTAGGCCACGGACCATTTCGCTTAGCAGCAGCTTGGCAAGCTGTTCGGGGTAATGAGTGTGCCCGCCAAGCTGAGTGGACTTCTCCGCCAGTTCATACTGTACGGTGACGCAGCCGTGCTCGACGTAGTAGCTGCCCCGGTACTCTTTGCCGAGGTGCGTGATCGTCACTGGGCTAGATGCAGGCCGATGGCGTGTCTTCCGAGCCATGTGGCACTCCTTGGAGTTGCTACGCGGAACTCGGTTATCGATGCCCACCAGAATGTTTGCTACTGGTTTGCAGGGGGTATATGGGGCGGCTAGAAACCATCTAACCCCTTGTAATTATTGGTCGGAGCGGGGAGATTTGAACTCCCGACCCCCAGTCCCCCAGACTGGTGCGCTAACCAGGCTGCGCTACGCTCCGATTGAGACGCCTCTTTTGCACGGCAGCGCCGCAGGGGTCAATCACCAATCCCACGGCTTACTCATTGCTCCTGAAGTTGTCTGTCGAACCAGATTTGAGCGGCAGGACGGGATTTCAGGGCGTCAGACGCGCCAGGTCTTCAGGTTTGAGCGGCAGCGGGCGCACATCTGGGCCCCTCGGCTGCAAGAGCGCGGCGGGCGCGGCCAATGCCGCATACCAGGGATCGCCCGACGACGCATCGGCGGGCAGAGCGAGGTCCACAACCGCAACGCCTGTTTCGACCAGCTCGCCTGGCCAGTCCGGCGTTGCAGAACTGGCCGGTGTCGCCGACCTCGCGTGCTCCCCGGCGCTTTCGCCCCCTATCCCGGCGCGGCGCCCCAACACGCCTGCGGCAGTCAAGAGCCGCCCCATGCCGACCCCGTCCAGCTTCGCCAGCGCCTCCAGCCTCACCCAGGCGCTAAGAACGGGATCACGTGCCGGCACGTTACCCTCGTGTTGCGTCCGCGTGTCCTGCCGCACCGCGGCGTTGGGGACGAGCGGCAAGGCGCGTGCGGCCTCGATCAAGTCTGCCTGCCGCCGCGCCGGCATGCGCAGAGTACGCTGCCGCTCGATATCGACACCGACAGAAGCTCCCGATGAGAGGGCGATGAGGGCGCGTCCCGCGGCATGCGAAACGCTGAACGAGACGGACGCACCCGGCAACACCGGCTTGCCACCGGGCAGGCGCACGAAGGGGGCGCGGGCGACGCGGTCGCTGCCGGTGAACGCGGCGATCAGCACGCGCAACGCAATCATCGACAGCCGCCGCTGGAGCCGCAGCTCATCGTGGTTCAATTCCGCAATGCGCTTCAGGTCATCGGGATCTAGACGCGGCCGCCGCCGTTCTTCGGCCTCGAGGGCTGCTGCGGCCTGCTCCAGCTCGACCAGCCAGACTTCAACCAAAAATCGCACTCCCCTTGCGGTGAGGCGCACGACGAAACCGCCAGCGAGGAGACTCAACCGGCCGCGCCCACCACCCGCTTCGACTTGGCGGCCTCAGTATCGCCCGATTGCATCGGCGGCGCACCCATCAGGATGGCGCGACATTCCTGCAATTCGGCGATCACCTTGGCAATATCCCTGGTGCGGCTTGCCTCAGCCGACGTGCTTATCGAACGGGGCGATGGCGTTGCGGGCACACTTGCCGGCGCCGCCTGGGTCGCATTGCTGACGTGATCCGCCTTTGCCGGAACACGCGATGGGGAAGCCGGACCGGCAGCACTGTCGCCGCGCTCGCGCGATGATAACGGAGCAGGCGCCGTACCCGCCTTGGCGCCGGACTCCACCTCGGAGCCGACGCTCTTGACGGCATCGATACCGCGTTCACGCAAGATCTTCTGCACGCCCTTGATCGTGTAGCCCTCAGCGTGAAGCAGGTGGCGTATGCCGCGCAGCAACTCCATGTCCGCAGGACGGTAATAGCGTCGCCCACCGCCACGCTTCATCGGTTTGATCTGCGGGAATTTGACTTCCCAGAACCTAAGCACGTGCTTGTGCAGGTTCAGTTCCTCGGCCACCTCGGAGATGGTCCGGAATGCTTCTGCCGCTTTCGCCATTGCCGCCCTCTTGCGCTCTGACTTTTGATGCTTCGCTGCTGACTGACCTCTCGATGCTAACCCTGATTCAGGACGGGGCACTTTTCGTCGATATTCAAGGCCGTTGCGCCTCTCCCCGCGTTACCGCCCATTGGCGATCATCACCGCTTCAAAACCAGCTCTCTTACAAACGGCACCCGCGTCCCGCCCGCACGGCTGGAGGCAACCGACAAATCAAATGCCTAAAAAACCGCCCCGCGCCCGAGACACCGGAAACATGCGCCCGGTGCTGCAACTATAAACCGCAACATCTGCCAACTGTGCAATGTCGCTCCCCCTCCCATGATGCGCCGCCGTCAATGAAGAGTGTGGCTGCAGCTAAAGTCTGATTAACGCCCTTCGCCGGGACACTTGAGCGCTTTAGTCTCAGCCGGTCAGGCTCCAGATCGTCATGTTTGATGGAAACATGAGCACGACCCAACTCTTTGTTTTGAGCATGTTTTTCACGCTGAACCGCTGCACACTCAGCTAAACATGCTCTAGGCCGGCCCGTTGTCTGCAGGCGAACCCTTGGAGCGGCCCTCGTTGATCTTGTCCTTCATGATGTTCGAAGCGCGGAACACAAGCACACGGCGCGGCGTGATCGGCACTTCCTGCCCGGTTTTCGGGTTGCGGCCAACGCGCTCGCCTTTCTCGCGGATGCCGAATGATCCGAACGACGACAGCTTGACGTGCTCGCCCTGTGCCAGCGTGCCGGAAATCTCGCTCAGGACAAGCTCCACCAGTTCCTGAGATTCATTGCGGGGCAGTCCCACCTTGCGCACCAGGGCTTCAGCCAGATCGGCGCGTGTCAACGTCTTGCCACTCATCCTCGTCCGCTCGCTCCCGAAAAGTCATTTTTGCCGTTATTCTCAGCCATGCTACCGGCGGCTGCGGCGGCGGTCAATCGCGGAAACGGTCAACTGACTGAAATTCAAAGCATAATCTTTAAGATCGCGCAGTTTTGGGGATTTCCAGTTCGTAGATGGCGGCTCAAATCTACCAGCGCGCCAGCACCGCACCCCAGGTGAACCCTCCCCCCATTGCCTCCATGAGCACAAGGCTGCCCTCTTTCAGCAGGTGATTTTCGAAGGCATGGTTCAGCGCCAGCGGGATGGACGCTGCGGACGTATTTCCGTGCTTATCGAGCGTCACGATGATCTTGTCGGGGCTGACGTTGAGCTTCCTGGCAATGCCGTCGAGAATGCGCTTGTTGGCCTGATGCGGCACGAACAGGTCGATGTCATCGGCCGCGTATCCGGTTGCCAACAGCGTTTCCTCGATGACGCCGGAAATCTTCTGCACGGCGTGGCGGAACACCTCGCGGCCGTTCATCCGCAGGTGCCCGGTGGTCTTTGTCGAACCGGGGCCGCCGTCGACATAGAGTAGATCCTCGTAGCGTCCATCCGAACGAATTCGCGAGAACAGGATGCCGCGGTCCTCGCGCGCGCCGTGCGTCGGCTGCGCCTCGAGTACGACGGCGCCGGCACCGTCTCCGAACAGGACGCACGTGCCGCGGTCGCTCCAGTCGATAATGCGCGAAAATGTTTCTGCACCGACGACAAGAGCGCGACGGAATTGCCCGGTCTTGAGCAGGCTGTCGGCGATCGTCAGCGCGTAGACGAAGCCGGAGCATACCGCCTGGACATCGAACGCGGCGCCCCGCGTGATGCCGAGGCCCGCTTGGATGCGCACAGCCGTAGCCGGGAAGGTCCGGTCCGGTGTCGCCGTGGCGCAAATCACGAGATCGATATCGAGGGGATCGATGCCGGAGCGGACCAGCGCCTGCTTGCAGGCGGTGACACCAAGATTGGACGTCAACTCGTCTTCAGATGCAATGTGTCGGGAATGAATGCCGGACCGCTCCACGATCCACTCGTCCGACGTTTCGACCAATTTGGCCATGTCGGCATTCGTCATAACGCGCTTGGGCACGCAGGCACCGACACCGCGGATCACCGATCGAATTACTGCTACCACTCTCGTCTCGCTTTCCGGTCGGGGGCTGCGCCGGAATAGCTTTCCGGACACGCCGCCAAGACCCGTTTCTCCATTGCGGTTCCCGCATGGCGGAACCGATTTGTGCGGCCTTTCATCGCCGCTGCTCAGCTCTTCCTGTCGATCTGCGCACCGAGCGCCTCGTGGAACGTGTCGAGATCGGAGGCCAGACGATCGACGAGGCCGCTTTCCGCCATCTCAAAGCCCAGATCGACGGCGCTGGCAAAGCCGAAAGCGTCGGTGCCACCGTGACTTTTGATGGCAATACCATTGAGGCCGAGGAACGTGCCGCCGTTGACGCGCCGCGGATCCATCTTGTGCTTCAATACCTTGAACCCGCCGCTCGCAAGCAGGGCTCCAAGCCTGGAGAACAAGGTGCGGCTCATCGCCTGCTTGAGGTACTGGCCGACCTGCCGCGCGGTACCTTCCGCTGTCTTCAATGCGATGTTACCGGCAAAACCCTCGACGACAACGACGTCGACGACCCCCTGACCGATTTGGTCGCCTTCGACGAAGCCCTTGTAGACCAGTGGCAGCTTGGTGTCCTTCAGCCAGGCGTGGGCCTGCTTGACCTCATCAACTCCCTTGATCTCCTCGACACCAACGTTGAGCAGCCCGACGGTCGGGCTCTCGATGTGGAACAACGCGCGCGCCATCGCTGCACCCATCATGGCAAAGTCGCCCAACTGTCGGGCCGTCGCGCCGACGTTGGCACCGACGTCGAGGACAATGCATTCGGCATTGATTGTCGGCCAGAGCGCCGCAATACCAGGGCGCTCGATGCCGGGCATGGGGCGCAGGATGAGCTTGGCCATGGCCATCAGCGCGCCCGTATTGCCAGCCGAGACGGCGACGTCAGCCTCACCGTTCTTTACCGCCTCGAGTGCCACCCACATGCTCGAACCCTTACCGCGTCGCAACGCCTGGCTGGGCTTGTCATCCATGGCGACGACGATGTCGGTTGGCAGAACGCGGCAACGCTCCTTAAGGCGCGGATGCTTGGCGAGTTCAGCCTCGATCTCGTCGGCTCGACCGGCGATCAGGAACTTGAGGCTCGGATGGCGCTCGAGCGAGATGGCTGCTCCGCCGATGATGACGGAAGGACCGTGGTCTCCGCCCATGCCGTCGAGCGCTATGGTTTTGGAGTGCTGCATCAGATCGCGACGCCTGGGAATTCTCTCATCGGCAATTCGGGCCTGGCATCAGTATGTGCGACGGAGAGGCCCCCACATCCCCGACAAACGGCCCGGAAGATAACCTTTTGCCGATGCCGCACAACCGCTTTCTTCGATTCCACCGGGCATACCGGTGCATGACGACTGAAAATGGTACGTTACCCGTCTCAACCCGCCTTTTGAGTTGTCAGGTTTTATCCTTCAATGCCGCCAAGGAGGCGAACGGATTGTCGCGCTCGCCCGCGCCAGCGTCGCTGCCGGGCTCGCACCACGCGAAGGTGGCGCCGGGCGCGCGCGGATACGGATCGATCGCGGTGGACAACTGCTCATAGATCAACCGCCCCACGTCGATCATCCCCTGCCGGATGGCCTCGGGAGTAGATTCAGCGAGTGCCTCGCGCTCCTCGGTTTCCCCGCCTGGACGGGACGCCGCCGGCAGCAGATCCTCGGGCCAGAACTCTTCCTCGAACGTCTCGTGGATGTTGGCATGCACCGGCGCCAGTGTGAGGATGCATGCTTGCGTGGCGGCCGCCGACAACTCGCCTTTCACTTTGTAGCGGCCATTACCCAATGGGCGAACCCGGTAGGAGACTTCCAAGTGCAAGAGTGCGGGAAGATAGAGCGCTGCGGCCAGCGCCGCAAGCTCGCTGGGCGTTGCCTCGCGCTCGATATCGAGGCCGTGCTCGGCGATCTCGGCGGCCCGGTGACTCCATTTCTCGAGCGGATCGGGTGCATTGCTGCTTGTCGTCGACGTCGGCATGACCAATCCCCATTCTGGTCGCATCATCATCGCCGGAATTACACCGGAAGCGGTGTGGCGAACACCGTGCCCGCGACAACCGCTTCGGCGTCCGCAGCAGCCAGGGCGTCGCGCTGGCGGAAAGCGTGAGCCGCCAGCCCTTCAAACCTGATCGGCACGTCGGATAGCGACACGCGCGGCGATACGGCTGCCGGCGCGGCGCCAACGGAACTTGCATCCGCCTCCTCAGGCTCTGCCTTCATCACGTCCTGTCCCGCAATGAACATTTCCAGCGCCGAGGCCATCGCGGCCGGATCTTCGGCATCGAGCGCCGCGCGATACGCCCTCGCCCGCTCGTAGAAACCGGCGGCCGCCTTCTTCATCTTCTTTGGTACAGACAGGTCTCCGACGCCGATCTCGCGCAGGCAATCATCCATATCGGTAAAAAACGCCTCCAGCACCAGGCGGCTCGTCGTCTCGGCAGCCGGGCCCTCGGAGCGGAGCCGTTCCAGGACCTGGAAAAGCGCCAGGACAATCATTTCGTAACGGCCGTTCAGCGTGTCTGGAACGCCATAGTCACGGTAGAATTCCGGTTGTCGCGCGGCGGCCACGACGGCGCCATAAAGCTCCTTAGCTTTACGCGCGTTGCCGCCGCGGGTTCTGAACCATTTCAGCATCAACCGTCCGTCCTCGTTATTTCTCGTCGTCTCGTGTGCATCCGGTGTAAATGGCGGGGAAGAACCGGTCTAGCGCGTTGCATGAGCCCGTGTCTCGGGCTAATCGGCGCAAAGGAGACTGATGATCGCGATTCCCGCGCTGGCGACCGGTGGTGCGCCGCCTCGCACATCGACGATGCCGGGCATCGGTGGTGGGAAAAATTGGGTTGTGCGGGACACGGGAGCACCCAAGTGGGAACATGAGGCCACGTTATAAGGCATCTGGGTGCACGTTGGTGTCTCGCAATCTGGCGGGCAGAATGTGGGGGCTTACAGCGCCCGAGGGAGGAACCACGCGATGAAGGCAGGATGCATCACCGGCGTCGCGCGGTGCGGTAGCAGACCGCTCGCCACCGCGGGCTCTTCTCTGCTGGCTCTTGGTTGCGCCATCTTGCTGGTTCCCGCACTCGCCGGATGCAGCCCGCAGATCATCAAGCATGGCCACCAGTTCCGCGATGCAGACATCCAGCAGATCCAGCCCGGCATGTCGCAGGAGCAGGTCAAGCTGCAACTGGGTACGCCTACCACGACGACCACCATCAACAACGGGCAGGCCTACTACTACATTGCCTCGACCATGAGCCAGGCGGCGTTCCTCAAGGAAAAGGAAGTTGATCGCAAGGTGCTGGCTGTCTACTTCAATCCGATGGGATCAGTTGATCGTGTCGCCCATTATGGAATGAAAGATGGGAAGGTGTTCGACTACATTTCGCGCACCACACCGGCACCCGGCGGCAAGGACGACGGCATCCTGAAGCAGCTGTTCCGCAATCTCGGCACGCGCCAGCTTTACGGCGAGTGAGCCCATCGCCTTACGTCGGGTCGTTGTGGCCTGCTCAATCGCTTTGTTTGAGAGACTGATGGACGGCTTCGATGGCTGTGCAGATGGATTCTGCCGGAGATCGTCGGCGCCGGCATGTACTACAGTCTCCAGGTGATCAACGTCACCGTCACGCGCGGATATTTCCGAAAGGCCGAAGCTCTTCGGCTACGCCGTCAGGCATGCCGCGGCGACGCAATATGCCAAATTTCAGAAATGTGGTCTCAAAGGCCGAGCAGCGACAGAAGATTGCCACCGGCCGTCGCGGGCGGCGCCTTGAACTTCGACATTTCGCTGGCGACCTCCATGTAGAGGCCCGACAGCCAGCTTGGCTGGTCCGCCCGAATGGTAGGGATGGCATTATCGCGGAAGTCGGTCGGAGCGATCACCAACTGGATGTTCTTCACGCCGATCTCGGCAGCCAGCACGAACAATTCCTCTGCCGCCTCGTCGCCCATCGCGAGGCAACCGGCCGAGGAGCGCTTGCCGTGGATCATGATGTCGCCACCCAGATCCCTTCGGCCGTCCTTCCTGGCCATCTTGCGATCGAATGCGTTGGGATAATTGACGCGCATCGAGACGTGATAGCGGCTGTTCGGGTTCAGGAACGAGATGCGATAGATGCCTTCGGGAACCTGCTTGTCGCCACGCGTCAGCTTCGGTCCGGTACCGCCGCTTGCGGCAAGAACGGGGTAGGAATGCACGAAGGTCCAGGCTCCGCCCGGCGCTTGCGCATGAAGCTCCAGGTGCTTCTTGTCCTTGATGGCGACAAGTGCGATCTCGGCGGGCGGCCAGGGGACTTTTACTGATTCGAATCTCGCGGCGATACGCTTTGTGGCTGCAGGTCCGATCTCGGCGAGCCGCTGTGTCAGCGAGCTATAGCGGCGCGGAGACGCTGCGCTGCTGCGTCGTGTCGGGGTGGAGGATGGCACTGCGGCGCGGAGCGAATTCTGTACGCGCGCTGTGTGTGTCTCCGTTGACCAGGAGTTCTGATCCTCGCTCTGCAACGTCACGACAGACGGCCATTGATCGGCCGAAAGGTCGAATGCGCCATCAGGTACGAATTCAAAGCGGGAGACTTCCGGCTCGGCGAGGTCTGAATCCTCAGGGTCCACAGGGAGCTGTTCAGGGAACAAGGATTCGCGCGGCAGTGCACCGGTCTCGATTTCGACACCAGGGGAGCGCGCATCGACCATTGAGACCCGTGACTCGTCGGGCAGTTGATCGATTGTCAGCATGGCGGCAGCCGTCGTAGCCGCACCGACCAGTGCGACCGTTACCAGAGCTGCGCGTTGGCTCAATCCCATTCTTCACCCGTGTTACATCATGCTGCAGTTGCCACTGCACGCCACAACATGACTGATTCGTGTCCTACGTTGGGCCATTGCGGCAACCAATCACGCAGATTGGTGGGGACTCGCGGAGCACAAGTCCCTACGCATGCCGTCAAATTCGGAACAGTCGTCGTTTGATCGCGTTGTTGGGCCCTGGCAGATCTGTGCAGGCCGGACGCTATGCGTCAGGCCGCCCTGCGCGCTTTTCCCGCAATGTCGGCCAGTTCGGCAACGAACGCGCGCACGCCTTTCAAGCGCTTCTCGGGGAGATCCCAATCGGCCTTGAACACAAGGCGATGATCGGGTTGCAGCTTCACCAATCTCCGCGATGCCTGCATCAGCTGCACGAGACCTTCGGGATTGGCAAACGTATTCCTGCGGAATGCGATCACAGCGCCTTTCGGGCCGGCATCGACCTTGGCTACGCCGGCCGCCCGGCACAGCCCTTTGATCTCCATGACGTCGAGCAGGTGCTTCACCTCCTCGGGCATGTCACCGAAACGATCGACGAGCTCTGCGGCAAAGGCGTCGATATCCTCGCGGCTTTCAAGGCCGGAGAGGCGACGGTAAAGGCCCAAACGCAGTTGCAGGTCGGTGACGTACGTCTCAGGGATCAGGATCGAAGTGCCCAACGAGATCTCGGGCGTCCATTGCTCCGCGCCTTCGCTCATATCGCCGCCCTTCATTGCGGCGACCGCTTCCTCCAGCATCGATTGGTAGAGTTCGAAGCCAACCTCGCGGATGTGTCCCGACTGCTCCTGGCCAAGCAAGTTGCCGGCGCCGCGAATGTCGAGATCATGGCTTGCCAGCGAGAAACCTGCGCCAAGCGTATCGAGCGAGTGAAGTACCTTCAGGCGTTTCTCCGCACCTTCGGTCAGCACCTGGTTGGCAGGCGTCGTGAAATAGGCATATGCCCGCGTCTTGGAGCGGCCGACGCGGCCGCGCAACTGGTAGAGCTGGGCCAGACCGAACATATCGGCGCGATGCACGATGAGCGTGTTGGCATTCGGCACGTCGAGACCCGATTCCACGATCGCTGTCGACAGAAGCACGTCGAACTTGCCCTCGTAGAAAGCGGTCATGATGTCCTCCAGCTCTGTCGGCGTGAGCTGGCCGTGGGCACGCGCGATCTTCAGCTCAGGCACGGATTCGGCGAGGAACACGGCAACGTCGTCGAGGTCGGCGATTCGAGGGACGACATAGAACGACTGGCCTCCGCGATAGCGCTCGCGGCGCAGCGCCTCCCGGATAATCACGGGATCGAAGGGCGAGATGTACGTGCGCACGGCGAGGCGATCGACGGGCGGGGTGGTGATGAGCGACAGCTCGCGCACGCCGGTCAGCGCCAATTGCAGCGTGCGCGGAATAGGCGTCGCTGACAGCGTCAGCACATGCACGTCCTCACGCAGTTTCTTCAGGCGCTCTTTGTGGACGACGCCGAAGTGCTGCTCCTCGTCGATGATGATGAGGCCCAGGCGCGCGAACTGGATCTGCTTGCCCAACAGCGCGTGTGTGCCGACGACGATATCAATGGCACCGCTCTTGAGACCCTCCTTGACCTCCGACAACTCCTTGGAACCGACGAGACGGGAGGCCTGTGCAATTTTGACCGGCAGGCCAACGAAACGCTCAGAGAAGGTCCTGTAGTGCTGGCGTGCGAGCAGCGTGGTCGGCACGACGACGGCAACTTGCAGACCATTCAAGGCCGCGACGAATGCGGCGCGCAGGGCGACCTCGGTCTTGCCGAAGCCGACGTCACCGCACACGAGTCGATCCATCGGCCGCCCGACGTTCAGGTCATCCAGTACAGCATCGATACTGGCGGCCTGATCCTCAGTCTCGTCGTAGGGGAAGCGCGTAACGAACTCGTCGTACATGCCGGTCGGCGGCGCAATCGCCGGAGCCTCACGCAACTGGCGCATGGCAGCCATCTTGATCAGCTCGGCAGCAATCTCGCGCAGGCGCTTCTTCATGCGGGCCTTGCGCGACTGCCAGGCGACGCCGCCCAGCCTGTCCAATTGTGCGTTGCCGTCGTCGGAACCATATCGCGAGAGCAGCTCGATATTCTCCACCGGCAGGAACAGTTTGTCGCCGCCGTGATAGGTGATCTCCAGGCAGTCGTGCTGCGCGCCCAGCGCAGTGATCGTCTTCAAGCCGGCGAAGCGACCAATGCCGTGATCGGCGTGGACAACGAGGTCGCCGATGGACAGGCTAGTTGCCTCGGTCAGCACGTCGGCAGCGCGCTTCACCTTGCGGCGCGGGCGCACGAGCCGGTCGCCCAGGATGTCCTGCTCGGCGACGAGGGCGACTTCCGGCGTCTCGAAGCCCTGCTCGACACCGACGACAGCCAGCGCGGTGATATCTGCAGGCAGCGCCTTCACCTCGTCGAAATTCTCGACCTTGCGCATCTCCTTCAGGCCGTGATCGGCAAGAAGCGTCATCAATCGCTCGCGTGCGCCCGCCGTCCAGGCTGCGACGACGACACGACGGTTTGCCGCGTGCAGCTTCAGGATGTGCGCGACGACCGTATCGAAGACGTTGACGTCGCCCGACTGGCGCTCGGGCGCGAACGAGCGGCCGGCACGCCCCCCCCAGGTGCGCACGTTCGGCGCCTCCGGCTCATCGAAGGGTGTCAGGCGATAGATGACGTGATGCGCAAGCGCGGCTTTCCAGGCCAGCCCATCGAGGTACATGCGCTCGGGTGGAACCGGCTTATAGGGTGCGGCCCCGAACGTCTCTGTCTCGCGGGCCTCCACGCGCGCCTCGTAATGCTCCTTGATCAGGCCGAAGCGCTGGCGGATGGCGTCTTCGGCCAGATGATCGAAGCTCAGCGTGACACCCGGCAGATAATCGAGCAGCGTTTCCAACTCTTCGTGGAACAGCGGAAGCCAGTGCTCCTGGCCAGGATAGCGGTGGCCAGCACTCACAGCCTCGTAGAGCGGATCGTCGCCGGTATTTCCGCCAAACAGTTCCACATAGCGGCGGCGGAAGAGCGCGACGGCCTCTTCGCCGAACGCCACCTCGGACATCGGCATCAGCACCAGCTTCTGCAATGGCTTTATCGTGCGCTGCGTCTCGGCATCGAACGTTTTGATGCTTTCCAGCGTGTCGCCAAAAAAATCGAGGCGGACCGGGTTTGCACGCGCGGGCGGAAACATGTCGAGAATGCCGCCGCGCACCGCATATTCGCCGGGTTCCATCACGGTGCCGGTGCGCTGATAGCCGAAAAGCTGGAGCCGCTCTGTCAGCCGCTTCATGTCGATACGCTGGCCGGGCGCCATCTGGCGCAACGACTTGCGGATGAAAGCGCGCGGTATCACGCGCTGCAGGATGGCATTGACCGTGGTGAGAACGATCGTTGGCTGCTTGCCGGCGGCGACCGTCAGCTTGGCAAGCGCCGCCATGCGGTCGGCGATGATGTCGGCGTTGGGTCCGATGCGGTCGTAGGGCACGGTGTCCCAGGCCGGAAAGGTGATGATACGAACGCCGGGGGCGAAAAACGACAGCTGCTGGCTCAACGCTTCGATGCGGCGATCGTCGCGCGCAATGTGCAGCAGCGTGCGGGCGCCGTCAGCCTCGACGGTGGAGGACACGAGTTCGGCCAGCACGAGGGCATCCAGCCCCTCCGGCACGCTCGAAAGCAGGATGTCTCGGGTCTCGGCGGTGCCCAGTGATCTCGACACGGTCAGGCGTTGCTCCTTGTCCTGTTTTATGCTTCTCGTCGGCTGCTCCGGAGTGGTCCTGGCGACAGGCGACAGCTCCAATTCGCGACTTCTCAGCCTTCAGTGGCGGTTGTCAGGCCGTGAAACGCGCGAATATGCGCAACGAGCCCATCAAAGTCGCCGCCGGCCGCCAGAGCCGGCTCGAGAATCCATTTCTGCAACTCGGGATCGGGCATCTCAAGGAAGCGCTCGAACTCTTTCAACGCGGGATCGGCGAGGTCTTCCAGGTGTGCGCCGGCAAAGCGACCGAGCAGCCAGTCCATTTCCTTGGTGCCGCGATGGTGGGCGCGATAGGCCGCACGGCGGCGGCGGATTGCAATATCGCGGCGCCCAGCGCTGTCGATGTCCTCTGTCACTTTGATCGCCCTGTCCACCCAACCCTGCGCGCAGACACACGCAGGGTTTGCCAAATAGAGAACGCGCCCAGCATTCGGGATAACCCCTGGGCGGCGCTTGACGCTGAGGCAGCGAGCAGGTTTGCTCCTCGCCGGTTCAGCGGCTCATATAGCGCCCCCGGCCCGATCCGCAAAGCCGGTGCGGGCCGAAAATCGAGCCGTTCACAGCCTCTAGAGCAAAAGTCCGTCGAAACGCCATGCGCCCGGCCGAACTCACACCGCTGTTCGCCTCCGCCCAGTCGCTGACGGGAATCGGGCCACGGCTGGCAATCCTGATGAAAAAAGCGCTGCGGTTGCCTCCGGGCGTTGCCGAACCGCGCGTGGTGGACGTGTTATGGCATCTGCCGTCAGGGGTGATCGACCGGCGTGCGGAGCCGGCAGTGGCGGACGCCACACCGGGCACGATCGTGACGCTGAAGGTACTGGTCGTGAAGCACAAGGCGCCGCCACGCGGCAATACAAAGGCGCCTTACAAGGTCGCGGTCGAGGACGAAACGGGCAGTCTCGACCTGGTCTTCTTCCACGCCGAGCGCAGGTTCATCGAGCGGCAGTTGCCGGTTGGAGAGGAGCGCTACATTTCAGGGCGGCTCGAGAAGTATGGCGAGAGCCTGCAGATGGCGCATCCCGACTATATCGTCGCACCGGAAGCACGTGGCGACCTGCCATTGCTGGAGCCCGTCTATCCGCTGACCGCTGGATTGTCGGGCAAGGTGCTCGTAAAGGCGACGCGGCAAGCGGTCGAGCGGGTGCCGCATTTTGTCGAATGGCAGGATCCCCAGTGGGTGCGCCAGCGTGCGTGGCCCTCGTTCACGGAAGCCTTGCGGCGACTGCATGTCCCCGAAGACGCGGCCGATCTGTCGCCGGGATCGAAACCGTGGCAGCGGCTTGCGTATGATGAGTTGCTGGCAGGGCAACTGGCGCTCGGGCTCGTGCGCCAGCGCACGCGCGCTCAGAAGGGGCGTGCGGTGTCAGGCGACACGCGTATCCGCCGGCGGATCGTCGATGCGCTGGCGTTCGTACTGACGGGATCGCAGGTGAACGCCCTCAAAGAGATCGCCGACGACATGGCCGCCCCGCACCGCATGCTGCGCCTGCTACAGGGCGACGTCGGGTCGGGAAAGACGGTCGTCGCACTGATGGCGATGGCGATCGCGGTGGAGGCCGGCGCACAGGCGGCCCTGATGGCGCCGACCGAAGTACTGGCGCGCCAGCACCTCGAAACGATCCAACCGCTGGCGGATGCGGCAGGCCTCAGCTTGGCGATCCTGACGGGGCGCGAAAAAGGCAAACAGCGCAACGCTATCCTGGAGCGTCTCGCAGCCGGCGAGATCGATATCCTGATCGGGACGCATGCGCTGTTCCAGGAGGACGTCCAGTTCCGCGATCTCGCCTTTGCGGTGATCGATGAGCAGCACCGGTTCGGCGTGCATCAGCGGCTTGCCTTGCAGGCGAAGGGCAAAGAGGGCGGTGCCAACGTTTTGGTGATGACTGCGACGCCCATTCCGCGCACGCTGTTGATGACGCATTACGGCGATCTCGACGTATCGCGACTCACCGAGAAGCCGGCAGGGCGCAAGCCGGTCGTCACCAAGGCGGTGCCGGTGGATGCCATCGAGAAGCTCGTGGATCGCATCAAGGCGCAGCTCAAGGACGGCGCACAGGTCTATTGGGTCTGCCCACTCATCGAAGGCTCGGAGACATCCGAACTGGCGGCGGCCGAGGAGCGGCACGCCTATCTCGTCCAGCAGCTCGGCCCATGTGTCGGGCTCCTGCATGGCGCGATGTCGGCGCCAGCCAAAGACGCCACAATGGCCGCCTTCGCCGCCGGCAACCTGAAAGTACTGGTTGCGACGACGGTGATCGAGGTCGGCGTCAATGTGCCCAACGCCAATATCATGGTGATCGAGCACGCCGAGCGGTTCGGCCTTGCGCAACTGCATCAGCTGCGCGGGCGCGTCGGGCGCGGCTCACGCGAAAGTTATTGCATGCTGCTCTACAAGCCGCCGCTGGGCGAGACGGCGGAAGCGCGGCTGCAGATGATGTGCGAGACCGAGGACGGGTTCGTGATCGCCGAGAAGGATCTGGAACTCCGCGGCGGCGGCGAGGTTCTGGGGGCACGGCAATCGGGCCTGCCGGAATTCCGCGTCGCCGACGTGCCGGGCTTCGAGATGCTGTTGGCGGCTGCACGCGACGATGCGCTGCTGGTTCTCCAAACCGATCCCGATCTAACCGGCCCACGCGGCCGTGCATTGAGGCCCCTCCTCTATCTGTTCGAATGCGACGAGGCGGTGCGGCTGTTCCGGGCGGCGTGATCGATCGTCACGAGAAACCGCGACACAGCGTGTCTTCGTCGGCCGGCTGACGACCTTCCCACATGACAAAGGCCCCGAAGACGTGTCCGGGGCCTTTGCGTATTGCCTGAAGCGCTGGCGGCCATTAGCCGCCCGGCGTCAACCGTGTGCCAGAACTGCGAGCAGCAGCAGGGCGACGATGTTAGTGATCTTGATCGCCGGGTTCACGGCAGGACCGGCTGTATCCTTGTAAGGATCGCCGACGGTGTCACCGGTGACGGAGGCCTTGTGTGCCTCGGTGCCCTTCAAGTGCCTGACGCCATCCTTGTCGACGAAGCCATCCTCGAAGCTCTTCTTGGCGTTGTCCCAGGCGCCGCCGCCCGAGGTCATCGAGATGGCGACGAAAAGGCCGGTGACGATAACGCCCAGGAGCATCGCGCCGACGGCCGAGAAGGCAGCACCCTTGCCCGCGATCATGTTGACCACCACGAACAGAACGATCGGCGAGAGCACCGGCAGCAACGAGGGCAGGACCATCTCCTTGATCGCCGCACGAGTGAGCAAGTCGACCGCCTTGGCGTAGTCCGGCTTCTCGGTGCCCTTCATGATACCGGGCTTGGCCTTGAACTGGCGGCGGACCTCCTCGACGATAGCGCTCGCCGCGCGGCCGACCGCCGTCATGGCAATGCCGCCGAACAGGTAGGGGATCAGGCCACCCAACAGCAGGCCGACCACGACGTAAGGATTGTCGAGGCCGAAGTTGATCTTCACGCCCTTGAAGAACTGGAAGGCGGTGGAGCCCTCCTTGTTCGCCTCGGTGATGAAGTGCTGCAGGTCATAATTGTAGGCGGCGAACAGCACCAGCGCGCCGAGACCGGCAGAGCCGATCGCATAGCCCTTGGTGACGGCCTTCGTGGTATTGCCAACGGCGTCGAGTGCATCGGTCGCCTGGCGCACTTCTTTGGGCAGACCCGACATCTCGGCGATGCCACCGGCGTTGTCGGTAACAGGGCCGAACGCATCAAGCGCCACGATCATACCTGCAAGACCAAGCATCGTCGTTGTGGCAATGGCGGTGCCGAACAGACCGCCCAGGTTGTAAGTCAGCAGAATACCGGCGACGATCGCCAGCGTCGGCAGGGCGGTCGCCTCAAGAGAGACGGCGAGGCCCTGGATGACGTTGGTGCCATGGCCGGTCACGGACGCCTGGGAGATGGAGCGGACCGGACGGAAGCCGATACCGGTATAGTACTCCGTGATCCAGACGATGGCGCCGGTCAGCGCCAGGCCGATAATGCCGCAGATGAAAAGATTCTGGCCGGTGATGACGAAATCACCGACTCGGCCGACCTCGCCGAAGCCACCCAGCACGTAGTACGTGGCCAGCCAGAGACCGCCCAGCGACAGGACGCCGGTTGCGATCACGCCGCGATAGAGAGCGCCCATGATCGAGCCGTTCGAACCCAGCTTGACGAAGAAGGTGCCGATGATCGAGGTGACGATGCAGGCCGCGCCGATCGCTAGCGGATAGACCATCATGGCCTGGAGGTTCGACTGGCTGGCAAACAGGATGGCAGCCAGCACCATCGTGGCGACGACGGTCACCGCATAGGTCTCGAACAGGTCGGCGGCCATGCCCGCACAGTCACCGACGTTGTCACCGACGTTGTCTGCGATGGTCGCCGGGTTGCGCGGGTCGTCCTCGGGAATGCCGGCCTCGACCTTGCCGACGAGGTCACCGCCAACGTCCGCGCCCTTGGTGAAGATGCCGCCGCCGAGACGGGCGAAGATCGAGATCAGCGAGGCGCCGAAGCCCAGCGCGACCAGCGCATCGACGACGGTGCGGTCGGACGTCTTGAGCCCCATCGGACCGACGAGGATGAAGTAGTAGACGGCCACGCCCAGGAGGGCCAGTCCAGCGACCAGCATGCCGGTCACCGCACCCGCCTTGAAGGCGATGTCGAGGCCGCCGGCCAGCGACTTGGTCGCCGCCTGCGCGGTACGGACATTGGCGCGCACGGACACATTCATGCCGATGTAGCCGGCAAGGCCGGAAAGCACCGCACCAATCAGATACCCGACCGCGACAAGCGGGCCGAGCAGGACCCATGCGGCCACGAAAACAACCGCCCCGACGATGGCAATGGTTGTGTACTGTCGATTGAGATAAGCTTGCGCACCTTCCCGGACCGCAGCAGAAATCTCCTGCATGCGCTCACTTCCGGCATCGGCGCTCATCACCGATTGGATCGTGTAGACAGCATAGATGATGGACAACGCCCCGCAGGCGATGATCCCCCAGAGTAATTCGGTCATTTGGACGTCCCCTTGTTGGGCCCTGTGCTATTCACGGCTATCTGAACGCGGCGCCGGTCCAGAAAGTCCAACGGCAGGAAAAGCCCAACCGCTGGCGACCGTCCCCCAACCCTTCTTGCGTGATATGCGGACGGAACATGCCAAATGTGCCGTACCGTGGCAATGACGGCACAGGCCGCTTTTCGTCGCAATCAAAAGAATCGTCGTTTGCGCATATTCGCGATCTTGCACCGACCATTTGCAGGCAGGTCAAACAAATACCCCCAGAGCGGCTGCCCCGGGGGCTTCATGTGTGATGTGCCGCAGGCGCTTAAAGCCTCTTGCAGGGACGCGCCTCGATATCGCATCCCCAACCGCTGGGGCCCTTGCTGCATTTGACCGACTTGGAGGCCGCGTTGATATAGGACGCCCAGTCGGTGCCGTATTCAAGGGCGGTAAAGCCCCGCCAGGAACCAATCGCTTCTGCCATCGCCGCCTTCTTGCTGGCAACCCCGGCGCTGGTACCGGCATGGAAGTGCCCATCCTGGCACAGCTTACGGCCCTCACGCTTCAGTTCGTGAATGGTCGCGGCAATGCCATTGTCATCCGCCTGGACCGACACAGACCACAGCGCCCCGGTAAAAACGAAACCAGCGCCAGCCAAAAGAAGAGCGAACTTGTTCATCATCGCAGGGAGCCTTCCACGATTTGTTGAAATAATTCGTGCGGAAAACTGCCTGATTCAAAGTTCCTCAGCGACTGCATAGATCAAGGCTTGCAAAAAAAGGTGATGATCGCTGCAATTTAGCCACATGCACGTGCCTGCCCGATGGGCTCTGGCGCGAGACGCAGCAGCAGGCTCATCAGAACAGCGGCGGCATGTCGTAGCGTGTCCCCGCCACCGTCAGTCCCTTCAATGCGGCGGTACCGTCGGCGGCAACGGCAACATGAGCAACGACCTCGTTGGCGCGCACGTCCTTTTCGATGTCACGCCCTGCGCCTTCGGGAACAAAAAATTTCTCGATCCCATAGCTGACGGAAATCATGCTTGCATTCGGCGGTGGCGTCGACGGGGGAGCGTAACGCACGCGTGCTTTCAGGACGATTTCACCCTCGCCCACGCGTCCTGCCTCGGCGCGCGTGCGGCCGGCGGCAACCGCCTGCCAGTTTCCTTGCCGTTCGGCGAGGCGCACAAGGATCTGTTCCCCCCGGCGCAGCTCACCATCGATGAATACCCGCGGCACGCGCGAGATGTCATAGGACAGCGTGACGAAGTCGCCGCGGAAAAGGTCACGCGGATCGACGGGCACGACGCGCAGATCGACGACGCGGCCATTGGCCAGCAGCGCTTCGCGATCGGCCACCATGTAGACCAGTACACCGGCCTGTGCGAGCGCGACGATTGCGAGAAGCACATAGCGCCAGCGTGCTAACACGGATGCGGCTGCCGCGAACCTGTCCTCCAACATCTCCGGATGCGTGCTCGACGGGCCGGATGTTCCTGGGGTCATCATCATGACGTCTTCTCCCACGCGGCTTCGCCTTCGACGCGATGCAGGCGCCACGCGAGGACGGCCAGCGCGATCACAATAAGGCCGGCGATCAGGAAGAACACCGACGAACCGAGCAGCGAGCCCACCGTTTTCACATAAAGGGCGAAAATCTCGACGGAGAACCCGGCGTAACCCAGCCATACGGCGCCGCGGTATCCGAAGGCCAGACCCTGATGTATCGCCACAACAAGCAGCGCGATCGTCACCGCCGCGAACAGGACCAGCCCCTGCGTTCCCATGCGCTCGATGAACTGCAACGCCCATAAACCGGCAAACGCAGCAATCATGCCGTACCCAAGTACCGTTGCGGCCACATCGGACACGGCGGCGGAAACAGTCAGCGCTCGGCTACGGTAAGAGACGAGGATCGCAGCAGCCGCGATTGCAAGACCAAGGGCGACGACCGCCCAGTGACCGGCAGTCCCCTTCACAATATATCCGGTTGCGACCAGCCAGCCGGTGAGCAGGATGCCGACGATATGCAGGCCCGGCCACCATCGGTTGAACGCGAAGGCCGCACCCAAGACGGCTGCGGCAGGCAACAACGACCAATGGATCTGATCAGAGAGGCCCATTTCCCAGCCGCTCCAGATGCCGAACAGTAATGCGGCGGCTGCTAGTGCCGGATTGGACCTTAAAAGCACGCCGGCACTGAGCGACCCCAGCGCCCAGACCAGGATCGCGCCGGGAGGATGGCCCTCGATATGGTACATCTGCGCAATGAGCATGATGCCGGCGCCGAAAACCGCTACACCGAGCAGGATGGCAGCATGGGCGAAACTGACCATGCCGCGGTGGAAAAGTCCCGCTGCGGCCGCGTAAGCCCCGGTCAGTCCCGCGAAGATGATCGCCAGCCGGACAACGCGCGGCATATCCTGCCAATTGGCCGCGACAAAGCTCATGGCCGCGAAGCCCAGGAGTACGACGCCCAATATGGCGAGCACGGCCGGCAACCCCGGCCCGTGGCGCCGCTCGAGAAGGTCCTGACGAATATTGGCTTCACCTTCCGGCGTCACCCAGCCTTCCAGCCGCCAACGCTCGATATCCTCGGCAAGCCGCCGTCGCGCTACCCACATTGGAGTCGAACTCCATTTCTGAACATTGTTTTATAATAATTGATCGCTGTTCATTGTCAACTGCGGCAGCGACTTCAGCCCTGAATATTGCGCTGGCGTCGTGGCGGCGCCGAGGCAGCCGCAGGCGCCGACGACTAGCATTTGCGCAAATCAGCGAAAGGCTTCAGGGACACGCGCACGCACAGCGTGCACCTGGGCGCGGCACCTGGGCACGCCGGATCTAGCGTGTCGAGCCGGGCAGGTTCGCCAGATCGGAGATGTACCACTTCTCCGTATCGACAATAGCCGGGTTCTCGCCGTTGGCGTAGATCCAGCTATCGACCGCATATTTCCGGTCGGAGTCATTCTCCTTGAGCACGGCGGTCCAATGGGTCCATCCCGAAACGCCACGCCAGAGTTGATCCTTCGCGAACGGCGTTCCGACGGTATGGTGCTTCAAAAGCCCGTTGTTCTGAAGAACCAGAAGGTAAGCTGTGGTGTTGGTCGCTTCGTCAACGCAATCCTGCTGGGTGGGATCGCCGGATGCCGCAAAGTCCATGCCGGCACGGTCCTTATCGGTGCCGATTTGCTTGCCGACCCGGGTTTCAATCCACCCGATTGCATACGCGACTGCGCGACGCTCCTCGACGGCGCTGTCGTCCTTGGCGGCTTTCTTCATGACCGCCTTTATCTCTGTGATATCGGCATCGGTGAAGCGGTAGCGTGTCTGCGTCTTACATCCATAGGCCGAACAGACGTAAACGACGTTACCCTCCGGCCGCGTGACGTGAAAATCGTCAAAATGGCCCAATGTCGGCCCGTTGCGCTCATGCGTGCACGCGGCCAGCGTAAGTGCGGCAGCGAGGATCGAAAACAGCGCAAGGGAACGTTCAGCAGACATCCTGCCTCGCCAGAAGGTTCTGAGGACAACGAAATAGGTAACACAACTGCCGCCAGGGTACAGCCGACCCGACGACGTCTTCGCGCTTAACACCGCTTTGATTCGCGGCCAAACGCCGGAATTGAGCCCGTCCCCGTAATACATTAGCGTGCGGGGCCTCAACGGAGGAATGTGTGGGCCCGATGAGCAACACAAACAAAAGAATCGAAGCGGTGCATGTCGTCGGCGGCGGGTTGGCCGGTTCGGAAGCCGCCTGGCAGCTGGCTTCGGCCGGGGTGCCTGTCGTGGTTCACGAGATGCGCCCGGTTCGCAAGACGGATGCACATCAAACGGACGGCCTTGCCGAACTCGTATGCTCAAATTCGTTCCGTTCCGACGAGTGGTCGACGAACGCCGTGGGTCTCCTCCATGAGGAGATGCGCCGTTCCGGCTCACTCATCATGGCGGCGGCCGACAGGCACAAGCTGCCGGCGGGCGGCGCGCTGGCCGTCGACCGCGATGGTTTTTCGGCGGAAGTAACGCAGCGGCTTAAGGCGCATGCACTGGTCTCGATCGAGCGCGAAGAGATCGCCGACCTGCCGCCTGCCGACTGGTCGAGTGTGATCATTGCAACGGGGCCGCTCACGTCGCCATCACTTACCGAAGCGATCCTAAAACTCACTGGAGAGGATTCGCTCGCCTTCTTCGATGCCATTGCGCCCATCATCCATTACGACTCCATCGACCTCGGCATCGTCTGGAGACAGTCGCGCTACGACAAGGCCGGGCCTGGAGGCACGGGCGCGGATTACCTCAACTGCCCGATGACGAAGTTCGAGTACGAGGCGTTCGTCGACGCGCTGCTCTCGGGCGGAAAGACCGAGTTCAAAGAGTGGGAAGCCAACACGCCCTATTTTGACGGCTGCCTGCCCATCGAGGTGATGGCGGAGCGCGGGCGCGATACGCTGCGGTTCGGACCGATGAAGCCGGTCGGGCTCGCCGATCCGCGCAAGGAAAATTCGCGGCCTTATGCCGTGGTACAACTGCGCCAGGACAATGCTCTGGGCACGCTGTGGAACATGGTCGGCTTCCAGACCAAGCTCAAATATGCCGAGCAGACGCGCATCTTCCAGATGATCCCCGGCCTGGCCGATGCGCAGTTCGCGCGGCTGGGCGGGCTGCATCGCAATACGTTCCTCAACTCACCGGTGGTGCTCGACGGGCTGATGCGCCTGAAGGCCGATCGACGATTACGCTTCGCCGGTCAAATCACGGGTGTGGAGGGATATGTGGAGAGCGCGGCGATGGGGTTGGTCACGGGCCGCCTTGCAGCGGCGGAGCGGCTCGGGCGCGAACCCACGGTGCCGCCAGCGACGACGGCACTCGGCGCCCTCGTCAATCACATCACGGGCGGCCATCTCGTGCATGACTTCGCGGATGAGGCCGGCACCGATTTCCCATCCTCATCGGCCAAGCGGCGCTCGTTCCAGCCCATGAACATCAACTATGGGCTGCTGCCGCCTGCTGAAGCGCCAAAACTCGACTCGGAGGGCAAGCGTATCAAAGGCAAGGACAAGGCGTTTGCGAAAAAGCGTGCTGCCTCCGAGCGGGCATTGCGCGATCTGGCCAAATGGCTCGAAGCGAACGATTTGCAAGCTGCGGCAGAGTAGTCATTCCAATCGCCAATATTGGCTCGGCCGCGGTCTGCATGAGAGCCGATGGTTTGGCGCAATCGCTTCTACTTGCACATGCGGCTCATCATCGGTTTATCAGGCACGTTCCTGCAACGGAAACGAGCGGGCAGAGTATCAAGGCACGATGACAGACGGCTTGCATCGTCATTTGTGGGCGCAATCACACCAATCTCGAAGCGGTGCGAACACGACTTGATAAAGTCGTAGGCAGCAACGCACACAGAGAAGCTCATTGTGCCATGCTCGGCATCGAACGCTTTTCTCTGGGAAGCGGAAATCACTGCAATGCGCGGTGCGTTCATGACCGCCAGCGCCGCGTCCTTGCCGTTCGATACGCGTGTCGTTTCAGTGCCGAGCTCGAATACGGTGCTCGGCTCGCTGTGACCGGCAATGATGACGTCGGCCCGACCACATGCCCTCAATGGCTCTATTGCTGCGCGTAGCTCGGTTGCTACCCAGACCGGGCGCAGGCCGGCGAACGTCACCGGGATCGTAAGGTTGTTGAAGGCCACCGACATGGCGAGGAGCGATGTCGCCGCAGCGAGTCGGTGGCCTGCGAGCATCGCCTTGGTGGCGATGAAGGCAAGGCCGATGGCGGCAACACCGAGCACGATGGCAAGCGGACTGACGGTCATCTTCAACAGCAACGGCAATACCCACAGCGCGATGACGAGACCGGTAACGAGCAGCAGCCATGCCAGCGTGCCGAAGCGGTACCAGGAGCGCTCCTGGATTGCGGCTTGCGATTCGGTATCGCTGCCTGTCTCCGCGGCGCGATCTGCGGTGCGCATCACCCACACCGCGAACAGGACGGCCAGCGGAGGCAGCATGGCCTGCACCATGTAGAGCGGCGTCTTGCGGGTGAAGATCTCCAGGAACAGCAGATAGGGGATCACCCAAGCGACAAGAAATCGGATCGCGGGCGAGGTCCGCTTGCGCCAGGCTGTCAGCATCGCAGGGCCGAGGAACAGACCGGCGGGAAACATGCCGAGCAGGAGGAACACGACGAACAGCCCCGGCACCACGCGCCATTTCATCTCCTGCGGACCGAGCAGAAGATGCAAACCTTGCTCACGCCACTGTGCGAGCGCTGGATCCAGCGTACCGCCCAGCCAGAGCGCCAGTGGCCACAGTGCTGTGAGCGCAACGGCGATCAGGAGACCGGGCAGTGACCACAGACGCCTCAACCATGCGGCTCTGCCGCGATCCCAGATGACGAGGGCCAGGGCGGTCAGCAGTGCAATCAACGGAACGGTCACGACATTGACGAGAACGCTGAGACCCAGCGCCAGCCAAAAGACAAAGGCATTACCACCCCCGGCTTCTGCGCCCTCCCGAGCGGCATAAGCGCGACCCATCGCGAACAGCGCCGCACATGTCGCCGCCAGCATCAATGCCTCGGGCATCGCCAGTGTCGCCTGCACGGTGACGACCAGCATCGTGCCCAGCAGCGCCGCGCCGACCAATGCCGCGCTCGGGTCGAAGAGGTGCCTTGCACCCCAGAACGTCAGCAGGACCGCAAGTATGGTTCCTACGATCGAGGGAATGCGATAGCCGCGTATCTGATCGGCCGCATCGCTCGCCCACGCGCTTGTCGCCTGCAGCCACAGAACAGCCAGGGGCTTTTCATAAAGCGGCTCGGCCTGGAATGCGGGGGCGGTCCACGATCCGCCCGGTTCCAGCATCTGCCTGGCAGTCTGCGCGTAGATCACTTCAGTGCGGTCGAGCGGCGGCAACAAAAGGTTGCCGGCAAGGTCGAGGGACAGCACGAGCGCAATCAGGATCAGCGCGGCCCGGACCGGGCGCACGGCGAGGTGCGCCAATACCCGTGCACTGAGCGATTCGAGCGCGGCTGTGCCACTGCCATGGCGCGGTGCAACTCCGGCCGGCGTCATATTCTCTCCCACTTGAGGCAGTCCCCTCTCGCGACGTTGTAGAGGAGACGGCGGCATTGTCCATGCCAGCGTTCTAACGTACGACACATCGGTGCACTCTGGCATACCAGGATCGATGCACCTTCATAACGCACAAGAAATGCCGCAGCGCTGTGGCCCTCCCCTTTTGTCTGAGTTGACTAACATCATGCCCGGCCTCATGTTGCACACGTCACAATCATGGCACGTGGGAGAGACCGGCTCTCGTTTCGCATCAGCCGGCGCCGAAGGAGCAACCGCCCCGGAAACTCTCAGGCAAAAGGACCGCGCCGCCTGATCGAACTCTGGAAAGCAGCTTGCGCGCGGTGATCCACACACGCAAGCTCACCCAAGGGGACAAGGCCCGCTCAGCCGCGCATGCATAATGCGGCAGGGGCCCAATCTCTCAGGTTCCGCGACAGAGGGGGCTTCTCACCGGACAGCCGTGCGCCTGTCCGATCATGAGCCCGGGGAGCCTGCCCATGAACGCCACCGTGTCCAACTCCGAACAGAGTGTGCCGCTGCACCGCACACCGCTTTACGACGCCCATATTGCCGCCGGCGCCAAGATGGTGCCGTTCGCGGGCTATGAGATGCCGGTGCAGTATCCGCGAGGCGTACTCAAGGAACACCTTTGGACCCGCGAGCAGGCGGGGCTGTTCGATGTTTCCCACATGGGACAGGCCTATCTCGTTTCCGCCGACAAGAAGCACGAAACAGTGGCGGAGTTTCTCGAGCAGCTCGTACCGGCGGCGCTCGTCGAGTTGAAACCCGGTCAGCAGCGCTACACGCAATTGCTGAACGAGGACGGCGGCATCATCGACGATCTGATGGTGACCAGAAGCGAGACCGAGGTACGCAAGGGCGTGCTGTTGCTTGTGGTGAACGCAGCGCGCAAAGAGCTCGACTTCACCCGCATCGCGGCGCTCGCCGATCAAACAAAATCGATACGGCTGGTGCCCAACCGGCACTACGCATTGCTGGCTCTACAAGGGCCGAAGGCTGCGGACGTTTTGGCCGCGATCGCGCCTGAAGCTGCGTCCATGGGCTTCATGAGCGCGCGGCGCCTCGACCTCAAGGGTATCTCAGCGCACGTGTCCCGCTCCGGCTACACCGGCGAGGACGGTTACGAGATCTCGGTGCTCGCTGACGACGTCGTGCGGCTCTGGGGCATGCTGCTTGCCGATCCGCGCGTCGCTCCGATCGGACTGGGTGCACGCGATTCGCTGCGACTCGAAGCGGGTTTATGCCTTTACGGCCATGACATCGACGAAACGACATCACCGGTTGAGGCTGGCCTCGTCTGGTCGATCCAGAAGCGGCGGCGCAATGAGGGTGGATTTCCCGGCGCGGCGCGCATCCAGCGTGAGCTTGGCGAGGGCGCAAGCCGAGTGCGCGTGGGCATACGGCCGGAAGGACGGGCGCCCGCGCGCGAGGGTGCTCAGATCCTGTCATCTTCCGGCGAGCAGATTGGCGTTGTCACGTCGGGCGGTTTCGGGCCGTCGGTCGATGGCCCGATAGCGATGGGCTACGTGCCGCCGTCAAGTGCGCAACCAGATACACCCTTGCAGCTCGTCGTGCGCGGCAAAGGGCTGCCGGCTAAAGTCGTGACACTGCCGTTCGTAGCGCATCGCTTTCATCGCAAGGTGCGTTGACGCCCGTTTCACAATCCTGCCCAATACCCTTCATCGTCTCCCGCTCTTGGCATTCCCGCCGATGGCTAGCCAGAAAGGAACTTCGCATATGGCACTGGAGCGCTTCACCAAGGATCACGAATACCTCCGCATTGAGGGCGATGTCGCTACCATCGGCGTCACCGTGCACGCGCAGGAGCAACTGGGAGACATCGTGTTCGTCGAGTTACCCGAAGTCGGCCGCAAAGTGGCGGCGGGCGAGGCCGTGGCCGTGGTCGAAAGCGTGAAGGCCGCAAGTGACGTTTTCGCGCCGCTCGAGGGCGAGGTCGTCGAGGCCAACGAGGATCTCGCAGCCAACCCGGCACTCGTCAACGAAGATGCTGAGGGCAAGGCGTGGTTCTTCAAGATGCGGCTGGCCGACGTCAACGCAGCCCAATCGCTGCTCGACCGCGTGGCCTATGACGCATTCATTGCAGAAAGCGGATGATGGCGGAGCGCATTCCGCCCGTGTCCGCGCCGCAGGCTCAGGTCTCCTTCACCCGCCCGTGCCGCCACGGCCTTCCCAGTCTTGTTTCAGTGTCTGATTGACGTCTTCATCGGACAATCGAAGCGAGATCGCACTCTTGTTCGATAAAAACACGTTTGCGATGACCCCATTGTTTTGAGCATGCTTTTCGCGCTGAACCGCTGCACACTTCAAGCAAACATGCTCAAACGTCGCGACAATCAGGCTCTCGCCATTTGAGGCAGCAGATGCGTTACCTTCCGCTCGAAGATGCCGACCGCCGCCACATGCTGGAGCGGATCGGCGTCGGCAACATCGATGATCTTTTCGCAGCCGTGCCGAACGGCAAGCTGATGACGGACTTGCCCCGCCTGCCGCTAACGCAGAGCGAAATGGAGGTGGAGCGTACGCTCGCCAGACTTTCCTCAGCCAGCACCGCTGCGGGCTCAGTACCGTTCTTCTGTGGCGCCGGCGCCTATCGCCATCATGTACCAGCGAGCGTCGATCATCTCATACAGCGCTCGGAGTTCCTGACGAGCTATACACCGTATCAGCCGGAGATTGCGCAGGGCACGCTGCAAACGCTGTTCGAGTTCCAGACACAAGTGGCGCTGATCACCGGAATGGATGTGGCGAACGCCTCGATGTACGACGGTTCGACGGCGACGGCCGAGGCCGTGCTGATGGCGCATCGCATCACGCGTCGCAAGAAGGCGCTGCTGTCGGGCGGGCTTCATCCGCAATACCGGGATGTCATCTGTACGCTATCGCACCACGGTGGCATGCAGGTCATGGCGCTCGCAGCGGATGCGCGCGGCACTGAGGACATCGTTTCCGCGATCGACGATGAGACATCTTGCGTGGTGGTTCAGTATCCGAGCTTTTTCGGCACCATCAAGGACCTGTCCGACGTGGCTGCTGCCGCGCATGCAAAGGGGGCCGTGCTGATCGTCGCCGTCACGGAGATCGTCGCGCTCGGCGCCATAAAGTCACCCGGCGAGATGGGCGCCGACATCGTCACGGCGGAGGGCCAGTCGATCGGAAATGGCCTCAATTTCGGCGGGCCATATGTCGGGCTTTTCGCCTGCCGGCAGAAGCACGTGCGGCAGATGCCGGGTCGGCTTTGCGGCGAGACGGTCGATGTGGAAGGGCGGCGCGGTTTCGTTTTGACGCTGTCGACGCGCGAGCAGCACATCCGCCGCGAGAAGGCGACCTCCAACATCTGCACCAACTCGGGGCTGTGCGCGCTCGCCTTCTCGATCCACCTGACGCTGCTCGGCGAGCGTGGCTATCGGCTACTGGCCGCGGTCAACCATGCCAATGCTGTCGCGCTGGCGAACCTGCTTGCCGCCGTACCGGGCGTTGAACTCATCAACCAGGCGTTCTTCAACGAGTTCACGATCCGGGTGCCGGGGAGCGCAGCGGACGTCATCGAGAAGCTGGCGGCACGAGGCGTTCTAGGTGGCGTGCCCGTATCGCGATTGGAGCCGGAGCGTGCGGAGCTGAACGATCTCATCGTCGTTGCCTCAACAGAGACCAACACGGACGCCGATCGCGCCGCCTTCGCCGCAGCGCTGAAGGAGGTGCTGCAATGAGCATGAACCGACAGGGCCGGCCGACCGATCCGGGCCGCGACGCCGTCAGCGCGACACCCAATTTCACAGGTCATCGCGGGCTCGATCACGAGGAGCCGTTGATCTTCGAGCGGGGACGACCGGATAAGACGGGCGTCGATCTGCCGGCTGCCGGTGATACACCATTCCGTCTGGGAGACGTCGCGCGCACCGGCGCCATCGGACTTCCCGGTCTCGCAGAGCCCGAGGCCATACGCCATTACGTGCGCCTGTCGCGCATGAACTATGCGATCGATGCGGGCCTCTATCCGCTGGGCTCCTGCACCATGAAGCACAACCCTCGGCTGAACGAAAAGATGGCACGATCGCCGGGTTTTTCCGACGTGCATCCGCTGCAACCGCAATCCACGGTCGCTGGCGCCATCGCGCTTATCGAGCAGCTCAGCCACTATCTCATGGAACTGACCGGCATGCCGGCGGTCGCCATGAGTCCGAAGGCCGGCGCGCACGGTGAGCTGACCGGCATGCTCGCCATAAAGACGGCGCATGATGCGGCAGGCGACACGGCGCGGCGCGTCGTTCTGGTGCCGGAAAGCGCGCACGGCACCAATCCAGCGACGGCCGCCTTCATGGGTTATTCGGTAAAGACCGTGGCAGCCAAACCCAATGGCACCGTTGCCGCCGCCGACGTCAAGGCTGCGCTCGGTTCCGACGTCGCGGCCATCATGCTGACGAACCCCAACACGTGCGGCCTGTTCGAGCCTGAAATCGTGGAGATCGCGGAGGCCGTGCACGAGTCGGGCGCGTACTTCTACTGTGACGGCGCCAACTTCAACGCCATCGTCGGCAAGGTGCGCCCGGGCGATCTCGGCATCGACGCGATGCACATCAACCTGCACAAGACGTTCTCCACGCCGCACGGCGGCGGCGGCCCCGGCGCGGGACCGGTCGTTCTGTCGGAACGCCTTGCGAAATTCGCGCCGCTGCCGTTCATCGCGCGCAACGAGGCGGGCGTGGCGCGACTGGTGGAGACACTCTCGGAAGCCGAGGCGCTCGGCGCGGACCCGTTCGGCCGGCTCACTGCCTTCCACGGGCAGATGGGCATGTTTGTGCGCGCACTCGCCTACATGCTCAGCCACGGAGCCGACGGCATGCGGCAGGCCTCGGAGGATGCAGTGCTCAACGCCAACTACGTGCGCGCTGGACTGCGTGACGTGATGAGCCAGCCATTCGGCGATCAGGCGTGCATGCACGAGGTTTTGTTCGACGACAAGTTCCTCAAGGATACCGGCGTGACGACGCTCGATTTCGCCAAAGCGATGATCGACGAGGGATACCATCCGATGACGATGTACTTCCCGCTCGTCGTGCACGGAGCGATGCTGATCGAGCCGACGGAGAGCGAAAGTCGGGAAAGTCTCGACAATTTCATCGCCACGCTGCGCGATCTGGTGCAGGCGGCAAAGGCCGGCGAGACAGAGCGGTTCACCAGCGCGCCGCGCTTCACACCACGCCGACGGCTCGACGAGACGCGCGCGGCACGCGAGCCGAAGCTGAGGTGGGTACCGGCGTCAGAGAAGAAGGAAGCAGCGGAGTGAGCGCGAGTTGCGCCGCCTCGGTCCAGGCTCAACTCAAGCAGCAGCCTCGCCGAACACCTGCAGCTCGACGACGAGGTCGTGGGCAAGCTCCTCAAGCCGGTCACGCACGTTTGCTTCGTCGAGACCGGCGGGTAGCACGACGTCCGCATTGGCCTCGAACATCGCTTCTCCTGACATCGATCCGGTGAAAATGCGCGAGTTGAGCTCGTCGATGCTGACATCCAGAGCAGCAAGCGCGGCGGAAACCTCGTGGATGATGCCGGGATGATCGACACCGGTGAGTGAGATGCGGATGTGACGCCCGCGCGCAATGGACGGCACGGAAACCGGCTCACCACGGCGGATCGTCACCCAGATGCCGGCATCGCCAAGTGAGCCGAGGGCCGCTTCCAGCGCGGACGCATTCTCGTCGGGCACCGCAATCCGTACGATCCCTGCGAATTCGCCGCCCAGCCGTGCCATGGAGCTGTCGATCCAGTTTCCAGCATGGGTATCGATCGTTTCGGACAGCGCCTTGATCAGGCCCGGCCGGTCGCGTGCGATCACGGTCAGAACCATTTCCTGCGCCATCGCTTCGTCTCCCCATTCTTGCAGAGCTGCAGCGTGGCGCGATGCGGGGCGAATTTCAAGAGCCCGTCGCAACGCAGCAGCCTAACGCTGCGGGCATGGCTGTGAGCCCCGCGCTATTGGGCGGCGTGTCCACGATCGGCGTAGATCGGCGTACCCGCTCCATAGCGTTCCAGAACGGCGCGAGACTGCTCGACCAGAGCATCGGCGATGGCGGCATGACCCTCGGCCGTCGGATGGAAGGCACCGGAATAGGTCGCGGCCAGAACGAGCTGGAAATAGGACAGGCTCTTGAGCTTCAACGCCTTCTGCAGGATCGACGGCGCAACGTGGAAATTGGCCGTCAGAAATGCATCGTTAGGCGTGCGGAACCAGCGCTGACGTTTGGCGTAGGGCCGATAGTCGGCCGGATTAAAGGGCTCCCAGCGGCCATTGATCTTGCGCGGCAGGCGAAGGTCATCGGCGATGGAGAAGGCGTTATCCGTGAAGCCCGCGCAGACGCCGCGATCGACAAAGGCGCGGCGGTGGTGCTCGACGAACGTCCAGCCGTACTTCCTAGCGCTACTCGCCATGATGCGGTTGAGCTTGTCGGACACCCAAACGCCTTCGCGTGCCTTTTGAGCACTGAGGTGGAAGTCGGTGACGACATCCATACCGGCCGCGCCATCGGGGCAGACCTGGCTGCCATCGCCGAGCAGGGCGAGGCCGGGATATCCCGTCAGCAGGATGCGATCGCTCTCGTTCCACGGAATATGCAGGATGTTGTGCAATGCACGGTTCAACGCCTTGTATCGCTCGTTGAGGGTGTCGAGCAGACCGGATGCCTCCGACTGGCCATGCACCTCACCGATCCAGCCGCCGAGCTTTCGCAGCGTCGATTGATTGCTCAGGATGGCATTTGCGAGAAGGCGCGCGAAGCCGATGTCGTTTCCGCCGATGGAAAGAAACAGGAGGTCTATAGCGCGAGCGTGTTCGACCGGGCATTTGTAGAGCACGAGGCCGCCAAGTTCCGGCACCGCACCCTTGATGTGATAGGCCTCTGGCAGGTCCTGCGGTTGGGCGCGCGTCTTGTCACATTGCGCCTGGGCGGCGGCTGAAATCTGCGACAGCTGCGGCGGGTTGGGCACCCACTCGTTGCCCTTGTAGCGCAAGAACAGCCCATCGGTGATCTCGGCGCCGGAACAGGCGAGGCCAACGTAGGTCACTGCCCGATGCGGCGCCTCGATGGCCAATTGCAGTGCTGCGCGCAACTGATGCGAGTACAACGAGCGATGGCAGGCCTGGTCCAGCCAGCGTGCATTGCCGTTGATGAAAGCCTTGTCGCCGATCTGCTTCCAGTCGCCATCGCGGGCAGGAAAGCCGCTCACGGTGGGCTCGCTCTTGGCGTCACCATAAGACGTCGCGCGCTCGCGCGAGAAGCTCACGGGCACGTCCGGATTGCCCTCGCCGGAGGCAAAGCTGTCGCCCATACCGACGATCAGCAGATCCTGAACCTTGATTGTCGTACGCTGCAACTCGACACCGCCGACGGAAACGGCGACGTCCGCTCCGGCCGGATAGGGCACCTCGAGCCTCAGCGGCATGCTGCAAGGCTGAAGAGCTGTCACGGGCGGCGCCGTGTTGATGCCCGTGTCACGCGGGACCGACGACCATTGGCAAGAGACGGTGGCGGCGTCCGCTATGCCTTCGAGCGAAATTGAGACGCGATGCATCCGCGGCGACAGGTAGTCGCTGCGATTGTCACATCGATGCTTGTTGAGGCGCGTGTCCCAGCATGTCGTGTCGATGGCGTGAGCTGCCCAGCCGCGCGGCTCTCGCGCTGAAAGCAGCCGCTCGGTAGCAAGCACGGGGTTGCGCCGTTCACCGCCCTGTAGCGCCGCGTAGGCTCTCCGGTGCATTTCCGTGACTGCGGGATCGGTAAAGAAGCGAAACGGATTTTCAACGCTCCAACTGAGCTTCGGAGCGAGAGGCCTGCCGCGGAAGCTCGGCAGGGCGGTGCGAACGGCGGCGTCAGCGGGATCTTCCAGGTCCGGCCGGTCCGGCACGCCTTGGGCTGCGGGTGCGGCTTCGATGATCTTCTCGATCTCGTCAGGCGTGCGCGGCATCAGGCTTTCGCGCTTCACGTTTTTGGACATGCCGGAAGGCGCGGCATTGGCAGCGTCGGACCCGGGAACTGCCGCCGGCGGCGTGGGCGCATTCGGCAGCGGATCGATCGGCGGCAGAGGCAAAGGTTGCTGGTCGCCCTGCGGCGGCGGCAGTGGCGTGATGACGACAGACCCGCCCGGTGCATAGCTGTCCTGCGCCTGGACGCGCGGGAGGCCGCCGGCAACCGCTAGACCAGCAATCGCAATACCCAGCGCACACCGTGCAGCGCGTTGCGTGCGGACAGAGCCCCGTCTCATCTGATCTCTCCAAACCACGGACGCTTCGCTGCCATGATCGCCAGCTCGAGCAGCCGCCACCGGCGCTCACAACCGGGCGAAGCGGACAGCCCACCACAATCGCGCCATGCGCGAGACGGGTGCGATCACGCCCCCGGGGTGCGGCTCAAGGCATCCAAGCCTTTGCAGACCCTGCAAATAAGGCCCCACAAGGGCAACCGGCCCGAGTGCAGCCCTGTGCCTGCGCGGCAACTCGGCCCAGCCACGGCGGACAGTACCCAGATATGTTTGGGCCTGATTGGCGTATTTGCGACATTGAGCCGCCAGTCGGTCACTCTGAGCGGCCACACCGGCGCCTCCCTCGAGGCCATCTGAGGCGGTCGTTGCCTGGATAGCTAGGCCCGGCAGTCGCAAAGCCCGCCCCGTTGCGCGCTGCCGCGGCAGATCAAGCAAGATGCGCGTGCGCCCGACACACCGCCCAGCCGCCTGTACCAATGTCATCTCGGACGCTGGTTCGCTTGCAGGACAGGGCTCCGGCGCTGGCGTGATCGCCGAGACGACCGCGAGCGCCCGCGCCAGCGCAGCGCCGTCGGTCCGATCAATATAACTGTCCAGGTCCGTGTCCGACGCAATGGGTTCTGTGCCGGTATCGGCGCTCCGCGCGTCAATGCTTCCCTGCAGCGAAGCAGCCGACACATGGCCTGCCATGACGAGCCGCGCCAGGGCATCGGCAACCGGGTGGCCGCTGTGTTGCGTGTCCGCAATCGCGGCAACCGTATCACGCCACCATTGCAGGCGGATCTCGGCGAGGATCGGATCACCAACGGTCTCGACAATGCGACGCAACTCGCCCTCGAAAGCTGCCAGCACCAGCAGGTCGTCCCGCGACTGTGCGGGTGCCAGCAATGCGGAGAGATAATAGTCGTGGGCGCCGCGCCGCGCCGCGGCGATAACTTCGGTGCGTTCGATTTCGCTCAGCATGGTTGACCGATGCGTCTGACCTTCTGGCAGGCACAGTGCATGGCAGCCACCCTATAGCCCGGTATGCGCTGCCACCAGCATGGCGACCGTTACGGGAACGACGAGGACCAGGTTGACGCGCGCCCACGTTGCAATCGCCCTGCGCGCCGCAGCCTTCTCGGTATCGCTCGCCACCGCCATGCCGGTGACGCGGGCCACGTTCGGGCGCAGGATGAACTGTACGATGACCCACATGGCAACGCCGCCCGCCACAGCGAGCGTGAGCACAATACGGTGAGCCACGTCAGCCCCGATGGGCAAGAGCATGATGGCCCCCGTCGCCAGAGTCGCATGGGCAGCGCCAGTGAAGACCCGGGCAGTTGGACCTGCAATCTGATGAACGATAACGGGCCGTTCGGAAGCAGCGCAGGCATTGAGAGCCTTCAACTGCACAAAATTGACAAAGACGATCAGCCCTGCCCAGACCATTGCAGCCAAAAGGTGCAGCGCGCGCACCATCATTGTCCATGCAGTGGTGGCGTCGAACGCCGATGCGGTGGCCACCATCGCCACCACCGTCGCCGCCGCGGTCAGTGCAACACCGAGCGCTGTTGCGCGCCAGGGGCTTTCGAGAATGCTGCGCATCGCGGCCTCTCCCTCATTCGACCGCGATCAATGCCGCTGCCACCTTGCGCCGCTCGCCGAGCAGAATGTTGTAGGTGCGGGCGGCGGAGCCTGTCGTCATCGGCTCGATGCCTATACCGGCCTGCGTGCAAGCCGCGCGCACGTTCGGATCCGGTATGACGTGGGTGGCGCCGGTGCCGAACAGCAGCACATCGATCACGTCAGCCTCAGCCAGCACCGCTGCGAAATCGTCCGGCGTCAAGTCGGCGGGCGAGACGATCGTGCGCCACGCCCTGATGCCGCTCGGCAGGCATAGCAGCGATCCCCGATGGCTCATCTGCGCAAAGCGGAAGCCGCCATTGCCGTAGGCGTCGATCGGCACCTGGTAGGGATACCTGCCTTCCAGCGTCGTCATGACGGCAAACCTTTCGCGCAGCGCAAAAGGCGCACAGGATCGTCAATCAGGTGGCACCCGCCGTGGCGGGTCCAGATTGCGATCATGCCTTGGCCCTGGCTGCAGGCCCCTTGGCGGAACTACTTTCACCCGACCAGTCGCGCTTCACACCAATCCACAACAGGAACGGCGAGGCGACGAAGATCGATGACCATGTACCGACAATGATGCCGAACAGCATGGCGAACGAGAAGCCCTTGATCACCTCGGTGCCGAACAAATACAGCGCGAGGACCGCAAGAAACGTCGTCGTCGCGGTCAGCACCGTGCGCGAGAGAGTCTCGTTGACCGACAGATTCATCAACTCCACAAGCGGCATCTTCTTGTAGCGCCGCAGGTTCTCACGGATCCGATCGAATACGACGACCGTGTCGTTGATCGAATAGCCGGCGAGGGTCAGGAGCGCTGCAACTTCCGACAGGCCGAAATCAAGGCGGAGCAGCGAGAACACGCCGAGCGTAATGAAAACGTCGTGGACGAGCGCCAGGACGGCTGCCACGCCGAACTGCCACTCGAAGCGGAACCAGACATAAAGCAGGATGCCAAGGATGGCGAAGGTGACGGCAATGATGCCGTCCCTCTTCAACTCGCTCGATACGGCCGGACCCACCACCTCGGTGCGGCGGAATTCAAAGCCCGAACCGAGCGCCTCTCGCACGCGCCCTTCTACTGCCTGCTGGGCCTGCTCGGCGTTCTGCCCTTCCTTCGGCTTTTGCGTTTCAACGCGGATCAGGATCTCGCCCGGCTGATCGAGACTCTGGATCTGCACCTCACCCAGTCCCAATCTGCCAAGCGCCTCGCGGACCTTGGCAACGTCGACAGCGCCGATCGTCTGGCGCACCTCAAACAGAGAGCCGCCCTTGAAGTCGATGCCGAAGTTCAATCCCCTGGTGAACAGGATCGCCAGCGCCAACATGGCTGCGACCCATGAAATGCCGATGCAAATGCGGCGCAGCTCCATGATGGGCAACCGCGTACCATGCGGCCAGAAATCGACGCCCTTGAACATGTGTCTCAATCCTTATCCTGCAAAGACCGTCAGAGCGGTGCGGGAATCTTTCTCGACTTCTGTCGTGCGATCCAGGTCGAGACCAGCAATCGCGTCACGGTAAAGGCGGTGAAAACAGTCGCGAAGATGCCAAGCGAAAGTGTCACGGCAAAGCCGCGGACAGGGCCGGCGCCAAGCCAGAACATCACGAGGCCGGCGATCAACGTCGTCAGGTTGCTATCCAGGATCGTGGTGAAGGCTCGATTGAAGCCCGCCTCGATTGCCGAGATCGGCGTCTTGCCGTTGCGCAACTCCTCGCGAATGCGCTCGTAAATGAGAACGTTGGCATCGACCGCCATACCGACGGTCAACACGAGACCGGCAATTCCGGGCAGCGTCAGCGTCGAGCCAAGCGTCGACATGACGCCGACGATCAGGAACAGGTTCAGCCCGACGGCGATCAAGGCGAATAGCCCGAACAGGCCATAGGCGAACAGCATGAAGGTCGCGACGGCGGCGGTACCGATCACGGCTGCCCATTCGCCCGCCTCAATGGAATCCTTGCCGAGTGAGGCACCAACTGTGCGCTCCTCGACGATGGTCAGCGACGTCGGCAGCGCGCCGGAGCGGATCTGCACCGCCAGCTCGTTGGCCGACTGGACCGTGAAGTTGCCCGAGATCTGGCCCGAGCCGCCCAGAATCGGCTCCCGGATAACCGGTGCGGACAGAACCTTCATGTCACGCTTTCCGGTTTTTGCATCGATACCGTTGTCGAGGACGATGGCGAAGGGCCGCCCAACATTGTCCTTCGTGTAACGGCCGAACTTGCGCGCGCCCGACTGGTTGAAACGGAATGAGATGATGGGCTCGTTGGTGCGCTGGTCGAAACCCGGCTGCGCGTCGACCAGATCCTCGCCGGTCACCTCCGGCGTATCCTTGATGAGGACGCTGCCTTCCTCGGGCTTGTCGGAGGGCACGATCTTGAAGCCGTATGGAACGCGGGTTGCCTGAGCTTCCTCAGCCGAGATGGTCGGATGCACATCATGGAAGGTAAGCGAGGCGGTCTTGCCGATCAGCGCTTTCAGACCGGCGGTATCCTCGAAGCCTGGCACCTGCACGAGAATGCGCTCGGCCCCCTGACGGACAATGTTTGCCTCGACGTTACCGAGCGCGTCGATGCGGCGCCTGATGACCTCGACGGCCGCGCCAATCGCGTTGGTCAGACGCTCTTTGTATGCCTGCTCTGTCGGCCTGACCATGATGAGGCCGGGCTGCTCGCCGGCTTCCACCGTGAGGTTGTTTCCGCTGGTGCCGAGTATGGCGTTGCCGATCGGCTGGACCAGACCTTTGAGCGCCTCGAGGGCTTTGTCGGAATCGGATGCCTTATCGAGCGTAACGACAACGGCATCGTTACGAATGCCGGCGTTGTTGACGATACGCGCGGTGCGCAGCGAGCCGCGTACGTCCTCACGGATCGACTGTAACCACTTCTCCATGAGCTCCTTGGTGTCCATCTCGAGCAGGAGATGGGCGCCGCCTTTCAGGTCGAGCCCCAGGCTGAGCTGCTTGTGCGGCAGATATGTCGGCCAGGACTCGACCGTCTGCTTGGGGAAGAAATTCGGCAGCGTCGCCAAAAGGCCGCCGAGGCAGACGAGCAGGATCGCAATGATCTTGGCGCGACTGAAGTGAAGCATGGAGGTTCGGCCTTCCTTGCCTGTTCAACGGAGTGGGCGGACATCTTGTCCGGTCCGGCGTGGACAATACAATGAGGCGCCATGCGAACTGCAAAACCCTGGCGCGTATGTGCGCGATCAGCCCGCTTCCTTCACCGGCTCACCCTTGGAGCGCACGTCCATGAGCGTTCCCTTGACGACTCGAACGCGCAGTGATTCCGAAAGCTCGATCTCTATTTCGTCTGAGCCATCGGAAACCTTGGTGACGCGACCAACGAAACCACCCGAGGTGATCACCGTATCGCCACGGCGGACCTTGTCGACCAATTCTCGATGCTGCTTGGCGCGGGTTTGCTGCGGACGGATGATCAAGAAATAGAAAATGGCGATCATCAGGATCATCGGGATGATGAGGCTGGTGAACGCGTCGCCGCCGGAGGTCGCTCCCTGGGCGAAGGCCGGAGTGATGAAATTCATGGAGATTTCCTTTTTTGCATCACCGCGCATGTAAACGCCCGCACCTTCCATCGCAAGATGGCGGTTAGACGTGACGACAGGTGTTTCGCGCGCGACTATAGTTCCGCGTGGCCCTATTGCAACTGGAACAGCCCGCGAAATCGCAACAGAAGTGCTAGCAAAAGGACCATTCCAGGCGGTAGAACCCGCGCGGTGCCGGTGTGGCACCCGGCAGGGCGGCAACCAAGCGCGCCCCGAAAAAACCAGACGACCCCTTGCAGGTGGCCATGACCGATACTTCACCAATCCACGATCCGACAGCCGAGCGGCTGGAGCGCATTGCCGCAGCTTTGGAGCGGCTGGCTCCGCCCGCTGCGCCCGCTCCCGATTTCCAGGCCGCTGACGGCTTCGTCTGGCAGCCCGAACCCGGCATCTTCCAGCCGGTCGCTCACATCAACCGGGTGCCTCTCGCGCTGCTCAAGGGCATTGACCATGCGACCCGGCAACTGCTCGACAACACCATGCGCTTCGCCAATGGTCTGCCAGCCAACAACGCCCTGCTGTGGGGCGCCCGAGGCATGGGCAAATCGTCGTCCGTCAAGGCGGTTCACGGTCATGTGGCGAAAGAGGCGGTGAAGGCGGGCCGGCCGGGGCTGAAACTCGTGGAGATCCACCGCGAGGACATTGCGACCCTGCCCAGGTGCCTGTCGTACATGCGCGCGGTGCCAGAGCGCTTCATCGTGTTCTGCGATGACTTGTCCTTCGACAAGGACGACACGTCATACAAATCGCTCAAGGCGGTACTCGAAGGCGGCATCGAGGGACGCCCGCAGAACGTCATCTTCTACGCGACCTCGAACCGCCGCCACCTGATGCCGCGCGACATGATGGAAAACGAGCGCTCCACGGCGATCAACCCCTCCGAAGCGGTGGAGGAGAAGGTTTCGCTATCGGATCGCTTCGGGCTCTGGCTCGGCTTCCACAATGGCACGCAGGACCAGTACCTCGACATGATCCGCGGCTATGTGGGCTATCACGGACTGAAGATCGACGATGAAGAGCTGAAGCGTGACGCCCTGGAGTGGTCGATGACACGCGGTGGTCGATCAGGCCGTGTCGCCTGGCAGTATATCCAGGATCTGGCCGGCCGGCTGGGGCAGGCCCTGAAGGCGGAGTAGCTGTGTGTGCATGCGCACCCCGGGCACAACGGGCAAACGAAGAGGTAAACAAACAGTAGGGCCGGCCCCCGTGGCCGGCCCTTCCGCATTTTCCCTCAGTCCCTCGCGGTCTTGCGCGCGAAATTCCCCCGCTCGATCGCCAGACTTTCAAAGTCGATCCAGATACGGCAGCGGATCAACGGGCTTGGAACCCTGGCGAAGCTCGAAGTGCAACTGCGGCTGGTCCACCTGACCGGTGGCACCGGCTTTGGCGATGACGTCACCGCGACGGATCTTGTCACCGCGCTTGACAAGCAACTGGTCAGCATGGGCGTAGGCCGTGACCCAGCCGTTGTCATGGCGCAGCAGGATCAAATTGCCGTAGCCTTTCAATTCGGACCCGGCGTAGGCCACCTCGCCATCGGCGGCGGCGTGCACCTCGGTACCCTTGGGAACGGCGATATTGATGCCGTCATTGTGGGTGCCGTCGGTGCGCTGGCCGAAGCCGGACAGGATCTTGCCTTTCGACGGCCAGCGCAGCGTGTTGGTGGCGATCTGGCTCGGTGTGATGGCCACCGTCTGCACCGGCTTTGCCGGATCGGGCGCCGCTGCGGGTGCCGCATCAGTGATGCGACCGGTATTGAGCGCGGCGACGCGCTTTTCGGAGTTGATGACAGTCGGCTGCGTGGTCGACGCGATAGCACGCGGCGATTGCGCCTCTGCACTCGAGTGTGTCGACGATTGCGGTACGGCGGCAAAGCTCGGCGACGCATCTGCGCTACCAGGCACGCGTAGTGTCATGCCCGGCTTCAGCTGGCGCGGATTGGCGATGCCGTTGGCGCGCTGCAGATCAGCGACACGCACATCATGCTGACGGGCGATGCGGTAGAGACTGTCTCCTGTCTGCACCTCATACCTGCCGCGCCAGTCCTCCGCAGGAATTGCGGGGGCGGATTCCATCGCCGGCTCGGCGGCCGCGGTCCTGCGTGCGGGTGTCGAATCGAGCGGCGGCGCAGCCGCGCTCGCACTGCCCGGCAGACGCAGCGTCTGGCCCGGATGAATCGTCGGTGAGCCAAGACTGTTGGCCGCCATCAACTGGTTCACTGTCACACCGTTGGCGCGTGCGATGCTGTAGAGCGTGTCGCCCCGCTGCACCTGGACCGTGTCGCCTGAGGATGCTGCACGGTGCGCCTGGTCGTAGCCCGACGCAGCGGGCGGTTGATATGTAGCGCGCGGCGGCTGGTATGTGGCGCGCGGCTGCTGATAGGCGCTGGTGGTGTAGCTCTGTGGTGGCGGAGATGGCGGTGCGGAGGGTTCGGGCAGCGCCGCCACGTCGACGCGGTCGCCGGACCGGCTTGCCGGTGGCACATAGGCGCCGCCACGATAGTCGTCGGGCGCGCCCGACAGCGAAGATCCCTGGGACACCATCGGCTCGGAAGGCGTCGGCAGCGAACTCGTTGCGCCGCTGTCGCCGTTGAGATTGAAGGTGGGGAAATCGAAGCGTCCCACATCTGCACTGCAACCGCCGAGTGCCAGTGCAAGAGTTAACGCTGAAAAGAGCGCGCCCGACCTTGCCGAACCGCTCAAGTCCCATTCGTTACGCTGGAAGCATTTCATGATACGCACCTCTACTCCCTCCTTGATTAACCCTTAACCGGTTAATCAACCCTTAATGGGCGGACGGAGTCCCTCTCCCAAACCCGGTGCGGCGTCCCCTGACCACTTACACAAATGAAAGCAGCTTCGCCGATTGAAACTATGCTCCTGTCGTGTTTCGCAAAGCGCGATCAGCTTTCGTCCGCCACGGCCGAAAGAGAATGCGTTGCGCGACAGGAACGAATGCCACGGTTCATCGCGAAGTCCCCATCGCGAACGAGCTGCGAAGACTTCAGAAAACGTCTCAATCGTTACACTAATAGGTGATTGTGCGAGGCGTTTGTCCGAGTTGAGACATTTCCGGGGCAATGCGCATTCGGGCTCGGGCTTAGCGCACGTGTAGCGAATTGCTGCACACCTTGCGTAAGGCTTCTCTTTGAAAAACGACGCGCAATGTCAAACGCGGTTTTCGCAAATCAGCCCGCGCTTCGTGCAATTCGCGTTATCGCTTCAAGTTGTAGAGCCACGCGGCTTGAATATACCGCTCAGCGCCTCGGTCGCCGGCAGGTGCGTCAGGTTCGGCGTCAGCGGCGTCACCGAAATGAGACCCTCATAGATCGCCCACAGGTCGGTGCCTTCAATTGGATTGGAGCGGCGACGCTCGAAGTTGAACCAGTAATAGGGCTGCTTCCAGTTGTCGAAGCGCTCGTCGATATGCAGCAGAGACTGGTCGCGCTTGCCCTGCACCGTCACCATCACGCCCTTCACATCATCGGGCGCAAGCGCGGGAAAGTTGATGTTCATGAGGACGGACGGATTCCAATCCGAATCGAGCATGCGGCGCACGATCTTGGGCGCGTGTATCAGAGACGTTTCCCAATGAATGTCGCCGGCCTCGTAGTCAATAGACTGGCTCAACGCGAGAGAACGGATGCCCAGTAGCGAGCCTTCGATCGCGCCAGCAATCGTGCCCGAGTATGTGACGTCCTCTGCGAGATTGGAGCCGCGATTGACACCGGACAGAATAAGATCGGGCGGGGAATTGAGGAGGATGTGGCGCACGCCCATGATAACGCAGTCGGTCGGCGTGCCGCGGACCGCGAATGATTTGTCCGCCACTTCCATGCAGCGTAGCGGCTCGTGAAGGGTCAGGGAATGCGAAGCGCCCGACTGGTTGGTGTCGGGCGCCACGATCCAGACGTCATCAGTCAGGCTGCGCGCAATGTCGGCCAGGACCTTCAGGCCCGGCGCGTTCACTCCGTCGTCGTTGGTTACGAGAATTCTCACCGTGTCCCGGCCTAGCTTGCCTTCTCGATCTTCTCGATCCCGTGCATATAGGGCTTCAATGCATCCGGGATGACGATCGAACCGTCGGCCTGTTGATAATTCTCCATGACCGCAATGAGGGTGCGGCCAACGGCAAGGCCGGAGCCGTTCAGCGTATGCACGAAACGGACATCCTTCTCGCCGGCGCGGTAGCGCGCATTCATCCGGCGCGCCTGGAACTCACCGCACACCGAGCATGACGAGATCTCGCGATAGGTGTCCTGACCAGGCAGCCAGACCTCGATGTCGTAGGTCTTCTGCGAGGCAAAGCCCATGTCGCCGGTGCACAGCATCATGGTGCGATAGGGCAGGCCGAGCTTTTCGAGGATACCCTGCGCGCACGCCGTCATGCGCTCGTGCTCGGCGATCGAATCTTCCGGCTTCGTGATGGAGACGAGTTCGACCTTGGAGAACTGGTGCTGGCGGATCATGCCGCGCGTGTCCTTGCCGGCCGCTCCGGCTTCCGAACGGAAGCACGGCGTCCACGCCGTCATGCGCATCGGCAGCTTGTCGGCGTCGAGGATTTCCTCGCGCACGATGTTGGTGAGCGAGACCTCAGCTGTGGGGATGAGCCAGAAGCCATTATCGGTGTGGAACAGATCCTCGGCGAACTTGGGTAGATTGCCGGTGCCGTAAGCGGTGTGGTCCTTCACGAGCAGCGGCGGGTTGAACTCGGTGTAGCCGCCGACGTTCTCGCCGGCGGGGCCCGTATGCTGGTCGATCATGAAGGAGGCAATCGCGCGCTCCAGCCGCGATAGCGCGCCTTTCAGGAACACGAAGCGCGCGCCCGACACCTTCGCCGCTGTCTCGAAGTCCATGAGGCCGAGCGCCTCGCCCAATTCGAAGTGTTGCCTGGGCGCGAAGTCGAATGTCTTCGGCGTTCCCCAGCGGCGCACCTCCTTGTTGTCGTGCTCGTCCTTGCCTTCGACCACATCGGGGAGCGGCAGGTTGGGGATCACGGATAGCGCGTCGGTGAGTGCCGTGACGAGCTGGCGCTCCTCGTCCTCGCCGCCCTGGATCACCTCCTTCAGCTCCGCCACCTCGGCCTTCAGCTTGTCGGCCGTCGCGGTGTCCTTGGCGGCCATCGCCTTGCCGATCTCCTTGGAGACAGCGTTGCGGCGCTGCTGGGCGTCCTGGAGCTTGGTCTGGTGGCGGCGACGCGCATCATCCAGCTCGATCAGCTTGGCCGACATCGGCTCAAGGCTACGGCGCTTCAAACCATTGTCGAAGGCCTCGGTGTTGTCACGGATCCATTTGATGTCGAACACAGGGGCTCCCCTTCGGTGGTCATGGCTGGCGCGGCACGAGGCCGGCGTGCATTCTGGCCGACCTATAAGACGACAGCCCCCGCCGGTCCAGACACCGGATCAAATCACGAAGGTCAAGTCCCTGGCTTGGGGACAGTCTTCTCGACGCGCCTCACGACCCAGATGGACGCCTCGTAGAGAAGCCACGTCGGCGTACCCATGATGAGCATCGAGATTGCGTCGGGCGGGGTCAGCACGGCGGCAGCGGCGTAGATCCCGACCACCGCATAACGGCGGGCGTTGATCAGGCCTTCCGATGTCACCACGCCGGCGCGGGCGAGAAGCGTCAGGATCACCGGCAACTGGAAGCAGATCCCAAAGCCGAAGATCAGGGTCATGATGAGCGAGAGATACTCGCTCACCTTCGGCAGAAGCTCGATGGATGCCTGACCGTCGGCCGCCACCTGCTGGAAGCCGACGGAGAAGCGCACCAGAAGCGGCATTGCGATGAAGTAGACGATCGCCGCGCCCAGCAGAAACAACAATGGCGTCGCGATCAGGTAGGGGCGGAAAGCTGCGCGCTCGTTCTTGTAGAGGCCCGGCGCCACGAACTTATAGATCTGCACGGCAACAACCGGGAACGACAGGAAGGCGGCGCCGAACATCGCCACCTTGATGTCGACGAAGAACTTCTCAAGCAGATGCGTGTAGATCGTCCTGGCGTGCTCGGTACCAACGACACGGACGAACGGCCACAGCAGAATATTGTAAATGTGCCTGGCGACGGCGAAGCAGGCGACGAACATGACGAAGAACGCAGCGGCGGAATAGATAAGGCGCTGGCGCAGCTCGATCAGGTGATCGAGCAACGGCGCTTTCGATGCGTCGATGTCGTCACGGCCATCGTCGATTTCATTCCTTTTGGCGTCCGGCGATGTCATGTCGGTCACGGCTCGTCGGCTCCGGTCTTTTCAACCGCAGATGCGGGCTTGGGCACACTTTCAGAGACCTCGGCCTTTTGACGTCCGGAGGGTTCAGCACTTTTCGACGCCGCGTCTGCGGGCTTGCCGGTCTCGATCGGCATGCCGTTCTCGTCGGTGATGTCGGGTCCGTCGAAGGGATCGGGCTCGGAGATGGGTGTGCCGGGCGTGGAGGGCGCACTCGCAGCGGCCTTTTTGCCCTCGGTGTTCTTGATGGCACGGCCAGCGCTCTCGGCCTGTTTCTCGGCGGAGCGCATAGCATCACGGGCTGCACCCTCGACCTCGTTTCGGAGGCCCGTAATATCGTTCTTCAGTTGATCGAGTTCGGCTTCTTTCAACGCCTGATCGAAGTGCGCGCGGAACTCGGCGGCCTGCTGCTTGAGCACACCGGCATAGCGGCCAATCGTACGCAGGAGGCCGGGCAACTCCTTGGGGCCAACGAAGATCAGGGCGATAATGCCCAAGACCAACAGCTCGCTCCAACCGATATCGAACATGCCACGACTTGCTGAACTGGGTTAAGCAGCGTGTACCAAAAGCGGCGACCGTCGGCCGCTCCCACCCGCTACAGGAGAAAACACACGCCGCGAGCGCGCCGCCTGCACAACAGCGCCGCGCACGAAGCGGTGTACGGTTTTTTCGGTCAACCGGCCTTCGTCTGCTCTGACGATTTGGCGGCTTCGACAGCCGGCTTGTGCTCGATTGTCTTGGACGTGCCGCTATCGGCAACATCGTCGTCGTCCGCCATGCCCTTCTTGAAGCTCTTGATGCCCTTGGCAACGTCACCCATGACCTCGGAAATCTTTCCGCGGCCGAACAAAAGCACCACGATCAACAGCAGGATGACCCAGTGCCAGATACTCATTGCGCCCATACGCTCGACTCCTCGCCTCTTGCGGCGTCAATTGCTTTAACTGGCCGCACTATTACAGAAAAGGCTGTCGGGCGGCAAGCAAGCGCACACCGTTGCGTTGCTGTCACAACCATTTGAAACTACGTCGATTCGCCCGCTTGCTTCGGGAATACGAGGATACGCGCCGGATCGATCTCGACACTGACCTCCGCCCCCTTGCTCCAAACCTCGCCGACGGCCACGCGCGTACGGGCGCGCAATGGCTCGTCAAATCCATGGACGCCGATCTCAACCAGTCCGACGTCGCCGAGGAATTTGACGTGCAGCACACGCCCGGCAAGGCCGCACGTGCCGGCAGGATGCAGGCGGATGCCCCGCTCGCGGATACATACCATCGCCGGCTCGCCGTCTTTCATTCCGTCGGCCTGTACCCGACCAAACGGCATGTCGATGCCTCCATTCGTCACGTGAGCCTCCAGCTCGTTGATCTCGGAGAAAAGACGCGCCACGAAAAGCTCTTTGGGGTGATGGTAAAGTTCCTCGGCGCGCCCGAGCTGGACGATGCGACCCTTGCGCATGACGGCGATGCGGTCGCCCATCCGCATGGCCTCTTCGGGGTGGTGCGTCACGATCATGCAGGTGGCGCGCGTCTCGCGCAGCAGCGCCAGCGTTTCCTCCTGCATGCTGTCTCGCAGCTGGACGTCAAGGCCGGAGAACGGCTCGTCCATCAAGACGACCGACGGGCGCGGTACGATGGCGCGGGCCAGGGCAACGCGCTGCTGCTGGCCACCCGAAAGGATATGCGGATAGGCAGAGGCGTAGCTTTCCAGGCCGACACGCGAGAGAACGCTCATGGCCTCGCGGCGGGCGACATCGGGCGGTAGCGCCTTCAGCCCGAAGGCCACGTTCTGCAGAATCGTCAGGTGGGGAAACAGCGCGAAGTCCTGAAACATCAGGCCGACGCTTCTCTCCTCGGGTGGGACGAAGCGATGGGGTCCGGCGACCTCGCGTTCATTGATGAGGACACGCCCGCTCGTGGGCCGCTCTATCCCCGAGGCGATGCGCAGCAACGTCGTCTTCCCACATCCAGAGGGGCCGAGCAGGCAAACCACTTCGCCCGGCGCAATGTCGAGATCGACACCCAGGAGCGCGTCAGTACCGTCGTAGCGGCGCACGACATTCTCGAACGTGAGGCGGGCCGCAAAGGTCGCCGCAGCGCGAAGACCCGTCCCGGTCGAAGGACCAGCCGAAGGGACGGCCGGTACGGTGACATCGCTGCCCTCGTCCCGGCGCCCAAACCAGCCTTTTACGCTCCAATCCATAATCTCGGTTCCACCGCATGCCTTCGCGGCATGCCTCACTCCTAGCCGCAGTGCAGGCCGCCAATATCTAGATCGCGTTCATGTATGACGGATACATAAACGCGATCCAGCACCTTGTTTTGAGCACGTTTTCACGCTGAACCGCTGCACACTTCAGCTTAAACATGCTCTAGACGCCGATCACCATGCCGCATCGAACACACAGCGGAACGGCAGCGGCCGCTCAACGTCACGGCGCCACGGCACACCGTGAGACCAACCCGTCACTCGTGCGTCCATATCGGGATAGTGCGCGAACATTGCCAGGGCCTTATCGCCCGGGCCGGGGCAAGGGGCAAGCGGTCACGCCGGTTTGCCCTCGTCGCCCGATCACCCTCCCCTCACCAGCCCCGTCACGTCACGTCACGTCAGGAAGCCTGCTCGCTGCGGGAGCCGTCTTCATCCAGCCGCGCTTCATCGATGCCGTTTTCTGGCGTTTCATCGCCGGTTTCGACGGCGGCTGCTGACTCAGCGGCGTCCGGCTCGTCGAATGCGAGCGCGCCTTGCATATCCTCTTCACTGTCCTCGAGCGGCAACTCGTCAGGCATCAGGGCGGCGACATTGCGCGGTTCAGGCACAGTGAACCCCGGCGGCAGCGTAGCGTCCAGAAGGCCAGCACCCTTCAGCTCCGCAAGGCCCGGCAGGTCTTTGATGGTGTCGAGACCAAAGTGGGTGAGGAAGTTTTCCGTGGTGCCATAGGTAACCGGCCGGCCGGGGGCGCGGCGGCGGCCACGCGGGCGTATCCAACGTGTTTCGAGCAGGATGTCGATGGTGCCGGCCGAAGTCGAGACACCCCGGATCTCTTCGATCTCAGCGCGCGTTACAGGCTGATGATAGGCAATGATGGCGAGCGTCTCCAGCGCGGCCTTCGACAGGCGCCGTTCCTCGTGTGCGTAGCGCTGCAACAGATAGGAGAGATCCTCGGCGGTGCGAAAGGCCCACTTGCCGGCGACCTTCACCAGGTTGACGCCGCGCGTTGCATAGATCTGTTGCAGCTCGGCAAGCAGGCCGGCGACATCCTCGCCCTCGATCAGGCTCTGCGCGAGTTGCTCCTCGGTGATCGGCTCGGATGCGGCAAACACAAGCGCCTCGATGATCCTGAGCTTCTCGCGGCGATCCTGTGCGGCAAGCATCGCGACAGGGTCCGCCTCAGCCGCCTCGCCGGGTAGGACGAATTCGCCAGCAGCACCGGACGACGGCTCGTTTCCGCCAGCAGGGGGAGCAACCAACGCCGTTGGATTTTCTGAAGCGGCGCTGGTCGTCGCGGCAACGGCCTCAGTATCGGTGAACGGGGGTGAGGCGTCCAAAGCCGCAGCATTGCGCTGGCGAACGTGGTCCTCGTCCTTGGGCACCAATGTCAAGCGGGGCGGTCCCATCTTCGCCGTATCCCTTGGCTTGTTATCCTTCATGGTACTCCGCACATGAAACTCGTGGTCCAGGCATTAGACCCGTGGCGGACCTGCGTCCGCCGGTCCACCGCTCTTTCAGGTCTTGTGACCCAATTCCTCGCCCGGCGCTTTGCTTCCTGACACGCTTTTCAAGCTGTTCTCCCGCGCGCTCTGTGAGTCGCCTGCCGGCTGCGGAACCGCCGCTTCGCGCCTTCGCACGAAAAGCGGCGCGAACGGGCCGTCCTGACGAAGCTCAACGAGACCTTCGCGCGCCATTTCGAGACTTGCGCCAAACGAACTTGCGAGCACCGTCCGGCGCGCCTCTGGCGAAGGCAGATACGCCTGTAGGAACAGGTCGAGCTGCACCCAATGACCGAGCTTTGCGCCGACCAGGCGCTCCAATCGGCCGCGGGCTTCCTTGATGGACCATACGGTGCGCGCCTTGACCACGTGCTCGACCTTGATCGTTCGCCGGCGCTGATCGGCATAGGCCTTGAGCAGGTCGATGATCTCGGCGGTGTATCGCGTCTCCCTGATCGTCTCGACGGGCTCGTGCCACCCGCGTGCAAAAATTTCATGGCCAAGGCGATGGCGGCTCATCAACTCGGCGGCGGCACGGCGCATCGCGTCAAGGCGCATCAGCCGGAAAGCGAGGCGCTGTGCCGCTTCCTCGGCGGTCAACTCATCGCCGGCCACGTCCTCGCGCGGCAGAAGCAGGCGCGACTTCAGGAATGCGAGCCACGCAGCCATGACCAGGTAATCAGCAGCGATCTCCAGACGCAGCTGCTGCGCGTCACGGATGAACTGGAGATACTGGTCGACGAGGGTAACGATCGAGATGCGTGCGATGTCGACCTTCTGCGTGCGCGCCAGCGCGAGAAGCAGATCGAGCGGGCCTTCGAAGCCCTCGACGTCGACCACCAGCTGCTCGTCGGGGGCACGCGCATCCTCAACACCTGGATCGTCCCAGGAGCTCTGCTCGAGCCTGTCTCCAGGCGCAATCGAGTTGCTTGTCGAAGCGTTCGTCATGTCCCGCCGTGGTGCGCCTTAGAGCCGCGAAGGTCAAGCGATCCCGTCAATAAGCTGAATTTAGACCGATTCCCGCGCGTCGGCTTGGCGAGAAAGCACGCCTGCCAGCGCCAATTCTGCGGCAACACGATCATAGGGCGTCGCGGATCGCGTGACCGCACGTGCCTTTTCGAAGCGCTGCAGCGCGCGCCCGGAAAGGGCCGGCACGCCCGCCGCGACGGCCTGCATCTCAACGAAGTCGCCGCTGCAATGGAGCGCTAGATCGGAACCCGCTGCGATGACCGCCTCGGCACGAGCGCGCATGGGACCGGCCAGCGCCTTCATGCCCAAGTCATCGCTCATCAGCAGACCGTCGAAACCGATATAGCCGCGGACGATCTCCGCCGTGACCTTCGCGGACGTACTGGCCGGATGTGCATCGTCGATGGCCGAGAAGACGACATGCCCGCTCATCGCGGCCGGCATGTGAGCCAGGGCGCGGAATGTTGCAAAATCCGTCTCCTCCAGTTCGAGGCGCGAGGCTGCAACGACGGGCAGTTCCATATGGCTGTCGGCGGTGGCACGGCCATGACCGGGAATGTGCTTGATGACCGGCAGAACTCCACCGGCCATGAATCCATCGGCAACGGACCGGCCCAGCGCGACCACCTGGGCGACGGTTTCGCCATAAGCGCGATCGCCGATGACCTTGTGAGCGCCAGCGACCGGAAGGTCCAGCACGGGCGCGCAATTGGTATCGATTCCGAGGTCCTTCAGATCTTGAGAAAGGAGGCGTGCGGCAAGGAACGCGTCGCGGCAGGCAGCCTCGGCGTCTTCGACATAGAGCCCAGCGTAGGCTGCGGCCGCTGGCAGTGCTCGGCCCAGCGGCGGGCGCAAACGCTGGACCCGTCCACCCTCCTGGTCGATCAGCACCAGGGTGTCGTCGCCGCCGATCGCGCTGCGGGCTTCGCCAACGAGGCCACGGATCTGATCGTGGCTTTCGAGGTTGCGCGCGAAGAGAATGACGCCGGCAGGGCGCGCTGCACCGAGGAAGCGGCGTTCCTCGCTACTCAGGGTCAGCCCTGCAAGACCGCAAATGAACGCTGCTTGATTGGCCACGTCGATTTATTCCCGTTGACTGCCGCTGGTTGCGGACCGTGAGGTAGATGCCGGCACATACGTAAGATTACGTGAGACAAACGCGCCCTTGTGATGGGCGACCCGGCACCGGCGCGGCACCTATCGGCTCGGCCGGCACTCAATACGACTTGATCCAGCAGCTCGAGTAGCCGGCTGACTTGAGGTCGCTGCACAAGCGACTTGCTTCCTGCTTGGAGCCAGGCGGGCCGACGATGAGACGGTGGTACGTTCCCTTCTGGCCCAGGTTCGCCTCCTGTACGTCCGGCGTCTTTCCGCCGAGCTGCGCGGCGTATTTCTGCTGCAGATCGGCAAACTGCTTCAAGGCATCCATGCGGCTCGACGCCGACCGCGGAATTGATGCCAGCACGGCGACATATCCGGCGCCGGAAGAAGACGGTGCCGGCGGCTGCGGCGCGGGTGCGGCACGTGCGATCGTCTTGGAGGGCGCCGACCTCGGTGTAGAGGCCGCAGCAGGCGGCTGCGAAACTTCAATGCTGCCTGTGGGCTCTGCGCGCGCAATGACGACCGGCTTGGTCGGCGGCGGCGATTCTGTCTGCTTTGGCGCGGCAACCGGCGGCGGTGGCTCGCCCGTGCCTGCCCTGGGAGCATTGACCATCGAAGGTGCGGATGGGGCGGGCTGAGCGCTGACTTGCGGCGTGCGGCCGCCGAACCCGTCGACAATCGTCATACCGGGCACCGGCGAGACGCCCTGGGGCAGACGTGATGGTGGCGGGCGATCCGTGTCAGGTGTGGCCACGATCGATCCATCACGTCCAATCACCATGGTAGCGACCTTGCGGGTCCCCCCATTCTCTGCGTCGGCTGCACTGTCGGTCGCCGGCTTGCCGCCATCGTCACTCAGCCGTCCAAGGATCTTGGAATCGGTGTGGGCGAATTTCTTGCCACCGGGATCGTCCGGCTTGATCTTGGAGGGGGCATCGGCCTTGCGCACGAGAGGCGGATCGCCAGGCGCGGATGACCCCGCGAATTTGGTATAGCCATAAACACCGCCACCGATGACGATGAGTCCGACGCCAGCAATTGCCGCGATCTTCAACCAGCGCGACCGGCCGGGGGGCTGATCGTCCTCATAGGCGAACTCGTCCGCGTCGTAGTCCTCGTCCGCATAACCGTTGGGATCGCGGTGCGCCGGAGGCGCGTAGGCGGAGTCGGCTAGTCCAAATTCAGGCTCAGGCGGCAAGGCATGCGGATCGGCAGAAGGGTCGGGATAGGCCGCGCCAGCATCGCCGTAGCCATAAGGTGGCGCCGAAGCATAATCCGAATTCGGATAAGCTTGCTGCCCATAAGCCCGTGGGTCATACCCCTCCTGCTCGTACCCCTGGTTGTCCTGGGGATCGTAGTAACCCTGGTGGTGGTCTTGGGGATTGTAGCCCTGCGGAACGCCCCAGGCCGGTTCCTGGGGTGCATAGGGATCATCCGCTACCGGCTGCGCAGGCCACCCACCCTGCTGTGCATGATCGAATGAGGGCATCTGATCGTAAGCCGCGCCACGTAGAGGCGGTGCAGCCTGCGGCGGATAGGCTTGGCCGCCGTGCTGCGCATCCTGGTAAGCATAGGCGGGATCATAATGCGACGGCTGCGCGGGTTGGGATGGCGCGCGCGGCATCGCAGGCTGCGGATAGGGCGACGCTGGATCGGCGTGCTGCCACTGCTGCGACTGATCCCACCGGTTATCCGGCTCGTGCCCCGGCGCAGCAGGCTGCGTCGGCTGATAATGCTCGAACTGAGGCGCATAATGCGCCGACTGCGGCGCCGCGTGACCCTGGCCTGCCGGCGGGTAGCCTGCCTGCTCGCCATAGGGATTGGCCGGATGTCCGTAAGGTGCTGTCTGCTGATGCGGCGCGTAAGGGTCGTATCCCTGGGGCGCGTCGCGATAGGGGGGAGGCTGGTCGGGAGCCTGCTGATACCCTTCCTGCGGATATGACCTTTGATGATCCTGGCGCGCCGCAGCCTGGCCCTCGCTTGGCTCGGGCCACCTCGGGGTGGCGTTCGCGGGACCAGTTTTGCGTGACATAATTGGAAAATCCCCAGCCCTTGCGGGCAATAAACCACCTCAGAATCACGACTCTAACGCATCGCGTCGGGGGCCTCGACGCCGAGAACAGCTAATCCTGAGGATATCACCCGTTGTGTCGCCGCGACGATGGCCAAACGCGCCGCGGTCATATGCCTATCATCTTGTCGGATAAAGCGTAATTGTGGCGAATCATTGCCTCTCGACCACTGCGCGTGAAGCGCGGAAGCAAGCTCATAAAGATAGAACGCGACGCGATGGGGCTCGTGCGCGGCTGCAGCACCCGCAACCATTCGCGGGAACGCGGCGAGGCGCTTCATAAGATCGATTTCGCCTGCGTTATCAAGCTTGGAAAGGTCGGCGGCGCGAACCTCTGCGCTATCGCGGGTCAAGCCAGGAAAGGCCTCCTCGGCGTTGCGGAAGAGCGAGGCAGCGCGCGCATGCGCATACTGAACGTAGAAGACCGGATTGTCTTTGGACTGCTCGGTTACCTTGGCGAAATCGAAGTCCAACGGCGCATCGTTCTTGCGGTAAAGCATCATGAAGCGAACGGGATCGCGCCCGACCTCGTCAACCACATCGCGAAGCGTGACAAAGGTGCCGGCGCGCTTGGACATCTTGTAGGGCTCGCCGTTCTTGAAGAGCTTGACGAGTTGGCAGACCTTGATGTCGAGGTCTGCCTCGCCGCCCGAGAGAGCGGCAACCGCCGCCTTCATACGCGGGATGTAGCCGATGTGGTCGGCGCCGAACACATTGACGAGATGCCTGAAGCCGCGCTGCAGCTTGTCGTAGTGATAGGCTATGTCGGAGGCAAAATAGGTGTAGGAACCATCCGACTTCTGCAGCGCCCGGTCGATGTCGTCGCCGAATTGGGTGGACCTGAAGAGCACCTGCTCGCGCTCCTCCCATTCCTCCTCGTCATGCCCCTTGGGTTTGGGCAACTGTCCCTCATAGATGAGGCCCTTGGCATTCAGGGCGGCGATCGCCTCGGCAACCCGGTCGCGTCCGCTGCCCTTCAAGGACGCCTCTGAGAAGAAGACGTCGTGATGGATGTTGAGTGCGGCCAAGTCCTCCTTGATCATGGCAAGCATGGCGGCAATCGCCCGCTCGCGCACGATGGGCAGCCAGTCGACCTCGTCGCGCCCTTTCAATTTGTCGCCGAACTCTTTGGCCAGCGCTTCGCCAACGGGCTTGAGGTAATCGCCGGGATAGAGGCCCTCGGGGATCTCACCAATGGCCTCACCCAGCGCCTCGCGGTAGCGCAGAAAGGCGGAGCGGGCGAGCACATCGACCTGGGCACCGGCATCGTTGATGTAGTATTCGCGCGTGACTTCGAAGCCTGCGAACTCCAGCAGATTGGCAAGCGCGTCGCCGAACACGGCACCGCGGCAATGCCCGACGTGCATCGGGCCGGTCGGGTTGGCCGAGACGTATTCCACATTCACCGCACCCTCAGAGACCTTTGCCGCGCGTCCGTATGCGGCACCCTGGCGTTCGATCTCGCCGATTACGCCCTGCCAGAAGACCGGCTTGAACGTCAGGTTGAGAAAGCCGGGGCCTGCGACATCGATCCTCTCGATGATCGCCTCGCCTTCCAGCCTCGCCTTGAGGCCCTCGGCGATGTCGCGTGGCTTCATGCGCGCTGCCTTGGCAAGCACCATGGCTGCGTTCGAGGCTAGGTCTCCATGTGTCGGATCACGCGGGAACTCCACCTCGAGCGCGGGCAGCACAAGATCGCCCGGCAGCGCGCCTTCGGCCTTCATGGCCTCGAGTGCCTTCACGATCAAAGACTCGACGTGCTCGAAAGCAGTCATGAAGCGATCCTCACGGTGTGTTGCATGGCCACCTCCGGTTCGGGCGGGGAAGGCCGTTGCGGCCCCTGAAATCACGGGAATTCGCGGGTAGGAGAAACCGAGGTGCGCCTATCGCAATTCCGGGGTCACGTCAAACAGGCGGCGATGCTCGGCCAGGGCATAGCGGTCAGTCATACCGGCCACATAGTCAGCAACGAGGCGGGCGCGGCGGCGCTCGTCAAGGCGCGCTACCGCCCGGCGCCAGTCCTCTGGCAGTGCCGCGGGGTCGGCAAGGCAGCACGCGAACAGATCGAGCACGACGCCTTCCGCAGCCCGCATCACGTTCATAACGCGATCGTGACGGTAGACACGCTCGAACAGAACGACCTTCAGTGCAGCAATGCTGGCGGCCATGCCGGGCGAAAAGCAAACCACCGGCTCGGCCGCCCGGCGGATGTCGTCAGCGGTCGCCGGCGCCAGCCGGGCGAGATTGCGGCGCGCCTCGGCGACGATATCGGCGATCATGACGGTGATGGTGCGCCGCGTCGCTTCATAGATGAGGCGGTTGTCGTGGCCGTCGCGCTCGCGCACGAGATCGGCGACGACAGGACCGACGAGGGGCATGCTGGCGAGATCGGCGAGCGTCAGTAGCCCTGCGCGCAGGGCGTCATCGATGTCGTGATTGACGTACGCGATGTCGTCGGAAAATGCCGCCACCTGAGCTTCGGCAGATGCCCAACCGTCGCCGCCAATGTCACGCCATTCGCGCAGTCCAGCAATCACCTTCGCCACCGCTGAGCCATCCTGCTTGACCGGGCCGTTGTGCTTGGCGAGCCCCTCCAGCATCTCCCACGTCAGATTAAGACCATCGAAACGCATGTATTTGCGTTCGAGGCGCATGACGATGCGCAAGGACTGCGCATTGTGATCGAAACCGCCGTAGTCGCGCATGGCGCGGTCAAGCGCACGCTCGCCGGCGTGGCCGAAAGGGGGATGCCCCAGATCGTGGGCAAGCGCCAGCGCCTCGGCCAGATCCTCGTCGAGACGGAGCTGGCGGGCGATCGTACGGGCGATCTGCGCCACTTCCAGCGAATGGGTCAGGCGGGTGCGGTAATGGTCGCCCTCATGATAAATGAAGACCTGCGTCTTGTGGGTCAGCCGGCGGAACGGGGTGGAATGCAGCACACGATCGCGGTCGCGTTGGAAAGGGCTGCGTGTCGTGCATTCGGGCTCAGGATGGCAGCGTCCACGGCTCGCAATGGCGCTGGCCGCATAGCTTGCGGGCGCGCGTTCGCCCGGCGCCAGCGCTTCGCCGTAACCCAGCGCCTTGGCGGACGCCGATTGGGCGCCAATATCGGACTGCGCGTTCATGATCGATCGATACCGCCCGGTTCCTGCATCCAGATCGCGGGTTTCCGGCCATATCGGCCGGTTTGACTTCGCCCGCACCCTTCTTATGTTCCTAGACACGATTCACGCATAGCGGCAACCCGTAGCGCGGCGGAAGGGCGCCGGCCGGATCAGCCCGTAAACGCCTTGGAGGCACCCCTTATATGACGACCGATACACTCCCCCTTGCGCTCACAGAGAGTGCCGCCCGGCGGATCAGCGAAATCGTCGCTGGCGAGCCCAGGACCAAGATTCTGCGCATCAGCGTGGAGGGTGGCGGCTGCTCGGGCTTCCAGTACAAATTCGATCTCGTCGAAACTGCGGCGGGTGACGATCTGGTGCTGGAGCGTTCGGGCGCAAAGGTCGTGATCGATCCTGTGTCGTTGCAGTTCCTCGGCGGCGCGGAGATCGATTTCGTCGACGACCTGATGGGCGCATCGTTCCAGATCAAGAACCCGAATGCGACAGCATCTTGCGGCTGCGGCACGAGCTTCTCAATCTAGAGCATGTTTAGCTGAAGTGTGGAGCGGTTCAGCGTGAAAAACATGCTCAAAACAAGATGCTGGATCGCGTCCATGCTTCCCTCAAACATGAACGCGATCTAGCACATCAATCCTGCACCAGCGAGGCACCGCGCCACATGAAGATCGCCACCTGGAATATCAACGGCGTCAAGGCGCGGCTCGATACCGTCATCACCTGGTTACAGGCCGCTGACGCGGATGTCGTGTGCCTGCAGGAGATCAAGAGCGTCGACGAGGGATTTCCCAAAAGCACATTCGAGGATCTGGGCTACACCGTTATCACGCATGGGCAGAAGGGTTTCAACGGCGTTGCCATATTGTCGAAACGCAGCATCGACGAGGCGCGGGCGCGGCTCCCGGGCGACGAGACCGATGAGCAGGCGCGCTTTCTGGAGGCCGACATCGCCGGCGACGACGGCGTCGTGACGGTGGCGTCGATCTATCTGCCCAACGGCAACCCCATCGGCACCGAGAAGTTCTCCTACAAGCTCGCCTGGCTGGAGCGGCTCGCAGCGCATGCGCGCGAGCGGCTGGCGCTGGAGATGCCACTCGTTCTGGCCGGCGACTACAATGTCATCCCCGAGCCGATCGATGCCAGGAACCCCGAAGCCTGGAAGGATGACGCGCTGTTCCAGCTCGAAAGCCGCACTGCGTTTCGTGCGCTGACTGCCCTCGGTCTCACCGATGGAGTGCGCGCCTGCTATCCGATGAGCGACGTTTATACCTTTTGGGACTATCAAGCAGGCGCATTCAACAAGAACAACGGCATTCGCATCGACCACATGTTGCTTTCGCCTGAAGCGGCAGACCGGCTCATCTCCTGCGGCATCGACCGCGAGACGCGCGGCTGGGAAAAGCCGTCGGACCATGTGCCGGTGTGGGTGGAGCTGCGCATCTGATTGCGCAAGGGGGAATCCAGCCGGCCGCCCGCAAATGACCTCGATCAAATCTCCCGTGCAGCGTGACCGTGCTGCACAGCTCTGATTGCTGCTAATGTAACTGAGAAACGCTGCGCGACACGCTCGCGCGGCGTTTTCGCATGCGGCTCGATAGTCTCTCGATGGAGAGAGGCTGCGATGTAGGCCACGCAAGGTGGAACGTAGGACTGCCGATAGCAGACAGCGGTTGTCAGCGGTCAGGACCGCTGTGCTGCGGCGCGCCGACGTCGCGGAGCGGGTCACGCTCGGTGCCAATGCTGCCGGTCTCGTCATTGTCGTCCCGACCTGCCGGCCCGCCGATCGCGCCGCCCCGGACGAAGCCCATCGCGGGACTGGTGACCTGACGCGTTGCAGGCTCGGGCTTGGACGTATCACCAGCCATCAACGGCGCCATCTTGTCGGTCGAGATGCCGAAATCGAGCGGTACGACCTCGCCATTCGAACAGGTGCGCGCAGGCCGCATGCTCAGCGAATCGAATAGCGAGCTCTGTTCGGCTTTCGGGCGGCGGCCATAGCGGCTGTCCCACTCGGCAACCATGCCACCGACTTCCTTGCGCACGCCCTGGGATGCGCCGCAATAGATGTTCTGGTAGGTGTCCTCAATCCAGACACGCTCGGATCCGGGTGCGTTCTTGACGGCCACCGAAATGAGCGCCAGCGCGCGCACCTGATCCTTTTTCATGAAAAGCCCGCGCCAATAAAGGTCGGCGAGGAACGCCTGGGCGCCGGCATGTCCTTTCTGCGAGAGAATGGACAGCCAATGCTTACCGCGCGCGACGTCGGAGGGAACGCCGTCGCCGTGAAGCTGCAGCTTGGCCAACTCGAACTGGGCGTCCTCATCGTTGAAGAAAATGGCGGCGTGGTGCAGATACTCCGCCGCGCGTTCGGGATTGGGCTTCAGGCCGAGCTCAGGCAGTCCGCGGCGCACATAGCCCGCAAGCGCGGTCAACGACTTGGCGACAAAGGGCGCACGGTGGTCGTCGTCGGGATCGACATCAGCGTAATCGTTGGCGATCTGCTGGTAGAGAAAATATGCCTTCGCATGATCGGTGTGCGCGCTCTGATTGTCGGCGTAGATGCGCGCCAGATAATACCGGGCGAGGAACTGGTTCTGTGCGGCGGCCACCTCCAGGGCAGGAATCGCCATTTCGTAGTAGCCACCCGAATAAGCGCCGATGCCCTGCTGGAGGGCATCTTCGGGCGAGCGGAACTGAGCGGTGCCGGCACCGGCCGCAGCCGGTGCCGTCATCAGAAGCGTGATTGCCAGACCTATTGCTTGTCTAGATATCCGCATAGCAGATGACTTCCGCCTTTCCTCCGGCATGCGTAACAGCCCCGAATCGGGCCGGACCGACCTGATCGGCATACTTGCGAAGCACACCGCTTTGATACGCATTATCAGGTGCCTTCCAGTCCTTTTTGCGGCGCTCCAACTCGGCGGAGTCAATTTCCACGTCGAGTGTGCCTTTTTCGGCATCGATGGAGATTATGTCGCCATCCTTCAAAAGGCCGATCGGGCCGCCAACGGCCGCCTCCGGGCCGACATGTCCGATGCAGAAACCGCGTGTTGCCCCTGAGAACCGGCCATCGGTGATCAGCGCAACCTTGTCGCCGGCGCCCTGACCATAAAGGGCGGCGGTGGTGGAAAGCATCTCGCGCATGCCAGGTCCGCCTTTGGGACCCTCGTAGCGGATGATGATCACATCGCCTTCCTTGTACTGCCTCGCCTCGACCGCCTTGAAGGCATCCTCCTCGCAGTCGAAGCAGCGCGCGGGTCCGCGGAACTTCAGGTTCTTCATGCCGGCAACCTTCACGATCGCGCCATCGGGAGCGAGCGTGCCCTGCAGCCCGACGACACCGCCGGTCGGGGTAATCGGGTTGGAAACCGGATAGAGGACCTTCTGGTCGGTGTTGAAGACGACGTCCTTGAGGTTCTCCTCCATCGTCTTGCCGGTGACCGTGAGGCAATCGCCGTGCAGGTAGCCGCCCTCGAGCAGCGCCTTCAGGATCTGCGGCACACCGCCGATGTCGTAGACATCCTTGGCGACATACTGCCCACCGGGCTTGAGGTCGGCGATGTAGGGCGTCCTCTTGAAGATGCGGGCGACGTCGAACAAGTCGAAATCGAGCCCCATCTCGTGCGCCATGGCCGGCAGGTGCAGCGCCGCATTAGTAGAGCCGCCGGTCGCAGCGACGATGGTGGCGGCATTCTCGAACGCCTTCATGGTGCAGATGTCGCGCGGGCGGATACCGTCGGCGAGGAGCCGCATTACGGCCTTGCCGCTGGCGGCGGCATACGCATCGCGGCTCTCATAAGGTGCAGGCGCGCCCGCAGATCCCGGCAGCGCCAGACCGATCGCCTCTGAAACGCAGGCCATCGTGTTGGCCGTGAACTGGCCGCCGCACGATCCCGCTGAGGGACAAGCGACACACTCCAATTCGTGCAGATCCGCATCCGACATGCGGCCGGCCGAGTGCATACCAACGCCTTCGAACACGTCGACGACGGTCACGTCCTTGCCTTTGAACCGTCCGGGGAGAATCGAGCCGCCGTACATGAACACGGACGGCACATTCAGGCGCAACATGCTCATCATGATGCCAGGCAGCGACTTGTCGCAGCCGGCGATGCCGACCATCGCATCGTAGCAGTGACCGCGCATGGTCAATTCGATCGAATCGGCAATCACCTCGCGGCTCACGAGCGAGGACTTCATGCCCTGGTGGCCCATGGCGATGCCGTCCGTCACAGTGATGGTGCAGAATTCGCGCGGGGTGCCGCCACCCTCGTCGACACCGACCTTGACCGATTGTGCCTGACGCATCAGCGAGATGTTGCAGGGTGCCGCCTCGTTCCAGCAGGAGACGACGCCAACGAACGGGCGATTGATCTGCTCCTCGGTAAGACCCATCGCGTAGTAATAGGAACGGTGCGGGGCGCGGGTCGGCCCTACCGTTACATGGCGGCTCGGCAACTTCGATTTGTCGAACGTCTTGGCGTCCATTGCTTACTTTTCCTTTCGACTCCATCGAGCAAATGCTTCAGCCAGATGACCGGCCGCAAGCCGATTCTGGCGGTGCGCACTTTATGGCGCACTCCCATTTCACTCAACGAAGCAGAAGGCCCACAATCACTTCATTTCCGCCCGCACGGCGTGCTGCCGGCCAGCCGGTTCGGGCGCTGCCCGGACGCGCTCGATCCACAAGAGCGAGCGACCTCTCACAGCAGCATTACCGACACAACTTTTGAATGACCCGCATTGCCGTCGGATTCTGGTCCGACAGGGTGACCCTCAACCTGTTTTGTGGCTCAAACGAGGCACTTGTCGGATATTCTCGTGTCTTTGGTGTCACAGTTAACAAACTTTACCGGCTTTAAACCGTTTCGCGGCGTTGCCGTCCGGACGGTATTCGCGAAATCTCCATCGTTTGGCGTTACTTTTCGACGATCAGCTATCTGATCTGCGCAGGCGACTTTTTATCGATCTGGAACTCACGTTTTGGCGCAAGCTCGATGAACTGCTTTTCACACTTCGATGACCGATTTGAAGCTCTGCGGTGTGCTCCTGCCAGACCTGACCACGATCGGGTCATGACCGCTGGCCGGTGGCGGGCCGATGCAGCGATACGGCGTCCAGGCCGGCGGTCCTGAAATTAATTGCGAGATGTTGCGATGCAGGATGATGTTTGCCACCGCTCCGACATGGCCGTGCCTACCAGGGAAGAGCCGGTGCTGATCTCGTGGCTCACTCCGATCGGCCTCTTCGGCCTTTCAGTCTATAATTTCGTCCTGAGGATCCTGACTCTCGGCATTCACCACTTCTGGGGCAAGACGGAGGTGCGCAGGCGCATCTGGTCGTCGGTGCGCATCAACGGGGAGCCACTCGAGTACACCGGCACCGGGCGGGAGTTGCTCACAGGCTTCCTCATCATCTTCGCGCTTATCATTCTACCGGTCATGCTGCTGACCTTCGGCGCGGTGTTCCTGTTCGGTCCGGAATCCACGTTCATACGTCTGTTCCAGGTATCACTCTATGCCGGCTTTGCATTTCTGACCGGCATCGCGATCTACCGCGCGCAGCGCTATCGCCTCAACCGAACGCGCTGGCGCGGCATCCGAGCCGGCCTCACCGGCAGCTCACTCGGCTACGGCTGGACCTATTTCTGGACACTGCTCTTGATGCCGCTGACGCTCGGCTGGATCAGCCCCTGGCGCGCAACACGGCTGCAAAAGATCCTCACCGACGACATGCGATATGGTGACCGTTCCTTCCATTTCTCCGGTCACTCCGGTCCCTTGTACAAATCCTACGCGGTGTTCTGGGTGTTGACGGCACTGCTCGCGCTGGCGACTTTCGCGGCCCTCGGATCGGCGATGAGCGATTTCGTCTTCATTGCCGGCAGCGAGGAGCCACCACAGCTGCCACCTGACAGAATCTTGGAGATCGTCGCCCTTGTGTACGGTGGGATCTTCGTTGCCGGCATGATCTACATGATGTTTTCGGCTTGGTATCGCGCCGCCATGATGCGCCACTTCGCCCGCCATACGCACATCGACGGATTGACGTTCCACTCGACGGTAAAGGCGCGTGGTCTGCTGTGGATCACGATCACGAACTATCTGCTTTTGTTCGTCGGCGCCATCGTCGCCACGCTGGCGACCGTCACCATTGCCGTGATCGTATTCTGGACACTGTCGGGCGCCGGTATCGACCCGTTCGGAATCAACAGCGGCGAACATCCTGCGCTGGCCGTGCAGCGTGCGTCGGGCGTGGTCACATTCATCTTTCTCCTGTCGCTCGGCCTGTTCCTGCCAATCACGCAGTCGCGCGCGATGGGATATCTCATTTCGAATCTGAACATCGACGGAACGGTCGATCTCGGTAAGATCACTGCCGGTGCGGCACAGCACATCAAACGTGGTGAGGGGTTGGCGCAGGCCTTCGACATCGATGCCCTATGACACGTCACTCGGCCCCTTCTTCGAAGGGCGGTTCTCCGATGGAAAAACGGCAGCCGCACAGGATGTGCGGATAGCGCTCAGCCCGCGCGGACTTCTGATCTGGTTCGAAAAGGACGGACGCGAACTCATCTGGCCATATGGCGCACTCGAAACCTCCGAGCCGCTGAGCCCGCACGCGATCGATGCGCTCGTCAGTTACACCTACCAGCCCGGTGCGAGCCTTTTCATTCCGCACGGGCAGTTCGCGCGCGCTCTGGCCAAGGCCGCACCTCATCTGACGACGCGGGCCGCACGCCGGCGCGCTGCCGTCCCCTGGTTGTGGGCAGCGGCGGGTGTCGTCGCAGTGCTCACGCTCGTCTCGCTGGCGGAACTTTCGCCGGCGCGCACGCTGGCGCGGATGATGCCTGACACCGTGCGCATATCACTTGGCGATCATTCCATTCGCTCACTCACTGACAGCCGCCCGATCTGCAAGACGCAGTCGGGCAACGAAGCGGTGCAATCCATGGTGCAGCGCCTTGTCGGCGGGAGCGACCATAAGCCGGCATTCCAGGTGGTCGTGGTCGACTGGGATCTCGTCAATGCCTTCGCCACGCCCGGCAATCGCATCGTCTTGACGCGCGGGCTCATTGAATCGGCGAAGAGCGCCGACGAGGTGGCGGGCGTGCTGGCACACGAGATGGGCCATGCGGCGCTGCTGCACCCCGAGACATCGCTGGTGCGCGTGATCGGCATGTCCGCGGCAGTGGAACTTCTGCTGGGCGGCGGTAGCGGCACACTTGCTAACGTCGGCGTGCTTCTGACACAGCTTTCCTACACGCGACAGGCGGAGGAGGAAGCGGATGAAGAAGCGCTGAAGCGGCTTGAGACATCCGGCATCTCGGCCAAGGGGCTGGGCGATTTCTTCCGGCGGGTGAGCAAGATGGAATCACCGGACGGCAACAGCAAACAGGAGGGGGCAACCTTCCTGGACATGCTGCGCACACATCCACCGACCAGCGAGCGCATCCGCCGCGTCGACCACGCCCACCGCTACCCGGCGACACCGGCGCTGAGCAACGCGCAGTGGATCGCGTTGCAATCCATCTGCACCGCCAAACCGGGCTAGAGCCTGATTTGGCTGAGATGGAAGCACGACTGCTTCCATCGAGGTCGATCGGGCTCTATCTTGAAGATTTCGATGACTTTTTCGCAGGCTTTCGCTTTCCCTTCCGCTCGGGAAGCCCCTTGCGCTTGGTCTGTGCGAACTCCTCAAGCTGCGTCTCGCTCATGTCTTCGTACATCTCTTTCGATGCACCCTTGAGAGCGGATTTCTTGATCTCGCCGCGCTTGGCGGCGAGGGCGGCGCCGGCTGCTTTCTGCTGTACTTTTGATCTCGCTGGCATGGCAGTTGCTCCTGCTTCGTCACGCTTTGGAACGCAGCAGGATCGGCTAATGTTCCGCCAAGCAGGATAGGCACGCGATCCGTCCAGCGAAACGCCGCAGTTCGACGGCGAGAAAAACCAGAATGCAATCGCTCTATGCCTCGAGGCGCTTCAGTGCCGCGCCGAGACGCACCACTATGTCCTCAAGCTCCGCCTTGCGCTCGCGCGCCTCGGCAATTGCCTCGGGCTTGGCACGCTCGATGAAGTTCGGATTGTCCAGCTTGGCGTCCATCTTGCCGATATCGACATTGGCTTTCTCAATCTCGCGGGCGAGGCGCTTCTTCTCGGCCGCCATATCGATGATGCCTTCGAGCGGCAGCGCTGCCGTCGTCTCACCGGCCACGACCATCGCCGCGCCTTTCGGCGCGCTCTTGGCAAAGATAATGTCGTCAATGCGGGCGAGCCGCATGAGCGTTTCGCCGTGCATCGCCACACGGTGCTCAGTGGTCTTGTTGCCGCCAATGATGACGAGCGGGATCTTGGCGCCTGCGGGAACATTCATCTCGCTTCTGACGGAGCGGATCTCAGAAACCAGATTGATGAGCCAGCCAATCTCCTGATCCGCTGCCTGAGAGGCAAGCCCGGAATGTGCAGGCCACTGGCTCAATGTGAGCAAGCTCGTACGGCTCTCGCCGTATTCGACCATGTGCGCCCAAAGCTCCTCGGTGATGAAAGGCATGAAGGGGTGGAGCAGCTTCAGAATCTGGTCGAGCACCCAAGCGGTGGTCGCGCGCGTCTCGGCAATGGCCGCCTGATCGTCGCCGGAGAGCACGGGCTTGATCAGCTCCAGATACCAGTCGCAGAAAACGCCCCAAACGAATTCGTAGACGGCTGCTGCCGCATCGTTGAAACGATAGGCTTCCAGCGCCGCCGTCACCTCGGCGCTCGTGCGCTCCACCTCGCCCGCGATCCAGCGGTTCAACGTTTCCTTGATTGATGCCGGATAGAAATCGCGCTGGCGGACGCACTCGTTCATCTCAGCGAAGCGCGCAGCGTTCCAGAGCTTGGTCGCGAAATTGCGGTAGCCTTCAACACGATCGATTGACAGCTTGACGTCGGAGCCCTGGGCCGCCATCGCCGCCATGGTGAAGCGCAGCGCATCGGTGCCGTAGGCCTTGATGCCCTCGGGGAAGTCCTTCTTAACCTCACGCTCAACGCGGTTGGCGGCCTCCTTGTCCAGACCGGCGACGCGCTTGGCGACGAGATCCTTCAGGCTGATGCCGTCGATGATGTCGAGCGGATCGATGACGTTGCCGCGGGTCTTCGACATCTTGTTGCCCTGGCCGTCGCGGACGAGGCCGTGGATGTAGACGTCAGCGAACGGCACCTCCTTCATGAAGTGCATGCCCATCATCATCATGCGGGCGACCCAGAAGAAGATGATGTCGAAACCGGTGACGAGCACGGTCGTCGGATAGTAGCGGGCGAGCTCGGGTGTCTGGTCGGGCCAGCCGAGCGTGGAGAATGGCCACAGCGCGGATGAAAACCACGTGTCGAGAACGTCCTCGTCGCGCGTCAATTTTATCGGCATCAACGAGTTGTTGCCGTACACATAGCTCGACAACCAAGCATCATATTCGTCTTTAGATCTTGCGATACTGATCGGCGTACCTGCAGGGTAAAAGGCCTTCGCAGCCTCAAGCGCCTCATCCTCTGACGCTGCAACAAACGTTTCACGATGGAAGGACGCCATTCCTCCAACAACGGATATAGGAGCCTGACCGTAGGTGTTAGGGTTTTCTGGACCATACCACGCGGGGATCTGGTGACCCCACCAGAGCTGGCGCGAGATGCACCATGGCTGAATGTTCTCCAGCCAGCGGTAATAATCGTTGGCGAAACGCTCGGGCACGAAGCTCGTCCGGCCAGCACGCACGGCGGCAAGCGCAGGCTTGGCCATCTCTGCTGCGTTCACGTACCATTGATCGGTCAGCCACGGTTCGATGACGACGTTCGACCGGTCGCCGTGCGGCACGGTATGCGCAGTCGGCTCGATCTTCGCCAGGAGGCCGGCCTTGGCCATGTCCTCAACGATGCGTTGGCGCGCAACGAACCGCTCCATGCCGCGGTAGGCGGCCGGCACCTGCGATTCATCGGCGGCGGCGCCATCGATGATGTTGCCATGAGCGTCGAGTACGTTGATCTGCGCGAGCCCCTGGCGCTTGCCGACGTCGAAGTCGTTGAAGTCATGCGCAGGTGTGATCTTCACCGCACCGGTACCCTTTTCCGGATCGGAGTACTCGTCCGCAACGATCGGAATGACGCGCCCAACAAGCGGCAGCGTGACCGTCGCCTTCGCCGCAATAAGCGCGGCGTAGCGCTCATCCTCCGGGTGGACTGCAACGCCGGTGTCACCCAGCATCGTTTCAGGCCGCGTCGTCGCGACGACAATGTGGTCGGCGGCAAAGCCCTCCACCTTGGCGGTCAGCGGATAGCGGAAGTGATACATGTGACCGGAGGGATCCTTGGCAAGGGTCTTGGCCAGAGCCCCTGCATCGAACGGCTTTTCGGGATCGCCGTCCTCCCACTTGAAGGACCCCTTCTTCTCAACCTGCACCACCTCAAGATCGGAGATCGCGGTCTGAAACTTGGGGTCCCAGTTGACGAGGCGCTTGTCCTTGTAGATGAGGCCGGCGCGGTAGAGCTCGACGAACACCTTGCGGACGGCCGCCGACAGCCCTTCGTCCATGGTGAAGCGCTCGCGCGACCAGTCACACGAGGCGCCGAGGCGCTTCAACTGGTTGACGATCGTGCCGCCAGACTCCTCTTTCCAGCGCCATACCTCCCTCAGGAACGCTTCGCGGCCCATCGTGCGCCGGTCGGTCCTGTTCTCGGCGGCGAGCTTCCTCTCGACGACCATCTGTGTGGCGATGCCTGCGTGGTCCGTACCCGGCTGCCAGAGCACGTCGCGCCCGCGCATGCGCTCGAAGCGGCACAGGACGTCCTGCAACGTATTATTGAGGGCATGCCCCATATGGAGCGAGCCGGTGACGTTGGGCGGGGGGATGACGATTGCGTATGGCGCGGCGCCTGCCGCCAGCCGTTCCGGATTGCCGCACTTGAAGGCCCCGGCATTGTCCCATTCAGCATTCACGCGCGGCTCGATGGCGGCCGGCTGGTAGGTCTTATCGAGCATGGCTCTGTCTAAGCGCCTCGCACGGCGCATTTCTCCGCGGTTCGTTCGAGAAGGATCAAGGCGCGGTGGTAGGGCGGGCCTCAGGCCCTGTCAACCGGGCGCAAGTACGGGGCGGCGGTCTCAACTTCGCGGTCCGCGGCCGCACCGTCCGCCGAACCGTTGACCGGCTCAGGTGCCGTGGCCTGCCACGGCGCGTGACCGGCACGTGCGCTGCCCGGTCCACTCAATCCGGTTCAACATGGGACGTGGGCGGCTGATTGACCGTTTTCAGGCCCTCGGCCAGCTCGATGCGAAGTGCTTTCTCGACCATCCGCGGCATGTTCTCCGCCAGCCATTCGCGCAACATCGGCCGCAGCAGTTCGGCGACGATATCCTCCACGGTGCGCACGCCCACGGCCGAGCCCGCGGGTACGGCAAGGGCGGCGGCCAGCCCGGTGGCGGCTGCGGCCTGCGGCAGACCGATGGCCGGCTGAGCCCCCGGGACAGACTGGGCGTCGCCGGCAGTCGCATCCGCAGACGGCAGGGCTGGTGCAGCCGGTGCGGCCTCAGATGGTCCCTGGCTCATCGAGGCGGGCGGGAATTCCGTCTGTTCACGCGTTGTCGTCGCGCCAGCGCCGATCCCGGCGATCGGGAGGTTCGCGGCGACAACTCTGGGCTTCGTTAGCGCCGAAACCTCGACGGATGAGGCCGCGGTCTCCAGCGCTTCCGCACCAGAAGTGGCAACGCTCTTTGCGCTACCTGCAGCCTCCGCCGAAGAAATCTCCGTTGCGGCTTGCACGGTCGCGGACTCCGGCTTCTCCGGAGCGACGGTGGCGCCCAGTTTCCTCAGTTCCGGCTTCGAGGATGCCGCAAGGCCCGCCATCAGAGCGCCGAACGCCGACTTGGCAGCCTCTTCGCCTTCGAGGTCCTGAAGCGCGGCATCGATCTCCAAGGCGTTGGACGCGGACTCAGAGGCGCCGGTCGTCGCCTCATGCAGATCGATGATGCCGGCGTCCTCTGGCTGCGCGGAAACGCCCAATTCGCCTGCGGCATGACCTTCGGCGCTGGTCAGGTCATCATCTGTTACTTCGCCATCCGCCAATATGTCCGCCAGTTCGTCATCTAGCGTGGACAGACCTTTGCCGAAGTGCGGCTTCTGCGTCGTCTCGAACGCATCCGCTTCGCGCTTTCCGGCCGCAGTGGTCTCGGCCAACGTGCCCCCGCGACGCGGGAAGATTGCGTTGAAATCGACCGTCGGTGTGCTCGTGGCAGATGCCTCGCCCGCATCGGGGGTTCTGCTGCTCGACGCACCGCTTGCTGGATGCTCATCGAGCAGGTCGTCGAGGTCATCCAGGTCGGAACTCACGGGGACCGCCGTCGCCGGCGGCACCTTGACACTTGGCGCGATTGCCGGCCCAGCGACCGGACCGCCGCGCAACGCTTCGGCCAAACGACCGAACAGCATCTCACTGTCCATCGATAGCGCAGGTCGTGTCGAGGCAACATCCGTGCGAGGCGGCGGCTGGGAGGAGGCTGCGCCTGATTGAGAACGTGACTCGTGTGATGCAGCAGCGGGTGCCTGGAACGGATCTGGCTTGTCGAACGGATTTTCCTCGCGCTGCGGCGTGGACATGGGCATGGAAGACTTGGGCATGGGCTTGGAACCGGGAGCAGCCGCTGCCGGACCAAATGGCCCACTGGTCGCAGCACCTCGCGAAGCACCAGGGCTTTCGTCCAGGGGCAAGGACAGGGAGGCTGAGGCACGCTCGTGCGCTAACGGCGCAGGACGATCCTCCGGCTTAGGGCGTGCCTTGCCTGCCGGTTCCTCCGCAATGATCTTGCGAATCGAGGCTAAAATTTCCTCCATCGACGGTTCCATTGCCGTTTCCGGTCGTGACATCCTGTTCCCTCGCCTGCCCCTGTCGCCGCACCCACGCGCATCACTGACGGGTGGACCGCACTCCACAGATATCCGATCAAATTCGCTACGGGCTTGGCTCGACGTACCACCGTGCAACGATAATCCCGGTGGTCGTACCCATCATACAAAATATCTTCGCATGTGGCTCACATGCTGCGTGATGCTATCCACGAGCATTACGCGGCGTGCTGCCCGGTCGACCCCCGCTTATGCCCTTCATGCTCGTACACTGTCGACCAAGTCGCATCAATGCGGCGTGCGCAGTTCGCACGCGCAATTTCAGGGACGGGCGGCGCGGACGCTCTAGCAGCACTTTCAAACAATCTTTTTATTCGCGGTTCTACCTGTGTTTTCTGCAATCTCCATCGAGAGGGCCCTCTCGACGATGCGCGGCATGTTTTCCATAAGCCACTGCTTCAGCATTGGTCGGAGCAGTTCGGCCGCGCCCAGCTGTGAGCGCGAAAGCGCATCGGGAGACGTCTTGCTTAGCGCCTCAATCAAGGCGTGGAGCTGTGCGGCTTCACCTTGGCTGGCGCTCGCAGGCGATGCGCCATCGGAGACCTTGTCCGCCGCGGCCTCGGGTTGCGTACCAGCAGGCGGCATGGAGAGTTTCTTGAAGCGCGTATCGAGGAACGACGTCATCTGCCGTTTGACGGGTAAAGCCTCATTGGAAGACGCCATCGCCTGCGGTGATGTGGCAGGGGCAAGCCGCGACAGGTCGTCGGACGTCTGCCCTGGCGCTTGTGCGGAGACCGGTTCCGTCGCCGTCGATGTCGAGCTGCCGGGTACGCGGACCCTGCGGAGGGCGTCGGTCAAGCGGGACCGCGGCGTGCGCGGGAAAGTATGGACACTTGCGCTGTGGGCAGTGTCGGCGGCGCGCTTCAGCACCGACGGCAGGTCGGGCGATGCATCATCATGAGAGATGAGGTCTTCACGGTTCGCACCACCCCACGCCCATTCTGGACCGGCTGTCGGCGGCAGGGCATCGCGGGGCGGTTGGTGCGCGGCTTCCACTGGTGCGCGCGGTTCGGCCGGCTCGTGTGCGCCGTCGCCCGTCCGGCGCGGTGCGGCCCGCACTCTCTCAATGCGCAACAAGGGCTGAGACGCCGCCTCTTTTCGGATCTGCTCGAGGATGTCTTCGATCGTCTGCTGTTCATTCCTGGGGAGAGTGGACATTACGCTACCTCGCTGGAAGGCCCCCGGAGCATCTCCGGACGCCGCAGTTACGCCAACTGGCTCCCCAAACGATCGCAATCGGCCGCGAGGTGCTGCCTCCACAGTGGCACTCCGCAAGCGCTGGCTCTTCTCAAGAGCCTCTGCCGATGGCGTGGCCTGGCGTCCTCCACGATGCGCGCAGCTTGCCGATCAGCTCCCGTTTCCCACACAGAATGCAGGCTTAGTGGCCATCCGCGGCAAACTTTGGGCAAGGCGCTGCTGTGCTGCCGTGCGCCACGACGGCATGCCCGCCGCACACGGGCTGCGCCGCGACAAGGGGCGCGCGGCCGATCGCGTGCATTATCCGCGCGCTGCGCCGACTTCTTCAGAAGCCAAGTTATTTATAGGGCTGCTCGACGCGCGCATCCCAGGCGTCGAAGCGCTCACGCCGCCCGTCCTCATGCGTGATGGACAGGCCGTACCATTTGCGGCGCACTTCCTGATAGTGCACCTCGGGATCGTAGACATTGGAAGCGACACCCAACTGGTTCGCATCCAGCCGGCCAATCGCGGACAGAACCGTGTAGCCGACGACGACGAGATTGCGTTCATCGGTCACGAGTTGCACCTGCGCGTTGAGCAGCTCCTGCTCGGCATTGAGCACGTCGAGCAGTGTACGCTGGCCCACTTTCTCCTCTTCGCGGACACCGGTCAGCGCCGTCTGGTTGGCTTCAACCTGCGTGCGATCCGACTGCACCTGGGCAATGGCGGCCTGAAGCTGCGACCAGGCGCTGATCACCGCCGCGCGCACCTCGGTGCGAACCTGCTCGATCTCCTGCAAGCGCGAAACGTGCGTATGCTTGGCCTGCCGCACGCGAGCCGAAACCTCACCGCCTTGATAGATGGGGATCGAAAGCCGGCCGGTGATCGTGCCCTGCTCGCTCTCATCGAGCCCCCGGTTCGGATCGAAGCGCTCGGACCATTGAGCCTCGAGTTGCGCCGAGGGTAACAATTCGCCACGGATCCGCGAGACCGTGTAGCGCGCCGCCTGCTCGCGGTAGAGTGCGGCAATGATGAGCGCGTTTTCCTGCTCAGCGATCGATTGGGCGTTGGGTAGGGATTTTGGCAGGCTGCGGTTGGGCGGGCCCGGATCCGCCACATTCGTCGGCGGGTGACCGATGACACGCTCGTAATTCGCACGCGAGATTTTCAGATTGGCACGGGCGGCATCGAGCGCGGACACTGCGCCTGCGCGGCGGGCTTCGGCCTGGGCGACGTCGGTGCGCGTAACCTCGCCGACCGAGAACCGATCACGCGTCGCCTTCAATTCGCGGGTCAGAACCTTGACGTTGTTTTCCTGCAAACGCACCACGGCCTGATCGCGAACGACATCCATGTAGGCCGTGACAGCCTCCAGCAAGACCGCGCGCTCCACGTCGCGCAACGTCTCGCGACCCGCGCGCACGCCAGCTTCGGCCTCGTTTACGGCGTTGGTCGTCTGAAATCCGTTGAACAGGTTCTGTGAAAGGTTGATCGAGTAGCCGCGCGTCGCGGTGGTGCCATTGGTCGCCGCCGAGGGACGGGTTTCGGTATGTTGAACGCCGACGTCAGCCGAGGCCGAGGCTTGCGGGCGATAGCCGGAGTTGGCCCGCGCCACTTCCTCGTCGGTCGCACGCAAGCGCGCCCGCTCCGCGTCGATGCGCGGGTTATATGTGTAGGCCGATGACAAAGCTTGGCGAAGCGATTCGGCCGATACCGGAATTCCATCGGACACCAGCGCCGCGAATGCCGTCAGCACCGCGACGCTAACGCGGCCCCATCTCTTGCTCGTGCTGAAACTTTCGCGCATCTGGCTTATCGAACCCGTTTGCTTATGCTCGGAGCGTGGCAGCGCCGGACATGCCGTGCTGGGTCACTCATCGCGCCTGTTGTAGGCCAGCAGACATTGACTCGATAACAGGACCATATCTTCCCCGCGCCCACTCGCGGCAGTCTGGCTGAACTCACACTTGTATCGGAAAACTCGACTTGTGAACCCAAGCTGACATGTACGCTCGAGTAGCGGCTCGGTGGTTGGCCCACCAAGCTGACCCCGTGAGTATCGCTCACATGTCGTGCAATGTTAGAACAGGTTTACCCGTGCCCGGAAAGGTCTGGCGGCTAGCAAGGCGATACTCGAAACAACCTCGTTGCATCAATAACACACGACATCACGCGCCAGACATTCACACGATGGCAACGGAGGCGCCGCCTTCAACGCGCTTTTCTCATACATTTCTGATGACTATCTGCATTTCTGCGCAACTGCGGCCGTCGAATCGAGAGGCAGGAATGCGCCTGCGGCAAGCGGTGGATAATGTGCACGTGTTGCGCCCAACGCTCGCATAACATAGCTGCTGCAGGCGATCGCAGTTCGATGCGATCCCCGGCAAATGGCGATTCGCTGGGGCGAGCAACGCCATTCAACCGCTGTGCTGCGTGCCGGAAGAGCTGATTTCAGAAGACGAATTCTTTTTTCTTCTCAAAGCCCGGCACTGCCGGTGCCGCGGCCTCGAAGGCGACCCGCCGGTCGAAGTGGCGTCCCATGCGCTGCCAGACGATGGCGTGCGACGGCACGCCGGCCTCAATAGCGACGAGGCGGCCACCATCCTTGAGTTGGTCAAGCAATGCGGACGGGATCTGCTCGACAGCGCCTTCAACGACGATTGCGTCGTAGGGTCCCTCCGAGGGATAGCCGACCTCCAGTTCTCCCGTGACGACGGCCGCATTATCGGCGGCCAGTTCGTCGAGCGCCTTTGTCGCCTCGTCAGCAAGAACGGTGTCCGATTCCATGGCCACGACGGTTTGCGCAAGCCGGGCAATCACGGCCGAGGAATAGCCGGTCATGGCGCCGACATCGAGCACGACGTCGCTTGGCCCTATCTCGGCCAACTGCAAGAGCTTGGCGAAGGCCCGCGGCGCCATCATGCCGCGCGCAGGGCTGCCGGCATTCGCCTTCACCAACATGAGCGCTTCATCCATGTAGGCAATCGGCTTCAGGGCGATCGGGACGAAGGCCTCGCGCGGGATCGCAGACATCGCATTCAGGATGCGGCGGTCGGTGACGTCGCTGGGACGCACCTGGGATTCGACCATGTTCTTGCGTTGCAGTGCCACGTCGGCCATGTCGTCCTCTTGCTCAGTATCGCTCGGCCGGCTCATTACCGGATCTGCTGCTTCGAGGCGGAAAATAACCAAACCGGATGGCGGAAGCCATACCGCGTTGGGTGGATGTAAGTACAAAGACACGAGAACCACCACGGGCAGCGAAAATGCAGGCCCAAGGCACCTGTCGCCGACACGGGCAAAGCGCAGTGGTGCCCCCCCAGGCGAGCGCCACGGTCTTCGCTTGTCGAAGTGCGGGCGGCTATGCTAAGCGGAGCCTCCTTGCCCGTCCGGTGCGATCTCAAGCGCGCGAAACCGGCCGCAGCCAGGGATTTAGCGTCGGCGGGTCATGGCCTGCCCTACGCAACACCCGAGCGCCCTCTGCACCACAAGGGGCACTCCGAGTTGGCCACGTGGCGGAGTGGTGACGCAGCGGACTGCAAATCCGTATACGCCGGTTCGATTCCGGCCGTGGCCTCCAACTCCTCCGGGCCCTACCCTCAAACCCTGCCCTCTGGCGAACTTGCTGAACCAGGGTCGTCCTTGCCGCGCCGCGCCGCGCGGGCTGCATGATGGATGAGCGCTACTTTTTGCGTTAAGGGGCTTGGCTCGCGCCTTAAGCTTCTGCTATAGGCACGGCTCTTTATGAAGATGGCCTGTTCCGCGGTAGCTCAGCGGTAGAGCAACCGGCTGTTAACCGGTTGGTCGCAGGTTCGAATCCTGCCCGCGGAGCCATCTCATCCAAATACCCCCGAATTGGTGCAAGCCTTGCCAGGTGCCCTCTGGCCCGGCATTTCCCAAACCTTCAATGTCGCATTGCGAAACGCCGGTTTTGGAACAAGGCTGGGCCGCTTCGCGCAATTCGGCTGCCGTCGCCCGATCCAACCCGGATGACGCGCTCCGGATCATCACATCTCAACCGCAGCAAATGGCGCCACCAACAATGGAAAGACAGCGACGCGCGTGGACATGGCGCCAATATCTCGCCGCGCTGGTCGTGGGCGGCATCTATCTCGCCATTGCCGGTTTGTCCCTGATGCCGCACGACCTGCAGTTTCAGCTCACCACAGGGGCGGACAAGCTCGATCATCTGCTCGCATATTTGGTGGTGATGGCCGCTGCTGGGGCTCTCGTGCAAAGGCTGCCCTACCTGATCGGATTGGCAGCGGCCACTATCGGCTACGCCGGCATATTGGAAATCAGTCAGTATCTCGTTCCAAGTCGAGATGTATCGACTGCCGACTTCCTTGCCAGCACGCTCGGCGTGGTGTTGGGGACAGCATTTGCTGCGCTGAAGTTTTTGGTGAGCAAGAGGATGCCTGCCGCTGCAGCGGCGGCGCATCGCGCAGAAGACCAGAAGCTGCACTGAAAACCCGCGATCAGCGCAAATCCGCGGTTTGGAGTCCGGTTCCGGCCGAAGCACATCGACCGTTACGGCCTGCTCCATTTCGCTGTTTGAGAACCTCGATCACGGCTTCCTACTCGGCCGATCCAGCATCTTGTTTTGAGCATTTTTTCACGCTGAACCGCTGCACACTTCAGCTAAACATGCCCTTAGACCGGCCGCAGCCGCCACGCGCGGTTTTATCTGCCGTGCGATGGCTTCACCAGAACTGAGCGCGAGGTGCACCGCAGAAGACCTCGGCAATTCTGCGCTGGCTCCCGGGCGCAAGATCCTTAGGCAAGGCTTTGAGATCGAAGAAGCCCTGCTCGGCAATTTCGGCATTGGGGGCAGGTATCTGCCTCCGACGCCAGGATTCGACGACGAAGAGAACGATATGGTCGCCCGGGAATTCATCGAAGTGAGAATATACTCCAAACAGTCGCGGAACGCCGAGGAGTTCGATCCCTCCTTCTTCCAACAGCTCTCTTCGAAGTGCATCCTCAGTCGTCTCACGATGCTCGACGCCACCGCCCGGGAAATGCCAACCGCGGCGATATCCATGCCGGACGAGATGAATTCGTTGATCGCCATCGATGACAATGGCCTGCGCCCCCAGGGTGACCCTGTGTCGCCAGCGTCCGATGATGCCGCCTTTGCGGTCTTTATGCGCTTGCGTCGGTGGCATTGGTTGCATCAGCAGTGCTGGGGAAATTAACGCGTCTCAGTCGCGCGCGCGACAATCCTGACACCGTCGCGCCCAAACGTCGAGCCAGCAACGGCCTGTGCCACGCCGCTACGAACCAGTTCGACGGGCCGCTGATCGAGCCCGCACAGGCGCGTGCCGCGTGCCACACGCGACGCTGGTAAATGGCCAATAACCGTCCGCGGCTGTTTCAAGTGGCGGTTTCAATATGCGATTAACTGCATCTGCGAACTGGCGGTCGCCATCTGATTGAATGATATTTCCGTTCCGAGTAAATCTTATTAAGGCCTTGAGAGTACATTTCAAGGTTGAGTATCGAGCAGTCATTTGGGCGAAGCAGTAGGGGCGGTTCCATGTTTGCTGAGAATGGCAGCATTGTTCCGACGGACATGCGTTGGGTTGTCGTCAACACGCACCCCCATCGCGAGCATTTCGCGATGCAGAACCTGGAGCGCCAGCAGTTCGCTTCATATTGCCCGATGACCCGCAAGACGAGGCGGCATGCGCGGCGAACGCAAGAGGTGCTACGTCCAGTCTTCCCCGGATACTTGTTCGTCGAGGTCGCACCGGATATCCAGCAGTGGCGTTCGCTGCTTTCGACGCGAGGTGTACGCTCGCTCGTGCGGTGCGGCGATCAGTTGAGCTTTCTCGACCGAGCCTTCGTCGATGCGCTGAAGGCGCGCGAGGTGGGCGGCGCGATCGTACGGCCGGACCGGCCCTATCACATCGGCCAGCAGGTCAAGGTGGCAGCTGGTGCATTCGAAGGGCTAGTTGCGACGATCATCGACATGGACGAGAAAGATCGCCTGGTGGTGCTGCTCGATTTGCTGAGTCGTCCCGTGAAAGTGAGAGTCCATGCCAACGCTGTCGCCGAGGCATGAAATCCAGCTGATTGCCCCACAGCCAGATCTTGGCCGAATACTCGCGGGCCATCTTCACGGCCGCCTTGCAACGTAGGGAACCGACCGCGTGACATCGAAGACTGCACTCATCACGGGCGTGACCGGACAGGACGGCGCCTACCTGACCCGGCTGTTGCTTCAGAAGGGATATATCGTGCACGGGGTGAAGCGACGTTCGTCGTCCTTCAACACTGGGCGCATCGATGACGTCTACGTCGATCCTCATGAAGCCGGCGCGCGTCTATTCCTTCACTATGGCGATCTCACAGATGCCACCAATCTCATTCGCCTCATCCAAGAGCATCAACCAACAGAGATCTACAATCTGGCGGCGCAGAGTCACGTCCAGGTGAGTTTCGAGACGCCCGAGTACACCGCCAATTCCGATGCGCTCGGCACGCTGCGGCTGCTCGAAGCGATCCGTATCCTCAATCTTGGGGATTCTGTCCGATTCTATCAGGCCTCGACGTCGGAGCTCTATGGAAAGGTGCAGCGCACGCCGCAGGATGAGACGACGCCGTTCTATCCCCGCTCACCGTACGCCGCCGCCAAGCTCTATGCCTACTGGATCACGGTGAACTATCGCGAGGCCTACGGCATCCACGCATCGAACGGCATCCTTTTCAATCACGAAAGCCCTATCCGGGGTGAAACCTTCGTAACGCGCAAAATCACGCGCGCCGTTGCAGCTATTGAACTGGGTCTGCAGGAGGTCCTGCATCTCGGCAACCTCGATGCCCGGCGCGACTGGGGACATGCTCGAGATTATGTCGAGGGCATGTGGCTGATGCTTCAGCAGGACGAGCCGGACGACTACGTGCTCGCAACCGGCGAGATGTTTACTGTTAGAGCGTTCGTGGAACAGGCTTTCGCGCATGTCGGCAGGCAGATCGTCTGGCGCGGTTCTGGGCTCGAAGAGGCCGGCCTCGATGCCGCCACAGGCCGAGAGCTTGTGCGCATTGATCCGCGTTATTTCCGACCGACGGAGGTCGAACTACTGCAGGGTGATCCGACAAAAGCGCGCGAGAAGCTGGGCTGGCGGCACAAAGTCAGCTTTTCGGAACTGGTAGCGGAGATGGTAGAAAGCGATCTCAAGGTAGTGGCGTCTGAGACATGGCGCACGAACCGCGTGTCAGAGTAAAGAGATCCTGTCTACGGAAGGCGCTGTGCCTCGATGTCGATTCCCGCATCCAACGATCAGGTGCCCTACGCGCTGAAGGGAAAGCGTGTCTGGGTGGCCGGCCACAAGGGCATGGTCGGATCGGCTGTGGTGCGCCGACTGGCGAGCGAATCGTGCGATGTCGTGACCGCCGATCGTGCACAGGTCGATTTGGTGCGTCAGGATGCCGTCGAGCACTGGATGGCGGTGACGCGACCGCAAGCCGTGATCGTGGCAGCCGCCAAGGTCGGCGGGATCCTGGCCAATGACACCTACCCGGCCGAGTTCCTTTATCAGAACCTGATGATCGAGGCGAACATCATCCACGCGGCATGGCGAACCGGCGTAGAGAAGCTCCTCTTTCTGGGCTCTTCGTGCATTTATCCTCGAGATGCATCGCAGCCGATCACCGAATCCGCTTTGCTGACCGGACCGCTCGAGGCGACAAACGAATGGTACGCCGTCGCCAAGATCTCAGGGCTCAAGCTCGCCCAGGCCTACCGCCGGCAATATGGCTGCGACTTCATCTCGGCGATGCCGACGAATCTCTACGGGCCGGGCGATAATTACGATCTTGCGTCGAGCCACGTGCTGCCTGCACTCATTCGCAAGGCGCACGAAGCCAAGCTCCACAATGAGCCCCACATCGCGATCTGGGGCACTGGCTCTCCGCGCCGCGAGTTTCTTCATGCCGACGACTGTGCCGATGCTCTCGTCCATCTTCTGGCACACTATTCCGGTGCAGAGCATGTCAATGTCGGCTGGGGCGAGGATGTGACGATAGGAGACCTCGCCCGATTGGTCTGCTCTGTCGTCGGGTTCCAGGGCGAAATCAGGCACGACGTGACGAAGCCTGATGGAACGCCCCGCAAGCTACTCGATTGCACGAAACTGAAGGCTCTGGGGTGGGCACCGCGAATCGGCCTCGAAGAGGGTATTGCCGACGCTTACCGGGCATTCCTTGCTGCGGACCGCCGCGCCTGACGCCGCGGTCGACCGCCGCCGACCAGCCAATGCGCCAATGCTTTCCTGGCCGGCCGACACGCCGTTCTAAATCGCGTTCATGTCTGGGGGAAACATGAACGCGATCCAGCACTTTGTTTCGAGCATGTTTTTCACGCTGAAGTGCCGCACACTTCAGCTAAACATGCTCTAGCGAAGATCGGATTCTGATTGAATCACGGCCTCCAATGTCTTCATCGAACGCGACGCCATCGCGGCCCCGCCCGCTATGCCCTCGAGAAGATCGATCCAGCGCTGAACAGACAAGCCGACATCATAATGGGCGAGAAAGGCGGCCCGGGCGTTGCGTCCCATGGTCTGCGCACGATCAGGATCGGCAGCCAGTTGTAAAACCAGCTCGGCGAGCGTTTCCCCATCTCCTAGCGATACCGCAAGACCCGATTTGTCTCGCGCCAGAACCTGAGCGATCTCGCCCTCTCTGTCGCCAATGAATATGGCGGGCCGCCCGGCAGCGGCTATGCCGTAGTACTTGCTGGGAACGATCAGCCCTTCGAGTTCCGGATTGAGCGAAACCAGATGCACATCGGCTGCCGACAGGCTGTCGGCCAGCCGCTTCCTCGGGTGGTAATCGTGGAATTGAACCGTACTGAGCCCGCGCCTTCTCACCTCATCCTTGAGTTGCCGATACCCAGCTCCTCCACCGATGAACAGCCATATGATCCGGGGCTGGGAGACTGCGCTGTTGGCGCGTGGACCGGTTGCGCCGGAACTCGTTTTTCTCGATGAAGCATGAGCGGTCTCGCCACGCTCAATCAGTGAGATCGCATCCAGAATTGTGCGAAAATCATGGGTACGCCCCAGGTTTCCCGAGTAGCCGACGACGAAATCGCCTGCGCTGAGCTTCCAGGCTTTGCGGACGTCATTCTCCTCATGCGCAACCGGCTTGATGAGCGTTCCGTCGGCCCAATTGGGAATGATCGTGATCCGGCCGGGAGCGACGCCCAGTCTTTCGACCTTCGATGCCATGCGCTCACCAAGCACGACATTGGCGATCGCTGAGCGCAGCGTCCACGTTCGAACCTTGCCAAGGCCGCGGCAGATGAGTTGGAACAGCCGGCTCTTTCCCAGTCCACTCGCAATCGCCACTTCGGGGAAGATGTCCTGCAGCCAGTTCACGAGCGGGACACCTCGTGCCCATGCAACCGGCGCGGCGATGACCGAGAGCATGGGAGGGTCGGTCTTGGCGACCACAACGTCACCTTTGCGGGCGATCCGCCAAAGTTTCCATGCGGCCGTCGCGTAAAACGTCAGGTAGTCAACAGCGCGCCCAAGAAGAGCGTGGCGGCCAAATCGGGTCGTCGCTACGCGATGTATGTCAACCCCGCCAATGTTTTCATGAGCCACAAGTGCTGCATCGGCATCGTCATAACGCTGGCGGCTGGTGATGACCGACACGCGATCACCCCGCTCAGCGAGGGCGAATGCGAGATCGGAGAGCATCTGGCTTGTCGCCGAATGGTCAGGATGAAAGTAACGATTAATAAAGACAATGCGCATATTGCAATTACGCGGGGAGTTATTGCGCATTTAAGTACAACCCGGAATCATCAAAGGCACGGCATCCGAAAGGTCGTGCTGAGGGTGAATGCTTTGGTTCAACTGCCTGAGTGTAAGTTGCGAAAGCAACAGGGAAAATGGCATGGCAAATGGAGTCGTTTCGCGGCGAAATTTGCTTTGTTGCAGAGTTGCAACTTGCGTGTACGGAGTGTGATTCGGGCACCTGCAGAGAGTGCATAATTGGCGAATCGCCCTTAAATCTCTCGCAGGAATTATGTCTTGTTGAATTTTCGGTCGAGAGAGTGGCTAGCAACGGATAATTTCTTCGCAGCGGTTTCTTTCGGAGCTTTCCGCAACGAGGTATCCATCGATTGCCAATTGGTTGTTCTTCCGCCTGGAAGTCTACTTAGGTCTGCGAAAAGTGTTGGTGTGGTGTCGGAGTGCTGATGGACGTGCAATTTCTCAGGACAACCCATGCTGTGCAGGCAGAGACGGAAAGTTGTTATCGGCATGCTGTCGTGCTGCGTGGCGTTCTTCTGCGCGAGTTGCACGCAGCTTCCCACCGGCGGCCCTAACTATCACATCATTGATCGCGAAGCCTCGGAAGCCATCGTACAAGATCGCCGTGCCGTTGCGCTCGACTACGTATTGGTCGACATCAGTCGATTCGTCCTTGAAAACTTGATCGATGTCGGCCCGCAGTCGTTCTTCAAAACATTCGGAATGGGCAAGAGCCGGGCGCCGGAGTTGCGCATCGGTACCGGGGACGTTCTTGCCATAAGCATCTTTGAATCCTCTGGAAATGGCCTGTTCGCCGCCGGCGAGATACCTAATCGGCTCGGCACCTATACAACTCTGCCTGCGCAAACCGTCGATTACAGCGGCAACATATCGGTTCCTTTTGCAGGACAGGTTCGGGCAGCCGGTCGTTCGATCGTGCAGGTCCAAAAGGACATTGAATCCCGGCTGAATTCGCGTGCCGTCGAGCCACAAGTCGTCATCGCGATGCAAGAGCAGAACGCTACGGACATTGCCGTATTCGGCGACGCGGCCAACGGAAGTTACAAAGCGAAAATCAAGCCGGGCGGCGAGCGCATCCTCGACCTCATCGCCAAGGTCGGGCTGAAGGCCCCGGGATACGAGTCCTTCGTGACGCTGCAGCGCGGTGAACGCCGCGCAACAGTCTACTTCCCTCGACTGCTCAGCAAGGCGGACGAAAACATCTTCGTGCATCCTGGCGATATCGTCTACCTTTACCGCGAGCCGCAAACCTTTATTGCGCTCGGGGCGTTGGGCAACGTGAACCAGACGCAGGAGCTGACGGGCAAGTTCAAGTTCGACAGCGATCGGCTATCGCTTGCCGAGGCTGTCGCGAAAGCGGGCGGTCTTCTGGACACAAGGGCGAACCCGGGCCAAGTCTTTCTGTTCCGATTCGAATACCGCGAGGTTCTGGAACGCTTCGGGATGAACCTCGACCGTTTTGAGAAGACCGCAAAGTTCATTCCGACGGTCTACCGGGCAAACTATCGCGATCCCTCCATGTTCTTCGCTTCCGATCAGTTTGCGATGCGCAACAAGGACATCATCTACGTTGCCAATGCGGACGCGGTCGAGGTCGACAAGTTCCTGGGCTACGTGCGCCTGATCACCGGCACGGTTGCAGGCGTCTCGACAGATGCGTTGGTGACGCGCGATGCGATCCGGGCGCTTGGAAACTGACGGCACGGTTTATGACCAGCGTGGATCTGCCGGCTCATATTGCATCAGTCGGCGCAAGTTGACCTCGTTGAGAACCACACCCACGCATTTGCGGTCGAGCTCGGGCTCGTCAGAAAGGGTCTGTTCCACGACCGCTCGCGGGGTCTGCCCCCAGGCTACGACCAGAATGACGGCATCAAGTTGTGGCGCGATTGCGCGGGCGTCGAGCGATTTTGCAATCGGCGGCAGATTGACCACTACGTACTCGAAATCCTGAGATACCCGCTGTAGGAGTGACTGCATCGCGGTTCCGGCCAGGAAGTCCGCCGTGAACCGCGGACTTCCATGACGGCCAACCGCAGGCAGGAAGCGCAGGCCCGAAGCCTTCTCCTGGAACAGGATGGCATCCAGCTCCGGTGCCTGGGCTCTGTCGGCAGCCTCTGCAATCCCCTTCTCCGCAGTGGGTGCAAGAGTGTTTGTCAGCTCGCGCTTGTCCATGTCTCCGTCCACGAGCAGGGTCCTGGCGCCGGTTCCTGCTGCGATCGACGCCAAGTTCTTGGCGACGGTGAGAGTCCCTTCATTTGCAAGAACCGAGATTATACCAATACGCTTGCATGTCTTTTCCGGGTGGGTTTGGTCGAGATGGAGCTTGATGGCCTGAATGGTACGGGAGAACGTAGAGCCGGAATCGACGAAGGCGTGATTGAAGAGAGCAGGTATCTTGGTACTTATTGTCTGAAGCTCGCCAGCCGACTCACTGGCCGCAGCCGCGTCCATGGCCGCAGCCTTTCCTTGCGTCCATGATGAGATACGCCTCGTCACCCGTGGCAGCATCCAAATCGGCTCGATCATCAGTTCTGAGCGAACTTGCTCTGCCGTGCGGAAAGTGCGGTCGGATAGGTCTCGAATGAAACCCAATCCGCCTCCTGCGGCAGCGCCCATCAGCATTGCAAATGCGAGAATGCGAAGCGTGGAGGGGCCATTCTTCTGTTGCGGCAACTGGGCATGCGTGATGATACGCGCTTGGCGCTCGTCCAGCGACTGCTGCTGCAAGGCATTCTGATGACGCTGCAGCAAGTCATTGTAGACTTTCTTGTACGCATCGCTTCGGCGTTCGAGTTCGCGCAGCTCGATCTGAACCTCATCGGACTGCGTGTTCAAGGCGGATTGCTGCTCAAAATCCTTTGACAGTTTGGCCTCTCGTGCGCGGGCGATTTCGAGTTCATTGTTGAGTGTGGTTGCGATCCGCTGAAGCTCCGTGCGCATCAAGCGTTCCAGTTCACTCTTCTGCTTTCGGAGGCGCTGGACCATATAATGTCCCTCACCCAGTTTGCTCGCAGACGTTCGTTCGTCCGCCACTACGGTGAGGTAGCGGGTACGCAACTGGGCGAAAAGGGGATCGGTGATCAGCTCCGTCGTGAATCCAAAGCCATCCTGTGCCGATAGGAGTTCTGCCACCTGCGTGTGGCGCACCGAGAAGCGCTCCACTTCCTCGCGCGCCAGCATGAGCTGACGGTTGGCCTCTGTAAGCCTGCGCTCCTGCAGCAGGCCCCCTTCGGTCGTGATAAGACCACGCGATGCCTTGAATTGCTGAATGGCTTCATCAGCTTCGTGTACGAGCACTTTGAGCTCGCCGAGCTGCTCATTGAGCCAGTCCGTGGCACGACGCGCCGCATCCTTGTGCGCAAGCCGCTGATCTTCGATGTAGGCTTCTGCTACCGCATCGGCGATGTTCGCAGCAGTCTGCGGGTTGCTCGATGTGTAGGAGATATTGAGAACGAGCGTTTTGGGTATGCGCTCGATCGCGAGCCCGAGCTTGAAGTCCTCAATCGCCTTTCGCCTCAACTCATCGTTGTTCGCTTTCACAGCCACCTCGCCTGCAATCGAGGGGCCTTGAGCAAGAAAGTGCGTCAGGAATGACCAGGGTACCGGCGAAGATGGATCGTCGTGACGAGCGACGGCGAGGCCGAGCTGATCCACGATCCTGGAGGCAATGGCATCGGACTTCAGCAACTCGATTTGAGATGCGAGATCGGCTTCGCCGTTAAATACATAAGCATCCTGCAGGGCGCGAACCTGCCGGGTATCGACGAGCAAGACCGCTGTGGCCGTATAGGTCGGCGGCAGCGTCCGCTTGTAGAATACGCCAAGGATCGACGCAAGGAGCGCGCCAATGACGATCAGCAAGAGACTGCGACGCATGACCTGCAATGGGTTCATGATCGCCATAGATGGCGTCACCGATGGAACCGATTGGTTCTTCGGGACTTCCAAATCTGCTGGCTCTGGGCGGTTCATAGCGGGAGGTCTCCGTTCTGTGGGCAACGGCTGCGTTTCCCATGAACAAGATGCTTCGGAACCAAATGCGTTGCCAGCAATTGGAACCTGCGGTTCATGCGATGGTTAACGGTCCGTCTGGCGGATCGGCGTTGTTCGCTGTTTGGCTTCCCATTGGGGGAAAAGGATCATCATTCAGCGCCGATTTGATTGGCCAATCGCGCACCATTCAAGAACCGGACCGTAAATCCAGCGGTCGACATCAGCAGGTTTGATGCGTTCGCTCATTGCACTTGTGCACGGCGTTGTAACTGGCGAGGCTGCGCCGAAAGCGCAGCGTGCTACGGCTATCGCCGTGTGACCACGTGATCGCCCAGTACCAGAACGTCCATTTTCGTTCGCAGGAAACAGTCGAGTGCCTCTTGCGGCCGGCAAACAACAGGCTCGTTCTCGTTGAAGGACGTGTTCAGGACCATTGGCACGCCGGTGATCTCGCGAAATGCCTCGATGAGGTGCCAGTAGCGCGAATTCGTCTCGCGGTTGACCGTCTGAAGACGGCCGGAGCCGTCGACATGGGTGACGGCCGGTATAAGCGACCGCTTTTGCGGGCAGATCTGGTAGACCTGCATCATGAATGGAACGTCATCATCTTCCTCAAACCATTCGGCTACGTGCTCGCGCAGTATCGATGGGGCAAATGGCCGAAAGCTCTCGCGCCTCTTGATCTTGAGATTGAGGATGTCCTTCATATCGGCGCGCCGCGGATCACAAACAATCGAGCGATTGCCGAGCGCTCGCGGACCCCATTCCATGCGCCCCTGAAACCAGCCGACGACCTTGCCTTGGGCTACGTAAGAGGCAACGCGGCGGCACAGCTCGAACTCGCCACTCGCTCGGCTCGCAGAGACCTCAGATGCCTCCAACTCTCCGCTCCTGTCACGCAGCAGCGCAGCAATGTCGGACTCGCTGGCCTCGGGGCCGAGATAGGCGTGCTCCATGACATTGTGTCCGGGAGATGCATCGCCGGCGAGAACACGCGACGTCCCGCTGACGCTTGACGCGGATCGCGCCAAGCCATGCCAGACGTGCACCGCCGCACCGATCGCACCGCCAGCGTCTCCCGCGGCCGACTGCACATAGAGCCGGCGGAACCGCGAGCGGCGCTTCACCTTACCGTTGGCGACGGAGTTCATGGCGCATCCGCCTGCGAGCGTCAGTGTATCCAGGCCATAGCGCTCGTGAAGTCTGTCGAGCATGTGAAAGAATGCCTCCTCGTACATCGCCTGAACGGATCTGGCGATGTCGCGGTGGCGTTGTTCGAGCGGCTCACCCTTCCCGCGCGCCGGGCCGATCAGATCTTCGAGTTCGGAAGAAAAAAGCGTGCCGACATGCGGACTTCCTCCCCGCCATGCATAATCTATCTTCTCGCGGTGATGACGGAAGTAGCGCAGATCCAGCGCAAATCCGCCGTCCTGGCGCAGGCGAACGATGCGGCGCATCTCATCCATGAAGCGCGGCTCGCCATAGGGTGCAAGACCCATCACCTTGTACTCGTCACCATAATGGGGAAAGCCAAGATGCTGCGTCAATGCCTGGTAAAACGCGCCAAGCGAATGCGGGAACCAGATGCGTCCGTCGATCTGGATCGAGGTTCCGCGACCGACACCCCAAGCGGCACTCGAGAAATCTCCGAACCCATCGATGGAGGCGGCGACGGCCTCGCCGAAGGGCGAAACGAGGAAGGCGGAGGCGAGATGAGCTTCATGGTGCTCGACCCGATGCACCTCGGCGCGAAATGACTGTCCCGGGAATGCCGCGCCCAGCTCATCGGCAATCGACGCACGTTTCCTTTGATTGCGGATACGGTCAACGATGAGGCGAGGATCCGGCCGCTGCAGCACGGCGTAGCCGACACGCCGCAGCAGATTGGCGCGCGGATCGGAATTAACCGCGACGTGATCGACATCGGCCAGTGAAGCACCTGCCGCGGCCAGGCAGTAGCGGGCTGCCTCGGATGGAAATCCTGCCCAGTGCTTGATGCGGCGGAAGCGCTCCTCCTCCGCGGCAGCGACAATCACGCCGTCGCGAACGAGGCAGGCCGAAGCGTCACCGTGATAGGCGTTGAGACCTAGAATGAGCATGCGTTTGTTCCGCTTTTCCGGCTCGATTTCGTCAAGGCTTGCTCCCGACCAGATAGATGTCACCGCATAGTGTGGGCAGCGCGCGGAGTGGAACATCCACAAGCATGGCAGCGATCTGCGTGATGCGGTTTGGCGAGGCGTGACCGGTCCAGTTGCGGCCGATAATGCGGATATCGCAAAGCCCCATGTCCGCGCCGATGCTGCGGAGATCCTGAACATCAGGCTCTCGCACATGGCCTCGAAAGCGATCTGGCTCGTACCATTCCTTGAATGCGCTCCACTTGCCATAACCAAGCGGAACCGTGATGCGCTTGCGAAGGTTGATACAGTTTGGAACGCCCAACACAAAGCGGCCGCCGGGTCTCAGAAGGCCCATCACCTCGTGGAACAAGCGACGTGGAGAATGGTGCCAGTGCTCCATGCTGTCGAAGGTTGTGACGACATCAAATTGCCCGTCGATCGCCAACGGTTCCAAGACGACGTCGCGTGAGCAGATTTCGACGCCGAGACGGCGATGGCTCTCAAGGACCGAGTCGCCCCGGGCAAGATTGATGCCGTCGCGGAAATCGTCGACGAGAACGGATCGACGGCAACCGATCCCCTTGCAGCCAAGAGAGAAAAGCCCGACGCCACCTCCCAAGTCGCAGACACGAGTCGATGCGACATCCATGCCGGAAATTGCAAGGGAGATATTGAAGGAGACCCGTGCCACATCGCGGTGCTGTTCCGCCCGCATTGGCTCGGGATACTCATCCGCCAACTCATGCAGGCGCGTCTCGATTTTCGCAGTATCCACGATAAGCTCCCGGTTCAAGTTGGGTGGCTGCCTGATGGGCAATTGCAATGCCATGGGCCATCGCATTTCATAGAAGTTGGCCGAAGCACAATTCACGCCACCTTGTTGTAGGCGCGATAAACAGTGTCGGACGGATTGCCGACTAGATAGCGCCCGACACCGTCGCCAAGCGCCCGCGAATAGATCTCGAGAGCACCATCGAATGCATCGACCGTCTCGGCAATGTCGGCGTCGGTATGCGAGTAGCTCACCACCAGCGACGGCGCCAGAATGCCCCGCTTGATCGTCTCCTGGAGTAGCAATGTCCGGAAGGCCTGCGACGGTTGACCTGCGTCATCCTTACTGGTGAAGAACAAGCAGCATGGACGTCCGATAATCTGCACGAAGCGTTGCAGGCCGTGTCGCACAACAACCTGGTCGATGCCTTCCTTCAGTGCGCGACCCTGGCGATGCAGCGTCTCGATGACGGGCTCGCGCTGATATACATCCATGGTGGCAATGGCCGCGGCAAGTCCATGCGTTTCGGCACCATGCGTAGTGGAAAGCAGAAACACGCGCGGCCGGTCGGTGTGCTGAAGCCCTCCCAATCGCATATATTCGCGCTTTCCAACGAGAGCGGAAACCGAGAAGCCATTGGCAAGCGCCTTGCCGAAACACGACAGGTCGGGCACGACACCGTACACCTTCTGGCCACCACCATTATGCCAGCGGAATCCACAGATCATCTCATCAAGCACAAACAGGGCGCCATTCTCGCGACACAAACGCTGCACTTCGTGGAGAAATCCATTCTCCGGGTCGTCAATGCGTGCTGGCTCCAGGATGAGACTGGAGATCTGGTTGGGATAAGCGGCGAAGAGATCCTTCACCGACTGGATATCGTTGTAGCGGAACCTCAACGTGAGGTCCTGAATGACCCGCGGGATGCCGGCATTGATCGGCGTGGTTCCCATGAACCAATCATAAGTCGAGAAAAAGGGATGGTCGGCGCAGATTGCCACGTAATCGCGCCCTGTGTAGGCCCGGGCGATCTTGATTGCCGCAGACGTGGCGCCCGATCCGTCCTTGCAAAATTTGACCATCTCCGCTCCCTCGATCATGTCGAGAAGGCGTTCTGCACATTCCACCTCAATGGGCGATGGTCTATTGAAGTTGCAGCCAAAAGCAAGCTCATGGACGACAGCGTCTGTGACGGGCTTGTAGGCATGTCCAAGCGTAACCGAACGCAATCCAAGGCCATATTCGATGAATTCGTTGCCGTCGATGTCGAATACGCGGCAACCGTTGCCCCGGACGATGAACCCTGGCGAACACTGCGGAAATTGATCATCACCCTTGGCGTAGGTGTGGGCACCACCGGGAATTATTTCGTGCGCGCGCGCACGCAGCCGCTCGGATTCCGAAAACTCGGTGATCAGGCGCGACATGTCGTAACCTCACTTCTTTCGCATTGGACTGGCCGTTGGGGGCAGCGGCGACAAATCGCCTTGCCTCAAGATCTGCAAGGCACCATTCAATGGTGCTGGTGATTCATCAGGCTCAAGGAGTGGCGCATGCTATTCGAGAAGACTTCGCTGGCTGGCCCACGGCTGATAACGCCCGAGTCAATCAATGACGAGCGAGGCTTCTTCGCCCGCACGTTCTGCGAGCGGGAATTCACAGTGGCTGGCTTGCCGACCCACTTCCCGCAGCACAGCATCTCGTTCAATCGCTTGCGCGCCACCGTACGCGGCATGCACTACCAGGAGGCGCCTGACGCCGAGGCCAAAGTGGTGCGATGCGTCGCCGGTGCCATTGTCGACGTCATCGTCGATGTTCGCCGCGAGTCCGCAACCTTCGGCAAGTGGACCGCCTTCGAACTCACCGCGCACAACCGGCATCAACTTTACATTCCCGAAGGCTTCGCGCATGGCTTCCAGACACTCGCCGACGATACCGAGGTCAGCTACATGATTTCCGCATTCCATGCGCCGCACGCGGCACGCGGCTTTCGCTACGATGATCCAACGGTCGCGATCTCGTGGCCCCTGCCGGTAGCGATGATCTCGCAAAAGGACCTCGATTGGCCGGCATTTCCCGGTTGACGGCACCTTCGGGTCGACTGCTCTCGCCTTCCCGCTCATGACCTATCGGGCTCGGCCAGAAGTCCTGCCGCAGCAAGATTGCGCTCGGCAGCGAGGATACGGGTGAAAGGCATATCGGCTCGCTCTGCGATATCGAGCAGAGAATGGCAACCATCAGCCAGGTTCAGCAGCCAAAGCATGGCCATCTGCCGCGCAGGTGCGTCTCTGTCGCCACCGATCATGGCGTAGAGACCGCGGCGGCCCAACTGGGGCTCACACTTGGGGTTGAGGCTCACCGGTCTGCGATCGTTTTCGAGGATCTCGATCAACGCGGCGATGATGCTCCATGAATGCGTAAGGTGCTCAGGACGAATGAGATCCAGATCGTCGGCAGAGGTGTGGTATTCGCGAAACGTGCCGAACTGGCTCCTCTGCAGCAATCCGACCGGAAGATCGAAGCCCGGGGAACAATACTGGCGCTCGTCGTAACCATAGGGCGAGAAGTCGATGACGCGCGATTGGCGACCGCAATGCTTCAGAACATGGGCCATCGCGCGATCGATCGTGGCGTCGCCGCGGCGGCTGCGCTTGTAAGTCGGGTCGCCTGCGTCGCCGACGCAAGATACGACGAGCCCATGTTTGATGCGCGACGCGTTCTGCTCGTTGTGCGCCAGCCATGCGATAGCGCCGATGGTGCCCGGCGCGAACAGGAATCGGTAGCTGAGCTGCGTGCGAAATTGCGAGACTGCGCGCGCCAGCAGCGCGAGAAGAGCCAATCCCGAGCAGTTGTCGTTGGCAAGCGAGGGGTGGCAGACGTGTGCCGACAGAAGAACCTCATCCTCGCTCTCGCCGCGATGGAGATGCTCGCCCCAGGTCAATGCGCCGTCCTTCAACTCGCTGTCGATCACCACCTCGTAAGTGTCGTCGGGCATCGCCTCCAGCTCACGATGAGCAAGGCAAAAGCCCCATTGCTCCGCGTAATAGGAGGTTCGGTACGGGATCAACTCCGGATCTTCCGGCAAGGAAAAGAGATGTGGCCTCAATTCAGCCAGCGACATGTGTGCTCGCACAGGGGCAGAGTAATTGAGGACATGCAGATTGTGACGCTTGAAATCGATCACCCGGCGACCGTCACTCGCTTTCACATAGGCGTCGCGAATGTTCCATTCGCGCGGGATCGTCCAGTCGAACACTGCTGTGCCCGTTGGGATCTCGGTAATTTCGAGTGGTATCTTTCGACCGAGGATCGACAGCGTCTCGCGCACACCGTTGCCAGTAATGCTGCGGCAGATCGGATAGATCTCGGAAGCAAGTGCGTGAATGTCGATACCGATGGTCTGCGATGCGAAACGATCGCCGTGAACCGTCGACACCGTGCTCGCGTTACGGCCATGCATCATGGAGTTGCCAATCCCAGGCACGCCATATCCACCAGGCAGGCCTGACGCGGATCCTGCCCTGCTTCAACCGACTTGTACCAACCCAGCGTGATTTGAAGCGCATCAACAGGGCCGAGCCGTGGACGCCAGCCGAGCTCTGCCATAGCGCGCGAGGGGTCGAGGAGCAGAAGATTGCTTTCTTTGACGCCACTTGCGTCCGGCGTATGGCGCCAGCGGAAGCGTTCAGGCCATGCCTGTGCCGCCCAATCGCATATTTGAGCCACTGTGACCATTTCTGCTGCCATCGGTGGTCCGAAGTTCCAGGCATTATTTTCCGGGTCGGCACCTGAAGTCTGCTCGTCCTGCCCCTTGCGCTCGACGAGCATGAGATAGCCCTCAAGGGCTTCAAGTACATGCTGCCATGGACGCACTGCGCCAGGATTGCGGACGTCCAAAGGCCTGCCGCATTCGCATGCGCGGACAATGTCGGGAAGGATACGGTCTTGCGACCAGTCACCACCACCGATGACATTGCCGGCACGCGCGACGAGAACCGCCACGCCCTTGGCCGCGAAATAGCTGGCACGATAGGCGGCAACCACGTGCTCGACTGCCGTCTTGCTTGCGCCGTAGGCCTCCACACCGCCCAGCCGGTCGCCTTCGCGGAAGGGCTCACCCGTCTCCGCGTTGTAGTAGACCTTGTCCGTGGTCGTCACCAGAACCGTTTGGAGGCGATCGATATGGCGCAAGGCTTCGAGGAGGTGGACTGTGCCCATGACGTTGGACGAGAACGTTTCCACAGGATCGAGAAACGCACGGCGCACGAGCGACTGAGCGGCGAAGTGGAGCACCACCTGCGGCTGGCAGGCCACCACACTTGCGTGCGTCGCCTCCCGGTCCCTCAGGTCGACGAAGCTGCTCGACGCACACATCTCCGCCACTCGTGCTGCAGAGAAAAGGCTTGGTTCTTCCGGCGACAGGGATAGCCCATGCACCTCGGCACCGAGCCTGGAAAGCAGCAATGCGGCCCACGCACCCTTAAAGCCGGTATGGCCAGTCAACAGCACCCGGCGCCCGCGCCAAAACGACCGATCGATGTTGGACAATCTGGAGCCCGTCATTGGATTAGTCCGCCAGGGTTGTTCTTCGGAAGAAAAAGCCAATCCTCTGGCTGCCCGCCGTCAATCATTGGTGCGGCCACGGTCAAACGATGCCCGACGTGAGCGCCGACAACGTCACCGGGCGCACGCGCCGCAGTTTCCGAACCGAACCATTGCATCGATAGCTCCAGCCCTTTCAGCATACGCCTTGCGTGACGCTGCTGCGCGGGCGATGGCACAGTTGACGCTGGCGCGCCAACACCTGGTCCGAGAGTGATCGCGGCAAGAGACATGGTACAAAACTCACGCCGCGTCGTTTGGGTATGACGATTGATCATCCCGCACAAACGCCCGCTTGTCGTTTACGGAAGATAAAGACCTCTGTTGTTCCCGGTCCCAACGGCCCAATGAAACTATCCACAATTTGGAAGTCTGCGTGCTCGAAATAGCCAATTGCAGTCGAACGCGGCATGGCCGTCGGATAGGAACCTGCCCTGATCTCCGATTTCGCCCATGTCGCGATGGTTGCGGCGTCGAGGCAGCGCTCTGTCATGATATCAAAGACACAGTATCCGCCGGCCTTGGTTACACGGGCCATCTCGGTCCACAAACAGCACGTCGGCATGAAGTTGATGCTGTTGAATACTTTGTGAGCGTGGACGAGATCCACAGATGCCGACGGCGTTTCTTCAAGGGAATAGCCGGACGTTGACCGAAACGTGACGCCATATGTGCGGACCAGATATTGCGCCCAAGGCATGGCCGTCTCGTAGATCTCGTATCGGGAGGGGGTGCATAGCCTCATCACCTTTTCGAGATAGCGACCGGAGCCGGGCCCGATCTCGAGAATGGTGCCTATCTTGTTCTCGAACACGCCGCGCTTTTCCAGGGCATCGATTGTCGCTTGTGTCGCACCCGGTGACTTGTTGATTATCGTATCGATGTAGTCGCCGACGGATAGGCCAGCCTCCTTGGCAGCCTTCAACGTTGCCTCGAGGGGGATGTAGCTTTCCTGATCCTCCCAGGTGTGACGATCTACAGGTCGGATCTCGAATCCCGAACGATGCAAAATCTTGTTTGCGCTGCGCCCAACTTTCCTGATGACTTTTGTAAGCATCGCTTTGTCGCTGATACCCTTGCCTAGCTGACGACCATCTTGGCCACATGAAATGCTTCGGCGTAGCGCTCCGGCGCGCGGCACTCCATGCCGCGAAGCCGGGCGAGGCCACGGAAGGTTTCGGAATCGAACCAGTCCTTGGAACGCTGCGATGCGAAATGCTGCATCAGCAATGCGACCTTGCGCTCAAGTATCTCAGCGGAGAGTGCAACGTACGTGTTTGGTCGACCCAGATCACCGTCCCACTTAGGAATTTCATATGAAAGCACGAGATGGTCGCGAAATGTATTGGTTGTGATCTCGCCAAGTAGCCGGTGATCCTGGTGGGCATCGTCACGATGATGTGTCAGCACGACGTCCGGCTGACACCGCGTTTTCAGTCCCTCAAACCACTCCTTGATAGCGATACGATCGGCAGGGAAATAACTGTCGCGAAACGATGCCGTCTCTATTTCGATCGAACGAGCCCCTGCAAGAAACGCGCGGGCTGAGTTACGCGCCTCTGCCTCGCGTGCGCCGGCAGCGCTCAGCACGCACCACCTCACGTCAAGTGTCGCGCCTCTGGCGATCCATGACAGGATCGTTCCGCCCGCGCCAATCTCGATGTCGTCGGAATGCGCCCCGAGGCACAAGACCGACAGCGGCTCGCCGGGATGCATCATCGCAAGCGGTCTCATCTACGTCCGCCACCAGCCGCCTGACGCTCTCCACTGACCTCAGACAAGCGCCAAGGCATTTTGCCGCTTTCGACGAGGTCCTCCAGAACCTGTTTGTCCTTAAGCGTGTCCATGGCGCGCCAGAAGCCTTCGTAGCGATAGGCAATCAATTCATCTGCCTCGATGAGCCTCCGGAAGGGTTCGACAACCAATTCCTCTCCTTCGCGCATGAACTCGAAGATCTTCGGACGAAAAATGAAATAGCCACCATTCATCCAGATATCCGCTTGATGACTTGTGCGGATCTGGCGAACGCGTCCACCATCCTCGACGTCGGCGAGATGAAAACTCAACGGCAGATGCACGGCGACGAAACAGGCTGCTTTGCCGCTGTTGCGGAAATACTCGATGATCTCGGGTAGCGGTGCGTCGGTAAGGGCATCGCTATAATTCGCGAGGAACATCTCCTCGTTCTCGACATGCTGGCGCACGGCCCACAAGCGCTCGCCAATGTTACGCCACACACCCGTATCGATCAGTGAAATGCGCCAATCATCCTGCGCCTGCTCGAGAAGTTCCACATGCGATCCACCATTCGATACCACGCAATCAGCAAAGGAGTGCGGGCGGGTTGACAGGAAAAACTCCTTGATGGTGTTTGCCTTGTAGCCAAGGCACAACACGAAATCATTGTGCCCGTACTGGGCATAGTACTGCATGATGTGCCACAGCATCGGCTCATTGCCGATCGGTATCATGGGCTTTGGAATGTTTTCCGAGTACTCGCGAATGCGGGTTCCGAGCCCGCCGCAAAACAGGACCACCTTCATGGCGCAATCTCCCGAGGGTCAATGAGGGAAACATTTGGGATCGGAACGAGAAAACGCCCCCCCCATTCTCCGATGTGGCGCATCTGAGTCGTAATCTCCCTTGTCAAGTTCCAGGGTAGGATGACGACCACGTCGGGTCGCTCGACGTCGATCGCCTCCACCGGTCGGATCGGAATGTGACGGCCAGGCGTAAAGCGACCGTGCTTGTAGGGATTGCGGTCCACCGTAAAGGAAATGAGATCGGGGCCGATGCCGCAATAGTTGAGCATCGTGTTTCCCTTGCCCGGTGCGCCGTATCCCGCAACCTTGAGCCCTTTCTCCCGAGCGTCGATGAGTGCGGCGAGAAAGTCCCGCTTCACTTTTTCCACCTTGGCCGAAAAGCCGGAGTAGGCTGCCATGTCGGTGAGTCCGCGCGCCGTTTCCAACGCAAGCAACTCTGTCACCTGCGACGAGACCGCATGAGGGCCGCCATCGTGGGCGAGATAGACGCGAAGGGATCCGCCGTGACTGGGCAACTGCTCCACATCAACAACGCGCAAAGCGTGGCGCTCAGCCAGATTTACGATCGTCGTCAGGGAAAAGTACGAAAAGTGCTCGTGGTAGATCGTATCGAACTGCACCTCACTGATGAGACGCAGCAGATGCGGGAACTCCAGTGTCACAACGCCTGCCGGCTTCATCAGGATTTTTATGCCGGCTACGAAATCATTGATGTCGGGAACCTGCGCAAGGACATTATTACCTGCGATGAGGTCGGCGCTTTGTCCTTGTGCCGCCATCTGCCGCGCAAGCCGTACGCCAAAGAAATCGACAACGGTTTGTATGCCCTTGTCCTGGGCGACTCTGGCAACGTTGGCAGCAGGTTCGACACCGAGCACGGGAATGCCCATCGGAAGAAAGTGCTGCAGGAGGTAGCCGTCGTTGCTCGCCAACTCGACGACGAGACTGTCACGGCCGAGCGACAGCCGACGCGCGATCATCTCACAATAGGCCTTGGCATGGGCCACCCACGAAGTGGAGAAGGAGGAGAAGTACGCGTACTCGCTGAAGATGTTCTCCGGGCGCACATACTCGCGCAGCTGCACGAGGAAGCACTTTTCGCAGACCATCGCCTTCAGGGGATAGTAGGGCTCCACTTCGTCAAGCTTCTGCTCCTCGAGAAAGCTCTCGCACAGCGGCGAATTACCAAGGTCGAGGAATGTGCGGCGAAGAGGCGTTGAGCAGATGCGGCAACACGATTGGGATGACGCATCTCGTGCCGACTCTTCGAGAGTCAGAGCAGTTTTTTGCATTGATCTGTTATTCACGTTCTATGATTGGTGGACTGTGAGCGCGTATCGGCCGCAGGCAAAAACCTGATCGGCAGAGTAGGAAGCAGTTGTGCTTCGGCCGAAGCCGCTATTGAGGCTCTCAAACAAAAAGAGAGAGCAAGCGGCAACAGCCAGACGCCATTCATTCAAATTTTGACTTGCTCCAGAACTTTTGCCGCCGCGCGAGGGTATGCGCGAATTCGTGCGGAGAATGCCATTCCGATCATCGGGTGACCATCATCGCCATGGGCCTCAACCGTTCCAATAACGAAGGTGATGGCGAGCTTGAAAAGCGCCCAGGCCACGCCGCGCGCAAGCCACACATGACGCCGTACCCGATAGACCCAATCATCGCCTGGACTACCGCCACTCTGTCCGGCTCCTTTCCGCCACTCTGTCCAGAATCCCTATGACGTCGCCATATTGGGTGTTCATGCGCTTGCGCACATCCTGCAGCCGATTCGCCAACAGGATCCGACAACCTGGCAAGTCCTCTGCGATACGTTCAACCTGTGACTTCAGGAGATCCAGGTCCAACTGTCCAATCTGCTGGCAATAGTCATCAAGATGGAACTCAGTCATTACAGCGTCGTTCTTCTTGGCGTACCCGATTGAAATCGATGGCACACAGCACATCAAAGCACAAACAACGTTGTGGTAGCGGGTGGCAACGACCAGATCCATCATCGACATGTGGCGTGCCAAATCGTGCAAATTCTCGGCGGGCAAGGCTGTGATTCGGTGAGCTAACTCGGGCCCGATCCTGTTCGCGGCAGCAACCCGCGCCCGCTCCACCGTACTGGCGTCACTGTCCTCCCCGGTCAGCAGGAAGACGTTGTGACCGTGTTCAACGAGCCAAACGATGAACTCTTCCATCTGGTCGACATATTTTTCCAGAATCGCCCCACCATTTCGATTGTTTTTCCGCCAGCCACGATATGTCATCAGGCCAACGCCGATATTGAGCCCCGTTCCATGCAGCGTGACCTCAGATCGTCCCTGCAACAGGTCCAGTTCGAATACCAGATCCGAGGAGACTTGGTCGGCAGTTGTATCCAGTCCTATAGATGCCATGAAGGACTTGGAAATCTCGTCACGATACGAGCGGAAAATAGCAGACCTTGCCACCCACAGTATCATCATACGGCTCAGCGAATGAACAATCGGGCCGGCACCCACGCTGACGATCATCAACGGTCGCCTCGCAAGACGAGCAGCAAGCGCCCACGTGTAGATCAAGCTTGGAAAGCCGCCGGGAGACTCACCGAAGTCATCAAACGCACCGGTGCCGGGGATGATGAGCACGTCGACTTGACGAACGCACCGCCAGGCCCAAAAGAAGTTCCTAATACGTGTGGGCCAGCGGAATAGAAGCCGATCGACTGCCCTGACAGGAAGGCTCTTCCAACTCGCCGCGGTGAATCGCAATGCGGGGATATTATATTCCGGCCCGATGGATTCTGGCCAGCCACAGAAGCACTGGAGGTCAGCTTGAGGAAGCTCGCGGCGGAAGATCTGAATTGCCGCCTTGAGAGTGGCCTCGTTACCGATATTTCGACTGCCGAACAAGCCGAACAATCCAATTGATAAGTGTCGGTTCATGCTTTGCTCATGACGCCGCAGCGGCTCTGGCGGCTACTGCTGATAAACTCAGCCGATGGTCACGACGAAACGCAGACCATGCGTTTCGCCGATACCGCGTGGCTCAATAGAATGACGCGTTATCTGGATGGGCGTGCGCGCAGAGCTAGACGCCAAAAGCGCCGCTCGAGCGCAGGCAATGCGCTCGTCTTCAACCACGCGACCAACAGGCGAGACAGGGATTCGTCATGTCGGAGAATTCCCAGCATGTTCCAAGCATGCCGCCGCTCGCCTCGCAGAGCCTGTCTGATCACGTGGTGAAAATGATCTCGCGCAATCTTGTCCGTCTTACCGTCTTTGATGCGCCGGGCCTCGTGCGGAGCTGCAGCGATCATACGGCCTGCCAACTCGCGTTGTATGAACAGAACCCCTTCGAGCGATAGCAGCTGTGCGCTATTGTTCGCCTGAACCTGCATCGGATGAGCTCGGACGGCGACTAGCTGAGCCGGGATATATCCAACATCGTTGTTCTGTTGAAGTCGCACCATCAGCTCGTAGTCTTCCACGGTGGGCCAGCGTTCAGGGTTGTGCCTTGTTACGTCCCGCATTCCACCAGCGGCAAGGAACTTTTCACGAGGCACGAACAAGCATGATGTATTGGCGAAGCATCCATCGTGTAGTGCGAGTTCATCAGCGACATGCCGCTGGATGACTTCTGTGAACGCCCTGACGGGTCGCTCCGCCAGGCGAATTCCATTTTCATCAATGACGTAGTAGTCACAGAAGATATATCCGACGTCTGGATGTCGGCGATAAAATGCAACAGCTCGCTCGAGCGCCGACGGCTCCAATACGTCATCCGGGCAGTGAAACTTGAGAAGCTGGCCGCCCGCTATCGTTGCAAGCTTATTCATGCTTGCGAGCCAACCCATTCTGGCGTCGTGGCGTATCCACCGCAACCGATTATCAGAAAACCGTTTCAGGATCTCGGGCGTGTTATCGGTCGATCCATCATCAATGATCAGTAGCTCAAAGTCCCTATGCGTCTGAGCAAACATAGCTGCCAGTGTGGTCTGCAACCAGGGCGCATCATTGAATACGGACATGATAATAGTGACGTCCGGGCGGTCCTGCGATTCGGCCTCAGCAGCTGAATTCATGGCGTTTGATGCTGGTTTGAAATCGGGGACGGCGCCCCGTATCGGTTCCAATGAATGATTGGGTTCAGCATGTTGCGAACCATGGCACGTCCACAATCAACCATTGGGGCCCTGGCATAATCGGAGTTCGACCGGGGCGCTATCAGGCACTTCTTCGCTATGTGCACGTTGCGGAAGGACCGGAAGCTGTATCGAGCCATAGCCCCACGACTGCTCGACCGAGCGGACGTCGCCACGGCGATGAGGCCGTTCAATGACAAACCTCAAACAATCGTCCACGTCGTCAAGAATTTTCACCCCGGGCAAAATTAGCGTGATGCTCAACGTGTACTCGCCGGCCACCAGCTGATCGATTTCGACCTGATAGGAGAGCCTCGTTTCTCCCTGGGCCAGCACGACCATCCGATCCGGATTGTTCGACCCCACTTCAGCTATCGCGACCGCCGTTCCCAACGGATCCTTGATCCGCAACCAGACACCAATACGTTGCCTTTTTGGCGCGTGCACCGTCAGATCAATATGCAGCCACTTCGCGGGACTACCATCGCTGCCCCGCTGCACGCTCAATTCCGCTTCGATTATGCTGGGTTCCGGCTTTTGCTTTGCCGGACGCACAAACCGCTGTGAAGGCGCATGGCCTTCCATGTAGCGCTTCACTACATCAGGCGTGTCTCCAATCATCACCGACTGTCCTTTGTCAAGCAGCAAGCAACGATTGCAGAGAGATTGAATCGCAGACATGTTGTGGCTCACGAACACAACTGTTGTCTGCCGCCCAGTCAGACCTTTCATTCGGTCGATGCACTTCTTCTGGAAATCGACATCACCGACAGCAAGCACCTCGTCCACTAACAGGACATCAGGATCGAGATTGGCTGCGACAGCGAAGGCTAGGCGCATGTACATGCCGCTCGAATAGCGCTTCACAGGCGTATCCAGAAAACGCTCAACCTCTGCGAAATCCACGATCGCGTCAAACTTGCGTGTGATCTCTGCGCGGGACATGCCAAGAATGGCGCCGTTGAGGAAGATGTTCTCCCGCCCCGTCAACTCACCATGGAAGCCGGTGCCGACCTCCAGCAGGCTCGCGACACGGCCGTTGACGAGAATGCGGCCGGCGGTGGGCTCAGTTATCCTCGAGAGTACTTTCAATAGTGTACTCTTGCCGCCTCCGTTGCGGCCGATGATGCCAAGGGCCTCGCCCGGCCTCACTTCGAAGCTCACGTCCTGAAGGGCCCAGTGGACATCCCGTTGCAAAGCTGTCCCGCTCAATCGCCGATAGCGTTCCCATGGCGCCGTGAACAGCCGTTCCAGCTGCTCACGGAACGAATTGCTTTCGAACTGTCGAGCGCCGATTTCGTATCGCTTGGCGACGCCTGTCGCGCGTATCGAGAATGAATGAGGCATGTGCGGCTGCCGCCCTGAGGCGGTTGATGCTCCTTGGTTAATCTCTAGATAATATCTGCGAGCCGGCGCTCAATTCGCTCGAAGTAGGCGACGCCGGCCACGAACAAGGCAACAGCCATCGCGAACGAGACGGAGATCGCTGCCCAGTCGAACGGCCGCTCGAGGTAGACGGATCTGAAACCCTCGATCAGCCCTGACATGGGATTGAGGTACATCAGCCAGCGCCACTGCTCGGGCACAATACTCGCTGGATAGGCGACCGGGGTGGCGAACATCCAGAACTGGACGAGGAATGGAACGACATAGCGGAAATCGCGATATGCCGCCGTCAGTGCTGCGAGCAGCGTTCCCACGCCGAGCGCTGCGATCATGACACCCACGGTGAGCAGAGGCGCCAATATCAGGTTCGTGCTCCAACCTACGCCATAGTAAATCATCATCAGGAGAAGCACGCCCGTGGCGATAGCGAAGTCGACGAGGGCAGAACCGACCGAGGCCAGTGGAATGATCAGGCGCGGAAAATAAACCTTGCTTAGCAGATTGCTCGACGTGATGAGGGACTGCGAGCAGGTGGTCAGGGAGTTGGAAAAGAACATCCACGGAAGCAGGCCAGCATAAGCAAAGATCGGATAGGGAAGGCCGTCCGACGGCATTTTTGCGAATGCGCCGAAGAAAATCGAGAAGACCACCATCATCATGACCGGCTGGATGATCGCCCAGGCGAAGCCCAACACCGTTTGCTTGTAACGCACCCGAATATCGCGCTCGGTCAGGACGCGAAGGAGTTCGCGATAGGTCCATAATTCATGAAGATCGACCCTCTTCCAACCTTTTCGCGGCTCGATGACAAGTGTTGGATGCTGCAGCGGCGACACGCTCATTGCTCAACGACTCCTCTCTCGCAACCTGCGTTCGATCAGATCGAGCGCCATCATGCACTCTGCGACCGTGCGCTGGAGCGTGTAGAACCAGCCAGGTCTGCCGTCCAACAGGCAACCCTTTACGAAAAGCGTATAGATGAAAACCAACGGTGGCGCCGCCCAGCCCAAAAGGCGGATGCGATCGATACGACGCCGGTTCTTGCGCGGCTGCGCCAGAATATGGTCCATCTCCAGGCGTGCGTATTTCTGCTGCGATGCAATCCACCGAGCGAGCGGTTTGCGATCGTCATGGTCGATGCGGGCCTTCATCTCATCCACGCGACCATCGATGATCGCGCGTTGTGTATGGCCATGTTGTACATAGTAAGCGCGCTCGCGCCGGTAGAATGCGACGACAGGGGGATAGAGCGTACCGCGCAGTGGCCTTCCATGAATGCAGTATCGGAAGCCGATCCGATATCCGCTGATGTCACCGAGCGGACCCAGATGGCGGATTTCGTCGATGAGCTCTGGCGACACGACGTAGTCGGCATCAAGTGCAAGTATCCAACTCCGGTTGCACTGGGCAAGGCCATAGTTCCACTGGGCCGCATGATTATCGAAGGCGCGGGCGACAAGGCGTGCATTAGGAAATCGCGCTACGATCTCTGCGGTCTGATCTGTGCTGTTGCTATCGACGATCACGATCTCAGGAAAGCCGGTCAGGGCCGACAACGTACGACCGATGTTGTCTTCCTCGTTGTAGGTAAGGATCAGAACGCTGATGTCGTCCATCACGTTCATGCGTAAGCCACCTTTTCGGATCGGGCTATCTGAGCGTAAAGGTCGACCAGCCGCCGCCCCATAGTTGCCAAGGAATACTCCCCAATCGCTATCCTGCGCGCGTTCGCGCCCATACGAACCCGTTCGGCCTCGTTCTCCAACATGGATGCTACTGCCGTGGCAATCGCCGTTGGCGTCACGTCGACAGCCACGCCGGCTCCGGCGCGTTCGACGTCATCTGCAATCGCAACGCCGCGACCCAATACACACGGCAAGCCTGCCAGTAGTGCTTCCACAGGGGCAATTCCGAAGTTCTCTGAGTGGGATGGCAGCACGAAAATGTCCGCTCGTTCGAAGGCCGCAACCTTATCCTCCCCTTCGACGTGACCCAGCCAGCGAACCCTCTCGAACACGCCGATATCGCGTGCCAGTTGTTTGAGCCGTTGTACGTAAGCGCCGTCGCCGCTACCTGCGACCTCTAAAATGAGGTCAGGATGGCATGTTCGCAGTTCGGCCATTGCATGAAGAAGACCTTCGAGATTTTTCTTCGGGTCGAGGCGGGAGAGATACAGGATGGTCGAGGCCGCGCGCGTTGCCGATTGACCCGATGTGCCAGCGTGGCTCGCAGGCCAGGCAGCCTCGATGCCGAGTGGCACGATAACCGCGTGCATAGCCACACCGAGTGCCTCGGCCTCCTCCTGCTCCAGACGACTCGTGCAATGTACAGCGGCCGCATGTCGCAAAATGCGGCTTTCGATGAGAGAAAACGACAGCTCTTTCAACCCGCGCCGCCGCATGGTCATTCCATACCTCGATAGCGTTCCCAGTGGGCGCACCACATAGGGCACACCGCGCAAGTATGCGACCAGTGCAGCGGCAACGCTCGAGAACGAGAACAGTGCATGAATGTGAACGACGTCATAGCGGTGTACGTTACGCATCAGCCAGACAACAAGACCCGGTGACGTCTTATAGAATTCCGTCCATTTTCGGCAGTAGACACGCTCGACCCCCGAGTCCGGAGACTGTGGCGCCTTGGCGAAACGCCGTCCGGGCCCGTCATCATCCGTCGTCAACGTCGTCACCGCGACTCCAGCACGTGCAAGGGTGCGCTCCATGTCGACAATCGCGCGGCTCGGACCGCCATGAACAGGCGATACCGACGGGATTACGTGGAGTATACGCACGCTTCAAAAGATCCTGTCTGAAAGCTTATGCGGCATCGATCCGAGCCACACCTGTCGCGCTTGCATGCACGCCCTCATAAATCGCGCGCAAGAGACTGGTGACCCTTTGTCTGTATGCCGTCCATGTGAAATCGCGCGCAGCAATTCGTGCTGCGGCACCAGCACCGCGCAGCCGCGATCGGTTGGCCGCGATCTCCCTGATGGCCTCTGCCCAAGCCGCCCTTGACAGTGGCACGACCCAGCCAGCGTCCCGATGCTGCTCGATGATCATTTTGGCACCCACGCGATCGGAAACCATCGCCGGCACGCCGACCGCCATCGCCTCGGGAACGACCATTCCGAATGAATCGAAACGGGAGGGCAGCACGAGGCAATCGTGACGTGCAATCAGATCGAACAGCGCGGGCTTCGGCGTGAACCTCTCCAGTGTCACTGCTGGTAGGGTACGGGCACGCTCTGCGAGATCTGCTTCTGCAATTCCGCCGACGATTGTCAGGGTCAGGTCCAATTCATTCCTGGACAGTTGCTCGACAACGTCGAGCAGTATGTCGGCGCCTTTTCGCCTCATCAATGTACCGATGTAGATGAGCCGTAGCGGTGCCTTCTCTGGTGACGCCGCTCGCTTTTGAACGGGAAGCTCGGTGCCAAGCCAACAAGAATGCACTTTCGATGCCGGCACGCCTGCGGATATATAAGTTTCGCCGGCGAAATCGGAGCACGTCAGGATTGCGTTCGCGCTTTCTATTTCTGCTTTCTTCTGCGCGTTGACCCATTCCGGGTCGGATTCCAGATCTGAGCCGTAAACGCTATTGGCAGCCCGATAGTGAATTGATGCGGCATCCAGCACACATACGGCGCCAACTCGTCTTGCTGCCTTGAATGTCAAGCGTGCTGCATTTTCATAGCAGACCACGACATCTGGCCGAAACCTTTCCACCTGCCCTGCCACAAAGCTATCAAAGACGTGATCCAGCCGATGCGACACGGCCTTTGATATGCGGTTGGGCAGAAATTTGGTCGCCGTTCTCTCAAGCAGAGGGAAGACGGGATAGTGGCTGCGCAAGCTCATTGGAATTGGTGTTGATTTTACTCGGTTCCCGAACATTCCCGCCAATGGCGAACACCTGTCGTCACCCACCAGCGGCATTCCGGTGATCAGGTGCAGCAGGTTGTCGCATTCATAGAGAGCCTGAGCAAGATGGTTGGCGTGCTGGAGACCCGAATGCGTGACAACTACCTTCATCGCCGTATTACCCTCCGCTGGCGCGGTCGGGACAACGCCTCGTCCTCGGCGTGTGCCATCGCAAGCAGTGCTACGAAAAACCAATATGCGGCTGCAAGCAGGGGATGCGCAAAAACGCCCGCGCCTTGATAAAGGCCGGCAGCGAAGAAAGGCAGACCAAGGAACCCGGCGGCGCGCGAGCTCCAACTCCGGCCAAACCACAATGCCCAGCACGACCACAACAGTATCGAAAACCGGAGCAGCATGCTGAGCACGAACCCTACTATGCCGAGTTCCAAGACAATTCTTCCCTGCTCATTCTCGAACGCTTGCCCGATGGGCAGCCACGAAAACGGCACGACGTTGGGGGTGAGTGCCACAGCACCGAAGTTTGCGGCCCCAGAACCGAATCCGGTGAGGCCGGAAATGTCAACGAAGGTGAATGCATCGGTGAGTGTGTGCACAACGCGCGCTTCTCCTTCCTCCTGGTTCTCGATGTGCCGTTCATAAAGTGCTTCCCAGGCTTCCGGCACCACGATCTGGCTCAGCAGAACAACGATGGCCAGAACCGCAATAACGGCCAAGGCATTCCGCGCCGCGTTAATTCGCATCACTCTGGAGCCGACCAAGATGGCCGCCGTCAAATACACCGCAGACGTTGCAGCAACGAAGACAATGACACCACGAGACCCGGTGGTCGGCAGCGAAAATCCTACGCCGGCGAGGCCCGCGAGGAAGGCCGGCGAGCGACGCCCCAGAAGCAGAAGCCCTATACCGAGACCGCCCATGACCTGCTGAAAGCTGGCCATTCCGGAGAGATACGAAAATGTGCCACTGACACGGATAAGATTTTGCTCTCCGAAGAAGGCCATCGCCTCCATGCTGTCATCAAGTTGCTTGTTCAAAAAGCTGTCCGCTGGCGAATTCACCTGGAGCACAGCAAGCGCGCAGACCGGAATGACAATCCAAGGATAAGCCCATTCCATAAGCTCGATGCTCGATTTTTTCGTGCTCGCCATCGCCAGCGGCAACAGCAGGATCAGTCCTGCATAGAGCAAGTGCGCTTTCGCGCCCCAGACTCCCACCGCCATATTGGGCAAATGCGGATTGGCGACTTGCACGAGAACCCAGACCGCATAAAGCCCCAAGGCAACATTCATGTAGGCTGGCAACCGCCACGATTGCCCTGCCCGGCCAACGGCGACGACCGTCAAGATGCCGGCAAAGAGAATGGCATCCTTCAAGATAAAGATTGCCGAATGTGCGCCGGGAAGAAGCCACTTGCGAATTGCGCCATCATAGATCACCAAGATCAGAAATGTGATCAGGACCCAGGCTGCAATTCTCGTCACCATGTCCTGCGATCGGTGCGCCCGGAGGAACTCGGGGCGACCTGACACAGGCGGCGGCAAAGCCGGATATCTACTGATGCGACGCATCGCAGGCATCCACTGCGTTGCACGTCAGACCCGCGTGCGCACCGTTCTGTTCCTTTACCGGACCTAGCCATGCTTCGTATGCCGCGATGCCGCGAACCGGTGAATATGCGAGCACTGGCTGTCGCTTTCCAACAATTATGCTGGCTGGATTTCCTATCGCCAATGCATAGTCCGGGACGTTTTCGCGCACGACAGTTCCCGCACCCACGACTGCGCCGCGTCCGATTGAGACGCCTGGCAGGATAATGGCGTTTTGAGCAATCCAGGCATACTCACCGATGGTTATGGGAGCAGTGCAGAGGCGCCAGTCCGACGAGCGCAATGCATGCGAACCGGTCAAAAGAACCGCTCCATCATTCACCACGGCACGCCGGCCGATCTCGACGCGGGCATGCAGGCTGATTTCGCAGCACCCGAGTGTTACCTCATCGGCTATCACCAGATTGCGGGCCGGGCCGGAAATCTCCGCCTCCCCGATCACGGTCAGATCGCCGATCGTGGCCCCACTCCACTTCAGTCGTGAACTGCGGGCTTGAGCCCGAAGTAAAGCCACACATTGAAGCGTCCGCTTAGCCCACACCACAAGCCATCTGCGGAATGTGTCCGGCCGCTCACGATGCCGCCAAAGGAAGATCATTGTGCTCACGCTTCTCCCGCCTCCAAGGCGAGGAAGCCTTCAATGTGACGCAGCGTCCGATGCTGCCTATACCAGTCGAATGCCGCGCGTCCGATTGACGTCCACCCCCCCTCTGCACGATCCGCAACGGACAGGTGGCCGACGTAGTTCTTTCCAGCGACCAACCCGTCGTGGTCGGTGTGGGTATGCCAATAGATCACCGGACAGACCCCGTTGGCGCAGTAGGCAGCAAGTACGCTGCTCTTGGCGGCATACGCAGGAGGATAGGCCACTGCTCCAAGCGCCGTGTCCGACAGGAACGATCCCAGTGCCTCAACCTCTAGCCGCCCATGCTCGATGACGCGTCCATGCGAAATCTGGCTGGCGATCTGCGAATTTGTAATCGGGGAACCGATGTCATGGATCTCAAATCCGTTCTGGCAGGCCCAATCGAACAATGCCGTGCCCGCGTGCCGGTATGTCCTCTCCCGCAGTTCCGGGGTTCCGAACACGACGAACCGTTTCTGCTTATCAAGCGGGTAGTTTTCCTGCTCGCCCACATTGGACGGGGTAGGCAGAACCGCGTGAGGACGCTGGCCCGTCCAGCGCAAGAGCCAGTCTGCGGTTGCCTGACGATTGGTCAACCAGTAGTCGCTCAATTGCGCAGAAGCGGCGGCAATATAGCGCTGTGCAGGCGAGAGCCAGAACGACGATGTCCAGGGTGGACCGAATGCATAAAGCTCGTGGAAGAAGACACCGATACGTTTTCCCGCCCGCTTCTGTCTGCGTAACCATGCGAGCAGCGCCAATGGCACACCGCGTTTCTCGTACCCGTAACCCGACATCTGCAGATAGATGGTCCCGCATCCATCACAATTGCCGCGCACCGGGATAATGCGACCATCCGTGAAAATCGCTAACGATGCGCCAGTCGCTAGCGCGATCATGTCTGCGTAATCGCGGACACCGCCCATTTCCGCAGGCGAAACGATGACGCAGTGGCTGGCCGCCGACGATGCATTAACGCCCGCCGAATCGGCGCTTGCAGCCATATCCACGCTTCGTGGTGCTAGACTGGAACCCATCATCATGCCGCCAATGGCTTCACCAGCGCGCTGACATGCGCCGCGAAGTTGCTACGCGAAAAGCGCGCGAGCGCTCCCGGGGCTGTCATGCGGCCGCGTCCCAGACCGGCAACTATCGCTTCAGCAATCTCTTCAATCCGTAGCGGGTTGACCACCGTGCCAATGGCACCATCGGCAAGCGCATCGACACTGCCGTCGCAATTCCCGCCGATAACCGGCAGACCGGCGGCTGCCGCCTCTAGAAACACGATACCGAAACCCTCGCCCGTGCTCGGCATCACGAACAGATCTGCAAGACGATAGTAGTCAGCGAGTTCGTCGCCCGGCACGTGGCCGACGAAGCGGACATGTGCTGCAAGTCCCAATTCTTGAGCCATGTCGGCGAGGCGCTGGCGATCGCCGCCATCGCCGACGATGACGAATACGGCATCAGGATGGCTCGCGAGTGCACGCGCAAGCGCGGCGAGCACACGGTCATGGCCCTTGTAGCGCTCGCGTTCGTCCAATCGCGACACCGTCAGGATCACCTTGCGGCCCTCGACATCCAATCGGCGAGCAAGCCCTTGTGGACGCTCGCCCGGCGTGAACGCGGCGTCAAAGGTGTTGGGGAGCACACGCACGGTCTCGCGCGGCACATCTGCCCATGCCAGAAATCGATGTCGCGTGAAGCGGCTGACGCTGGTGACCAGCGATGCACCCGCAATCGATCTTCGCACAAGGGTTCCGGGCGCCCTCCATGCCTCGATTCCGTGCAGTTGCAGCCACAGTCGCATACGCAGTGACGTGCTCAACAAGGCAGCCAGAGGTGCCATATAGAGATGGCCGCAAAAGATGACATCGAAGGCGCCTTCCTGCCTTGCTGTACGCAACGCCGCCATGGCGTAAGCGCGACGCCCGCCTATGGCCTGCGTCTGGATCACCTTTGGCGGCAAGGGCTCGGATGCACCAGGAGAGTGGCGGGGAATGGCAACGACCTTGTGCACGTCGCCGCTCGCGGACAGTGCAGCAAGAAGGTCGCGGTTATAGCGGGCAATGCCGCCATCGCCTCCGAAGCCGTCTGTAATCAATGCGAGGATGTTCATCGCCAGGCCGCCAAGCTCACGCAGCCGCAACGCTGTAGGCCCAGCGCCTCGCCCACGGGCAACGGGACTGTTTGAGACTTGCGATTTCAGAGAAATGGCGAAGCCGGCCGGCGGGGTTGCGCTCGAGCCAGTTGCCCACCGGCGTCACGAAACCAGTCTTGCGGCGCGCGATGACAGCATCGGGCAAAGCTTTCGAGGGTGCATTTGCGAGCAGGCTCTTGCCGGGTTTGCGCGCTCGGGAAACGTTGATCGGCGCCACACGATCCAGCAGCGTCGAATCGACCAGTGGCACACGGATCTCGATTGAATGTGCCATGCCGGCCCAATCGGCATCCCGCAGCAACTGATTGCGCATGTAAAGGCTCGATTCCATCGCCGCGACCCGTGCGAACGGCGTGCGCGGCGCGGCATCCATCGTCCCGGCAATATGATCGAGCGGACGCAGGCGGCGCAGTCCGTCGCGAAGGATGTCGCATTCGAGCACGGAATCAAGCTCCCAGGGCATGAACAGACCGCGCTGAAGCATCCAGGCGCCGGGATAGGTTCCACCGAGTTGCAGCAGCCCGGCAAGTTTCGGATTTGGCAACAGATCGCGAACGATGGGAGCGGCGAGCACATGCCTCAGTGCACTCCCTGCGAAGGGGATGCGGGAGGGCCAGCGCAGCATTTGAACCGCGCGCGGGATCGTTCGAAAGCTCGGGTAGCCGCCAAACAATTCGTCGCCACCCAGACCGGAGATCGCTACCTTCAGACCGCACTCGCGGGCCACCTTGCTGACGAACCAGGTGTTGACGCCATCAATCGTCGGCTGATCCATCGCGTCGAGTATGCGTGGCAAGTCACGCGCGAACTCGCTTTCCGTGATACGCCGCGTCGTATGCTGCGTACCGTAGTGACGCGCAATATCTGCCGCGAGCGGTGCCTCATCCTCGGCGCGTCCTTCGAACTCTGCGAAGGCCAGCGTAACAGTCTGGATGTCGCAAGCGCCGGCGTCACGCATAAGACCGACCAGGGCTGCGGAATCTATTCCCGACGATAGAAATGCGCCCACGGGTACGTCCGCAACCAAGTGATGGCGCACGCTGTCCATCAGTGCCGCGGTCGCTCGGTTTTGACCTTCTCCATCGATATGACGCAAGGCGACCTGCTCGGCTTCGACATACCGCGCGCTGATGGAGTGGTAACGGCGCGCGCTGCTGGCGCCGCAGCAATCGACCGTCATCGACGTGCCCGCACCGATCGCGCGGATCTCGGCATGGGTCGTATATGGCTCAGGCACGCTGCCAAACAGGTAGAACCCAACCAGGCCTGCCGGCTCTGGATCGCGCGAGATGTTGCCGCCAGCGAGCAGCGCCTTCACCTGCGAGGCGAAACGGAACGTCCAGCCATCGTCGGCATAGTAGAGCGGCTTGATGCCGTATGGATCACGCGCAAGAAACAATTCCCGCTTTCTATCATCCCAGATCGCGAACGCGAACATACCGCGAAGGTCGTGCACCATTGCGCTGCCTTTGTCGGCATAAAGGTGCAAGAGCACTTCGGTATCCGACTGACTGCGGAAGACGAAGCCTTTTGCCTCAAGCCGGCGCCGCAGCTCTCGATAGTTGTAGATCTCGCCATTGAACGTGACGACCAGCGTTCCCTCGGGATTCGACATCGGCTGCGCGCCGCTCTCGCCCAGATCGATGATCGACAGACGGCGATGGCCGAGACCGACGCGTCCATCACCTGCAACCCACTCGCCCTTGCCATCAGGGCCGCGGGCGGCCATGTGGTCGCGCGTTCGCACGAGCTCGCGACGATCGACCGGATTGGCCGCGTAGTGGTAGGCGAAGATTCCGTTGATACCGCACATGCTATGAGACGGTCATGCGTGTCAGACTGGCGCTATCGGGCACCGTTGTACGGAGACCTGGACTGCCTTAGCCAGCGATTGGCTTATTCAGCAGCGACCGAGGTCACAACCGGCGCCCCGGTTGAGAGCAGCTTGTCGAAGTAGTCAATCGTGTGGCGCAAGCCCTCTGCCAGCGGCACGACTGGCTGCCAACCCAGATGCTCCTTGGCTTTGCCGATGTCAGGCTGCCGCTGTCTGGGGTCATCATGGGGCAACGGCAGATACGCCAGCTTGGATCCCGTTCCGGTCATCTCGACCACGGCTTGCGCCAGCTGAAGCATCGTGAACTCGCACGGGTTTCCAAGATTGATGGGGCCGGTCAATCCCTTGTCGCTCCGCATCAGTCGCACGAAGGCCTCGATCATGTCATCGACATAACAGAAGGATCGCGTCTGATTTCCGTCGCCATAGATCGTAATGGGCTCGCCCTTCAATGCCTGCACGATGAAGTTGGAGACCACACGACCATCCTTGGGATGCATCCTCGGACCGTAACTGTTGAAGATGCGCGCAACCTTGATATCGAGCCTGTGCTGGCGGTGATAATCGAAGAACAGCGTCTCGGCGCAACGCTTGCCTTCATCGTAGCAGGAGCGCGGCCCGATTGGATTGACGTGGCCCCAATACTGCTCAGGCTGCGGGTGTATTGCAGGATCGCCGTACACCTCCGATGTCGATGCCTGGAAGATCCTGCATTTCAGTCGCTTTGCCAGGCCGAGCATGTTGATGGCGCCAAGCACGCTGGTTTTCGTCGTCTGTACCGGATCGTGTTGGTAGTGAATCGGAGAGGCCGGACAAGCGAGATTGAATATCTCGTCGACCTCGACATAGAGTGGGAACGTCACATCGTGACGCAGGACTTCGAAGTGCGGATGGCCCAGGAGATGCTCGATATTGCGCTTATTGCCGGTGAAGAAGTTGTCAACGCAAATCACATCATGCCCATCCGCAATCAGCCGATCGCAGAGATGGGATCCGAGAAAACCTGCGCCGCCTGTTACCAGGATGGACTTACGATCGCGCATGCACTGAACCTTTCAACGGAGAGGCGGAAGGTAGCCCGTGGCGGCAGCAGTTCTTTGGCTGCCTGGCATTTGGGAGAGACGGTGACGCCACGACTTGTCAAAAGCTACCGCACTTCGGGTGACTCGCGTCTCCCGATCGAACAGTAGAAATCTTTGCGCCTGCTCGATTCTCGTCACGCAACCCGCAGTCTGCCTGCTGGTTGTGTGTCGTTTCAAATGACGAGAATCACGTTGCAAGGATCAGGCCGAAAGGATTAGGCCATACGCGACGTGACCGCTCCAACCGAACGGCTAGGCGTGGTGCACCCCCTCGGGTTGAATGCCCGTGAGAAGACTTCGATTGTACGTTGCACCATTGGCAGACGTCTCCTGCAGCGCGTCAGGACGCTGGCAAGACGTCTTTTCGTCTTCCGACTTCGCGCGGATAACGACTTCGCAGACACCGCTTCGCACGAGGTCCTGCCAGGCGCGATCTATGTCGTTGCGGCTGATGCGCTCGCCAAATAGCAGGATGGGGATAGTGAGCGCCACAATTCGAAGATCGAGAAGCAGAGACGCATTCTGTACGTACCAGACGTCGAGCGCTGCTTTGTCTGACGGGGTCACCTGTCGCCCACCGATGACCTGGGCCCAGCCGGTCAAGCCTGGGCGAGCCAGAAGACGTGAGGCATAGGATGCGGGCTGGTCCACGTGCAGCAACGGACGCGGACCCACGAAAGCCATGTCGCCTATCAAGATATTCCAAAGCTGCGGTAGCTCATCGAGGCGCGTGGCGCGCAGGAACTGACCGACCGCGTTGACGCGCTCAGCGTCGGGAATTCGATGCCCATGACGATCATGAGCAGCGCTCATGGTGCGAAATTTGTAGAGTCGGAATGGCTTGCCGCCGAGGCCGGGCCGATCCTGCCAGAAAATCGTAGGGAAACCGATCGCGCCTGCGATAACGCAAGCCAGCACCGCAATCACGGGGGCCAGGATGATCAACGCTACCCCCGCCAATGTCGCATCGAAGACGCGCTTCCAGCGCCAATAAGGCCGCTGCATTCCGCGCTGTAGTAGCGCTGCACGAAACGCAGCAGGTTGAACGTCACGCGCCTCCAGGCGCTGATCCGACCCAGATTGACGACGCGATAGCGGACCTGTTTGCGCTTCGATTCCAAGCTGCTCGAGGAGATAGTCGATCTGGATCGCCGAGGAACTTTCGACGGAGGCGAGCTGCTCCTGGAGCTTCGACGGCAACAGAGCGTATGGCACCGTGACAAGGATATTGTCGACGAAGACACCATGCACCTCCAGCGTGCGAAGCACATCCGGGAGGTCCGTCAGCGTATCGAAGACGCGATGCTGACGGACAAGGCGGCCCGCATGATCGGCAGCGTGGGGGATGATCCCGGCGACACGGAAGCGATCGGGCGCGAATTCGCTCACAGCTCTCAGGTAAAGAACGGTCAACGGGGTGAGGCCGACAATCAGAAGCCCACGCGGGGATATGGCGGACGGATCATGGTCCTTGTCATTGCGTTCGGTGTCGACGAGCGGTTCGCTCTTGGCGAGTTCGCGTGGACGATTCGCGTACCAGGAGCGCACCGCGATCCGGGCGCCGACCAGCAAACAAATTCCCAGAAGACCCTGAAGGATCGGGATGGACCTCGATATTCCATCCATGCGGTTGAGCAGGAAGGTCAGGAGCGTCGCAGCAAGGACGATACAGCAAACCGCAACCACCACGCGGATGTAATCGACCATGACGCTGTATCGCCAAAAGGTGCGGTCAAGTCCGAACAGCAGCTTGATCGGGATGGCGACCGCGAGCGAGGCGGCGAGGTAGGGAAGGAGTGCCGCGACCTTGGATGGCTCAAGCACCAGATTCTCGCGCAACAGCAGAGCGAAAATTGCCGCGATGCCCAACAAGAGCAAATCCAAACCAAGCAACCCGAAGCGGCGCATTTATCGACTCGATCCTCAACCAACCACTAACGCGACACCCGTTTTTGGACACAAATAGTTATTCCGAGCCGATCCGTTCCAATCCCAGTATGATGGAAAATCCCGCACCGCTGACTATAACGCCCAAACTCTAAGCATTTATCCTATGATTACCTGGAGTTAAGTTCTAATTCTACGAGACGTTATAACCAGGCACAAGCAATACGCGACGTTGTCATCATTCTTTAGTTAATCGTATCGCATTTGCACAAATCGACTGCATCGCACTTTGAGAAAACATTTATCCTTGATTATTAGATTTTGAGTTCTTGCACGCCCGCACGCGCATCGATCGCGGCACATCACATCACTCGCAATGCCGGTAATCAGGCCTGCTCCAGAACGAGGTCTGCGTCATGGGCGAAATGAAGAAGGGCCGCGCGTGAGACGCGCCGCCCTTCGACCGGTCGTGGAAATGATTGGTTAGCGCGATCGAGAGCAGGTCAGGCTTTGATTGCATTACCTCAAGCCGTTGTGGCCTGCTCTATCTCTTTGGGCCTCAATCACGACCTCGATAGAAGCAGTCGCGCTTCCATCTCAGCCGATCAGACTCTAGAAATCGCCCTTGGCGCCGCGCTCCAGGATTGCCTGCATGATCTTCTTCACGCCGATCGCCTCCTCCTTCAGCTCAGGAGGAAGCGGTTTGCCGCCATGGATCATCATGTCCATGTTGAGCGTGTAGAGCCACAGCCTGCCGGTCTTGTCCTCAAGCAGCGAAATGCGGCACGGCAAGTAGGCGGAGAAGGCATCGGAGTAGTCGATCATCTTGGCCGCCGTCAGCGGGTTGCAGTAAAGATAGATATTCAGCTTGCGCCAGGGCTTACCTTGCATGGCAGCCACCTGATCGCCGAGCGGCAGTTCTCCTACGCCCTTGATGTTCATCTCGTTGGCGACTGACTTGATCGACTGATCGACTTCCTCGAACGTCAGCCCTTCCTTTACTTGCGCCTTCCACACCGTCGCCTCGGCGGGATTGCCGGTGGCCATCAATTTGTCGACCATCTCCTTGTAGGTGGCGGCCGCCTTGGGGTCGAAGTCCTTGAACATGGTAACGGCGCCGCCGTGGCTCGCATACAGGTAGCCACCACCGATAACGGCTACGAGGCCGATGAGCGCCAGGACGTTGCGAATGAATGCGAACATGGGCGTTTCCCTCATATGAAACAGTTTATTGGGTCGCAGGCTGCAGCCACCACCGAATTCACCACCTGAGTTTCAATGATGCGAATATCTAGTGTTTTGCGCAACCAAAACCTCCCTCGACCGGAGATGCGCACCGCGTATGTTGCTGCGTCGCAGCAGACCGAGGCTGCCCCTGGCGGCGAGCGGCATATTCACGCAATCGCATTTTTTGATTGAGCAACGAATGCGCTTTGAGACACGCTGTCGGCAACGCAAGCGGCCAGCGCGTTCACCGGGAGGACGGCACGATGAAGCAATTCATGATCGAGACGATGACGATGATGATGCCCTACATGAAGCCGCTGATGTGGCTTGGCGTCATTACCACTGCGCTCGGCATCGTCCTGCTCTTTGCTCACATGGTCTTCCGCTCCAACACGGGCGGATGGGTGCTGCTGGCGGGGCGCGTCACGCTTGTCTTCGCGATCTTCTTCTTCGGTTGTCAGATCGCTGGCTATTTCCTCGGAGCGGCACCCGGCATCAATTTCGGCGATTTCAGCAAGATGGAATTCAACATCGTGCCGTTTTGGCAGATCGGGGCAGCCTTCCTAGCAGCAGCGCTGGTGCTGGGCTTCTTCGGCGGGCGCCTGCGCACAGCGTGAACGGACTGCTCGTGTGTGAGTTGTGCTGAACCGCTGCACACTTCAGCTCAAGATGCTCTAACTTTATGCCGTAAAGAATTCGGCGCCGGATCTCGCGATCCGGCGCCTCTTTGTTCGGTGTGGCTTGCTGCGCTCGCAGCGCCTCTTACTTGATGCGCGTGAAGACGCCGGATGCGCATGCACCAGCCGCCGTGCAGCCATCCATCTTGAAGGCGTCCGGGCCGTCCTGCACCATCTTAGCGTTGTAGGTCTCGCCCGTCATCGGATGAGCGATCTGGCCAACAAACGCTCCGTCCTTTGGCTCCAACTTGGATTTGACCATCTCCATGCCCTTGTTCTTGGGGCCGTCCGTCACAATGCAGGACATGCCGTTGGCGCCGCCCTCCTTGCACTCGATTGTGAAGCCTTCCCAACCCCACTTGCCGACCATCGGGTTGGCAAAGGCCGACGTCGATAGACCAAGAGCTGCAAGACCGACAACCGCAGCGAAAGCCTTCTTCATGACGTTACTCCCTGGAAACCCCGGACCCGTTTGTGCCGGTCGGGTTGAGCTGATCAAAGCCACTCGCCGCAGTGAACCTTGCCGACCACGACGAAGGCGCCCTCCATGCCGCATCGGGCGAGGGTGCAATTGGTTAACACATTCCTACATTCGAATGAATGAGATTTGCTGGCCGCGATGGCGCTTTAAAGGGGGCGTCTGTGGGCTCCGTCGTGCCCGATGCTGGCTGCGGCCATCGCTGTGTTGCATTGCAATAGAGCGTCTGCAAACAGAGGTCCCGTGGCGTAGCCATTGAAAAGATTTCGCGGCTTTGCATTCCGCATCGGCTGCACCCCACACAAGAATTTTTGCGCGGCACAATCGCTGCCAGCCGGATACGCTCCGTCATCGACAAATCGTCGCATCGCAACCACGGGACTCGCCAGCGGGCAGGTCGAGGCGCATTATATTCGTGATTGCGAATATAAATTTCTCTCGTCGACCGACAGGTGAACCCATGTCCTTGCGGCCCGTATCCATGAAGCTCCGTTCGCCTTTTCGCCATGCTCGCCATGTGCGCGCGGCAGCAGGCGCAGCCGCTGCGGTTGCAGTTGCGGCCGTTTCTTTGCCGTCCGCCGCCATGGCGGACACGCTGGTTCTCGTGCAGGGCTATCTGGGAAGCGCGGGCAGCTGGCGTATCAGCGGGATCGTACCGATCCTGCATCAACGCGGCTGGGTGGATGCGGGTCATCTCTTGGTCGGACCTGATGCGCGACTTAATTCGACGCTGCCGGCGCCAAAATCCGAAAATCGACTCTACACGCTTGATCTGCCGACCGAGGCACCGGTGGCACTGCAAGCCCAGGTGCTCTCCGCCAATATTGCCGAGGTCGCGCGGCGTCATCCCGGCGAAAAGATGTTGGTGGCAGCACATTCGGCTGGCGGAGTCGTCGCCCGCTACGAGATGGTCACCAACCCGAAGACGCAAATCGATACGCTGGTGACGATCGCCAGCCCGCATCTGGGCACCTCGACGGCCGAAGTCGGCTCGATGATCGGCCAATCACCCCTGTCGTGGGTCGCGCCATTCTTCGGTGCCAGCACGATCAACCGCTCGCAGGTGCTTTACCGCGATCTCTGGCGCGAGGGGCCCTACACCATGCTTGGCTGGCTCAACCGGCAGCCACATCCCAAAGCGCGCTACATTTCGGTGATCCGCACCACAGACGTGCGTGCACCTTACGCCGGCGACAGTGTGGTGGCAGGTTGGAGCCGGGACATGAATGTCGTTCCCGCGCTGGCAGGCCGGGCCGAGCGCATCGTATCCCCGGGCGATCACGGATTGCGTAGCGATGACGGCCTGCTGATTGCCGATCTCCTGTCGGCGCAGCCAACGCAAGTGGCGGCGCACCCATCAATGCGTCGGTGACAGAATCTGCAGACGCTGCATGCGCCGCCATAACGTAGTGCGGTCAACGCCCAGTAGCTTGGCGGCAGCCGAGCGGTTGCCTTTCGCCTGCATCAGCGCATTCTCGATCTCGCGACGCGCGACTTCGTCCTCATCCATATCCACTGCGGCGCTCTGCGGGGACTGCGCGGCTGCCTTCTCCGCACCAGACCACATCTGCTTGGCCAGCACGCTCCTGCGGATCTGCTCGGGCAGGCTTTCCGGCTTGACCGTTCCTTCAACCGCGCAGATCAGCGCGTGCTCAACCGCATTCTCCAACTCGCGAACGTTGCCCGGCCAATGATAGTTCATGAGGATCTGCATCGCCTCGGAACTGCATGACACGCCGGCAGGATAGCCGCGCGCTTCCAGGTTCTCGCAGAAGTGCTTCAAGAGCAGCGGAATGTCACCGCGCCGCTCACGGATCGGCGGCACGTTGAGCGTGAAAACAGCGAGCCGGTAATAAAGGTCGGCGCGGAAATTACCGTCGTCGACCATCTCGCGCAGATCGCGGTTCGACGCCGTGATGATGCGAATGTCGACGCGCACGGTCTTGTCGGAACCGACCGGCTCGAATTCGTGATCCTGCAGGACGCGCAGGAGCTTCGCCTGCAGGTGCATGGGGATCTCGGCGATCTCGTCGAGGAACAGGGTGCCACCGTGGGCGGCCTGGAAGCGGCCGGGCCTGTCGCGCATGGCGCCCGTAAAGGCACCTTTCACATGGCCAAACAGCTCGCTTTCGATCAGCGATGTCGGGATGGCCGCACAGTTGACCTCTACGAACGGTTTGTCGGCGCGACGGCTGAGACGGTGGATGAGCCTGGCGATATGGGTCTTGCCGGTGCCGGATTCTCCCTGCAGCAGCACCGAAGCATTCGAGGGGGCGACTTGATGCACACGCTCCAACAGAGCCAGCACCTTCCGGTCGTTGGTCACGAGGTCACCGCGCGATTGGTCGATCAGCATCTCCAGGCGATGACGCTCGGTTACATCGCGGATGATCATGAGACGGGTTTGGCCAACGAGCTCACATGTCTGACAGCTGTGCAGTTCCAGATAGCGAGGCGCTCCATGCACCGTGATGCGCCTTTGAAAGCGCACGAAGTCGGTGAGATCGCCTCCCTCCTTGCCACTACGCGCAGCCTCGGCCAATGCCGCATCGATCGACTGGTCCTCGGCGATACCCAGCACATTGTGCAGCGAGGTGAGTGGCTCATTGCGGGCTGCGCCGAGCAGCGCGGCCGCAGCAGGATTGTGATAGATGATACGGCCGTCGAGCTCGGCCACGATCACGCCTTCGTCGATGAACGAGACGACCGCCTCGAGCAGGACGCGCAGTTGATCGCTGTTGGGCGTCTCCAAGAGCCATCCTCCTGGCAAGAATGACTTGTTCAGCCAGCCGACTTTTGGTGATCGGACGTGGCTCTTGGGTTCATTGTTGCAACGCTCGAAACGTTGCGCAACACCTTGCGCGATAACAAGTTTAAATTTTCCATCCAAAACAGATATTTAAACGATTACTTTGAGTGGCGCCCGGAAAAGTGGCTGCAACCGGCGCAACATGACTTGCATGTAAAAATTCCGATTTTACAATGGATTAACCCTTGGCACAGGCATTGCATTCGTGAAACCGAATGTTCTTGTATTGTGTGCTTAATGGGGCGGCAAGACCCCTGAAGGCAGGGAGGAGTGCCGAAATGGTGTCGTTGTTTTCAGCTGACTGGATGGAACGGTTCCGTGACGCGTGGAATGCCGAGCCGGCCCTTTCCGGGGCGCTCGGCAAGATCGGCTTCAACTCGACCATTGGCTATGGATTTCGCGGCGAGGCGACGCCGCGCGGCATACTGATCGTCGAAGACGGCACAGCGGTCGCCGCCAAGACATACGACGGCGAGCACCTCGACTGGGACCTGCGGGCCGACCCGGAAACGTGGACACAGTGGCTGGCGGAGCCGCCGGGCATGGTGAGCCTGGGCATGGCCTATGCCTCCTCGCGCCTGCAATTCGTAACGGGTGACTATGTGACCATGATCAAGGAGCCGTCGATGGCCGGCCCCTTCATGAAGAGTTTCAGCGTGATGGCGAGGGTTTGATGCGTCCCACCGGTCTTTCTGCCACAGCGATCGCCGCGGTCGCCTTCGTCCTGGCGAGTTCGGGACTTCAAGCACAGCAATATCGAACCGCGCCGGTTACTGTCGACAGGACCGGCCATCTCACGACCGTCGGCGGAACCGTCGTTCCCTACAAGGAGGTGACGCTCACTGCGCAGATTCCAGGCCAGGTGGAGAAGGTTGCCGGCCGGGAGGGCGATCCGGCGCGCTCAGGCCAGGTGATGGTCGCCATCAACGACGACGCGCTGCAGGCCAACAAGCGTGCGGCAGAGGCGCAGTTGATTTCCGCCGAGGCCGCGCTGCGCAATGCGCACGTCCAGTACTCACGCGAATTGTGGTCGCCACAAACCGGTCAGCCGACCGGCATGGGGCTTCCCTCGATGATGGACAGCTTCATGCGTCCGTTCACCGGGCAGTACGCCGGTGGCAACGATCCCTGGGTGCGGCGCTACGCAGATCTTTATGGACAGGCGAAGGGCGTCGACGACGCGCGCTCGGCGATTCTCACTGCGCGCGCCAACATTGAGCAGCTCGACGCCAAGATCCGCGACGCCAGCCTCACCTCGCCTTTCGACGGCGTGATCGTGAAAAAGATGGTGGAAGTGGGCGACACGGTGCAACCGGGCCAGCCGCTGATGCAGATCGCTTACGTGACCTATCTGCGGATCCAGGCCGAGATTCCCGTCGGGCTTGTCTCATCCCTGCGCATCGGCGAGTTCATGCCCGCACGTATCGATGTCGGCGGTGGCGTACCGGTGCAGGCGCGCGTCGCGCAGGTGTTCCCGATGGCGGATGCATCGCGTCACACCGTAACGGTGAAGTTCGACCTGCCAAGTGGGCTGCCAGGCGGCCCCGGCATGTACGCCGAGGTCATGCTGCCCGATCCGTCCTCGCTTGCCAGCGCGCTGCCGACCGTGCCGCGCGAAGCCCTGCTTTGGCGCGGCAGCCTTCCCGCCGTGATGATCATGAAGGATGGCAAGCCGACACTTCGTGTGGTGCGCATCGGCGCTAGCCTGCCCGACGGGCGCGTGACGATCCTTTCCGGGCTTTCCGGCGGAGAAGAGGTGATTCTCAACGCGCAGGGCTCGGAAGGCCCGGCGCCGACCCAACAGGCCGGCAACGGAGGCGTCAAGGCGCAGTGAACCAGTGCGCGATCCACGGGAATCAACCGGGGAACGCAGCGACAACACTTTGATATCGCGAAGTCGGCCGCAAGAGCTGACAGCTCCACGAAACAGACGTGTAGGAAGAGTACGGGGAAACATCCGTGGCGAACGCCGACGACAGCACCAAGCGGCAAGACGCAGAGAGCGTCGAGAACCTCGGCATTGCCGGCGGCATGACGTCGATGTTCATACATTCGCCGCTGACACCGTTGTTCCTCGCCGCACTCCTGCTGTTGGGTCTGCTCGGCCTCATCATCACGCCGCGCCAGGAAGACCCGCAGATCTCGGTGCCGATGGTGGACATCATGTTCTCCTTCCCCGGTGCCTCATCGGAACAAGTGGCTTCCCTGGCCACTGATCCGCTCGAACGAATGATGAGCGAGATCCCCGGCGTCAAGCACGTCTACTCCGCCTCGCAGCGTGGCGGCGGCATGGTGACCGTGCAGTTCGACGTCGGCCAGCAGATGGAGCCCTCGCTCGTCAAGCTCTACGACAAGCTTGCCTCGAATCTCGATAAGATTCCCCCGGGCGTGTCGCAGCCCTTGGTGAAGCCGCGCGGCATCGACGACGTGCCGACGGTGACCTTCACGTTATGGTCCAATGAACTTGACGATGCGGGCCTGCGCCTCGTTGCACTCGAGGTCATGCAGCGACTGAAGACGGTCGACAACACGGCAAGCTCGTTCATCGTCGGCGGGCGCCCCGAGACGATCCGCGTCGAAGTCATGCCCGAGCGACTCAAGGGCTATTCGATCTCGGTCAGCCAGCTTGCGCAGACCATCTCCGCTGCCAACGACCGCTCCGATATAGGCACCGCAGAAAGCGGCGGCACGCATTTCCGCGTCTACACCGGCCGGTTCCTGCAGCACGCTCGCGATATCGAAAATATCATAGTGGGCGTTCGCAACGGCGCGCCGGTCTATGTGCGCCAGGTCGCCAAGGTGATCGAGGGCGGCGACGAGGCAAAGGACTTCGTTCAGTACTTCTCAGGGGCTGCCGCGGACGCGAGCAGACCGACCACCAAGGGCGCACCCGCAGTCACGATCGCGATTGCCAAAAAGACCGGCACCAATGGCGTCACGGTCGCCAACGCGTTGATCGACAAGGTCGAGACGCTCGTCGGCACGGTCATCCCTGATAACATCCACGTCGAGATCACGCGCAACTACGGCGAAACGGCCAACGACAAGGTCAACGAGCTGCTGTTCAAGATGTTCGTCGCAACCGGCGCGGTGTGCTTGCTGATCTACCTGTTCCTCGGCTTCAGGCCCACGATCGTCGTGCTCGTCGTTATCCCCGTCGTGATCCTGATCACGGTATTCTCGGCCTGGCTCCTGGGCTTCACGATCGACCGGGTGTCGCTGTTCGCGCTCATCTTCTCGATAGGCATCCTGGTCGATGATGCGACCGTCGTCGTGGAGAACATCTATCGACGCTGGCTGTTGAAAGGCGGCATCGACACGCCGACCACCGTCGACGCGGTGCGCGAGGTCGGCAATCCGACCATTCTAGCGACCTTCACCGTCATCGCCGCGCTGCTGCCGATGGGCTTTGTCTCGGGCATGATGGGCCCCTACATGCTGCCGATTCCGGTACTTGGATCCGTGGCGATGCTGTTCTCGCTGTTTGCAGCATTTATCTTCACGCCGTGGCTCGCAATCCGCATCAGGCCGAGCCTCAAAGAACTGCACAAGATGGAAGCGGCGGAGCACAAGTTCTCAAACCGCCTGCACTCCTTCTATCACAACGTCGTCGGCCCGCTGCTCGACAGCCCGGCCAAGGCACGGTTGTTCCGCATTGCGATCTGGGTCGTGTTCCTCCTGAGCTGCGTGATGTTCTACACCACGCATGTCACGGTGAAGATGCTGCCGCTCGACAACAAGCCGGAGTTCAACGTCGTCGTGAACATGCCGGAAGGCACGGCCCTGCCGATCACAGCCAATCTCATCCAGGAACTCACCGACGAAGTCCTGAAGCTGCCGGAAGTAACGGCCGTGCAGACCTACTCCGGCACCGCCTCGCCGTTCAACTTCAACGGCCTCGTGCGGCACTACTACCTGCGCGACAAGCCCTGGGAAGGCGACATCCAAATCCAGCTTCTGAACAAAAAGAAGCGGCATCGCACCAGCCACGAGATCGCCGTGGAGGCACGCGAGCGCCTGACACCCATCGCAGGAAAGCACGGCGCCAGGATCCAGGTCGTGGAGATGCCACCCGGACCACCGGTGCTGCAGACGATGGTGGCCGAAATCTATGGTCCCGATGATGCAACCCGGCGCCAGGTGGCGAAGGATCTGACCGCCATCTTCGAAAAGGCGGAGAGCCTCGTCGACGTCGACAACTACATGCAGGCGCCGCACGACACCTGGTCCTTCGTCGTCAACCAGCAGAAGGCCGAATACCAGAACGTGACGATCGAGGACGTTACCAAGCAGCTCGGCATGGTGATGGGTGGACAGAAGCTCGGGGCGGTGAAGGTCGGCCGCGAGCTCGAGCCGCGCTTCATCATTATCCAGGCGCCGCTCGAGGTGCGCAGCCAGTTCAGTCAGCTCGGCGAGTTGCCCATCCAGACGCGCGACAATCGCCTCGTGCCGTTGGCGGAGCTGGGCACCTTCGTGCGCCAGCCGCAAGACCCACTCATCTTCCACAAGGACCTGCGTGCCATCGAGTACGTGACAGGCGAGGTCGCCGGCCGGCTCGCCGCGCCCGTCTATGGCATGATCGAGATTTCCAAGCTTCTGAAGGACTACAAGGCGCCCGACGGCGTGTCGCTTTCAGGCACGCTGATCGGACCGCCTTCTGATGACTTCACCTCGGGCTTCGAATGGACCGGCGAGTGGACCGTCACCTACGAGACGTTCCGCGACATGGGTCTTGCGTTCATCGCCGCCCTGATCCTGATCTATATGCTGGTGGTGATGGAGTTCGGCAATTTCCGTCTACCCGGCATCATCATGGCGCCGATCCCGCTGACGCTGATCGGCATCATCCCCGGGCACTGGCTGTTCGGCGCGGAATTCACTGCAACCTCGATGATCGGCTGGATTGCACTCGCCGGCATCATCGTACGCAACTCGATTCTGCTCGTGGATTTCTCCAAGCACGCCATTGCGGCCGGCACGCCGGTGCGTGAGGCCGTGCTGGAAGCGGCGCAGACCAGAACGCGACCTATCGTCATCACGTCGATGGCGCTGATCGCGGGGTCGGCATCGATCCTCACCGATCCGATCTTCCAGGGCATGGCCATCTCACTACTATTCGGCGCAATCGTATCGACCGCGCTGACGCTGATCGTGATCCCGATCGCATGCAACCGCGCGGCGGGTGCGTTTTCGATCGTCAGCGGCTACGACCAGCCTTACGGCGACGGGCGTGTGCCGGTCGTGGCGCAGACACCGCCATGCATGCCATCGACCGGGCGCCCCGGCCTCTTCACGCGGCTCGGCAACGTGGCCGGCAGCGTGGCGCGTGCATCAATTCGTGCAGCCGGCAAAGTGCGCGATGCGGCCAGCGGCGGATCCGTCCGTGAAACGAAGCGCCAATTGCCAGAGTGGCTCGCCCCGGTCACCGCATTTGCCAGCGGCGTTGCGGCATTCGTCGGCGAGGCCCTTCGCCATCTCTTCTCGCCGGGCGTGATACCGAAGGAGAAACTGCCGCTCTCGGGTGTCGTTACGGCGATCCGGGAGGCGCTGATGCACTTGTTCGGCCGTTCGGGTGTGCAGGTCGATCCCAATTCCGGCCGCAAGAAGCCGCAAGGTGGCGGGCCGCGCGGCGGTTCGGACGGCGGATTCGGCAATGCCGGCGGACCGGGCCATCAGCCACAGTCAGCCGCTGTCGGTCCGGCCGGTGGCGCCCCCGCAGCACCTGCCGCGAGCAGTGCGCGAGGTTTCACAGCGAACGAAGCGCCGGTGACGACACCCACGCCCGCAATCGGGGCCAACCCGGCGCAGGTGCAGGCCCAGGCAATCGCGATACCCGCCACTGCGTCCGCAACGACAGCGGAGCCGCATCAGACGGCAGCGTCAGCGGTCGGCCGGGATGCCGTGGCGCGGGCGAGCCGGGCAATTCTCGCTGCAGCAGTCCCGGGCAGCACTACAGCAACCGGCAGCACCAACCCCGAAGCCGCGGCGAAGCGCGAGCCGGAAACGGATCTTGTGGTTGCCAAGGACGCTGCAGCACAAGCCGCCGAGAATGCCGTGCGGCTGGCGAGCGGCGGTGCGGCCCGGCACGAGCCGGATGGCGCAGGCGGCGACGACAGAGACGATCCGCAACAGATCACCGGAATTGGTCCTGTCGTAGCCGCGCAGCTGAAAGCGCTCGGCGTGTCCGGTATCGCCGACATCGCAATGTGGACGCCGGAAGATGTCGCGCGGATCAGCTCAATGCTCGCCATCAACGGTCGCATTAATCGGGAAGACTGGATCGGGCAGGCCCGTGCCCTCGTTGCCAACCGGGCGATCGAAATGGACGGTGACGCATGATGACGATGACATCCCGGCTCAGACTCAACACCGCGATTGCGCTCGTCGCTGCCGCGTCGGTCCTGTGCGTCGCGCCAGGCATGGTCGGAGCGCAGGGTGTCGGCGCTCAGCCCGCTCCGGTGGGCACGGGCGGCTATCCGCCACTCGGTTTCGATCCGGGTGGTGGGCCGGAAGGCACACCACCGGCGCCAACTGCGCCAGCGGGGCCGTGGCCGTCTGCCCCACCGCCGGAGACGATGCCGCTTGGACCGTATGCGCCGATAACCGGGATCCAGACTCAGGAGGCAGACAAGGCCGCAGCTTCTGCTAAGCCGACGGCGCAGCCAGCCGCGGACGCGAACGCACCCGCTCCCGCAGCAGCCGCAGTACCAGCACCAGCGGCTCCAGCGCCTGCCGCGGCCGACACTCCATCAACGGCGCCACAACCACCCGCACGATCGCAGGCAGCGCCACCAATTCCGCCCGCGCCGATGGCACCATCCGCCGTGGGCACCGCACCGCAAGCTCCAATGCCACCCGCGCTGCAGGGCGGTTATCCGCCGCTAGGTTTCATGCCGCCACAAGCACCAGCAGCGCCTCCATCGGCCGCTGCGCAGTCGGCCACCGCACCGGCCCGCGAGCCGGAAGCCGCGGCCGCAGCTCCAGCCACACCCACCGTTCACTCGGCAACGGCGACGCCGGCAATTCCTTCACAGCCGGTCCCTTCACCTGCTCCCGCAACAGGACCGGCACCGTCGGCGGCTCCGGCTGCCGCAGCCTATGGCTATCCGCCGCAATGGGGTGCGGCTGCGGGTCAGCCGCAGGCGTATGGCCAACCGGGCTATGGCGGGTACCAGCCGTGGGCCATGCAAAGACCCTACTGGGCGCAACCACAACCGCCGGCAGCGCCGCAGCAGATGCCCGCGCCACAGCCGCAGCAACCCGAAGCGCAACCACCCCAGCAGCAGCCGGCGGTCGCCCAGCAGCCCGCACCTGCGCCCGCCTATGCGCCTGCCGCTCAGGTGCAACCACAATGGGCGCCACCGATGCCGCCGTACACCAACTGGCAGGCGAGGCCCGCCTATCCGCAAGCGGGGCGGGCGCCGCAGTGGTGGGGTGGAGTTGGACAACCGGCACCGGCAGCTCCAATGGCGCCGGCCGGCGGACAGCGTTGAGGAGACGACAAAGGCGATGACCGTGCGACTGTCGAGCTTGGCGATCCTTGCAGGGCTGGTGGCGACACCGGGCGCAAATCTCCATGCACAGTCGAACCCCTGGTACATCCCGCCGCAAGCGCCGGCGCCGGCGCAAGTGCAGCCCGGCTCGCCTGTGCAGCAAGGGGCGCCGCAACACGTGCCACAGGTTTACACGCAGACGCCACAATACGGCTTCGGAGCGGGCTACGTCGTACAACAACAGGCGCCTGGGACATTCGTCGTGCCGCAGACGTCGGGGCTGCCCCAGAACACTGCTCTCGGCCAAGGCTATGCATATCAGCCGGCGACGACCGGCACCGTGAGCAGCGCACCCTACATCGCCAGTGCACCGTCCTATGCCACCGCGACACAGGGGGGAGCCATCATGTATCAGGCCGCCCCTGCCATGCCGTCACCGCAGTACGCAGCGCCGCCACAGGCAGCACTGCAACAGTCCGCACCCCTAAACATCGCGCCACAGCAGCAGCCCAGCGCCCCGCAGGTCTATTACGCCTACCAGCCGCAGGGACAGGTACTCGGAAATTACCCGCCTCTCGGTGGCGATCCAACCGTGCGCCCGCAGCAGCCCGTACAGCAAAATCCACAACCGCAGCAGGTCGCGCCCACCGCTCCGGTGATGGCGCCTGCGTGGGGCGCGGCAAGCGCACTGCAATATCCAGGATTTGCCGGACCGACAACACTATCGCCGGGCTTCGGCGCGTATCCGGGTCTCTCACCGATGTATCCAGCACCCTACGGCGCATCACCCTATCTCGGTCTGCCGTTCTACTGACGGCAAACGGAAAGAAACGACCTCTCCGGGGATCAGGCCCTCCTCTCCGGAATGCACTGACCGAGCACTTCGCCAGGGGGCCGAAACGACAGGAGACGTAACAGCATGAAACATCTTCTAGGTTCCGCAGCGGTTGCAGCCATGTTGGCTGTCGGTGCTGCGGCTATCCCGCTCGACACGGCCAACGCCTGGGGCTGGGGCCCCGGCTGGGGCGGTCCGGGCTGGGGGAACGGCTGGGGTGACGGCTCGGGCTCGGGCAACTTCGGCATGAACTTCTCGGGCAACTCGAACCTCGCCGGCCGCGGTTACGGCTATCCAGGTTACGGTTACGGCTACCCGGGCTATGGCTACGGCTATCCAGGTTACGGTTACGGCTATCCGGGCTATGGCTATGGCGCACCATCACCGTACGGCTACGCTCCGCCGCCGCCGCCGGCTGCGGCTCCGCAAGCTCCGGTCGCTCCGCAGGCAGCCGCTCCGCAGGCTCCGGCCGCACCAAAGGCGCATGCACCCGCCGAGCAGGCTCCGGCCGCGACTGCGGGCACGCAGCCTCCGCCGCCGCCTTATCCTGGCGGCCCCGGCTACTATCCAGGTGGCTACGGCTGGAACCAGGGCAGCGGCTCGGGCAGCGGTAACGTCTCCGGTGGCATGTCGATGGGCGGCAGCGCCAATACCCAGGGCGCCGGTGTCGGCTATCCGGGATACGGCTATGGCGTGCCTTATGGCTACGCGCCGCCGCCGGCCCCGCCGCCGGCCGCTCCGGCTGCACCTCAGCAGAAGTAAGGCTCCCCTCATTGCCGGCAACGCTGAAACAAGTCTTCAAGCGCTGCCGGTGACGGGGCCGGTGGTCTCTCCTGTCCTGCCGGTGATGGAGCCTCCTTCCATCACCGGTGCGATACGAGACCAGCCGGAACGACGGTGACGACGTGGACCCTCCTCTCGGCGTCACGGTCGCGAAGATTGATGAAATTTCAAGGAGGGAGACAACGCGTAAAGGAGTACAGCAATGCATAAAGTGCTTAAGACGCTTGCTGTGGCAGGACTGGTGGGCATGACCGCCGTGTCCTTCTCGGCATCCGATGCAAAGGCCTGGGGCTGGGGCCCCGGTTGGGGCGGACCCGGTTGGGGTGGTCCAGGTTGGGGTGGTCCCGGTTGGGGCAATGGCTGGGGCGACGGCTCCGGCTCGGGCAACTTCGGGATGAACTTCTCAGGCAATTCGAACCTCGCAGGCCGCGGCTACGGTTATCCGGGCTATGGCTACGGCGGCTATCCCGGCTACTGGGGCGGCCCAGGTTCCGGCTGGGGCGGCTATCCCGGCTACGGCTATAGTCCTTATGGCGGTTATCCGGGTGCTTGGGGCTATCCGGGCTATGGCTATGCTCCCCCGCCACCCCCTGCGGCGGCACCTGCAGCTCCCGCAGCGCCTTCCAACTGATCCCGCCAACAGCGGTGAAACCGGGTGGTGCTGACCGGTTTCACCGCTGGCGCAGCGGCCTTGGCATAAAGCGAAGTTTTGTACGGAAGGCGAGCAGCCGGGCGCACCGCGCGCCTGCAAACGGCCTCGTGTTGTAATGACGGCCAAGAGCGAGAGGGGCCTTCCGGAGATGCTGAAGCAGGGCTTCGTTCAAGCACTCTTCACAGCGGCTGTCATCGTGTCGTCGGACACGGCACGAGGTAGCAAATGCCTCCGACATCGCCTCGCATCTCGCCCCGCTCATCATTGATCGAAGGAGACACCGCCCGGCGGTGACATGTGAGACGCCATGACGACGACCGACAACGACACATCGACGGCTGGCACCGCCGCCGCCACCGATACTGGCACGACTGGCACCGAAGTTGCTGCCAGCGGCGGCATGACCGCCACCGCCACGGCCGACACGGTTACGCCTCCCACTGAAGCGTCGTCCGATACAGCGCCTGCCGAGACGCCGCGGCCGATACCAATGCGCGAGGAGCCAACCCGGCGCACTCAGCGTGGCCCCATTGCTCGTTTCTTCCGCTCCCTGTTCAGCCACCTGCTGTTTGCTGGTATCGCGGTGGCCGGCGTGCTCGGATATCTCTATCACGCATCAATTCTGCGCGACGTCGGCAACACGGTGTGCGCCGACAAGGTGCTCGGCCAGTGGATGAGCACGCCACCTGGAACGCGCCTCGCAAGCCGCACGACGCCTCCGTCTGCGCAGACCGCCGCACCAACGACTGCTGCGTCGTCAGCCGAGGAAAATGATGCGGCCGCAAAGAGCCAATCCGCCGCCGCCACACCCAAGGCCGCGGAGAGTTCCGAGGGCGTCAGTCTTTCCCGTGGAACCGCGCCCGAGACGCAAGCGAAAGCCGGGCCTGCCACCTTATCCAACGCCCCGTCCGCTTCACCTGCCAAAACGGAAGCTGCGGCGCCATCGCATGGAGCTGCCACAACCCCACCGTTTGCGGCAGCGACTGGTGGCGAGACGGCATCTTCGAAGCAGTCGACTGCAGCACTGCCGCGCGGCGAGGCAGCGACGACCACGCCTGAACCCGCGGCTTCATCCGATACGCGCGGACAGATGCTGAAGGAATGGGCGGCGGCGCGAGAAGCGTTCTCAAAGGGCAAGCCGGAAGCCGTGACCGCCTATCTCGATCTGACGAAGCGCTTCCCCGATGTCCCGGACCTGACCGGCGAACTCGGCAACATTTACTTCCAGCAAGGCAAGGTTCCGGAGGCTGCAGCGCAATACTACGAGACGGCGCAACGTCTGATCCGCCTTGGCCAGCCCGGACCTGCGGCCTGCCTCATCGACGTGATGCGCCACCTCGATGCCGACAAAGCGAAAGACCTCGAAGCTCAGACCAACGTGCCTTGCCCCGTGCAGCCCTCGCAACACAACTGAGCGGTGGAAGAGCGGCCACAGAATCGAACCGGCCGCGTCACATTCTGAGTGACGCGGCCGGCATAATTCCTGGATCAACTGCCACTGCCTTTGTGCGGCCTATGGCAGATCGCGAAGCAGTCCTGCGGATTACAAAATCAACGGCAGCACCGTGGCGGCGATCGCGGCGAAGAATACGCCGACGAACACCAGAGTCTCGATCAGCAGGTTGACGCAACCATCACAGCCGAAACAGCAAGGATCCTTGCTCATTCGTCATCTCCATTCTCGTTGATTGAAGGTTTTTTTTGGGGACGCCGGCTGGTTTCTGCGAACCCTTGCTACGGCCGTCACTTGTTGGCGCGTGACTTGCTAAAATCAAAGCGCAGGCCGAGCTTGCGCTGAGCCGCGCGGCATCGTCAAGACAGCCTGGTGCGGCGGGTTGTCATGCTCTGATCGCAGACAACGCCAGATTGCACGATGATCCGGATCATCACTGCGGGCAGATCGCCGCACGCTTGGAGCAGGTCAGGTTTTGATTGAATCACGTCTGGCCGTTGTGGTTGGCGGTGATCTTCACCAGGGCATGAAGCTGTTCATGAAATTCATGGGCCGCTGAATGGACTGATTCATCGTCGCCATGTTCCAGCGCATCATGTCGGTGTGAGCGGTCATGGCCGTCACTGACTGATTCATTTGGGCGATGTTCCGATCCATCGTCGCCAGAACTTTCATCTGCTCAGACATCACCTTTGTGTCCGCGGACATGGTGGCAACGCGCTGCTGCATGGCATCGATGTTGCGCGACATCTGCGCGACATTTGCGGTCAATGACTCCATGGACAGCGTCAGCTTGTCCATGTGCACCCCCATCTGTGGCTGTAACCGCTCAGCCATGATGCGCATGTTCTCAGAGACCGAGTAGATCTTGTAGAAGCCAAAAACCGCGAGCAGCGTGAACAGGACCATCGCGGGATAGGCGACCATTTCCCAACGTCGGGCGCTCTTTTCGAACGCAATTGCCAGGCGCTCGATAGAATCGGTTTCGCGTGCGCTGGCAAGGCGCAACGGCGTGGGTTGCGAGTTGCTCATTGGAACCTCCCAGGTCTTGCGCGGCCCTTCTGAGGTTATTTCAGCGTGTCCGCGAGACCTTCTGGGTATCTCTTTCGATACGCGAACCTGGCAGGTGCCATGCGATCAACGGCTGACATCCTCTCTTCAGCCTTGATCATAACAACCATCATAATACGTAGATGTCGTGTTGTGCATAACGACAAACTGGCACAGTGAACAGTTTGCCCTATGCCGCCACTGGCTGACCGGCGTGGCTTGGGCAGGTCCTGACTTGTTGCGACGCACCACGATCGCATACCCGTGACGGACGCTCACACCTGCCGCCTTGGTGGCTCATGGGGTAATGCCGCCTGACGGCGACTCATGGGGTGATGCCGCCTGACGGCGACTCATGGGGTGATGCCGCCTGACGGCGGCGGGGGCTGATCTGGATCAGGCTCGGACATGTCGCGCGCGGCCAGCGCTGCAGAGCCGTCACGGTTGTACATGTCATGGCGGAAATTCACCTCGCCGTTTGGCTCCGCCCAGGCCGTGATGTAGGCAAAGATCACCGGCACCGGCCGCGTCAATTGCAAATCGACAGCCTGGCCCGCATCGAGGATCGCACGCACCCGGCCCGGCTGCTCCCAGCCCGACTCGTATTGGGCAATCCACTCGGCCAGATCGAATACGCCCTGCACCCGGACACATCCGGCGCTGAATGCGCGGCCGGCCTGGCTGAAAAGATTCTTCATCGGCGTGTCGTGCATGTAAACGCCATGCTCGTTCGACATGTCGAGACGCACCAGGCCAAGGGCATTGCGCGCGCCGGGATCCTGCTTGAAGCGAATGCGGTTCTTATCAACGGTGCTCCAGTCGATCTGCGATTGCTGGATCTCTGGCCCGTCATAGCTGCCGTCGTAGATGCGGATGCCTTCCTCGCTCAGATACTGGGGCTCGCGCTGCACACGCGGAATGAGATCGAGCGTCGCGACGCTGGTGGGCACGCGCCAGTAGGGAAAGAAGTTGAGCGCCCTGATCTGCCCCTTCAGATCGGGCGTCTCGCGTCCTTCGCGTCCAACGATCACGCGATGTCGCTGCTTCACTTCGTAGCTCTCGACGGCCTCGAGCTGGAAGGCTGGAACATTGACGAGCACATAGCGGTTCTCGACGCGCGGCTGCATCAAATCGACGATACGGCGGCGATTGAGGATGAGCTGATCCAACCGCGCTTTAGCCGGAACATTGAGTGCTGCCAGAGTGGCGCGATCGACGCGCCCCGTGACGCGCAGGCCGTTGCGGCGCTGATAGCCACGTATTGCACGCTCGACGCTGTCATCGAGGCCGAGCGATTCGAAGTACGACTGCGACCGGCCTAGATCACCGGTCGCGCGCAAGCGGGCCTTGATCGCAGGAATTCGGTCGTCGTCATCGCCGGGACGAATGGTGCGGCCCTTGGGGATCGTGTTCCAGCCGCCGCGCTGAACGATACGCTCGTACCGCTCGATCGCGTTGTCGATCGCCGTCAACGTCACATCGCTGAGCCACGGCGTCGCGTTGGCGCGCAGATCCTCGAACCCATCCGCACCCTGTTCCTCAGTGCGGCGGACTGCTGGCCGGACGCGCTCGCGCCGCTCGGAATACGATGGCGCGCCGAACCCCGGGATCTGCTCCCACCACTCCTGCGCCGACGCAGTCGACGACGTGGCAATCACTGCAGCAAACATCGGCACCGCTAAGATCGCCAAGACAAACCCAACAGAGCCCGTCCAGCCAAGACGGCTCAACACTTCGTGCATTCGCACCATCCCCGAGAATCCTGTCGCTTGATCAGACTGATCGATTAGCCGCATTCGCGACACAAAACCTTGCCGGCCACTCGGCCCGGCCCTATCCCGGACACTCTCCTCCACATACCTGTGCGGCCGGGATGCCTTCAGTACAACTGCCGCAAAGGTCGCACGTCCCGCAGCGGTGCGCCGCGACCGTTCGTGATGTCCGGTCGTCAAACCGTTATCGGCCCGATTTCGTCCTGTTTGCCATGTCCTTGGCAACTTTGCGGTTCAGCAATCACAGTAACTCTTTAGGCCCAACGGATATGGCCAAAGAAAGACATATCTCCACAGCGGAAAACAAACACATCCGTTCAATTACTTTTGCATGTTGCCGCAAAACAGCACCCTTGTTGCCAATAACACTCAGACTAGGGACGTTCGTGAGCCTGCTTTCTGCCAGCCGATTACTCGCGTGTCCGATTGGTTGAGATGGAAGCTTTGCGCTTTGAGCGAAGGCGTGAAGCAGACTGTCAGACTATGACTGGAGAAACGGGTCACGGTGGTCGAAGCAATACCGCCTGATGTCGACCTCCTTCAAATCCATCAAAAGTGATCCCAGCCATCTGCTGCAAGATGCAGCGGCTTGCCGTCGGCAGCGCGCCAAATCACGCCCGGGCCCTCTGTGATTACACCCAACTGCGTCACCGGGACTTCGCGTTTTTCGGCCACCGCCTGCAGTTCCGGCCACCGATCCGCAGACACAGTGAAGAGCACCTCGTAATCCTCACCGCTGGCGATAAGGTTTTCGCGGCGCACCGCACCGCGCTCGCACATCGTGCGGGCGGCATGCGAGACCGGCACGGCATCCAGTCGTACATCTGCACCGGCGCCTGATGCGGCGACGAGCCGTGCGAGGTCCTTGGCAAGACCATCGGATACGTCCATGGCGGCGCTTGCGTAGTCGCGCACCAGTGCGGCAGCCGCAAGGCGCGGCATCGGGCGATCGTAACGGGCGATGAGCTCAGAGGCCTGCTGTTCGGTAAGACCGGCGAACGGTGCGCGTGCGGCGTTCTGTCGGAGCACCAGACCGAGGCCGGCGTCGCCGATCGTGCCCGTCACCGCAATGATGTCTCCAAGGCGCGCCGTGCTCCTGCGCACGATCGTTCCCGCCGGAAGCACGCCGATTGCGGTTATGGTCAGGGTGAATGGTCCCGGCGTGTTGTCCGTGTCACCGCCAATCAACCGGCAGCCGAAGTCCCGCTGCGCGTCAGCAAGTCCGGCAGCGAGACGCGTCAAGAACGAGCGCGTTGGCGGCCCGGGCAGCGCCAGCGTCAACAGATAGCGCTCAGGCGTCGCCCCCTTGGCGATCAGATCGGACACGTTGACGGCCAGCGCCTTGAATGCGGGCACGTCACCTGGAAAGAAGTGCACGCCTTCAATCAGACTGTCGGTCGTGATGACGAGATCGGTACCCGGCTCGGGCGAGAGAGACGCGCAATCATCGGTGAGGCCGGCAGCGCCTTTGTCGCCCTCGGTGAGAGGTGCGAAGAACTCGCCGATGATTGCGGCCTCGCCTTCGAGTCGTTCATCGGCACTGCTGCTCATATGTGCCTACCTCGGCAGAGCGATGCGCATTAACCTTCCGCGGCATCAGCCGGACGCGCCTCGAACTCCTTCGGGCGCAAACGTCGCGCCAGGCGATCGAGCACGCCATTCACAACCTTCGGCTCATCGCCATCAAAGAAGGCGTGAGCGACCTCGATATACTCGTTGATGGCGACGCGCGCGGGCACGTCTCGCCGCTCCATCAGCTCGAACACGCCGCCGCGCAGGATCGCGCGCAGGATCGAGTCGACACGGACCAGTCGCCAGCCGGTGGCCAGTTGCTCGTCGATCGCCGGATCGATGTCGCGCTGGCGGCGCACCACGCCACGCAGAATATCGGCGAAGAACTGCGCATCCGTCTCGCCGGCCCCGGGCGCCTGCTCGCTCGCCGAGAAGCGCAACGTCTCAAACTCACGGATGACATCGTTCAAGTCGGTGCCGGCCATATCCATCTGGTAAAGCGCCTGCACGGCTGCTATCCGCGCCAGCGAACGCGCCCCACGGCCTGCCCCGCCTTTCGCCCGCGTATTCATTGCTCCTCGCCCTGGAACCGGCGTGCTGCATCGATCAGTGCAAAGCAAGCGCGCACCGCATCGCCGCCTTTGCCTTCGCGCCCACCTTGAGCGCGGGCCAGCGCCTGCGCCTCGGTATCGACCGTCAGGATGGCATTGCCGACCGGAATGGCCTGGCCGATCGCCACCTCCATCAGCCAGTGATTGGCATTGTTGACAACAATATCATAATGCGAAGTCTCGCCACGAATGACACAGCCGAGCGCAACCACGCCATCATAATCCGCCATGCCCTCGTCGAAACGGCCGGCGGCAACGGCCGCTACCAGCACCTGCGGAATTTCCAGCGCTCCGGGTACCACGACGCGCTCATAGCTTGCGCCCTGGGCCTCGATCTCGGCGATTGCGCCGGCGGCCAACTCATCGGCAATGTTCTCGTAGAACCGCGCTTCGATGACGAGGATACGGCAGCCGTCGAAGCGATTGCCGCCGACCGGACGGGATGCGCCGGCCTTTGATTTCACCTGTACCATTTGGATCACCCAATCTTGCGCGTGCCTACGATCTGCAGGCCGAACGCTTCGAGACCGACGTACTTATGGTCAGGCGAGTTCGTCAGCAAGATCATATCGGAGACGCCGAGGTCGCGCAGGATCTGCGAGCCGAAGCCAATCTCCACCTGAGGACGGTCACCGCGCGGCGTCTTGGCGCGGCGCGGGTTGTCGTGCATGCGTTCCGACAGAAGCCTCGGATCGAGATCGCGAAGGACGACGATGATGCCGCGCCCCTCTTCATCGATCGCCCGCATAGCCTTTTCGATGAGGCCCGAGCCGGACGCAAACCCGATTCCGACGAGGTCCATCAGCGGATCGACAGCATGCACGCGCACCAGCACCGGCTCGCCGTTGGCAACGTCGCCCTTGATCAGCGCCATGTGCTCGCCGGGCTCCACCGTTGTCTCGTAGACGCACATGTCGAACTCGCCGCCGTAATTGGACTTCACAGGCTTGCAGGCGATGCGGCGCACGATGGTGTCGTTTTTCAACCGGTAGGCGATCAGCTCCTCGATCGAGCCGATCTTGAGACCGTGCTTCTTCGCAAACGGGACGAGATCGGGCATGCGCGCCATCGTACCGTCGTCGTTCATGATCTCGCAGATCACAGCGGCAGGTGAGAGACCGGCCATGCGGGCCAGATCGACACTCGCCTCGGTGTGGCCGGCGCGGATCAAGACGCCGCCGTCGCGGGCGACGAGCGGAAAGACGTGGCCGGGCGAAACGATATCGTCCGCTGACTTTTCAGGATCGATGGCAGTGGCGATGGTGCGCGCGCGGTCGTGCGCAGAAATGCCCGTAGAGATTCCTTCCTTGGCCTCGATCGACACGGTGAAGGCCGTGCGGTTGCGCGAGGCATTGTTCTGCACCATCGCCTCGAGCTTCAGCTCGTTGGCACGGCGATGCGTCAATGCGAGGCAGACCAAACCCCGGCCATGCATAGCCATGAAGTTGATCGCATCGGGCGTGGCCATCTGCGCGGGGATGATGAGATCGCCCTCGTTCTCGCGGTCGGGTGCATCGACCAGGATCACCATTCGGCCGTTGCGCAGGTCCTCGATGATCTCGGCGGTGCTGGCGAGATCCTCTTTGCCCGTGCTCCGCGCAGCCTTATCGGCGCGCGCCGGCGCGGATGCCTTCTTCGGCATCGGCTTGCCTGCCGCAGGCTTCTTCACCACGCGCTTTGACCGCGCTTCACTCACGGGCGGAACTCCATCAGGCGCGCGACGTAGCGCGCGAACAAATCGACCTCGAGGTTGACCTCGTCGCCCGGCTTTTTGCGCCCCCAGGTCGTCGCGGTCAAGGTGTGGGGGATCAGGTTGACGCCAAACCGCGTTTCTGCGACCTCGTTGACGGTGAGTGACGTCCCATCGAGGGCCACCGAGCCTTTCGGCGCGATGTACATGGCCAGGTGCTCGGGTGCTTCGAACAGGAAGCGACGGCATTCCCCATCCGCGGTTACATCGACGATACGAGCACGCCCATCGACATGGCCCGTGACGATATGTCCGCCGAGTTCGTCGCCGGACGTCAAGGGGCGTTCGAGATTGACAGCGCGACCCGGCTGCCAGGTGTCCAGTGTGGTCTTCGACAGCGTCTCGTTCGAAACATCGACGGTGAAGCGGCTGCCCGAGCCCAACGCCGATGGCGCCACGTTCGTTGCGGTGAGGCACACGCCGTCACACGCGATCGAAGCACCCAGCGCGATGCTGGCGGGATCGTACCCGCATTCGATCGTGAAGACGCCGCCCTCGCGGGCGATCACCTCGCCGACATCGGTGATGAGACCTGTGAACATATCGCGACTTTCCTCAAGGATGGCCGAATGATTGTACGGCTGGGGCCATAACAGTGATGTGCCCCAACGGCCGGCGGAAAACCAGCATATCGTCGCCGTCAAGGTGGCGGCGGGCATGGAAGACGAGGCCCGTCATCCCGGCCTCGCGCTGCAGGTCGGCAGCGGCTTCGGCTTCACCTACCGCTCGCGCCACTCCATCGCTTTGTGAACATCGCGCGCGAAAGAGGATCACCTCGTCGAACAGGCCATGGCGGGCAAAGGCGCGCCACACGGACGGGCCACCCTCAACCAGCAGGCGCGTGATGCCGATCTCGGCGAGGCGCTCCAGCAACGACGGCAGCCAGATGCGCAGCCCGACCGCGCGGACCTCGTGAATCACGACGCCGGCGGCTGAAAGTCGGCCGATTGACTCGGCATTGACCGCCACACCTGCGGCTGTCGTTACGAGGTGGACCGGGACGGAGGATGCGGTGCGGACAAGTCTGCTTTCTTCGATGCCACTGGGATCGGCAGCGAGGACGATGCGGATGGGTGAACGGTGGGCAAGTCCAGGAAGACGGCAGGTGAGGTCAGGGTTGTCGTCTTTGAGCGTGCCATGACCGATCAATATCGCATCGGCCTCGGCGCGCAGCAGATGTCCGTTCGCACGCGCAAGCGGACCGGTGACGAACACGGGCTCTCGTCCGGTGCCTCGCGGCACGCGTCCATCGGCGCCCAGCGCCACCTTCAGTTGCACGAACGGGCGTCGCTCAGTCACGCGAACGATATGGCCGCGCGTCAGCCAGTGCGCCTCTTCCGCGCGCACACCGCGCGTTACGGTGATGCCGGCTTTGCGGAGCTGGTCGAGACCACGGCCGCCGACGCGCGGATCGGGATCGGTCAAGGCGACGACGACGCGCGCCAGACGTGCATTGACCACGGCATCGGAACACGGCGGCGTCCTGCCGTAATGCGAGCAGGGCTCCAGCGTCACATACATGGTCTTGCCTTGCGCGCGCTCGCCGGCCTCGGCGATGGCGAGCGGCTCAGCATGAGGGCGGCCGGAAGGTGCGGTTACGGCGCGGGAAATCACTTCGCCCGACACTTCGTCAACGATCACCGCGCCGACCGAGGGATTGGGCGACGTCGTGCCGATTCCGCGCCGCGCCATGCGCAGAGCAATACCCATCATGTGATGATCGAATGCGCGCTGTTCGGGCGGCCGGACATCACTAGGTGCGGCTCTGGCCGGCACCTGTCGGGAGGAAGGAAAGGCTGACGCCGACATATGCGCTCAATGCTTCTCTGGCGTGATTGGAGAAACTGACGGCCAGTCGCGCTCCTCGTCACGAGTGTGGCGTGTCGCTCTGGCGGCAGCACCTGCCGCCTCGCCCGGCACACGAGCGATCTCTCCCAGCACCTCGGCGAAATCGGAGGCCTCGCGGAAATCGCGATAAACGGAGGCGAAGCGGACATAGGCGACGGGATCCAGTCCTTTCAACGCCTCCATCACGAGTTCGCCGATCTGCTCGGAATGGACTTCGGCGTCGCCCAGGCTTTCAAGCTGGCGCACGATGCCGGAGATCATGCGCTCGACGCGCTCAGCATCGATGCTGCGCTTGCGCAGGGCGATGTGGACCGAAGTGGCCAGCTTGTTACGGTCGAATGGCACCTTTCGCCCCGATCGCTTGACGACGACAAGCTCGCGCAGCTGCACGCGCTCGAACGTAGTGAAGCGGCCCCCACAGTCGGGACACACGCGCCGGCGGCGGATGGCGGCGTTCTCCTCGGTCGGCCGACTGTCCTTGACCTGCGTGTTCTCACCCGCGCAATAGGGGCAGCGCATGCTCGTTCTCCGGATGTCAAAAGGCGCCGGCGGAGCAAGCCCTGCCGGCGCCTTGTTAGACCCTACCAGGGGGCCCGGATCAAGCGTAGATCGGGAACCGATCGCACAGTGCGATAGCCTGGGCGCGGACCTTGGCCTCGACTTCGGCGTTGCCTGCCTCGCCATTCTTGGCAAGACCGTCGAGGACTTCCGCGATCATGCGGCCGACTTCCTGAAACTCGGCGACGCCGAAACCACGGGTGGTGCCGGCGGGCGAGCCCAGACGGATGCCGGAGGTGACCATCGGCTTTTCCGGGTCGAATGGGATGCCGTTCTTGTTGACGGTGATGTTGGCGCGGCCCAGCGCCTTCTCGGCGATGTTGCCGGTGAGCTTCTTGGGGCGCAGATCGACGAGGATCAGGTGGCTGTCGGTGCCGCCGGAGACAAGCGCGAAACCGTTCTGAACGAGCACCTCACCCATCGCCTTGGCGTTCTCGATCACGTTCTTGATGTAGATCTTGAACTCGGGCTGCAGAGCCTCGCCGAAGGCCACCGCCTTACCGGCGATGACGTGCATGAGCGGACCGCCCTGGATGCCGGGGAAGATGGCCGAATTGATCTTCTTTGCGATGTCCTCCTCGTTGGTGAGGATCATGCCGCCGCGCGGGCCGCGCAGCGTCTTGTGCGTCGTCGTCGTGGCGACGTGGCAATGCGGGAAGGGGCTCGGATACATGCCAGCGGCGACAAGGCCGGCAAAGTGGGCCATGTCGACCATGAACACCGCGCCGACCTCATCAGCGATCTTGCGGAACTCAGCGAAATCGATGACGCGCGGATAGGCTGAACCGCCGGCGATAATGAGCTGCGGCTTATGCTCGTTCGCGGCCTTGCGCACGTCGTCCATGTTGACGACCTGAGTGTCGGGACGGACTTCGTAATGCGTGGCCTTGAACCACTTGCCCGACTGGTTGACGGGCGCGCCGTGGGTCAAGTGACCGCCATGGGCGAGGGAGAGACCCATGATGGTGTCACCCGGCTTCAGAAGCGCATTGAATACGCCCTGGTTGGCCTGGCTGCCGGAGTTGGGCTGGACGTTGGCGAAACCGCAGCCGAACAGCTTTTTGGCGCGGTCGATGGCGAGATTTTCCGCAATGTCGACATACTGGCAGCCGCCGTAGTAGCGGCGTCCCGGATAGCCTTCGGCATACTTGTTGGTGAGCACGGAGCCCGCAGCCTCCAGAACGGCCCTGGAGACGATATTCTCCGATGCGATCAACTCGATTTCGTGCTGCTGACGACCCAACTCCTTGGCGATGGCTGACGCCATATCCGGATCGGTCTCGGCCAACGGCGCGGTGAAGAACTTCGACTGTGCGGGCGCGGGATAAGCGGCCTTGGCTGTCGACATGGGACGATTTCCTCGTTCTGACAGGTTGTCGTTTTTCGGATGAAAGCGCGAATTGACGGCCGGCTGACCGAGGTAGCCACCGCTCAAGTTCGACTTCCTACCATAGTCTAAATCAGCGAAACAAGGCGGCGAGACACGGCGTCGCGATACCCATCCAGGCGGATAGGCTCTGCCAACCGGAAGGGGTGGGAGCAGTCGTGGCGAACGGCATTTCCTGCAATCGATCTGCACGCAAATTAAAAGCGCCCCCGTTTGTCGGGAGCGCTTCAATCGTGTCCGACAAGCTGGCGTCCGACCTACTCGGCAGCGAGCTTCACATATTGACCCTTGGCGACGGGGCAGCGCTCCCACAACTCGGTCAACGCGTCGACGAGATAATCCATCTGCTCATCGGTGTGGACCGGGCTGGGTGTCAAGCGGATGCGCTCGGTACCCTTCGGGACAGTCGGATAGTTGATCGGCTGGACGTAAATGCCGTACCGGTCGAGGAGTGTATCGGTGACGGCCTTGCAGTGCACGGGATCGCCGACCATGACCGGGACGATGTGGCTCGGGCCTTCCAGGACCGGCAGACCAGCCGCGATCAACCGCGCCTTGAGGGTGCAGGCGCGCTCCTGATGACGCTCGCGCTCGGCCTGGCTCTTCTTCAGGTGACGGATCGAGGCCAGTGCACCGGCTGCGATGGCCGGGGCCAGCGATGTCGTGAAAATGAAGCCCGGCGCAAATGAGCGGATCGCATCGCAGGTATCGGCGGTCGCAGCAATGTAGCCGCCCATAACGCCGAAGCCCTTGGCCAGGGTTCCGTTGATGATGTCGACGCGCCCCATGACGCCATCACGCTCGGCAATGCCGCCACCGCGGGGTCCATACATACCGACGGCATGAACTTCGTCGAGGTAGGTGAGCGCGTTGTACTTTTTCGCCAGGTCACAGATCTTGCCGATCGGGGCGATGTGGCCATCCATCGAATAGACGCTCTCGAAGGCGATCAGCTTGGGCGCGTCGAGCGGATATTTCTTCAGGCGAGCTTCGAGATCGGCGACGTCATTGTGGCGCCAGATTTCCTTGCCGGTGCCGCCGCGGCGGATGCCCTCGATCATCGAAGCGTGGTTCTTCTCGTCGGAGAAGATCACGAGACCGGGGATCAGCTTCTGCAGCGTGGAGAGCGTGGCGTCGTTGGCAACATAGGCCGAGGTGAACAGAAGCGCCGCTTCCTTTCCGTGCAGGTCGGCGATCTCGTGCTCGAGCTCGACGTGGTAATGGCAGGTGCCCGAAATGTTGCGCGTACCACCGGAGCCAGCGCCAACCGTGTCGATGGCCTCATGCATCGCCGCCAGAACAGCGGGGTGCTGGCCCATGCCGAGATAATCGTTCGAGCACCACACGGTGATCGGGCGAATGTCGCCCTTGCCAGTGAACTGCTTGGCCGCCGGAAAGGCGCCGCGCTCCCGCTTGAGGTCGGCAAAAATGCGATAACGGCCTTCCGCCCTGATGCTGTCGAGCGCACCGCGAAACGTCTTTGCGTAGTCCATCAACGTCCTTCACTCCCCTGCACGTTCACCTATTGCAGCATGTGAATGCCCAATGGGCAACGCCTTCTTGCGTCCGATAGGGGGCGCCTATTGTCGCTCCTGAACCGGTCAATCCATCCGACAGCGGATGTATTCCGGGTGAGGGGTTCAGAACGGCTTATGCCGCCCTTAAACAACAACTGCGCACCGTTCAAGGCCCGAATGCGAAAAGTTAATGCGTAGAACAGGTCAGGTTTTGATTGAATCACATCTGGCCGTTGCGGCCTGCTCTATTTCTTTGTTTGAGGCCCAATCGCGACTTCGACCGAAGCACGACCGCGCACCACTCAGCCGATCAGGCTCTAGCGAGATTTGGCATGACGGCCGCAGCGCCGTCTTGACGAAGGTCAACTTCGGGGGCGGCCAGATCGCCGGCGTCAATAGGCGGAGGCCGTGTCACCCACGCCGTCGCGTTGATAGAGGTCGCGGCGGAACTGCACCACGCCATCCTCGGTGGCCCATGCGGTTATATAGACGAAGTAGAGCGGCACCGGCTTCTTCACACGGACGTCCTTGCGCTCGCCCGATTTCTTCAGGGCTGTAATTTCCGACAGGCCCATGTCCTGGTCCTCAAGGATCCAGGCGGCCAGTTTCTCGATATTCGAGACACGGATGCAGCCAGAGCTGGCGGCGCGGAAATTGCGACCGAACAGGCTTTCAGACGGGGTGTCGTGCATGTAGACGGAATGAGAGTTGTAAAAATTGATCTTGAGGAAACCCAGCGGGTTATCCTTGCCCGGCTGCTGTGAATAGCTCAGCGCCTGCGGCATCGCCGAGTTCCATTTGATCTTATCGGGATCGAGCTTGCGCCCATTACCGTCGTAGGCATCGATGCCGAATTTCTCCAGCACGTTCTTACCAGCCGCCTGCATTTGGCGACCCTTGGGGATGAGGTCCATCTGGATAACAGTCGGGGGCAGGCGCCAGACGGGATTGAAATTCATCTCGTGGATCGAGGAGGTGAGGATCGGCGTCTTGCGGTCGGGCTTGCCGACCACACCGGTGTGGCGCAAGGCGACATGGTCATTCTCCACCGCCTCGATCTGGGCGGCGGGGATGTTGACGACCACGTATTTCTTCTTGCCCAGTGAATTTGCATGCTCACGCAGGCGCGACAGGCCGTTCTGCAACTGCTTCAGACGCGCCGCTGCAGGAACGTTCAGCGCCGCGATCGTGCGCTTGTCGACAATTCCGGTGGGTGTCAACCCATTGGTGGCTTGGAATCGCTTCACCGCCGTTTCCAGTTCGTAGCCGAAATGGTCTGGATAGAAACTTTCTTCACGCAGGTGCCCGGAGATGCGCAGGCGGGTCGCCAGGTCGGCGACGTTCCGGCCGCTCATGCCTGACTGCAGCTCCTGGTTCTCAAGCTGCTTCCAGCCGCCCTCAGCCACGATCTTCTCGTAACGCTTGATGGCCTGTTTGGTGGCATCGATGTTGGCCGGCGAGAGGGTCGGATAACCGCGCGGAGGGTTCGCCTCCCATTCGCGGATGAAATTGCGATCGTACGCGCCGGAGGATGGGGAATTGAACGTGTTGGTGGCGTCGCCAAGCGGGCCGAACCGCAACCACGAGTTGCCCTCATAGGCCGCGACCGTGTGCGCATCGACTATCGCCCCTGCCAAAGCGGCCAGCGCGCTTGCCGCCATTGTCAGGCCCCGTGCGGGCGAAGAAAGATTGGCCACCCCAAGTCCCTCCGAAACGTCCTGCGGTCCCAAAAACCGCACCGCGTGCTAGGTCCATCGCAGCAGAAATCGAGTTGCATGCCCCACACCCAACCGATCCCGAGAATCGAACCAGTCTCATGCGACAAACCGAGGCGACAGGGTTCGTCGGAACCATATCGCGCCGGCCTCAATCGCATCGATCAGATCCGGTCGTGCAGCGAACGAGATTACGAAATCGGTACAAATGCGCAGAGAACATGATGTGCAGCGAACACAAACCCACCCGCCGCGGAAAACCTCCTCGCGGAGTGCGGTTCATGGCTGCACAGCCTGCGGCATACGTTCACGTTTGAAAAGCCCAAAACAGGCAGCAGGTGTGGGCCATTCCGAACTGATGCAGGCAGGCCACAAACGCCAACGAGGACACGTCCGGCGGACGCGCCCTCGATCTGCAAACCTGCTTCAAGCACCCGAAAGACGGGCACCTCCTGCAAGGTTCATCAGAGGCGATAGCTGATCTGGTAGGACCAGAAGCGCTCAAGGCGAACCAGAGAGCGGTTGAGGCGCTGCAGGTCATCGTTATCGACCTCGCCGACCTTCTGCAGCGAGACCAGCTGGCGCTGATACAGGCTCTGAACGACCTTGCTCGCTTCCAGACCCTTTTCGGTCAGGCTCACACGCACAGAGCGCTTGTCCGTCTCGGAGCGCTTGTAGTGAATGTAGCCCATATCGACGAGCTTCTTCAGGTTGTATGAGACATTCGAACCGAGATAATAGCCGCGCGTCTTGAGTTCGCCCGCGGTCAACTCGGCAGAACCGATGTTGTAGAGAAGCAGCGCCTGCACGCTGTTGAGGTCCGAACCGCCCAGGCGATCGAACTCATCCTTGATGACATCGAGCAAAAGGCGGTGCAATCGCTCGATCAGGCGCAAGGCCTGCAAATACTCGCTTCGGACCTCGCCATCCTCGGCGGGCGCGCGCCCACGCGCCATATCAACCGCAAAACTCATTGACGTGCCTCGCTACTGTTCTACGCAACCCTTGTGTGTTCTTGTTCAGGGTTTCAGACACAATATCGAAGACGACTAAATCTTAGCTGAACAGACATAGTAAAAGAATAGTTAAGCGGGGGTCCTTGTAGTATATTCTTTAGCTAACTGTGCAGGGTCCTTTGAAACGGCTCACTCGTCAGTTCCGCGACGCCTGCATCTCGGCGCGGGAAAGCAACTCCAGTTCCTCACCTTCTGGCAGCGGCTCGAAGTAGGCTGCCACCGCATCGTCCGACACGTCGGCCAGGGATGCGGGTTGCCACACGGGAAGATTGTCCTTGTCGATGAGGGCGGCACGCACCCCTTCGGCGAAGTCATGTGCGGCAAGGCAACGGCAGGCGAGGCGCTGGTCCGTGATGAGAACGTCGCGAAGCCCGGAACCTGCGGCACGCCGAAGGTGGCGCAGAGTGATCTTGAGCGACGTTGGAGAGCGCTTGGACAGATCGTCCAGCACACCCGCGGCAAAAGTGCCGGCATCGCCGGAGACAATCTCCAGCCGGGCGATGATGTCCTCTACCGTATCACCAGCGAAGCAGCGGGCGATGGTCTCCCGGTGCGGCTCCAACTCTCCGACGCCCGGCTCCTGATGCATACCGTCGAGTAATGGATCGACGGTCTGGGCATCGGCAAGCGCAGTGCCGATCTCATCAAAACGATCGGCATCGATGCAGTGCGTCACCAGGCCCAAATGATAGGCATCGGCGCGCCCGATGGAGCGCCCCGTCAGGCCAAGGTAGGTTCCGATCTCGTCGGGCAGACGCGACAGCGCGTGAGCGACACCGACATCGGGGAAGAGACCGATGGCGGTTTCGGGCATGGCGAACTTGTAGTTCGCACCGGCGACACGGTGAGTGTTGTAGATGGAAATACCGACGCCCGATCCCATCACAACACCATCCATCAGAGATACGGTCGGCTTGGAGAAGCATTCCAGTGCCCAGTTGAGGCGATATTCATCTGCCAAGGCGGAACAGGCGCTTCTGGGATCGTCGCGATACCTTAAGATCAGCTCGCGCACATCGCCCCCTGCTGAAAACGCCTTGAAACTGGCTGAGCGAATGAGCACGACATAGAGGCTGGCATCGCGCGCCAGACGGGGAATTGCGGCGGCGATCGTCTCGTGCATGGACACCGTCAGCGCGTTGTGTGTGTGCGTACGATTCAGAATAATCGTGGCGGCGGCGCCATGGCGCTCAATGGTGATTTCGGGTTCGGCCGATTGATCCACAGGCTTCTCCACGTCGGCTCCTATTCATCCACCGGTCTTCGACAATTATCGCACGCGGGCCTGATCGCCGAACCTTGGCCTGCCCCAATTCGGGGCTATACACCATCGCCAATTGTCAGGACACTTGGGATTGATTCGCGCGGCAGCCAGAGCGCTTCGGGGAGTGGGCGAGAGCGCGGAACGCGAGGGGGACTTCAAATTGATGCGATGCGTACTGTGGGGCTCGACGCTTTGGCTCGGGCTGACCCTCAGCGCCTTTTTCGTCTCGGCCGCATGCGCGAGCGAGAGCGGCGAGGCCATGCGATTCGTACCCCAGCCCGATCTGCTGCGATCGATCGATCCGGCGCGGGCGACAGTCCAGACCGGCACGACGGCCCCGCAAGCCTCCGACGAGCGCGTGGTGGCGCAGAAGGCAGCCGGCGCGGGCGTCCCGTCGAGCTGGCCAATCACGCTCACTGAAGCACGCGAACGCGACAAAGCAGCGGCCTCCGGCACGCGCGATGCATGGTCGGACGGCGAGGTCAAAGCAGCGCGTCAGCGTTGCGCGGCGATCCTCAAACGCATCGCGGCGGTCGCCGTCGAGGAAGAGCCGATCAAAGAGGGCTCTTGCGGCGATCCTGCTCCGATCCGGCTGATCAGCGTCGGACGCAAGCCCGAGGTCGTCATCTCGCCGCCAGCACTCGTCAACTGCGAGATGGCAGAGGCCATGCATACGTGGATCAAGACAGAGCTGCAGCCGCTTGCGCGCCGGCATCTGGGCGGGCCTATTATCAAGATCGTCAAGATGAGCGATTATTCGTGCCGAAATGCTTATGGGCGCGCACGCGGGCGCCTTTCTGAGCATGGGCGTGTCAACGCAATCGACATCGCCGGCTTCATGACTGCGAAAGGCGATTCGACAATGCTACTCGCCGACTGGGGCGCGACGCAGCGCGACATCCGCCGCCAGATCGCGGCAGCGAAAGCGAAGGCCGAAGCGGCCGAGAAGCTGCGTCTGGCCGCTGAACGACGCGGGCAGGCGAACGAGCGGGCAGCGCTTCGCCAGGGCACATATCCGGAGCAGGGCACCAACGCGGGTGCAAACAGAACCGCGGATCTGCCACCAACCGCACTCGGCCTGACCAGCGGTGCGCCGGCGGGCGGAATCGCGCGAAGTTCCATCGTCGATGGCATTTCACGCATCACCGTGTCCATTCCAGGTGGCGGCGAGAGCGGTGCGACCGGCGATATGCCGCCCTCGCGTCTGGGCGGGCCAACGAGCAGCGAGACGGTGAAAAGCGTCAAGGCCGCCACCGACGCACCGCGCAGAACCGCCGTCAGCGAAATCCGCAAGCAGCGTTTTCTGCGTGGCGCGCATGACACGGCCTGCAAGATCTTCGGCACTGTGCTGGGGCCAGAGGCCAACAACGCGCACCGCAACCACTTGCATTTGGACATGGCGCATCGCGAGAGCGGCGTATTCTGCCAATAGACATGCGCTTCAACGCGGAACGGGGCGGGATCGCCCCTCTGATTGCGTTGGAGGCTTGCAATTTGCCGGCGAGACGGGAATGTTGGCCGCCAAACTCTGGCATCGGCGTAATCCCACATGAGCAAATCTCGTTCACCCATTGGCAATCCGACAACCGGGCATGCTTCATCGACGGGCGGCTTTCCCGCAACCCGGATGCGGCGCAACCGCAAGGCAGATTGGTCGCGCCGGCTGGTTGCGGAGAACGTGCTCACACCCAACGATCTCATCTGGCCGGTGTTCGTGCTGGATGGCAAAGGCGAACGTCAAGCCGTCGCCTCAATGCCGGGGGTGGAACGGCTGTCAATCGACCTCGTTGTCGGCGCAGCAAAGGAAGCCGCCTCGCTCGGCATTCCGGCGATGGCGATGTTTCCCTACACCGATCCCAAACTGCGCACGGATGACGCGGGTGAGGCGTTCAATGCCAACAACCTCGTATGCCGGGCGACGCGGGCGGTGAAGGAAGCGGGAATCGACATCGGCATCATCCTCGATGTCGCACTCGATCCCTACACAAGCCACGGACACGACGGATTGTTGATCGACGGCGAGATTCATAATGACGCGACACTCGAAGCTCTGGTGAAGCAGTCGCTCAACCAGGTGACCGCCGGCTGCGACATCCTCGCGCCATCGGATATGATGGACGGGCGCATCGGCGCTATCCGCGCCGCGCTCGAAGGCGAGGGATATGCGAATACGCAAATCATGTCGTATGCGGCAAAGTATGCGAGCGCCTTCTACGGGCCATTCCGCGACGCGGTTGGCTCGTCGTCAACGCTCAAGGGCGACAAGCGCACCTACCAGATGGATCCGGCCAATACCGACGAGGCCCTGCGCGAAGTCGCCCTCGACATCTCGGAAGGCGCCGACATGGTGATGGTGAAGCCCGGCATGCCCTACCTCGACATCGTCCGTCGCATCGCCGAAACCTTCGACGTGCCGACGTTCGCTTATCAGGTATCGGGCGAATACGCGATGTTGATGGCCGCCGTCGAGCGCGGCTTCCTTGACGGCGACAAGGTGATGATGGAAACGCTTCTCGCGTTCAAGCGTGCGGGAGCCGCCGGGGTCCTGACCTATTTCGCACCCAGGGCGGCGAGGATGCTGGCGGATTGAGAGACGGGGCCACTACAGGCAGCCATAATCGACCAGCCTACCCGACCTCATTCAGTACCTCAGCGATCACGTCATCCAATATGGCGATGTCCATCTTCGTCGATGCCAGCATCATGCCGCCCTGAAGTGCAGCAACGATCTGGGTTGCGCGACGCTGACGGGCGCGGGGTGGCATCGATCGACCCAGCGCTGTCGCCACCCAGTCGATATTCGCCGTGAAGAATTGCCCGACAGCGCGCATCAGTTCGCGCGGCAGCCCCTGGCCTTCGGCGCCGAGAACGCCGCACAGACATGCTTTTTCGGAGGATTCGAGCGTCTGCCGGTAAATGCGGCAGAATGCGGTCAGGCGTTCGCGGGGCGTCGTCGCCGCTTCGGCCTCTTTCGCAAGAGCGTCGAAGAACCGGGCCGCATAGCGCTCCACAACAGCAAGCGCCAGCCCCTCCTTGTGTCGAAAGTAATAGTGGACGCTGGCGCTCTTGATGCCCAGATCGTCGGCAAGATCGCGGAAGCTGACCGAGTGATAGCCGCCGAGGCGAATACGATCCTCGGCTGCATCGAGCAGCTCATCGCGTTTGCTGGCCAAATCCTCACCTTGTCGTTACGGCGCGCGAAACCGCGGGCGTTGACATGACATTTCGGATGCGTCATGTCTATCTACCTATCGATAGATAGGTAATCAAAAAGATGCTTGCTGCTCCAGGAGGTGCTGTCCCATGAAGGTTTACGATTATCCAGGCTTTCCCAATCCCGCCCGCGTACGCATCGCGCTTGCGGAGAAAGGCTTGAGCGACAAAGTGAGCTTCGTAACCGTGGATGTACCGGCCGGCGAGCACCGCAAGCCCGAGTTCCAGGCCAAGAACCCTGCCGCCGCGGTACCGGTTCTAGAGCTGGACGATGGCACCACGATCGCAGAGTGCACAGCCATCACCGAATATCTCGATCACGCGTACGGCCCGGCGGTTCTGACCGGCCGGGACGCCAAGGAGCGCGCGACCATACACATGATGCAGCGGCGCGCGGAGGCAGGGCTGCTCGATGCCCTCACCACCTATTTCCACCATGCGACGCCGGGACTGGGACCCAACATCGAGCTATACCAATGTCGCGAGTGGGGCGAGCATCAGCGCGAGCGTGCGATTGCGGGAATGCACTATCTCAATGACGTGCTGGCAAAGCAGCCCTATTTGGCAGGCGCCAACTTCTCGATGGCGGATATTACGGCGTTCGTGGGACTGGCATTCGCCGACTTCATCAAGGTCGAGGTGCCCGAGTCCTGTCGGGCGCTGAAGGCTTGGCGTGAACGGGTGGCGGCGCGCCCCAGCATTACATCGTGATCGGAGAAGCGGCGATGCACATCAACGCGGACTTTACAGCTCGTGTCGTGGTGCACGCGCGACAATTGCCATGGGTTGCTTCGCCTGTCGCAGGCGTCGACCGGCGCATGCTGGATCGTGTTGGTGGCGAGGTGGCGCGCGCCACCTCGATCGTCCGATATGCTGCACGCAGCTCCTTCTCGCCGCACGTACACTCGGGCGGCGAGGAGTTCTTGGTCCTCGACGGCGTGTTCCAGGACGAGCATGGCGATTTCCCTGCGGGCTGTTATGTGCGCAACCCTCCAATGTCGCGCCACACGCCGCGATCGGAGCCGGGATGCATCATCTTCGTCAAGCTATGGCAGTTCGATCCCGACGACAGGAAGCATGTGCGGATCGACACGAACACGCGCAGCTTCGCCGACGACCCATTACGGGCCGGTGTGCAGGTCATGCCTCTCTACCAGGACGCGCATGAGACGGTGACTCTGGAGCAATGGAGATCCGATACGACGTTGCAGTTTGCGGCGCCTGACGGAATGGAGATTCTCGTGCTCGAGGGGTCCTTTAATGAGGGCGGCGACAGGCTGGTCCAGCACTCCTGGCTGCGGCTGCCGGCGGGAAGTGACACGATTGCGCGCGTCGGCGATGCGGGTGCCAGAGTCTGGATCAAGCGCGGCCATCTCAGATCGCCGCGGATGGCGCCACCCAGCGCCTGATCATCTGGGCACGGTGCTCGACAATCGCATGCAACCAGTTCACCGGCGGATGCGGCGACGGGTGATGGTCGGCTCGGCGGGGTCGCCGGACTGCTCGCCTTCGGCTGCCGGCTGCTGGTCCGGGCCGGCCCTGGCGGCAGCCTGCGCACCACCCTTGGGCTTGCTGCATCCGGTCAGCCAGATGTCGAATACGGGATGCTCGACGGCGTTGAGCCCGGGGCTTTCGGCGAACATCCAGCCGGTGAAGATGCGCTTCGTATCGCCTTCCAGCTCTTTCTCGTCGACCTCCACGAACGAACTGGTCTTCGGCTGCTCCGTGGCGGGACGGGTGTAGCAAATGTGCGGTGTCACCTTCAGCGAGCCGAATTCGACCGTCTTGCCCAGCGGCACCTCGAGCTTGGAGATTCGAGCCGTCACCTTGTCGAGCGCGGCAAAGACGGCGACGTCGTTCTCGACACGGTCAGCGTGTGCCGGACCGTGCGAAACGAGCAGGGCAAGCAAGACCGTCAGCGCGGCAAGCGGACCTTTGCGGATGAACGCGGATGTCTCGGTCTGCAATCTCAATGGACTTTCCCGGTGACATACGGAGATGGAGCGTTTCCCCACAGGGGCACTTCACACCCGACTTCGATACCTGATTTGCGCCGAACTTGGGCGCGAGCGTGACTTAGAGCCTGATCGGCTCAGATGGAAGCATTAGACGTGATTGAACCGGCTCCAGTGCGGCCTACACCGCCACAGCCTCGACACGCAAGCGCACATAATCCGCCGTCCAATTTCCCGCTGTGTCGCACAGAGCCGGCCGCAGCAGTTCCTCCACCTCGGCCTTCACCGTGTCGGCGCGATCGCCGAACTGGGCGAAAAACGGCGCGCGGAACGTGCCGAGCCAGCCGGATATTCCGGTCGGCAGCGGCGTCTGGCGCGGGAACAGGCCGATGCGCACGACCTTAAAGCCCCCGGCGCACAACAGCGCGGCGTATTCGGCTGAAGTCGGATAGAACCAGGGCGCGGCAAGTGCAGCGTCGCCACCGTGGATACGGGCTGCGGCGCGCATTGCCGTCACGATTGCGGCGACATTTGCGTGCCCACCAAATTCGGCGACGAGTCGACCCTGCGGCTTCAATGCCGCCCTCATGCGTTCGATGGCGCGCTCCGGCTCTGTCACCCAGTGCAGAACGGCATTGGAGAACACGGCATCGAACTCGGTCTCGAAGGTCGCCGCTGTGACGCTCATCTGGCGTACATCGAGGCCACGGCCGCGTGCCGCCTCGAGAAGCGACGGCGAGATATCGATCCCGACCACGTCGGCGCCGACAGCGGCGATGCGCTCGGAAAGCGCACCATCGCCACAGCCGACATCAAGCACCCGCATGCCGGGACGGGGCGCGAGCCAGGAAAGGATCTCAGCGCCGAGATCAGACACGAAGCGCGCGTTCTCGGCATAGCTCTCAGCCGACCAGGTCTGCTGCATCGCCAGGCTCGCCATCACTCGGTGCGTCTCCTATTCGGGGCGCCAAGCCTTATAATCGCCGGTGCCGCGCGGCCGCTTAGCAGGCGTGAGGATCGAGCCGTCGGGGCGATAGGCCTCGGTTGTGCCGGTCATATTGGGCTTATGCGGTTGCTGCCAGGGCTTGGCCTGATACGTCTGCTCGGTCGGCGGCGTGTCGACCGTGTAGTGCAGCCAGCCGTGCCACTCGGGGGGAACCTTCGATGCCTCGGCACCGTCGACATAAGTGACGAAGCGACGCGGCTTGCCTACCGGGCCGGTGCCCTTCTTCTGCTCGTAATAGCGATTGCCCAGGGAATCCTCGCCGACGAAGCGCATCTTGCGCCAGATATAAAGGCGCGTGCCCCAGGTGTTACCGCCCCACCAGCTGAATATTTCCTTGAACATGCCCATGGCCGTTCGTCTCCTGGTCTCGTCCAGGGGCCGGACGTCCGCACCCCTGCGATAGCAGCCCTGCTGCGGCGGGCCGTCGATGCTCCTCGCTTAAATCGCTTTCATGTTCATGCTTGACGGAAACATGAACGCGATCCAGCACCTCGTTTTGAGCATGTTTTTCACGCTGAACCGCTGCACACTTCAGCGAAACATGCTCTAGCCGCTCTCGTGGCGTCCTGTCCATACGGACATAAGGAGCGGCCCGAATGCAACAGAAGCGGAGAACGGAATCGGTCTAGTGTCGGGGCCACGCTTGGGCATGGTGGCTTGTTTACGCCTTTCCACAGCGGCAGAAATGTCGCGCCACCGCAACGGCCCCGGAATTCCGGGGCTTTTCAGCGCCTGATTCACAAGTTGCCAACACCACAACATCTAGTGTCTGGTGGTATGCACCACCCACAAGGGGTGGTGACGAGAGCGTGCGAATCGTCCTAACTTGTACTTCATGGCACGGGCATGGCAGCCACACGTATCCGGCTCGCTCGTACCCGTCTCGTCGCCCGTTATTTTTCGAGCACGAGGACCATGTGGCCAGCGTTTCGGCCGACGATCCGAGTTCCCAAAAGAAAGTTCCCAAATCAGAGCATCAACAGCGGCTGAGTGCCAGTTTGCGCCTCGATTGAGGGAGAAGCGCGCACCACTCCAAAAGCCGGACTGTCGATCGACCGGGCCACGTGGCGTGCGCCCCGGAGAGGGTGCCTGTGTCTTTAGTTTTGTGCCCAGCGTCATGTCCAAAGCGTCACGAACGCGAGACCAGGAGCGGCTCGATCCGCTCCGGTCGATGAAAAGACTTCATATCGCCAGAGGCGGGGACCACACATGAAAATCACGCGGCGCTTCACCGAAGCCGGAAAATCACCCTACGAGAAGATCCAATTCCGGCGCGCCACGAGCGAAATCAAAAACCCTGACGGCTCGATCGTATTCCACCTGGAAGGCTTCGAGGTGCCTGAGCATTGGAGCCAGGTCGCTGCCGACATCCTCGCCCAAAAATACTTCCGGAAAGCCGGTGTTTCCCGCCGCCTGAAGCGCGTGGAAGAGAACGGTGTTCCCTCGTGGCTGTGGCGTTCGGTGCCCGATACGAAGGCACTTTCCGAGTTCGCCGAAGCCGACCGCATGAGCGGCGAAACGGATGCGCGCCAGGTTTTCGACCGCCTTGCGGGCACTTGGACGTATTGGGGCTGGAAAGGCGGTTATTTCACCACCGAAGAGGACGCACGCGCCTTCTTCGACGAGCACCGTTACATGTTCGCCATGCAGATGGCGGCCCCCAACTCGCCGCAGTGGTTCAACACCGGCCTGCATTGGGCCTATGGCATCGACGGCCCCGGACAGGGTCACTACTACGTCGACTTCGAGACCGGCCAGCTAACGCTCTCGGCCTCGGCCTACGAGCACCCCCAGCCACACGCCTGCTTCATCCAGTCGGTCGAGGACGATCTCGTCAACGAGAACGGCATCATGGACCTGTGGGTGCGGGAAGCACGCCTGTTCAAGTACGGCTCAGGCACGGGCACCAACTTCTCCTCGCTGCGTTCGGCCAACGAGCGGCTTTCGGGCGGTGGCAAGTCGTCGGGCCTGATGAGCTTCCTGAAGATCGGTGATCGCGCCGCCGGTGCCATCAAGTCGGGCGGCACAACGCGGCGCGCGGCCAAGATGGTCGTTGTCGATATCGATCATCCCGATATCGAGGAGTACATCAACTGGAAGGTCAAGGAAGAGCAGAAGGTCGCAGCGCTCGTTACCGGCTCCAAGATCGCCGGCAAGCGTCTCAAGGCGATAATGAAGGCCTGCGTCAACTGCGAGGCCGATGGCGAGGATTGCTATGACCCGGCCAAGAACCCTGCGCTGAAGCGGGCCATCAAGGAGGCCCGCCGCGACGAGGTTCCGCAAAACTACATCCTGCGCGTGATCCAGTTCGCGCGTCAGGGCTACAAAGACATCGCGTTCGACACCTATGACACTGATTGGGATTCGGAGGCCTATCTCACAGTCGCCGGCCAGAATTCGAACAATTCGGTGCGCGTGACCGACAGCTTCCTCAATGCTGTGGAACGCGACGGCACGTGGGATCTCACTGCGCGCATCGGCGGCAAGGTGGTCAAGACTGTCAAAGCCCGCGATCTGTGGGAGCAGGTCGGCAATGCGGCTTGGGCGTCCGCCGACCCCGGCATCCAGTTCCACACCACCATCAACGATTGGCACACGTGTCCGAAATCGGGCGAGATCCGCGCGTCGAACCCGTGCTCGGAATACATGTTCCTCGACGACACGGCCTGCAACCTCGCCTCGCTCAACCTGATGGCGTTCCGCCGCGCCGACAAGTCGTTCGACATCCCCGCCTTCGAGCATGCCTGCCGGCTGTGGACGATCGTGCTCGAGATCTCGGTGCTGATGGCGCAGTTCCCCTCGCGCCAGATAGCAGAGCTCAGCTATCGCTTCCGCACGCTCGGCCTAGGCTTCGCCAACATCGGCGGCCTGTTGATGAGCGCCGGCATTCCCTACGACTCGGCTGAAGGCCGCGCCATCTGCGGCGCCATCTCGGCAATCATGACGGGCACCTCGTACGCTACCAGCGCGGAAATGGCGAGTGAGCTTGGTCCTTTCCCCGACTACGCCGACAACGCGAGCGACATGTTGCGCGTCATCCGCAACCACCGCCGCGCAGCCAGAGGCGAGCGCGTCGGCTACGAGCAGCTTTCTATGATGCCGGTTCCGCTCGACCACGCATCGCTCAAGGATCGCGCAATGATCGAAGCGGCGACCGCAGCGTGGGACCGGGCGCTGGCGCTCGGCGAGAACCACGGCTTCCGCAATGCGCAGGCGAGCGTCATCGCGCCGACCGGCACGATAGGCCTCGTCATGGACTGCGACACGACCGGCATCGAGCCCGACTTCGCGCTCGTCAAATTCAAGAAGCTCGCAGGTGGCGGCTACTTCAAGATCATCAACCGGTCGGTGCCGGAGGCGCTGGAAAACCTCGGCTACCGATCGAGCGAGATCGCGGAGATCGAGGCCTATGCGGTCGGCCACGGCTCGCTCGCTCAGGCGCCGGGTATCAACCACACGACGCTCAAATCCCGTGGCTTCACCGACGAGGCGATCGCCAAGGTCGAACTGGGTCTCAAGACGGCTTTCGACATCAAGTTCGTCTTCAACAAGTGGACGCTTGGTGAGGATTTCCTGACGCAGACACTGAAAGTTCCAGCAGAAAAGCTCAGCGATCCGACGTTCGAACTGCTCGCGTTCCTTGGCTTTGCGAAGAAGGACATCGAGGCGGCCAACGAGCACGTTTGCGGCGCCATGACCCTTGAAGGCGCACCGCATCTCAAGGCCGAGCATCTGCCGGTGTTCGACTGCGCCAACCCGTGCGGGCGCACGGGCAAGCGGTATTTGTCGGTGGAGAGCCACATCCGCATGATGGCGGCGGCGCAGCCGTTCATCTCCGGCGCGATCTCCAAGACGATCAACATGCCCAACGACGCGACGGTGGAGGATTGCAAGCAGTCTTACATGCTGTCATGGCGCCTGGCGCTCAAAGCCAACGCGCTCTACCGCGACGGCTCCAAGCTGTCGCAGCCCTTGAACTCGCAGATCCTCGGCGAGAGCGAGGACGAGCAGGACGAGACGGTCGAGAAGCTCACCGCCGACAAGCCCGCCATTCAGCGTGCAATGGTGGCGGCCGAACGTCTTGCACAGCGTGTCGCGCAGCTCGAGGAGGAGGCGCGCATTGCGTCCGCGGCCGGCCATGTGCAGGAGCGCGAGAAGCTGCCGTCACGCCGCAAAGGCTATACGCAGAAGGCGTCCGTCGGCGGCCACAAAGTCTATCTGCGCACGGGCGAATACGACGACGGTCGCGTCGGCGAGATCTTCATCGACATGCACAAGGAAGGCGCCGCATTCCGCTCGTTGATGAACAACTTCGCGATCGCCATCTCGCTCGGCCTGCAATACGGCGTGCCACTCGAAGAGTACGTGGAAGCCTTCACCTTCACGCGCTTTGAGCCTGCCGGCATCGTGCAGGGCAACGAGGCGATCAAGAACGCGACGTCGATCCTCGACTACATCTTCCGGGAGCTCGCCGTTTCCTATCTCGGCCGGCACGATCTGGCTCACGTCGATCCGCGCGAGATCGTCGGCGAGACGGGGCTTGGCTCTTCGGATGCCGAGACGGACGACGAGTTGGCGCTCGACCAACCCGCGCAGAAGCTCGTCAGCCACGGTCTCGTGCGCGGCATCGTGCGCATCGGCAATGGCTACAAGGGTCATGGCGGCGGCAACGGCGGCGGATCGCTCGCCAGCACGGTTGCCGAAATGCGGTCCTCCGCGGCGACGGCGTTCACCACGGATGGCGCGAACGCCCTGAAGACCTCGACGGAGGTGATGTACCAGAAGACCGCCGTGACGAAGACCGAGGTGAAGGCGAGCGTGCGCTCGGTAGACGACCGGCGGCTGGAGGCGCGTCTGCGCGGCTATGAAGGCGAAGCCTGCCACGAATGCCAGAACTTCACGCTCGTCCGCAACGGCACGTGTTTGAAGTGCGACACGTGCGGCAGCACGAGCGGGTGCAGCTAATTACTCTCGATCCTGTGCGTAGGTGCGTACCTGATGTAAACTGCCCCCGGATGCTTACGATCCGGGGGCATTTTTCTTTGCGCGCTTTTGCCTGCTGAGGCTCCGAGCAGGCGGCGTTAAACAGCATGCCAGGCATCTGCAGGAATCGGGCGCGCCCGCGCTGCGCTATCGTCGCGAGCAGAACACGACGACAGCACAAACGCGAGCGCGCACTCGGCTGGCGCGGCTGACCGTTAAGCGAGCGCAAGCTCGCTAACCGCGCACCTGCCCCTGACCGTGTTCATTTTTTCAGATTGGGCTGATCGAGATAGCGTGCATCCTTCACGCCGTAGGGCAGCGGGTTGATATACGAATAGCCATTGCTCTGCAGATAGGCGATCTCAGGGAAGCCGGCCGGCACCACGGTCACGAACGAGTGGAAATCGTCGGCCTTGTAGCCGGCGGCTCTCAGCGCGTTGTGGCACATGCGGAACTCGACGCCCATGTCGGCAAGCTCCTTCATCTTGTCCATGGTGCCCTGATACTTCAGATAGTTCTCCTTGGCGAAGGCGCGCAGCTCGGGGCCGTGCGTGACTACCACCATCTTGCCCTTGAGCGGCTTCATCGTGTTCTTCACGAAGTTGTAGAGGATGTTGAGACTGGCGGGATCGGTGTAGTTGGCATCGAACACCGCGTTGATCGTCGGATATTCGTGCAGATCGGCCTTCGATGTGCCGTAAGGCGAAAGCGCCTCATCAGCGACGGCTGCGCCACTCAGGCACATCGTGACGGCACAAACTACCGACAGCTTACGTAGATGTAGCATGTTTCCTCTCCTGTTGATGCTGGCTCGTTGATTCATCGACCCGGCACGCAGCAACCGCGGCCAGCGTCACGCCTTGCGATTCTTGTTGCGCTTCATCGCCCGCAACCATTTGCGCAGAAGCTCTGATTCTCTGGCGATCAGCTCGGGTTCGCCAAACACCGCAGCGGTCAGGCTGATGCCCTGCAGGGCAGAGACGAGATGTAGAGAAAAGCTGTAGGACTTTCTGCCGCCTCCGATGAGCCGGAACTGGCTCTCGCACCACTCGAGCAGTAACCGGAAAGGACGTGTTGCATTGTCGCTCAAGGGTCCGCGCGTTCTGGCCAACTCGAAGCAGAAGCTGCCGACCGGACAACCGTAGAGCGCATCGATGTGGCGATCCTCGACCCACGCCTTCACGAGGCCTTCGAGGCGCTTTGCCGGATCGGGCAGCTCATCGAGACGCGCAATCAGTCGCTCGATCCCGCCTGCCCTGTGTTCGGCAACCGCAGCGACGAGATCGTCCTTGGCGTTGAAATAGTAATAGACGCTACCGAGCGGGACCTTTGCATCGCTGGCGACATCAGCCAGCGTCGTGGTCGCCAGCCCTTGCCTGTGGAAGAGGCCGGCGGCGGCGTCGACGAGCTTTTGCTTCCTGGACATGACAAGCCCCCGACATGGCACGCGGTCACGGTTCAGCAGACCGCACGTGCGCCCCAACAGGGCACTAAGCTAGTTAACTAACTCAATCACGCTACCCGAACTTCCCTGGGTGCGTCAAGTTGTACATCGCAGACCGTAGAGCGCGCGAAACGGGCTCCATGGCCAGGAGCTAGGCGTGGCACTCCCCCACTCAGCAGCGCCATGGGAAAGCCCCCTACGTCACGAAAGATTTATTGTTATTTCAATGCCGTATGCAAATTCGCAAACCACTCCATGAGGAGGATTGCGCGAACAAGGGCTGAGCGCTGCCTTTTTCCTGACCGGCGAATCGCTGCAAGTTGCGCTAACATCTGCGGCGTGTGCATCGCCTAGAGCACGTTGAGCTGAAGTGTGCAGCAGTTCAGTTCAACAGGCTCGAAACAGGGTGCTGGCTCGCGTTCATGCTTCCGTCAAACATGAAAGTGATCTAGCGTCCGGTGCGATTTGTCCATTGGATCGAAAAATACTCCTTTATTCCGCATTTCTGTTTCGTGCGTCGTTAGTCACTTGCGTTGCGTCCCCTGGCGGGCACGCAAGAGATTTGCGCGATCGAGAAACAGGACCAGCTATGCGCTTTCACCATTCCGGGCCCGATGATGGCGAGATACCGGCGCAGACTTATCAACTGGCCGACCATCTCGACGCAGCACTGGCTGCAGCGGAAGACCTGACAGACGCCGGGCGGCAGTGGGTGCCGGCTACCGCAAGCGCGGGTTACGAACGTGCCGGGCAATTGGCCGCCGAGCGGCAGGTGATCGAGCGTGTGCGCATGTTCGAGACCATGTTGATTGGGCGCGTGTTGAAGGCACGCAAGCGCGCGCAGGTTCTGGCCCGCTCGGCCGGCGAACTCGCGGGCATGACGAGGTTGTTCATCGGGGGCACGGCGCCGCTGCTCGACGCGGTCGAGGAACTGGGTGATTCAACGCACGCGGATTTCGAAACCGGCGATTGTCATATTGCCTATCTGCGCCGTCGCGGTGTCATTGCCGAAGATGCCGCGGACTTGCCAGAAGATCGCGCTATAAGGCTCGGTGGCGACCAGTTCCTCGTCGCCGGTCGCATCGCGCTGGCGCCGCTCACCGCGATGATCATTGCGTTCCTCGATGCGCTGGACATGCATTACGACCTCTATCCGGACGAGCCCAGCGGTGCGGCGCCATTCGACTGGCCGGAGAGCGTCAATCCGGCGCGCCAAGGCGAAACCCTCGACAACAGCTCTGCTCACAGCGATAAAGTGGATGCTATCGCTCACGACGATGGCCCAATGAGTGACGCCGCAGATGCAACAGCGCAGAACGCGGAGGTCAGCGAGTGCAAAGCCGACGATGCAGTCGGGGCTTCGCAAACAGGTGACGCAGCGCCATCAAGAGAACGCGCGCCTCGCACCAAGGTGACCGCGAAATCGCTCGTTGATCGCCTCGACGACATTGCCCGAGCATTCGAATAGATACGTCAACATTTGCCGCACGAGCCAACAGTCTTGCCTGTCTTACGCGTGGAGATGGCGTGCAGGCTTAGGGCGCGTTCATGTTTGACGGAAACATGAACGCTATCCAGTACCTTGCTTCGAGCATGTTTTTCACGCTGAACCGGTGCACGCTTCAGCGTGAAAAACATGCTCTCGGTGCTGCCGTCGTGATGATAGGCGAACTCCCCACCCCTCGTGCCTGCAACAGTCGCGGTACGGTTCCCTCGAACCAAAGTGTGCCTCGACAAAGAAGAGGCAACTTTTCGCTACAGCAAGGCGCGCGCCCTAAGCGCCGCCTCAAGCTGGCAGGCCGCAGTGGCGAGGCACACGGGATCTCGCGAACGCAACACCAATTCGACGGTTGCGATGCCATTAGCGTAGCTCGGATAGCTGCCCATAGCCACATCCGCGTGGTCGGCCTGAGCAGACCTCAATATTTCCGCAACGTCACCTTCCGGGCGCGCGAGCAGAATCGAGAAGGAGTGCATGCGCGGCCCGGTGCGAAGATATTGGGTCGCGTCCTCCAGCATTGCCACCATGACGGAGGGAACGCCGGCCATGACGATCACATTGTCCAGCATGAAGCCCGGCGCGGCGGAGATGGCATTCTTGATAAGCGTCGCACCCGCGGGGAAGCGCGCCATGCGGCGGCGTGGCGGCGTTAACGCCACGCCGCGGCGCTCGCAATGCGCGGCAATCAGCGCCAGAGCGGTCGGGTCCTCGTTGATGGCGACGCCGAATGCCTCGGCAACAGCGTCTGCCGTAATGTCGTCGTGGGTCGGGCCGATACCGCCGGTGGTGAACACGTAGTCATAACGCGAGCGGAGCGCATTCAGCGCCTCGACGATGGCAGTGGCGCTGTCACCGACGATGCGGACTTCGGCGAGTTCGATGCCGATCGCGGTGAGATGATCGGCAATGGCACCGATATTCTTGTCCTTGGTGCGGCCGGACAGGATCTCGTCGCCGATCACGAGGATAGCGGCGCTGACTGTCTCAGCACCTGACGCGCAAGCATTTACCGCACCGCTGGACACGCCGGTTCCTTCGGACACGAGGAGGCTCCTTCTTTACCCAACGCAAAGTCTAGCACCCGCCTCTCAGGTCTGCATACCGCCAGTTGCCGCGGCTCACCGATTTCGCGTAACCTCCGCGCCCATGAAATTCACATCTCCCCTCGTTCGCGGGCGCCTCATCAAGCGCTACAAGCGGTTCCTGGCCGACGTCACGCTCGACGACGGCAGGACAATCACCTGTACCTGCGCCAACACCGGATCGATGCTCGGGCTGACCGGTCCGGGCAGTACCGTGTGGCTTTCGGAAAGCAACAGCCCGACGCGCAAATATCGCCACACCTGGGAGATGATCGAGAACGATGCGGGCTCGGGTCTGACACTGGTGGGCATCAATACAGGCCATCCCAACACGCTCGTCACAGAAGCCATCGAGGCTGGCAGGATCTCGCCGCTAAGAGGTTATCAAAGCTTGAAGCGCGAGCAGAAGTACGGCGCCAACAGCCGCATCGATATCCTGCTCGAGGGTGACACCAAGGGGCGCGCCTACGTCGAGGTCAAGAATGTGCACCTGATGCGCGGGGCAGGACTGGCGGAGTTTCCCGACTGCGTGACGGAACGAGGCGCCAAGCACCTTGCCGAGCTGGCCGGGATGGTACGTGCGGGCCACCGGGCGGTTATGCTGTATCTGGTGCAAAGGGCGGACGCCAACGCCCTCAGCCTCGCTGCGGACATTGATCCGGGCTACGCGGAAGCCTTCAAGTTGGCGACGGTCGCCGGTGTAGAGACGTTAGCATACCGTTGCCGGCTGAGCCCTGACGAAATCGTCATCGACCGGAAAATTCCAATTCGCATCACGCCGTGAGCCAGAACTTAGGTGCCGGAGGCTTCATCATGCGAAGGATCGGGGCACGCCGGTGCCAATGGTGGAGCGGACGCGCAGGCGCCCGCGATCGGAATTTGAGCCCTCGATGATGACAAATGGCTTGTTGGCCCACACATTATGCGTGCAGCCAGCGCGTTGCGCGGACCAGGGTTTCCGCCGCTTCGAGCGCGCCCCCGGAACGATCCCTGGCCCAGTAGAATCGAATGGCCGCCAATCCCTCACCCGTTCGTGATGGCACATCGCGTAATGAAGAATAGCGGTCGTTCGAATATCCGATCAGACCGCAAACGAGGATGGAACGCCGATGATCACACGTCGCACACTTGCCGTCTCGACACTCGGTACGCTGCTCGGTGCAGCGGCATTGCGTTCGGGCCTGGCCGCAGATAACGGAACCACCAAGGAGACCTTTCCCGTGACGAAGACACCTGAGGAGTGGAAGAAGATCCTCACGCCCGAGCAGTATCGCGTGCTGCGCAATCATGGAACCGAGCGCGCCCATTCGAGCCCGCTCGACAAGACCTATTCGCCCGGCGTCTACAAGTGCGCCGGCTGCGGACAGCCGGTCTATTCGTCAGAGAACAAGTTCAATAGCGGCACGGGCTGGCCGAGCTTTTATCAGGCGATCGAGGACAAGGCTGTCGGCACATCGGTGGATAAGAGCTTCTTCACGGTCCGCACCGAGGTCCATTGCTCCAACTGCGGCGGGCATCTGGGACATATCTTCGACGACGGCCCCAAGCCTACCGGACTGCGCCACTGCATCAACGGTGTCGCCCTGAAATTCGAGCCCAAGGAAGGGGCCTGAGCCGACCCTCCTCGAGCAGTTCTGGTACGGCTCCGATGGAAGCACGTCTGCTTCCATCGAGGCCGATCAGGCCCTTTGCTCACAAGGAATTGGAAGGGACCCAAATGCGCCCGCTTGACCGATATCGTTTCCTTGCCGCTGCTGCCGGGGTCGTTGCGGCTGGGGCCTTCGCTTATGCAAGTATCGGCGGATCGGCCGTTGCCCAGCGGCCAATGCCTGAGCCCGACAGTCTGGCACAAAAGGAGGAGCCAATCGCGCCCGGCACGAAGACGGAGGTCGCGACCTTCGCTGCGGGATGCTTCTGGTGCGTGGAGGCCGATTTCGACAAGGTCCCAGGCGTGCTGAAAACGATATCCGGATACACCGGGGGCCATACAAAGAATCCGACGTACGAACTCGTATCGACGGGACAGACCGGGCACGCAGAGGCCGCCGAGATCATCTACGATCCGACCAAGGTGAGCTATCAGAAGCTTCTCACGTGGTACTGGCATCACGTGGATCCCACCGATGCGAAGGGGCAGTTCTGTGACCGCGGCACCCAGTACCGGCCCGCCATTTTCGTGCATGACGCCGAGCAGCGCAAACTCGCGCAGGCAAGCAAGGCCGAGCTGGAGAAGAGCGGCCAGATCGGCAGTCCAATCGTGGTCGAGATCGTCGATGCCGCGACGTTCACGCCGGCGGAGGACTATCACCAGGACTACTACATCAAAAACCCGTGGCGCTATTCGATCTACCGGCACGGCTGCGGTCGCGACCAGCGCGTCAAGCAGATCTGGGGCAAGGCGGGTTGATAGAATATGTTTAGAGCAGGTCAGACTTTGATTGAATCACGTCTGGCCGTTGTGGCCTGCTCTATCTCTGTTTGAGAGACTGATTCACGGCCTCGATGGAAGCGCGACTGCTTCCATCTCAGCCGATCAGGCTCTTGCTGAACTGCGCAGCGGTTCAGCGTGAAAAACATGGCTCACAGCAAGGATGCTGAATCGCTGACGTCTCCGACGGCAGGATATCGTAGTGAGCATGAATTGAGGCGCGGCCGCGGGCCGCGCCTCTTTTTCTTTTCGCGCTCCGACCGGTTTTGACCGCCGCGGGCGCAGGTCTGCAGGCCCTACGCCGCCTCTGCCTTATGTCGTGCCAGCACCTGCTCGGCAAGCTTGCCTGTCAGCTCTGCCAGATGATCGAAGGATGCTGAAAAGGTACCAACGCCCGCCGTGGCGGATCGCAGCTCGACGATCAGATCTTCCATCTCGGCCTCGGGAATGTGCGCCTGGACGACATCCCAGTCGGGCCAGCCGTCGCGAGCGTCGAAGCCAAGGATCTGGCCGCGACGTTGCGGGATGATGCCGTTGATACGCGCCGTCCATTCGGACGGAACGTGAATTTCGACGGCCATGATCGGCTCGAGCAGGACCGGTGAGCATTTCGGCATACCCTCGCTCATGGCGAGGCGCGCCGCCTGGCGGAAAGCCATGTCGGAGCTGTCGACAGTGTGGAAGGAACCGTCTTTCAGCGTGACGGCGATATCGACGACGGGAAAGCCCAGCGGACCGTGCTGCATGTAGTCCTTCACGCCGATCTCGACGGAAGGAATGAACTGCTTGGGAATGGCGCCGCCGGTAATGGTCTCGGCAAACTGAAACCCATCGCCGCGCGGCAGCGGAGCAATATCGATCAGCACGTCGCCGAATTGACCATGGCCGCCGGACTGCTTCTTGTGCCGCCCGCGTATCTCGGCGCTCTTGCGGATCGTCTCCTTGTAGGGAACCTGCCGGCGTTCGCGCACGACTGGCACCGCGAATTTGCGCTCCAGGCGTTCGAGTGCGACGCGCATGTGCATTTCGCCCTGGCCCAGCAGCATCATCTGATGGGTGTCCTTGCCATGCTCGACCTTCAGCGAGGGGTCCTCCTCGATAAGTTTGGCCACTGCGCCCGTCAGCTTGACCTCGTCCTTGCGATCCTGCAGGCCAAGCCCAACGCCGTACACCGGATAAGGCGGCTCGGGCGTCGGCACCTGGACGATCGCGTTGCGCGCGGTGGTGATTGTTTCGCCGGAATGAATTGTCTCCAGGCGACCGAGTGCAACCGTGTCACCCGCGTTGGCCGTGCCGCGCTTTTTCGGCTCCTCGCCGATCATCGAAAAAATGCCGGAAGCGCGTTCCTCTTGGCCTGCAACACCGGTCAACACGGCGCCATCCGGGATCTCGCCCGTCAAAACGCGCACGAACGAGAGCTTACCGCCATGTCCCGTGTGGAGTGTCTTGAACACAAAGGCGGACTGCGCCGTGGTTTCGAGCTTGAGGCGCTGTGCCGTCTTGTCGACGAAGGGTGCTTCGTGACGAAGCGCCTTCAGGAGGCGCGAGATGCCGTGGCCACGACCGGCTGAACCCAGCAGAACGGGGCATATCAATCCTTCGGACAACTCGCGCGTCAGGTCGTCGAAGACGCGGTCGCGTGGCGGTTCGATGTCGGTGAGGAGCTGCTCCATCAGCTCATCGTCATAATCGGCGAGCTGTTCGAGCATATGGAAGCGCGCTTCGCGCTCACGGTCGCCACCGTTGTCGGGCAGCGAGATGATCTCGGAAACCGCGTGCTCGCGGTAAACATAAGCACGCTCGGAAGCCAGATCGATAAATCCCGTCGCTACGCCGTTCTCCCATATCGGTATCTGACGCAGCACGAGCGGTTTGCTGCTGGCCGGCTGCAGCATCGGTATGATCTCGCGGACCGGTGTGTTTGAGACCTCGATCTTGTTCAGGAACAGGAAGTGGGGAATGCCCCGGTCCTCAAGCTGCTTCAGGATCAACTGCAGCGAGGGAACGCGCTTGGGGTCGGGCTCGCATACAACAACCGCTGCATCACAGGCGGTGAGTGCCAGTGCACCCTCATGCTGGAACTCGATGGAGCCCGGGCAATCGATGAACGTGAAATGATCACCGAGGAATTCAATATCGGCCATGTTGAGCGATACGCTCATGCCGTGGTCACGTGCTTCGGGGCTCGCATCGCCGACGGTATTGCGATCCTGCACCGTTCCAGCGCGCGTCACGGCGCCACATCGCTCCAGGATCGATTCCAGCAACGTCGTCTTGCCGGAGAGATAGGGTCCGATCAATGCAATAGCGCGGGCTGGACGACCCGCGCCGGATTGGGCGCTTTGGGCACCCTTGGTGTTTCCGCCGTTTTTGGACATCGTGCATCACTCCCTTGTGCCAGCCGCGCGGGGGACCGGCCGAGCCCTCTCACGGCTGCGGAAGGCTGGCACCATCCACCTACAGCCGTCGATCTTGCGCGCAACAGCCTGTCACAATTCGACCTGGAGGCCGCGGGAAGGCCAGCCCCTCAGACCACGCGGATGAGAGCAGGACCGGGCTGGCTCAACCTCAGATCCGGTCCCCGGACAACACCCGCCGATGTGCGCGCCTGCGCGACCGCACTCCACGCTCGGGAGAAAGCGCGGCAAGTTCCATGTTCGCGCCGACATCGATACGAGGCAAGGGAATTGCGTTGTGCACGGGAAAGCGGCGCCACTCGCGTGGAAGACGCCGCCAGAGTTGCCAGATGAGACGCTTTTGCGCCCCTCACGAGGCCCCTTATTGCGCATGTCAAGTAAAGAGATTTCCCCGCCGTGAATTCTTGTGCATCGCAAAAGATTGATCTTACTTTGCTTTTGCAACGCAGAAATGACAGCCAGACGTCAAGAAGAACGGAAAAATAACTTGACCTGCGACATGCTTGCATCATCATGAACTCGGCGCTTCATCGGGGACAGCGGCCCCGGCGTGCAGATTCAGTCCGCGCAATTTTAGGGCTGGCTGTGCATTCGAGGGTGGAGCGCCATGTTTGAAAGGCGTTGACCATGAAGATGAAATCCCTCCAGTCGGCAGCCCACGCGGCGGGATATGCAATGGCCCCTTCGGAAGAGCAGTTCCACGCTCCCGATGGTAGGGCGGAGTCCTTCTTCATAGCACCAGAAGCCGCGCTTCGCGAAGTTGTAGCGCATCGCGCCAGCGTTCCCGCGCTGCCTGCGCCGCATAGCGTGGAAATTGCTCAGTCCTGGTTCAAGGGCGTAATCGGCAGCGTCTTGACGCGCCGGGTTACAGCCTGAAGCAGCAAGCTCGCGGCGGCGACCGTGCCATCACGAACTTCAGGCGCATTGTGAAGACTGCGCCAATTGTCTCGTCACGCGACAGTGTGCGGCCCGTTACGACGGGCGCACACCTACGTTTACGTTGACATCGTTCCTGCAGATGCACATGCTTGAGGCATTCGTGTTTTTCAGACGCCGATTGGCGAACTTTGCGTAGCGGGCGTATGCCCGGCTTTTTTTACATCCCATGAAGCGCCGCTATTTTGGCGCCGTCACCCACATCCTGTTGGGTCTTCGGCGCCGGTCATCCTGATCGGCGCCCTTTGTTTCTGGCTTGTCTGTTGCAGGCTTGTCGGCGTTCGCGTGAACTGCTCTTTCTCCGCCCCGGTCGCCGCATTCGTCAGAGGGCTTCAGGAACGCCAGCATGCTGCGGCTTCAAAGTATCGTGATCGTCGCGCGGGAGACGCAGCAGCGCGATAACGCTGCTTCATCGATCATTCCCTCAATTCCATCGTTCGATCGTGCGCTGCGAGGGCCGGCAAACACGCCGACGGTGCGAGGGCTGTGCATGGCTTCGCAATGGCACCATGGCAAATAGGTGCTATGTCAGAACATCTGCGTTACGCACGAATGTTTCGTACACCGGATCACCAAACGATAAGGAGCCATTCATGAACCGACCTTTGCTCGCTGTCCTCGTCGCAGCCACTGCCGCTTTCTCGGCCTCGGCAGTCTGTGCCCAGAACGTCGAGGCGATCAAAGCACGCCAGGACTTGCTGAAGGAGATGGGCAAGGCGACCAAGGGTCCAGGAGACATGCTAAAACAGGAAATTCCGTTCGACCTTGCTGCCGTCAAGGCAGCGCTTGCCAAATATCAGGAGAATGCGCCGAAGATCTCCAAGCTGTTCCCCGACGATGCCAAGACCGGGGCCGAAACAGAGGCCCTGCCGGCCATCTGGGAGAACAAGCAGGATTTCGAGCAGCGCTTTGAAAAGCTTGCCGCGGATGCCAAGGCTGCCGAGGAAAAAATAACGGACGAGTTCACATTCATCGATGAGTTCCCGAAAGTGGCCGGCAACTGCGGGGGCTGCCATAAGAAGTATCGCGAGGAAAAGAAATAGGCAGGAGCGGTACTGCGTCTCGCGAGGTTGCCTCTCAGCGATGACAAGAGGATGGTTCGCCAACGGCCTGTCCGCCCTGCGCGGGCAGCCCGCCGCGATACCGAGAACTCAGTAGAACAGGCTGTGAAGAACCGAATGCTCTTCGAACAGGTCGAGGCCGACCATGGACTTGACGACATAGAGCAGCACGACGGCAGCCACGATCCCGCCAGTCGCAATCACGCTCATCAGGATCGCGTACGCCACCGAGAGCCGCCACGTCGTATTCTGCCCATCGCCGCTGATGCGGGAGAGGGAACGCCGCTCTTTGCCGGCAAGCAACACGACGTAGTATCGGCGGCCGAGCAGTGGAAGGCTGACGCGGTAGTCGAGCTTGTGGGTGGCGCGATGCGGCCGCGTGCGGGCGACCGCGACATCAAGAGCGGCCAACTGCTCAGGCGTGAACGTCGCTCCGGCGCTGCGCGGAAGCGCGGCCATCAATCGTGTGAGATCCGGCGATGGCACGAAGGGCGGAGCGTTACCATGACGGTCGACGAAATGGGGCCGGGGCGCACCACTGCCGTCGGGTGGAGGCGGAGCCGGCCGGCCACGAGCTACCGGGCTGGCGGGCGCACGGCGCAGGGCTGCACCTGAAACGGGATTCATGGGAAGCGCTCCGCCTTGCGAGCCACAACGAATGAATCACAATCATTGTGTCGCCCCAGGAACGGAGGCTTGCGGCTGCCGCGCCCGCCCCATGAGGCAAGCGCATGTCATGCGGCCTTCGATCAGGTTGCCAGCAGAGACTTAGCCAATCGTGAACGCAGCGCTCCCGATTGCAGGCAGCGCCGCCGATTTTTCCGCCCTCAGCGTTCGTTTCCACACGGCGGGCGGGCTATTTCAAGTTTCCGCAGAAGCGCTGAATGCGCTTGCAGGCTTCCTCCAGCGCCTCGGTCGAGGTTGCATAGGAAATGCGGAAGGCGGGGGAACCTTCGAACGCGGCACCGTGCACACACGCGACGCCCTCCTCTTCGAGCAGCGCGGTGACGAAATCCTCGTCGTTGCCAATTCGCGTGCCCTTGGCAGATGTCTTGCCGATCGCGCCGGCGCAGGAAGGATACACGTAGAAAGCGCCCTCCGGCTTCGAGCAGGTGATGCCGCTCGCCTGGTTCAGCATCGAAACGACGATATCGCGCCGATCGACGAAGATCTTGTTGTTCCTCGCTATGAAGTCTTGCGGGCCATTCAGCGCCTCGACACCAGCCCACTGCGTGATCGAGGTTGGGTTCGACGTCGACTGAGACTGCAGCTTGCGCATGGCGCTGATGAGTTTCTCCGGCCCGCCGGCGAAGCCGAGCCGCCAGCCCGTCATGCAATAGGCCTTTGAAAGACCGTTCACGGTGAGGGTGCGGTCGAAAAGGCCAGGCTCGACCTGTGCAGGCGTGAAGAACCTATGCCCGTCATAGATCAAGTGCTCGTACATGTCGTCGCTCATCACCCAGACATTGGGGTGACGCATCAGAACATCGGTCAGCTTTCTGATGTCGCTGTCGGAATAAGCCGCGCCGGTCGGGTTCGACGGCGAATTGAACATGAACCACTTGGTCTGCGGCGTGATGGCCTTTTCGAGGTCTTCCGGCTGGAGGCGGAAACCGTTTTCCATTGTCGTCGGTACAAACACCGGTTTGCCGCCGCCGAGCAGTACGATGTCGGCATAGGACACCCAGCAGGGCGAGGGGATGATCACCTCGTCACCCGGATTGAGGGTGGCCAACAGCGCATTATAAAGCACCTGCTTGCCACCAGTGCCGACCGAGATCTGGCTCGGCTTGTACGCGAGCCCATTATCCCGCTTGAACTTCGCAACGATGGCCGCCTTGAGCTCGGGGATGCCGTCGACATCAGTATATTTGGTGTAGCCCTTGTCGATCGCGGCCTTGGCAGCGTCCTTGATGTTCTGCGGCGTGTCGAAATCAGGCTCGCCGGCCGACAGAGAGATGATATCGCGGCCCTCAGCTTTGAGCTGGCGCGCCTTCGTGGCGACGGCGATGGTTGCGGAGGGCTGGATACGGTTGAGGCTTTCGGCGAAGAAGCCCATGATTCAAAACCTTTCGATTGGCGTCGCGGGCCTCGTCCAGGCTCGCCTCTCTGCTTATGGCGGCGCGGAAGCTACGCGCTTGACTGACAATTCGCAAGCAGGCCGAACAGCCAATACGCGCGGAATCTGGCGAGCCAAACGGCAATTTGCAGCGTAACCGGATTGTCGTAGGGCTGAAGCCAGCGTTGCTGTCACACAATATGAGCGGAGCGAAGTCATTGTGCCTCTACTTTGGTCGCGCATCGCCATATTTGTGACCCGACGCCGCCACACGAGGCGTGTCAGATGATTCGCCAGTTGTACTGGCGCATGACATGGGGAGGGACCATCACATGCCGCACGTATTCCGCATCAAAGCCGCCTCGGAACTGCTGCGGTCGCGACGCCTCAACCGCGTCGGACATATTGTCCGCGATAGCCTGATCGCCCTTATCGTCTTCGCTCTGTTGGCGATGATTATCGGCTGGAACAGCAGCCCGCTACCGTCCGTTCCGGCCAGTGATCTGCTGGCGGCCGGCGCCAATGCTGCATCGATCTTGCGCGGCAACCCCGACATTCCGGAGACGACGGCGGCGCTGAATGCCGTGTTGTCCCTGCCGCAGGTGGACGCGCAAACGCTGCTGCAACCGACGGACCGGACTATCACGGTCGCGATTCTGGCCAGCGTTTTCGCCGCCATAATCGCCTTCAATCTCTGGTTCCTCAGGCACCTCGGCCGTGTGTACGCCTCCTCACGTCCGGGTGGCGGGAGGAGGGGCTAGACCGGCGGGCTCCGGCGGAGCCAGACCGTCCCTCCTCCTCAAATCTCTTGCTTCGTCCCGCTCGTCAATGCCCAGCGGCCGGGTTTGCGGGATCGGAAGCATCGGCCTATATAGATATGAGTCTCATGCCCGCGCGCAACAGCTCTAACCGCCCCAGAAATAGAGGCCCTGCGATGCCGAGAACGTCGATGAGCGATGCCTGCCAACGCCTGCCGTACACCACACCATCCACCACCGGCACACGGCGGCGACTGCCACACGCAGCATTCGCCATGATCGCGGCAGGCCTCGGCGGCCTGGGCATGGCGGCGGCAACAAGCGACGCGCAGTTTGCCAACGGTCTGGAACAGGCGCTGATCGATGGCTCGGCGGCCGGCAAGACCCATCAGATCCAAACCACGATGTCTAATCGTAGCACCCCGCCGGTTTCGGGTAGCGAAGCGTTCTGGCTCGACAATCCTGCGACCGCCGCGCCGCTGCAGCCCGCCACCTGGCATCCCCGCGCGATTTCCCGCGGCGACCGGTTCGAGTTCGGTGGCGGCCGCGGGCATCGCATTCTCGAGGTGACCGATATACGGCAGATGCCGATGCAGGCGGATGGCTCGGCTGACACGGCACGGGACGCAGCACCTTTGATGATGATTACGTTGCGTGACGTGGCAAGCCCGCAAGCAGCCCCTCTGCGCATGCTGGTTGATGCCGATTCACCGGTGGCCGGCCTCGTTCCCCTGGAGCCTACGCGTCAGGCGGACTTGTAAGACCGCGAGTCTTGGGCCACCGGCACCCATCACCCATTCTTGAACAGGCCCGGCCATGCTAACGTTGCCGCCTATCCGGAGGGCCTGCCGGCCACGTCGACTCCGGACTTCCTGATGTGCGACCCAGCCAGAGCGTTTCCGGCCGCGCATGGCGGCCTGACTGCGGAGTATGATCCATGCGGCTCAATCCACCCACCATCGTCATCTTCCTGATCTCGCTGGTGCTTGCCGTGCTTGCGCTGGTCATGAAGCTCGGGATCGTGCACGTGCCACTCTATTTGCCACATCAGGACTTCTGGCTGGCCATCACCGCTTATCTCATCTTGATGACGGGCACGATCGTGCGGGGTTTGTGACCTCAACCACCCTCAGCCGCTGGCCGACAACAATATGCAGCCGCCGGCTTCACCAAGCGATGGCGGCCTTATCGCGGAAGAAGCCGCCGGTCGGTCCGTCGTCCGCCAGCGTTGCGAGCCAGACGGCCGTCTCCGCGGCCTCTTCGGTCGAGCGGGTGGCGTCCGGTCCGCCCATCTCGGTTCGGACCCAACCGGGACACATTGCGTTGACCTTGATGGGGCTGTCCGCCAACTCAGCGGCGACCGTTCGCGTCATAGCGTTCAGCGCCGCTTTCGACATACGGTAGCCGACGTAATTCGCGCCCATTTCCGCCAGCTGGCCGAGGCTCGATGAGAGATTGACGATGCGGCCGTAGCCCTGGCGCTGCATTACCGGCACGGCAGCCTGGACGAGCACGAGCGGACCCAGCGTATTTGTGCGCAGCGTTTGCACAACGGTTTCCGGCCTCACGTTAAGCGCGCTCGCCTCGCCATTCGGAGTCGTTTCCAGGAAGACACCGGCGTTGTTCACGAGCACGTCGAGCCGGCCGAGGATGGAAACCACCTCCTCCACCGCTCTATGGCAGCTGGAAGGATCGGAGGTATCGAGCTGGATCACAGGCAGCTCAAGCCCTTCAGAGAGCAGCGCCTCGGCTGCTTCACGCCCTTTGTCCAGATCGCGCGACCCCAGAGCCACAAGGAGCCCCAATCTTGCAAGCTGGCGGGCGATCTCAAGACCAATCCCGCGATTGGCCCCCGTGACGAGCGCGACGCGGGTCTGCGACATGCTTGGGTTCTCCGCTATCAGTTCTGGAGCCGGTCAGGTCGGCAGAATCGCTTCGACGAACGTGGCCTGCTCTAAGCCTATATTTGAGAAACTGATTCACATCGTCGCTGGACGCTGTTGAGCCTCCAGCGAAGGCGACCAGGCTCTAATCATGCACCATATCGCGTTGTGCCGATGAGGCAATGCCGACGATCCGATAGAGTGATCCCTATCAATCGTCTCCAAGCGTCCAGATGGCGGGCGGGCACGCCCGGTTTGCGCCAAACCGCAGCTACACGCGCACTTCAGCGGCGCCGAGAGGCGCCACAGCGCACTCCTCGGCGCGATTCTTTCCGCGTCATGTAAACGCGATGGCGAAGATTGCGCATGTGAACGTGGGATGACACTCCAAGGGGGCCTTCATCGGGCGGCGCCCTTGGAAACCCCCAAACTTCAAATCCGGTTCCCACGGAAATTTCTCGCCGATCCGCTGCGGGTTCTGCGACACCAAAGAGGCCCAGTTATAATGACTGAGATCACAACAAACATGTGACAAGGGCAAACGCAGACCGGCACTCTCGGATCAAGCCCCGAACCACCTGTTCCCTCACCTCTCGAACGCCATCTGGCCAAGAGCACGCTCGCGCAGGACACGCCCTTCCAGCTCGGCATCGTCGAGACGAATCTTGACGAGATCGCCGATACTGACGAGCCCGGCCATGCGTCCGTCGCGCATCACCACGCAGTGGCGATAGCGGTTGTCCGTCATTGCACGAAGCACGTCGGAAACGGTATCCAGCGGGCCACAGACCGGCAGCGGTGTCGCCATAGCCGCGGTAATTCGGTCGTCCATCGCGAGGGCACCGCGCCGTGCCAATACGTGGATGATGTCGCGGTCGGTTACGATGCCGAGCGGCACACCGTGCGGATCGGTGATGACAATGGACGCTATGTTCCGCGCATCAAGAACTGCGACTGCATCGCGCAGCGACTTGGTATTCCACAAGGTCTCGACGCGCGAGCCCTTCTGTTCGAGGACATGCTCTATCCTCATTGGCGCACCTCACGTTCATTGCGGTAGCACCTGCCATCTAGCCCTTGGCCAGTGTCGCGCAAATCGCCTTGCAAGGGAAGTGCAACCGGAAGGGCAGACATTCACGGATCCATGAAGCCTCCGACGAAATTCGGGCCGGGCGACATTAACGATGGAACGCGCCTCCGCCGCCGACCCGGAGCTAGCCAGCAGGCCGAAACGAACGTGCTCATGTGCCTGCCTCGCTGGCGAGGCTCGCCAGGTGTGCCACCCCGCCCGCTCACGATATTGATGGCACCTCCGATTCGCGCGCCGGCCAGATATCAGGCAGGATTTCCGTTCCCTTTGCCAACGGCTGCGCGCACCGTGGTCCCTTCCTCTACTCATGGATGAAATTATTTCGAATTGAATTCGACGGACGGATCTACTGATCCTATGCCATTTGCTTAGATCCAAACCCGGCGCGTTTTTTTCGAACGTTGTCCAGAAATCAGGTCGTTCCATTTTCGAAAGCCAATCGCATGTCAATATGACTGCCATAAACGAGGCGTGCAGAACCGCGCGCCGCCAAATTTTTCCGCGGCACCTTGCGACACGGCGCACCCATCTTGCCTTTGCAGGTCGGATCTACATGGCAAATCCGCAGAGGCAATATCATCGCGTGTTGCGATGATCGAATCGCGGAAATGCCTGTACAGATGATGATGGTTAAGAGATAGTTAATTGAGTATGAGGCGGCGTTCGGGTGGGGTGAGTTCTATGTTGCACGACCTTTGGCGGGAAATTGGCGAAAAGTTTGGTGCTGAGCAGGCTGGAATGGCCATCGTCGCAGTGCTCAGTGTACTCGGCCTAGGACTCGTGAAATGGCTTTTCGCCAGACTCCTCGTGTTCAAGGATTTCGTCACTAGTCGGCAAAGGGCGCTAGGTGCTGTCGCGCGAGCCATGGGACCTGACGGACCGAAAGAAGGACCGGGCGTGTGGACCTTGCAACCCATCACTCAGCCCGGAAATTACAAGAATAACCTCAAGGGAGCCAGCATCCTGGCGGTGGGCAACCTTAAAGGTGGTGTCGGAAAGACCACCGTGGCTGCAAATATTGCAGCGCATCTTGCTAGCGACCCCAGATGGCAAAAAAAGGTTTTGCTCATCGATCTCGACTATCAAGGCTCACTGTCGTCGATGTGCTTCCCCGTCGATTCAAGTTGGCTGCCACCGGCCAATACAGACTCTGTCGCAACGCGTGCGCTGAGCGGCGACCTGGAACCAAACCTTTTCCTGTCTGCAGCAAGACGTGTCGATAATGATTATCGTTTAGACGTCATCACTGCACATTATGACCTTGCACAAGCGGAAAATCGCCTGCTGGTCGAATGGCTTTTAAACGCGAACAAGGGGCCGCGTCGCAACGTCCGACGGTGGGTATCGGACTTCGTTCTGGGCCGGCTCTACGATCCGAGAGAAATGCGCTACAATCTCGCTAAACTGCTCTGCAGCGAGGCAGTTCGAGACGCCTATGATTTAATCATTATCGATTGTCCTCCGCGGCTCACGGCGGGTACGCTGCAAGCCCTTTGTGCAAGTTCTCATTTGTTGATTCCTACGATACTCGACAAGCCTTCTGCAGAGTCTGTCGTATCATTCTGCGATCAAGTCGAAGCGCTGAGGGTTGCAGGCCTATGTCCTCACTTACGCCATGTCGGAGTCGTAGCAACGCGATATGTTGAAAATCTCATTGCAGCACGACGCGCAGCGCAACTTATTCGAGATCAATTTTCTGGCAGAAGCTATAGCTGCGGGCTTCTGTCCGCTAGGACTTTCATTCCGCAGACACAGGCTCTCGTGAGAAACCCCGATGATGGTATCGCGTATTTTTCGCTCGGCCGGGACAGTTCATCAATGAAGGCGAAGACAGCAATCGCCGCACTAGCTGAAGTCGTTGCACACCAGGTGGGCGTTTCTCCGGTTGCTTCTTATGAAGCTAGCGAGAATGTCAGGCAACTCAACCTTCCGGTGGCCGCCGAATGAAATGTTCAGAATTCAGCAACGTGTTGGATGAGTTTTCCAATCTGTGCAAATCTGCCGGGCCGATTGGGGCCGAGTTCAACTTGCAGCCTGTTCAAGCTATTCTCGCGATCGCCCCTTCCAAGAGTGTGATTGCTCTTGCCAAGCAACTGACGCCGTTGAAAGTCGGTCTCGCCAGCTCAGGGATGCAGATCCCCTTGATCTCCCGGCTAGCGCAGTTCTTTACGACCTTCGGCAAGCCACCTGTCGCCAAGGATGCCAGCACTCTGGCCGGATTGTTGGGTGACCTTGATGCGCAAGGGATTGAACAGCTCATCCAGCGGGCGAGAGGTACGAACAAGCCCAAACCAGCAAAGCAACCCAAAAAAGAAACACCGATTCGGAGCGAAGTGGTTGCAAAGTATAACCGTCACCTCGAGGAAGCCCTTGGCGACGACACAGGTTTTAAAGCTATCCTGGCGGAAATTGAGCTGGACAAGACGTTGTCGACAGCAGAATTGTCTGCATTGTCAAAACTATTCAGCCTTAAGACTTCGAAGACAAGGGCATCTGCGCTCAAGAATATCCGGGCACGGCATCAGAACCTGATGACCAGCCGGGCTAAATCGGCGGCGACGGCGGGGCGTATCGCTGGTTAGTCGCCCACCTTGCCGCCGTCCGGCGGGCGGGCCATATTCCGCGGCAATGGCCAAGACCCCGAAACCATCGTCCTCGTCACGCGACGCCAAAGCGTCTGCAGCAGCCAAGCCCAAGGCTGCGGCGCCGAAAGCGCGCGCCTCGCGCGGCAAATCGGGAAAGCCGCCCCCTCCGCCGCCCGAGAGCGCGGCAGGAACGCCGCTGCCACGCGGGTTCGCGGAGGCCGCACAAGCCGGTTTCATGACCGAACATGGTCCTCACACCACCGCGGCCGCTGCGCGAGGGGCTGGCGAGCGCGTGGCCGCCTCGACCCTTCCTGCGCTACGCCAGTCGGGTCCGCGGCCGGTCGCCTCGGCCGCCTCGACCACCGCTTATCTGGAGGCGCTACTCGCCAAGCCGCAGGAGCGCTCCGCGACTGCGCGTCAGATTCTGTTGCAGCAGCCGCTGATGGCCACGCACCCGATCGTCGCCGGCAGCGCCACCGACTTCACACCGCACCGGCCACTCCGGCCCGAGAAGTCCGAGGGCGGCATCCGCTTCAACCTGGTCTGCGAATACACACCAAAGGGCGACCAGCCGACAGCGATCAAAGACCTGGTCAATGGCGTAAACAGCCAGGAGCGCAACCAGGTGCTGCTCGGCGTGACCGGCTCGGGCAAGACATTCACCATGGCCAACGTCATCGCCGAGACGCAGCGGCCGGCGCTGATCCTGGCGCCGAACAAGACGCTGGCGGCGCAGCTCTACGGCGAGTTCAAGAGCTTCTTTCCCGATAACGCGGTCGAGTACTTCGTCTCGTACTACGACTACTATCAGCCCGAAGCCTACGTGCCGCGCACCGACACCTACATCGAGAAGGAAAGCTCCATCAACGAGCAGATCGATCGGCTGCGGCATGCTGCGACGCGTGCGCTGCTGGAGCGCGACGACGTCATCATCGTCGCCTCGGTGTCGTGCATCTACGGTATCGGATCGGTCGAGACCTACACAGCGATGACGTTCGCGGTGAAGGTTGGCGAGGTCCTGTCGCGCGACCAACTGCTGGCCGATCTCGTGGCGCTGCATTACCGGCGCAACGATCACGCCTTCCAGCGCGGCACATTCCGCGTGCGCGGTGACACGGTGGAATTGTTCCCGGCCCACTTGGAGGATCGCGCGTGGCGCTTCTCGTTCTTTGGCGACGAGATCGAGGCGATCACCGAGTTCGATCCGCTGACAGGGCAGAAGTCGGACGAACTCAGCCTCGTCAAGATCTACGCCAATTCGCATTACGTGACGCCGAAGCCGACGTTGCAGCAGGCGATCAAGTCGATCAAGACTGAGCTCAAAGCGCGGCTCGATGAGCTTTACGACGCTGGCAAGCTTTTGGAGGCCCAACGGCTCGACCAGCGCACCACTTTCGACATGGAAATGATGGAAGCCACCGGCTCATGCGCGGGCATTGAAAACTATTCGCGCTATCTGACGGGGCGCGCACCGGGCGAGCCGCCGCCAACCCTGTTCGAGTACCTGCCCGACAATGCGCTCGTGTTCGTCGATGAAAGCCACGTCACTGTGCCGCAGATCGGTGGCATGTTCCGTGGCGATTACAGGCGCAAGGCGACGCTTGCAGAGTTCGGATTCCGCCTGCCGTCGTGCATGGACAATCGTCCGCTGCGCTTCGAGGAATGGGACGCGATGCGGCCGTCCTCCGTATTCGTCTCGGCGACGCCGGGCGGCTGGGAGCTGGAGCAGACGGGCGGCGTGTTCGCCGAACAGGTGATCCGCCCGACCGGCCTCACCGACCCTGAGGTGATCGTGCGGCCGGCCAAGACGCAGGTCGACGATCTGCTGGACGAAGTGCGGCAGGTGGCAAAGCGCGGCTACCGAACCCTGGTGACGACGCTGACGAAGCGTATGGCCGAGGATCTCACCGAATATATGCACGAATCGGGCATCCGCGTGCGCTACATGCATTCCGACATCGACACGCTGGAACGCATCGAGATCATACGCGACCTGCGGCTCGGCGCATTCGATGTGTTGGTCGGCATCAACCTCTTGCGAGAGGGTCTGGACATCCCTGAGTGTGCGCTGGTTACCATTCTGGACGCCGACAAGGAAGGGTTCCTGCGCTCGGAGACGTCGCTGATTCAGACGATCGGTCGCGCCGCACGCAATGTCGACGGCCGCGTCATCCTCTATGCTGACCACATGACAGGCTCGATGGATCGCGCCATCGCGGAGACCAACCGGCGGCGCGAGAAGCAGCTCGCCTACAACACCGAGAATGGGATCACGCCGGCGAGCATCAAACGCAACATCCATGACGTGCTGCAATCGGTCTACGAGCAGGATCACGTCACTGTCGATGTCGGGCTGGCGGCTGACGGCGCCAGCGTCGGCCACAACCTCGCCGCCGTGATCGCCGACATGGAAGAGCGAATGAAATCGGCCGCCGCCGATCTCGAATTCGAGGAAGCGGCGCGGCTGCGTGACGAGATCAAGCGGCTGCGCGAGACGGAGCTTGCGATCGCCGACGATCCACTGGCGCGGCAAGGTGATGTCGAGGATCGCGCGGGCAGCTATCAAGGCGCGCGCAAGTATGGTGCGGCGGGCAATCTTCCACCGAAAGAAAAGGCGGGGCGGGGCAAAGACAAGACGGCACAGACCGGCTCGCGTATTTCCGGCGAATACGAGCCCGTGCAGCCAACCAACGCGCAGGAAACCGCAATCCCGGCGAGCCGCGCGAAGAAGCCTTCGCTTGACGACATGGGGCCGGGTACCGACCGCGCAATACCTCGGCGCGAACAGCAAGTTGATTCACGCACGCGCGCCGGCGCTTACGGCGAAGACATTCGCGGTCCGCACAAGCCGACGCTCGATGAGATGGGACCGCACGCGATGACGCCGCCGCGCTCAGGCGGCAAACCGCTTCCTGCAAAACCGGTTCTGACACGCGAGTTCGAAGACCCGGCGGAGAAGAAAAGACGGCGCGGCCGGCCCAAGAAGACCGGCCGCCCCGGGGCTTGATGTGAGACGAGCTGGCGAGCCGGCGGTCTGGGGGGAAAGACGCGGGCAAGACACGTCGGGGGACACGTGCCAGCGAGGGAATGGGGGGTGTTCCCTTCCGACTCGCCTGGTCCTGCGGGAGTGTTGCGTTCGCAGGAGCGTCTCGCGGTCACATCGCATTGCCCAACATGCTTCGCTCAACTTCCCGGGCGTGTGGTTGCTGAAAACCGCTCATGACAGCAGTCGTGTTGTCCGGGAATTTTGCGAAATCATGACTTCGACTGGGCAAGCTCGGTCATGACATTGGCCTTCACTGTGTCGCCGTCGCGGTGCAGCTTGAGTTTCACGGTAATCGCGTTACCGTCGTGGCCACCGACAGAATAGACGGCGCTCTCCCCATCGCTCAGGTAGTTGACAAATTGCATCGGATTGCCTTGCCCGCCGGGGCCGGGAGCAACGGTCACGACCGTCTTGAAATTCGACTTGTCGACGAGGTAGTAGGCACTTGCGTAGCGGTCGGCGAAAAACATCGTGGAACCTGTCAACGGCTTGGTGAGTTCGAGCGTCTCGGCGTTCGCAGACAGGCCGGGTACAGCGACAAGAGTGGCAATCCAAAATGCTGCGGCCGTCGTCGCCTTGGTCGCTTTGTTCGAGAAGGTCATGGCGCATTCCTATCCAGGGTTAGGCTGGCGCATCGCCAGCTCTTCAGTTCTTTCAATCCTCACGGCGCGCCTCATCGGCGCCCGGTGTGACTGCAATGTGCGCCCTGTCATTGAATAATTGAAATCGATTGTTCGTATTCTTTGTATAATCTGTGTAAATGATATGCAGCTCGGTTGCGGTGGCGATCTGGTTGAGGCGCGACTCGACAATCGCACAAGCGCGTGTGATGGAGACCGACACGCCTGTCGCGTGTCCTTGAGATCAGTCGGAAGTACAGCGATCGTCACGAACAGCACAGGCCCTTGAGATGACATCTGATCCACATGCAGCGTCTGGCGACGACAGGCCACGCCATAGGGGAAACTGCACCCGCATCTTGCTGATCGCGGCCCTGGCCTGGGCCGCCGTCACAGCAGGACATGGCTACGCCACATGGCCGCACATTCCGATGGATATTTCTGCCACCGATCCTGCTACCCGCGCTGCGTTCGAAGCGGTGATACAGCGCCACATTCTCGTCCATGCGATTGTCGGACTCCTACCACTACTGGCCGCAGCCGTTGTGATGTTCCTGGTGTGCCGGAAACGGGGATGAGTTGGGGGCGAATCAGGCACCCGCATATCGCGGCACCGTCACGTTCCGCCCATGCTCGTCATGTGAGAGTCGTAGTTGTGCATGAACATCCGGGCCTCATCGACCGTCATGTTCTGGAATGCGAAATCGACGTGCAGCAACGGCTGTGCGTGCCCTCCCTCGATCGTGCCGCCCTTCTGCGTGAGTTGAATTCGCACAAGACCGTTGTCAGTGGCATCGACGATGATGATTCCGTCATCTACGCGGAACGGCCTCCCCTGCACTGCGTCGGGCAGCCGGCGCATGAATTCTGCCTTCGTGATCGCCATCTCGCGGGACAGTGCTGCGGCCACTCGTGTCTCCATTGATGCATGCCCAGCGGCGCGAACCTGGTGTCGGCAAGTCGCACACTGCGCTGCAAAGCAGAACCCCGCGCCCGCCAATTTGTTCCGTTCCGGGCGTTGCGTGTTTACTTTGCCGCCGCAGACTGGCCACGAGGGAGCCTCGGCGTGTAAAATGATTTCGGGGTTTCAAACGAATCGCAAGGGAGGTGCACCATTGCAGCGGCTCGAGATCGACATCGCGTATCTCACGCGCTTGCTCGCTCGCCTGTTGCGCACACCAAGTCCGACCGGGTTCACCGATGCCGTGGTCGGGCTCGTCTGCGAAGAACTGGCGGCACTCGGGCTGAAGGCGGAACTGACGCGCCGCGGCGCCATACGAGCCAATCTTACGGGCCAGCAAAAAAGCCCGGACCGCGCTGTCGTAGCGCACGTCGACACACTCGGCGCGATGGTGAAAAACCTCAAGGATAATGGACGTCTGGAGATCGTTCCGATCGGCACCTGGTCGGCCCGCTTTGCCGAGGGCGCACGGTGTACGATCTACTCGGCCAGCGGTGGGCGCTTTCGCGGCACGATACTGCCGCTCAGGGCGTCGGGACACGTCTATAATCTGGGCGTGGATACACTGCCGGTGGGCTGGGACTACGTCGAGCTGAGACTCGACGAGCAGGTTTCGAGCCGCCACGATCTCATGCGTCTGCCGGTTCACGTTGGCGACATGATCGCGATCGATACCGGGCTCGACATCGCCGAGAATGGCTTTGTCAACGCGCGCCACCTCGACGACAAGGCGGGCGTCGCGTGTCTGCTGGCAGCGACGAAGGCGGTCATCGATGCCGGTGTCACGTTGCCGGTCGATTGCCATATTCTGCTGACGATTTCCGAAGAAATTGGAACCGGAGCTTCACACGTGTTGCACGGTGATGTGGCGGAGATGGTATCGGTCGACAACGGCACGTTCGCCGAGGGCCAGAACACCAGCGAGTTCGGCGCAACGATCTGCATGATGGACGAGTCCGGCCCCTTCGACTGGCATCTGTCGAACGGCCTGTGCGAACTGGCACGCGAATTTTCGATTCCTTATGCCCGCGATGTTTTCAAGTACTACCGCAGCGACAGCGCCTCTGCGCTGGCTGCCGGCAACGACATTCGCACAGCACTGATCTGTTTCGGGCTCGATGCCTCGCATGGATATGAGCGCGTTCATCTGGACAGTCTCGAAGCGGTCGCCAACCTGATCGCCGTCTATATGCAAAGCCCACCGGTGATCGCTCGCCAGCAGGTTGGAACGATGCCGGTTGCCGGAGAATAGGCCGACCTTTTCGCTTCAGGATTTTCTGTGTAAATTCGGGCGCGTGAAGGTGGTCTGCCGACTTGTAGTCGCAGCTCGGGGGGCCTCGGCGATCTCGTATCCACAAGGGTGCCTCCGTCCTCGCATTTTTGTCCAACACCGGAAATAATGGTCGGCGATTTGCAGGACGCGGAAGGATTGGAGGAGGAGCACAACATGATGCGCATTGCCGGCAGAACCGGTGCCATGGCCCTGGTTTCGGCGGCCGCCCTATTCTCTGGAAGCAGCGATGCCGCCGCCGAAAATCCGTTTGCGACCCTGGCAGGCACGTGGTCGGGACAGGGCAAGGTCCGATTGGAAGGCGGAAAATCCGAATCGATCCGTTGCCGCGCCTACTACACGACCAGTGGAGGCGGATCCGGACTCGGCATGGCCATCCGCTGCGCCAGCGCGTCCAACAAGATAGAGATGCGCGCCAACCTCAACTATTCCAACGGCGCCATCACCGGTAGCTGGGAAGAGCGCACCTACAACGCCGCTGGTGAGGTCAAAGGGCAGGCAACCTCGAGCCGTCTGATGCTGAACATCGTCGGCGGCGGTCTCAATGGCAGCATGTCGGTGCGGCTTGGTGGCGCATCGCAATCAGTCAGCATCTCGACGACAGGCTCGACATTCCAGGGGCTCGATCTGTCCTTGTCGCGCGGTTGAGCATTGTCCTCGCGATCATCCACCATCGGCATCGGGTGACACGCACGTGCTGGACGGCGCTTGATGCAGCAACGCAACAGCCCACGGGAATACATGCGTGTCGATGGACGTATCCATAGATCTTCACGATTTGTGATACGTTTGGCCTGAATGATGGCGGAAAAGCTATCGCATACCGGTGTGAGACATGCCGTGCCTGCTCGACGCTCAACTCTTGCGGACACTGCCGCCACCCGGACAACGGAGAAGACCATGACCCTGCGTGTCATTGCAGCCGCAGCGCTGATCGCCGCGACCGCCAATCTTGTCCTCATGCCGCACGTCCACGCCGGCGGCCGGTTCCATCGCGATATCGGCTACAACGGCCTCGAAGAGGGATACGTCGTCGCCCGCTCGCGATTCGGCAATGGCTCGATCTCGGGACCGGTGCGGATGACGGACCTGGGCCCGCAAGTGCGTCTGCCCGGCGGTACGTGGGAGTATTGCCGCCGCTCGTGCTCGGAGACACTGCGCGTGGAAACCGTCGACATCTGGGAAGGGCGTAATGACGGCCAAGTCGGGCTGTCTCAGGAATGCGGCATTCTCGGATGCCTAGGGTTCAGCTTCGGCTGGTAAAGACCAATCACCGATATGCATATGTGAAAGGCGCGGATCGCTGATCCGCGCCTTCATCTTTTTCTGGCAGGGTTGGAACGTTTTCCCGCTGAGCCGCTGCGCATGTCAGCTCATCATGCTCTACCCCTGCAGAAAGGGGTTGGTGCGCTTTTCCATGGCGAAGGTGCTGCCGGGGCCATGCCCGCAGATGAAGGCCCACTCGTCGCCCAAGGGCAGCAGCTTGGTCTTGATTGCGTTGATCAGTGCGTCATGGTCGCCATAGGGGAAGTCGGTCCGGCCGATCGAACCGCGGAACAGGACGTCGCCCACCAGTGCGAACTTCTGTGCGTCGTTGAGTAGAACCACCGAGCCCGGCGAATGGCCGGGGCAATGGCGAATGCCGAAGACGAAGCGTCCGACAGTGACCTGATCGCCCTCGTCCAGCCAACGGTCGGGCGTCACGTTCTTCGCCGGGATACCGTACGCCGCGCCCTGTTTCTCCAGATTGTCGAGCAGGAATCTGTCGGCAACATGGGGACCCTCGATTGGCACACCGAGCTTCTCCTTCAACTCCTTTGCGCCGCCGGCGTGATCGATATGACCGTGGGTGAGGATAATCTTCTCTACGGTGAATTTGACCTGCTGCAGGGCCTGCTCGATGTGGTCGAGGTCTCCGCCGGGATCGACGATCGCGCCCTTCATGGTCTCGTCGTCCCAGATGAGCGTGCAGTTCTGCTGGAAGGGCGTGACCTGGATAATGGCGGCCTTCAGCCCCTCTGGCGGCTTGGAATGGGCAGTCATCGAACGCTTTCTTAGTTGGGATTTTGCATCTCAGGCGCTCATAGCGGATTTTGTCCGCCCGCGACAGTGGCGCCACCCGTCAATCAGATAACGGAAATAGATTGGCTGCGTGGTGCCCAGCTGCCGGTAGTTGCAATTCAGATTCGCATGCGGAAACTTGCCCGGGCGTCGCGAGATAAAAAGAGAACCGATTTCTACGACTTTCGACAGGCTTTATCGGATTCCACCCGCCTGCGGCTTCTTTTGCGTTTTTCCAGGCGTTGCCATTATCTCATTAATTCTGTCAAAGCCTGTCTTTTTAAAGAGGCGTATCGGTCTTTTGAAAGGAGATCACAAGGCAAGACAAAAAAGAAAAACGGGGAGCACAACGGCTCCCCGTTCATTTCGCATTTGCTGTAGGCAAGCTCGCGTCGGTCTCAGGCCGCGACCGTGTCGTCGTTTGGATCGCGCAGCACATAACCACGGCCCCAGACAGTCTCGATATAGTGCTCGCCACCCGTGGCGGTCTGCAACTTCTTCCTGAGCTTGCAAATGAAGACATCGATGATCTTGAGCTCAGGCTCGTCCATGCCGCCATAGAGATGATTGAGGAACATCTCCTTGGTCAGCGTGGTTCCCTTGCGCAACGAGAGCAGCTCCAGCATCTGATACTCCTTGCCTGTCAGATGCACGCGCTGACCGTTGACCTCGACCGTCTTTGTGTCGAGATTGACGCGCAGGTCGCCCGTCTCGATGACCGACTGTGCGTGCCCTTTCGAGCGGCGCACAATGGCGTGTATACGCGCCACCAGCTCGTCCTTGTGGAACGGCTTGGTGAGGTAGTCGTCCGCGCCGAAGCCCAGCCCCCGCACTTTGTCCTCAATACCAGCATGGCCGGAGAGGATCAAAATCGGCGTCTGAACTTTCGCCACCCGGAGCATCTTCAGGACGTCGTAGCCGCTCATATCGGGCAGCCCCAGGTCCAGAAGAATAATGTCGTAATCATAGAGCTTGCCGAGGTCGACACCCTCCTCGCCAAGATCCGTCGTGTAGATGTTAAAACCTTCAGACTGCAGCATCAGCTCGATACTTTGAGCTGTCGCGCTGTCATCCTCGATCAAAAGAACCCTCATGGTCGTTCCTCTCTTCCCCGACATATCTGCCAGGCCCGCTGCCCCGACATGAAGAGAACGCAACTCAGTTCTCGCTAAGCCATCGTTAGGAAAGTACGCCGCAGAGGTTAACAAACCCTAATTTTCTCTTGCTCACTGATGCAGAAATCACGGCACCAGCGCAGGGTAATGTTCACACTCCAGCCACGTCCCGTTTCGCTGCCCGGCGAATCCGCGACTTGCGGCTTTGAAAACCGCACAAAGGCTTCCCGTCTACCGGAACAGGTCCGACAGCAAGATGACGATTCCGAATGATTACTTGCGCCCTCGAATGTGCCCGCTCGAGCAACCCTCTGCGGCCGACCCTCGCCTGTCAGGGAGAATCATTTCGCTTCTGATTTGCCCAGCCCGAACGCAGCACGAATCTAGAGGTAACAGAATTCGCGGCTCTTCCACAGCTTTCGTAATTTTTTTTGGAGTCTAATAGGCTCTGAACGACATCAAGTGGCTTTACCGCAACTTAAGCGTCCTATGTCATAGTTCATCTCAACAAATGTTGCGGGTGCAGCGCGAACATTTGACGAATAATAAAGGAAGCGGGGGCGTGCTTCGCTGTTCCTGACACCAGACCTGGCACGGAACTTGATTTAGTCAGGTCATAAGTTCGAATTTGTTTGGGGTATCGAACGATGAAGTCACCAGACACGGCGACACGCGCAATGCGTTTCGAGGCTGACGAGCGGGTGCGTAAGGTCAGCGACCTTGAGCACATGATCCGGGAATTCGAGCAGGTCGCGGCGGACCTCGAGCGGCAGATCCAAGCCGAGGAGGAGCGCACCGGCGTGCGGGATTCCTCTCACTTTAATTATTCGACGTTCGCGCGGTCAGCCGCGCAGCGCCGCGAAAACCTGCTGGCGTCCGCGGCCGGGCTCAAAGCGCGCCTGGAAGGGGCGATTCGCGAGCGCGACGAATTCCTTGAGCAGATGGACCGCCTTTCGTCGGTCGAGCAGCGCCCGACCGTCACAGGCCCCGGCCGGGGCGGGCGTTCGCGATCCAATAGCTCCCAGTCCTCGCAACTTCGCTGAAGCCGGCCCTGTCAGGCCCGTCGATCAGCCGATATTGAACGTCATTTATGCCTGTTCCCGATATCGGGCGCGGGCCATTGGCGTGTTCACATCCTCCCCTCCCCCTTGCCCGACCCACGCCGAGCGCCTATGCACACACAGGTGTCCTGACGCGGGCGGGGTGCGGCCTGGGATTGCCTTATGCCCGGCCAATGCAGCCCGGGATACTGGGGTTCGGGGGAATTGGCGACGTGAAACGCACGATGGCCAGTGGCCGATACCTGCACCTGCCGCGCGCAGGCGAACGGCTTCGCGCCACATCTATTGCCGCCGCGGTCGTCGCGCTGACGGCCCTGCTTGGGGGTTGTGCCAGCAACGGCAATGATGCAACCGCCGCGCTTCCCAGCCTACCGGCGCTGCCAAAGATAACGCTTCCCGAAGCGCCGCCGCCGGTCGTCGGTTCGGCCACCGAGGTTTATGAGCGGATCGGCCGCGGAGCCATGGCGTGTTGGTTCGGCGCGGACGGCTTCCTGAAATCAACTCATATCTATGATGCGACGGCAGAGCCTGCGCACATGGGCGGCAAGGCCGAAATCCTCATTCGCGAACGCGACACGGGAGGGCAAAGCCCGCGCGGCATCAAGGCGTTCCGAATTTCCATTACACCTTCGGGGAGCGACGAGACGAGCGTCGTCGCCGAGAATCTCAAGCTGCCGGAGCCTATGGCCGCAAGGATGAAAAAGAGCGTTACAGCCTGGTCGATCGGCAATCAGGGCTGCGACGCCGATGAATTCAAGGGCGCCTGGCAAGCCCAGCCTTCGGGTTCCGCGAAAGCTGATGACAGCGCCCAAAAGCAAAAGACCACCCAACCGAAACGGCAGGTGGCCAAAGAAAAACCGTAACCCTCGGCGCTATGCCGTGCGAACAGCGTCCGCCAGCCGGCCGAGCCGCTCTCATGTGTCAGCTTCGATACTTCTGAATACGCGTCGCGCGCAGTCCCGGAAGGCCGTGCTTGTCGATAGACCTCTGCCACGACATGAACTCGTCGACGGTGAGCTTATAGCGCTCGCAAGCCTCCTCGATCGACAGCAATCCGCCCCGCACGGCGGCGACCACCTCTGCCTTCCGCCTGATGACCCAGCGCTTGGTATCGCTGGGCGGCAGGTCGGCAATGGTCAGCGGGCTGCCATCGGGCCCGATTACGTAGCGCACACGCGCTCTCATTTGATGCTCAGTCATCGTACTCTACACATGCTCATGGTCCAGATGATATTCATAACGCAGCGCCGTTAAGTTAGCCCTAAACGGCATAATAAACATACACTAAATATCTGTATCTACTCATCTATTCCAATGAACTATGGTTTATGAAATTGTTTAACGCATTGCCATTTGGGGACAAATGCAAATGCATTGTGTCGATAAACAACAAACTGTCCCGTTTCGATCCGAAAAACATTGGAATTTCCATAGAAACACGCGCCGGCGCCCCATGAGGATGAGTCGGCGCGCTGTGCGGAAATGCGTTGTCCGCGTGCGATCTGGCGCCTTCTCGACGTCAAAAATCCGCCAACGGGCCACTTAGGTCGTGTTTCTGTTCGACGGAATCGTGAACCCGATCCAGCACCTTGTTTTGAGCATGTTTTTCACGCTGAACCGCGGCACACTTCAGCTCAACATGCTCTGGCCGGGTTGAATGATACCCCAGAGTCAAGCCGCACAAGGAGTGTTCAGAACCGACCCCAACATTATTCAGTGTTGGGATCGTTGAATATTCGAGCAGCGAGGCGTTGACGTATCGGGTTCCATGTGGCACCGCCGCGCTTGCGGGCGGATGCCATTGGCCATAAATATGTGTGGTTGGTCCAAACTGGGGATTTGCCCCTGTTTCGACATGAGAGAATGGCATGTTGCGCGCACCGTGGCCCGGTTGCGTGCAGGAAGGGTGTGCGCGGAGGACTGAGGAACACTGGTTACGGGGCGCCGGAGTGCGACCGAGCTGGCGTATCGGTAAGTCCTCATACGTCCATTGCCCTTGAAGCACCGTGGTGGCAACCGTGGAGCCAACAGGAGTACTGATGCGGACGACAAAACGTCCCCATAGATCAGGCGGTTACGCCAGATAAAGATCCGACGACAACAACGCGACGCGACAACGAAATAATTGCCATGAGCGCTGCCAACGACATTATTGCCGAGGCCACCCCAACACGGGGCGATTTGCGCTCGCGCCGACGCATCGTTGTCGCTATGTCGGGCGGGGTCGACTCATCCGTCGTCGCCGCATTGATGGCGGCGGCCGGCCACGATGTTATCGGCATCACATTACAGCTCTACGACCACGGGCAGGCAACTGCCAAGCCCGGCAGTTGCTGCGCAGGGCAGGACATCCACGATGCACGTCGTGTTGCAGATGCCATCGGCATCCCCCACTACGTTCTCGATTACGAGCGGCGTTTTGCGGAACGCGTCATCGAACAGTTCGCCGACAGCTACGTGTCGGGCGAGACGCCTATCCCATGCGTGACGTGCAACAGCGACATCAAGTTCGGAGATCTGCTTTCGACCGCCCAGGAACTCGATGCAGACTTTCTGGCTACCGGACATTACATCCGCCGGACTGAAGGTCCTGGTGGTCCCGAGCTTCGGCGCGCCGTGGATGCGGATCGCGACCAGAGCTATTTCCTTTTCTCCACGACACGCGAGCAACTGGCCCGACTATGGTTTCCGCTCGGCGACCTACCCAAGGCCGAGGTGCGACGGATTGCCCAAGAGCTGGGACTGCCGGTCGCCAGCAAGCCCGACAGCCAGGATATCTGCTTCGTGCCGACCGGCCGCTACACCGACGTGATCGAACGCTTGAAGCCCGGAGCACTGCAGCCTGGCGACATCGTGCACGTGGACGGCCGCCGCCTCGGCCAGCACAACGGCATCATCAACTATACGGTGGGTCAGCGGCGCGGCCTGGGTATTCCCGCGCCCGAGCCCTTATACGTGATCCGGCTGGACGCGGACCGCAACGAGGTGATCGTCGGCCCGCGTGACTGCCTCAGGACCGAAGCAATCATCTTGCGCGGAGTGAACTGGTTGGGCGATACGTCACTCGGCGAAGCGGCGGCACATGGCCTCGATATTTACGCACGTATGCGCTCGACCCAATCGCCGGCCCCGGCAACCCTGCTGGCGGACGGCGACGGGTCGGTGCGCGTCCTGTTGGGTGAAGGCATCGAAGGCGTTTCTGCGGGACAAGCCTGCGTATTCTACAGCGATGGTTCCAACGAGGCTCGGGTACTCGGTGGGGGCTTCATCGCTGAGGCGGTGCGTAAGCAGACTGGCGCGCGCCTGACGGAATGGAAGAGCGGCCGCGACGGAAATGTCGACGGCCTCGCCTCTCTTGGGGGCATGGGGTGAGTATTCAACGAGGAGCACGAGAGAGCATGAGGACCATGGACCGGACCGAAGCAGGCCGCCGCGGCCCCGTTCTGCATCGCGACGGCGGGCGCATCGTCGGCATCGGTCACATCGACGAGAGTGATGTGAAAGTCGCCTATCGCCGCTGGGCGCCATTCTACGACCACACCTTCGGAATGGTCGCCGGCCAGGGCCGCCGCCATGTCGTCGAGATCATCAACAGAATGCCCAACGGCCGCGTGCTCGAGGTGGGCGTCGGCACCGGATTGTCCCTGCCGGATTACGATCCGGGGCACGAGATCGTCGGCGTCGACCTGTCGCCCGAGATGCTGGACAAGGCACGCGAGCGCATCCATGAGGAAGGACTAGGCAATGTCACGGGGCTCCATGAGATGGACGCGGGCAATCTCGCGTTCCCAGAGCACGCGTTCGATATCGTTGTCGCCATGTTCGTCATGACAGTGGTCCCCGATCCGGAGAAGGTGATGCGCGAGCTTGCCCGCGTCACCAAGCCGGGTGGCCAGGTCATCCTGGTCAACCATTTCAGCCAGGAAGAAGGCCTGCGTGGCTGGGTAGAGCGCAGGATGGCTCCGTTCGCCGACAAGATCGGGTGGCGCTCGGTGTTCGACGTCGATCGTGTCATGGTGTGCGACGACCTGCGGCTTGCCGAACGCGTGTCGCTGCGACCGCTGGGACTGTTCACGATGATGCGCTTCAATAAGTTCGTGGCCACGGTTGCGCAGCCGGTTGCCGCCGAATAGGGATAGCCGCTCCAAAATGCGCGGGAGCGCTTCGCCCCAAGCAGGACGCTCAAGCAGGTCGGGCTTGGATTAGTTCAAGTTTGACCGTTGTGGCCTGCTCTCTTTTCGTGTTTGAGAGCCTCAATCACGACCCCGATGGAAGCACGACTGCTTCCATCAAGGCCGATCAATCTCCAGATTGTGCCGGTGGTTTGGATCGATTTGACCGGGTGGTGACGGTCCGTTTCCCGGGCACTGAAAAGCGCTTGTCATGCTTCACTTTTCGCGGACGGGAAGCCTTGACAGCGCAAGCCCGCGCTCCTTATAGACACGGGTTCGTGGCGGAGTAGCTCAGCTGGTTAGAGCAGCGGAATCATAATCCGCGTGTCGGGGGTTCAAGTCCCTCCTCCGCTACCACTTCCATTCCCATCCATACCGGACACACGGGTGCCAGACGTCGTCGGTTCGACGCCCCGCATCGTCCCCTCACGATTGCTTTCGCCGCAATACGCGTACTGCCACCGCAGGGCCAGGTCCGCGATCAGACACCGAGCTTTTCGAGGATGATGTTCTCGGCTTCGCGCACGCGGGGCGTCCAATTGGCAACGCGCGAGGCGATAAGGTTTGCTTCGGATTTCAGGATCAGGCCGTCGTCCAGAATCTTCAGACCATTGGCGTTCAGCGTCGCGCCTGTCGTCGTGATGTCGACGATGAAGTCTGCGGTGCCGGCTGCGGGCGTGCCCTCGGTGGCGCCAAGGCTTTCGACGATGCGGAAGTCGGTCAATCCGCGCGATGAGAGAAAACGCCGCGTCAGGTTGATGTACTTTGTGGCGACGCGGAACCAGCGGCTGTGAATCTGGCGGAACGCAGAGGAAATCTCATCAAGATCTGCCATCACGCGCACGTCGATCCAGCAGTCGGGGACTGCAACCACCACGTCGGCATGGCCGAAGCCGAGCGGCTTCAGGATCTCGATGCGGGTCTCCCAGTCGGTCATCTGCTCGCGCACCAGATCCTCTCCGGTAATGCCCATGTGGGCGCGCCCGGTCTTCAGGTAGCGCGCGATCTCGGAAGCAGAAACGAACGCCACCTCGACATTGCCGATACCCTCGATCTCGCCCCGGTAGCCGCGCGCGTTGCCGACCTTGCGCAGATTGAGGCCACTTTTTGCGAAGATCTCAATCGACTGCTCCATCAGCCGTCCTTTGGAGGGAACGGCGAGAACGAGAGTGTCGGGCGCCGTCATCAGACGTCTCCTGTCAATGCAGCGAGCAGACGCTCAGTGTGAATGGCGCCGCCAACTGCGGCCACATCCTCCTCCGCGCCGCACTGACGCATGAGCGTGTCGTAGCGACCGCCGCCGGCGACTGGACTTGCTCGGCCGAGCTGCGGCACGACGACTTCGAAGACGAAGCCGGTGTAATATTCGAGCGTCCGGCCGAACTCGGCCTCGAACTCGGCATGGGTGACATCGACACCAGCGTCGGCAAGCAACTGAAGGCGGCGCTGATAGGCGTCGAAAGCCTCCGAGATATCGATATCGCCGTCGCGCAGGAGATCACGCAGGCGGGCGCCGGCGGCACGCGCGGGTGCGATAACGCGAATGTAGCTCTCCAACAGATTGGCGGTCGCGGCCGAAAGTGGCTGCGTCTTGGAATCGGCAACGATCGACAACAGGTTCTGCGTGATCTCACTGAGAGTGCGCGTGCCCTGCATCTCGATGCCCTGCCCCTCGAGATAGGCTGCGACCTGCTTTTCCGCATCCTCCGGCCGCTCCGGATCGAGCTTCGTCAAAAGCTCTCTGGGCACGTCACGCGGCACATCGATTGCCGCGGTCGTGAGACGCTTGAGCTCGGTGCGGAACGCCTCGGGGCGCCAGAACTGGTGCATCAAGCGACGGCGCCAGCGCAGCGGCATGTCTGCGGCCTCGAGCAGCGCGCGAAACAGGCCAAGGTCGCCGATATAGAGTTTGAACTCCGAGAGCCCCGCCGCCTTCAGGCCGTCGAGCAAGGTAACGACGGTCTGCGCCTCGGCTTTGGCCCGGTCGGGAGCGCCGAAGGTTTCGATGCCAGCCTGGCGGAACTCGCGCGGATGGACGACAGGTGCACCTGCCGGCTGGAAGCGGAACGCAGAGCCGTTGTAGCAATATTTCGCTTTCGTCGTAGGATCGGAATGGCGCTCTAGATGCAGGCGGCAGGTCGGAACGGTCAGGTCCGGCCGCAGGCAAAGCTCCTCGCCGTCGGGATCGGTAAATACGTAGGTGCGCGCGCGCAGTGTCTCACCAATCACGTCGAGGAAGACGCTCGCGGGCTGAATGATAGCCGGCGCGACAGCCTCGTGGCCCGCCTTGATGAAGACGGACATGAGCTTTTGTGCCTGCGCCTCAAGCGCTTCGAACTTCTTTGCTGTCTCTGCGACCATGCTGTCTCAGGTCCGGTGTGTCTCTGTTCGCGCAACCCGTACACCCGGCGGCGCGAATGTGCTTGTCAAAGCGTGCCTCAATGCCCGTCTCGATGACGCGAGAGGATCTCGCGCACTGCGGTAACGAGATCGGTCTCCTGCACGGAGATTTGTGCGGGGCGCTGCTCTTTCCATTCCTTGTTGTCGGCGATTTCTTTGGCAGCCTTGGCGCCCTCGATCAGATCCTTGATCTGCACCTCGCCCTTCTCACGCTCGTCGGAGCCCTGGATGACGACGCAGGGGCTGCCTCGCTTGTCAGCGTATTTCATCTGCGCCTTCATGCCCGAGGTGCCAAGGTACATCTCGGCGCAGATGCCGGCTGAGCGCAACTCCTGCGCCATGCGCTGATAACGCGGCAGTTCGGCCTTATCCATGACGAGGACGACGACCGGGCCCTGCGCGGAGGCGCCCGCCTTGTCCTTGTTGAGTACCGCCAGCGCTGCTTGCAGGCGAGAGACACCGATTGAAAATCCAGTTGCGGGGACCTTCTGGCCGAGGAAGCGCTCGACGAGCCCGTCGTAGCGCCCACCACCGCCGACCGAACCGAATCGCACGGGCCTGCCCTTCTCGTCCTTCACCTCGAAGGTCAGCTCGGCCTCGAAGACCGGACCGGTGTAGTACTCCAGGCCGCGGACAACGGAATGATCGATGCGGATTCGATCTTCATCATAGCCCGCAGCCTTGACGAGACGGTTGATATCGGCCAGCTCGGCCAATCCCTCATCGAACGCCAGTGCCTGATCGAACCCGGCGCGGCGCACAACTGCTCCGCGATCGCCCTGCTGATGGCTCGGCTCAGTCACGAAGTCGAGCAGCGCTTCGATCTGCCTGTCACTAAGGCCTGCACCCTTGGTGAAGTCGCCCGACTCGTCCTTGCGTCCCGGACCGAGCAGGTGCACCACGTCCTCGCGTGCGAACTTGTCGAGCTTGTCCAAGGACCGCAGCACTGCGAGCCGCGTCACGTGATCATTCAGATCAATACCGACAGACTCCAGAAGGCCATCGAGCAGCTTGCGGTTATTGACCTTGATGACGTAGTCGCCGCGCTCGATGCCCAGCGCTTCCAGCGTGTCGGCAGCAAGCATGCAGATCTCGGCATCCGCTGCGAGGTTATCGGTTCCGACCGTATCGGCGTCGAACTGGGTAAACTGGCGGAAGCGGCCGGGGCCGGGCTTCTCGTTGCGGTAGACCGTTCCGGTTGCATAGCGGCGGAACGGCTTGGGAAGCGACTGGAAATTCTCCGCCACATAGCGGGCGAGCGGCGCAGTCAAATCGTAGCGCAGCGACAGCCATTGGTCGTCGTCGTCGGTGAAGGAGAAGACACCCTCATTGGGCCGATCCTGATCGGGAAGGAACTTGCCCAGCGCGTCGGTATATTCGATCGCGGGAGTTTCCAGTTGCTCGAAGCCATACGTCTCATAGACGCGGCGGATGGTGGCGAGCATAGCATCAGTCGCGGCCAGCTCGGCCGCGCCGATGTCGCGAAAACCTTTTGGTAGCCGGGCCCGGGGACGTATCCCTGCAGCGGCGCCTTTCTTGTCTCTTGCCATGATTGGAGGAGCGCCTCGATTGGAGCAGGTTCAGATTTGGCGGAATCACTCTGACGACCGAGGCCTGCTCCATGTTCTTGATCGCAAGACCTGATCCACGTCTTCGCTGGAGCCGCAAACGGTTCCATCCGGGAAGATCAGGCTCCAGGCAAGCAGCCGCCGGGAAATGATTTGGCCCGCTTATAGCGGATCATTCCCGGAGGGAAAAGTCGCGTCAGCCGCGCGGATAGGCGCACGTCCCCCTGGCCAACAACGGCCTGATGTACCGGGTAATTGCGAGAAACTCAGCAAGCGCCTTTTACCGTTGCCCTGTAATCGCGACGCACAATCAGAACCTGGATCGCGTTCATGTTTGACGGAAACATGAATGCGATCCAGATCAGCATAAGCGGGCAAGAGGCGTGCGAGGTGTGTCTCGACAGTAGCTTGTCATTGGTATACCATATGCCAGAATAATGAGGCGCCGAAAATGCCGCTCCGGCGAACGGTGGACCAAACTGCACCTGAATTGGTGACTTTCTGCCGTGACTGGCTGAATCCACCAGGGCTTTTCCGGAGCGATCCGGCGGCGGTACCGGCATACCAGCCAGCGCTGCGAGGTGGCGGTAAAGGCGCCGGTATCCCGCCGGTTCGTTAACGAACATGCGACGGCACGCACGGTGACAGCGCTCCTGCGAAGGCGCACTCTCACCTACCAATAAAAGCTCAAACAAGAGCTGCGACGCGTTCGACCCGCAATGGACTGCAGCGACCCTGGGAGGGGCCCATGGATCTATTCGAGCACCAAGCAAAACGCCTGCTCGCTGACTACGGCATCGCCATGCCGGTGGGCGAAACGGCGCGCAACGCCGATCAGGCGGGGCAGATAGCGCGGCGGCTGGGCGCGTCGACATACGTCGTCAAGGCGCAGGTCCTGGCGGGCGACCGCAAGAAGGCGGGCGGCATTCGCTTCGCCTCCACGCCACAGGAGGTGGAGAAGGCTGCGGCCCAGCTGATCGGCTCGAAGCTCGTCACCTCTCAGACTGGCGGCATCGCGACGCCGGTCGAGGCGGTGCATATCGAGGAGATGGTGCGCGTTGCCCACAACCTCTACCTCGCCATCACCATCGACAAGCGCACTGGGCACGTCGTGATGCTTGCCTCGAAAGACGGAGGCGAGGACATCGAATCGCGTGTGGGAACGGGCAAAGATCTTGTCGAGCGTCTCCCCCTTACGTTTACCGGCCAGAAACTCGAAGGCGATTTCGACGGTTTTGCCCAGCGCATTGTCACGGATGGGCGGTTGCGGGCCGGTCTTCTCGCCGTGATGCGCAATCTGGCGTCCGCCTTCGTCGGCCTCGATGCGACACAGGCGGAGATCAATCCGTTGGCGATAACGTCTGACGGCGAGCTGGTCGCGCTCGACGCGAAAATGTCCATCGACGACAACGCGCTGTTCCGGCGCCCCGATCTCGCCAAATTGCGCGCTGCGAGCAGGACCCCTGCCGACCCCGCCGAAATGGAGGCACAGCAGCACCAGATCAACTATTTGCGTCTCGACGGCAATATCGGTCTTGTCGTCAACGGTGCTGGACTGGCGCTTGCGACCCATGATCTCGTCGTCGATGCTGGCGGCCGGCCCGCCAACTTCATGGACATCCGCACAACGGCGACCAGCCTCGACATCGCGCATGGCTTCGGACTCATCCTGAAGAATCCGGCGGTCAAGTCGATCTACGTCAATGCGCATGGCGGTGGCATGCAGCGCTGCGACACGATTGCCGAAGGCATCGGCATCGCCATGCGCCGCTCAGGCCGGCGCGTGCCGATCGTCATTCGCATGGCCGGCAACAACGCGGCCTTCGCCACGACCGTCCTCAAAAACAACGGCGTCGACTACATCGGCGCCAACGACATGGCCGAGGGCGCTGCCGCTGCCGTCGCCGCTGCACGCAAGGAGGCTGCATAATGGCTATTCTCGTGACGCCGGAAACCAAAGTGATGTGCCAGGGCCTTACGGGTCGCGCGGCCACGTTCCACTGCGGACGCATGCTATCCTACGGAACGCAGCTCGTCGCCGGCGTGGTGCCGGGCAAAGGCGGACGCACGCATCTCGATCTGCCGGTGTACGACACGGTCGCACAGGCCAAGGAAGCAACCGGCGCAGCGGCGAGCCTGGTGTTCGTGCCACCTGAGAACGCGGCCGCCGCCATGATCGAGGGCATCGAAGCGGAACTCGATCTGCTCGTATGCGTGACCGAGCGCATTCCCGTGCTCGACATGGTGCGCGTACGTCAGGCGCTCAATGGCTCCAAAACAAAGCTCGTCGGTCCTAACAGTCAGGGCGTGCTGGCTCCCGGTATCGGCCAGCTCGGCGTGATGACGACGGTGGATGCACGGCGCGGCGGCATCGGCATTGCCTCGCGTTCCGCCTCATTGACCAGCGAGGTGGTGCTGCAGACGACGCGCGCGGGGCTCGGCCAGTCGACCACGGTCGGCGTCGGTGGCGATCCCGTGCACGGCCTCAGCCTGCGTGAAGCCGTCGACATGTTCCTCGATGATGCGGATACGAGCGGCATCATCGTGATCGGCGAGATCGGCGGATCCGATGAGGAAGACGTCGCGGCCCTGATCGCTGCGCGCAAGCCCAAGAAGCCGGTGGTGGCCTTGATCGCGGGACGCCACGCGCCGCCGGAGCGCCGTATGGGGCACGCAGGCGCGCTCGCCACGCAAGGCTCAGGCACAGCGGCCGATAAAATCAGGGCGCTGGAGAAGGCCGGCGTTCTGATCGCACCCGATGCGAGCCGGGTTGGCGCAGCCATGCGGGAAGCGCTGATGTAATTCGCGCTCCGGCCTGCTAAGCCAACCTCGCCCGGCAACGCCCATCGCGTTCGCCGCGACGCTCAGGTTTGTCGTCGTCCTGGCCAAGCTTGTCGCGCCATCCATTCCCCCCGCTTGGGAATGCATATGTGGATGTCTGGGTCCTCTCAACGACCGGCGCGACGGATGCAGCACATCCAGATCTGCGCAGCGACGGCGGCGGGCAGCCAGAAGTAAGCATCGGCGGCAAAAGCCGGGATGAGGAGAACCGCTCCCGTTCCCAGACAGACGAGGCCAGTGTTTGCGACCATCGAATAAACTGCTTGCTTCACCCGCGCTATCCCCCATGTAGCCCGTTATCGAACGCATGGCTCAGATCGCGCCAGCCCTCTGATTCGAAACCACGCGATATCAAGATACGTGAAAGCGAGTCCTGGTCGAGTGCGATAAATCAAGCCTTCGCAGCGCAAAAAACGACGCTATTTTATGCCCGATGCAGGTCCGACGCCCTAGTGCGATGCACACTTTCACTTCCGCAGCGCCGAGAATAACACGCGAATGTTCGCTTCAAGCGTGATGCAGCGCACAGTGTTGCCCGAGTTGCGGTTAAAACCGCTGGCGGCCGGAGCTGCACGTGCCGGACGAAGGTCGCAACGAATGTCTGTTTCAGATCACTCCAGCGACGCACTTTTTTGCGGAATGCGGCAATGCGAAAGGCTTTGCGGCGACGTTACAAGGCGCTGATTCGCCCCATCAAATGATTATTTGTGAAATCGGGATTTCGAGAGTCGGTACATGAATGGTGCGCTCATCGCGGCGGTCCCGCTCGCGCGCGGATGTGCCCTGCTACCCATTCACAAGAGTTTAGCACAAGGGATTGGTGCAGGTTCCAGGATTGTCCTCGAACCGAAACCCGCGCGATGGGTTGGCGGGCGGCATCGCGCAAGTGAGGTGGTGCGGACGGAGGGACTCGAACCCTCACGACGTTGCCGTCTCGGGATTTTAAGTCCCGTGTGTCTACCGGTTCCACCACGTCCGCAGGAGGCCCGCTTATGCGCAATGTTGGGCTCGTGCGCAACGTTTTCACGCAAGACGCCGTTTGACCAGCATCCAACGGGGCGCACATATCGGAACACGGCGGCGGCTGCGCGATCCGCCGCAGCCATAAGACACGCCGACGTGCTGGCCAGCGGCATGTCGATTGGCTATCTCATGTCCGACACGCCGTTCGACTGACCGGTTTGTGCAAGCTGGGGCGGTTAGCGCCGATGGCCCAGCTGATACCAACATGGCGCGGCACAGCGGAGGAAACGAGAATGGCGGTTTGGGTGAGGTTTGCCGACGGCGAGCGCGAAGGTTTCGGCATGCTTTCCGGTGAGACGATTTCAGTCCACGAGGGCGACATGTTCACCGGGGCCAAGCCGACCGGCGAGCAGAAGTCACTCGGTGCGGTCCGCCTCGCGATACCGTGCCATCCCAGCAAGATGATCTGCCTGTGGAACAATTTCCATGCACTCGCCGCCAAGCTCGGCGTCGCCGAGCCGGCCGAGCCGCTTTACCTGCTCAAGGCACCAAGCGCTTTCATGGGGACGGGAGAGGCAATCCGCCGGCCGCCATCCTATAACGGCAAGATCGTCTATGAGGGCGAGCTTGGCATCGTCATCGGCAAGCCGTGCTCGAATGCAAGCGAGGCGCAAGCGGCGGATGCGATCTTCGGATATACCTGCATCAATGACGTTACCGCCGCCGACATCATCTCGAAGGACCCGACGTTCGCGCAGTGGGCGCGTGCCAAGAGTTTCGATACATTCGGCATCTTTGGGCCGGCGATCGCCACCGGCCTCGACCCCGCCAAGCTCAACGTGCGCACCGTTCTCAACGGCGCGGAACGGCAGAACTACCCGTTGAGCGATATGATCTTCCAGCCGGCGGCGCTCGTCAGCGCGCTGTCGCGCGACATGACGCTTTTGCCCGGCGACGTAATCGCCTGCGGCACCTCACTGGGCGTCGGCGTCATGAAGGAGGCGCAGAACGTGGTGGAGGTGTCGATCGAGGGTATCGGCACGCTGTCAAATACGTTGACGCAGTAGTCCAGAGCGGGTGGTGACGGACCGAAATGGCCGACCAAGTGCATAGAGCGTAGATGCTCAACGTCGAACCATCTTGCACCTTGCCTCACGCCCGCGGGGCCGCGACGATTAGCCACTGCTTAACCATTATATCGTCGAGGCCGCCGAAGGTGATTGCGGAGAGGATGCGGCGCATGTCCGCGCCCTTCCACGACTGCGCGCCGTCGATATGGGTGGCTTCAAGGCCGCCGTGCTCGACCAGCTCACAGGCGGTGTCGCGGACGAAAAAGCGCAGATGCGTGCGATCGAGCAAACCAGAATCGCGGTAGCGGAAATCCCCTTTGAACAAAAGGTTCTTGATGAATTTCCAGTTGCGGATATTTGGCACTGATACGATAAGCCGCCCTTGTGGAGATAGCAGCGGTGTGAGTCGATCGACGACGCTCCAGGGATCGACCAGATGCTCTAGAACGTCAAGGCACAAGATGAGATCAAGCGAGGAAGCGGGAATGCAGTCCTCGATGTAATCCTGCTCAATGTTAGTGGACCAGACATCGTCGCAGACAGCTTTTGCTCGCTCTGCCTCAACAGCGACGATCTCTACCCCCCGGCCCAGGCGACATCGCGAAGCTTCTTAACGGCTGCCACAGTCGCACCAGACCCGCAACCCACGTCAAGCATGCGCCAAACTCGCGGCGGCAGGTGCGGAATAATCTCTGAACGCGGGGTTCCGAAATATCGTTCTTTCATACCTCTCCCTCGTTGGCGAAGGCCCGACGGCCGCGCAAGCAAGCCCAGATTCCTGCAAGCGATCCACCGTGCCGCTCAATGCGGCGACGATTGAAAGTTGCAATCGCTGCAAATGCCTTCAATGCCTGTAGCAGCACAAACGATGGCGTACGCGCGCCAACGCTGTGTTTTCTGGCAACGTAACAACGCGACCACGCTTGATGATACCGCACCAAGTACGAGTGACCAGGCTTGGGAGCGGCAGAAGTTCCGCGCGTGTGGTGCACGTAGACATCCGATGCCTTCAGAATCTTCCATCCTGCCCGACGGACCCTCAGGCACAAATCATCGTCTTCGTAGAAAAGAAAGATGTTTTCGTCGAAGCCGCCGAGCTCTCGAAAGACAGTCCGACGCACCAGCATGCAAGCGCCGGAAGCGAAGGCGACCTCGCGGGCGGTGGATTGACCGGCAGGCGCCGGACTGGGGAGCGGCGGTGCAATTGGTGAGAGCAGAGACGTTTCGTGGTCGAAGATGCGGCCGTCATGCTCGACGATCTCCGGCACCACGAGCCCGGCGCGAGGATCGTTCTGGGCTAGTGCCAACAAGCGTGTGACCGTATCAGGCTCCACCAAAAGATCTGGATTTAGGATGAGGCACCAGCAGGCGCCTTGGGATGCTTCGATACCCCGGTTGTTGGCGCGGCCGTAGCCCTCATTGAACGGGGCATGCAAAACACTCGCGCCATGCTGTTCGGCAAGGACAACGGTGTTATCGGCAGAGGCGTTGTCGACAACGATAACAGGCATGCCATCGATCGTCAGCGCATCTAGGCAAGTACCCAGCACATGGGCACTGTTATATGTGACGACGATGGCAGTGACTTCGCTCTGCGATTCAGCCATCCTGTACTCCAACTTAGACGACGCTGACGCGTCTCTGGGATGCGACGTGCGATTCACGCCCCCTTCTTTGCATCCGCCATCACGCGTATCGAAAGCTCGCGCAGTTGCTTGGGCGAAGCTTCGGAGGGTGCGCCCATGAGCAGATCCTGCGCCTGCTGGTTCATCGGGAACAGCGCCACATCGCGGACCGCCTTGCAGCCGGTCAACAGCATCACCATGCGCTCGATGCCTGCTGCCATACCGCCGTGCGGCGGGGCACCATACTGGAACGCCTTCAACATGCCGCCGAAGCGCGCCTCGACGACCTCCGGCCCCATGCCGGCGATACCGAACGCGGCAATCATGGTGTCAGGACGATGGTTACGCACGCTGCCCGACGCGATTTCATAGCCGTTGCAAACGATGTCGTACTGGTAGGCCTTGAGCGACAGAATTGCATCGCGGCCCGCCTTGGCTGCGGCCTCGAGTGCTTCGCCGCCACCCTGGGGCATGGAGAAGGGGTTGTGCGAGAAGTCGACCTGCTTATCGTCCTCGTTCCACTCGTACATGGGGAAATCGACGATCCAGGCCAATGCAAAGCGATCCTCGTCGATGAGCTTCAGCTCCTGCCCGACACGATCGCGCGCCGCGCCGGCGAACTTGTAGAACTTCTGCGGCGTGCCAGCGGCGAAGAAGACGGCGTCGCCGTCGTTCAAGCCCAGCTGCTGGCGAATTGCCTCTCCGCGTTCGGAGCCGATGTTCTTGCCGATCGGGCCTGCAGCCTCGAGCACATCGCCGCCGCCGTCGGTCTTGCGATAGAAGATGTAACCCAAGCCGGGCTGGCCCTCGCCCTGCGCCCATGAGTTCATGCGATCGCAAAACGCGCGTGAGCCGCCGGTCGGCGCGGGGATCGCCCACACGCGCACGGCCGGATCCTTGGCGATCATGCCGGCGAACACCTTGAAGCCGGAGTCACGGAAGTGTTCGGTCACATCCTGCATAACGACGGGATTGCGCAGGTCGGGCTTGTCGGTGCCGTACTTGGAAATCGCTTCGTCGTAGGGAATGCGGGGCCATCCTTTGGTCACCGGCTTGCCGTCAGCGAACGTCTCGAACAGCTCGGTGAGGATTGGCTCCATCGTCGTAAAGATATCCTCCTGCGTAACGAAGCTCATCTCGACGTCGAGCTGGTAGAACTCGCCGGGCAGACGGTCGGCGCGCGGATCTTCATCACGGAAGCAGGGTGCGATCTGGAAGTAGCGGTCGAAGCCCGACACCATGAGCAGTTGCTTGTACTGCTGCGGCGCCTGCGGCAAAGCATAGAACTTGCCGGCATGGATGCGCGAGGGAACCAGAAAGTCGCGCGCGCCTTCGGGCGAAGATGCCGTCAGGATCGGTGTCGGGAACTCGTTGAAGCCTGCGTCGTGCATGGCGGCGCGAATGAAGCGCGTGATCTCCAGCCGCTTCATGATGATCGCGTGAAGTGACTCCCGGCGCAGATCGAGAAAACGATAGGTGAGGCGCAGATCCTCGGGGTAGTCGGGCTCGCCGAAGACCGGAACGGGAAGCTCCTTGGCCTCGGAGAGCACCTCGATCTCGGTCGCAAATACTTCGATCTCGCCGGTCGGCAGCTCGAGGTTGGCGGTGCCCTCGGGCCGCATTCGTACGTTGCCGTCGACCCGGATGACCCACTCGGAACGAACCTTCTCGGCGGCCTTGAACGCGGGGCTGTCGGGATCGGCAACCACCTGAGTGATGCCATAGTGGTCGCGCAGGTCGATGAACAGCACGCCACCGTGGTCGCGCACGCGGTGGACCCAGCCGGACAGGCGCGCGTACGAGCCGTTGTCGGCAGCGGTCAGCGCCCCGCAGGTGTGCGAGCGATAGCGGTGCAGTCCCGCAGTCCCCGAATCAATTGCAGCCGTTGTCGCCGCCTTCGCGCTAGCCATGGCGCATCGTCCTTCGAAACTTGAGAAATTTCTGGTTCAAGGGCCGGAAAAGCGCATGCTACCCCCGGAAAGTCAAGGGTAGGCGCAACCACCTACCCACAGTGGCAGACGTTGCGTCCGGAAAGCGCGACAATGCCCTGCAGGTAGGGTATATCCGGTCCCCTCATGCAAGTGATCACCTCGACGCAAGACCTCGCCACACTCTGCGAAAATCTGGCCGGCCACGACTACGTGACGGTGGATACGGAGTTTTTGCGCGAACAGACCTTTTGGCCAAAGCTTTGCCTGGTGCAACTGGCGGGCCCCGATGTCGAAGCGATCGTCGATCCGATGGCCGAGGGGCTGAAGCTCGATCCGCTGTGGGAGCTGATGGCGGATGAGACGACTGTCAAGGTATTCCACGCTGCGCGCCAGGACCTGGAAATCGTGTGGACCTTGGCGGGGCTGCTGCCCCACCCAATTTTCGACACCCAGGTGGCGGCAATGGTGTGCGGGTTCGGTGATTCCGTCAGCTACAGCAATCTGGTCAAGAAGGTCACAGGCAAGGACATAGATAAGTCTTCCCGATTCACCGACTGGAGCCGGCGGCCGTTGTCGGAGAAACAACTCACCTATGCGCTCGGTGACGTCACGCATCTGCGCCAAGTCTATGCGTACCTGAAAGACCAGCTCAACAAGACCAGGCGGCACGCCTGGGTGGAGGAAGAGATGGCCGTTCTGACCACGCCCTCCACCTACCAGACCCATCCCGAAAATGCCTGGAAGCGGCTCAAGCTCAGGGTGAAGAACCGCAAAGCGCTATCGGTGCTGATGGAGCTCGCCGCGTGGCGCGAACAACTGGCCCAATCGCAGGACGTGCCACGCGCGCGCATCATGAAGGACGAGGTGCTCTACGACATCGCCAACCAGTCGCCAACAGCGCCAGAGCAGCTCTCGCGATTAAGAAGCCTGTCGGAAGGCTTCTCCCGCTCGGCGCGGGCGAAGGAAATCGTGGCAGCCGTCAAGCGCGGGCTCGAGCGTGACATGAGCGAGGTGCCCTCGCTTCGCCAGGGCGAACCGCTGTCGGCGGAAGCAACTGCGACCGTCGAGCTTCTCAAGGTGCTACTGAAGTCTGCAGCAGCGCGCCACGGAGTTGCACCGCGGCTCATTGCCGACACCTCGGACCTGGAACGCCTTGCCGCGCAGGACGTCGCCGACGTGTCCGCCCTGCATGGCTGGCGACGGCAATTGTTCGGCGAGGATGCACTGGCGCTCAAGCGCGGCGAACTGGCGCTATCTCTGAAAAACGGCGAGGTTGCGATTCACCGGGTGAGAGAGAGTTAGAGCCATGTTCTTCACGCTGAAGCGCTCCACACTTCAGCTAAACTGTCTGGGCCTACCCGCCCGCCCCCTATGAGCCGCGCGGGTTGTAAGGGTGCTTCTTGCGCCACTCGGAAATAAAGTAGGCGAGCCCCTCGTCGATCTCATCCGGCATAACGATGCGCACCGTGATCAGCAGTGCGCCGTGCTTGCCGGTTGCGCCGGAGCGGGCGCCCTTGCTTTTCAGCCGGAATACGCGCCCGGAACTCGTACCCTTGGGCAACACCAATTGCACGCGGCCGGTGGGGGTTGCGACCTCGATCTTGCCACCGAGCACGGCTTCGTCCAGTGAAACGGGCAGTGACATATGAATGTCGTCGCCGATGCGCTGGAAATCGGCGTGCGGCTTGACGTGGATCTCGACCAGCGCATCGCCCGGCTCTGCACCGCCGAAGCCAGGTTTGCCCTTGCCTCTGAGCCGCAAGACTTGACCGTCGGCAACACCCTCCGGAACGGTTAGATCGAGCACACCACCTTCCGGCATGGTGACGCGCTTCTTGGTGCCGGTTATGGCCTCGAGGAAGGCAACCTCCAGCGTGTACCGGACGTCCTGCCCGCGAACGTGAAATCCGGGGCGGCTATTGGGACGGGCTCCGGGCCAGGTGGCGTCGCCAAAGAAATCATTGAAGACGTCGGAGAAGGTGCCGTCACTGCTATAGGCGCCGGCGGAGTTGGCGTAAGGCTGGCGAACTGGCTCGCCGCGCGCATCGATCAGACCCGCGTCGTACTGGCGGCGGCGCTCAGGGTCGCCGACGATGTCGTAGGCCGCGGAAAGTGACTTGAAGCGGTCGGAAGCGGCCTTGTCGCCAGGATGGAGATCGGGGTGGCAGGACTTCGCCAGTTTCCTGAACGCGCTGCGCACCTCCTCATCGGAAGCACCCCGTGCGACGCCGAGCACCGAATAGGGATCTCCTGCCATTGTGTCCGCATTCCAAGAATCGAGACGCCAATGCTCGCGATGCGGGACCGGCCTCAAAAGCCGCGACCGCACCCTGCCGCCGGACCGGCGCTCAGTGATGTCTCTTTATAATCATTTCCGCCATAACGCTTGCTGCGCGGCGGACCGTGCATGAACACAATGAACACTTGCCCGAATTATGGCAATGGCTGCGCAAACGCCTGGACAATTCACCGGATAATCCGGATTTCTGGCCTTTTGCCCAGAAGTGTGGCCAGCACACCCAAGCGCCTCTGGAGCCGTTCACCGTCGAGACCGGCAAAGGCGATCGGAATACTGAGGACGAGGCGATCTGCTTCGAATGTCAGAGGTGTCACATCGATTACGCCGGGCATGCCAATCGACAGCATGTGCGCGGCCCGGACCGCCGCTCCGACGATGCGCGCCCGCTGGAGTGCGCGCTTGGAGACGAGGCGCTTGAAGCGCTCCGACAGGTGCTCCCCCTTCGCCTCACTGGAGCCGGCATGACGGAAATAGACCGAAAGGGCGAGGAACATGAGACCGGCGTGATCGATCCCGCCCAGGCCGGCATGTGCAATGATGTTGAGGCTCTGCTCGCCGCGATAGTCGGGATGGGCGCGCCAGCCGATGTCGGAGAGCAGGCAGGCGGCGTGACGCAGGCGCCGCTCCTCGGGTGTCTCGTCGAGACCGTCCCTGGTAAAGAGGGCATCTGTCCAGGTGCAAAGCTCAAAGGCGTGCTCGACGGAGCGCGAGCGCAATCGCGCATAGGTCTCACATGAGGCGATGAGCGGATCGCGGCGCCGCTCCTCCGGCGACATCACTGAATATAGCAGTCCCTCACGCACGCCGAAGACCGAGAAGATGACGCTCGAAGGCTCCATCTTTTTGAGCAGCTGGTTCATCACCACCGCACCATAGGGAAGCACCGCGCGACGCGCCTTTGACACCTCCCCAGCTCCCGGCAAGGCCGACAGCTTCTTCGCCTTGACGATCTGGTCGCAAAACTCGATCGCATTGCGGGCCGGCAACGAGAAGCCGTGCATCATGCGCAGGGGATAGTCGGTCTGCTCCATGTACATCTTCGCCAGCGCACGCCATGTGCCCCCCACCGCATAGAACGGGCGGCCTTTGCCGGTCTTGAGCCATTGGATTGACTCGAAGCACTGCGCCGCGATGGCCTCAGCCTTGTCGATGCGTCCATTGGTGGTATCGATCAGGCGCAGGCCACCCAGCGGCAGCGTCGCCGCCTCTTTCAACCTATCACCAGCGATATCGATCAGCTCGAGGCTGCCGCCACCCAGGTCTCCGGCAACGCCGTCGGCACCGGTGATGCCCATCATGATGCCTTTGGCGGCGAGCACTGCTTCTTTCTCACCCGACAACACCTCGATCGGCGCGCCAAGCTCACGCTCGCCGAGGCTGATGAACTCCGGTCCATCGACGGCCTCGCGGACGGCGGCAGTTGCGATCGCCTTGATCGACTTGACGCCGAGATTGCGGGCGATGGCGTGGAAACGCGTCAGGGCATGAATGGCGCAGCGAACGCTCTTTTCGCCGAGGTGTCCGGTCGAAGCCACCGACTTGCCGAGACCGCACAGGACCTTTTCGTTGAAAACCGGGGTCGGTGCGCGAATAAGTCCGTCGTAGATGACGAGCCGCACCGAGTTGGAACCGATGTCGACGACGCCGATGGGCTCGAGATTGGCCAAGGGATCGCCAGCCGACAAATGGTCACTCAGGCCTGTCACATGCGTTCTCCTATTTCGCCTTGCGCGCCTTCAACTGGAATGCCGGGGGGCGGCTCGCAGACAGGGAGGCGCCGCGGCCGGAGAGCGACGGATTTGTCATGAAGTACTTGTGAGCGTTGAAATGCGCCTCGTTGGGCGCGGGCTCCACGCGGGTCGAGGACCCGTCCGAATTGATGCGCCAGGTCTGCTGGTTGTCCATCATGTTGGCGACCATGATCTGATCGAGCACTTGTTCGTGTACGGTTGCGTTGAGGATCGGCACCATGGCCTCGACCCGGCGATCGAGATTACGTGGCATCATGTCGGCGGAGCTGATGTATACGGCAGCATGCGGTGAGGGCAACCCCTCGCCGCCGCCAAAGCAGAAGATCCGTGAATGTTCGAGGAAACGGCCGACGATACTTTTGACCCGGATCCGGCTCGACATTCCCGGGATGCCAGGCCGCAGGCAGCAGATGCCGCGCACGATGAGGTCAATTTCGACGCCGTTCTCACTTGCCTCATAGAGAGTGTCGATGATCTGCTTGTCGACAAGCGCGTTCATCTTCATCCAAATCGCGGCGGGACGGCCGGCTCGTGCGTGCTCGATCTCGTCGCGGATGTGGGAGAGGATGCGCTCACGGATACCGCGCGGCGAGGCCGCCATCTGTTCGAAGACACCCGGTTCTCCATAGCCGGTGACGAAATTGAATATGCGCGTCACGTCGCGGCCGATCGCCGGGTTGTTGGTGAAGAGTGACAGGTCCGTGTAGATCCGCGCGGTCTGGGGATGATAGTTGCCGGTGCCGATGTGGCAGTAGGTTGCCAGCTCATGACCCTCACGGCGAACGACGAGGCCCAGCTTGGCGTGCGTCTTCAGCTCGATGAAGCCATAAACGACATGCACGCCGGCGCTTTCAAGATCGCGTGCCCAGCGGATGTTGGCGGCCTCGTCGAAGCGTGCCTTGAGCTCCACCACCGCCGTCACCGACTTGCCCGCTTCGACCGCCTCCTTCAATGCGCGCACGATCGGCGAGTCGCGCGAGGTGCGATAGAGCGTCCACTTGATCGCCATGACGTTGGGATCAGCGACCGCCTGGCGCAGATACTGCACGACGACATCGAAGCTCTCGTAAGGGTGGTGGACGACGATGTCTTTCTGGCGGATCGCGGCAAAGCAATCGCCATTGAACTCGCGGATGCGTTCGGGAAAGCGGATCGAGAAGGGCCGGAACATCAGATCGGGCCGGTCGGCGACGACCATCTGTGTTGCATCAGCCAACCCCAGCACACCTTCTTTCACGAAGACGGCTTCATCCCCCACTTCGAGTTCCTCGATGACGAACTTGCGCAGGTTTTCCGGCATGCGTGATTCAAGCTCGAGGCGGATCACGTGTCCTCGCCGGCGACGCTTCAACGCCGACTCGAATGAGCGCACCAGATCCTCGGCCTCCTCCTGAAGCTCGATGTCGCTGTCGCGGATGAGGCGGAACGCGCCGCGCGCCTTGATGTCGAAGCCGGGGAAAAGTGCACCCAGAAAAATGCCGATGATCGTCTCCAGTTGTATGAACCGGATCTGTGTATCGCCGGCCTCACCATCGGGCAGTCGAATGAAACGCTCGATCTGGCTGGGAATCGGAATGAGACCGTTCATCGCACGCACGGCATTCTCCATTTCGACCGCCAGCGTGAGGCCGAGATTGGGAATGAACGGAAACGGATGTGCGGGATCGACCGCGATCGGGGTGAGGATCGGGAAGATCTGCTGCATGAACAGGTTCTCGAGCCAGCTATGCTCGCCAATGGTTAGCTGGTTCTCCTTGACGAGCGTGATGCCCGCTGCGCCGAGTTCGTTGAGCAGGCGCTCCCAGATCTCCTGTTTCTGCGCGACAAGGCCCGAGACGAAACGGTTAATGGCCGAGAGCTGCTGGGCGGGCGTCAATCCATCCTGGGACGTGGTCGACACGCCCGCTGCGAGCTGGCCGAAGACGCCGGCCACACGCACCATGTAGAACTCATCCAGGTTGTTGGCCGAGATGGCGAGGAACCGCAACCGCTCGAGCAGCGGATGATGAGGATTGGCCGCTTCCTCCAGAACGCGTTGGTTGAACTGCAGCCAGGACAGCTCGCGATTGTAATAGCGTTCCGGGCCGACCGGAGGCGGGGCGCCGGGTATGGCGCGCGCACGGGCTGTCGTCCTGCTCGCACTTCTAAGCTTCCGAGACTTCGTACCCGTCATCCAAGGCTCCTCAGACGGCGTTGTTCAACCACGACGACGGTAGGACTGGCCGGCGGGTTCATGGTCCGTCGCAGTCGTCGTCAGCGCGGCCTGGATCGTCGGCATCCTCGTCGACGGCCGGCATGACATCGGCGGCCAGGGCACGTGTCACGCGCCGACGGGTCGCCAAGGCTTCGCGATCCAGGCGCTCGACAATGGCGTTGGCCGCCGCCAACGAGCGTTCCAGACGCAAGGCGATAAAATTCACCACATGAGGCTCAACGGACAGTTGACGATCCGCAAAAAGCTTAACGAGTACCGCTTTCAGCAGCGTCTCGTCGGGCGGCGCGATGGCAATCAGGGGCACGGCGCGCAGGCGCGAACGCAGGTCGGGCAACTCGATACTCATTTCGCCAGGTGCCTGGCGCGAGGTCATCAGAATAGTGAGCTTGTGCTCACGTGCGAGGTTCAACAGGTGGAACAGGATGCGATCGTCGGCAATTCCGCGGTCGATGTCCTCGACCAGCAAGGCCCGGTCGCGTTCGAGCATTGCAATTGTGCTTTCGTCCAGATCGGCTGCAGCGACGGCGGAGGCACCGGATGCGGTCTGCCAGACATGGCCGAGATGCGATTTGCCTGAACCTTGAGGCCCGACGACAAGTGCGGCCCAGTGCGGCCAGTCCGGCCAACGGTCGATCAACTCGACAGCGGCACGGTTGGATTCGGAGACAAAGAAATCCTCCATGCCGAGCGCGGACCGCAACGACAAGTCGAGAACGAGCTGGCGTGGAGCCGACGTCATACGTTGGGTGTCTCTTTGCCGGTTGAGACCGTGCGCGCGTCCTCACCATTGTAATACGGGCTCGCCAGATAGATCTTCAGGGCAAAGCGCACGAGGACTCCGATTGCAGCCGCCACCGGCACGGCAACGAGCACACCGACGAAGCCGAACAGATAAGAGAATACGAATAGCGCGAAGATCAACCACACAGGGTGCAGGCCGATCTTGGAGCCAACGATGTTGGGCGAAAGGAAGCCCGCATCGAACGCCTGACCGGCGATGAACACGCCCGCGACCATGGCCACCGGCACGACGTCCGGCCAGAACTGGATGACGGCCAGGGTGGTCGCCGTGATGGTGCCCAGCGCCCAGCCGACGAACGGGATGAATGTCAGGATACCCGTTACGATACCGATGAGGAGGCCGTACTTGAGGCCTGCCGCCGTGAGGCCTGCTGCATAGAACGCGCCAAGGATCATACACACAGTGCCCTGGCCACGAATGAAGGCGGAGACCGCATCGTTGACGTCGCTGGCGAGTTGGCGGATGGCTGGCGCATGGGTGCGCGGCAACCAACCGTTGATCTTCGCCAGCATCGGATCCCAGTCGAGCAACATGTAGAAGACGACGAGCGGTGTCACCAGGATCAAAGAGATGAAGTTGACCACCGCACGGCTTTGATCCCACAGCGAGGACGCAACCCAGCCGGCAATTCCTGCCCAGTTTTGCGATAGGCCATCAATCGCCTGAGTCAAAGCGGACTGGAAGGCAGGATAACGCGGCCCAAGCTGCTCTTGCGCCCACGTATCAACAATACTTTTGAGCCGCTCCAGCTCGGCGGGCAGCGCGAGGGCCAGTTGTTGCGCCTGCGTGGCCAGCAGCGGCACGACAAATAGGAGGATTGCGGCAAAGGCAATCATCGCGGCCAGCAGAATGAGCAGGGAAGCCCACATGCGCGAAAGCCCCATGCGCTGCAAAGTGCCGGCGAGCGGGTTGAGGAAATAGGCGATCACCATTCCGGCTACGAAGGGCAATAAAATTTCCTTCAGCAGTCCAATCATCAGCACGAGCAGGAGGGCGATGCCCATCCAGAACAGAACCTGTCGCTCGGTTCGCATGCCGCCCTCCCCTTGTTCTTCCAGCATCCCTTGCAGCGCCCGCCGGCGATCCTACCCTGTAGGGGAGCCAGATCCATAACCCGTCATGTGGAGAAGCCAGGTGCGCACATAGGCCGCGAGCGAGGCCAGCACGAGGATGGCCGTCACCCATATCAGCGCGGAACGCAGTGGACCGAGCCCCAGTTGGAAACCCTCGTCGGCCATAACCGCAGCTGCCAGGAGGATCTGAAACACCGTATTGAACTTCGACACGACAAGGGGATGAATGTGGACGGGATTGGCAAGAAGCCATGACAATACAACGCCGATGACAATGAGAAGATCGCGCGTTACGACGGCAATGACGAGCCAGAGCGGAAGTTGCGCGCCCACCCCCAGCGCGATGAAGATGCACACCAGCAGCATCTTGTCGGCCAACGGATCCAGATAGGCGCCGAGTTCCGTGGTCCAACCGAATCGCTTGGCCAGATAGCCATCGACACCATCGGAGATTCCCGCGATCACGAACAAGAAGAAGGCAACCTGCATCTTGCCCGAGAGCAAGAGCCAGAAGACGACAGGCACCAAGATAACTCGGCCAAGCGTGATGAAATTGGGGAGGTTAGACACTCGCGACCTGATCCATTGACTTCATTCAAGCGGGTGCGCGCGCCTGGCCCAAGCCGGCCGGCTGCCGTTCGTTTCCTTGCGCGGGTCGTGTCACGACAATTGCGGGACTTGCGAACGTCAGGTTGACGCCGAAGTGCAAGCTTGCAAATCGGGAGTTGGGTTGCAAGACGGTAACTCGTGTCAGGAGGTCACTGCCGCACGGCCACAGGCCAGATCGCGGGTCGGGGGCCTCAGAGCATTTTTAGCTGGAGTGTGCAGAACTTCAGCGTGAAAAACATGCTCTAGAAACTCGGGCGCAGATACCAGTTGCCGCCGATGTTACGTAGGCTGAGCCCCCGTGCCGCCAGGGCATCAGCGAGCGCGGGGCCGCCGCCGGGGAAGTTCAACTGGAGGTCAGCGCCGCGCGCGGAGACGGCATCGACCTGGACATCGGACACGCCCGGCGTCTCGCGCACGCGGGTATGCAGGTCCCTCCACTCCGCGAGCCCCTGAAACTCGGCCTGCAAGCGGACCGGCTCGCCGCCCGTAGCAAGAGCCGCCATGCCGCCGTAACGCTGTGCCTTCATCGTTTTCCACCGCCCCTCGATGATACCCATCGACACGACGGCAGCCAACTCCATCGCGTATCCGGCATCATCATCGTAAAGGCGGTAGCTGCGCTTCAGGTTGAATGGGCCGACGGCATCGCGACCGGCGAGCGTGACGTGCACACGGCCTGCGGGCTGATCCACCTCGGCGATCGCAACAACCACGCTGCCGCCGCCGTACTCGCTGGCGAGGACGCGGTTAGCGCTCTCGTCCCCCGCGACCAGCATGTTGAGCGTATCGTCGTGGACGAACGGCTTGATCTCGGCGAGCTTCAGCGGCGTCAATGCATTCTTCAAGTCGAGATCGCGCCAGATATCGCGCCAGGCATTGGCGATGCTGCCGGAGCGGGCGAGCTTGCCGCCTTCCCTGACGGCCGCAACCAGCACCACCTCCGGGGCCTGCTCCTCGATGAAGGGCACGGCCTCACGGCGCAGCAGATTACGGACGGCGTCGGCGCGGAAGGAGAAGTCGAGGTTTGCAATGTACTCGGTCGTCGAGTTGCGCTCGGACCGGACCACAAAGCCATCGACGAGAACCTGCGGATCGGACTCCTTCAGGGCCTTCAGCCTGCTGTAGGCCGTCACCGGAACGAGACGCTTCAACAGCGATCGGAACGCAGCTTTCTGACCTTCGGCAATCGCCTGCTCCTTGGCGGCCACGGCATTGGCCGCCTTGGCCTGAACCGGATAGTTGGCGATCGTGAACACCTTGTCGTCGGCCGGCCGGGCGGTCGCGATATCGGGCGCGAGAACCACAATTAGAGCGGCAACAATGCCTGTACCGAATGCAGCCACGGCCCTCGCCACGCGGAGATCGTACTGGCGGGCCCAACCCCAACTCGTTGCGCTCATCGTCCCCATTCCCTTCCGGTGCGCTGCCTCGCGTCATCATGGCAAAGCGGGCAGCGCCCCCTGTAGTCAATACCGGTTGCGGCAGCCCATGCCCCCTGCCCCTTGTGGCACACGTGCAGTTCTTTCCTGTCCACCGTTGCCGTGACGCAGCCGGTCTGTGTCATGTTGCGGCCCCGTTCCCGACCTGCTACCACCCCGCATCTCCCGCCTCTTTCGGGCGAAAGTAAGGGGTATTCGCTGGCCTTACCGCGCATCGGCGCAACCGGGGCGAAGCCCGCTGCAGCAGGCCGCATGCACCCGAGGCACCATGGCTGAAAACCAGAAACCGGCCGGCCCGTCCATCACTTACCGTGATTCCGGCGTCGACATCGACACGGGCAATACCCTTGTGCAGGCCATCAAACCGATGGTCAAGGCAACGCGGCGGCCAGGTGCTGACGCGGACCTGGGCGGTTTCGGCGGTCTCTTCGACCTCAAAGGCGCGGGCTTTGCCGATCCGATCCTTGTCGCAGCCAATGATGGCGTCGGCACCAAGCTCAAGATCGCCATCGACACCGGCCAGCACGATACGATCGGCATCGACCTTGTTGCGATGTGTGTCAACGATCTCGTCGTGCAAGCAGCCGAGCCATTGTTCTTCCTGGATTATTTCGCCTGCGGAAAGCTCGAACTGGAGGTTGCCCAGGCGGTCATAAAGGGTATCGCCGAAGGCTGCCGCATGGCCGGAGCAGCGCTAATCGGCGGTGAGACGGCCGAAATGCCAGGCATGTACCAGGCCGGCGACTATGATCTCGCCGGCTTCGCGGTGGGCGCTGCAGAGCGCGGCCAATTACTGCCACGCGATGATATCGCGGTGGGCGACGTGCTCATCGGTCTTGCGTCGTCCGGCGTGCATTCCAACGGCTACTCGCTGGTACGCCGGCTGGTGAACGAGGCTCAACTCGGCTGGCGCGACCCGGCGCCCTTCGCCGCAGACAAGAGCGTGGCGACAGCCTTGCTGGAGCCGACGCGGATCTACGTGAAGCCGTTGCTTGGAGCGCTGCGCGCGACCGGCGGCGGCGGCCCGGGCGGCGCGATCAAAGCGCTGTCCCACATCACCGGCGGCGGACTTTCGGAAAACCTGCCGCGCGTACTGCCATCAACGGTCGCCGCACATATCGACCTCGACAAGATCGCGGTGCCGACCGTGTTCGGCTGGCTGGCCAGGACAGGCCGGCTCGATGCAGCAGAGATGCTGCGGACCTTCAACTGCGGGATCGGGATGATCGTGGTCGCGGATGCGACGCGGGCCGGCGACGTGCTAGGCGCGCTGAGCGAGGCCGGTGAGGCGCCAGTCGTGATCGGCGAAATTATTCCGCCGACCGGCGAGAAATCGGACGCGAAGGGCAAGGGCGATGCCTGGGCGGTCCACTACACCGGAGCGCTCGCCCTGGCTTGACGGCGTGCGCCGTGGACGCGCACGGCCCGCGACAGCCAGCGGCTGTGATGGCAAGAGGGCGGGTTTGCACATGAAGAAGATGCGCGTTGGTATTCTCATCTCCGGTCGGGGGTCCAACATGGTGTCGCTGATCAACGCGGCACGCGCTCCTGACTACCCCGCCGAGATCGTCACGGTGATTTCCAACCGGCCGAATGCCGGCGGGCTCGGGCCGGCCCGGGACGCAGGCATCCCGACCGTCGTGATCGACCACAAAGAGTACGCCACCCGGATGGCTTTCGAGGCCAGGTTGCACCAGGCGCTGCTCGACGCAGATGTCGAACTCATCTGCAGCGCCGGCTTCATGCGGATGCTGACCGGCGGTTTCGTCGACCGCTGGAAGAACCGGCAGCTCAACATCCACCCATCGCTGCTGCCGGCATTTCCGGGGCTCGACACGCACGAACGGGCGCTGTGCGAAGGTGTGCGGATCCACGGCTGCACGGTGCATTTCGTGCGCCTGGAGATGGACACCGGGCCGATCGTGGCCCAAGCCGCAGTCGCCGTCCAGCCGGGGGATACGCCCGATACGCTGGCGGCCCGCGTGCTCGAAGCCGAACACAAGCTCTACCCGCATGCCCTGCGGCTCGTTGCCTCGGGGGCCGTCCGGGTCAGCGACGAGGAAATCCGATTCGCCCCTCCGACCGACACGCCGCCGCCTCTCTTCAGCCCGCCGCTGAAACCGTGAGGGACGCCTATGCGGAGACGCAGCAGGCGGCTCCGGCGCGACACTCCGAACGCCTTGGGGCACACCCAACGTACCAATTCGGCTCGCTTTTTCTGCGTTGGATTAGTTCCGGTGCGGCAAGCTGCGCTGCAGTTATCGACCGGTTAACCAGTCAAAGCCATCGCGGTCGCCAGCGGTGCCAGGCAAAGCTACAGGAAGGTGGACGTGGCTCACCGGCCAGCCACAGGCGCCAAAGTTGCCTTTACCTGATCGGCCACATGGACTCTGCGTGAATTGAAGTGTACGGGAGCGCAATTGCTCGGCTGTTCCCGCAGATACATTCAATCAGCGCGAGGCCTGTTATTGGCAAGCCGCCACTTAAGAGCGGCAGCAACGCCGCGCAACGTCCAAGGGAGGAAACCTCATCCGAGGGCCCAGGAGACCGAGGGACCATGGAAAAGGTAACTTCGGCCGGAATGGCGTGAGGCCTACGTGGCCTGCGCACGACTTGGAGGCAAGGTAAATGAACGCCGTCGACGTGCAAGCCCAGCTGCTTGGCGAGGAAGAGAGCGTCTGGTTCAAGCTGACGCCCCTGCTCAAGGGCAACACCGACAATCCGATGCGCATCATGTGCCAGATGGCGGAGCGCTATGGTCCGGTTATTCCCGTCAACATGGGGTCGGAGCGCGTCGTGCTCATTTCAGAGCCGGAGCTCTTCAAGCACGTGCTCGTCAGCAAGGCGGACAACTACATCAAATATTTCGACGGACTGAAGCCGATCTTCGGCAAGTCGATGATCACCAACGACGGCGCGCTGTGGCAGAAGATCCGCATGCCGCAACAGCCTGCTTTCCATCCCGACCAATTCGCTGACTACATCCCCTTCTTCACCGCCGCCATCAAGCAGAAGATGGAGCAGTGGGCCGAATATGCGAAGTCGGGCGAGAGCTTCGAGATGGTCGAGCAGACCTGGACGCTGGCCGCCGACATGATCTGCAAGGCGCTGTTCGACCGCGACATGCCGTTCAATCCGTACGTCGTCTTCAAGTATGTGAAGACCTACACGAACGTGCAGGAGCACAAAGGCATCCGCGAGAAGAAGAAGTCGGGGGACGCCTACGAGGTGACCGATTTCGATGCCGCCAAGGCAATGCAGGCGTGGGCCGACGTGCCGCCGGCGGTGATCGCTGCGGACCCGCGCGACCAGCGCGAAAAGACGCTGCTCAAGCTCATCGAGGACTGCGTCGCCGATCCCAGCATCCCGGAATTCGACCGGCAGCAGGCGATCGACGAGATCAAGCAGTATCTGTGGGCGGGCACAGAGACGACCGCGCTCACGCTGGCATGGGCGCTCTACCTGTTGTCGCTTCATCCGGAGGCCGCAGCGCGCGTCATCAAGGAGAGCGAGGAGGTGCTGGGCGACCGCGAACCGACAGCAGCCGACTATACCGCGCTCATCTACACGCGCTCGGTCATTCAGGAGACCATGCGGCTCTACCCGCCGGTCTGGGGCCTCATCCGCGTCGCCGCGCAGAACGACGTGATCGGCGGCAAGGAGATCAGGGCGGGCGACCGCATCGTGCTGTTTGGCTATTCCGCGCACCACAACCCGCGTTTCTGGGACGAACCGGAAGAATTCCGCCCCGAGCGCTGGATGGACAAGTCCGCCAAGCGTCAGGTGAAGTACTCCTACATCCCGTTTGGCGCGGGCAAGCGCTCGTGCATCGGCGGTGCAATGAGCCAGGTTGAGAACACGCTGGCACTAGCGCTGCTTCTGCGTCGCTTCCGACCCGAGTACGTCGGACCGAAGCCGGCCGGAATCAACGCCACCGTGACGCTAACGCCGAAGGGCGGGCTCATGTTCAAGATGCATGAGCTCAACTGAGCTTCGACCGTATTTCGGGAATGTAAAATCAAACGCCGGCGAGAGATCGCCGGCGTTTTTCGCGTCTCATGTCAATTTCATTCGCGAATCGCAGTCCGGAGGAAGCCACCGCGCGAACGGCATGACCCTTTTCGGTAGGGCCGCCTTGTCAGCCGACGATCTCATCGAGGCGGAAATTCAATGCGATTTCGCGTTCGGCAGAAGCGGGGCTGTCGGAGCCGTGGGTGGAGTTTTCACCTTTCGATACCGCAAACTGCTTGCGGATCGTACCCTCGGCGGCCTGAGCGGGATCTGTTGCGCCCATCACCTCGCGATACTTGGCGATGGAACCATCCCCTTCGAGCACCTGAAGTACGATCGGGCCAGAGGTCATGAAGTCGACGAGTTCACCATAGAACGGGCGTTCCTTGTGCTCCTCGTAGAACTTCTCGGCCTGGGCGCGGGTCCAGCGCACCCGCTTCTGCGCCACGATCCTGAGGCCCGACTTTTCGATGACCGCGTTGATCGCCCCAGTGAGGTTGCGACGCGTCGCGTCAGGCTTGATGATGGAGAACGTGCGCTCGATGGCCATTTCTTGATCTCTCGTTGTGCTGAAATTCATCGGTTGGGTCGGGGCGCCTTATAGCTGCGGCCTCATCTGCCTTCAAGCGGCGCACAACAGGTTACCGTTCCACGGCAGATGGCCCGCCGCGTAATTGCCCGGTTCTTGGGATCAACAGGACGGGCTGAACGCCTGTCCAATGGTGCACAAGCGACTGCGGCAGCGGCAATGCGTCTGAAAAGTCCGGGCCAGTTCCACCTGCCGCCAACAGCTGCTTAGCGTCGTGCGGATTGACGCTGGCCGACGTTCGGCCCAAAAAGTCGCTAATTAGAATTAACCGACCGCGCGAATCGCGTCCCCAGACGGGGTGCCACGAACCAGATGGCGCGGGACAGCAGAACAATCGCCAGGCGCACCCGGAACATGCGAGTGGGGATGGACGGGCCATAATGACCGGAAATTCGACGGAAAACCTCTGGTATATCGCTCGTGACGGCCAGCAGCACGGGCCGATCTCGGAAACCGAGATGCAATTGTTCGTGAAGAACGGCCACCTCAGGCCGACGGACCTGCTGTGGCGGCCAGGGTTCGCGGAATGGCAGCCGGCAACGACTGTTTTCCCAGACCAATTAGCGCTGGCGCCGGAAGCAGCACCCCGAACACCCGAGGCACCCATCGAGCCCGCCCCAGCCAAACAGGAGACCGGCGGCGCACAGGCGAAGGCGACAGGGGAGGCATCGCGGGGCGGCGAGGAAAAGCCTGCCGCGGCGGCGGCGGCAGCCAACGCCCGCTCGGCTATTGCGACCAGCCGGCCGGCAGATGCCCGCCCTGCCCAGCCTGTGCAAGCCGTTTCGCCCGCGCCTGCTCGTGAACAAGCCCCAAAAGCCCAAGGGTTGGCCCGCCCCGGCCCTGGCGAACAATCCGCGGTGGCTGGACCTCGACCTCGCGACCCCGGACCGGAGAATTCAAAGGCAGCAGCCCGCAGCGCGGCGCCATCAGGCGTTGGTCGGGCGCCGGCCGCCGTTCCCCAAGAACCGGTTGCGGCACGCTTCGAGGATGCACCAAAGGCCGCGGGACGCGGACGAAAGCTCGTATTGGCCACCGTGCTCCTGGCGATAATCGGCGGCAGCTTCGCCTATCTCATCTCCCATAAGGACAACATCGCGGCGATGATGGGGGTAGGAGAGCAGGGCGGCGACGTTCCCGTCGTCAAGGCTGAGCCTCCCTCGCAGATGAAGGCGCAGCAGGAAACAGCCGCGCTGCAGAGCCCGACGCAGCCGGAGCCGCCTGCGGCAACACGCGATCCCGAAGAAGCAGCACGTTCGGCCCCTACCGACAGCGCGCCAGCGGATCAAACCGCCGCCACTCAATCCACAATGACACCGACGGCAACGCCACCGAGCGACGATAACTCCTCGGCGGTCGACACCTATTACCAGCAAAGCAAACTGTGGCAGTACATGAAGCGCGCCTACCCGGATTGGTATGGCGAGCGCATCAGCGCAGCAGCCGCTCTCGGCAACGGCGCGATGCCACCGCGCGACGCGACCAAGAGCCTGGTGGAAGGGCTCGTTGCGCTGCGCAGACAACACGCTGACGAGGCCTTGCAGGCCGACACGGGGATGTTGAAAGCTATTGCTTCGGCGTTCCTGAGCAACCTTCAGTCGCTGGCCGAAAAGGGACCCGACACCTGCTATGGCTTCATTAGCCAGGGTGAGACCAGCCCCAAGAGCGTCGATCTGTTCCACAAGCCGCAAAGCGCGCCCGAGCTGGAGGCACAAGCGCTGACGATCTTCGAGGCAATCGCGGCCGGCAAAGCCGCGCCAACCCAGCATGAGCGACCGAAGAAGGGCGATTATGACGTGCTCGCCGCCGAGCTTGGCAAGCTTGGGTGGAGCCAGGCGGATCTGCAGCTGTTCGCCGACCCAAAGGCGCTTTCCAGTGCGCCGCATGCGCGCGTTTGCACAATGGTGCGCGACTGGTTCAAGGCGCACATCGCCATTTCAGACGCGGCGGTGCAGGAGCGCTTGCTCTTTGAGACACTTCGTCCGGTCGTATCGGGTTGAGCATCTCATCATGCTGCAGGCCACGATCAAGGTTCTCATCACTGCCATGCTGGTTGTCGCCATCTCCGAGGTGGCCAAACGCTCCAGCCTGATCGGGGCACTGATTGCTTCGCTGCCGCTGACGTCGCTCCTGGCGATCATCTGGCTATGGCACGACACCGGCGACAGCGAGCGTATCGCTTCGCTCACGCAGGGTATTTTCTGGCTTGTGCTGCCGTCGTTGGTCTTCTTCATCGCCCTTCCCGTAATGCTGCGCGCGGGGTGGGCATTCTGGCCGAGCCTCGCCGCCTCGGCAGGTTTGACGGCAGCCGCCTATTTCGTCATGGTCCGCATCCTCGCACGCTTTGGGATTGCCGCCTGAACTCAAGCGGCAGGACTAGTTCAATACAGCCGTAGTTGCCCGGACCTGCCACACCGACCATGCTGCACATCAACGATCTCGTCTTCCGCATCGAAGGCAAGCCGATCTTCGACGGTGCCACCGTGGCAATTCCGTCGGGGCACAAGGTCGGCCTTGTCGGCCGGAACGGCGCCGGCAAGACGACACTCCTGCGTCTCATCAACGGTGAATTGTCGCCGGATGCCGGCAGTATCGGCGTGCCGCGCCACCACCGCATCGGCTATGTCGCCCAGGAGGCGCCAGGCGGAGAGCTGAGCCTCATCGAGTGGGTGCTGTCGACCGATCAGGAGCGGACCCAGCTGCTCGCAGAAGCAGACACGGCCACCGATCCGCATCGCATCGCCGAGATCCAGCTGCGCCTGCAGGACATGCGCGCACATGCAGCACCGGCACGTGCTGCGCAGATCCTCGCTGGCCTCGGCTTTGATGAGACACAACAACAAAGGCCGTGCCACGCTTTTTCCGGCGGTTGGCGCATGCGCGTAGCGCTCGCCTCGGTGCTGTTCCTGGAGCCTGAGATCCTGCTTCTCGACGAACCGACCAACTATCTCGATCTGGAAGGCACATTGTGGCTGGAGAACTATCTCAAGAGTTATCCGCAAACAGTGCTGATCGTCAGCCACGACCGCGATCTGCTGAACACCGCTGTCTCATCGATCCTGCATTTGGAGCGGGGACGGCTGACGCTTTATTCGGGCGGCTATGACGACTTCGAGGAGGCGCGGCGCGAACGGCAACGCCTGGAGCTGAAACTCAAGAAGAAGCAGGACGACGAGCGCCGCCGCATCCAGGTCTTCATCGACCGGTTCAAGGCGAAGGCGACGAAAGCACGGCAGGCACAAAGCCGCGTGAAAGCGCTGGCGAAGATGAAACCTATCGCCGAGCAGGTGGATGAGCGCGTCGCACCTTTCCTGTTTGCGAACCCGGAAAAGACGATCGCGAGCCCCATCCTGCGGCTTGAAAATGCCGCTGCCGGATATGGCGAAGGCCCCCCGGTGCTAACGAATCTCGACCTGCGAATCGACAACGACGACCGCATCGCCTTGCTCGGCCAGAACGGCAACGGCAAATCGACCTTCGCCAAGCTCATCTCAGGCAAGCTCGCGCCCGCGCACGGACAAGTGCTGGGAGCCGCTAAGATCGAAGTCGGCTACTTCGCACAGCACCAGCTCGACGAACTCAATCCGGCCGCGACGCCCTTCGACTACATGGTTGAATTGATGCCTGACGCAACCGAAGCGCAACGGCGCACCAGGCTCGGCACGTTCGGCTTCGGCAACGACAAGGCCGATACCAAGTGCGCCAATCTCTCCGGTGGCGAGAAGGCGCGGCTACTGCTCGCAATCACCGCCTTCCACAAGCCGCATCTCCTGATCCTCGACGAGCCGACGAACCATCTCGACGTCGATAGCCGCGAAGCGCTTATCCACGCGCTTATGGACTACGAAGGCGCTGTCATCCTGATCAGCCACGACCGACATCTCGTCGCCGCAACGGCCGACAGGTTGTGGCTCGTCAAAGACGGGACCGTGAAGAGCTACGACGGCGACATCGACAGCTACCGCGCGGATCTGCTCGCCGAACGTGGCGGAAAAGGCCGTGGCGGTGATGCACGCGAAGCCGATACACAGAAAAAAACCCTGGCGCTCACGCGGGCGGACCAGCGGCGGGCTGCGGCAGAGCGACGTGCGGAGCTCGCGCCATTGAAAAAAGCCATGGACGCGGCAGAGAAATCCGTGGCGCGACTTTCAGTTCAGATTGCGAAGATCGATGCGCTTCTCGCGGATGCCCAACTCTATGCGCAACATCCCGATCGCGCACAGAAAGCAGCGATCGAACGCGGGCAACTCGTCAAGCAGCTCGAGGCCGCCGAAGAGGCGTGGCTCGCCGCTGGCGAAGCCTATGAAGAGGCAAGTGCGGTAAGCGAGACTTGAACTCGCCGTGCCAGCCGAACCACGCAAGGGCGATACAAGATCGAGCGCGCAATTTTATCGTCTTCTGTGGCCAGTAATCTCTATTTCCAAAAAGGCGCATAGGCGCACGCTCGGACTTGGCTATAAACCGATCCAGCGGAGGAGCGGTGCGTACGGTCTTGCGGGGATCGTCCGGCGGAAAGAGGGTCGCCGGCCAGACGGAACCGCTCCTCCCAAGCTTCCCGGACATGATTGCTGCATCAATCTACCGGCGCGCCGGTCCCATTCGGATCGCCCCCATCAGGGCCATACCAGCGGCGCGTCCGGCAGACCCAACACGGCTGCAAACGAAAGTGTTGCGCGCGAGCCCGCACATTGGCACTTTCGGCTCGCTGGCCACGCGGATGGCCAAGCCGACCATTTCATAATCGTGGATCAGGTGTGTTCGCCAGAACGGGCCGCCCACGCGCGCAACCCGGGATCATGTCATGAAGCTCTTGACCACACCGACGACACCCTTCGGCCGAAAGGTGCAGCTTGCCGCCGCCATAAAGGGCGTTAGCGAGCAGATCGAGATCGTCAAAGCGGACACCAATCCGCCGGGAAACGCGGAGCTGATGGTGGACAATCCCCTCGGAAAGGTCCCGGTTCTCATTCTTGACGACGGTACGAAGATCTTCGACAGCGCCGTTATCTGCGAATACATCGACACACTCGGCGGGCCGGACGCACCTCGCCTTATTCCCGAGAGCGGACCGGAACGCTGGAAGACTCTTACGCTTGCAGCGCTTGCCGATGGCATGGCCGAGGCAGCAATTCTCATCTACTATGAGCGGCTTTTCAGGCCGGCGGAGCAGCACAACGCGAATTGGGTTGCGCGCCAACAGGCAAAGGTCGATGCGGCCCTGGACTATTTCGAGAAAAATCCGCCCGCGTGGAACCGGAGCCCAGACTATGCGCACATCGCGCTTGCGGCAGCACTAGGACATCTGGATCTGCGGCATGAGAAGCGCTGGCGCATCGACCGGCCGCGGCTCGTCAACTGGATCGACCACTTCGAGAATGCGGTGCCGGCCTATGCGGCCACGCGACCGGTTGTTTAGAGCAAGTTTAGCTGAAGTGTGCAGCGGTTCAGCTAACATGCATGAAGCAAGGATGCTGGATCGCGTTGATGTTTCCATCAAACATGAACGCGATCTGGAAACGCTCGATCACGCGCGCTGACGCAGGCGCGCAAGCGAGCGAGCGAGGGCTGCCTGCCCCGACAGTGTCTCATTGGGCGGCGCGGTTCGGCTGTCGTCTCCCGGCTCGGGCATACGCTGGCTCAAGCGGGACGCGCCGGACGGCGGTGATGCCGTCTCAGTAGCCCTGCAGATATTGCGAGGCCGCCTTACAGCGTCCGTCACTTCGACGGTGACATCCTCGTGCCGATCGCTCAGCTCTGGCTCGTCCGTTTCGCCGTCGGCAGGCCGCGCCAAAGCTGCGCGATCGGGCGTTGCGGGGATTTGTTCGGATGCCGCATGACGCGGGGCGTCGATGGAATCCGATCCGGCTGCGGATGCCATTGCCTGTGCTACGTCGGAGTGGTGTGCCGAACTCTGGCGGGGCTGCTCAGATCCCGCGTGGGATTGTTCCTGCGGCCGCTCATCATTGGGAGATTCGGGCAACCAGGCCGGCTCTACCTTATGGTTGGGCGTTGCTCTGGCATCGTGCCCGCTGGTCCGGGACAACTCTGCCAATCGCTGTCTCGCTTCCAGGACGCGCAAGGTTTGCAGCCGCGAGAGTCGCAATGCTGCACGCAACTGGTTGTTGTCGGTACTGTGCGCTTCGACCATGCCATAAAGCGTATACAGCACCAGAGCACGACGCGCCGCGTCTGCGCTCAACTGATAGAAATCCTCAATCGTCTTCAGATTGAGGCCGTCCGCGTCAGGACTCATCATGTAAAGGCGCAGCACCCCGGCGAGCTTCATCGTTTCCTTGGAAGCCCACGGTGCCTTCATGGCGTCTTCGAACCAGACTTCGACGGCAAGTTGCAGTTCATCTCTGGTCAACTCACCCAGTGTCGCAAAACGGACGTGGCGCTGCTCAGACATGTGATGATTAAAACCGTGCTCAAATGCTTAAATATGAATGCAGATGGCGAGGCACAACATGAAGCGGCGCCTTTCGCCTTCATCACCATGGTAGCGCACAAGTGTGCCCGAAGCGTAAATCAGGCCCCGGAGCACAATAACGAAATCACGGTACCTCGCAGGAAGGCTTTCTGCTCTGACGTCAGATCTTCAGTCGGGCCAAATACCATCGGGCAAAAAGCGAGCGCCGGTCAGTGGCCCTGCATAGACGTAAACCCAGGCCGATGATGGGATCTCGCTACCATCTTCCGCCAGACGGACAACGTTCATAACCACCCGTCGATATTCGGCTGTTTCCTCGGTGCCGACGCTTATGCCCTCGTAATGATCGAGCCAGCGGAAAACCTTGTCGGGCTCGCTCAGCTCGCGTAATTCACCAAAGACTTGCCCACCGCTATTGTCGGCCGTCCCGGGCCGCGTCAGCACAAGCCCCGGATAGTCCCCCAAATCGAAAAGGTATCCTGGCGCGACGGCTCGCCCAGCGATCCGACTGGCCTTATCGAGACGTGCACGCGGGCCGCGACCCATGGCGCCACTGGCCGTTGACATCAATGTTCCATACACGAACAGCAATCGCGGGTTTGCCATGACCATGCGCCAGCTCGATAGCAGACTGTGTTCGATTCCAGACCTTGGGTTCCCAGGCATTGGCACCCAATCCTGGCGGTTCTCCAGCAGTCTTGAATTCACGAACGCTTTGCGAGCGTGTCCATCCCGACGCCGTCGCATGGCAGCTATTAGCCCGCGATCGAGGCATAAGCACTCTCAATCGGCGCCGATCACGCGATCTCACGCACCTCTCACATCAGCCTCGCCGAGCTTTGGTTCGCTCGTGATCCGCGAATGCAGCATCTTCTCTTCAAGGAACGAATTTATTCTGTTGGAGACATGATTCATGCGCAAGGCGCTTCGCTTCACCACTGCTGCAATGCTGGCCTCAACTCTCGTCATGGCACTGATCCTGGCTCTAACCTCACCTCCCGCAAAAGCCACAACTACGGGAGAGGCGAACGGGCCGGCAGTTCTAAAAAAATAACTCTGATCCGTTTGAACCGCCGGAACTAACCCCTGCAGAACGCGTTTTATGCGCAGGTTCGGTGCGCCTTCCCTCCCCCCGTCCCCCCCTCGCAGGCGCACCCAATAAGGCCGGGCTCCGCACCTCCCTCCCCAAGGTCCTGCGGAGCCCGGTCAATTTTGCGCGAGATTGTGAAAAGTTCGCGCGTTCACGCGCGAGAGAGAGTTCATCTGCGTCAAGTGGCTCAGTTCAGCCGACGGAACGATTTGCCGAACACGTTTTGAGCGAACTTACTTCCAGGTGTGACGGGCACAGAACCGTCCGCCTTTTCGAAATCCAGGAGATAGACATTGCTGGCGCCGTCGCGGAACGATGGCGCAAATCGCACCTTGATTTGCTCAGCTTCGGAGCCGCCGACCGTGTCGCCATCACTTACCACGGGGCCATTCGAGATGAGATAGCCGGCCAGGTTGTTGACGAACTGAAGTGCGTCCTGCGGTTCCATCGGTGCGGAATTGGCCTCGATCTCCATCAATCCGAAAGCATCCATGCCCAGCGTCGATACAACCGTCCCGCCCTGACCGTCTCCGGAAACCTGGATCATGACCCACAGGCGAACAGGGAGCACCTGTTCTGACTGAAACCGATGGAACTCCCCCGCGAACTGGTCGGCCGAAACGAGCACATTGCCCCACGTCACTGCGATAGCCGGAAGCTGATCGATGAACTCGCGCACCACGAGCGTATGCTTGACGTGCGCATCGAAGCGGCTCGACTGGTCCCATGACGACGAGACGATGAGGTGTGCCTGGTTGACCCCCATCACATCGGCGGCTTCAGGCCACCACCAGGCATGATCGACCCAGCCTTGCCAATGGTGTTGCGGCAGCGGCGCAGAGATGAGGCCGGTTATCAGCAGGCTTCCATCGCAGGGAACGACTTGAGCACCGCCGTCCTGCGGCAGGATCTCCCCGACATTCAGCAGATCGCCGAAGCGCTCCTTCAGACGCTCCATGTCAGGCATCTGCGGGTGCTCCAGGAATATCATGGTCATGATCTGCCGGGCTCGCTGTTTGTCTGCCTCCGCCATGTGGTGCGCCTCCCGCCTGCTGCGTGCCTGGGGTAGCATAAGACGTACGCGCCTCAACCGGCGCAGATTGCCTCATGCCACGTATATGGATATAGCGCAGCAGACGGGTAATGGCGAAGGCAGACAATATTGAGTTCTCCACATCAGCCCTCCAAGAGATAGACGAGCGCAAATGCAGTTGCCGCAATTGCCAGAGCGAATGGGATGAGCAGGATCTGGAGGTAGACCTCACCGTTGGGCAGCTTGCCGCTCGCCGTCTCAAGCCCGGCTTCGTCGTCCCCGGATGGCACGGGTTCGAAATCGGTCTCATGGCGCTGCGCGGTCTTGCGCGCCAGCATCGGAAGGGCCGACAACACCAGAACGATTATGGATACGAATGTCAGATCGAGATTGGTCCCGTCTGTGCGACCAAACCCGACCCATGCCGCGAATACCATCCAGGCGAACGCAAACCAGACCAGACGATAAATCCCGCGCGGAACCTCGGATCCGGGAACATCGTGCATCATGGCGAGCCTCGCTTTCACGCGCCCAGCCCAGCCGATTCATATGCACTTATATGAGCCTGCCGAAGCAGGCAACGCGTGTCTGCGCCGGATGCGCGCATCAGTCGCGCCGCGTGACTGGATCACGTGCATGTTTGACGGGAACATGAACGCGATCCAGTACTTTGTTTTGAGCATGTTTTTCACGCTGAACCGCTACACACTTCAGCTCAACATGCTCCAGCTCAATTTCCGCCTCAACAGCAGCCGCCGCCGGACGTGGCAGCAGGCACAGCCGCGACCTTGGCCGGCCTCTGCGCAGGTTCCTCTAGCGGCATCTGCGTACCGCATCCGGGGAAGATCCCGTAATGAGTCGAGAAATCACCGATCGCATCGAAGAAGCGCGCAAAGCGGCTTTCGGTGAGCATACGATAAGTGTTGCCGCAGACGGGGAACACCTTGCCCTTCTCGATACGGTGGTGCGTATCGAGCTCGAAAACATCCTCGTGCCCTGGAATACCACCCTTGTAGACGACTGCCTGGCCATAGTCCTCGCAGCGCGGCTCCAGGCCATCAATGTTGAAAAGCCGGTAGGTCGCTGAATAGAACCGTGCCGCGCCGCACTTTGCGGCTAGCTCGGGATCGTCGACCGTCATCGGGCGTGACGTAACGAGGCGCGCATCGCCGAAACCGGCGGAATGGGACACATCAAGGAAGTCACCCCAGTAGAGTGCACCGCCCAGGCACTCGCCGAGCAGCACCGGATCCTGCTTGACGGCATCGGGCAGGCGGCGGTCGGCGTAGACATCGGAGAAATACATCTCGCCGCCGGGCTTCAAGAGCGAGCGAGCCCCATGCAGCACGGCGGCCTTGTCGGGCGACAGGTTGATGACGCAGTTGGACACAATTACATCGAACGATGCCAACTCCAGCCCCAGCTTGTCCAACTCCTCGATGTAGCCATTGATGAAACTGACGTTCGAGCAGCAGTAGCCGAATTTGTTCTTGTGCCAATCGGTGTGGCGGCGCGCAACCTCGAGCTGTTCGGCGGTCATGTCGACACCGACGACGCGTCCCTTGGGGCCAACCATCTGGGCCAGCACATAGACATCCTGGCCAGCGCCGCAGCCCAGATCGAGCACATGCGCGCCTTCCAGGTGCTCGGGCGCGACGAAACCGCAGCCATAGTACTTGGCGCGCACCTCCTCGTGAACGTTGGCGAGCGCTGCGCGCAAGCCCGGCGGCAGCGCACCCGGCGTGCAGCAGGCACTGGTTTTGAGATCATCGCTCGTGGATAGCACCTTGCCGTAATATTCGCGGACGAGTTCCTTGGTCCTGGCGTGCTCGTTCATGTGGCGTTGCCCTCGGCACACGTTGGTTGGTTGCTGAACCTGACCTGCTCTAGCATGCTCAGCCGGCGATCCTGGAGAAGTCCGCAACGGTCAGCGTGGCGGCGCGAATCTCGTTCAAGAGCTTCAGGCGGTTTTCCCTCAGCTTCTTGTCGTCGGCGTTGACGGTCACCTTATCAAAGAACCGGTCGACGGGGCCGCGCAGCTCGGACAGCGCACGCATTGCTCCTTCGAAGTTCTCGACATTGATCGCGGCCTGCGTATCGAACTTCACCTTGGCGATTGCGGCGGCCAGATCGCGCTCGGCGGGCTCGGCCAGCAGAGGGCCTGCCACCTCGCCATGGTAGCGCGTCTTGTCCTTCTTCTCCTCGATGGCGAGGATGTTGGAGGCGCGCTTGACGCCGATGAGCAGGTTGGCGCCGTCGTCGGTCTTGAGGAATTGCTCAAGTGCCTCGACGCGCTTGACGATCAGCGCGAGGTCATCCTGTCCGGGGAGTGCGAACACGGCGTCGATCAGATCGTGGCGCTTGCCAGCATCACGTAAGTAGACCTTGAGGCGGTCAGCGAAGAAGGCAAGGAGGTCAAGCGTTGTCGATCTGATCTTCCTCCCGGACCAATCGACTAATGCCGCTGCGACGTCATGAGTTTTATGAGCCTTCTTTGCACGGTCGCCAAATTGCCTCTCGTGACGCGATGCCGCCATCTCCATTTTCCTTGTCAGCGACAGCCGCAAATCATTCTCGATGCAGATGCGGATGACGCCGAGCGCGGCGCGGCGCAACTGATAGGGATCGCCCGAGCCGGTCGGCTTTTCCTGAATAGCCCAGAAGCCGACCAGCGTGTCGAGCTTGTCGGCAAGCGCCACGGCAATCGCAACGCTGTCGCCCTCGTCCTCCTTCGGCACCGTGTCGGCGGGGCCCTTGGGCTTGTAGTGCAGCTCAATGGCGCGCGCGATTTCCGGCTTGGCGCCGGCCTTCTCTGCATAATAGCGGCCCATCAGGCCCTGCAGCTCGGGGAATTCCCCCACCATGCCGGAAACGAGATCGGCCTTGCAGAGCTGTGCAGCGCGGCGCGCATCGTCGGGGGCGGCATCGACAGCACCGGCAATCTCGTGCGCCAGCTCGGCGATGCGCTCCACGCGCTCTTTCTGCGTGCCCAGCTTCTCATGGAAGGTGATGCCTTCCAGTGCCAGCTCCATCTCGTCGAGCGGCTTCTTGAGGTCCTGCTCCCAGAAGAACTTGGCATCAGCCAAGCGCGCTGCGATCACCTTCTCGTTACCCGCGACGATCGCCGCACCGCCATCGGTAGGAATGAGATTGGACACCAGCAGGAACCTGTTCGCGAGCTTGCCGGTCTTGGGATCCTTCAGCGAGAAGCATTTCTGGTGCTGCTTCATCGAGGTCATCAGACACTCGGGCGGCACGTCGAGAAACGCCGCGTCAAACGCCCCCATGTAAACCGTTGGCCACTCGGTGAGACCGGCGTTTTCGGCAACCAGCGCCTCATCCTCGATCCATTCGAGTTTGGCCTTGGTCGCGATCTCGCGCGACTGCTCGACAATCGCCGCCTGACGCTCAGTGGCAGGCAGCAGCACCTTCGCGCTCATGAGCTTCTTGCCGTAGTCCTCGAAGCTCTTGGCGTGGATCGAGCCGTGCCCGTGAAAACGATGGCCGCGAGTTGCATCACCACTCTTGAGGCCCGCGACCTCGAACGCGACGATCTTGCCGTTCAACAGACACAGAATCGAATGGATCGGGCGCACCCACTGGAAGCTCGACGAGCCCCAGCGCATCGATTTTGGCCATGGAAACCTGCCCATCACATCGGGAACCGTCTCGGCAACAATCTCTGCCGCTGCGCGGCCGGGCTTCTCGATGCGCGCGACGTAATAGTCGCCTTTCTTCTCGTCCTTGACGATCCCGGCCTCATCGACCGACTTGAGCCCTGCCGCCTTCAGGAAGCCATCCACCGCCTTCTCCGGCGCGCCGACGCGCGGGCCTTTCCGCTCATCCGAAATTGCCGGCGACATCGCGGGCACATTGTGGATGGCGAGCGTCAGACGACGCGGCGTAGCGAAAGCCAATGCCTCGCCGGCCTCGAGACCGCGGGCCTTCAGCCCTTCGACGACGAGGCGTTTCAGGTCGTCGGCGGCACGGTCCTGCATACTGGCAGGGATTTCCTCAGATAAGATCTCGAGCAGGAGTTCGGGCATGACATTCGCAGTCGTCAGGTGAAGAAGTTGGGATCAATTGGTGGGCTGGACCACAGGCGGGGCAGCGGCAGGCTCACCAAATACGAGATGGGCGATATCGTCGGTGGCACCCGTTGTCATCAGGTAGCCGACGCCGACCAGGATCATTGCCAAGGCGAAGAGCAGAACGGGGCGCTGGCGGCGCAGTGCAATCCAGGCGATCAGCAACAGCGGAATTGCGAGAATGAGGGCGCCAGCGATTTTTGCAGGGATCATCAGCGGTCTCCCGAGCCTTCGTGGCCCCCCGGGGGCAGGGCCGGTCATCCAGTCACGCCCTTCTAGCGCAGGGGGGCTGCACCCGCCACGATTTGTTTGCCCAACAGGCGCCTCATTTGCAGGCGTGAGCCCCGACACGGCGGCTCAATTGAAGGCCTGGACCAGGACGGCCAGCAGGATCAGCGCGAAAAACATGCTCAAAACAAGGTGCTGGATCGCGTTCATATTTCCGTCCGACATGAACGCGATCTCGCCGCCCTCACCTACGTGCGGCCTGTTCGATACTGGCACAAGTCTCAACACAGATTCAGCGATGTCACTAAACTGTTTTTTCAGCGCCCTCTCGAATATTGGGCGTAATCGAAATTTCCGGATTTGAGCGATGTTCCAGAATGAAGGCTCCAACGACGTACAGCTTGCCGTCGAACTCCTGATGAACGACGGCAGGCGCGTGTTCGGCAAGGTGACCGTGCCTTACGGCTCACAGCTGATCAAGCAGCTGAACGGCTCCAACCGCTTCCTGGAATTCGAAGATGCGGATGGCACGCCGAAATTCGTCGCGAAGGACAGTGTGGTCGAACTCACCGAAACGAAAGCCAAGAAGCCGCCGAAGCTGGATCAGCCGAAGGCGGTGGAGAGCGATAATCCGTATGTCGTCCTGGGGATCCCGGCGGGCGCGAACCACGATGCGGTTCGTGCCGCATATGCACGTCTTGCCAAGCAATACCACCCCGATCAGTTCAATACGGTGCGGCTTCCGGCGGAAGTGGCCGACTACATGAACCGGATGTTCGAACGGATCAGCACCGCCTACCAGATGCTCGGACGCCGCGACGTACCCGCAGCGGCGGAGTGATGCGAGCCAAGCGCGATGACTGGCTGACAGAGAACTCACCAGACATATGAATTCAGGGCTTCAGCCGGTAGCCGGTTCGGAACATCCACCAGATGACCGCGAGACAAAGCGCCATGAAACTGAACGTCGCGCCGATGCTGATGCCGACCTGCACGTCGGAGATCTCATAGAAGCTCCATCGAAAGCCACTGATTAAATAGACGATCGGGTTGAGCAGCGTCAGCTTTTGCCACAACGGCGGCAGCATGCCGACTGAGTAGAACGTACCACCGAGGAACGTCAGCGGTGTAATGACGAGCAGTGGGATGACTTGCAGCTTCTCGAAGCCGTCGGCCCAAATGCCAATGATGAAGCCCAGGAGGCTGAACGTTACGGCGGTCAAAATGAGAAAGGCCAGCATCCAGACGGGATGGGCAATACGGATGGGCACGAATAGCCCGGCCGTCGCCAACACGATGAGGCCGAGGATTACAGACTTGGTGGCCGCCGCGCCGACATAACCGAGCACGATCTCCAACGCCGACACCGGCGCTGACAGGATCTCGTAGATCGTGCCCGTGAAGCGCGGAAAATAGATGCCAAACGACGCATTCGACGTGCTCTCGGTCAGAATCAGAAGCATGATCAGGCCGGGCACGATGAAAGCGCCATAGCTGATACCGTCGATCTGCGCGATGCGTGAGCCAATGGCGCTGCCAAAAACGACGAAATAAAGCGACGTCGAGAGCACGGGCGAGAGGATGCTCTGCAGCAGAGTTCGCCCCCAGCGGTGCATCTCGAACAGATATATGGCGCGAACGGCCGTCAGGTTCATCGTATCGTTCCCCCCATTCATCTCGCCTGCTGCACAAGATCGACGAAAATTTCCTCCAGCGAGCGCTGAGTTGTCTCCAGGTCATTGAACTGCACACCGACCTCGCGCAAGTCATTGAGCAATGCTGTAATGCCGGTTCGCTCGGACTGTGTGTCGTATGTGTATGTGAGCGCATGGCCATCGGTTGCGAGTTGCAGCGCGTGACGGCTGAGTGCCTCGGGAAGCATGGCGAGAGGCTGGGCCAGACGGAGAATGAGCTGCTTCTGTCCCAGCTTGCGCATGAGCTCTGTCTTACCCTCGACGAGCAGGATCTGGCCCTTGGCGATGATACCGATACGATCAGCCATCTGCTCGGCTTCCTCGATATAGTGTGTGGTGAGAATGATGGTGACACCCGTCTCGCGCATCGCCCGCACCACCTGCCACATGTCTCGGCGCAACTCGACGTCAACGCCCGCCGTCGGCTCATCGAGAAACAGAATTCGCGGTTCGTGTGCGAGCGCTTTGGCAATCAATACGCGGCGTTTCATACCCCCGGACAGGGTGAGAATTTTGTTGTCCTTCTTGTCCCACAGCGAGAGCGTGCGCAGCACCCGCTCGATATGGGCGGGATCGCGCCCTTTGCCGAACAGTCCGCGCGAAAAGCTGACAGTTGCCCAAACGGTCTCGAACATATCGGTCGAAAGTTCTTGCGGTACGAGACCGATCAGCGAGCGTACGGCTCGGTAGTCGCTGACGATATCGCGCCCCTCGACCGTGACCTTGCCGGCGGTCGGGCGGATAAGCCCGCACACCACATTGATCAACGTGGTTTTGCCCGCACCGTTCGGGCCGAGCAGGGCGAAAATCTCGCCCTGGCGGATATCGAGATCGACCGCCTTCAGCGCCTCAAAGCCCAAGTCGTAGGTCTTCGATAGTCCCGACACCGAGATAATTGTCGACATGGTCGCGTATCCGCTTCGACTGCACCCAAGCCCAAGTAGGCGATTTTTAGCGGAGGGTCCATCGGTGGCTTCGGCCCTGCGATTGGAGACTGACCGTCAGCAGCAAGCACGTATCGATTTTGTGGTTCTCGGCTCTGCTGGCAAACAATGGAACACAGATAGGAAGCGCGGCGTTATTTCGATGTCATCTTTGGTTGTGAGGATCTCGTGCGCAAGACTGACAATAATCAACAGGTTGTTACACCGACTGAAGCGCGGCAGGGCTCAAGAGAAGGCCTCATTCGCATCCTGCTGACCTCGCTGGCGCTTGCATTCGTGGCGGCAGTGTTCGTATACGCCTATTTCGCATTCATTCGGTGAGTTGACGACAAACCGCGCTCCTTCGTCATGCAGGAGAAGCAAGGCCGCTGCGCGCGCATCGACCACGATCTGTGGAAACGCCCGGCTTCGCGAATACCTCGACTATCCGCCCGGCTCGGTCTCGACGAGCAGGGCGAGCAAAATGAGCGACTGATGCCAGCCGATGAGACAGGCATCCGGCGGAATTGGGTCCGGGATATTGTGCTGCACGACGCTGAGTTCGGTTCCAGAAGGCACCTGGTCAAGTGTCACCTCAACCATCATATCGCCCGGCAGATTGGGATCATCGAACCTGTCGGTGTGGACGATGCGCTGGTGTGGCACGAGTTCGAGATACGTGGCGGAGAACGAGTGACTTTCACCGCTTGCCATATTGCGGAATGACATCCTGTAAGTGCCGCCGACCCGCGCATCGAATTGGTGCATTATGCCGGTAAAACCGTTCGGCGGAAGCCATTTGACCAAGGCCTCAGGCGAGGTGAAAGCGCGATAGACCCTTTCGGCCGGGGCTCGCAGAACGCGGTGAAGACGTATCGTGTTTGGCATGTCGATCTCCTGCTTCCCTGGCGGACGCGCCAATCGTTCAACCCCCGCCGGCACTGCCATAAGGTCTGGTTAAGATCTCCAGGAGATGGCCGCTGGGGTCATGGAAATAGACGCCACGGCCGCCTTCGTTATGATTGATCTCACCTGGTTTTGTTCGTGACGGGTCGGCCCAGTAGTCCAATCCGCGCGCTTTAATTCGGCCGAAGATTTCGTCAAACTCCGGCTCACTGACCAGGAACGCGTGGTGCTGAGGCGTGATCTCACCTTCGGCATTGGCGAAATCGACGTTCACGCCGTTCGCCGTCGTTACCACCTCGAAAATGTAAATGCGGCCGGGTTCGGGAAGGCCGAGGATCCCGGAGAGGAATCTTGCCGAGGCCTTGGCATCGCGCGACCAGACGATCGTGTGGTTGTATTCGACGACCATATTTCCCTCTTCGGGATGAAACGCATCAGCCATTTGCCCGTTCCGCAAAGGCTATCAGCTCGCGATTGAAGCGTTCGGGCTCTTCAATGAAGGGCGCATGCCCCACATCATCGAACCATGAGACTCGCGCCCCGTCGCAATGCTCAAGGATGTGCTCTGTCATCGCGGGTAGCACGACGATGTCCGAGCGGCCATGCGTGGCCAGGACGGGAACTTTGATCCCTTCCAGCACCGGCGTGAAGTCAAGCTCACGCTGGAGCAGGAAGCCGCGTACCTGCGGATGCACAACCATGTTGTGGGCCAGCATGACCTCGAAGTCGTCCCGATCAATTGGTTTGGCGACACATGCACGCAATAAACCGCGTATCGCAGCAATGTTCGTCGGCAGATCTGGATGGCACGCTCCAGGAGCGTTCTCAAGGAAGCCAGGGCCAATGAGCGGGCCGCTTGCCTTTTTGCCCAAGATAACCGCCGCAGCGACGAAGTTTATGCCTGCGATCTTGTCCTGCCCGTACTTGTGTACGTAATCCAAGACGACATAACCGCCATACGACCAGCCGACCAGGATCGGCTTGTCAAGCGCCACCTGATCAATGACGGCGGCAATGTCATCGGCCCATTTGTTGCCATCGATGTACTGGTCGGCCTGCAATGGCGCATCCGACATACCGTGGCCGCGCAGATCAAGGGCAACGACGCGGTACCCTCTCTGTCCCAGTTCGTCACACTGCTTCGACCAGCTGAGGTGACTTTGCGACCAGCCATGGATGAGCAGGATCGGAATGCCGGCAGGTCGGCCCCACTCGCGAGCATGCAGGTTGATCCCGTCCGCACCCTTCACAATATGGGTCTGCACGAGCATTACTCCTGGCTGTCATTCTTCCAGCAGGCACAAAATGTATTCTATCACGCAATGAGGCCAGTCTGTGCGACTTGAGGAAAAAGCAGCCTCGACACAGGTCGCCTATCGAGTCCGACCCGGGTTGAAGGCAGAATTCCAGCGCACGCAGCCCTCGCCGTAAAGATCGCGTTCATGTTTGACGGAATTACTGACGCGATCCGGTCATGTGTAGTGAGTATGTTTTTCACGCTGAAGTGCTGCACACTTCAGCTCAACAGGCTCTAACCGGCACCTCCGCCGGCCGTCGCAAGCCAAGCACCGCAGCAGGCCTTGGCGAGGTCGCGCACGCGCAGGATGTAGCTCTGTCGCTCCGTCACGGAGATAACGCCGCGCGCATCGAGCAGATTGAAGATGTGGGAGGCCTTGATGGCCTGATCGTAGGCGGGCAGGGCCAGCAGGTGCCTCGTCTGGCCAGGATTAGCACTCTCACCCTTCGATCCCGCATCGAGCAGCGCCTTGCACTCCTTCTCCGCGTCACGGAAATGATCGAGCAGCATACCAGTATCGGCGTGTTCGAAGTTGTAGCGGGAATACTCCTGTTCGGCCTGCAGGAACACATCACCGTAGGTGAGTTTCTTTTCGTCGGTGCGGCCGTTGAAGTTGAGGTCAAAGACACGATCGACACCCTGCACGTACATGGCAAGGCGTTCCAGACCGTAGGTGATTTCGCCGGCGACCGGTGCGCAGTCATAGCCGCCGACCTGCTGGAAGTAGGTGAACTGCGTCACCTCCATGCCGTTGCACCAGACTTCCCAGCCAAGCCCCCAGGCGCCGAGCGTCGGGCTTTCCCAGTCGTCCTCGACGAAGCGGATATCGTTTCTCGTGGTGTCGATGCCAATCGCTTCGAGGCTCTGCAGATAGAGATCCAGGATATCCGACGGCGACGGCTTCATGATCACCTGGAATTGATAGTAGTGCTGCAGGCGATTGGGGTTCTCGCCGTAGCGGCCGTCCTTGGGGCGACGTGAGGGCTGCACGTAGCACGCGTTCCACGCCTTCGGCCCCAGCGCGCGCAGCGTCGTTGCCGGGTGAAAGGTGCCCGCGCCCACCTCCATGTCATAGGGCTGGAGCACCACGCAGCCGTGCCGCCCCCAGAACTGCTGCAGCGTCAGAATTAGATCCTGAAAACTCGCACGCGGGTTGAGGGCGGATGGCGCAGGCGCTTTGGCGGCTGACTTTGTGGCAGGCATGTCGCTCATCTCTGGCCTGAAATTATCTTTTTGGCGGCGCAATATACGCAAAATCGCCACTCCGTCACTCGAGAAATGCATGTCGAGGGCGGCGGCCCCAGCGTGTATTAGCGGTTCGGGGCCGCTCTGCCCACCACGCCATGTGTCAGGAGCGAACATATGGAAACCCTGCTGGGCGTCGTTTTGTGGATCTTGTCGGCGATCTGGAGCCTGATCTGGCTTTTAATCGGCGGCTGGGTATCAACGGCACTGCAGATCATCGTCCTTGTGCTTGCCTATTACGCGTATCGATATGGCTGGCGGCGGGCACCGCTGGAGGCCTGGCGCGGCGTACGGGCGATAGGCCGATGGGGATGGAACGCGTTGCGCGGCGTCGAAACAATGGCCGGCGGCCCCGAACGCGAGCGGGTGCGCGAGGTGCAGGTTATTCGCGAAATCCGCGTCAAGGAGTTCGGCGACGTCAACCTGTCGAGCCTCATGAACGTGTCGATGCTAGCGGGTCTGATTCTGCTGGGCATCTCGATGTGAGCCTGCGTACCGCGACCGCATCGCTATGCGATTGACACATTTGCCGCGATCGCCACGTCATTCGTCTTTTTTGCACAGGCAAGGCGGGAACGGGTCGATCCTCATGGAGTTTGCTTAGCAGGGCTCGAACGATCAGGCTTTTGATCCCGTTCATGTTTGACGGAACCACTCACACGATCCAGTCATATGTAGTGAGCATGTTTTTCACGCTGAAGTACTGCACACTTCAGCTAAACATGCTTTTGTAGTGAGAATGTTTTTTCACGCTGAACCGCTGCACACTTCAGCTCAACATGCTTTAGGATCAAGATCCGGCTTACGCTATAGCCGCACTTCCCCCTTCATGCGTAACAGAAGGAGCCACCGATGAGCGTCAACAAAGTCATTGAATTGATGGCCGAGAGCGACAAAAGCTGGGAAGATGCCGCCGAGAAGGCGATCAAGGAAGCATCCCAGACTGTCAAGGGTATCAAATCGATCTGGATTCAGGATTTTTCCGCGACCGTCGATGCCAATGGCAAGCTGAAAACCTACCGCATCACAGCCAAGCTGACGTTCGAAGTCATCAATTAGTGCATTAGCCGATCAGGCTCTAAGTGCTGCCGGGCAGGCGTTGCAATAACCTTCGAAACCGGGGCGCTGGTGCAATCGCACCGGCGCCGCTCCGTGCCACGACCGGACGTGTGAAAGAAATTTACAGAACGGCAGTGTGGACGGGACGATTTCCGCCAACATTGCCCGATAATCCTTCCGATGGAATTCGATGTCCCGCGGCGGGCGACCGAAGCTCTGAATGCATCAGCATAAGGCCCTTCCGGGATCGCTGCGATGTGAGGCAGGAAATCGGCACCTTTTCAATCGCTGCTTTAAAGGTAGCTGCCGCGGCTCGTCCGTACTGCCGATTGTCCCCTCCGGTGGAGGAAAGCGCAACTGCGTGCCGCGGGCTCAAGGCGTTCGGCTTCTCGCAGAAGCGAGACGACGCGTGGCACTGGATAATCATATCCTACCGGCGCATAGGCGTGGTCAAATCAGACCGATTGGGATAGTCACACAAGGTGGATATGTGTCCTTGCGCGATTCTTGATACGCAGGGTCGTGCGCGGCTCCGGTGTTGCTGTCTCCAGGGAGACCGAACCGGCTACGGAAGATTCGGAGGGAGAGTTTGAAACAGGCCAACACTGCTGCGGGCGCGGATCCTATCAAGGGACGCGACTGGCTTGCCATTGTCGCACGCTACCGTGAACCAAGCGTGCGACGCTCCATCATCGAGATCGTGATTACCACAATCCCCTTTCTGATTTTGTGGGCAGTAGCGTGGGCCGCGCTTTCCATCAGCTACTGGCTGACACTTCTCATTGCGATTCCCGCAGCGGCGATGCTCGTCCGTCTCTTCCTCATTCAGCACGACTGCGGTCACTATGCATTCTTCAGGACCCGCCAGACCAACGATTGGATCGGCCGCGTGATCGGCGTTTTCACATTGACGCCCTATGACGTGTGGCGACGCAACCACGCAACACATCATGCCAACTCGGGCAACCTCGACGCGCGCGGCGTCGGCGATATCGAAACATGGACGGTGAAGGAATACTTGGCGAAGCCGTCCTGGCGGCGCTTCATGTACAGGGTTTATCGCAGTCCGCTCGTCATGTTCGGGCTCGGTCCCTCGTTCGTGTTCATGCTGCAGCAGCGCCTGCCGATCGGCCAGATGAAAGCTGGATGGCGTCCCTGGCTGAGCGCCATGACGACCAATCTTTCGATCGCCGTGCTGTTCGGTCTAATGATATGGCTGATCGGCATATGGCCATTCGTGATGGTACATTTAACAATCGTTGCCATTGCCGCAACCATCGGCGTCTATCTGTTCTACGTGCAGCACCAGTTCGAGGACACGTTCTGGGAAGAGACGGACCAGTGGTCTCATCAGGATGCCGCGCTTTATGGCAGCTCCTACCTCGATCTGCCCAAGGTGTTGTCCTGGGTGACCGCCAATATCGGCATCCATCACATCCATCACCTCTACAGCCGTGTCCCGTATTACCGGCTACCTGAACTCATCCGGGATTATCCCGAGTTGCGCGAGGTACGGCGCATCACGCTCGGCGGCAGTTTCGGCCTCATCAGGCTCAAGCTTTGGGATGCCGACCGCAAGAGGCTCATCTCGTTTCGCGAGCTGGCGTCGGCAGGGGTTCCGGCTGCGGCGTAAGATGGGCGAAGTCGCGCGATCGCACGATATTGCAGGCAGCTTGGCTGATGCGTGCAGCCACTCAGCGTGAAGAACATAAAAAACGGCCGGAGCAGATGTCCGGCCGTTCTCTTTTATCGCAACTGGCGAGTCATCGGATCTTGCCTGCAGCAGATCACGCTGCCTTGCCCGTTTTGCCAGCCGCCTTCTTTGCGCCGACACGCTCAAGCGATTTGATGGGGCCACGCGGCTTGCCGGATCGTTCGGCAATCTCGCGGTCCTGCTCCTCGATGATCGTGCGCGCAGGGGCGTCGCCATCGAGGCCACCGAGCACATCGCCGGGGACGCGGCGATTGGATGTCATCGTGCCGTCCTCATAGAGCACATTGAAGAGCACGAACTCCGACTTGGCAGTGGGTTTCTTGCGCGCCATGATCAATCCTCTCACTCTCATAGACCGACTTGCGGAGATGCCGCAGATCACACCGGGGCGGCGACAGGGCCATTGTCTTAGCGGTTAAGAGCGTCGCGGATAACGCCGCCACCGTCCTCAAACCGTCTCCAGGCGGCGGGCCTGTGCGCCGTTGCGACGGCGACGCGAACCACCGTCCTGCCGCGGCGGGCGACCGCCGGCTCCATTGGCGGCATCCGCCTTCCCGTACCTGTTGCCATTGCGGTGATGAGGCTTTCCCGACTGACCGTGACGATGCGGTGCACCACGATCCTTACGGCCGTCGATGGCAGCAAAGACGTGAGCGACCGCCGTACCGTCCGAATTGTCACCCCGTCCCTCGGACTGGCGGTTGCGGTGCGGTTTGCGGCCGTTCTGCCCGGCGCCACCGGTGCCGGCGCCTCTGGCTGTGCGCTCGTCACGCTGCGCACTGCGCTTGCCGCCGCGTGACCAGCCGTCCTGCTTCGATCGACGGTCCGCGCTGTGGTGCGCCTCATCTGTCCGCTTTCCGTTTGCCCAGGGGGCGCGATCACCCTCGTTGGAACGGTCGTCGCGACGACGCGCATTGCGGTGGCCGTCGTCGCGGCGATTTTCTTCGCGGCGAACGTCATCATGGTGGGCGTTATCATGGCGGGCGTTCTCAGCGCGACGCGGCTTGCGATTGCCACCTCCGGCCTTGTGCCCTTCCACCGCCCGCTTGCCCTGGCGGCCACCATGTACTGCATTATCCTTGCGCTCCCCGCGCTGCGGCCTCTCGCCCGCGCGAACATTCTGCGAAGGCCTTTCGCGCGCATCAACGGTAATGGATGCGTCGTTACGGCGGTCCTCGGCGGGAATCTGCTGGCGGGTCAGTCGCTCGATAGCGCGCAGCAGGTCGCGCTCGGCTACGTCACACAACGAGATGGCATTACCTGCCGCTCCCGCACGCGCGGTTCGCCCGATGCGGTGAACATAAGCCTCTGGCACCTCGGGCAGCTCGTAATTGACGACGTGCGAAACGCCGTCGATGTCGATGCCGCGGGCAGCGATATCGGTTGCAACAAGCACGCCCGTCTTTGCGCTGCGGAACGCATCAAGCGCCACCTCGCGCTGGCGCTGACTCTTGTTGCCATGGATTGCGACCGCCGGGATTCCCGCTGCGTCGAGATGACGAGCGACACGGTCAGCGCCGCGCTTGGTGCGGGTGAAAACGAGCGTGCGGCTCATCGCAGGATCAGCAAATAGGCCGGCGAGCAGTGAACGCTTTTTGGCGGCCTCGATGTGAATGACGCGCTGCGAGACGCGCTCTGCCGTCGTCGCCACCGGCGTCACCTGAACCTTGACGGGCTCGTGCAGCAGCTCAGCGGCAAGCGCTGCGATCTCGTGCGGCATGGTTGCGGAGAAGAACAGATTCTGGCGGCGCGCCCTGAGCTTGGAGACGATGCGGCGGATTGGCCGCACGAATCCGAGGTCGAGCATCTGGTCAGCCTCGTCCAGCACCAGCGCTTCGACACCTTCCAGCGTGACTGCACCGGTCTCCATGTGATCGATGAGGCGGCCCGGCGTGGCGACGAGCACATCGACGCCACGTGACAACGCGTTGATTTGCGGCTTGTGCGCGACGCCGCCGAAGACGACGGCGACGCTGGTGCCCAGATGGCGGCCATATGTGCGGAAGCTTTCACCGATCTGCGCGGCCAGCTCCCGGGTCGGCGAAAGGACCAGGATGCGTGCGCCGCGACGCGGCGCCGGGCGCTTGTCGGTGGCAATGCGGGTCAAAAGCGGCAGTGCGAATGCGGCCGTCTTGCCGGTGCCGGTCTGGGCGATGCCAAGCAAGTCGGCGCCCTTCAGCAGAACCGGAATAGCCTGGGCCTGGATCGGCGTCGGTGTCTCGTAGCCTTCCTCGGCGAGCGCCTTCAGCACCGGCTCTGCGAGGCCCAGTTCAGAGAATTTGGTCAATTGAGAAGTCTTTCATGTGGTGCCCGGATGCGCATGCCGGCGCATTGCACCGGCCCGCGGCGTAAGCGGGCTTGAGCTTGTGTGACGCCCTGCGTGTCCGGGGCAGTCCTATGGGTCGATCGGGATGCTCAACTGGAGGGTGCGGATTACCGTCGACCGTTCAACGGCCGGGACTTGGAGGCACCCTTCACGCGGCTGTAGCGCCGAAACCGCGTCTCGCGCGGTAGCCTTCATGTGTCATGTTGCGCCGCACAAGTCAATGGCCGACGGAACCAGCCGGGTTGGACTGCGCGCGTTGGCCACATGGCAAGAGCGGCTGAGAGACAGGCTGGCGGGCGTGGCGCGCAGAGCAACGGAGCAGCGGGAGCCAGGACGCTGAGATCCCGGCGTGCGATCAGGAGGATTTCGGCCGGTACTGGCCGCTCGCCGCGTCATATTCGAGCGTACCCAGGTCACGCGCAGCCGAGGAACGGGCAGCCTGGGCCTGACGTTCGGCCTCTTCCGCCATGCGGCGCGCCTCCGCGGCCATCCGGTCGAACTGCCGGGCGGCCCAGCGCGCACCCGCGATGGCACCCGCACCTGCAACCATCAGAATCAGAAATTGAGGCATCACACCACCTCGCTGACGTTTCGAGCCCTCACCGACCACCCTACAGTCCGTAGCGCGACCATAGCGCCCGCGTCTCGACAGCGGACACCAGATCCTCGGCCAAAGCAAGGCCTGGGCTTCCGGCAAAATCGCCGCCGGAGCCGTACATACCCTGTGCAATGGATGGCAGCCGCCGCAGACGCCCCAGCAGACCGCCGCGCGAGAGGGACACATTCTCGAGGCGCACCTTCTCTCCAAAGAGTTCGCGCATCTTGGAACGGATGTCGGCAATGCCGTCGATGAGACCATACTCAAGCGCCTTGGGCGCCGACCAGAAGGCACCGGAGAACAGTTCGGCGTCGGGACCGCGCAACTTGCCGGCGCGGCGGTCCTTGACGACGCCAATGAAGACATCGTGAACGTCGCGCTGGAGCGCTCTCAGTCGCTCGATATCGTCGGCGTTCTCGGGCTGGAACATGTCGAGCGCACCCTTATTCTCGCCCGCGGTATAGACGCGCCTGTCGATGCCGAGACGCGCTATCGCCCTGTCGAAACCGAAGCTTGCGGAAATGACACCGATAGAGCCGATGATCGATGAGGTATCGGCGTAGATTTCATCGCCGGCCACCGCCAGGTAATAGCCGCCCGATGCGGCGACATCCTCGCAGAAGACATAGACCTTCTTCTTCTGCTCGGCGGCATGCTGGCGGATCAGCTTGAAGATCAGGCTCGACTGCACCGGGGAGCCGCCGGGCGAGTTGAGGGCGATCGCTACTGCCGGTGTCTTGGAGGTGGTGAAGGCCTTGCGCAGCGCGCCGGCGACTGCCGAACTCGTCAGTCCCGGACGCAGGGGCGTCACCATGCCTATGGGGCCGGAAAAGCGCAGCACGGGCACGCGCGGCCCACGATTGAATAATCTCATGTCAGAACCGATCCTCTGCGAAATCTGTCGTCGGACGTGGCAGTTGGCCCGCCTTCACAACCACAAGCCGGCCCCATGCCGCAAGATCGCTGTTGCGGCGGACGTGAATGCGTTGCCCTCACCGTGCAACGGCCCGCCAGGCAGCAGCGTCAGCGGCGCGCGGGACCCCTTGACGCCCTTGATCAGGATGCGGCTCGCCGGCTCGCCAGATCGCGGATGGAGCGGCATGATGCGCAGGCCGCCATAACGCGGCACGAGTGCGGCGAGTAACGCAGGCAGCGCGCTGGCCTTGTGGATCACCACGATCTCGCCACCCGGCCGCGTTACACGCGCCATCGCCCGGGCCCAGCGCTCTAGATCGCCCTCGCCCATGGCGTGCGCACCGGCCTTCACCACATTTGCCGACATCGTGCCATGCGTATCGACATGGAATGGCGGGTTGGTCAGAACCAAATCGAAACTTTCGCGGCCGAGCCCCTTTGCCTCGAGATCGGCAGCGGACCCCATGACATCAGCGCAGACCACGCGGACCCGCTGATCAAGATCATTATCGCGCGCGTTGCGCTCAGCCAAGGCCGCCAGCTCCGGCGAGCGCTCGACCAGCGTCACGCAGACGTCGACAAGCTTGCACAGGCGATACGCAGCCAGAAGGCCGACTGTGCCGACCCCCGCCCCAGCGTCCAGGACATTGAGACGCGTGTGGCCTTCTTGCGGCTGCGCTGCAGCAGCGAGGAACACTGCATCGATCCCGGCGCGATAGCCATGCCTGGGTTGCGCAATCATCACCGCTCCATCCAGGAATGCGTCACGCGTTACCGCCGCAATTGCCCCGCCGGCGTCGCCGGAAACGCCAAATACCGCATCGGGCACCTGGCCGGACGGCGCCTTATTGGATTTGGCCTCCTTGCCTCCCGTCACCGTATCAGTCACGACTTTTCACCCATTGACCAAGGTCGGCCTCGCGCATCACCTGGCAGGCCCTGTCGTATGAACCGGAACTGACCAGCAGCCGCTGCGGCAGAATGCCTATCGAGCCCTCGAGGATGCTCATGTTGCTATCGGCTACGATTGCCTCTATCCCGGCGTCGCGCAGCAGGGACTGGGCAAAAGAGAGCAGCACGCGATCATTGGTTCTAATCAGCTCTCGCACCAATTCCGTCCAATCCCTGCAAGTTTCTGATGCGCGGACCCAAAACTGCATCTAAGGTGCCCGCATCTCGTGTATAGGAAAGCCTTCAATGCCAGTTTGCAAGCAAACGGGGAATTACCCTTGGGTCTCGTAGTTCCGCTCGAAGATGCCCGCGATCCCGCGGAAAGCCTGAAACCGCTCCTCAATCTCGTATCGGAGGACATGGAAGGCATCAACCGGATCATTCTCGACAAGGCGATTTCCGACGTCGACATGATCCCCGAGCTCGCGCATCACCTGATCATCTCGGGCGGCAAGCGTCTGCGCCCGATGATGACGATTGCCGCGGCCAAACTCGTCGGATACCCCGAGACTGCGCACATTCGCGTCGCTGCAGCGGTGGAATTCATGCATACGGCGACGCTGCTGCATGACGACGTCGTCGACGAGAGCGACGTGCGGCGCGGCAAGAAGGCTGCGCGCATGATCTGGGGCAACCAGGCGAGCGTGCTGGTCGGCGATTTCCTGCTCGGTCAGGCATTCCGCATGCTGGTCGAGGTCGGCTCGCTGCCGGTCCTGCGCATCCTCTCCAATGCTGCTGCCGTGATTGCGGAAGGCGAAGTGATGCAGCTTGCCGCCGCCAAGAATACGGCGACGACCGAAGACGCCTATCTCGCCATCATCGATGCGAAAACAGCGGCACTGTTCGCGGGGGCCGCTGAATCGGGGGCGGCGATCGCCAACCGGCCGACCGAGGAGCTCAGCGCACTCCGCTCCTACGGCAAGAACCTCGGCATCGCGTTCCAGCTCGTGGATGACGCGCTCGACTATTCGGGCGATGCACTGCGGCTCGGCAAATCGGTGGGCGACGACTTCCGCGAGGGCAAGATCACACTGCCGGTGATCCTGTCCTACCGCCGGGGCTCGACCGAGGAACGGGCCTTCTGGAACCGCACGATCGCGGAAGGCAAGATCGCGGACGGCGATCTGGAGCACGCCATTCACCTCATGAAGAAGCATAAGGCCATCGAGGCGACGCTCGAACGCGCGCGCACCTATGGCGGCATTGCACGTGATGCGCTCGGCGTGTTCCCCGCTTCGCCAGAGCGCGATGCGATGCGCGAGGTCATCACGTTCTGCGTGAGCCGCTCGCATTGACGGGCGCAACGTGCAACGTGAGCCCGAAGATGGTCCGGTGCGGGCGCGCGAGCCGTGCAGAACCTGCACACTTCAGCAAAACATGCTCTAGCCAAGCCGCGCGGCACTGACCCACCAGTCGGGATGGCGCGCAGCGATGACTTCGGCAGCTCGGGTCGATTGATGCGCGTCGTCGAAAACGCCGAAGCACGTCGGCCCCGCGCCGGACATGGCAGCAACTCTGCAATCGGGAACCGAGCGCAACTCCTTGAGCACGTCAGCAATGGCGGGCACCACGTCGCATGCCGCGTGCTCCAGATCATTCCCCCTATCGATGAGGGTGATGAGCATCTCGCGGGAAAGCCTGTCCGGCGCAAGCGGGCTGGCATGGCCCTCAGGAAGCGGCTGCGCGGCAAGCGCACGGAAAACGCGCGCTGTCTTGTCGGCTGGTACTGAAACGAGCGGATTGACGAGCACGGCGGCAAGGCGGGGAAGATCCACCAACGGCGTCAGATGCTCGCCGATGCCGGTCATGAATGCGGCGCGGTTGAGCAGGCAGACCGGAACGTCGGCCCCCAGACGTAGCGCGATAGCGTTCCAGTCAAACGCCGTTGCCAGCGCCGGATTGGCCAGACGGATGGCGCGGAGAAGCGCGCCTGCGTCCGCAGAGCCGCCTCCGATGCCAGCAGCGACGGGTAGGTTTTTTTCCAGATGTACGAGACCAAATCGGGGCAGAGGCACATGCGCTGTCACAGCGCCAGTCGCCTCGGCGACGAGATCAAGAAGCGTTTCGAGCAGATTGACGCCGCCGATGCTGCCGGCGAACGGTCCAGTCACGGTGATGCCGCGTGGGCGCGCACAATCGAGCGTCAGGCGGTCGGAAGGTCCATCGGCAAAGGCAACGAGGCTTGCAAGCGCATGGTAGCCATCGGGCCGCTTGCCGAGAATCCGCAGCGTCAGATTGACCTTGGGTCGTGCAATCTCGACAAACTGGCTCACGCGGGAAATGGGCTCATGTCCACGTTTTTGGCGGCATACGACGGTGGTGCGCCGGAGACGGAGTGCTACTGAACCGACTTCGGCGTGTTGTCCACATGCTTGGAACGGCGACGCTGATCGCGCGTGGATGCCTGGGAACGGCGTAGCTGGGCTTCGGTTGCGGTGTTGAGTCCTTCGGCAAGTTTCTTCTTGATCTTCGGGATCTCATCCTGCTCGGGGTTAAGCGAAAGCGCCTGATCCCACTGGAAGCGTGCTTCGCGCTCACGGCCCACACGCCAGAGTGCATCGCCCAGATGATCGTTCAGCACGGGATCGTCGGGCCGCAGCTCAACGGCGCGCTCCAGCTGACCGACGGCATCCTTGTAGCGGCCGAGCCTGTAATAGGCCCATCCCAGACTGTCGACGATATAGCCGTCATCCGGTTTCAGCGAGACGGCCTTCTTGATGAGCTTCAGGCCCTCGCGCAGATTGCGGCCCTGATCAATCCAGGAATAACCAAGGTAGTTGAGGACAAGGGGCTGATCGGGCGAAAGCTGCATTGCCTTCTTGAGATCGGCTTCCGCTTTCGACCACTGCTTGGTGCGCTCATAGCAGGTGCCGCGCGCATAATGGAACGTCCAGTGCCTCTTTTCAGGCTTGTCGACGATCTTCAGCGCCTTCGAGTAATAGACAATCGCCTCGTCGTAACGCTTGCGGGCGCGCATGATGTTGCCCAGGGCATCGAACGGGGCGAGGTCATCAGGCGAGCGCGCTGCAACCTGTTCGAGCAGCACCTTCGCTTCATCCGCCTTGTCCAGAAGGTTAAGGTTCAGCGCCTTGCGGATGTCGATCGCATCCTGAAGAGGAGTGCCCTTTGGAATGCGGTCATAGGTGGTGATCGCGTCCTGATAGTTGCGGGTCGTCTCATAGGCCTGTGCGAGGGCGGCGAGAGCCAGCGGCTGATGCGGCGACAGGTAGAGCGACATCTGCAGGTAGATAATACCGATGCTGACGCCGCCGTCCGTGGTGAGCGCCTCGCCCAAACCGTAAAGCACTTCGGACATGCCCTCGGTCGGATCGTCGATCAACAGCCCTACAGGTTTGGCTCCCTCGATTTCCTGAGCCAGTTCGCTGGATAGAGGATGGGGATCGGTGGTGGAACGCCGGTCGTACTCGCGCAGAATGGACTGTGCCAGCTTGCGGTCGCCGGCGTGGGCGGCATGGCGTGCATAGGCCATCACCGTGCGCAACGTGCGACTGTCCTGCTTGAAGACCCGCTGATAGGAGATGCGCGCGTCGCCCTGGCGGCCCGCCAGATCGGCAATCAGGGCGCGATGATAGCGCAGATAGAATTGCGCCCACTCGGCCTGCTTGGGCTTGTCGAGCAGATCGAGCGCAGCGGAAACCTTCTTCTGCGCCATATTGATCCAGGCGCGCAGCAGCGCGGCCGTCAGCTCTCCAATGGGCCCGCTACCGGCGGCCTTGAGATTCTTGTCGGCGGCTTCGAAATCACCCTTCTTGTAGGCTTCGATCGCCAGAAACATACGCGCCAGCCGGTGCTGAGGCTGTAGCTCCAGCAGCTTTTCAGCAAGGAGCGACGCGCGATCGTAGACGCCAGAGGAAAGCTCCATGAGGAACGCCTGTTCGAGCAGCACCTCGTTGTCGGGATCATGCGCGAGAGCGGAGGCATAAAAGGCTGCCGCGCTGCCAATATCATGCTGGCTCTTGGCGAAGCGACCGGAGAGGTAGCCGCCTACCAATGACTTGCTCATCTCGATGGCCTGGCGGTCGCTGGCCTCCGCGGAGGCCGGCTTGCTTATCGCGGCAATGAACACCGCCACCGCAAACACAATTGCGCCAATCGAAACCAGCGGGAGTGCTTTGCATGGCCGAAGTGCTGTGCGCAGCGTCATGTGGTGGCTTCCTCTCCATCACTAGAGCAGGTCAGGTTTTGATTGAATCACGTCCGGCTGCTGTGGCCTGCTCTATATTCTGGTTTGAGAGCCCAATCACGGCTTCGACGGGAGCACGACTGCTTCCCTCTCAGCCGATCTGGCTCTCGCAGCCGCCACCGGCCACCACGAGTGATTCCACTTGCGTCATCTTTTACCAAGAAACCGCGTTGCTTGGCGACCGGCGAATCGTGTCCGACGACCCATGCACATGATTTCGGAGCGGGCGTCCCGTATCTTCATACCCTTCGAGCAAAAAAGCGACCAAGGTGCGGCGATCACATGCCTTTTTCTGGCAATAGATCGGTGTCAGAAAAATGGTGGCCATTGTGGCCGCCGTGCCCTGCGCTGGCGATTTGTCCGATGCACACCGGCGGCGCGGCGGCCGCTCGTGGCGTATTTCATACCGCCTCACATGCCAGCGTAATTCGGGCCGCCGCCACCCTCTGGACAGACCCAGGTTATGTTCTGGCTCGGGTCCTTGATGTCGCACGTTTTGCAGTGGACGCAGTTTTGGGCGTTGATCTGGAAGCGACGGCCTTTTTCGTCCTCGACGATCTCATAGACAGCCGCCGGACAATATCGTTGTGCGGGCTCGGCCCAGGTTGGCCAATTGATCAAAAGCGGCACGTTCGGATCGGCGAGCTTCAGGTGAACGGGCTGATCCTCCTCGTGGTTGGTCGCGGAGAACGATACGTTGGTCAGCCGGTCGAAGGTCAGGATGCCATCGGGCTTGGGATATTCGATTTTCCGGGCGCGGCGTGCAGTGCGCAACGTCTCGTGATCGGGCTTGCCGTGCGAGAGCGTATAGCCCAGGCCGACGCCGCGAATGATCGTATTGAGCCACATATCGATACCGCCGAGAGCAATGCCGACGAAGGTGCCGAACTTCGACCAAAGCGGTTTCACATTGCGCACGCGCTTCAGGTCGCGCGCGATATCGCCGATGCGCACCAGATTTTCATAGTCTCTCAACCGGTCGTGCTGGCGTCCGGCCTTGATGGCGGGATACGCCGCATCGGCGGCGGCAATTCCCGACAGGATGGCGTTGTGGCTGCCCTTGATGCGCGGCACGTTCATGAAGCCTGCGGAACAGCCCAGCAGTGCGCCGCCAGGGAATACGAGGTCGGGGATCGACTGCCAGCCGCCCTCGCTGATCGCGCGTGCGCCATAGCCGATGCGCTTGCCGCCTTCGAGCATCGGGCGGATCGCCGGGTGCGTCTTGAAACGCTGAAACTCCTCGTAGGGCGACAAATAGGGATTTTCGTAGTTGAGATGCACGACGAAGCCCACGGCGACGAGGTTCTCCCCGTAATGATAGAGGAACGAGCCGCCGCCGGTACGGTTGTTGAGCGGCCAGCCGAAAGTGTGCTGCACGAGGCCCGACCGATGCTTTTCGGCGGGAACCTCCCAAAGCTCCTTCAGGCCGATGCCGTATTTCTGGATGCGCCCTTTGGAAAGATCGAAGCGGGTGATGAGCTGCTTTGACAATGAGCCACGCACACCTTCGGCGAAGAACGTGTACTTGCCGCGCAATTCCATGCCACGGGCGAAATTATCTCCCGGCGTCCCATCCCGCGTAATACCCATGTCGCCCGTGGCGATGCCGACGACCGCGCCGGAGTCGTCGTAAAGGACCTCGGTTGCGGCAAAGCCGGGATAAATTTCGACGCCCAGCTCGGTCGCCTGCTCGCCGAGCCACTGGCACAACGCGCCAAGTGAAACGATGTAGTTGCCGTGATTGCTCATCAGGGGCGGATTGACGAAGTTCGGCAGGCGGATCTCGCCTGCCGGCCCGAGAAAAAGGAAGCGATCCTCACGCACGGGCGTGTTCACAGGCGCACCCTTTTCCTTCCAATCCGGGATCAGGCGATTGAGGCCGATGGGATCGATCACCGCGCCGGAAAGTATGTGGGCGCCGACTTCCGAGCCTTTCTCAACAACGACGACGGATAGTTCATCGCCATTGTTGTTTGCGTGCTGCTTGAAGCGAATTGCCGCCGCGAGGCCTGCAGGTCCGGCTCCGACGACGACGATGTCATAGTCCATGGACTCGCGGGGAGGCAGGGTGTCGGCGCTCGATGCCATCGTCGGGAGAATCCTTCTTGTTGCGGGGGCCTTGTGTCGCGAAAGTCAGCTTGCGCCACGTCCGATCATGCTCATGCTTCAGGGAAACACCTACACGATCCTGTCCTTTGTTTTGATCATGTTTTTCACGCTGAGCCGCGGTACGGTTCAGTTCAACATGCTTAGCCCAGCCGAGCGACAAAACCCAAGGGGCAAGCCCTTGCTTTCCTGCAAAAGTGCGGCCATTGCGCCAGCCCAACGAGGCTTATGGCGGTGCCGCTGGTGTCGTTGTGCCGCGTTCGTTAGGTTGACGGTATGACACAAACGCCCGACCAACCTGATGCGGGGCCCCAAGACCTCGTCGCCCTGCTCGCTTGGTATCAGGCGGCCGGGGTGGATAGTGCTGTCAGTGATACGCCGGTTGCGTGGCTCGGCGAACCCGGCCGCGTGCCGGGAGGTGATTTTGCATGGCCGGAGCAGGCAACCGGCCCCGTTCGGCCAAGCAGCACAACCCACCAAGGGCCTGATCGCTCGAACGCGAACTTGCGCACCGATGGGTCAACGCAAAAGGGCGCGCCGCAGAGCACCTGGACGCCATCACAATTTCCGGCTCGTGCTCCCCCCGCTTCGGCCGGCGGCGCCAGCCAGCCATCCGGCCGCACTGCGGAGACCGTGCGCACACCACCTGCGCGGTTCGCCAGCGGCGCGCCTGAGGCGGCTGAGACCGCAGCACGGGCGCTTGCCGCACAGGCCGCAGATATAGCCGCGCTCGAGGCCGCACTGAAGACGTTCGATGGCTGCGCGCTCAAGGCGACCGCCAAATCGACCTGCGTTTATCGCGGCGCGGCCAGCGCTACGGTGATGATCATCGGCGAGGCTCCGGGACGGGATGAGGATCTCGAAGGGCGGCCGTTCGTCGGACGAGCGGGGCAATTGCTCGACCGAATGCTGGCGGCGATCGACCTTGACGAGAGCGCCGTCCATATCACCAACGTCGTCTATTGGCGCCCGCCCGGAAACCGCACGCCAACACCGCAGGAGACGCAGATCTGCCGACCATTCCTCGAGCGACAGGCGGAACTCGTCAAACCGCAGCTCATCCTGCTCCTGGGCGGCGCCGCGGCGAAGTCGATTCTGGACACCGCCGACGGTATCATGCGCCTGCGCGGCAAATGGCGGGATGTGACCCTGGGACAGGTGACTGCGCGCGCCCTGGCGACGCTCCACCCAGCCTATCTATTGCGGACACCGGCCGCAAAACGGATGGTATGGCGCGATCTTCTTGCCCTGAAAGCGGCGTTGTCCAAAAAAACGGATCCATAAATTTCTCATTACATATCATTGGATTGGCATTTGTTTCCGCATATTCAGGACGCCCTGCGGAGTAATTCGATCGAATTGCAGTCTTTACCTTAAGGGCAAACCAATCGGCGCACGTTTATATTGAACCTGAACTTCAGCGCCGGTGCCTTTCAGGCCGGCTATTGCCGGAGGTTTGGTCTTGAAGCTCAATTACGTCTATTTACGACCATCGTATCTTGTCTCCTTTCGAGAGGTCGGCCCGTACGAGCAGGCGGCGGCCGGGGCGTGGCGCAAGATGTTCGACTGGCTCGACTGCCATGGCTTGCGCGGCAGGGTCGAACGCGGCTTCGGCATGGCGCATGACGATCCGCGCGTGACGCCGCTGGAAAAATGCCGCTACGAGGCCTGTATCGACATGCCCGAGCTGCTGCCCGCCTCGGCATGGGAAGGCCTGCTGCCACAAAGGCTGCCGGGGGGCGCCTATGCACGCTATCGCCATGTCGGAGATCACCGCGCGATCAGCGGCGTCCTTCGTCAGATCCGCAAGTCATGGTGCGAAACAACTGGTGTCAAGCTGGCCAGGGGCCGTCCTCTGGTGGAGATCTATCTCGACGATCCGAAGTTCTGCACGCTGGAGAAGCTGCGCACCGATCTTTGCCTGCCGGTTGCGTTCGCCGACGGACCGGCCTGACGTCATCGTTGGCGTCCCGGCGCGGCTTCGCACCGATGCGCATCAATGCGTTTTTTCGTCGCCCTTTACGGCCTGGCACTTTGCCGTCACAGTCCGCGCAACGCGCAGCAGTAGATGGGATGTCCCATGGCCAAGATCGATGAGAGCCGCCCCTTCCTTGCCGTCCGCATCGCCATCCTGACGATGTCCGACACACGTGCGCTCGCCGAGGACAAATCCGGCAACCTGCTGGCAGAGATGATCGGCGAGGCCGGTCACACAGTGGCGGACCGTGCGCTCGTCAAGGACGACGTGGACGCGATCCGTGCCCGCGTCAAAGGATGGATCGAGGATCCGCAGATCGACGTGGTGATCACCACGGGCGGCACAGGCTTCACCGGTCGCGATGTCACTCCGGAAGCGGTGAAACCGCTGTTCGAGAAGGAGATCGACGGTTTTTCAGCGATTTTCCACATGCTGTCCTATCAGAAGATCGAGACGTCGACGATCCAGTCGCGCGCATGCGGCGGCGTCGCCCACGGAACCTACATCTTCTGCCTTCCAGGCTCGCCGGGCGCCTGCAAGGATGCGTGGCATGGCATCCTGAAATACCAATTCGACAACCGGCACCGTCCCTGCAATTTCGTCGAGATCATGCCACGGCTGGAGGAGCACCGGCGTGGCCGCGGTTAGCGCATGTTGAGCTGAAGTGTGCAGCGGTTCAGCGCGAAAAACATGCTCAAAACAAGGATGCTGGATCGCGTTCAGATTCACGGCTTCGACGGAAGCAGCCGCGCTTCCATCTCAGCCGATCAGGCTCTCATCGGCGCGCCAGGTCAAAGGTCGACGCGGGCGCGCAACATGATGCCGATCTCACGCATCGCCTGCGCCTGATCGAAGGTTGCCAGAGCCACCTGACCACCCAGCGCCAGTGCCAATCCGGCGACAACTTCGGCGAAGCCGATGACCACGCCGCCAGGCAGCCCGATGATGACACCGGCAAGGCTTGGCGGGATACCGGCAAAGCCGAGCACGAAGAGCGCAAGTCCGCCTGCGGTAACGATCCAGCCCAACCACGTGACCACGTGCGCGAGCAGTCGGGCGCCCCGGTATTGCTTTTCGAAGTGAAGGCCTTCGTCGAATTCCGCAATTTCGCGAGCACGTCGTGCGACGACCTCCGGGAGACGAAGTGCGTCCTCGCCATCACCGTCATGGGCGCGATCATCGGCGCGCACGGACTGAGCGGATTGCGGACCACCATGAACATCGCTCTGTGCGGGGTGTGGCCGTGTCGCCAGCGGCTGGCCTGACAGCTCACCCAGCCTGATGCGCGCGCCCATGCCACGCTCCGTATGTTGCGCCTGAGGCATGTGCGTTTGAGGTGCGTGGGCCTGCACCTGAGGGCGATGGGGCGCCGCGTGAGGCGACTGTTCGGCGTGAGGATGATGCGGGCGCGTGGTGGCAGACTGCGGATAGCCGCCTGCATAACCGAAGGGTTCGGACGGAGATCGATAGCCTTCAGCTCCTGTATCCGCAGCGGCATGCGTCTGTGACGAAGGGCTGTGCTGTTGCGGCTGCTGGCGCGGTGCATAGCCCAGCCGCGCAAGACCTGCGCGCGCAGCCTCACCCTCGGGCGTGTCGGCAAACGCCTCGGCGAGGTAGTGATAGTATTGAGCTGCGCGCTCGCGCGCTCCGGCCATTTCGGCGCGGTGGCCGGCCTCGAGATATTGAGCGGGCGTATAGGTCGGCGGCTGTGACGACATCAGGCTCGGTCGATTTGGCAAGTTAGGTGTTTATATTAGCACCATTTCGAGTAATTGTCCGTCCGCCATACATCCAGACGGATGAGGCATTGGTGTTGATGGTGCTCTTCTCCAACGGATCGTGCACCACCGGCAACATGGACACCCGACAATAAAGAGGCAACAAAAACGCCCGGGCTGTGGCTCCAGGCGTTTTGCGTGTCTCAACACTTATTTCAGACTGATTGGCCGCCCGCCGTGCCGGCGTTGCCACTTCAAGCAGCCTCGGCTTCCTCCTCGGCTTCAGCTTCCGCGGCTTCCGCCTCGGCGGCCGCACGACGACCCTTGGCGCTCTTGGAGAGCACGTCGGTGATGCGCTGAACCGCACCGCGCTCATCGAGCTTTTCGACAGCGGCGAGTTCACGCGCCATGCGGTCAAGCGCGTCCTCGTAGAGCTGGCGCTCGGAGTAGGACTGCTCAGGCTGGGCTTCGGAGCGATAGAGATCGCGGACGACCTCGGCGATCGAGATCAGGCTGCCGGAGTTGATCTTGGCAACGTACTCCTGCGCGCGGCGGCTCCACATGGTGCGCTTGACGCGGGCGCGGCCTTTCAACGTATCCATCGCCTTCTTGACCGTGTCACCCTCTGCGAGCTTACGCATGCCGACGCTTTCCAGCTTCCCGGTAGGGACGCGCAGCGTCAGCTTCTCCTTCTCGAAGGTGATCACGAACAGCTCAAGCGAGTGGCCTGCAATCTCCTGCTCCTCGATGCCGACAATACGGCCAACGCCGTGCGCGGGATAAACCACGTACTCGTTGAGCTTGAAGCCGTGGCGCTGACCCTTCTCCTTCTTCTCCTGTGGCTTGGCAGCAGCCGACGCAGGCGCCGAGATCCTCTCAACGGCAGGCGCGGCAACCGCTGCGGCAACCGCACGCTGCGCTGCAGGTTTGCCCTTGGGAGCGGCCTTAGCGGCTGCAGCGACAGCCGGCTTGGCAGCGGCCGGCGTCTTGGCGGCGGCTGGCTTTGCTGCCGCGGCCTTCGCCGGTACGGCAGGCTTCTTGGCAGCCGTCGGCGCAGCGCCAGTCTTGACTGCAGCCGGCGTCTTGGCGGCAGCCTTGGCAGGGGTAGGAGCCTTCGCTGCCGGCTTCTTGGTGGCGGCCTTGGCAGGCGCTTTCGACGCGGTCTTAATGGCTGCCGCGGCGGGCTTTGCCGCTTTGGCCACTTTGGTCGTTTTGGCCGGAGCCTTCTTGGCAGCGCTCGCAACAGCGGCCTTGGGCTTGCGAACCTTCGACTGTGTCTTATTCTTCTGGGCCATCAGCGTCGTCTCACTCTTTAAACTCGAACCTGGATGCCGGCCCACCCGGCAGCTCAGGGAACTCGCGCCCGGTTACCCGGCCGCGAAAAAACCAAGGCGGACAGCAAGTGACCCACCCTGGTGTCTTGAGAGCATCGCAGGCGCACAGTTGCACGCTACGCTCGGCAGCCTTTCCGCTCGCAATGCCATGGCTAAACTGCTCAGGTCATCTCATCCCGCCAGACAGACGGAAGGCCATTGACGGCGGCAAGCGATACTGGTTGTATGGGCTTGCGGTTGTTATTAAGCAACGCGTGTTCCCGATCTGTGTCAGCTAGGCCACAATCGGTAAGACTGTAACACAATCTTCACGCAAAATGAAGTGCTGTCGCGCTGCAGCGCGTTCAAGCACTTAATTTCCGGTCGCAACTTTTCGTGTTTTTCGCAGCGCAGCAGCCGCGAGCCATGCGGCGCGCACCTGAATCACATTGGGAAATCCGGCATGGCCGCCGCAATCGCGAACGGGGAGCGAAAATTTTGACGCACCCCTGCTGCGCGCTCAGGCCCTAAAAATCGGGCATCGCAGCCCGATCGGGTTGAGAACCGCCGTCGCAGACCTGCCAATTTGCCAACCCGACGGAGAAATCATCGCAGCCCCCCCGCCTCGCGACGTTTGCTGAACAAGAGCTTGATTGCTGACTTGTTTCGGCATCAATCGCCGGTACCCGGCTTGTCCGAGAAATACTTCTCGAACTTGTCCGCGACGTCCTTGAACTCCTCGGCTTCAGGAAGCGCGTCCTTCTTGGCGGTGATATTGGGCCACTTGTCCGCAAACTCACGGTTGACCTCAAGCCACTTCTCGAGACCCGGCTCGGTATCCGGCTTGATCGCCTCGACCGGGCACTCGGGCTCGCACACACCGCAATCGATGCACTCGTCGGGGTGGATGACGAGCATGTTCTCGCCCTCGTAGAAGCAATCGACGGGGCAGACCTCAACGCAGTCCGTGTACTTGCACTTAATGCACTTGTCGTTGACGATGTAAGTCATTGGCTCATTTTCCGTTTGAGTTCGGCGTGACGCCTATATAACGGGCTCAGCCGCGCTGCCAAGTCCTGCGCCACAGTCTCTTCGCCACACCCCAATAACCGGCAGCGGTCCGCACCTGCGGCCGTCCGGGCCCGATGTCGCAAACGCCTCAGCGGCGGCCGCGGAAGTGATCGATCAGACGGCGATCGCGCTTGGTCGGCCGGCCGGCGCGGGTGTCACGCCCCGCCTGGGGGACGGCGCGCGGCGCAGCTGCTGCTCCAGAGCCATCTGTACGGTAGGTGTCAGGATTGGGCGAGGCTGCGAGCGGTGTCAATTCCTCAAATAGTCCCTGCGCCTCGCTGGCAGGGCCGCGGCGAACGCCGGACGCGACCACCTTCAAGACGCGTACCTTTCGGCCCACCGAAACGGTGACGACATCGCCGGCTTTCAGCGCGTGGGCGGGCTTGTCGATCTTCTGGCGATTGACGCGCACTTTTCCCGACGTGACAAGCCCAGCGGCCAATGTGCGCGACTTCACCACGCGTGCGAACCAGAGCCACTTGTCGAGACGCTGGCCAGCGGCAAGCGCACGCCCTTGGTGCTCTTCGTCGTCGTCCGGCATCAGGGAGTATTCTCTTTCGACTGCTTCGCCATCGCCTCCTTGAGCGCACCCAGCGCTGCAAACGGCGAGTCGGGATCGACACCACCCTTCTTCTGCTGACGCGGACCGGAGGAGATCACCTGTGGCCCGCGTGGCTCGTCGCGACGCTTGCCCTGGCGGCGGTCGCGCCCGCCATGATCGCGTTTTTGATGGCTACCCTGCTCGCGACGCTCGTGGCCAGCCGACTGGCGGTCCCTGTCCCGGCCACGATCGCCGCGGTCGCGACGTCGGCCACCGCGCTCGGCATCATCGCCTTCAGAGCGCGGCACACTCTCGGCGCGCGGCTGGGCGGCGGCGTGCTGCTCATGCCCGACACGTGCTTGCGCACCCGGCTGACCGCCACCTTGTCCACGGCGCCCGCGACGGCGGTCGCGCGGCTGATTGCGGTCCGCGCGATGCCTGCGCGGCCGCCAGATCTCGATGACCTGGGGCTCGGCTGAGGCTTTTTCCGAGGGGACTTGCGCCGCAGGAGCGACATCCGAGACAACATCTGCGGTCAAAGCTTCTACCGCTGTTGTTTCCTCAGACACTGACTCCGCCTGTTCGCCTGCCATCTCTTGTGCTGCCGGTTCCGTGCCGGTGGTGGCATCTGCTCCTGGCTCTGCTGGTGCCGGTGCCGGAGTTTCTGCTTTCTCTTGCGGCGCAGGCGAGACTGTCTTTCGCTCGGCCCAGAAACCCAGTGACTTGAGCACTGCACCCAGTTCGTCGGGAGAGCAGCCCAAGATGGACATCATGTCGGGCAGGATCGTGAAGCCGCCGTCGCCGGTCGCGCCTGCCGGTACGCAGTCTCCAGGCGTATGCGGCCGCCATGCGAGCAGCGGACGTATCAGGTCGGCGAGCCGTTCGAGAATGTCGATACGCACGACTCGCGGTCCGCACAAATGGAAGCCGCAAGCGCGATAGAACGCTTCAGGTGTGGCCGGGGCTGCGGCGGACGAGGTGAGGCCGGCACGTGGCGGCTCAGGCATCGCGTCGAGGGCCAGTCCATGCTCCCCGGCATGCTTCAACGACCACAGCGTCAGGATCAGCTCGGCGGCCGCGGGCTTCAGCAGGATCGGCACGAAAATGTTGAAGGCGCCAAAGCGCACGCCGTAGCGGCGCAGACTGGCACGGGCAGGCTGATCCAGCGTTCGAATCTCTTCTGCCGCCGCCTCGCGTTTGAGAGCACCGAAACCCTCGACGAGGCGGAAAGCAATGCCACGGGCAAGGCCCGTCAGATCCTCGGCCTTGGCGAGGTCGACGAGCGGCTTCAACTTGTCGGCCACCAGCTCGACGATCCACTGATCGAGGCGCGCCTGGACTTTCTCACGATCGGGAACCGAAAGGTGCTCATCAACAATCAGGGACACCGTAGGCTTCAGCGGATCATCCGATGGCTCGAGGCAGGCGATCTCCTCGTCGCGCCAAAATACGGCCCCCGTGAGTGTCAGCTTGAACGCATCGGCCTTGGCAGCGCTGACGCGGCGCGCACGCATGGCGAGCTCGCGCGAAAGAACTTGGGCCGCAGCATGACGTGATGCCTTGCCATGGACATCCTCAGAGGTCGTGTCGGGCCAGAAACGGAATCCCTTCAAGCGGCCGACGAAGTGGCTTTCTACCTCAATTGCTCCATCGTCACTTATGGTCGCGGTCAGTTCGTCCTTGTCGCGCATGCCCTTCATCAGCGCACTCGTGCGACGGTCAACGAAGCGCTGCGTCAGGCACTCGTGCAGCGCATCGGACAACTGATCCTCGATCTCGCGTGTTCGGCCTTGCCAGTGGACAGGATCCTTCAGCCAATCGGCGCGATTGGACACGAATGTCCATGTGCGAATATGGGCGATCCGGTTGGCCAGCGTGTCGATATCGCCGTCGGTACGGTCGGAGAAGGCGACATGCTTGGCGAACCAGTCCTCAGGAATGCGGCCCTCGGGCCCCATGAGGAATTTGTAAAGCGTCGCAATCAGCTCGGCATGCGCGTTGATCGAGATCTTGCGATAATCGGGAATCTGGCAGACGTCCCACAGGCGTTCTACGGCGAATCTGCCGTGCGCCTTGTCCATCGCCTCGGAGTCGCGGCTGACGATCTCCAATGCTTCCAGATCATCGGCGGTGCGGGCGCGCACGAGCCGCTGCTCGCCCGGTACGGCGCGCAAGCTTTCCTGAAGTGCCGACACGCTCGCATAATCGAGGTTGCGGTTGCGCCATTGAAGCACCTTCACACTGTCGAAGGTGTGGTTCTCCAGCCGCTCGATAAGGTCTGCATCGAGCGACGGCACGCCACCGGTGACACCGAACGTGCCGTCGTTCATATGGCGGCCGGCGCGGCCGGCGATCTGGCCCAGCTCGCCCGGCGTCAGGTTGCGGTGGTGCTGGCCATCGAATTTACGAACGGAGGCGAACGCGACGTGGTCGACGTCGAGATTCAATCCCATGCCGACGGCGTCAGTGGCGACCAGGAAATCGACGTCGCCAGACTGGTAGAGTGCGACCTGTGCGTTGCGCGTGCGCGGCGAGAGTGCGCCCAGTACCACGGCCGCACCGCCGCGCTGCCGGCGGATCAGTTCAGCAATTGCGTACACGTCGTTGGCCGAGAAAGCGACGACGGCTGACCGGGTCGGCAGACGCGTGATCTTTTTCTCGCCCGCGTAGGTTAGCTTGGACAGGCGCGGACGGGAGATGAAATTGGCGCCAGGAATGAGATCAGCGATCGCCTCACGCATGGTCTGCGCGCCGAGAAGCAATGTCTCCTCGCGGCCGCGGGCATTGAGCATGCGGTCGGTGAAGACATGTCCGCGCTCGGGGTCCGCGGCGAGCTGGATCTCGTCGATCGCGAGAAAATCGACGTCGATGTCACGCGGCATCGCCTCGACCGTCGCCACCCAATAGCGCGCGCGCTCGGGCCGGATCTTTTCCTCGCCCGTGATCAGCGCAACCCTGTCGGCGCCGACCCGGGCCGCAATCTTGTCATACACCTCACGCGCCAGTAGGCGCAGCGGCAGGCCGATCATGCCGCTCTGATGGCCGAGCATGCGCTCGATGGCGAGGTGGGTCTTGCCGGTATTGGTCGGGCCGAGCACCGCCGTGACATGACGGATGCGCGCCTCGAATTCACTGCCCATACGTGAAGGCTCCTGGTCTCTTTGACCCTTGGCATTGCATTGGGCTCGACCGAGATCAAGGCTTTCGTGGGGCGAAGGCCGGCTTGGACCGTCCACTAAGGGGAATAGTGCGGTGTCTTTGATACAGCTCAGAGCGGCACGCAAAGGGAACCGGCCATTATCGGGACCACGCGCTTGGCGCAAATCCGAATGATCCAGGCTATGGGGTGATAAACGGAACCAGGATGAACCACCCACGCACGGACCAGGCCGACACGCACGCGTTCGCCGGTGCCTCAGACTCACCGGCGGCTGCGCGCACAACCCGCGATTGTCCTGCCCCATTCCGATTGCAGGTGCCTTACACCCGACGCAGGACTGTCAAGCAGCCGGAATCGGGTGTGAAGCGGTCGCATCACAACGTCCGGGGGTCGGTTCGCGTAGGCGATCTGTTCGCGGTCGGATGTGACGATGTCGATCTTTTGAAGTTTCAGGACCGCTGAGCCCACGAGCGTGGGAATCTTGATCTCATGCGGCACGTAGAGGCCCGCGTTCGGCATTGGAAGCATCGAGATCTCGATCTTCAGGGTTTGGGCGAGATTCTCGGTCTCGCTGCCACGCTGGTAGCCAGATATCGGCCGGTAGCGCATTTCACACACGTGGACGATGCCCTGCTGGCCTGAAAGCTGGCGCGTGCCGGACGGCGCTGTAACCAGGTCGAAACGCTGCAATCCATCATAAATGGGCAGTCGCTGGCTGCACGGATCATCTCCGGACGGACGCGTCATCGCCATCACCGCTGTCAGCGGGTCGAGCACGCCTTTAAGCTGGGAGCGTTCAACCGGGACCGTTTCGGGCGTTATCGGCAGCGGTGGGTTTGCAGTGGAGCTTGTCACGGCGCTATTTCGGAAGGACATGCGGACCGAGCCCGATTTGGCGCTGGAGGTGTAGTCGAACGCGTAACCGGTGGGCGATACGCTCGCGCCGGACATCTGACCTACTGTGCGGGTCAGGCCCTGCCATTTGACGAAACCCAGGAGAGCGGAAATCTCTGCGTCGCCGCTCAGCGTGTAGCTCTTGGCGCTCACCTGCGCCTCGAAGGCGAAACGCCCAATATCGAAGCCGTTGAAGGAGATCGTATAGACGGCCGAGACGTGGCTCGGCCAGTCGGCGTCGCCAGCGGCGCTGGCATGCCGGGAGCCGGAAAGGCCGGAAAGGGCGAGCAAACCAGCTGCTGCCAGCCCGAGCCGCGCCGGGCGCGACTTCAACGCAGAAAACATCACACTCACTTCCCCTGAGATACGCGTCCCCAACGGGGTGGAACTTTCGTGGGGTTTACGCCAAATGTTTGTCCCTTGACGCTATCGGCACATGGTTAAGGAAGCGTATCGGCACGTCGCAGGTCGAACCGGTAACACTAAATTCGCGGCGGCATTTCGTCCGAAAGCTGTTGACCAAACCTGGGCTGCTCCCGCGCTTCAAACCTTCGTCGGAGGCATTCGAGGGAGGTGGAGGTCCAGGCGACAGCCTGCGGCGGTGACTTGACGCATGGGGCCTGAAGCCCTTATAGAGGCGGCGACCTGCCTGCTGGAACGATCCGGTGGGCAATTCCGCTTTCTTCAGAAGACGGACCGGATTTTCGCGCCCACGGCTCCAGGCTGCTGCGGCTGCGCCGAAGGAGTGTTGACGATGACCCGCAAATGCGAGCTGACCGGCAAGCTGCCGCTCTCTGGGAACAACCGCAGCCACGCCGAGAACAAGACGCGGCGCAAGTTCCGCCCCAACCTGTGCAACGTGACGCTGATTTCCGATGCACTCGGCCGCAGCTTCAGCCTGCGCATCTCGGCCCACGCTTTGAAGACGGTCGAGCACCGCGGCGGCCTCGATGCGTTCCTGGCAAAGGCGCGCGACGAAGAGCTTTCGGACCGCTGCCTGAAGATCAAGCGCGACATCTCCAAGTCGAAGAAGGCCGAGCCGGCCGCCGCCTGATCCGATCAGGCCGCACACGTTTCCCGAAAAGCGCCGTTCCCGGGTCGGGAGCGGCGCTTTTGCGTGGATGGATCTCACCCGCGCATTCCACACCTCGCATTCCGCACCTCGCGTTGGGGTTGTGGACCGGGACGTCCAGCGAGCGAAACGGACGGAATGCAATTCCGCCGCAGTTGCAGCATCGAATTTGCGGCCGCATCGGCTGCAAATGGATATGGCCCACGACCTCAATTATAAAAAGCGGCCGGGACGGGTACAGCACGGCCGACATCCAGCACCGCTTCGAGGGAAATCTTTCGCATGCGATCTCTCACTCAGAGCCTTGGCGACTACCGCCAAGCCGCCGGCCGAGGGCTGTCGCCGATCCGGACGAACCTCACTTCAGTGACGGCAACTATCATGGCACTGATATCGGTGCTGATGCTGCATTCGAGCGATGCCGTGGCCGTCGAGAAAGCCGAGGCTGCGTCCGGCCCTCCGCTGTCCGTTACAATCTTCGTCTCGTCGCGCAACGACCAGTGTTACGACGACGGGCGCGTCGCGGCGATCAAGCGCCTCGCCGTGGCCGAACAGGAGCGCATCAATGCGTCGGGAGGTGTACACGGGCGGCCACTCGACATCAAATTCCTCGACGATGCGCGCGACGAAAAGAAATCCATCGCCAACATGCGTTCCGCGCTCGGGGACCCAACCCAACTGGCGATGATCGGCCTGTTCGGCTCGAGCCGCGGCAAAGCCGTGTTCGACGCAGCCGGCCCGCAGATCGGCGCGAGCCAAGTTCCGTTCCTTGCCGACCTATCGGTCAGCGATCTCTTCAACGGCTACACCAATGTCTACGCGACGCGCCCTTCCCAGGACGAGGTGCGTGCTCCGGTGATGGTGGAGTTCACACGCACCATCGGATACTTGCGGCCAGCGTTCCTGGGACGTGCGGGAAGCGTCTTCTCCGACGCGCTCGGCGATGCGATCGGGAAACTGCACGGTGCAGACGGTCTGTCCGGTGACGTGCGGATCGAGAACGACGGCGAGAAGGTAACGGCACAGGCGATCAACAGGGCAATCGAGGCGCTGAAAGCCAAGTCACCCGACATCCTTTATGTGGCGATCGGCACGAGCGCCATGCCTGAGCTGATGAAGGCGCTGCAATCGGCTGGGATGACGCCGGCGATCTTCATGACGGGCCGTATCAAAGCGCTGCCAGAGGATGTGACGCAAACCTATCCCAACGCCATCTACCAGCTGGCCTGGGACGACCTGCCGGAGGTCTACAACAACCGCATCCGCAAGAAGATTGCCACGGCAGATGCGCAGCAATGGGTGTTCGAAGGCACAAAGGTGAGCAGCGCTCCCGGCTGGGCGAAGGGCGAATGCAAAGAGCGCAACACGGATCTGCCACCCGATCCGCTATCGAGCGAGAACCTGCGCGCGGTCGGATTTGGCGCACAATACGCAGACATGGTAGAACTTGTCGCGACGGCGGCCCGGCAAGCGCCACGAGGCGCGGACATCAAGGAAATGCGCGCGCAGATCGTGAAGCGGCTCGCGACCGATTACGCGACCGGCAACGGCGCCTTCAAGGGCAGCTTCGAGAACTGGTCGTTCGATTCCTCGACGAGAACGGCGACGCGCATGCCGTTCGTCGTCATCCTGCCGCAAGGGCTGGGGCGGACGCAGCTGGCGCCGGTGCAGTTCGTGCGCGCACGTGACGGAAGTCTGCGCCAAACGCAGACCCTTTATCTCGACATCGACATGATCAAGGCGCACCGCATCAACGAGAATGAACAGTCGTTCTTTGCCGAGTTCTACCTGTCCATGCGTGCTGACAACGGCGGCTCCCTCGACCGCATCGAGTTCGCCAATGCCTACATCGATCCCGTCTCGTCGCGTCGCCAGCTCACCATCGAGACAATCCATGGCGGCGGCGAATCGAACGCCTATCCCGAGACGATGAAGATCTACAAGGTCTCGGGCCGGTTCCTGTTCTCGCCGGAGCTGGGGAACTATCCGCTCGACACGCAACTCTTCAGCATCGAACTGCAACCAAAAAGCGGTGATGCGCCGTTCATCATCCAGCCACCGCCACTCGAGTTGCGGGACCTTAACATGATCACCGACGGCTGGGACCCGGTGGCGCAATATGTCGGAACGGATGAGGATTTCGTTCCCGTGGTCGACGCTTTTACCCACAGGCCGAGCGCCGTCCCGTTCTACAAGGCGAGCTTTTCCTGGCTGATGAAGCGGCAGACCACAGATTATATTCTGCGCGTGGTGGTGCCGCTCGGCTTCATCCTGATCGTCGCCTATCTTTCGATCTTCATCCCAAGGTCGAACTTCGAGGCGATCGTTACTATCCAGGTGACGGCGCTGCTGTCTGCGGTGGCTCTCTATCTGGCGTTACCTGCGCTCGAAAGCGATTCAGCTACACTTTCGGACCGCATGTTCGTGTTTGTCTACATGATGGTCGCAGTGATGATCGCCATCTCCATCCTGCGCGTGAACCAGCACGTTGCATCGCGCAAATGGTTGATCTGGTCGCTCGACACCATCCACGTGGTCGTGCTGCCGATCCTGGTGGCCATGGCGGCGCTCACGGTTTACAGCATGAGTGCCGCAGTACCATGAGCGGGCGAAAACCACCGCGCGGCTTTGACGCAAGCATATGCTGGCTCAGCGCAGGCGGTCGGCCATCACTGCGATGGTGCGGGCATAGACGTCGGCCCGGTTCCAGTCCTTGATGACGGAATAGTTGTGTGTGCCAGGTCCCCAAGGTGCCCCGCGCTGCCAGCCATGCCCCTTCATGAAGCTCGCCGTCGACGCGAGGATGTCGGGCACGGAGTGGACGAGATCGCGGCGGCCGTTGCCGTCAAAATCGACGGCGTACTTGTCATACGAGCCGGGAAGAAATTGCACCTGACCGATCTCGCCGGCCCAACCGCCGCGCAATTCGCCCGGGCTCATGTCGCCTTTCTGCACGATGCGGAGCGCGGCCATCAGATGGCCGGTGAAGAACTCGGAGCGGCGACAGTCGTAGGCCAGCGTGGCGATGGAACGGATTATGGAGTATTTGCCTGCGCCGTCGGCGCCGAAGTTGGTTTCGAGACCCCAGATCGACACGAGAATTTCGGGCGGCACGCCGTAGCGTTTCTCGATGCTGTTCAGTAGCGAAGCGTGCGTCCTCAACTTGCCGCGCGCCTTGTTCAACAAATACGAACCGACGCGCCGGTTATAGAACTGGTCGAACGACAGCTTGAAGGATTTCTGCGAGCGATCGCGGCGGATAACGGCGTGATCGTAGGTAACGCCGGACAACGCGCTGCTCGTCGTCGATGGCGAGATGCCCTGCGCATGCGCACGGACCTTGAAGTCATCGAGCCATGATGAAAACCCTGCGCCGCTGTTGCCGCAGGGTGCGGCTTGGGACGGCGCGGGTGAAGCTGCCGAAAACAGCAGCGCTGCAAGGACGAGCGGCAGCGCCGCGCGGGCCTTTCCAGTCAAGCTGGATTTCTTCGCCAAGGATTGCATGTTGCCTCTTGCCTGTTCCCGGTTCTGAGCCATCCCGCCACAACAGTTTGGCAGCAGAACGGACGGGATGCAAAAATCAACCTGATTCGGAGCTATTTAATCGCACACAAACTAGGTGAATTTGGATGCAACGCTTGCGGCTTCAACTCCTCAGACTGGCAATTGGCATGGCACTCAGGAAACCGTGCTCCGACAGAATTCCTCGCTCGGGCGAAGCCGGTCAAGCGGTAGATTGCATGTTTGTCAAGCTCAGGAGTGAAGATGGTACGACTGATATCGCTGTTGATAGAATGAACCACGAAGGTATTTCGGGGAAGGCTTGGAATGGCACTCAGTATCATGAGCCAATTGTCTTGACCAATAGTGAGCTCAGCAATCTGAATCTTATGGTCGAGCGTTATTACGGCTTGTTTGGTTTCACGTACGATACGCCAACTGAAGTTCTAATTTCAGAGTACTTGCTGAGACCGCAAAGAATCCTTATTCGCGATAGATTGGCCCAGTGGCTTTTCAATCGCAAAACTCCAACGCGAACATCGAGAATCGACGCACTCAAAATGTTGATAGATGTTCGATCTGACACTGGACGACAGGGCTTTGGTAACCCACCCGGTCTCTCAGAGATTGGTTTATTAGAACGCGCCTATGGAGGGAGGATTTTTCGACGTCATGACTACTTTAAGTTTTATAATGAGTTTCGACTGATACTGGAGTCACTCGTGGCCAGCGGGGACGCCGACTTACGTGAGGGCAGTTACTCGGCCAAAGGTAAAGCGCTGCATACGATTGCGGAATATGAAGAACAAAATCGACGTCATGGCGAACAAGTTCGGCAGACATGGGTAATGATCTTCCTGACAGCAATTGTAGCCGCGGCAACTGCGCTTCAAGCTTACACGGCGACCCTCAAACCCGGCTCGGGCTACGAAGCACCGGCCTCGCAGACCGAAGTTCATCCTCAACTTAATTCGCGCCTTCCAGCAGGCGGCGGGCGATGACCTGAGCCTGGATCTCGGCGGCACCCTCGAAGATGTTCAGGATGCGTGCATCGCACAGGACACGAGAAACCGGATACTCCAGCGCAAAACCATTGCCGCCGTGGATCTGCAGCGCGTTGTCGGCGCAGGCCCAGGCGACACGGGCGCCCAAGAGCTTGGCCATGCCGGCTTCCAGGTCGCAGCGGCGACCCTCGTCCTTCTCGCGGGCGGCGAAATAGGTGAGCTGGCGGGCGATCATCACCTCGACCGCCATCATGACGACCTTGTTGGCGACGCGCGGGAAGGAATAGATCGGCTTGCCAAACTGATTGCGCTCCAGTGCATAGCGCAGCGCCAGATCCATGGCGCACTGGGCGACGCCGACGGCGCGCGCCGCCGTCTGAATCCGCGCGGCTTCGAAGGTGTTCATCAACTGCTTGAAACCCTGGCCTTCTTCGCCGCCCAAAAGGTTCTCGGCCGGCACGGTGAAACCGTCGAAGGAGATGTCGTACTCCTTCATGCCGCGGTAGCCCAGCACCTCGATCTCGCCGCCTGTCATCCCGTCTGCGGGGAAGGGATTGGCGTCATCGCCGCGCGGCTTTTCAGCGAGCAGCATGGACAGGCCCTTGTAGCCCTTCTCGTTGGGATTGGTGCGCACCAGCAGCGTCATCAGGTCGGCGCGCACAGGGTGCGTGATCCAGGTCTTCTGGCCGGTCACCTTGTATTGGTCGCCATCCTTCACCGCACGCGTCTTCAGCGAGGCGAGGTCGGAGCCGGTGTTGGGCTCGGTGAAAACGGCGGTGGGCAGGATCTCTCCGCTCGCAATCTTGGGCAGATACTTCTGCTTTTGCGCCTCGGTGCCGTTGTTGAGAATCAGCTCGCCGGCGATTTCGGAACGAGTGCCGAGCGAGCCGACGCCGATGTAACCGCGTGACAGCTCTTCCGACACGATGCACATGGATTCCTTGCCCAGCGCCATGCCGCCGTATTCCTCCGGTAGCGTCAGGCCGAAAACGCCGAGCTCGGCAACCTGCTGGACGATCTCCATCGGAATGTAGACGTTCTTCAAGTGCCACTCGTGCGCGTGGGGCACGACCTCGGCCTCGGAGAACTTGCGCATCTGCTCGTGGATCTCGGCGTGAACCTCATCCAGACCGCTGTCTCCGAACGTGGTGGCGCCCTGCTGATCGGCAATCAACTCTGCCAAGCGCGCCTTGACGGTCTCCGCACTGCCGGCAGCGATGATGTCGGCTGACGCGTCCTCGAAGTTGCGCACGTCGGCGCGCGCGACACCCAGAGCTTCGGCGCGGATGATCTCGCCCTGGCTCATGGGAATGCCACCGACGATCTGGGCTGCATATTCGGCTGCTGCGGCGGCGAGCAGGAGTTTTTCTATTTCGCCGAGGCGCCCCTCGTCTTTGAGCTTGGCCGCCCAATGCTGCATCTGGCGGATGCCCTCGACTGTGGTCGCCAGCCAGGCGAGTCCGTGGGCGGCGTGCTGTGCGGCATCGATACCGCCCGCCTCGTCAATGCGGCGACGAACGCCGGCCTTGGCTGCCTGGAGGATACGCTCGGCTTGCGTAACGACCTCGCCCACGCGCTCGATCAGCCGGTCAGCGCCTTCCGCAACGACATTCATGCTCGCAACCTCCAGGTTATGGTGCGGGCGCGCGCAGGCATCGCCCGGTTTTTTTGTTGTGGCGCAACATAGACAGACGCGGAGCGGAGGAAAACCGCCTTTTTGGCGGATTCGCTGGCATGCCAGCCGACTGTCCACGGTCACCAGCGGCTGGCGCGTGAGAACAGAGCGGAGGTTGGCTATGCGCCCCGTAGCGCTCTGAGAAAGCGACGAACCTTGCCGACCTCCGCCTCCTGCCCGACCCGCTTTTCCGACCGACCGGCGGCGGCACGATCAGCGGCGGTAGGCGGCGCAATCTCCCCGGATGCGACATCGGCCACCGGGACGATCTCGACGCTTGCCTCCTCGACGCACTCGCAATAGGCGGCGTAATCGTTGCCCTCGAAGCTGGCATCTGCGGCGCGACGTCCGAGGGCGTCCCTGTAAGGCTCGCGAGGCATATTCTGGCCGGCCGCATCGGTTTCGCGCCTGACGATGCGCACGTCCACCTCGGCCAAGTCTTCGCCGGTGTCCCGGTCATCGCTGAAATTCGCACCTTGCGATTGCCGCTTGGTATCGACTTTACCGGCACGGTTCTGCTGCCCGCCTTGCTTCAACCGTTCCAGCACTTGGCGCGAGACACCAGCCAACTCAGCGGCGTCACGCTCGATCGCCGTGATGCGGTCAGCGATGTTCACGGGACGCACCGGCTGAGCGGCCGTTGCTGGCGGCTTCGGCTCGGTGGGTTCGTCTGCCTCGATGGCCGCGCGTGTCGCATCGCCCGCCGCTTCGGCAACAGCGGTATCGGGCTGAATGGACGGGACGCCCACAGGTGCTGCCGCCGTCCCCTCCTCAACCAGTTCGTCATCGTCCAACCGGTCGATCGCCGGCGCTCCAATTTCCGCTGGTAGATCGAAATCATTGGCCTCGATCTCGACGACGCAGCGAAGCGGAATGATCTCAGCAGTGGACTGGTCGCTTTCCGCCAGTGGCTCCGGCTCCAGTACAGCAGATCGCATGTGCGCATCACTCTCGGCAATTTCGGTGCCGGTCTCAAATTCTTCGAAAGGCATGACCTCGAGATCGGCAACGGTCGGAGGTGTCTCGGTGTCGGCGTGCGCCTGTCCGACAGAGAGCGGCTCGCGGAACTCCTGTGAAGCACGTGCCTCCAACGGCGCTTCGGTGGGAGCATGCGAGCGCGTGTGGGCAGTAAGCCACGCCGCGAATGCTTCATTGCGGACGGCCGGTCCGGTTGGCCTCAATGCCAGGGCTGCGAATTCACCACGGGCTTTTCGCAATGCGTGTGCCGTCATGCCGCCGCACGACAGGAGCGCCGCCTGCTCGATCCATCCCAGACGCGAAATTGAGATATCAGCGCCTACGCGTTCCTGGAAATGCGCCACTGCCGCGGCACTCCATTTTGCGATCTCATCGAATCGCATGACACCTTCGGCCCGCAGGATTTCTGCGATCGTCTCATCGATGCCGGTGAGCAGCTCAAGATCGTCAGGAGCCGCGGGCTTCGATCGAGGCTCGTCTCCCGCCGTTGCGTTTTCAACCTCGACCGATGGACCGGCAGATAAGGCTTGGTCATTCCGGCTCGCCTGTATTGCTGCAGCAATACGCAAGGCAGCTTCTCGCACCATTTCAGAAGTGTCGAGCGCCGTATCGGGTTGCGATGCTTGAGGTAGCACATCGCATGCCGGGATCTCGCAAGTGGCGGACTTCGTCGCCAGGATCGCCGCCTGCTCGATCCAATTTTCCTGCGAGATGCGCCTGCCCAGACCAAGCGCGGCGGAAAGCGCACGCACATCAGCCGGACCAAAGGCGGCGATCTGCGCAAAGTGGCGCACGCCGCGGGCGATCAAGGCCGCCGCAAGATCCTTGTCGATGCGGCGGATTCGCGTCAGGCGGTCAGGCGGTGCGTCGGCATCCGCCAGCGTCGCCGCGTTACGCTTCTGCCCCGGCGGTGCGTCATGGATCGTCACCGCCTGCATGACGACACGACTTCCCCGCAAATCCGCCAGTGCGATTGCCGGCAAATCGTGGGGGCGGCATTGGGGCGATACGTCCTGCGGCACCGGAGCGGCGTCGTCAGGCGGGTTGTCGCCCGGCTCGTTGATGGATTCGGACAGAGCACCCCCCACCTCAAGGTCAATTGCTGGCGGTGTGCCACCATCATCAGCCTGCTCCAGATGAGCCTCGACCGCACTCCGCTGGGCGATCAAATCCTCGATCACCCGGATTGCCGCCATGATGCTGCAATGTGCAGAGAATAACGGATCGCGCAGCAGTTCCCTTTCGAGTTCGGTCTTGCGGCGCGCGAGGTCGTAGCGGCCGGACTCATCGGCTGGCTCGGGCACCTCCGACAACTGCTTCCAGTCCAGCCAGTCGGGCTGGCGCGAGAGCAGGACCTCAAGACGCTGGCGCTCCTGGCCGAGGCGCTCCAGCTGATGGGTAAGTTCACGCGTCATGGCGTAGATCATAGACGTATCACGCCGGCACTTGAAGTCGCCGGCGTGACATCGGACGCGCTTACTGTCCCGGAAAGTTAAGGCTTGCCAAACCGCAGCAGCAGCCCATCAGATGCGGCGCAGCGCACCGATCATCCCGACAGCAATCATCACCAGCACCATGCCCGCGACCTGAACCAGTGTCAGCCGCTCGCCAAGCATCCCCCAAGCCATGACTGTCGTGGTAGCCGGAACGAGATAGAACAAGCTCGTCACGCGCGAGACGGCACTCGCCCGGATCATCATCAGCAGCAAGCTGATAGCGCCGATGGAAAGAACGACCACGAGCCACGCCAGCGCAAGCACGAACTCCTGTGTCCAGTCGACGTTGCGCGTCTCTGTGGCAAAGGACAATAGCGCTGCGACGGTGGTCGCCCCGATGTACTGATAGAATGCGAGCTTGGGCAGATCGCCGATCGCGCCATTCACCTTCTGATAAAGCGTTCCCGCGGTGATGCAGAATAAGGAGCTCGTTGCAGCGATAACAGCAATGGGCCCGATCACCGCGACAGCGCCGGCGCTAGGATCGAGCGTCATCTTGGGTGCCAGAACGAGTGCGGCACCAGCGAGCCCTAGAGAGATCCCAATCCAGTGCCGGAAGTCAATGCGCTCACCCAGCAACTGGCCCGCCAACAGCGAGGTCAGCAATGGCTGGAGGCAGACTATGATGGTCACCACGCCTGTCGGCATACCAAGACGCAGTGCCCACATCACACCACCGATGTAGCCGGTGTGGATCAAGGCACCGGTGATCGCTGCATCGAGCGCCACTCGCGGAGAGGGGCGTGTACCAACCAGCATCACGGGCGCCAGCAGCACCGAAACCAGCATGAAGCGGATGGCGAGGAACGTGAAGGGCTCGGCGTTCTCGCCCGCGATCTTGCTGGCGATAAACCCGGTCGACCAGAGAACTACGAAGAGGATGGGAGCGATGCGCAATAACATGGGTGACCCGGAAGACGGCATCGGTACAGGCGGCCAATTGTAAGATGAAAAGAGTGAGGGCGAATCAGCGGACAGGGAGCGCCCACCGGGTGACTTCTGCGCCAGATTGGACGCAAGTGCAATTCCCGCCACTTGCATAGCTGCCACGCGCGTTACGCGACAAACGCGCCATGGGTTGACCGCCGGGCGTGATTGTTGAACTTCTGCAGCGTCATGGACGGAGGCTGGCGCAGCCCGCCGGTCTCAATGCATCCTGACGCACTGCGCAACTATCCCTCGAAGGCACTGGTATGAAACGGCACCGCACATTAATCGAGGCGATCTATCGCCTCTACGAGCATTCCGGCTTCTCGATGGCCGGCGCCGTTGCCTACGGCTTCGTCGTCTCGCTATTCCCGTTCTGCATCTTCCTGGGAGCAGTGGCGGGTTTGTTTGGCGGGCGGGAACTGGCACAGGAGGCCATCGCCGGGCTGTTTCAAATCCTGCCGCCAGCCGTGGCCGGGACGCTGGCGCCACAGGTCGAGCAACTGATGGGAGCCACGCGCATCGATCTACTTACCGTCGGCGGCGGCATTGCACTGTTCTTCGCAACCAGCGCGGTCGAGACATTGCGCGCCGCACTCAACGGTGCCTATCGCCAGCGGGAAACGCGTTCTTATCCCTATTCACTCGCTCTTTCGATGCTGTTCGTATTCGTCTCGGCCATTTCTACACTTGTGCTGACGTGGGCTGTCGTTGTCGGGCCTGCGATTGCGGCGCGTTTCGAACCAGAGTGGGCGCGCGATCTTCTCGATCTGGGCTGGCTCAAGGAAACATGGCTGACCGCGACATCCCGCTACGCGATTGCGGCACTCGTTCTCATCACGCAGCTCTGCGTTCTGCACTTGTGGATAGCGGCTGGCAAACGGCGTTTCGCAGATGTGTGGCCCGGCGTTGCACTGTCAACATTCCTGTGGCTCTCGGCCGGAGCCCTCTATTCGCAGTACCTCGCATTTTCCGATTATACGCGGTTTTATGCCGGACTATCGCAGATCATGGTTGCCCTCATCTTCTTCCAGGTAACGGCGGTGATCATACTGCTCGGCGCGGAGCTCAATCGCGGCATCATGGAGCTGAAGAAGCTTCGCAACGGCGGCAATTCAAGCTCGGATGCCGCACCCCTGGCGTAAACATCCGGCCCGATGCTGCCGTAGCCAAATCGCCGACCTCTGCTCACGCGACACGCACTTGCCTGCAAGGTCAGCGGCAAGCTTTTGTGGTTGCCGCGACGACACGGATTTCCCGATCCATGTGTTGCCGCTGTTTCAAGCGCTCGCAGTTCCTGGCATTCGAGCGCGCCTTATATTGCACAGACAGAGCAAATTGGGCTGCAATAGCTGGGGGAATTATGATCAATCCGTGCAAATTGGAAACCCCAGAATTGACCTGCCCCAATCCTTCGCTCAAACCCGCTCCAAAATTAATCGACTTTCCTGACCGGACAGGGATTATTCTTGACTCCTCGCGCAAGCTAATTCTCATTTGCCGTTCAGGAAATTTGTTTTGGCGTCATTGGAGGGAAAATAATCATGAGAAAGGCGCGTTTTTACATTTCTGGATTGGCTACATTAGCGGCAATTTCTTGTACAGCGGCACCGGCGGGCGCAGATGAAACCGGGCTCGCATCCATGCATTCCTGGCGCGTAGAGCGTGGCAGAACCTGCATGGTCGATCATTTCCATTACGGCAATGGCGAAGGCCGCACGAAGAAGCAGGCGCGCGACGCGGCCATCAAATCGTGGCAGGAGTTCGCCGCCTTCGAATATGGCACCGACTGGGCCCATTTCCGCAGGGCCGGCAGCAGGTCTATCGGCTACTCAGCCACGACGAACGGGTGGTCGGCAACCGTGGAGGCGCGACCATGCAACACAAAGCGCCGACGCTAGAGCATGTTGAGCTGAAGTGTGCAGCGGTTCAGCGTGCAAAACATGCTCGAAACAAAGGTGCTGGATCGCGTTCATGCTGACGCAAACATGAACGCGACCTAGATCAGGTCAGGTTTTGATTGAATCACATTTTGGCCGTTTCGGTCTGCTCTCGCTCGTCGTTTTGAGAGCCTCAATCACGGCCTCAATGGAATCATGACTGTTTCTTCGCGGCTGCGCGACGGCCATGAGCCCGGTTGGGCTCGAATTGATGTTTATCAGCGAGCAACTATCGAGCCATTCCGTCCAAGCCACCGCACAACCTTTCCGGCAATGCGGCAAAGGCAGGATCTGGCATGCGCCGGTCACGGACGGCGACGCCATTGCTTCGTTTGCCACATTTCATTCAATTCCTTTCAGAGACGAGAAACTCGCTGCAAGATCGGCGCGTTGACGTCAGTTGTAGACACCGTCCTAAACCATCTTGGCAGAAGATGATTGAGTTGCGCTGCGCAAAGGATTTGGATGGCCACATCCATCCATTTTGTTTTTCCAGCGAGGAATTCTAGTGATGCGCGCGCCCTCGATACTTTGTTTTGCAACTGTTTCAGTTCTAGCCGTCAGCGGGCCTACCCTGGCCGGTGACATTCGCGGCGAGAGCCATATTGCTACGGAAGCTGGCCTGAAGGACTTTTCGACACATTACGGAAGCATGCCCGGCGGCGGCAACATGAATACGCAGCCAAGTACGGTGGCGGCGGCGACGAATGCCTCCTTTCGTACGGCACAGCGCCATATCGAAGTAACGGCCCACTCCGGGCGCCCGCATCCGACCATGGTTACCGGCGTCGTCGAACGCTACGGCAGCCTCCCAGGCGGTGTCGTTCTAGAGGGCTCGGCAACGGGACTGGATAATATCGCTTCCGTTCGGTACGACGCGAGCAAGCAGGCACTCGTTCTCGGCGATAACCTATCCTTCAAGCCGGAGGCCTCGATCGGTGAGATCGCCCAACTGGCTCGGGCTCTGGCTGAAGACGATCGCATCGGCGTCTCCATCACCACCGAAAGCGTCATCGCATATGGCGCCATCCCTGAAGAGACGAACCTTGCACGAGATCTTGCCGTCGCCGATGCCTTCATGGTCGATTTCATCGTGCCGCCACGCGAATGGACGACGGGGTACCGGATGGCTGGCGGCTTCGAGCCTGTCACCGTGAATACCGACGATGAGATCGTCGCCTTCTATAATTTCCACGACTTCGCATTCGATGTGCGCGACAAACAGCTCGTCATGGCCAGCGCCAAGGCTGACGTCTATGTCGTTCCGGTTCTTGGCGAACGCGCCGAAGACGGCGGATATCTGCCCGATCTCGATGCACTCAATAGCGGCGACACCGAGAATGCGGTCAGCGAGATCAAGAAGAACGCCGACCATATTGCCGGCAACATCAACTACTATATGGGTGAGCGTGCGGCCAGGCGCGCCATTGCCTATGGTGAGACTGCAGCAGTCCTGCGGCACTTGAAGAACAAAGGTGTCGACCTGTCGGCGCTCGCTGACGAGATCGAAGGCGGCCAGCCGGAGTCCGCTGACGCCGACTGGGGCTCACTCGAAGCGGCCTGGACCACCTACGTCAGCGAAATCCAAACGGCCAACGATTACGCCAACTGGCCCGCTCCGCCGCTCGACCTTTACGTGAGCCAAAGCGCGAGCCGGAAAGAAGCAGCGGTGATCACGCCCCAGCCTTGAAATAAAAACGTCCCCCGCCGGATTTCGACGGGGGACGCTGCCAATCAAATCAGATTCGGTTCAGCTTCTATCAGAAGGCCAGCTTGAGAGCTGCACCGCCGTAGGCGCCTTCGCCACCGTGAGTCGTGAAACCGCTCCCGTTATTGTCATCCTCGACGAACTGGTAGCCACCGTAGACGCTGAGTTCGGCTGCCCGCGTCGGCCCGAGCATGAAGGGCATCTTGGCAAAGCCGCCAACGCGCCATGACGTATCCCCATCGTCGCTGAACACCCAGCCCTCCGGACCGACAATGAAGGATCCGGCGTTGTAGCCAACACGCACCAAACCGTAGACAGAGTCAAAAGCGGTCGAATAGCTACCGTCCAAGGCGAAGTAGAGCTTCTCCTCATCCTTTGACTCGACATCGAAGGCCACCTTGAAGCCCGACTTGGTGCCATGCAAAACGCCGCTGTGCCAGCCAAAGGGTGACGCATCAATGTCGCGGATCTCGTAGCCGACATAAGCGGTTGCGGTGAAGCGGTCGAACACCTTCTGGTAGCCGATCATCGCGTCGGCCAAACGATCATCGGTATCGACGTCAGTGCCAAATCCATTAAACGAGTATTCGCCGTAGACGCCGAGGGTTCTGAAAACCAGACCGTCGCGGCTAAAGTCTCCGTTCAGCGCGAAGGCGTTGAACGAATAAATCGACCATGCGTCGTTGCTAACATCGACGCCGTTGATCGTGACGACCTTGTAGGCGTGATCCACACCCTCGCCGCCATCCTTCATGCTGAGAGCAGGGAGGGCGTGCTCATCGCGGCCCATTTTGTAGACAATGCCGAGGCGCGCCGTGAAGATCTCGGCGTCTTCGCGGTCCACGTACGAGAATGACCCATCGTTATAGGTATTGGTCGTCTCCTCGCCATAGTCGGCGTAGCGCAACTCACCACGCAGGAAGAAGTTGGATCGCAGCATGACCTCAAGGCCACCACCGACGAAGTAGCCATTGAAATTCCGGGAATTGCGACCATCGGCCCAGCCGTCGATATCCCACCAGCCATCGTTCCTGAAGTGGGCCTGGGTGAAGCCGCCCGTCGCAAAGACCATCATGCGCGGCGACACGAGCAGACCCAGGCGCCCGCCAACCGACCAAGCGCGCGAGATCGTCATGCTATTCCAAATATGCTCATTGCCGCGATCGAGATCCGACCAGTCGAAGTCGGCGAATGCGCCGATGACCCAACGGTCGCCGATCTGGCGATCGAAGCCGAACACGGCGGAGACGAGACCGCCCTCCGCGGATTCGGAGACGGACTGACTATAACCAGTCGACTCACTGTAGTTGTTGTCGGATCTATTGTGTCCGTAGCCGATGCTGCCGCCGAAGTAGAAACCCGACCATGTAGGCGCGGGCGCAACCATCGGCGTGTCCTTCAGCGAACCGCCGAGATCCGCGGCACCCGCTGCCGTCGGAAGTGCGGCACACGCTACCGCGACGCCACCAAGGGTGGACTTGAAAAAACGCTTCATCCAATCAGCTCCCTCGAGATCTATCCCTCTCCGCTCGGACGCAGCCGAACGGATTCAATCTCTAATGGTCAACTTAGGAAGCGATTCGCGGGATGGTGCCAGATGCAAAAGCTAGAACGCATCGGCATTGACGTGTATGTGTTGCTCTTTTTCTACAAACGCAGCATCGAAAAACGGCGTTTTCTTAAGTGTTTCTTAAGGGTGACCGAATTGATCGGGGTGAAGACTACGCTTGCTGAACGATTAGCCTTTCATTCGCCTTACCCCGTGCGCCGGCAACAATTTGCGCGATCCTGCTCTGCAAGGCCGGAACCGCCGCGACCGTCATCTGCTCGCACGGAACTCCGGCCCAGCTCGTTGATGCGGGCAGCCGTTCGCCCTTCATCAGAACCGATAGGGAACCGAGCTTGGCACCGTCTTCCATCTCGGTGTCATAGAGAATGAAGGCCATGTTGCCGATAGAACAATCGCTGCCGATCGTCAGTCTGTCCGCCTTGAAGACACGATCTTCGAACAAATGAGTCTGGATCGTTCCACCCAGGTTGAGGGCCGCGCGATCTCCTATGTGCACAAGATCGAACTCGGAGAACAACGTCGTCTCGATGAAGCATCGGCGGCCGATCTTGCAGCCCATCATCCGCAAACACACCGAAACCAGCGGCGTGCCGAGAAGCGGCGTCATGGCCGACGCGGCAACGCCTTCGTAAACGCCGTTTACGAGTTCGTTGCGCCATACGAACCGGCACCACAGCGGTCTGACGAGAGGCTCAAGCGTTCCTTGCAGGAGGTATTTGATGGCAGCCGAGGCGGCGACCGAAATGAACGCAGCAAGCGCGGTGAGCGGCGCCACGGCGAGAATGGCAGCCCAAAGCGGGAGCAGCTTGTAGGCTTCGATAAGGCACCCGAAGAGGGCCACACCGAGCACCCCAAAGATGAATCCGGGAAGGAGGATTCTCATCGCATCGGTGAAGGCTCGTTCTGCAATGGCCCAGCGGGTCGGCGCGAACAGGGTCTGTTCCGCAAAACAGTAGCCCTGCTGGGTTCGCGGCAGCTCGAAACTCGGAGAGCCCAGCCAGCGCGTGTTGTCCGGCACAGTGCGCATGCCAGTGGGCGGCGTCGAGCCGACGCCGATCAATGTATTGTTGCCGATGGTGACCCCTCCGGGAACCAGGGCGCTGTTGCCGATGAAGGTCCGATCGCCAATGTGAACCGGTTCGACCAGCATGGTGCCGCCGTGGATGCGATGCCCGCCAACAATGCAAGCATCGGCGAGAAAGCACCCTTCGCCCACCTCGAGAAGATGTGGCGTCATATGCGAGACGGTGGAAACTTCGGAGCCCTTGCCGACTTTGGCGCCGAGCGCTCGCATCAGACTCGGGAAATAGATCGTTGCATATGCCGAGTTGAGCAACGTCTTGGTGTTCTCAAGCATGTAGGCCAGAAACCAGTGCCTGAGATAACGGGGCGTATGCAGCGGAATGCTGCTCTCCTTGGGCGCTCCCAGCAGGCGCGTGATTAAAATGACGCCCAGCGTGTACATCGCCAGCGTCGCTGGAACCGCCGCGAATACGGCGAGGAATGCACCTTGAAGCCCCCAAGTCTGGAAGGCCAGCCCCAGCATCACCAGCGCAGGCAGCGTCGATCCAATGAGGAAGTAGCCCATCGCATAGATCAGAAGCAGGTGCAGCACTGCGAACGTAAAGACCCGCAACCCGCTCGCCGGCTTATCCTGCGGTACCGGCACGCTGACGGACGACTTCTTCGCGGGTGCTCCATTCCAGCCTTCGCCTGCCGGTATGACAGTGTCATCGCACAACAGGGACATGTCATCGAGACGCGCTCCATTCTGCATTCGCGCGTTCAGTCCGATCGAGCAGTGCATACCCACGAAGCAGTTTTTGCCGATCTCTACCGGCGCAATGATGAGGTGGCCATCCTCGACGCGATACCCAAGCAGCTGGCTTTCCAAGCCAATGCTCGTACCATCGCCGATCGACACCATATCGAAAGCCGTGCAATGTGGCGTGCTCAGCGAGACATTGCGGCCGATGCTCGCGCCCATTGCGCGGAAGTACGCATTCATGAGCGGCGTGCCGACGAAAATGTACGACCAGCTCAAGGCCTGGAAACGGCTAGCGATCCACCAGCGCAGATAGTACGAGCCCCAAAGCGGATACCGGCCAGGCTTGTATCTGCCAATCACCACCCACTTAACAAGAATGCTGGTGAGAAGCATTAACGGCCACGCGGCAAAGCCCATCGTTATCGATAGGTCGACGGCGCGATCAATGGTCATGTCGCCACTCGCGACAGCCGAATAGATCAGGGCCAGGTAGGCCAGCGGCGCAGCAATTATGCCGTAGTAGAGCGTGGCAAAGACCGACTGCGCCGTCACCGTCAGCCAGCGCACGTGGTTAGGCACACTCTGAGGCACACTGCTCCATGCCGAGCCGGCGGTCTGGTTCGGTGTGTCCTCCTCGGAGGATGGCGTGTCGCTCAATCCGCGACGCCGCAACTCGGCGGCCAATGCCCTCGCGTTCCGGTGCTCGTAGATGTCCCTCACCGACAGCGCGACGCCATTGATGGCCTTGCGAAGCCTGTTGACGCACTGTGCCGCCAACAGCGAATGTCCTCCCAGATCGATGAAGAAGTCGGCTTCGACGGAAAGGGCCGGCAGCTTGAAGCTCTCCTGCCATGCCTCTGCTATGAGCTGTTCGATGGGATCGACCGGCGCAACGATGTTGCCCAGGCCCTTGAAGAGGTTCTGCGGCGCGGGCAGTCGCTTTCGATTGATCTTGCCACTCGGCATCATGGGCAGTTCGTCGACGATGTCGAGATACTTGGGCACCATGTACGGCGGGAGCTTCTGACGCAGCGCCTCAGCCAGCCTTTCGCGATCGAGGGGCTGGTCACTTTCATGACAGATGACGTAGGCGGCAAGCTCCTTGAGTTGCGATACCTCGGTGACGCCGACTGCCGCAGCACGGATCTCGGGCTGTCCGACGAGCACGGCCTCGATTTCAGAAAGCTCGATGCGAAATCCGCGGATCTTGACCTGATCATCGAGGCGCCCGAGGAAATGAAGGTCCCCGTCCGCGCCAAGACGGACGTGGTCATAAGTGCGATAAAGCAAATCCGTGCCGTCGCCTTCGAACGGATTGGGCACGAAACGCGAGGACGTCATTTCGGGCAGATTCATGTATCCGCGGCCAACGCCGTCGCCGCCGATGTAAAGCTCGCCTTCCTCTCCGGCGGCGACACGATTGCCGGATTCATCGAGCACATATGTCGCGTAGCCGGGCAATGCGCGCCCGATGGTTACTGGCACGCCTGCGTGACATTCGGACCACGTCGCGACGACCGTTGCCTCCGTGGGACCGTACGTGTTCAGCATCCTGCGACCGGCTTTAGCCCATCGCGAAACGAGTTCATCCGAGCAGGCTTCACCGCCAAGGACAAGCGTGCGGACCGTCGGCAGCTCACGATCGACCATGGAGAGCATGGTCGGCACCGTCGAGTAATAGGTGATGCCGTGTTCGTTGATGAAGGCGGCGACATCAGAAGGGGAGCGCTCAACGTCCTCAGTTGGAACAACCAGCGTTCCACCGTGGGCAAAGGCTGCCCAGATCTCCTCTACAGATGCATCGAAGGCGACGGAAAAGCCCTGGTAGACGCGATCGGATTCGTCCACCCGATAAACGGGTTCCAGCGCTTTCACGAACGAACAGGCATTGCAGTGCTCGATCATCACGCCCTTGGGGCGTCCTGTCGATCCCGATGTATAGATGACGTAGCAGAGTTGGTTGGAAGAGATATCCTTCCTGTCGAGCGGGTCATTGGCCGCCCGCTCGATGGCGTCGTGCTCGGAATCGAGGCGCAAGAGATCGACGCTGACACCATCAGCAATGGTATCTGCCAACGCGTCCTCGGAGATGAGGAAACGAAGCTTGGCATCATCGGCAATCGCCTGCACACGCTCCAGGGGAAACTTGGGGTCTATCGGCACGTAGCCGCCGCCCGCTTTGAGAATGCCAAGCATGACGGCGTAAAGCCGCGGCGACTTCCTGAGATAAATGCCGATGAGATCGGTCGACTGCACGCCGCGAGCGACGAGATAATTGGCGATCTTATTCGCGTACCGGTCGAGTTGCGCGTAAGTCAGTGCCGAACCTGAGAACTCGACAGCAAGGGAACCTGGCCGCAGTTGCGCCTGGCGTTCAAAATAGTGATGCAGGAGTGTCGGCGTCTCATTCTGATACAGAGCGAGTTCGCCTTCATACCTATCGGGTGCGCAATACATTACTCAAACTCACAAGTCTGAGCTCGAAGACATTCCGGCGGTCAAGCTGCGACGAACGCAATTGCGGCAGAGTAACTTCGCCGCTCTGCTGCGAGTTGCCACGTTTTGAATTTAGCCTGCCCCGGTGCCTTCTCGCCCGCTGATTTCGATGCAAGTTGATCCTTGACGGGATCAAATTCCAGTTCGCTGACATGCTCGGAAAGCGCATCCCCATTCATTTTGAGATATGCTTCCTTCAGTGCCCAGAACCTGCAAAAAGCTTGCCGCTGTGCTGGCGATGCGTCGGAGCAGTCGCCAAGCGTGCGCGCTTCACCGGGTGATAGAAACAATTCCGCCAGCGACAAATCAAACGGCGTCGTGGTATTAGCGATGTCGATACCGACAGGGCCTCTGGTAGATACAGCCACCACCGAAACGCCATCGGCGTGCGAACAGCTGAAGTGAACCTGCGGGCACGACGGGTCGAGCTGGGGCTTGCCCGAGCGGCCACGTATGAAAACCCACTGCGATGGGGCGAGCGCCCCTTGAGTGACCTCGCTTAACGCACGCCGGAGAGCCGCGCGGGTCACGAGACTGCGATTTCGGGCGCCGATATGCTCGATGTAGGCAAACTCGCGATAGTCGGCAGCGGTGAGCGATGACAATGCGGCTGCACTAGAGTTGTCGAGAACATGCGGCACGTAGTAGACGGCGAGACCGCTGGTGATCGGCTCGTGCGGCGTATTGGCCTCGTTGCCGCCCGATTTAACGGTACCGTTGCTCGAAAAGTCACGCTTACCGCGACGGGATTTCGCCGATTGGAGCGCAATTGGCGCACGCGATTTATCCCCGAACGAAAGCGGCGCACTTAATGTTGTCACGGGGTTCCCACTGCGATTCTAGTAAATAAAGAGTTAGAATTCACAGATGCAATTTAGAGAACCAGGAAAGAATCGGTTAGGAGCAACCTTTGCTTAACGTTAAATGCATGCGCTGATTGACACGATTTCGCTCACTTGCGCGTTTACAACGTTAAAGAAGAAAAACGGCGCCGCGCGGCCGCCAGCGCTTACTGAAGTGGAAAATGGGGGACACAAATTCAGACCACCTCACAGCTCCCGCGTTATCTGCTCGTTGCCTTGCTGGCCCTGGGCATCACCAGCGACGGAGCTCGGGCCGACGCGGATTCGAGCCATTCTGAGACAGGTATCGAAGTTGAACCCACAGGGCTGGTTCCAGTCTATCCTGATGATTACGCTTGCTCGCCACTCACCTCGCTCTATGCAAGCTGGATCGACGTAGACGGCAGTCGACGTGATGAACAGCACACCGGCGTCGATGGCGGGCGCATAGGCGAATGGGTCGTCGCGCCGGCGCCAGGCACAATCCGTGCGGTTTGGCAATCAAACTGGGGCTGGGGTTGGGAAGGGTCGCTGATCATCAAGCATACCCGAGAGGAAGCGGGAGCCGACGAGGACGCGGCGCTCTATTATTCCGTTTTTGATCATTTAGACTACAACGAAATCAAGCACTTCGAAGTTGGACAGCACATATCGCGGGGGCAGCGTCTGGGGCGAGTCCACACGCCTGGTGGCGTTCCCGATTATCTTCCGGAGGTGCACTGGGAAGTCTGGGAAACGAAGCGCGACGAGATCCAATGGTTGACCAACGAACATGGCGGATTGACTTGGTACAACCCAACAGCACAGCTCATCGATCCTCTTGCCATGCTGCAGATTGCGGACAGCTCACCCGACTCCAACGAGGTGAAGATCGTGCCTCACGCTGCCTGCCTCTCGCAGGGTGATTGTCAGGGCTTCACCTACATACTGCCCTGCAAGAAGAAGAGCTGATCCGTCGCGACCGGCGCACTGCCAACCAATTTAAATATTGCGAAACATGTTTTTCACCCTTAACCGCACCACACTCCAGGTGGACATGCTTGTATTTTGAGCGTGTTGTTCACCCTTATCCACTGCGCAATTACTTTAACATCGTTCCTGGTGCGGGTTTTGCAGCCGGCATAGCTGCCCTTGCGGCTAGATGTCGAATGACGGCACATCGCGACGCGAACCTGTCGACTTTCGATTGTTTTATTTCGGTCTTCGATTTTGGGTCTTCAAAATGACACGCGTCTTCCAGGCAAAAACGAAAACGGGCCAGACCATGGTCTATTGCATCGCAGACGGCCGCCGTGGCGAACAAGCTCTGCGGGAACTCGAGCGTCAGTGCGAGGGTGGGACAATCACGAAAGTCCCGCGCGAGGATGCGCTCATCACCGACACTATGCACGGTTCCAATCAGCGCAATACGCTTCCGACACGATGAAAGCGACCCACGCGTGCTCGAGTTAATCGGAGTTCGCGTGCCGGTGCGATGCCGATGTGTATAAAATTGACCATCTGCGCGGCCGCCGCCTCACGCGCGATGTGTTGCCGATCCTGCGCGGGCTGCGCACGGCGATGATCTGGTTGATGGCCCCAGGAAGGAAGCAGTCGTGCTTCCGTCGAGGCCGCGATCGAGGCTCTCAAATAAATACCGGGGCCCCTCACTCACGCCCGCATCACCTCTTTTCTTGATGCTTTGATTGGAGAATACGGGAGCCGGTTGGACCGGCCCCACGACTTACCGTTTGCGCACTGCTTCAGTTCGTGACCGGCGACGACGCCACCTCAATGCGCTCGCCAATACGGCTGATCTCGACGCGGGCGGGATGTCCTCCACGCACTGCTGGCGAAGAGAGGACGACGCTCTGGCCCGGCGCCAGCACGGCCTCGAAACGAACCGCGGCATCACTGTCGGCTTCAGCGAGTGTGGCGACTACCCGGTAACCGCCCTGCTCCACCGTGTAGTAGGCGACACCGGCAACGGCACCGAGATCTACGGGCCGACCACGATAGGCTGCGAGTTCAGCGGCTTGAGCGGTCGTCACAAGCCCAGCGACGGCTCCGAGAGCGGCGAGTGCAAACTTGAAGGTCTTCATGTTGATCGGCTCCTGGTCAACTGGAAGGACACGCATGTCTTTCCCTCTGGTCCGGAGAATGGTACGAGCAATCACATTAGTCCAACCGATTGAATTCATAATGCCCATCGATCATATCAATTTAGCTCGTGTCGACCTCAACCTGCTCGTTGCTCTGGATGCGCTGCTCACAGAGCGCAGCGTGACCAAGGCGGCGGGGCGCGTAGGCTTGGGACAATCCGCAATGAGCCACAATCTGGCGAGGCTGCGCCAGCTGTTCGATGACGAGCTGCTGGTCCGCTCGCCGGACGGAATGCGACCTACGCCCAAAGCATTGGCGCTCGGCGACCGGGTCAGAATCACTCTATCGGGAATTCAGGCGCTGGTGGCGCGGGATGAGGCCTTCGATCCGGCAAAGGCGGAGCGGACATTCCGCATCGGCCTGCCCGACAGCGTCGAAATGCTGATCGGTCCAAAGCTCCTGGCAATCGGCTGCGATGAGGCGCCGGGGATTCGCTTCCGCATTTATTCGACCGACGAACGCCAGCTTCTCGACGAGATCGACGCGGACAACTTCGACATCGGGATCGGCATTGGCACATTCCCGCAAGGTCAGGTTCACCACAAGCGGCGACTGCTGGCGACCGACACATACCTGTGCATGTTCAATGCCGCGAAGGTCGGCTTCAAACCACCAATCTCGCTCAAGAACTATGTGCGATTACCGCATGTGCTCACGAGCCTGCGCAAAGGCGAACGTGGTGTGGTCGACGACGCCCTGGAGAAGATCGGTCTATCACGGAAGGTGGCGCTGGTGACGCCGCGGTTCATCGGCGTGCCCTTCCTCATCGCAGGCTCCCCCGTGGTGACGACAATGCATGCGCGACTTGCGCGGATTTTCGCAAAGGAACTCGACTTGGCGCTCAGTCGCGTTCCCGTCGATCTTCCCGAGGTGACGATATCGATGCTGTGGCATGCTTCCTACGACGACGACCCCGGACACACATGGCTGCGCAACGCCATTGTCCGTGCAAGCCGTCCAGCGCGATGATTCACGCTCGCAATTGCGGGCACGCATCTTCCCAGGTCCCGCGCCACACGCCCTACCGGTGGTGGCGCCTCTTGTATCGATGAATGTCCTCCTTGGAGACCTCTCCGTCATCGACCAATGCGTTCAGGCATGTCTTCGACAAACTGTCCTGGGCTCCTCTCATACAGGTGCGCAACGCCGAACTCCCAACGGCATGCTGGCTGCAATACGTGAAGTAATCATTCTTGCAGGCGTTTTTCACCTTCTGCGTGATCAGCGCATTCGCATCGACACTGAACAAAAGGATGGCGACAGAGCCGAGAGACGCGCGCTGAAAACATATGCTCACCATGTGCAACATCGTTCCCCCCGGAAGCTTGACGTTGTGATGCCGATTCTCGATGGAGGCAGCAGGCATTAAATAGGATAACATCGAAATGCCCGCCTTCCTCCGACAATATTGGTCTCGACGCGGGCGATCCCCAGCTGACATTGGAACCTCCGATGAGAATGCGGCGCACACATTTGTGGTGGCCATCTTGCGTCAAACTTTAAAACCGCCGATGCGAGCCTCAGCCTCTCGCGCGGCTGATCGCCTGCGAAATGCCGCGTACAGCCTCGATAAGTGGTCCTACCGCAGTCTTGGGGTCGATATCAGCAATCGCATTGCCCAGCTTTTCGGCGCGATCTGCCAAAGAGGATTTCGTATTCGCAAGATCGGGGACGTACTCACGCACGTCCTGCATACTGGGAAGCCGTGAGCGCGCATCAAAGCGGTCAATCGACCGCGAAGCCGTGCGCCGAATCCGATCCATGCGTGATGCCTCAACCGGACGAGACGTTGTGGCGATCGCGATCCCAAAGCCGACGACGCTGGCAATACCGATGCTCGTCCACGGATTGTGCCGTATAGCGCTTCGCACGCTATCCATTCCGTCGTCGACTACGGTCGCCACCTGCTTGGCACGCTCGTTGGCAATTTGAGCGACGATGCCTGACAGGCGCTCGATCTCGCTCTTAACATCCGATAGATCCGCAGCAGGGCTCCGGTCACCTGCGTTGGTCGAGGAGGAACGCAACAAAGGCTCCTTTTTATCCTCCCTCAAATCGTCCCGGCTGGCGTTTTGAAACGGCACGTTGTCGCGAATCTCATTGCTCGTCATTTCGATCACCTCAACCTGCATTTGTTCGTGGAGGCCGGTCAGAATTGCGGCAACCCGCCGCTTCAGCCGCGTCGTCAATTCCGTTTGGTGGCATCAACGTATCCGTTTCAGGTCCGCGTCATGCATCAGCGTGCGGCCCCCGTGTGGCACGTACCTCGGGTATCGGGGTTTCCGGTTCAACGCCTCGGACAAGCTCAACGTTCCCCTTTGCACGCGTTTTTCAAACCCTATCACTGACGCGAAAAATACGTTCGAGAGCGTTGTGGAACCATTGAGACAATACAGCGTTGTCCGCCCGACAGCATAACTTGCCCGACAGCACACTGCGCCAGGTGGCTGCCCTCATCACGCAGCAACGGGACAATGACGCAACACGATGTGTGCGGGTTTCAGCGCACCCAATCGGGTACCGAAATTGCTCTTGCAGGAGGACCAACATGGAAGCAACTGCGTTCGAACCGAAAAAAGAGGACACCCAGAATGCTGCCAAGGACGTATCCGATGACTTTGCGGCTTTGCGTGATGACGTGGCGCGACTGGCCGACTCTGTTGGCAAGCTGGCGGCGAGCCAACTTGGTACATCCGTCGAGGATCTGCAGGCCAAGGCCGGCGAACAAGTGAATGCAGCAGAGCGGGCGATCCGTCGCCATCCCACGCAAGCAGCAATAATCGCCGCAGGTGTCGGCTTTCTCGTCGGACTGATGATGATCCGCTGACGCGCTGCAGAGAGATATCGATCGCAGTCAGGAACGAGAAAATCTGGAGTTCGAGCATGGCTACAGAGTCTGGAAAGTCCTACATCGAGCAAGCCACTGACGACCTGACTCGGCGCGGTGAGCGGGTTTCCCGCAGCGTCGAGCATGCGGCGGAACGCGCCTCCGAAACGTTGGGCGAAACCACCGAGCAACTCCGGCAGGTCGCCACAGATGGTCTTGACCGCGTGGAGATCGCCATCCGCCGTAATCCCCTGGCATCGGCAGCAATCGCGGCGGGTGTCGGCTTCTTCCTTGCAGTTCTTGCCCGTCGGTGAGAGCCGCAACAACGATGTTACCCTCAAGCAGGATTCCAAGTTGCCGAGGCAATTACGGTAGAGCGACATGATCAGTGAGGCCGCCTCCTACGTTACAGATCGTCTGACAGAGACAGCTGCGGAACGCTTGGGACCGACGATAGCGTGGGTGGCGGCGGTGGCTCTAAGCGCACTCGCGGCCGTCGCATTCGGTCTCGTTGCACTCTATGCCTATCTCGCTCCCGTGTATGGCCCGCTCGAGACTGCCGCAGGCATTGCCCTGGGGGCACTACTTCTCGCGGTGATCCTGATACTCGCAAGATGGGCCTATCGCAGACTAAAGCTAATCCTCGATAACCGAACACACGAGATTGAGAACACGCTTGCTGCAATTGACGAGGAAGCCCGCGAGGCGATCGACTATTTCGGCTCTGCAAAAGTGCTCGCGACGGCATTCATGTTCGGCTTCAGTGCTGCGCGCAAGATCAAAAGGTGATTGCGATATCGCCCCCATATGAAGCTGGGACACCTCGAGTTTCGGCAATGGGCAGGGCGCCGCAGGTCTCAGAGCGGGAGGTTGGCGTGTCACCTGTCAAAGCAGAACGTGTCCGCCAGTCCGATGGCTTTTCGCGCGCACGTCAAATGGCGCCACAGGCAGGGGGGCGGACGTCCACGGTAAATAATACCATCCTGGCGGCAGCGATTATTGTCGCGCTCTACGTTGGCAAGGCCGTCTTTCTTCCCATAGCGGCGGCGATTCTTCTGGCATTCGTGCTCTCGCCGATCGTTCGGATGCTGCGCCGCATTCGGATCCCACGCCTGGCGGCGGCGCTGCTGGTCGTCTCCGTCACGTTCTCAGGTCTTCTCGTTCTTGCCGGGGTGCTGAGCGAACAGGTTCGCTTTCTGGCGACGGAACTTCCCCGCTATGAGAGCACGCTGCGCGAGAAGGTTCGAGACATTCGTGGTGTTGCCTTGTCCAACCCCGCGATGGAACGCGCCGCGGAAACATTGAAAGATCTCCAAAGCGAGCTTGCCCCTCCGGAGGCTAAACAGGGTGAAGCCGTCAAGGCACCAGAACTTTCGCGAATAGCCCCTGGATCACTAACGGCACGCTCGGCCAAGCAGCAACAAGATAGGGTTGATAAACCGGTTGCAGTCGAATTGCATTATCCAGCAGCGACGCCACTTGACAATCTACTCGCGCTGGCTGCGCCGCTTGTCGAACCCATTGCGATGCTCGCCATCGTCCTGGTCCTCGTGCCTTTCATCATCGTCCAGAACGAAGAGTTGCGCGACCGATTCATTCGGTTGTCGGGTTCGGGCGACATGCAGCGCACCACTGCTGCAATGACGGACGCGGCCCAGCGGCTCAGCCGCTTCCTTCTGACAATGACTGTTCTCAATTTGATTTATGGCGTCTTCATCTCCGCCGCGTTGTGGTGGCTCGGCATCCCTGCTCCTTTTTTGTGGGGCATCATCGCAGCCTTCATGCGCTTCGTTCCGTTCATCGGCTCTTTCATAGCGGCTGTCGGGCCGTTCGCACTTGCCGCCGCCGTCGATCCCGGCTGGACCACACTACTCATCACCGCCGGCCTTTTCATCATAAGTGAAGTAACGATGGGCCAGTTGATCGAGCCGCTGGTGCAGGGGCGATCAACTGGTCTTTCTCCCATGGCCGTTCTCATTGCTGCTGCATTCTGGACATTCCTCTGGGGTCCCGCCGGATTGCTGCTCGCAATTCCCATGACGCTTTGTCTCGTCGTGCTCGGACAGCATATCGACAGCCTGAAATTTCTCCACGTCCTGCTTGGTGACGAACCAGCGCTGACAATCAAGGAGCGCTTCTATCAGCGCACCCTTGCCGGAGACGCGGCCGAGATAACCGATCTTGCCGAACAGCGGATCAAGGGGGAGCCACTCAGCGTTTACTACGAGGACGTCGCAATCGAAGGACTTCGGTTGGCTCAAAGCGACGCCGACCGATGTCTGATCGCGGAAGAGCATCTGGCCGTCATTGAGGAGACCGTGGAGACGATGGTGGACAATCTTTGGGATATTCCAGATCATGTCCCACCGAAATCGGCGGTATCGACGGGAGAGGATTCGTCACGCAAAGCGAATGGCAACGCGGAAGACGAAGACATGGTTTCGCAACGTGTCGGCGCAGCCGATCTACCAGTCCTGACGCCCGAGGATCTATCCGAGGCTTGGCGATCCGAAGGAGCGGTTCAATGCGTTCCAGCACATTCTCTCGTCGACCAGGCGGCAGCGCACGTTATCTCACATCTTGTCACGCGACACGGCATCGATGCCGCCGTTACCAACCGGTCAGACGTGGGACGCGTGAGCGAAGACGGCAGCGTGGATTGGAGCAAGGTCCCGCTCGTATGTTTGTGCTCTCTCAGCGAGCACCTGGCAGCGACGCGTTATCTGGCGCGACGGATCAGACGGCGACTCCGGGATGCGCATATCGTCGTGATTCTGCTGAACGCAGATGAAGAGAAGGCGGAAGGCTTCGCGGCGACCTCACAGGACCTGCGACTGGATGTCGTGCAAACCCTGCGGGAAACGGTTGACACGATCATCGGCAAGGCGATGAGCGATGGTGAGCCGACCTCGACGATCGACAAAACAGGGTCATCGCAAGACGTCTGCGAGCGGAATGCGGCAGCCGTCACATGATCGACCGGCGTGGGATCGTATACAAGCGCAATAGAAATACTGATACGACCCGGACCGTTATCTTGAGCTTGTCTCTCAGGATGAACCGCTGCGGTTCAGCTCAACATCATCCTAGCGGAGGTTATCGTGTCGGTGACGCCGCCACAGGAGTTTCGCGACATTGGACGCTTGACCGAGCACACGTCTGGCGCCTGAAAACCGTTTAGGCTGGGGGTGCCGGCCGCCGGGTTGTTTGTCCGTCTGACCATAAGGCTCTGGCGAGGCGGCCTGTGCAATCGCAGGCGCCGCGTCGCGAACCGATTGCCCTGGACTGTGATCGCGCAAGCGGCCGCTGTAGAGGTCAATCGCACCACGACCAACCTCACGCACATAGGCGGTGGTCAGCCTGCGCGCCAGTTCCTTTCGCCCCCAGTCGTAAAGCTGGCGCGTAAATTTTTCACGCAGCTCCTGGGCGACCGCTGTCGCGGGATTCATCATGCGGATGATTCGCCATATGTCGTAGGCTTTGTCAGCGACATCGAGCAGTCCGCGCCAACGGTAGATCGCCAGAAACTGGCCAAACGTCAACTTGTCGCCCAGCGGTATCGTCTCGCGCACGAACGGACCAAGTTCGGCGCTGACCCTTTCAATCAAGACCAACAACTCCGGCAACGTGAATTTCAGCAGTGGATCTTTATGCTCCGGGTGCATTTGGCGAGCCACGGTCTCTACTGTGTGCTTGCCCAGATCGATCAAGGCATCGCGGCTGTTGATGGCGTCAGCGTCGGTTGTCTCGGCGAGCTTCAGAACGGACCGCCATGCCGCGTTCTCGCGATCGGAAGAAAAGTGAAGCGGAACCTCATCGCGCACGGATGCGGCATTGACACCGGAGACAGCGTCGCGCAGCAGCCAACGCTCCATGCCGAAGACAAATGTCGTCACCACGAGTGCCACAACCGCCCAGTGCAGAACGTAGCCGTTCTGCCACAGCCAGACGGACCCCAGAACAGCCAAGGATAGCAATGGCAGTGTGAGCGCAGTCAAAAGCATGGCGCCACGCAGGTAACGCGCGGCGCGCGTCATCTTGGGCTTGCGAGCTTGCGACAAGAGTTGTGTTCCAACGATGCTTTGTGGTTCACGAACCAAGGCAACAACACATGCAGGTCAAGAGGGCATAGTTTGAGCGCCAAAAATCCCATACCAACCCCTAGGGCGGGTTCGGGCAATAACGCCACCCCGCAAGAGGTCATCAATCTTGGTTCGTCCTGCCTCCTTTTAACGACAAGGCATTGCACCGGGTTCCCACACCTGAGTCACTAGGTAGATTCTCAACGCTTCATGCGCGCCTGTCGGCACGTCAAACAGCAACTATACGGGTAGCGTTTTGTGTGCGCCTGACGAGCCAGGGCCACGCAGTTTTTCTGGCGAAGCAGGCCGGACGCTCTGCACTCCGAAATCCGCAATGTGCCTGCTGGCGAAATCGCACGATTTCGCTTTCCGGTTCGAAGCCACATCGTCCGTAGCAGGGATTTTGTCGGCGATCGCCTCGATGTAGAGTTCGCCGTCGCGCCACATCGCCCGGTACCGTTCCGGATGGTTCATCACATCATACAAAGCTCGCAACATATCGGGCCTCCATGAGAAGGCCCCCCGCTGTCCAATTATGCTCATACAGTTCGCCGTGGAGCAATGCGGTGCCGGAATGCAACGCTTCGATACGGTCGCGGCGCTCCAAAAGCGCATGAATGCGTTCGACACCATCCAGAATCGGTCGGTTCAGCGGCGGCATCGTATCGCCCAAAGCGGTGGCCAGAGCCGTCGTGTAGTTGACGGTTGCGTTGGCCCGGCCGATCTCCGGTTCTGCAATCGCGTCCAAGAGCGGTGGTTGCGCAGGCGCATCATGCGCTGCGGCGGAAACAATAGAGTCCTTGTCGCTGACGGCCTCAAGGCTCTTGATCTACTGCTCGCGCATGGCCACCTTCAGATTACGACCGGTTGTCGGTAATTCTTACACAACCTCGGAATCTAGAATGAGACTCCCAGCAAAAGGTTGAACTCAGGACACCTTGCGCGCCACGAGCAGATCTACGGGGTAAATTCATTTAAGGTATGCGAAGAAAATGGTTTAGGCCTGAGTGTGAGAACCCTTGGTGTGAATCCAGAGCGAGCCCGCAAAATGATGGCTCGATTCAGTCCGCAAGTTCAGCGATCTAGAGGAGGAACCGACGATGAAATCCGTGATTGCAAGCGCGGGCCTGGCAGCGCTGCTTCTGGCTGGCGGGACCTGGGATGCGCGAGCTGATGAGACCTGTAATTCTCCCTTCACCGCTGCCCTGATCAAAGGTCAGGAAGAGTTCTTGCATGTCTGGACGCTGGGGATGAAGGGCGTCGGCGACGAGTCGGACAAGTTCGTCACCATCGACGTCATTCCAGGCTCGCCGAACTATGGCAAAGTCATCAATTCGATCTCGGTTGGCGGCCGCGGCGAAGCCCACCACAGCGGTTTCACAGACGACCGCCGCTATCTGTGGGCAGGACGACTCGACGACAACAAGATCTTCATTTTCGACATCCAGGACCCGGCCAACCCGAAACTGCATAAGACGATTTCGGATCTGCCGGAACGCACCGGCTACGTGGGGCCACACACCTTCTACGCCATGCCGGGGCGGATGATTGTTCAGGCCCTGTCGAATGCGAAAGATCATTCCGGGGTGACAGGTATCATCGTCTATTCGAACCAGGGAGAGATAGTCTCCGTTCATCCGATGCCGACCGACAAGATGGGCGGCGATGGCTACGCTTACGATGTCGGCATCAACCCGGGGCAGAACGTCATGCTGACCTCCAGCTTCACCGGCTGGACCAACTACATGATGGATCTCGGGACCCTGGTCAAAGACGCCGAAGCCATGAAGAAATTCGGAAACACCATGGTGGTCTGGGATGTGAAGTCCATGGAGCCGAAGAAAGTTCTGTCGGTGCCTGGTGCACCGCTGGAGATCCGGTGGTCACTGAAACCGGGTGACGATTGGGCCCTGACCTCAACCGCGCTCACGTCGAAGATCTGGCTCATTCGCAAGGACGCAAACGGCGAGTGGCAATCGAAGGCCGTCGCCGATGTCGGCGATGCGTCGAAAATTCCTCTTCCGGTCGACATTTCAATCACAGCCGACGCAAAGCATCTATGGGTCAACACGTTCATGGACGGCACGACACGGCTGTTCGACATATCGAACGTCGAGGCGCCCAAGGAGGTCTACTCCAAGAAGATCGGCAACCAAGTCAACATGGTTTCGCAAAGCTGGGACGGCAAGCGCGTCTATTTCACGACCTCGCTGCTGGCCAACTGGGACAAGAAGGGTGATGAGAACGACCAGTTCCTCAAGGCTTATGATTGGGATGGAAAAGATCTCAAGCTGCGGTTCGAGATCGACTTCATTAAGGAGAAACTTGGTCGCGCGCATCACATGAAATTTTCGGCACGCCCCAATTCGAAAGCAATCGGTTCGACTTTAGAAGTGTACCGCTCGCTGCTCAATTGAAGTTCTCAAACCGCTATTCAAGTCGCGCCCTGCATTCATTGGCCGCCTTCTTCGTACTTCCGACTGCGGGGCGGCCCGCGCACGGCGCGACCGGGCAAGCTTGCTGGATGCGAACACACCGGACCTTGAGCCGCCTTTCATGAAAATGGCGGCGACCCGTCGTGCTTGACTTTTGTTAAGACGTGGGCGCCTGCACGCGCACATACTCCGCCCTGTCATTTCCAGCCAGAGCAAAGGCCCCGCGACTTGCTCCGTGGCGGCCGCTGGTGGTTGCGTGGTTCATCCCGCAGACGGTCCGGGCAGCTATGAAGCCAACTGAAGGTTCGCGACGTGCTCTCTTCAGCCGCCTTCGCGGAAACGGCGAGCAGATTCGTCCGCCTTGGAGCCATCCGGACGACCACTTCGTCGAAATGTGCACCCTCTGCGGCGATTGCATCAAGGCTTGCCCCACCAACATCATCGTCGCAGGACGTGCCGGCTATCCAATCGTCGATTTTGCTCGGGGTTATTGCACATTCTGCTTCCGCTGCCGCGACAGTTGCACGCGTGACTGCTTTTCGCACGAAGAGGGGCAGGCTCCCTGGCAGCTTCGGGCACGCATCGACAAAAACTGCGTGGAACTGAGCGGCGTCGCCTGCCGTGTCTGCCAGGATTGCTGCGAGTACGATGCAATCCGGTTTCATCCGATAGTCGGAGGACGAGCAAAGCCGAACGTGGTGTCAGATCAATGCACGGGATGCGGCGCATGCGTTATGGCCTGTCCTGTGCGCGCCATCACCATCGGCGTTCCACAAACCCAAGTTGAGGAGAGCCCCGCATGAACATCTGCGGCGTCCTGGTCCACGCAATGCCGGCCCGTGTCGATAAGGTCTGCGAGGCTCTTGCTGCTCTCGATGGGGTCGAGGTTCACCAGATCGCGGAGGGCGGCCGTATCGTCGTGACGCTCGAAGACACGGCAGTAAGCCTCGCGGTCGATCAACTGGCATCGGTCCATCGCATCGAAGGCGTCGTCGCGGCGGCGCTCGTCTACCACCAATTCGAGCCGGCCATCAATTCGGTTTCGGCCGCATGATCGAGGAGGATCACATGAACGGCAAAGACAGAACGACCGTGTCAGTCTGCGATCTTTCCCGTCGCGACATGATCAAGGCGAGCGCGGTTGCCGCAACTGTCGCAGCGGCGGGATTGCCGTCGACAAACGCTGTGGCCCAAGGCAGCGGCGACGGTATCCGGTGGGACAAAGGCGTATGCCGCTTCTGCGGAACAGGGTGCGGAATCCTCGTGGGCACGAAAGGCGATCGTATCGTCGCGACACAAGGCGACCCCGATGCGCCCGTCAACCGCGGCCTCAACTGCATCAAAGGCTATTTTCTCTCCAAGATCATGTATGGCGAGGATCGCCTCACGACACCACTGCTGAGGATGAAGAACGGCAAATTCGACAAGAACGGAGACTTCACGCCGATCTCGTGGGATGACGCCTTTAAAATCATGGCCGAGAAATGGAAGGCGACGCTCAAAGAGCATGGTCCCACCGCGGTCGGCATGTTCGGCTCGGGACAGTGGACCGTCTGGGAGGGTTACGCGGCGGCCAAACTGATGAAGGCCGGATTCCGCTCCAACAACCTCGATCCGAACGCACGCCACTGCATGGCTTCAGCCGTTGCGGGCTTCATGCGCACATTCGGCATCGACGAGCCGATGGGATGCTATGATGACCTTGAGCACGCCGATGCCTTCGTGCTCTGGGGCTCCAACATGGCGGAGATGCACCCCATACTCTGGTCGCGACTGACCGACCGCCGGTTGACGCACAATGGATGCGAGGTTCATGTCCTGTCGACCTTCGAGCACCGATGCTTCGAACTCGCCGACAACCCGATGATCTTCACACCGCAAACGGATCTCGCGATCCTCAACTACATCGCCAACCACATCATCACTTCGGGCAAGGTCAACAAGGATTTCGTCGACAAGCACGTCTCCTTCCATACAACCAGCCTGAAAATCGGATACGGATTGCGCCCCAACCACCAGCTCGAACAGGGCCAGGAGAATGCCGACAAAGCCGGCGGCATGTCGCCGATCAGCTTTGATGACTACGCCAAGGCGGTCTCGACCTACACATTGGAGTACACCGCGAAGCTATCGGGTGTGCCTGCCGAAAGACTGCAGCGGCTCGCCGAGGTCTATGCCGATCCCAAGAAGAAGGTGGTCTCCTATTGGACGATGGGATTCAACCAGCATACGCGCGGCACCTGGGTGAACAACCTCGTCTACAACGTGCATCTGCTGGTCGGAAAGATCTCGGAACCGGGCAACGGTCCGTTCTCGCTAACCGGTCAGCCCTCAGCCTGTGGTACGGCGCGCGAGGTCGGCACATTTGCGCATCGCCTACCCGCCGACATGGTCGTGATGAAACCTGAGCATCGCGCCAAGGCGGAGGCGGTGTGGAAGCTGCCCGCAGGCACCATTCCCGACAAGCCGGGTTATCATGCGGTGCTGCAGAACCGGATGCTCAAGGACTCGAAGCTGCGCGCCTACTGGGTCCAGTGCACCAACAATATGCAGACTGCGCCGAACATGAACGAAGAAGGTTATCCGGGGTATCGCAACCCCGACACCTTCATCATCGTCTCCGATCCGTATCCGACAGTGACGGCACTGGCGGCCGATCTCATCCTGCCGACTGCGATGTGGATGGAGAAGGAAGGTGCCTACGGCAACGCCGAGCGGCGTACGCAGTTCTGGCGCCAGCAGGTCAAAGCCCCGGGCGATGCGCGCTCGGACCTGTGGCAGACGATGGAGTTCGCAAAATACTTCAAGGCCGAGGAGGTATGGCCCGACGAGTTGATCGCCAAGAAACCTGAGTACCGCGGCAAGACCCTGTTCGACATCCTCTACGCCAACGGCGAGGTCAACAAGTTCCCCGTCAGCGATACAGCCGAGGGATTCGACAACGACGAGAGCAAGGCTTTCGGATTCTATGTGCAAAAAGGCCTGTTCGAGGAATACGCCGCCTTCGGACGGGGCAAAGCACACGATCTGGCACCCTTCGATCTCTATCACAAGGCACGCGGCCTGAGGTGGCCGGTCGTCGGCGAGAAGGAGACGCTGTGGCGCTTCCGCGAAGGTTATGACCCCTATGTCAAGGCTGGAGAGGATATCAAGTTCTATGGCAAGCCGGACGGGCGCGCAGCGATCATCTTCTGTCCTTACGAGCCGGCTGCGGAAAGCCCCGACAAGGAGTTCGATCTGTGGCTATCGACAGGGCGCGTTCTTGAGCACTGGCACTCAGGCTCCATGACGCGGCGCGTGCCGGAGCTGCACCGGTCAGTGACGCATGCCGTCCTCTTCATGCATCCAGACGATGCGCAGGAGCGCCAGCTGCACCGCGGCCAGACCGTCAAAGTCGTAACGCGGCGCGGCGAGGTCGTCACCCGTATCGAGACGCGCGGGCGCAACAAGGTGCCGAAGGGCCTCGTGTTCATCCCGTTCTTCGATGAATCGCAGCTCGTCAACAAGCTCACGCTCGATGCGACCTGTCCGATTTCGAAAGAGACGGATTTCAAGAAGTGCGCGTGCAAGGTCATACCAGCCTAGATCGTGTGCACTAGGCGGCCTGAACGAAGGAGAAACGAGCGGTGGCAGCCACCAGCAATGTCGCGACAGGCGGATACGATCCAAGGCGTCGGCGGGCGCTGAAGGAGATCGGAGCCTATTGCGTGGGTGCTGCCGCAATCACGACGTTCCTTGGCGGATTGAGCGGGCTGTCGCGGTCGCTTCCGGCAGCGACACTGCGGCCGCCCGGCGCGCTCCCCGAGCACGAGTTTCAGTCCGCATGCGTGCGTTGTGGACTGTGCGTGCGCGCCTGTCCCTACGACACACTCAAGTTGGCCGAGATCGGCGATGGTCCGGCAATCGGTACGCCCTACTTTGTTGCCCGCTCCGTGCCTTGCGAGATGTGCGATGACATCCCGTGCGTGAAGGCGTGTCCCACCGGCGCTCTGGAGCATTCACTTGTGAACATCGAGAAAGCGCGCATGGGGCAGGCCGTTCTGACCGGACGGGAAACCTGCCTCAACATGCAGGGGCTGCGCTGCGATGTCTGCTATCGCGTGTGTCCGCTCATCGACAAGGCGATCACGCTGCAGATGACGCACAATGCACGCACTGCCAAGCATGCAATCTTCGAGCCCGTCGTTCATTCGGACGCGTGTACCGGATGCGGCAAGTGCGAGAAAGCCTGCGTACTCCAAGAGACGGCGATCCGCGTGCTCCCCGTGGCGCTCGCGCAGGGTGCGCAGGACAAGCATTACCGGCGCGGCTGGGAGGAAAAGCAGAAGCGGGGCAAGGAACTCGTGCCCGGCATGATCGATCTGCCTGACAGGATGCCGGAGCCGCCAGCGCTCTCGACAATACCAAAGGTGCCGCAATGAGTGCCAATCGCAATCCCGGCGCGGCGGCGCGCGAACAACACGGCCTGTGGCTGGCCAACCGGTGGCTGATCCTGCGGCGCGCGAGCCAAACCGGCATTTTCCTCCTGTTTGCGAGCGGGCCGTGGCTTGGCGTATGGATCGCCAAGGGAACGTTGGCATCATCGATGACGCTCGGTGTGCTTCCGTTGAGCGACCCGCTCATCGTTCTCCAGAGTCTCGTCGCCCGTCACGTACCCGAAACGCTGGCGCTCGTCGGGGCCGGTATCGTGCTTTGCGCATACATGCTGGTTGGCGGGCGCCTCTACTGCTCGTGGGTTTGCCCGGTCAACCCGGTGACTGACTTGGCCGCCTGGCTGCGGCGAAGATTGGACATCGGCAAGGGATGGGCGCTGAAGCCGCAGACGCGGTACTGGTTTTTGGCCAGCGTGCTGGCCGCATCGGCATTATCCGGAACGATCGCGTTCGAACTGGTCAACCCAATCACCACGCTCTATCGCAATCTCCTGTTCGGGATCTCGTGGGGAGCGTCGCTTCTCGCAATGATCTTCCTGTTCGACCTATTCGTTGCTCGCAATGGCTGGTGCGGCCATCTGTGTCCGGTTGGTGCATTCTATGGGGTGCTCAACACAACCAGCTTTCTGCGTGTCAGTGCGCGAGGTCGTGAACGCTGCGACGATTGCATGGATTGTTATGCCGTATGCCCTGAGATGCACGTGATCTCGCCGGCCCTCAAAGCAAAGGGTGATGCCTCGGCGATTATAGCGGATCGGGATTGCACGTCGTGCGGGCGATGCATCGATGTCTGCCCGGAACGGGTATTCACCTTCACGCACCGCCTCGATCGCCGGATTGACCGTGAGCCGCCGCCGGACACACTTTCCGCACGCTCGCTACCGTTGGAAAAAGTCGCGTGAGCATCGCGCGGCAAACGCCTGTGGAGAAAGAAGATGACAGGATGGATTGGACGCAATGCTCTCATCATCGCGCTATCGCTGTCGGCCGGCGTCCTGGTGGCCGGCATAGGTGTCGCGCAGGACAAGGGCGTAACGCTTCGCGGCCTGGGCGGCGGTGAGGCGCTCGATCAGATCAATCCGGCGCCCGACGTCGATCGCCAATCGTTTGCCGATGGCGGCTTTTCACGGGCATACCGGCAGCAGCCTCCATTGATCCCGCACAAGATCGACAACTACCAGATCACGCCGACAAACAATGCCTGCATGAACTGTCATGATTGGCCGGGCAATGCCAAGTTCAAAGCACCCAAGGTATCGGAGACACACTACGTGGACCGCCAAGGTGTGAGGCTCGATAAGATCGCCGGCACCCGCTACTTCTGCCAGCAGTGCCATGTGCCGCAGGCCGATGCGCGACCGCTGATCGGCAATACGTTTGAGAACGCCACGCAGGTTAAATGAGCCAGCGCAATCGAACCGGAGGGAGACGTGATATGACGGACCGGTATGAAAGTGCGGATCGTGCCCCAACCGAGCGGGGCGGACGCATTGCACGAGCCTGGCGATGGTTCTGGACACCGACGCATGCAATAGCTTTGGGCACGCTGGTGACGATTGGCTTCGTCGTAGGCATCATCTTCTGGGGCGGCTTTCACTGGGCGCTGGAGCTCACCAACACAGAGTCGTTCTGCATCTCCTGTCACGAGATGAAGGACAACGTCTTCACCGAATATCGCTCGACCGTTCACTACAGCAACAAGTCGGGGGTGCGCGCCTCGTGCCCGGATTGCCATGTTCCCAAGGAATGGGGACACAAAATCGTGCGGAAGATCCGTGCTTCCAACGAGCTGTATCACCACCTGCTTGGCACCGTTTCGACCAAGGACAAGTTCAGCGGCAAGCGACTGCAACTTGCCACAAACGAGTGGCGCCGCATGAAGTCAACCGACAGTCGCGAGTGCCGCAACTGCCACAAGTTCGACTACATGGACTATTCGGTGCAGGAACCGCGCGCCTCGCGCATCCACCAGGAGGCGCTGACAACCGGTAAGACGTGCATCGACTGCCATCGCGGCATCGCGCATACGCTGCCGCCCAACGCCGATGAGGCCTATCAGAAAGTCGTCGAAAGCATGGAACGGAACGATAACCGGATCCTGACCGATTACCTCGGCTCGGTGGTGCCAAAGGCAAACGCGGCCCGGTGAACCCTCATTCACGGTGATGCTGGATCTTTCGCCGACCTCTCTGCAGATTCCGGCTCTGGCGCCGACGTCTCCAGGTTTGCTGTAATCTTTGACAACCACGGCACGAACTTGCGGACCATTGCGCCGAAAGCATCATTCAGCGCATCGACCGCTCCTGCAGCGTCCATCGACTTCAACTGCGCACTTTCTTGAAAAGCTGCGGTTGCCATGTTCTTGCCCGCACTGGAAATTGCGCGCGCTGCAAGATCGAGGTTCGCGACAGGCTGTTTATCGACCGAGATCGAGAAGTTGCGAATTGTGATCGCAAGCTGCAGATCAGACTGAATCACATCAATGTTTCGCGTGACCGACCGAAAGCAGCCGGAATTCTCCAAGGCCTCGATCATCTTGGCGTGCAGCAAGGCCGGTACCGTGTCAGCCAACAGGCCATTCGCAAATGGATATGGCGTTGGCGGCGTGCCGCTTATTGGAATCTTGGTTGTGCTGAACCCAATCAATGCGTCCGGCTCCGGCACCACGATCTGCAGATCGGCGGCTTTCTGGCACTTCATTACATCGGCCGGCACTGTGAACGCGTAAATCGGTGTGGGCGGAGCACCCGATGCGCCACCGGTCATGCGCTCCAGTCCAGCAAGAATTCCATCGATACGCGCAGAGTTCTTCGACAGGACTTCTGTGAATGTAGTGATGTTCTCGATCGCCTTGTGAAGCGGCTCGGCATTGGCCGCAATAACCTGGTCAACATGCTGCAAGGTATTGCGCGCAGATTGGGTCAGTGTCTGTCCCGCGTCCGTCCCCGCAACGAGTAATGGCGGCTGGCCATCGCTTGAGCCGGGCGCAGGCGCATCCGGAGTACCACCACTCAAGGTGACCACCGGCGATCCGGTCAACCCCTGAAAATCCAGGCCAACGGCCGTGTCGGTTCGAACAGGCGTCGATGGGTCGATTGCCAGGGTGGCCATCACGATGCGAGGTTGACCGGGATTCAAGTCCAATGACGTAACCTCGCCCACACGCATTCCGTTGAACAGCACGCCTGAGCCGACAAGCAGCCCTGATACCGAACCTTCGAAGCGCACGCGATAGGTGGTTCTTTGACCAATACCGCCTGTATTCTGGATCCAGTAGACGAACGCGAATCCCGCCAGGACGACGACGATCGTGAACAAGCCGATCAGGGCATAACGTGCTCTTGTTTCCATTGTGGGCACTCAGCTCGCTGTGTTCATGACATTCGGGTTGAGGGCACTTGCGCGATGGCCGCGGAAGTACTCCTGGACCCAGGGGTGCGGAGATTTGAGAATTTCTGCAATGGAGCCGACAGCAACGATCTTGCCGTCGGCCAACACGCCAACCCGATCGCACACCGTGTAAAGGCTCTGCAGGTCATGCGTGATCATGAAGACCGTAATCCCCAAGGTCTGCTGCAGCGTCCTGATTAGGTCATCAAAGTCGCCAGCGGAAATTGGATCAAGGCCAGAGGTCGGCTCGTCGAGAAATACGAGCTCGGGATCCATAGCCAGCGCGCGCGCAAGCGCGACACGCTTGATCATCCCACCGGACAGCTCTGATGGCAATTTGTTGTGGTCGGCGGCCTTGAGGCCGACCATATCCAGCTTCAGCCGGGCGACATCGTTCAACATCCTCGGCGACAGGCCGAGAAACTCCCGCATGGGGAACTGGACATTCTCGATCACGCTCAGAGAGGAAAACAACGCGCCCTGCTGGAAAAGAATGCCCCATCGGCGTTCGATCTTTCGGCGCTCTTGCTCAGAGGCGCCGGTCAATCGCGCGCCCAATACGTCGATGATTCCGGTGCGCGATCGAAGCAAGCCGAGGACCGTTCGCAGAAGGACGGATTTGCCGCTGCCGGATCCGCCCACGAAGCCAAAGATCTCCCCCCGGTTGACGTCGACCGACACACCGTCAAGCACGGTCCTGTCAGCGAAGCCGACAACAAGATCACGAATGCGAATGGCCGGTTCGGTTGTCATATGTCACATGTCGATGGATGCAAAGAAGACTGCAAAGAGACCGTCGAGAACGATCACCAGGAAGATCGCCTTGACCACAGAGGAGGTGGTCTGGAGTCCGAGAGACTCGGCGCTGCCCTTAACCTGCATGCCTTGGGCGCAGGCTACAACCCCGATCACGAGCGCCATGAATGGCGCCTTTAAAATGCCAACCTTGAAGTGCGTCATCGAGATTGCCTCTTTCAGCCGCGCCACAAAGATATCGGGACTCATACCTCCGTAGAGCCATGCAACGAGCTCTCCGCCATAGAGCGCAGACATTGAGCCGAGGAACGTGAGGATCGGCAACGCGATGACGAGAGCGACGATGCGAGGGAGGACCAGGACCTCAACCGGGTCGAGCCCCATTGTCTGAAGCGCGTCGATCTCCTCGCGCATCTTCATGGACCCGAGCTCTGCTGTATAGGAACTGCCCGAGCGCCCAGCAACCATGATGGCGACGATCAAGACGCCAATCTCGCGCAACACGAGAATGCCGACCATATCGACGACATATGCGTCGGCGCCGAATTTGCGGAAGTGAAAGAACCCTTGCTGGGCAATGATGGCACCAATCAAGAATGTGATGAGCAGTATGATTGGCACGGCCTGCCACGCCACGCGGTCCAACTGGTTGACGGCGGAGGTCAGGCGAAATCTCCTTGGATCGAGAAGTATGTGGACGAAAGCCGTGCAAATGGCACCCAGCATTGCTGCAAGGGCCACGAGGTCTCCCCAGATATTGACGGCACTGCGCCCGATCGATTCCAAGAAATGAGATACCCGCGTACGCCTTTCCTGTGCCGGAGGGGCAGAACCGGACGATTTGAGCACTTCATCGAACAGGGGCTGCAGGTTCTGACGCAATCCAGCGGCTGGATTTGGCCTGCCGGCCGCTTGCTCCTTTCTCACAAGGCGGAGAAGCAGGAGTGAGCCATAGGTATCGAGTGCATCAACGCCCTTCATATTGAGGTCTGCGACAGGGTGTTCTTGAAGGCTGAGAGCGGTGGCCTCGACGAGCTTCTCCATCTCATCAACATGGGCAAGCGTCCAGTTGCCCTCCGCGCGAAGACACAAAGCAGAGCCGACATGCTCAATTTCCAACGTCGGCGCGCCTTGATTCGACAAAGCGTCCATCATCTGCAGGTGTCCAGATATTGTTCGTTCTTCATGTCAATTGAACCGACCGAAATCACACCGATCGCTCCCCGGCTCCTCATCTCAATCTCTCAGGTCCCAGTTTGCCCAGTTATGCGCGTCATAGCTCGTCGCCAACTAATTTTTTGATTCGCAATTTGGATGATCGATGATGACGTCGCTTAAATGTGGTCCCGGCTGTGGACACGCCCTTTCAGCCACCTGCGAAATGACAAGCCCCCTCGTGCATGGCGGTACTTTTAGCACCTCTATCCGAATACGTCTCAAACAAAACCTCCAGCCTGCCCTTCTCGTCGGCTCGAGTTGGCCCAACCACGCCTTCTGCATCTGACTTCAAAAAGGCTGATCCCGCGGAACCACCACATCGGCTAATTTTTCAGGGGTGCAAGGCAGCAGGCTTACCTCAAGCGATTCTGGAATGGCCTATGGCAGGTCCAGTAGCAACGAGGGGGCGAACAGCCTCAACGATGAGACGCGCAGTCATATTCCAGGTGAACCGCGTGTCTGATAGCTCCTTCGCGCGGCACCCCATCCTTGTGGCGAGATCTGCATCACCCATGATCTTATCTATCGCCGTTGCAAGTGCAGAAATATCGCCGGGTGGAACGAGCAGCCCAGTCTCGCCATCAACCACGTCGTCTTTCAAACCGCCGACGCTGGTCGCGACCACCGGTCGAGACAGACCGTAAGCCAAATGAAGCACACCACTCTGGCTTGCGGTCCTATATGGCAGAACCACAGCCTGGCACATCTCGACGTAGCCGGCGACCTCATTGGTCGGCAGGTATTCACCGCGTATCACCACCCGATCATTCAGTTTCAGCCGATCAACGAGTTCGTTGAGTTCTTCAAGACCTGCAAATTTCGTCGGTCGGCCCGCAATTATAAGACGCGTCATCTGCCGGCTGTTACTCTCTGCAAAAGCTCGCAGCAGTTCCTCATAGCCCTTTGAAGGACGTATGTAGCCAAAATAGAGCAGAACCGGCTCATCGGCAGAAATGCCCAGATCTCGTCGCGCATCGCTGCCGCGATAGTCCGAGGCGCTGAAGATGCTCTGACTGCCATGTGGCACTATCAGCGTCTTTTCTCGGGAAACATTTTGAACACGATGGAACCCTTCCCGCGTTGCTTCCGAGAGAAAGAAAATCCGGTCGAACTGTGCAAAAAGCATCTTCGACGCGACACGGGACAGCGCCCTAACGATCGAGCTTTTGGTGTCCCTTTCCGTAAATTCGTGGCAGATCTGCGCCGTGACGATACCCGATCGTCGCATCAACGCCGGTGCAAAAGCCAGATGAGGAAAACGCATTTCGCTGAAGACGGTCACATCGGGTTTATCGCGCAAGACTCGTCTGACCACCCTCCACCATTCCCGTGTGAGAACGAATCCACGCACCGCTCTTTGGCACTTGCGCCATATCATGCGTGACGACACATCGCGCTCGACTGCACGTCTGCCCTCATTTTGGCGCCACAGCTTCATGCTCGGATCAACCGAGAATCGGTGTGGCAAATCCAACAACTCGTATGCGGTGCTGGTCTCCAGCTGCACCACGTTCCCTTCATCGGCAATTGCCATGCAGAGGTCATAGGCGAAATGGGCTAATCCGCCTTCCCCGTCCGGTTCAATAACCGTTATACGCAGCTTCCGCTTCATGGTCCCGGAACTTCACACTTCGACTACCGTTGCGCCTTTACCCACAAGACATCCTGTTTGCCTCGGAACGCACGCAGCAGTCCAACAAGACCAGATGCAAGCCCCGAGGCGACATATGCCGCAACACGCGCAGGCAGAAACATGCGTCCTGCATTTCCACCGAAAGCCCCGAAAATAGCTAATGCAAGAAACGATATCTGCCCGGCGAATATGATTCTCATGTTCGTCGATGACTCGCCGCCCCCAACGACCAAGACGTTCGCGACAAATCCCAGCAGAAGTAACACGGGCATCGCCACGCGGAGCACCTTGTGGGAGAGAAAGCAGAGCGACTCCTTCCAAGGCAGCCATCCTTCAACAATCAGGCGCTTGATCAACTGGACCCGGCCGGCCGTAATGCGGGAGCGACGCGTATCATCGTCAGCCAGGGTTGGAGAGGGCGCCTCCCAACAGCGTGCGTCCTCATCGTAAACGACGCGGGCCCCTTGCTTTGCACAGTGCATCGCAAGATAAGCATCATCATTTATGACGCCGTCTGGGATTGGTGCGAACAGCTCCTTTTTGAGCGCAAGCATCTCGCCGTGAACTCCAACAGTCGACCAGAATCGTGTCTCAAGCTTCTTAAGCCAGTTCTCCCATCGCCAATAGACGGCTTCGGCCGCTGTGAGTTGCGTCGCGTTTCCGCGCGATGGACGTATTGTCTTGCATCCGGTGACCGCGCCCACGCCAGGGTCGGCAAAGTTCCTGACGAGCGATGAGATCGCATTGGTATCATAAAAGACATTGGCATCGGACAGCACGATGATCTCATGCGTCGCCATTGCGACGGCACGATTTACCGCTGCCACCTTTCCACGGCGCTTCGCGCCACCCAGAACCATCACGCCCTGGTTTGAGTATTCGCAGGCCATCGCAAACGTATCGTCGGTGGAACCCTCCGTGTTCACAATGACCTGAAGATTCGGATATGAAAGAGAAAGCGAATTGTCGAGTTTCTGCTTGATGACGCTCTCTTCATTGTAAGCGCTGATCAAAAGGCTGACCGACGGCAGGATGCGATCCTTATGTACTGGCCTGCCGAACAGCGGCGCCAATACGATCAATAGCAGCGGGTATCCGACAAGGTGATACAAAGGCAGGAGTATTCCGAGCCAGACAATTCCTACCAGAACCGAAGTCATGTATCGACCTTGCCGCAAGCGCGGTCAGCAGAACCTGCATTGATGGCAGAGCCTTCGTTGGCAAACAGAGCTGCAGATTCTCGGAGCATTTGCTCGATAGAATACTGCTCGGACACCATCCTCCATCCTCGCCATCCTATAAGGCCGGCCTGATCAGGGCTGGCCACAACCGTCTTCAGCGCGTCGGCCAGAGCATCTTCTTGGGCTGGCGGAACAAGAATTGCGGTATCGCCCGATGAGAAGTGCCGGGCCATGCCGCCAACCGAAGTTGCAACGATGGGCAACCCCAGTCCGGCTGCCTCCAGCGCCGCAAAGGGAAGACCCTCCGACAGTGAAGGAAGACAGAGGACGTCGCATTCCTCCAAGACGCTCGCAACGTCACGCCGCATACCCAGAAAATCCACCTTGTCGCGAATCCCAAGGCTCTGAGCGAGTTCCTCGAGCCGGGAACGCTCGGGACCATCTCCGATCAACAAACATGCGACATCGTTATTCTCTGCCACCAGCTTCGCTATAGCCTTGAGCAGAATCGACTGCCCCTTCACAGGCACAAGACGACCAACGCAAGCAATCTTCAGCGGATTCGTCTTGACTTGACGCGGCAGATCCAATCGCGAAATGGCGACACCATTATAAATGATCTTGAGCCTCTGCTGGGCGATGCCGCGGCGCAGGAGATGGTCCTTGACGTTGTCCGATACCGCCACGACGTCGGTCGCCGTGGCGTTGATCAGTTTATAGAGTCCCCCATAAATAACGTTCGCAAATTTATGCTTTTCCGACTCCTCGTAAACGCTGTGTATGGTTGCAACGCGCACGCGAACACCGCAGGCCACTGCTGCGGGCAATCCCCACAGCGCCGATTGCGGATTTTGCGTATCAACAATGTCCGGCCTGACCGAACGAATGCATCCGATCAGGTCGCCAAGGAGACGCGGATCTTTTCTGTTCCGGCGAATTGGATAGAGTTGAATGCCATTGCCGGCGAACACCTCGTGGGTCTGCGAACCTTCGAGCACTGCCACGGCCACATCAAGCCAAGGCGCCAGCCCGCTCGCGAGCTGGAGAACTCTCGTATCGACCCCTCCATAACGCTTCGACAGATCGACAATCAGGAGGCGGCGCCTGCGCACAGCCTGTTCGGAGGGCCGCAATTTCTTCCAGTCATGCTTCAAAACGAAACTCACTCGAAAAAACGCCAATTTGAGCATCAATATATCGCATAGATTATGCTTTTAAAACTAACTCTGGCAACCGTTCAGGTTGGCTATATCAGGCTCAAAGGGGCACCTTTCGCCATGTAAAGTGTGGCGAGCCAAGCAGGCCAACGACCGACCTTAAAGGATGCCCGTATCGAACGGTTACCTGCGCAATCAGAGACAAGCACTTGTTAGATACGGTTGCTGGCAGTCACCGGTTGACAGCTCCTGCCGCGACAACGTCCAGACAAACTCAACAGTGGTGAACGTAGCCGCAGCTCGTCTGCGGTACACAGAATCCAAACAAGGGATCAAGCCTTGCGGTCCCACTGCGAAAGGGTTTCTTACTCAGTGCTGACAGAATGATGAGAAGAAGAAACTTTGCTTATTATGACCTTTTGTCTGGCGGAGTGGACGGCGAGTGGGCCTCGCCAGCTTTATCAGCCACTGTCAGGGACGTGCACGAAGAGCATCGGGATACTCGTTACTCGGCACAACAGTGACGATGCGGTCAGGCACGAGTAGACCATCAAGCAGATCGCGTGGGTATACCTTGTCGTCGATCTCGATTTCGCTGAGACCCGCGGCTTTCCAACATACCTCGGCGGTAAGGCGCGATTCGAACTGAAAGCCGGCCGCTCCCGACGTATCGACCACAAACCAGCCGAATTCACGCAATGCTGTGGCGATTACTCGTGCACTATTCCTCATCGCCTCAGGAACCTCGTGCGGAAGATTATCCAGCCATTGCTCGATTTCCGTATCAGTTGCTTTGAGTGCAAAGCGGATACCTTCGGGGATCCCGTTTTTCATGCGTCCGGGAAATTCAAGCTTGGTCGCAGGCGGCCAGAAACTGAAACCATCGGTGTCTCTAACGGGAAGTCCGAGAGCATGCGGTATCCGGCCTTGCAGGATCTCCTGCCCTCTGACGAGCATGGCGAGATATGGAATTCCAGCACCGCGCGACGGCTTAAATCCAACCTCGCGCGTCCTGTAGTCGCCTGGCACCAGGTTCCCGTGTGTTGCGCTTAAGACCTCGTCGTCAAAACTAACCTGGAACAGATCCCATTCGCGGCCCGTCTCCGGATCCAGGATGATGAGTTGCGCGTCGCTTCCCTGTGCCGGTCGCCACTTCGGGTTCCAAGGAATCTCCTGCTTATCGATGTTTGCTTCCCACTGTGTCGCAACACGAACGAACCCGGTTGCGTTCCTGGCGTGGTAGACAGGGTAGGTGTAGCTGTCGAAGCGCAGGTTGAAATTGCCCGGCCTGTCAGAACCTCCTTCCCACAGACGGCGGACATACTCGCGTGACTCCGGATGTGTGGCGAGTGATGCCACGGGTACGTTCCAGGGCGCGCGTTCGCCAAATGGCCGGCCTTCGTAGCTCGAACAATCGTCCGATCTGGAGTCGCGACTTCCACCGGCTATACCGACCGTAACGATGCCGAGGACTACAAATGCCCGCAGCATCAAACCCGTTTTACAAAGCGTGCGATCCGCCATTGATGACCTCCAGATACGTCGACAATAATCGGTCCGCCTGCCTTTCGATGGAAAAACAGGTTTCGGCACGCCTTCGCGCGGCCAGTCCCATTGTCGCTGCCCGTTCCTTGTCGCGAAGAATTTCGATTATGGCTTCCGCTAGACTGCCTGAATCACCGGGTGGCACGAGACGCCCGGTCACACCGTTGTCGATGATTTCAGGGGTGCCACCAACGCTCGTTGCCACGACCGGCCTGGCCGCTGCCGCAGCTTCTATGAGCACGGTCGGCAGGGCTTCGCTCAATGACGGCAGGACAACGAGATCGGAAGCGGCCATGAGGTCCGGAATATCATTTCTGTGTCCAAGCATTCGTACCTGGTCTCCGAGAGCGGAATAATCGTTGGACAGCTGCTGCTTCAGAGGACCGTCTCCGGCAACGAGAAGCAGCGCCTCCAGTCCCGTTTGCCGATATTTGACCATCGCATCACGCATGACGTCATGCCCCTTTCCCGCTCGCAAAACGGCTGGAAAAAGTATGATGCGCGCTCGTTCCGGCAGCCCCAGTCGGGCACGCGCAGCTTGCGCATCCTGAATGCGCCAGCTCTCGACTGTCACGCCATTATGGACCACCCGTATCCGATCCGGACTAAATCCTGTCGCTGTTTGGAACCCGGGTTGTAGGGCTTCGGCAACCATGATCGCGCGATCGTATGCATGACGCGCGGCGCCATACAAAACGCGCCATCGAGCGCGATCGCGCCGGCTCCCGTCGATCAACGTTTCGGTGTGCTGTGTCATCAGAAATGGAATCGGGAAGAGGTTTCTCGCCATCATCGCGATCACATTCGCATACGCATCTTGCACATGGACGCAGTCGTAGCGATTGGCACGCAACAGCAAGACAAACCGAGCGACCCCTCGCAGGTCGTAGATCCGCTTTGTCCCGAGTGCGTGAACCGGTATGCCTTTGGAACGCGCATCTGAGTACAGTGCATCATTCGTGCAGTCCGACAGTGTGCAAAGCTCGGGCGCGTGCCCCCTCCTGCGAAGAGTATCAGCCAACGCGATCGTATTGCGTTCCGCCCCCCCAACGAACAGGCCATCGAGGACATAGAGAATTCGCATTCATCTCGCCAGTCGTGTTGATCTTCAACTGTAGAGAACCAGCCCGATCTGATTTTGCGTATCTTATTGGCGATTATCAATGACTGCAGAGAAAGTTAATATTATTTTTAATTACGTCTCCGCCTTGATGCATCCGCATAAAGACAATGGGACCACGCGAACGACGGCCATAACGGCCATATCTGAAAACGGCGTGACTGGACTTTCTCCGCAAACATCTCCATGTTTCTGCCTTGCAGAGTGTCCTCATCGACCGGATACCGGCAGGAATGAATGCAGGTGGTCAGCTCGTCATTGCCGATGATCACGCGGATCGCGAAGGCAGTGCGCCGACAAGCGGTTCGCGCAACATTAACCGCATTTGACCGCCTGCATGTGGGGCCCGCGGTTCGCGGTCTCCTGCCGGCCAACCTGGTAATTCTCGTCTACCATCGCATCGACAATCCTGATGCGCCGGAGTTCACGGGTTTTCGCCAGATCGTCAGCGCCACGCCTGAACAATTTGCCCAGCAGCTCGACTACCTCGCTCAGAACTTCACCGTGATAGGGCTGGACGAACTGGAAGCCTGGCATTCGGGCAAGGCTGAATTGCCGCCCAATGCCGTCATGATCACGTTCGACGACGGATATCGCGACAATCTCGTCCATGCACTGCCCGCGCTCGAAGCCCGCCGATTGCCCGCGCTGCTATTTGTGACCACCGACTTTGTTGATGGCGTCCTATGGCCGTGGTGGGACTGGACCGCCGAGGCTTTCAAGGCCTCTTCGGCACAAAGGGGAAAACTGCCGTTGCTGGGCGAACGCTCATGGCATGATTCGACCGATCGGAACGATGTCATCTGCGAATGGATCGATGCTGCAAAAAGCCTGCAGTACACCGCATTCCAACAAGCGCTCAGTGACCTCGCGCAGCGTCTGGAGATCGACCTACAGCAGCCGCCGCCTTCACGGCTATTGCTCAATTGGGAAGAAGTTGCGGAGCTTACTCGACGTGGTTTTCGCATCGGCAACCACACCGCTACTCATCCAATTCTCGTCAATACCGATCGCGCACATGCGGGCCATGAAATTTCTGCCGCGAGTGCGCGACTGGAACAGGTCGCGGGGCGCCCTGTAACCGCTTTCGCCTATCCTAGCGGCCGGTTCACGCAACGCGAAGAAATGCTGGCCCGCGAACACGGCGTCACACTCGGATTTGCCGCGGAGGGAGGGTTCAGCTTCGCGCACGAAATCGCCGCGCGACCACTCGCCATTCGCCGCTGTTGCATCGGCCTTCGCGACACGCGCGAGAGATTTGCGGCAAAGGCTGCCGGTTTGACGCGACTGGCCGACCGTTAACGCAATCGTTCATATCGAGCTGCAGAGCTATTCGGTGTCCGAGCAGTCCGACATCGAGCGGATGACCTGCAATGTATCTCCGGGCTTGATTGCTGCGACCTCCGAGACGTCAAGAGATTTGGCCACGCCGGCGACCCGCCGAATTATTTGGAAACTGGGCTTCAGATTTGAGTCCGCCGCACGGAGATGGCAACCGAGCTCGCCAAGTTTGGCAACTATCTGGCGCGACGTAGCAAGGCGTTTTAAAAGCTTCGCGTTTGTCGCCTCCTGGGTTGCCAGTTCCGTCTTGGCATTCAATCTCTCATCGAGATGGGAACGCTCCGTGCGCTCACGCGTTTGCGCAATGCGCTCCTCTGCAGCTCTGATTTTTCCGATGATTTCGCTCGTCAATGCCTGCAGCCGCACGACCTCGCTTTGAAGCAATGCCAATCGCTCGGCGCTGCTATGGCCGCGCTCCAACAAAGCCTCGATCTTGTTTGCGACAGAGGCGCGAAGCTCCATTTCTTTCTTTATAAATTCCTGCTGGGCCCTCAGCTCCTGAATTTCCGATCTAATGAAGGAAATCACATTCGCAGCGTTCTCGTCGATCGCCTTGCGCCGCCTGATCCGACTTTCCAGAACCTGCATCTCAGTATCGCGCAAAGCCTGGGCCCGCTCCTTACCCACAAGGCTGGTCATTTCTTCAGTAACTTCGACCTGTTCTGCCCCGTCAATATCAGCTCTCAGCCGTTCCTGACGCGCAATTCCAGCCGCCAGTTCTTCTGCGGTTTCGCGGATGCCTCCGGTTTCACGCGCCGCATCGACCTGCATTTTGCGCGTAAGCTGCGGATATCCGCCAGCCAAGCTGACAAGCTGCAGAACGTCGAGTCCCGGCTTCCACTCGTACTGGCCTGCTCTCTGGACATATCCGAGCACATAAACCGGCGCGTAACTCGCGACTTCAATATTGACCGAGACGGTATGCGTGGAGAGACTTGAATAGCGCCGCTGCAGGTCATTTTCGATATCGGCTAACGTCATTCCAGCGACTCGAACCGCACCAACGACTGGCATCGAAAGCGTACCGTCGGCTCTGACAAGATAGACTTGGGAGAGGTCGGCATACCTATAGACTGAAATTTTCAGCCGGTCGCCGATGCTCACCGTGTAGGGTTCGTCGGCATCGCCAGCAGGCGTTGTCCGCCCGGTGTCCGGTTCAACGGCCCCAACCAGAGCGGCAGACCGGTGGATCTGCGCGGTGTGTACTTCGTCGTTGCCTGTAGCCTTGCTATCGCATGCCGGGCAGGCGATCAGGGCGGTTTCAGAAGCCGCCTGGATTTGCCCGCCTGACAGGCAGAAGCAAATTACAGCGATCAAAACGGAAAAGCATCCGAAGGGATATCGTCGCATACCCTATCCACGATTCCATTGTTCCAAACGGGATACGAACTGCGAATGGCAGGCGCCTGTAAGATCGATGGCGTCATATTTACTATGACGATTAACTCATGCACGGTCGTCAATGTGTTGGCAAACCTCCTCCATTCTAATAAAAGATCTTGAAACAATACCCCAATGTCCGCCGACATCCTGGTAAAAATCAATAGGGTTTTGCGCCCATGAAGGCGGCCGGCAATCCCTTGAACGCAGACAACGACCAACCGAGCGAAGCTCCGTTCGACGCCGGACAGACGCTTGCCGGCATCGGATTGCTCTATACCTCCCATGCCATCGAGAAACTGTCCTTGCTCGTTGCCACGATCATGTTGGCGCGATGGCTGCCTCAGGAAGACTTTGGCCTTATTGCAACCATTCTGCTCATCCTCAGCGTCTTCAGCATGTTTCGCGACATCGGCATTACCGATGCATTGATCTACAAGAATAGTGAGGCTGGTCAGACCGCCGATGCTGCTTTCTGGCTTTTGACCACGTTCGGCACGGCACTGGCGTTGCTTGTCTGGATTGCGGCCCCGGCTATTGCCTGGTTCCTTGGCACCGCCAGCGACTTCCCCATCATCCTGTGTATCACGTCTCTCGCTCTCCCTCTCGAAGCAGTAGGTATGACTCACTGGACGCTATTGCGCAGACAGCTCTTGTTCAAGCGTGTGGCTACCGTGCAGATCCTTGCTGCTGTGACAAAAACCGCAGTCATCGTGATGCTCGTAATTTCGGGTTGGGGACTTTGGAGTTTGACCGCAGGATTCCTTGCCGGGTCAGCAGTACGAACATTGGCATTCTGGCTTGCAATCCCCTGGCGGCCACGGGCCAGAATCAAGCGGAACGTTGCGCTTGATCTCATATCCTATGGCCGCCACACGTGGCTGAATGGTCTGCTCTACGAATTTCTGAACAAGGCCGATCAGATAGCCGTGATCATGATTTTCGGCGAGGTGCCGCTTGGCTACTTCTATCTCGCCGCCAGGATCTCCGAGGTGACGGTTACCCAAATATGTATCGTTCTTACGACAGTGCTCTTCCCGACTATCGCAACCCTGCATCGTGTCAGCGGCAATACCTCGAAATACATCCTGAACGCACTCCGTTACATTTCGTATGGCCTGATCGCTATCGGGCTTGGAATTGCCGCGACAGCACCAACTTCCATTCCGCTCATCTTCGGGGAAAAATGGATCATGGCGGTGCCCTTCGCCGCAGTTATCGCGGTGAATGCAACACTCGGCGCACTATTCTGGATTGTCGGAGACGGATTGAAGGCAACGGGTCGCCCCGACGTGCTTGTTCGTATCACTGCCGCCCGGCTGACTGCGTTTGTCGTATTATCCCCGATCATCATCTACTTTTTCCGGTCGCCGCTTGCCATTTGCTACGCAGCCACCGGGGCGGCTTTAATCGGCTGCCTTGCGGAAATCTACGTTGCTAAAGAGTGGTTCGCGATCAAGCCGATGGACCTTGGAAGATCAGTTCTTCCAGCAGTCGCCTCAGGACTGGTCATGGTGCTGGTCGTCCAGAGTGTCGCCTTCACAACCTTATCGTTTGGAGCCCTTGCAAGCCTCTCGCTCCAGATCGCAGCGGGTGCGATCGTCTATCTTCTTGTCCTATGGCTCCTTGATGGTCGGCGGCTGGAAGAAGTAGCGATCATGCTCTTCAACAGGCTTTCCCAAGCTGCAGATAAATATGAGCAACGTTAAATCGCGTTCATGTTTGACGAAACCATGAACGCGATCCAGCACCTTGTTGCGAGAATGTTTTTCCTGCTTAACCGCTGCACTCTTCACATCAACAGGCTCTAAGGGCGGATGGGCTGTGATCAGCTCGGCTTGGAACGTATCAGTTTCCTGTGAGTGTGGTGGTTCTACCGGTTACCTGCCATGCCCGTTGTCCCGCGATCAGTCCTAATGCAGCGACGAACCCCAACGCACCGGCAAGCAGGATCTTCAACAACGGCGACGGCCCTGATGGCAGTTCCGGTGCATACGGTTCTTGCAGTATCCGCACACCGGATTGACTCGATGGTGCCACCGCATCCTCCAGCCTTACCTCGCTGATCTTCTCCTGGATGGAATTGAGCTGGCGGCGAGCAAAGCTAATGTTACCCTCAAGCAACTCGAACTCGGCACGGCGGCCTTCCAGCACCTTTATAGCCTCTTGAACCGTCGCCAGCTCGCGCAGCAACTGCTGTCGCGACACTACAAAGCCCTTTTTCTTGGCTTCGGCTTCGGCGACGACGCTCAGAGGAACGCCGCCGACCAATGGTGAGGACTGCACGAACGCTTCCGTTTGTTTGATATCGGTATCAATTTGCATGATTTGATTGCGGATCTGCAGTTCCTGTGAAAATAGATTTCGCAGCTGCGCTCCCAGCATCGTGATCTTGCGCTTTTCCTTGAAGTCCTCGAAGTCACCCTGCGCCTTTTCCAGCGCCTCCCGGCGCAGACGCAACACCTTTTCATAAGATTCCAGTCCCGGCGACTTATAAAGGGCTTCACGCAGGGCCATGTACTCGTCCAGATGCGCCTTTAAAATGTCGAGTGCATCTTTCCGATTTTCGGAAATATAGCTCATGTTGATGACGTTAGAGTTCTTGACCCCCACCACCTGGAAGCTCTTCTCATACGTCTGCAGAGCCTTGCTGATCTCGCTTTGATGGCGTTGGAGCAGTCCAACTTTCAAAAAGCTTTCTTTGATCGCTGTTTTCCACCATGGCTTTGTGCCCGAACTTGGTGCTTCGGGTCCAAGGACCCTTTCACTTCCCAGTTTGGCGATGACAGCGTTCTTGACTGTCTGACTGTTCAGGATCTCGAGCTCTGCATTGACGGCGATCTCTGTGCGCCATGGCGCGACGTTGCTCGATTCGCCCGTGACCGGGCGGTAGACATACTCGCGGCCGAATCGAACCAGGACTGAGGCGTGTGCCTGGAACTTCGGCGGCACCACGATATTGATGATCAGGGCGGCCACCATCGCGGCAACCGGAAGGCCGATGAGAAGCGTCGTTGAGCGACACCGCCCCGTCGCAATCCCGATGGCCGCCGCAGCAGCGCTGCGCCACCTCTCCGGCGCGACAGTTCGGGAATGCACTTTCGTTTCCATGCAGGTCTATTTCTACACGTATCTTTCGAGGCGAGAAAATCGCGTCATGCTGTGACAACAATCAAGACCGAGGAATGTCCACGCGATTTCCACTGCATATTATGATCATGGCAAATGCACGAACGTGGCATAGTTAAGAAATCGCCCGCAGGCACGCAGTGACCTGCCCAGAACTACCTTTGTGAACCACCCACGCCAGCCCGGCCTGCTATGTCTCGCACTACCTCCCGATGCGATAGGGCCGGCAGGCTCAGGGCTAACGCAATTATGAACCAGAAGAGTCTCGGATAGGATTCGTGGAGTACGAGCGATGCCGTAAAATAGCCCGTCAGCGCCAGCAGAATTCCCAATGCCAATCCGGCGGCCCGTCGGTTATCGACCATCGCACCGCATGCGCGAATGGCGTTGTTGAGGCTCACGACCCACAATGCTGCGAATACAATCAACCCCAGCAAACCCTGTTCGGAAGCTACCTGTAGAATGTCGCTATGGCTTTGCCTGGGCTCGTGCCTGACCCGCATGTTTAAATCAAGTGCGTACTTGTCATACAAGTTCATGAAGTTGCCTCTTCCAACGCCGCCAATCATGTTATCCTTGAATACGGCGACAGCGGCCTGCATCTCATCGAAACGGTTGGTAATCGATTCATCCGACTCATCGGGTCCGGAGACGACGGTCTCCTCGGACGCACCCGCAGCAAAAACTTTCGCCACGCGATCGAAATAACTTTGCGGCGCTAGAACGAAGAAGGCGAGGCCCAGCGGCACCAGAGCCAAGAGCGCCATGTGAAGTTTGTTGCGATAGTACCAAGCGAGCACCATCAGCATGGCGAGGATACCGACCATCGCTCCTCTCGAGAACGTCAGGATGATGCCCGCTAAAAGGACCGTCAGCACAACCACGTACAACGCCTTGCCGATTAGACCGCGGGTCGAAATGAGCTGGCCGAACGCCAGCGCAACGCCGACGGCGAGGGCGCGTCCCATCGCATTGGGATCGGAATAGCCGCCGGTGAACCTGGCGGAAACATTCTCTTCCACGATCTGCAACTCCGCGAACTGCGCCAAGCCACCGAACGCCTTGTCGTAGGAGAAGAAGAGCGCATTGACCCATCCCAGCAGCGAGACCAGAAAGAGGCCGGCGACGAGACACACCATCACGGCCTGAAACTCACGCATGTTCGACACGAAAGCGAGCACCAGCACGACAATGATAAGCTCATTGGCAACAGCGACAGTTGCGTCGAATGTCACATCGGCGTCGCGAGCCCAGAAAACTCCGACACCTGCAATCACGAAATATGCGCAAAGGACCGCGACAGCGCGCGGATCGATATTCAACTGGCGCTTATGGGTCACTACATCATAGACCAGCACGACAATGAGGAAGCCGACGATGGCTTTGCTCGGCGACGGTACACCAAACCTGACAACCAAGGCCTCGGTCAGATTGCTCGCGGTCGTGAAGGCCAATGCGCAAACTGCCAAATGCGGATGGCGAATGGCCAAGGGGACAATGATGACCGAGCCGAATGTCGCAACTGCAATGAGGCCATAAAGAGGAGATGCCAGCGCCAATGCCAGAAGTGCAACCAATGCGGCGGCGATGGCCGTCAGCCGATATGGCGTAAGTTTCGATACCGGGATCGGTTCATGCATTTTCGCATCCCGGCTCATCGGCTCAGATACCTTTTCCACGCATGAAGACCTGAGTGATGGTACGAACGAGGATGCAAACGTCATACGCCCACGACTGACGGCGGACATAGCGAATGTCCTGCCGCACCCGATCGGCAAACTTATTGCACTCATGCCGATGGATCTGAGCAGGTCCAGTGAGCCCCGGCTTACACATCAGGCGGAATCGCCACCACGGCCTGTACCTGGAGACAGGAAACGTGTTCGGCCGTGGGCCGACGAGGCTCATCTGGTTTGCCAGCACGTTGAAGAGCTGAGGCAGCTCATCGAGATATGTCGCTCTTAAAATGTGCCCGAGCTTGGTCGTTCGTGGATCTTTGCTCAATTTGAAATCGAAAACGGCATCTCCCTCTTGACGTTTGGCGAGCTCCTTCTTGCGCTGCTCCGCATCGGGAACCATTGTTCTCAACTTAGCGATTCGGAAGACTCTACCGTTGAGACCGGCACGTTCCTGCAAGAACACGGCTGGATGACGCGGCGCCGAAACCTTGATCATCAGCCAAAGGGCCAGAATAACGCTCCCCCAAATCGGCAGGGTGACAATTACGGCCAGCCTCTCCACTGCCGATCTCGCCATATGCCGGCCATCGCTACGCCAGCCTAATGCGGATTTGTGAAACTGGCGCAAAGTCAAGCCGCGCGCCTCCCAATTGCTTCCACCAGGAAGCAATAAATTCTCGAGGTCACGGTAGCGGCCGGCCGAAATCCCGTGCATGGGCTTGACCCGTTCTTCGTTCGCATCGCGGCACGAGTATCACGTGAATATCGCGCAGGTGGGCCGTTATCCCTGGCCCACCACAGAGATCGGACTAGTTCTTGTCATCCGCCGCCTTGCCGATTGAATGAGTTCGATGGTCGAAATACCGTCGTCAGGATAGCTGGCATGACCGAAATCGATTTCGCATTGCCAGTGTTCGCGAAGCAAACCTTCAAGTCTGAGCTTCATTGCCGCAATGCCCGCTCCATCCGTGTCTGGACAAACGAGAAACAGCTCATCCTCCTGAGCATCCGGTATCAGGATATCGGATCCGCGGACATTGTCACCGATATACGTCGAGAGATCCATTCGCAGGAAGTGCCGATCAATGTTTCTGACGAGAAATCGATCTTCGGTGCCGTCATCGCCAGAGGAGTCTGACGCCGATTGTCGCGTGAAGCATCGCCATCTGAGTGCCAAGACGCTCAGCGCTCTCCCAGAACGCTCGCTGAGGACCAGAAACTTGTCACACAATTCGACGCGTTGATCGTGATATTGCGCCGAGCCGATCCTGCCTTCGAAAAGCAACATGGATGTATAGCGTGCAACACTCGCAGATTGATCGATTTCGCGCAAACGCTGAAGGAAAAACAGCGCTGCACCGGACAGGGCAGCGGCACCGGCTGCAAGCTTCGCCACATACGCGACGTCCGGCAATCCGATGACGAACAACGAAGAACTGAACAATACAAGACCGAAGATCGAGCTGGCATGGCCCACCGGCCATAGCTGCACGAGCAGCGGATAAATGGTGAGAGCGGCAACGCCTGCGGCAATGCCCATCAGGATCTGGCCATTCAGGATAAGGACAAGCGTGGCGACGAGCAGAGACGCCGCAGTCAGTTCAAGGATCGGAATCGCTTGCTTGTGCGGTTTGATACCAACGTCAGGCGTGTGCGAAAGCACGCCCGGAGACATCCGGCGCGCGTCGTCAGCGGCGGCCCGATCGTTCCCGGGAGTCATGAAAATTTTTTCGATCGACATTGGATTGATCGTTTCCGGTCTGAATCGTATCCCTCCAGATGGCGTGACCGACATTTGCCGCGTTGATTAATTTTTCGTCCAGCCCATCCAAATGCATTCTATTTAAAAACAAGTTCAATGATAAGCATTGTGTGGCTGGCACCCTTAACAGGTCCGTGAAAAAGCCGGGTGGGCGGAACGCTTCCACGCGATGCACGATTTCGGGGCATTTGGATCGCGGGGCTGATACTCGCCTTCGGCAGTGACAAACTTCGTCAGCTTGGCGATACTTTTGTCACTCAGACGTCGGACATATGTGCCACCCCCGTAAAGCAACGCGCTCGATCGGCCCCTTCAAACCGTCTCCATACACCCAGCGTTCTGCGGGAAGACGCATCTGCTCTTGCATTTGGCTTTGGGAACCTGAGGCTTGATCGATGCGTTAACGAACAACGAAACGCGGAGTTGGGTTGATGCTTGAGCTTGTGTTTACCGTCTGCTCTGTCCTTGAAGGAGCGACATGTCGCGAGTTGTCGCCAATGCCACTGCAGGAGCCCTCGACAATGATCGGGTGCGCGATCGCATCGCAAGTCGAGGGCGCGAAGTGGGTGAGCCTCCACCCTAACCATTACATTCAGAAGGCCACGTGCCGACCGGTGGAGCGACACGCTCACGCTCGAACTGAAGTGCGTATGTGCGAGCGCAAGGATTTCATACCAGCGTCATGAGCCGCTCCGGGATCGTGCGACCGGCTCAGTTGTCCGTTGTCGCAACATCCTTCAAGAGAAGGATGGTCATTGATTTCGCATCAACACCGCACCGAAAGTCGGCGATTGCATTGTCAATGGATGTGTAGCGGATCGTGCGGCCTGCCAACAAATCACTTTCGAACCTCGTCACTGTCGCGGCAGGAGGGATGTCCAATACGAGGGGCTCTGCGTATGTCAAAACGAGCTTGCAGTAGCCCGCGACACTCCTGAAATAAGCAGCAGCTCTCTTGCTTCCAAGGTCGAAGCTGATGCCGTGGAGCGGCTTCACGGTCAACAATTCAGAACTGCTGTCGGCCTTGGCGGCACTGCCCGTGCTTGACGCCAACACCAGGATCAGAGCATTCGCAGCGATGGAACGAGCAACGGTCATGACTGCCTCCTTAGGTAGGCTTGGTCGATTGCCTGAGATTTTCAGGCGAACTTCATGAGTATGCCCAAGTCATGACTGGGGCGCAGTCCCGATCGGGACTGGGCGACAGATTTCTTTTCGACGGGCGAGATGTGAGCGGCGGTCAGCGATACACTCGTCTGCATCTTGCTGAGCGAACTTTCTGCTTTCGCTTCTCGGAGGCAAGGCGGCTCGTTCGGCACATCGGGATTGGACTGCAATCAACGGTCTCGGATTGCGTAAGTGAACGCCAAATACTATCATTGGGTGCTTAAAGCGCTGTACGTTCGCGCACCCCGCCCAAGTCAATCGCTCGTCGTTCGCCATGACTGACAGCGTCGCCTCGCTGGTGCAAAGATCGCCGCTCTTTTCTGTGCTGGATGAGCGCGACTGCAAATCCATCGCTGCAGAAATGCGCAGCGTCTCTTTGCCAGCACGTGCTCGGATTTTTTGCCGCGGCGATCCGCCGGATTATTTGTATCTAGTGGTGGAGGGACGCGTCCGCCTCTCTGTCGTCTCGCAGGAGGGCCGGGAGCTATCGTTCAGAATAGCCGAACCCAGGGATATCTTCGGTGAGATCGCTCTTTTGGATGGCGACACGAGGACGGCCGACGCAACGACAATCACGCGAACACGCATGATGACGCTGGCACGCACATCCTTCGATCGTCTTATCGGGGAAAATTCGAATATTGCCCGCGCAGCGATACGCTTTCTTTGCTCGCGACTTCGGCAAACAGGCCTTCAACTGGAAGAAGTTGTATTTCACCCAATCGAAATGCGATTGGCACGTTTCATACTGCGCCTCTTGGGCCCCGACACGGACTTTACAAGCCCGCATCCAGTGATCCTGCCGCTCTATGTTTCACAGGCGGAGCTGGCGCTGCTGTTAGGGTCGAGCAGACAAAAGGTCAATGAGGCACTCGGATTCCTCGAGGCTCGTGGCGCTATAAAACGACTTTCCGGTCAGCTTGCCTGCTACCCGCGTTCGCTGAACCGATACGCCGACATAACGTGACCCTCATCAGCCAGGGCTGTCCCAATTGGGACAGCCGGCGAACTTCAACGGCATTATTCTTCGCGCACCAGCCGCAAAATCGACCCCGGTGGGGCCATCCATTGGCTGCCAACGTTTCGAACAGTTGACCATTTCAGCATTTGATTTTTCCTTGTGCCATTGGAGATCGACCATGTTCCCGTACTCAAGCACATCGAGCCTCGTGTTGACGATCGCCTTCATCATGGGTGCCGTTTCGAGCATCGGTGCGGCGCGTGCCGCCGATGTGGATCGGAGCAACGACAGCCTTTGCGATTACTGCGATGACTATTCGAAGTTGGCGATGGGTGGGCGCCCCATCACATCGTCCTATGTTCCTGGTGTTGGGTACCCGCGTGAATAAGAGCGTGGGCCTGAGTCGTGCTGTGACCTCCCCCTAAGCCGATAATCTTGCCTCGGACGGAATTGCTTCAAAACTTGGACGACGAGTTTGAGCCTTGCCCGCGCTCGTCGTCCGCCATTTGGAGACCGGGTGCATCGGCTCAAATCGACATTGCCCATTTGGATAACGCTTGTTGGATCGCGCTCATGGGTAAGCGTTGACCCGTTGCGACATCACTGATCCTTTGGCCCGACATCGGAGAGATGCCGTTAGCGCATTGACATCTCGCTTTGCTTTCCTCCCGCCGCCGAAGCCGGAACACACATGTCTGAACGAGCCGAGTTCTGCCGACAATTAGCAGTGTGTCCCGCCGCGTGCTGGCGATCTGTGTCCCACTCGGGACCTCGCCAACCGGCAACTCCTCGATTTCTGTTATCCTCACAGCATTCGCTGCGGTTCCTGCGTGGCCTGCCCCTCGCACCTCGGTCCAAGCGGACACAGGTCGACACGCAACGGACCTCGACGGACAACGCTTCTCAATTGTACTATGTGAAATCTGGTTTTCGCGTAACTCCGGAGACGGGGGTGGCGATGGAGTTTCGTTCGTTCGAGCGGCGGCTGGTCACTGTGCTGTCTGCGGACGCCATCGCCTACAGTCGTATGACGGGAGTTGACGAAGACGCGACGCACTCGGTTTTGCGTACTGACCGGAAAACCATATTTGCCCTGATAGAAAAACATCGCGGACGCATTTTCAGTCTTGCCGGGGACGGCTTGATGGCGGAGTTTCCCGATCCCCTGTCGGCGACGCGTTGTGCCTTACAGATCGAGTCGGCGATCGACGAAATCAATGTGGACTTGCCTCTCAGTTTGCAGATGCGGTTCCGCCTTGCTGTGAACAGCGGTGATGCCATTGTCGACGGCGACGAGCTGTTCGGCGACGACGTCAACATCGCGGCTCGCCTTCAGGAGGCCGCGACGGGACGAGGTGTCATCATCAGTGAAACCGTGCGCGAGCACGTCCGCGGAAAGATTGACGTCACATTTGAGGACCTGGGCGAGCTCAGATTCAAGAATATCGACAGGCCCGTTCATGTCTTCAGAGCCGATGTGGCGTCCGCCAGCAGCGGTCAGCGACCGTCTGCTGACGATGATCACTCGCCGCTAATCGTCAGTCCCGACACGGCTTCGCCAGTGCGCGGATTCAACGGGCGCCCTGCTTTGGCTGTACTTCCATTTGAGAACACAAGCGTAGACTCAAAGCTCGACTTTATCGCTGACGGCCTCGCCGAGGACCTGATCTCAGGGTTATCGCGTCTGCGATGGCTTCCTGTGATCGCCCGCAATTCGAGTTTCCTGTTCCGCGGCACGCCAATCAACTCTGAGCGCATCGGCAGACTCCTTGGCGCGCAATATTTGTTGAAAGGCTCAGTGCGCCTGGCCAACAGGCAACTGCGGGTTACCGCAGAACTCATCGACAGCTCGAGCCAACTCAGCGTCTGGACGGCCAAGTATGACCGCACTCTGGATGACGTCTTTGAGGTTCTCGACGATATTTCCAAGAATATTGTCGCCGCCCTGGACGTACAAATCGAGAGCCTTGAACAGAGGTGGTCTTCAACCAAACCCGCTGAGGATCTCGACAGTTGGGCTCTCGTTCGACGCGGGATGTGGCATCAATCGAAGCTCACCCATGGCGACGCTGTTGTGGCGCGCAGACTTTTCGAGGAAGCGCTGAAGCAGGATCCTGGCAATGCAGAGGCTCATATCCAGCTTGCCTGGTGGATATTCTGGAATATCTGGGTGCACAGGGGCTCCAAGACTGAACTCGACGCGTTGGACCAGCTTGCCCGTGATGCCTCGCGGCTCGACCCATTGGATGCCCGCCCCAACATGCTCCTGGGGATCTCTCAAATCTTGCGCGGCAACGTCGTCGAATGCAGGGCCCCGCTTCGGGATGCCTTGGAACAGAATCCAAGTCTTTCCGTCGCTCATGCGACCATTGGCAGTTCCTACATTCTTGATGGCCGCGCCGATGAAGCAATCGGCCCATTGCGGATCGCCGTCCGCTTAAGTCCGCACGATCTTTATCTCTTCCATACGGCCGGCGAACTCGGTGCCGCGTACTGCATGCTTGGTCGCTGGGACGAAGCCATCAATTGGTGCGAGAAATCACTGCGACTGCGTCCGGGATACTGGTACGCAAGGGTTATTCGCATCGGCGCCCTATCGCGCAGCGGACGGGCAACCAGAGCACGACAGGAGTTGACCGAGCTTCTCAAAAGACACCCCGACTTCAATGCCGAGTATCTCCGCTGGCTGCCGTTCTCCGACAGAAGATGGAATAATTTTTTTATCCGCGGCCTGCAATTGGCTGGCTTCGATACTTCCCAAGACGCCTGGATTGAGGAATCAGAGTCACCGCAGTGAGCGTCGATACTGCGGGTCCCATTCTACCTCGATGGAGGTTCAACGATGGTGACGCTAAAATATTATGAAAAAATCAAATCATTGCAGCGGCTTCACAGGCCAGATGACATAACTTTTGATCTGCAAGCGCTGAAAGGGAACTGGGCTTCCAGAATTCAGCAAAAGTTGATTCAGAGTATTTGGATACATAGCCTTTTGCGGCAGTATTGGCCAATACTTCGTCTCGGACGTCTTGTCATCGTGACGAAGTATGATGATGTCAAAGAAATCCTGGAGCACCAGGACGTCTTCGAGACCCCGTATGGCCTTGAGATGACGGAGATGGCCGGCGGCACCAATTTCGTTTTGGGTATGCGCGACGAAGACACAGATGGCGCGAATGCCTATCGGCAGATGCGGGACGTAATCCGGCAAGCTTTTCAGGATCACGATATCGAGAAGATCCGAGACATCGCGAAGGCCGTATCAGAGCAGGCGGTCGATCGGTCGGCCGGGCGCATTGACGTCATTCAGGACTTGATCATTCGCGTACCGACCCGCATCTGCAAAGACTATTACGGTCTTGATATTCGCGACGAGGAGAGCTTTGCTGAATGGACGTTTGCGCTGAGCATGCTGTTTTTTGCCGACCCGACCGGAGACAAGAAGGTCCGGGATATGGCGCTTCTTGCAGCCGAACGGCTCGGGCGCCTCATAGATGCCTCGGCAGCTCTGGCGCGTGAACGTGCACGAGGCGGCCCGTTGCACAAAACGACCGTCCTCGACCGGCTGATCGAATTGAGCGAGCTACCCAATTCGGTTGTCGATGACGCTATGATTCGTTCCATCCTTATGGGCATGGCAACAGGCTTTGTTCCAACCAACACGCTGGCTGCCGGCAACATCCTGGACGTCTTGCTGACGCGACAAGAAGCATTTGCCGAAAGTGTGCGCGCCGCTCTCGCCGACAAAGACGACGATCTGGAGCGCTGCCTGTTCGAAGCCATGCGCTTCAAGCCACCGCTCAATCCAGGCCTGTTTCGTTACACCACTGCCGATTTCACAATCGCCAAGGGGACGTCGCGCGAGACCTTGATCCGGCAAGGTAGCACGGTACTCGCTGCAACCGCGTCAGCCATGCACGACAACGAGGAAATCGAACAACCCGGATCCTATTTGCCCAACCGGCTGGATGAGCGCGAACTCTTGTTCGGCGCCTCTGGCATGCTGTTTGGATATCAATTGCACAAATGCATCGGTCAGGCGATCGCCCGGGCCCAGATCACGCAAATGTTCAAGGTGCTTCTACGCCAGAAAAAATGGCGTCCAGTCGCCGGTCGTCTCGGCAAGATGCAACGGATCGGACCGTTTCCCTATCGAATGGAGCTTGAAATCGGCGAGATCGAAGGCCCTGCCGAGGTGGCGATGGTCACTGTTTGCGCCAAGCTAGCCGAGCATGTCGACGAGACGGCAATCGAGTCGGCTCTTGATGCGCTCGGCAATCCGGTAAACGGGGCCTTTAAATCCGCGTTGGACAAAGGCGGCTACGTTCACTTCCTGAGCATCAACATTGTTCCGGGAGAGAACCCGGCGCACGATCGAAATGACCGCAAGCCAGGGCACATACTGCTGGAACTGACTGCTGACGGAAAGGAGGCCGACGTCATCGACCTCATTGCTGCAGACGCAGGCCAAACGTTGCGACCCATCTTCAAGCAAGCCTGCGGGTTGAGTGATCGGGAGCATCTTGCCGAATTCCTGAAGCGACATTCCCTTGTCGTCAAGCCACGGCTTGCCTCAACACTCGGCCTTACCTTCTGCGGCACGCCCTGGTTTTCCTGCCGACGCATCAAGAATGAAAGTCGACTTCAGGAGAAGATCGCTGCAATTGTTTCAAGGAACTTTGGCCACACGCCGCTTAAGGTGCTCGATACCGCCCGCGAAGAGATATGGCGCGACACCAGTGACGATTTCACCTTTGCTCGTACACCTGCACCGATACCATTCCTCGATCGGGCGGCGGCACCTTGGAACAAAGAAGGTGATATAACGGGTCTTCGTCTATGGTTCAGAATTGCAATCGATGCGATTAAAAACTCTCGCTATATTTCAACCGTTCTGGCTGCTCTCACGCTCCTTTTTGCCTACATTCTGTTCAACGAACTAGGTTCGCCGTGGTATTTCTCGGCACCATTTTCGTTGATTCTTGGAACTGCCTTTGCTCTGTTGCTCTTTTCGGCTGCATCTGCTGTTTTCGGATTTTTTTTGATACTAAGATTGAATTCCCTTGAGATGAGCGACCACCCCCGCGATCTGGACCCAGTCCAAGACTGCGTCGCTGACATCGCGAGGCGCGAGAATGCGCCTGGATTCATTCAAAATCATATGTTTGCCATCTCGACCATGAAGAAGGGTTGGGCGCGCAGGGTCGCTCTTTTCGTTTCGCTTTTCATTATTGAAAAGCTTGCCACGATGGCAACGTTTCGACCTGGATTTTTAAGCAATATCGGAACGATCCACTTCGCGCGTTGGGTGCGTTTGCCCAACACAGATAAGTTGCTGTTCTTTTCCAACTACGCCGGCAGCTGGGAAAGCTACCTCGAAGACTTCATTACGAAAGCCCATAATGGGCTGACGGCGGTATGGAGCAACACACTGGACTTTCCGGTGTCGCGCGATCTCTTCCGCGACGGCGCCACGGATGGTGACCGCTTCAAACGGTGGGCGCGGCGCCAGCAAAGGCCCACGCTTTGTTGGTACAGCGGTTACCCAAGCCTGACCACCGATAGGATCCGCACGAATGCTTTGATACGGGACGGCCTTAGCCGAGCCCAATCGGAAAGTGATGCTGCCGCGTGGCTCAGCTTGTTCAATTCGCTGCCGCGCCCGGCGTCGGCATTGGAATTCGACGAAATCCAGACGCTGATATTTGGCGGCATGGGAAAACTCGAGGCTTCGCACTGCATGCTGATCCGCTTCAACCACGAGACGAAGAATTGCCGTTCGTGGCTTGATGACCTGCGCAAACGCCTCGCTTTCGGCGAACGCATGCCGAAGGAGGCAACAGCACTGGGCTTGTCTGCGTCTGGCCTTCGATTGCTCGAACTCAAGCAGGCTGCCGGATCCGCTGCCGGCGATCAGGCCCGCGATCCTCTAACGTCGTTCCCGTTTGCGTTCTCGAGGGGAATGGCCGACGAGACGCGATCTCGCGTCCTTGGCGATACTGGCGATAACGCGCCTCCCAACTGGAACTGGGGCAATAAGGCTGCGCCCGTCGATGCCATCCTTCTCATCTATGCCGCAAATGAAAGCGAACTTGACAAAGCCTGCAGCCGTGAACGCGATTGGCTGCACGCGCATAAGCACACCGCCACAGAGATTTCGTTGAAGCTGGGACGCAAAATTCGCAAGTTCAGCGCGGAGCCGTTCGGATTTGCAGACGGCATTTCGCAACCCGTGATGCGGGGAACAAAGCGTTACTACCAGGGCATCGCAGAATGTCACGTGGTCGCTCCGGGTGAGTTGATTCTCGGCTATCCCGATCAACGCGGAAAATTCCCCCCGACACCGCAGGTATATGCCGGCGACGACCCAAACCACTTCTTGCCGAACCCGCCGGAGCGTCTGCCGCTTCGCTTTCCCGAGTTCGATCCAGGAAGTACGCGGAGCAAGGCTCCCCGCGATCTCGGTCGCAACGGAAGCTACCTTGTCGTGCGGCAGATCCGACAGGATACCGAGGGCTTCAACAACTACCTTGAGTTGGAGGTTGCGCGCCTGAGAAAGGACCACGGCGATACCGTCTGGGGCAGTCGCATCGATCGCGACTGGCTTGCTGCGAAAATGATCGGCCGCTGGCCTGGAGGAGCCTCTCTCGTGCGTTCCCCCGACAAGCGTAATGCAGAGGCCGACAACGATTTTTATTTTGGTGTCGAGGATCCGCAGGGCTACCGCTGCCCGTTCAGCGCACACATTCGCCGCGCCAACCCGCGTGATGCTTTTAATGCAGGCGATGTTGAGCAGGTATCGATGATCACGAACCGGCATCGCGTTCTCCGGGTCGGCCGTCCTTATGAGGACGGCGAGGAGAAGGGCTTGATGTTCATGTGCATCAATGCCGACATCGAGCGGCAGTTCGAATTCATACAGCAGACGTGGCTGCAGGCGCCATCTTTCAGCGGTCTCGCAAACGAAATTGATCCGATGATCGGCTTGGGAAGTATGAACCGACAGTTCTCAATTCCAACACCGGACGGAACCATCGTCGTTCATGGCCATGAAGACTTCACCTGTGTGCGCGGTGGGGGCTACTTCTTCCTACCCAGTCGCAGTGCGCTTGAGTTCCTGTCGCATCCACAATGACCAAGTGCGCTTGAATGAGGGCATCAGATTGTGCGCAGCGCCCGGCGGTTGCAAGTGGGAGCATACGGAAAGTTTAATTGAGCGCGGCAGGGTTGATGTTCTGTCCCTGGCGAAATCCGGCCTCGATCATCTTCTCGATGTCATCACGGTTGAATTTCAGAGGGTCGACCTTGAGGGCACGGGCAGGACGAACAATATTCGGCGTGAGCGGTGTCCTCTGTCCAGAAAGTGATGCAACACAACAATCAGGGCATGATCGAAGGAACGAACTGTTCGCATCGATCAATTCCAAATCGTCTTCGAGGATGCGCGCGCTCGATATATCACCTACGCGTTCCAGCAATTTTGCAAAGCTGCCCAGGTCATCGACGGGTCCGATTTTCTCGCGCTCCGGCTGACACACCACACAAATGACACTTCTCGCGCCATCGCGCACGGCGTGCTTGAGAAGCACGATGTGTCGCGCGCCACCGTCGCAATAAGCGGAGCCACCGATTTCGATGAGCGGCATCAGGAATGGAACCGAAGCACTTGCGACGATATAGTTCTTGATATTGACCGTACTATTGTCGGCGTAGAAATTCGCCTGCGTGTTGATGTCGACGGTATTGATTTTAAGTTTGATGGGCGAATCTCGGATCGCTCTTTCTGACAGGGATCTGTCAATAATCGCTGCCCAGCGTGACGTATCCAGGATGCTACGGAAACGGTTACGAATGATATCGAGAAGAAGACAGAAACGATTTCTTTGGGCCCACAACTTATCCGGCCTATCAAGCTCGTTGAGCCAGAAGTCAATCAATGCGTCGCTGATCTTCGGCCAATCAATCTCGCCGCCCCTATAGCGCGAGGCGCGCTCCACGAGAAAGGCCGCATTGAGCGCGCCAACTGAAGTGCCGTAAACGGCGTCAGGAGCAAAGCCCTTCGCTATGATCGCCTTGATTGCTCCGGCCTGGAACGCGCCTCTGACGCCTCCGCCCCCGAGTACCAGCACACGCTCGACACCTTCAGAAGGTGAGCACGAAGCCAGGCTCATCTCTGCGGACTGTACTGCGGTGTTCGCGTCCGAAGCCATAGCCGTCCTCCAAACGCAAGGAATCGTGGAGCGATCTTTAGGGTCGAACCAATCTCAACTGCGGCACCGAAGATAATTGCGTTCTGCTTCTCATCGCTCGCGAGGAAGCATCATATCTTGGGCTATTCGTTTGCCGAAGCGATTCTTGCGCCGATCGGTACCTTCATCAAAGCCCGACCGCGTTGGCTCCGCGGTTTGCCAAGCGATGGGCTAATTGTCGGTTCAATGAACAAAGACGGCGGCGAGTTTCCTTTTTCGACGATCAAACTAAGGGCAATGGCCAACCGACGAAATCAATAAAAATAAGTGCTGCTCGTTGAGATCAACACCTCTCTCATCAATACCATTCATCGAGTCCCGTTTGGGACGCTCTGATCTATGAATGAGAGGTATTATGCATCATGCCGGTTCAAGAAGCGCCTGGCATCGCGAAGATCAAATTCGCGAAAATACTCCACAGCGATACCAATCACTCATCTGCAAACTTCACTCACTTTTTTAGTAATCGCGCCTTCTTCGACGTGATAACAAGAGGAGAATTTCAAATGAAAGTCATTTCAAGATGCACGGGACTGACCGCATTGGCCATCATTGCCATGAGTGCAAGCATGGCAACAACGTCGACTATTGCGAACGCAACGACTCCTGACCGAAGCGTAACCGAAGCATGGTCGCCCAACCACGTTCCACTGAATGCTCCGGGAGGCTTCCAACGCTACATGGAGCTGATCCAGGAAAGTGGGTCGTGAAATCAACGATGTCGCCGAGCATGTTTCTCGGCATTCGGAGCGACGTGGATGCGATGCATAAGCCTTTTCGTTGAATGCATATCCGCGTCGCCTCGAGTCCCCGATATTGGGATCAAATTTGGGCATGGACCCTATTCGTCATGCTTTCTCTTCAATCGCCCGCCTTGTCTGAGTCGCACCGGTGTTCTCTGGTGACGGCTACTCGGCCAGTCTGCTGCCTCAAATCGATGAGACCTACGCCGTCAACCGGCCTGACGAGCCTTTCAGCGCGTAGTGGCAATTCGCGCGCCGGACCTTCATGCTCGACACGCTTGGACAACATTTACCGTCTTTACCGTCTGTGTATGGGCGCCTTGCTCGCCGGGATTCTCGTCGCGATGGCCCACTATCCCGTCCGCGCCGATGACACCGCGTCGGCGAACAGCTGCTGGCTCGGAGTAACCTGGGATGAGTTTGGCATCCGGCAGGAGGATGTCAGCCGCTTTCCATCAAAACTCGAGTTAATAGGTTCGCCTCCGCCGCCGCGTATCGACTAACTTGAAAAACTTTCTCGGCAACGTTCTGGTCCGGGGGAAAACAGTTCTATTGGCATTACATGCATCACGCACCCAGTGATCGTTGCGCCGTAACACTGATTTCAAACCTATTGATTGATTGGTCCCTCGCTCGCTCGCGCAACCTTGTCGGAATCGTCCAGCCGGCTCACGGCTCGCGCCGTTTTGCGTACGGCATCCTGTAATGTGGTCAATTGCTTTCGAAACCGCCCCGCGACGTCGCGATAACAATCGCGCTCGAACTCAAGTTTTGTGCGCCCGGCCAGATCGCCCGACAAGGTTTCCTGAGGAACGTTGTTGCGGGATTCGATGGACGCCGACTGGCTGACCTGGGGTTGTTGCCTGGGAATTCCTCTCGTTTCAGTCGAGCAGTTCGGTGCATCAGGTGACTTGAGGAGTGAATTATTCGGCAATGGAATATGCTGTGTCACATTGCGCTTTTGCACCGGCAAATTATCTGTGAATTGCGCGCAACCGGCAGCAGCGACCGCACAAAGCCCCGCAATAATCACATGCAGAACACGAATTTGGAGCGCAGATTCATTGCCGCGCCAATCATGAAAAAAACGAATACGCAAAACACATCTCTCCAATGCCGTGGCAGCGGAGAAATCAATTTGCAATGACGGTGTTAATATCGCGTTAACGAATACTTTAGCACGTATAAAATCATAAGTGAGTAGAATGGCTTATGTGAAACTTGACTATAGCTTTTCTGGCCATTCTCATCGGCGTCCATGCTCACGACGAGCTTGGCGGACTGCACGTCGAACCAATTCGATCTGTCAGGATTGATTGGTAGCTGCCATCAATTCCAGCAATCGCGGGTGCATATTCCTGCTTCTCCGAGAGAGGGTAGACGATCAGGAGACTGTGAGCGACATGGTCCCTGCACGAGAATATAAATCTTTCGTGGAACGCCTCCCCGCGCAGCTCGCCGGTCAAGACGAAGCCACCCTTGATGTCCGTGATGTCCACGTTGGCACCGGCATAACGGGTGCGCGCAAAGGTCTGCAGCTCCTCCCGCTTGCCAGTCGTCTTTATGTGCTGGTCTCGACGAAGGCGAACCACCGCCCGCCCATCCCTGGACACTAGAACGGTACTTCCGTGAGCAAGCCGTTTAAGTGGAAATTTATCGCGCGGGTAGCGAAATGAGAATCCTAACATCGGATCGGAAAATTTCGCCCAGCCTCGCGTTGTGGTGGTTTCAGGTAGCGGTATGACGCCACCACCGGCAAGTCTGCCGACCCTTGGAGGTTGGGATCCCTCCTCAGTCCTCGCCGCGAGAACAGAGGAATCGCGCAGATCTTCGCGTGAACCTCCCGGCGTGTTTTGCGACCGCACTGCTTCGTCTTGCCTCCTGTCATTGTCAGACATACCGGCAAAAGCCCCTGTGGTCGCAAACAGGAATTTGGATTGCGCGGGAGGTGGCTCTGCGCGTGCCAAATCACCGGTCGCGGTAATACCCGCCGCCGCGTCTCCAGCGGAGAGAGATTCGCGCAGTCCGGTAACGGATTTGACAGCTACTGCGCCTCCGTCCCGCCAACCTATCCACGGAACGTAACTGTAGTCTGGCTGCACAAGACTCTGCCTTGCTTCGCCACGCGTGCACATTGGTCCGCAAGCTACCCCGACAAACGAGCTTCCGATTGCCATGAGCACCAGAATGCCAAACGATCCCGAGACGCACAGGAGTGAAACCCCAACGCGCAAATATCGATACCTGCGGTAGCTGCTCAAAGCCATGTCGAACGCGGCACGCCGGCGTCGATCGTTCAGAACTGCGTACGCTTCATTGATCTCGTAAATACGCAGTGGCGCGATCCGACCATCGTGCGTCATATCCGGATGGTGCTTTTTGACCAACCGACGATATGACGACTTGATCTCTTCTGGACCCGCCGAGCGAGACAAGCCGAGGATGGCGTAATAATCACGCATGACCAAAATGGATTCGATTTCAAAAGCCCGTACAGGCTGCCTAGCTTATCTAGCTTGTGTATTGTGGCAAGATAATTGAACAACCGATTGTTCGATAGGACGTATTTGAACATTATTGTTGTATATATCCGGAGCATTACCGACACTGCGATCATGCATGAGGTGGCACGCATTCTCAGCCGCGCCGCGCTGCCTCGATCGCAGAAACGTCGATCTTCCTCATGCCCATCATTGCCTCGAACGCGCGTTTTGCCTCACCTCCACCAACCGCGAGCGCTTCGGTCAACACACGCGGCGTGATTTGCCAGGACACGCCCCACTTGTCTTTGCACCAGCCGCACGCACTTTCCTGACCGCCATTGCCGACGATGGCGTTCCAGTAGCGGTCGGTTTCTTCCTGATCGTTGGTGGCGATCTGGAACGAGAAGGCTTCGTTATGCTTGAACGCGGGGCCACCGTTAAGACCAAGGCAGGGAATCCCGGCGACTGTAAATTCCACTGTCAGAACATCACCCGCCTTGCCTGACGGGTAGTCGCTCGGGGCTCGGTGAACAGCTTTCACTGCGCTGTCAGGAAACGTCTGCGCATAAAATTGCGCCGCAGCCTCGGCATCCTTGTCGTACCACAGGCAAATCGTGTTCTTTGCCATAGCATGTCCTTTCGATTGCCGTCGCTCTCGACCACTCAGAACGATTTCGTTCGGCTGCCAGTTCCGCCAACGAAGAGGGGTTGAGGCGACTGGAGTACGGATTCTGCAAGAGCAATGTGTGGCTGAAGTGGCAGGAAACACCTGTCCGCACTCGCCTCTTGATGTGCTCTGGTAAAGCCCATTGCGCGCATGCCCGGTCCCTGCAGTCCTGCGCGCAGGCTGTTAAGCCTTGCCAGGCCGCAAGCTTCTTGGATAATCATCCCATTGCCTGGTTCCATCGGTGACCGACCCATGAGCGCTGAACAGCACGCGATTGTTTCCACATTTACGCTACCGCGGCGTGCCACCTTTGAAGGTTCGATCAACTTTCCCGGTCCTGTCATCATAGAAGGCACGCTTATCGGCGAAGTACGGTCAGCCTCCGTCACCATCAGCGAGCGCGGGATAGTCGAGGGAGCCATTTGCGCCGGTTCCGTCACGGTCATGGGCGAGGTGACCGGTGATATCTATGCCGTGACATTGATATTGAAGACAGCCTGCTCAGTGCACGGCAATATCTTTCACAGGCATCTTTCGCTCGAGAACGGCTGCTACTTCGAAGGCAAGTCACGGCGTCACAATGAGCCGTTGGCTTTGGCATCCGCCTGACGCCTTGCTTGCGCATCGTTTCCACGCATGCAAACTCCCCGCCGCCAGCAGAACCCAACTGCTCACAAACAGCTTTGCCGCTGGACCTCATGGCCAGAAGGTGGGGACAATGGCAGATTTTTAATTGCACGGCCCGCTTCGGTAGACTGTAACGACCTTAGAAGCTGATCGGCAGAGATGACAGCCGTCGTGCTTGCATCGACGCTGGCGAGCATTCACCCAATCAAAACGATAGAGCAGCCCACAACGGCCAGACGCGATTTAATCTGAGTCTCATCTGCTCTAGAGCATGTTTAACTGAAGTGTGCAGCGGTTCAGCGTGAAAAACATGCTCAAAACAAGATGCTGGATCGCATCCATGTTTGACGGAAACAATGGATGCGATCTAGCCGTTTGCGGCAACGAGGTCACGTGATCGCACAAGCGCCGATGCTGGCTTCCAGAGATCATGCGACGTTTCGGTGCACGCAAAAATTTGGAAAATAGGAAAGTGCGCGAAGTGCCACTGGGATCGCTCGAAACATTATCTAGGCACGTGCTCCAGCGCCGCTGGTCTACTCGGTTTGAACCCGTGCATTGCAGCACAAACGAGATGCCTTTGCGGCAGTTCTTCGATCGCATCTATGTGATCAATCTCGATCGGCGGCCGGACCGTTGGAAGAAGGCTTCCGAAAGGCTGGCAAGAGCTGGACTTGACGCCAAGAGATATTCAGCCTCAGACGCGCGCGACACTTCAATGTCCGAGGCATACCAGGCTTATCTGCAGATCCCAACTGGCAAGGTCCAGCCGTCCAACATATTAAGCGAAAAGGACGTCTATCGCAGCGGCGATCACGAGCGCCGCGTGCATTCGCTGAGAGAATACTGGAAAGAGCCGCCGATCAAAACCGCAGGCGCCTATGCCTACCTCGACACCTGGAAGCGGATTTTGAAAGAGGCACTTCAAGACAACTTGCGCTCGATCCTGGTCTTTGATGACGACGTGGTATTTCACCACAAGATCCATCCCCTGTTCCGTCAAGCATTGCGCAACCTGCCCGACGACTGGGCCGTTCTTCAGCTCGGCACACTACGGCGGCGAGGGCTCAAGAGAACCAGGTGGTGGTCGGACCGACTATTCATGAATGAAGGACGTTCCGTCGGATCGCACGCCGTAGGCTTGTCGAATAGAGTTTTCGGCGAGCTTCTCGAATTGACTTCACGAATGGATGCCGTGTTCGACGACGGGGCGTTGAGTACACTCACATGGAGGCATCGCGACCGCTCGTTTGTTACCTTCCCGGAACTTGCTATCCAGGAACTGGTCGATAGCGACATACAGGAGGCGTCAGATACATTCGGGAATGAGCGAGCCAAGATCGCCAAACGTAATCACTGGGTATTGCCAGACTACGATTTTTGAGCAGCACCCGATGGTGCCCGCGATGCTCGTGGACCATTCCATCAGAAGTAAATCCGCAATGATCAGACTGTCACCGTTTCGTAGGGATTCGGCTTCACGCCGATCACTCCAAGCATGGTGCCGACGCCGGATGCCAATGCCTTGCTGCCATCGAACCAGACGCGTGCGCCAATTGGTTTGCTGAACAGGCGCAGCGCCGCGCCACTGACAACCAGGATGACGCCCCGCCCCATGCGGCCGATTGCCTTTGGAAGGTAGCGCCGGATTGCGGCTGCAAATCCGCGCCGCCGCCTATGGATGCGAAATGAATTCTCAGCAACCCGAACTGTACGTCCAAGTTGATATTTCAATGTCAAACGTGAAGCGGGCACAAATTCCGAAAGGGAGGCGTCATCGACCCACACGATCCTGCCACCGAGGTCCGTCACGCGATAGAAGAAATCAGAATCTTCGCCACCGGAAAAATTAAAGTCCTCATCGAAGCTGAGCGCTGGAAAATGGGGGCGGAGCCACGCTGCTCTCACAGCAGTATTATTGGTTGCTGCCGTCGATAGCGTGCTGCCTCGCGCCACGTTCTTGAACTTGCAGGCACGCATCCACACAGGCTGCAGCTCAAGAACGTGGCGCACCGGCCCCGTGAGCACGTCCGCCTCCAACGTCGAAGCTCCCCTGAGCATAGCCTGCAGCCAGCCCGGCTGCGCCACCTCATCGTCATCAATGAATGCAATCCAGTCTGCGTTGCTTGCGAGACCGAGACCGAGAGCCCTGTTCCGCGCCGTCGAAATCCCCAATCTCGGCTCAAGGATGTAGGTGATATTGAGGCCGGGGTAGCTCGATTTCAACTGATGCACAACACCTGCACTGCGGGGCCCAACGTCGTTCTCGACCACGACGACCGAATGAGAACCACCAGTTGCGGCGATTTCGCCGGCAACCGACTCCAAACACTGCTTCAAAAGTTCCGCTCGGCCCCGCGTACATATGGTTATGCAGAATGTCTGTTTCAGCATCGCCGCTGCCCCTTAAATCCCTCCACAGCGCACCGCTGCATTCCTCCCTACAAAATTTAATGGGAACAACGACTTTTGGGATGAAACTAAAGCCGGATCGCCAGTCCGGGACAATTTCTCTTCAACATTTCACACGTTGGCCGACGCTCAAATCACGGAGGCCCACCATGAATCAAATCAATTCATTGATAACTCAATATGCATTGGACCAGCAATGATGGTCAATCACTTATGTGGCGAAACTGACTTGTCGTAACAACACGTAAATTCCATAACAACGTTGGCATTTTCGATCATGTTATGCGAACGAAATCCAAGGCATCATAGCAAATCCGACTGAAATGCCGAATGGTGTTGTCGAGACAATTGAGTGATCTGGCAAATCGGCAGTGCGTCGGGAATTTGCAAGCGCGCAAATGCGTGACACGACTAGGTTGGTCATCGGGAACCGGCAAGAAAACGCGCTTTGCGCACTATTTCTATCGGATTATGGAGTCCGGTTGACGCATACAAGGCGTTACGACGTGCTGTATATATAATAGATTTGCCGATCCAGGGAGCTGAAGTGATTGTTTTGGATTTCGTGGAACCTGATTTCCCATCTTGAGCGGTTCACCGCGTCATTTCGGGCACTGGCTTGGACCGCAGTCGCGAATGCCGCCCGCATGGGTTCTATGGAATCAGAGAAATAATGGCGACCTTGTGATTCTGGGCGTTGTCGTTGTGCACCAGGCTCGCAGTGACCGACTTTTGGACCCCAATTCGGTACATCAACTTGAAAGCTGGCACCACCCTGTCGAAGCCACCTTTCGCACCATGTCTGCGATATATCGCGCGGCAATCAGTGCGCATTCCCGCTTGGCGACGAGCGTTTAACTCAAAACGAGTAAAAATCCTAATTAATAGAGATGATTATAGCGATATCCGGCGTTAAACCGGAATTCCTCAGCGTCGTAAGGCGCGCGCTCCATGACGTCACGGATGCTAAAAAAAATCCATCCGCCGGCTTGAACCTTTCTCCGGCCCGTCGCGACCGAGGGGTACCTGGCTGCCGACCCCGGCGCACCTCTCAAGACGACGGAGATCACAAATGCGTTACACGCTTTTCAGCCGCACCACCCTTATGACCGGAATTGCGAGCGGCACCTTAGCCCTACTGGCAGGAAGTGCTTCGGCCGTTGAGGTCACCAAGGTGCAGCTCGGCTTCACTGACTCGGGCAGCAATCTCTGCCCGCGTATCGTTACCATGAAGGCCTGGGCACACACGGAAGGCCCTGGCGTGGTCAAGTTCGTCATCCGCAACAGCAGCGGCAACAAGAGCGGCGTCATGCCCGTCGCCGCGGTCAAAGGGCCAGCGGGCAATTGGCTCGCAACGCTGACGAAAACCATCAAGATCACAACGGACGTAGACACCAAGTACATGGCCGAGGTGAAGGGTTCGCCCAAGATTTCAAACTGGGTACCGCTCAAAGAGGCATGTCTTGGCAAGGCCCCCAAAACCGTCGGGTCGAAGGGGCCTCCAGCGAAGCACATCAGTGAACTCGACAAGGGCGAGGACAAGCCAAAACCGCATGCCGGTGGCAAGCCGGCGACGAAGCCTTCCGGCAAGGGCAAACCTGCAAACACTGGCGGCAAGCCCATCCCGCAAGGCAAACCCATTGCGCAGTGCGCCAGCAAAAAAATCACCGCCACGCGCCTCTCTGCGTTGACGAAGAAGGGCGGCATCGGCTCGGCCTGGATTGCCTGGGAGATCGCCGCGAAGAAGGCCTTTGGCTCCCAGTATGCGAGTTCCCACAACGCAAAAAGCCGCAAGGAAACATGCACGTGGAGTGGAATGTTCAATTGCACCGTTTCGGCTATTCCCTGCCGCTCTTAGAGCATGTTTAGCTGAAGTGTGCAGCGGTTCAGCGTGAAAAACATGCTCGAAATAAGGTGCTGGATCGCGTTCATGTTTCCCGTCAAACATGAACGCGATCCAGAACTCGAGCACGGATGAAACAGATGGGCCCGGCGACACCCGGGCCCATTTCATATTGGCCACCTGAGCGGTCAGTTCGCAGATGCGCTGATTATTGGACGCAACCCTCTGACTGGATCTCCGTCGCAAACCTATGCCCCAATCACGAGATCATCCCGGTCGGGCCGCGATATCCAGGCTCGCGCCGTTGGGAACCGCGACATGATGCGCCCTGCCAAGTCCGCGCCGCCGCCACAGAGCATGAGGGCCGTGGACAGCGCATCCGCAGTCGTAGCCGAGGCGTGCGCCACAGTCACCGTGCTCCAGTCGCGGGATGCTGCCGTCCCTGAGCGTGGATGAAACACATGCGGCAGCCCCGCGCTTGCACCGAGCGGCAGCGGCATAGAACTCGAGGTTGCAAGCGCGCCATTGGCAAGGGGGATTTTCCGGCCACTCTCCCGAACTAGAACGTCGAAAGACCGGCCATCCAATGCACGCGTCTCTCCGAGGTCGATGAGCACGTCTCTCCAGCCGCGGCGGCGAAGGATATCCGCAACCCGATCGGTGATGTAACCCTGGGCAATGCCGTTGAGGCTGATCGACATACCCGAAGGCAACACCACACTTTCCGGAAGCATCGTGATCTTCTCGATCCCGACCTTCTCAAGAACACGTCCTGGAAGCGCGGCATTGACATCAGCCCCCGTCGCCGCCAAGTTCCGGCGAAATTCCCAGATCGCCTGCACGGTGGGATCGAACAGACCGTCAGTCGCCCGGTGCATCATCAGGCTTTGCGTCAGCAACGCCTGCATGTCGAACGACGGTTCTATGAGGCTTCCGCGCGCGTTGAGCAGCGATATTTCAGACTCATCGAGATACAGGCTGAAGATCCGTTCGAGACGGTCGATCTCTGCCCGACATAGCGCCAACGCCTCCTCTGCCTGTGCCTTGCTCGCGCTGGCAAATACCAGCGTTGCGTCAGCACCGAGCGCGGTTCCGCGCCACTCGAGCACGCGAGCGCTGGCCGCTCGCACGCCATGCGCCGCCAGTCCCAGCCCCGCGAGCACAGCGAGGGCTCGCCGTCGCGTCAGTTTAGGTTCCATGGCCGGCCTCGCTTGTCGGCTTGCCGCTCCGCCTCGCCGCACGTTGCTTCAAGGGTAGACATGTTGTGGGGTCATAGTAGTTCGCTTGGCACTGCAGACAGTAGATGCACTCGTTGGGAATGATCTGCCCGATTGGATTGATCGCCTGCACTGTGCAGCGGGAGGCGCAGATTCGGCACTCCCGGCCGCACTGCGGCCGCCGTTTCAGCCACTCGAAGATCCTGAGCTTTGCAGGTATCGCCAGTGCCGCTCCGAGCGGACACAGGTAGCGGCAGTAAAAGCGTTCGATGAAGAGCCCTGCCGTCAGCAAAGCAACCGCATAAAGCACATACGGCCAAGCGCGCATGAACCAGAGCGCTATCGTCGTCTTGAAGGGTTCGATCTCCGCGATCCGGAATGCATCGACTGTCGACTGGAACGAAACACCGAGAATGAGCAGGAACGCCGCATACTTGATGGGCCAGAGTCGCTCGTGCAGCGTCCACGGCACCTCGATCTGGCGAATCCCGAGCTTGCGCGCGCCTTCATTGAGCAGCTCCTGCAATGCGCCGAACGGGCACAGCCAGCCGCAGAAAACACCGCGCCCCCAGAACAACAATGCCAAGGCGACGAAACCCCACAGAATGAACGTCAATGGCTCAACAAGGAAGATTTCCCAGCGAAACCCGCTAAGCAAGGCATGCGTGAACGTGACGACATTCACGATCGAAAGCTGCGTCCCCGATATGAGCCCCAGGAACACCAACGTGAAGCCAAGAAAGGAAAGGCGCGTGATCCTATAGAATTGTACGTTTCGCGTGAGCACATCATGGAAGAAGAGAATGGCCGACAACGTGATCAACATCACCACCAGGACGGCGATCAGCGGACGTTTATCGCGCCATATCTGAACCCATAGAGGCTCCATGGCCTCGCTCGGCTGCCCTGAAAGACCCTGCCGACGCCCGGAGCCGGAATGCAGAGCACCTTGCGAGGTTACAGACGGCGATCGCGAGGCCGCGCCGCCGCTAACCGTCGAACCCGGCGCCGTCCTGCCGGCCGCCGACACGATGAGGCTGTCCGGCAATTTATACTCGAGCGGAAACACAGCGGTCCGCCGTTCGCCGTTCACGTTTTGCTCAACAAGCAATTCGAGCCGCCATGACTCGACCGGGTTGAACTTGAACTCGGGCGGCAACCGGAAAATCCCGATCTCACGAAGGTTGGGCGCACCCGCGATGGCGAGTTGCTCCACATTCTCATAAAGGTCACTTCGCAAGCGCAACGTGCGTGCGCCCTGGATCAACTGTATGCGCTGAAAGATTCCGGTCTGACGCCACTCTACGCCCTTGAACGAGTAGAGCCCCCGGCCGGCGACCAGAATGGCATTACCATGCAGGGTGAGTTGCGCCATTTCCCGCTCGTATGCGCGCATACCGAGAAGGTTTTGGCCAATCATTGGGGGCGACAGCAATGCGGCGTAAAGCTCGATGAAGTTGGTATCGGGGTCGGTTGCCGAATTTCCGATCACCTGCGCAACCTCACCTGAGGTGATGCTGCGTTTTGCAATCGCACCCTCCGACTGCAGCTCGCTCCAGGATTTCGCAGTGTATGAAGCGCGATCAAGAGTCGGGCGGCCAGACGCTGCTGCGAACATCGCGCGCGCCTGCGCGATCGTCCGGGCTGACCTCAAGACGGCATCCTTAATCACTGTGCTTGAAACCGTCGCGCCGACGACGTGATCGGGAACCCCCTCGGGGCTTTTCTGTTCGCGCGGCTGCAGTCGGATGTCGAGCCCAGCGAGCCCGCTTACGAACGCCTCGAGATCCTGAGGCCGGATGCCAATGACGAGGATCGGCTCCTCGTGCGCCACCAGACGCGCCCCGGTAATCCGACCATCGACGCCGAGACCGACGTGTATATCGAGAGGGCGTCCTGAATATCCAACCGATTGCGTGACCGCCCGCGTCGAAAAAGCGTAGCCGATAAATTTATTGCTGGAGAAGACCTCGACAGCGGGGGGCGACCCGGACAGCGGACCCGAGCGCAAATCGGCGCCGACGCCGGGAAACAGCACGGATAGATCAAAAGCGACGCTATCCGCCGCACGCGCTCCATCCTGAGCGAACACCGCGAGCAGAAAAACCGTAAAACCAGCGATTAGGCGCGCAACTGCAAGGTGCATATCGAGCGTCCCGCTAAAACGACGCTAAGCGTAAGCGGCCCGCCCGCATCCCAAGGGGCGCAACGGTGCCAACCGCAGGCAATATGCAAAGGTCCGGGTGCCTTAGTCTTGACTTTTGTTAATATCGAGCACCCCAACCACGTCGCAGATCAGCATGTTGACCAAGGGGCACGCCTCGACCGCAGCCGAACCCCAGAAGGGCCGAACTCGGCGCCGACCGAACGGCAATCGCCGAACCGCTGCGCTACCAGCCGAACTGTCTCGCTGACCGCACGCGCATTTCGTAGAACGGACGTAGCGGCTCGTGCGGAACGAGACGCCGAGGACGGGTGTTCTTGAATTCGGTGTCCTGCTTCAGAGCCCAGCGACGCCACAGATAGCGATCGATCGTAAAGCGGCCGCGCAAGAGCCGCAGTTCGCGTTCGGTCAAATCGCTCTGCCTGAGCGGTTTCCATCCAGTCCTGCGCGCCCATTGTTCAGAGGTGTTGATTCGTTCGGCCGTGATAGGAATACCGAGATCCTCACAGTGCCAGGCACACAGGTCGTCAGCTTCTGCGATGTCCACGATGCGATCGAACTGAGCCAGCGACCGATCGAGCAGCGCAACTTTCTGCGCGGCTGTCAAAGCCGCAATCTTCACCCAGGGCATCTCCAGCCATCGCTCCAACAGGAAATGCGCAACCGGATCCACCGGAAAGGATTGCAGGAACAAACCGAAAGAAAACGGATGCAGTCCCTGCGAGAGGTAACGCATCATACGATAATTGTACCAGGAGAGAATTTGCTTTTCCGGCTCGCGCAGGATCACGCTGCGAACAAATTGCCTGTCCGGGAACAACTTCTCAACGGAATGTCCGAACAGATGCCCGGCTATCGCATCGATTTTCTCCAACGGGCCTGGTGGAGTCGCGTCGTACTTGCGAGCAAGCATCTCAAGGGGCAAGCGTCGCGTGCGCTTGCCCGGTCGCCACAGGCGCTCATCGCCCAAGTGCTGCTGGAGGTGCGTTTCAATTGACCGTCCCGCGCATTTGGGAACATGCAACAGTAGGTGAAGTTTTCTTACCACGGGCCGTCTCATCAAGCTAAAAAATCTGTCAATTGCGATACTGCCTTTTGGTGTGCTCGAAGTCCCGCAAACACGACGCAATCCTGGCGCAATCTGTGCACGCGTGGTTGTACAGCCACGATTATGATGTAATCAGAATAATGCTTCTCGTCCAGCACTGGAAATGCCCACGCCGTCTATCGCGTTCAGGGCAAGGGTCGCCGATATGTATCGACACGTTTCAGCCAGCCCTTTTCCCAGCGCTTATTGGGCGGATTGTTTCGGATCCTGCGCTTTAGCACGTAGCCTGCTGCGTCTGCGAACTCACCAAGTACCGCGTCTTGCTCCGCCGTTGTGCCCTTCATCTCGATGAGCACGTGCTTGAGCCCCCAGCCTTCGGGCACGCCGGTATCGATATTCGGATAGGTTTCCGACGCCGCAATGCCTTCACCCTTGAAGTTGATGTAGTCGACGAGCGGATAAAGATCCGGGGAGGCCGCCGCGACCCGGATGAATTGAGCGCGAACGTGCGCACGCTCCGCATCGGTCGGAAGACTTTCCAGGATCTTGGGCAGCGCCCCTTGCATGCGCTCGACGAGATAGGTCGCCTGAAGCCCCACGTTGTCGTGCAGGAACGCGCGCAGCTCGCTCATCTGCTTGCCGCGGAACTCTCTCTGAAAATGATCTCGCGTTGTCCACGGACACGGAGGGACTTTGTCGCGGTCGAGCCAGGACGGAGGAGCGGCGCCGTGCTGACGCAGGAACGTCAGCATCTTGGGAAAGCTCTCCTGGAAGCGCGTTTCGAGCCGGTCGGGAAACCAGATGAAGTGCCCAATGCCAAGCGACATGAAGTCCTCCGCCTCGTTCCATGCCGTGATCATGTCGCGCTCCCCGCCCGTCTCGTTGCGCCAGACCTGGCGGCCGACTTTGGTGGCGACATCGGGAGCAAGAACGAGGCGCGGCATCGAGACCTCCGCAGGGCGTGGTGGTGAAATGAGCTTTGGTGGCTGATCGTCGGCAGCGCAGCCGTCGGAAGGAAGGCCCGCCACGATCGTTCCGGCCAACGCGATGGTCGTAGCGATAGAAATGAGACGACGCACGAGACCTCCCGATCTGTCACGGCCCGTTACACCGGCCGCCCGCGCGCTACGCATCAGGATGTTGATGGCAGAAGTGCGTAGCCGTTATACGCACCGGCGCTCAATGCGCCGCCTCCCAGTTGTCGGCCGCCTTTGCATCGACATGGATCGGCACCGAAAAGGCGATCGCCGGGAGTGATGCGCCCTCCATCACGTCGCGCGCCACCTTCAAGGTCCTGTCGACTTCCCCGTCGCGCGCCTCGAAGATCAGTTCGTCATGCACCTGCAGAAGCATGCGCACACTCTTCAGTTTCGCTTGCCCGAGCGCGGTTGGCATGCGGATCATGGCGCGCCGGATTATGTCAGCCGCCGAGCCCTGGATCGGTGCGTTGATCGCCGCACGCTCAAGGAAGCCGCGCATCGACGGGTTGCGTGTGTTGATCTCGGGGTAATGCACGCGCCGGCCAAACACCGTCTGCACATATCCGTTGTCGTGAGCGAAGCGCTTGGTCTCCTCCATGTAGTCGCGGATGCCAGGAAAGCGCTCAAAGTACGTCTTGATGTACTGGCCAGCTTCCTCGCGCGTGATGCCGAGCTGGTTGGCAAGACCAAAAGCCGAGATACCATAGATGATGCCGAAGTTGATCGCCTTGGCGCGCCGCCGCACGTCTGCCGGCATACCTTTCACCGGCACGCCGAACATCTCCGAAGCGGTCATCGCATGAATGTCGAGCCCGTCTGCAAAAGCCTTCTTCAATTGCGGAATGTCGGCAATGTGCGCCAGCACGCGCAGTTCGATCTGACTGTAGTCTGCCGAAATGAGCTTGCAGCCCTGTTCCGCAATGAAGGCCGTGCGAATCTCACGACCCTCCTTGGTCCGCACCGGAATGTTCTGCAAGTTCGGATCCGAGGACGCGAGCCGTCCCGTCGTGGTCGCGGCGAGTGCGTAGCTTGTGTGAATGCGGCCCGTTTCTGGATCGAGATGGTTGGGCAGGGAATCGGTGTAGGTCGAGCGCAGCTTGGTGAGCTGTCGCCACTCCAACATCGTGTTGATGAGACGGCGTGCATCTTCCGGCAGTTCCTCGTTTGCTGCCAGATCATCAAGCAATCCAGCCCGCGTCTCCCACTGGCCGGTCTTGGTTTTCTTGCCGCCGGGAAGCTTCAGCCGATCGAACAGAAGCTCGCCGAGCTGCTTGGGCGAACCCAGATTGAAGCGCTCTCCGCCCGCAAGGTCGTAGACTTCTTCTTCCAGGGCACCGATGCGTTGCGCGAACGTTCCCGACAGGCGCGAGAGAATCTGCCGGTCGACCTTGATGCCTGCGTGCTCCATATCGACGATTACCGGCAGCAACGGTCGCTCGAGGCGCTCATAGACCGTCACCATGCCTTCCGCCACCAGCCGCGGCTTCATCACCATCCACAGCCGCAAGGTGACGTCGGCATCCTCCGCCGCATAGTCGGTCGCCTTATCGATCGGCACTGCTGCGAACGTCTTCTCCGCCTTCTTGGCTCCCGGCGCATGTTGAATCACGTGCGAGAAAGGTATGCAGGTATGCTGCAGGTGGCGTTCGGACAAATCGTCCATTCCGTGTCCACCTCGACCGCCGTCGAGCACATAGGAGATCAGCATCGTGTCGTCGATCGGCGCGATCGCAATACCGAGCCGCCTCAGCACCAGAGCGTCGTATTTGAGGTTCTGCCCGATTTTCAGGATGGACGGATCTTCGAGCAGCGGCTTCATTAGCGCGAGGGCTTCGTCGAGCGGGATCTGGTTTGCCACGAGCCCGCCGCCGCCGAAAAGATCCTCGGCCCCCGAGAAGTGCATAAGTGGCACATAGCAGGCGACGCCCGGCTCGGTGGCGAGAGAAAGGCCGACCAGATCGGCCCGCATCGCATCGAGGCTCGTCGTTTCCGTGTCGAACGCAAACCGGCCCGCGTTGCGGCACCGCGCGATCCAACGCTTCAACCCCTCAACATCGCGCACGGTCTCATACTTCGACCGGTCGACCGGAACGGCGCGCGCCAACTCTGCCATGGCCAGCACCCCGGCCGCGGGCGTGCCGGCGGATACCTTGCCCACCGGGTGTCGAGGAGCAGCTTTGCCATCCCCTTTGTGCACTTGCGCGACACGCTTTTCCTTATCCGCACGCTTGAGCGAGGAGCCCACCGAGATCTCGGGCAGATCGCTCACATCCGCGCCCAGCGCCTCGGCAATCCGCCGCGTCAGCGTTGAAAATTCCATCGATCGCAGGAACGCGAGCAGCGGCGCCGGCACAGGGTCCTGCACGCCAATCGCATCGATCGATGTCTTCACCGGAACGTCCTGAGCCAGCCGGACAAGATCGCGACTGATGCGCGCCTGGTTCGCGAACGCGATGAGCTTCTCGCGCCGCTTGGGTTGCCTGATCTCTCCGGCCCGCTCAAGCAGCGAATCGAGGTCCTCAAATGTGTTGATGAGCTCCGCTGCGGTCTTCACGCCGATACCCGGAACGCCCGGCACGTTGTCGGTCGAATCTCCAGCCAGCGCCTGAACGTCAACGACCTTGTCCGGCACTACGCCGAACTTCTCCCTGACCTCGTCCGGCCCGATCTTCTTGTTCTTCATCCCGTCGAACATGACGATGCCCGGCCGAATAAGTTGCATGAGGTCCTTGTCTGATGAGACGATCGTAACGTCACCGCCTGCCTCAACCACCTGGCGCGCATACGTGGCGATCAGGTCATCGGCCTCGTATCCCTTCTGCTCGATGCAGGCGACATTGAACGCCTTGACGGCATCGCGGATCAGCGGGAACTGCGGAATGAGTTCCTCCGGCGGCGGCGGGCGGTTCGCCTTGTACTGGTCATAGATGTCGTTACGGAACGTCCTCGCCGAGTGGTCGAAGACAACTGCGATATGTGTCGGCTTGTCGGCGAGCTTGCTGTCACCGAGCAGCTTCCACAGCATCTGGCAGAAACCATGAACCGCGCCGACGGGAAGCCCGTCGGATGGTCGCGTCAGTGGTGGAAGGGCATGGAACGCCCGGAATATGTAGCCAGAGCCGTCGATCAGGTAGACGTGGCTGCCTTTCGCGACGGGCACCGGCTCGCCGTCGGGCACGTAGCACTGCTCTGCCCGACTATCCGCATCGGGATCGCGGGTTTCAGCCGGGGAGCCATGGCTGCCGGAAGGCGTCTTGTAATCGGATGTCTTGCTCATGGGACGCGACTATAAGTGCTGTACTCGGCAAGGTCAGCAGTTCAGCTGCCACCATCTACGCTCAAGGCGTCACGGCCCCGATTTCCGCATCCACATGCCTGACGAGGCCAAGCCCGGCGACCGAGCAGACCGACGGGCTGCCTCAAGCGCGCAGCGGGCGCGCCTCATGTGCGAGCGCTCGCCGCGCCACATCCGCCACCCCCGACCAAGTCAGCCCCGAACTGCCTTCCGCCGCTTCCAGGATGCGCTCCAGCGCCCAGCGCATTTCGGACATGCGCGAGCCTTGCCGGTCGATTACCGCGCGCAGCGCCTCAACCTCGGTATGATTTGCCTGGTTCATTCCGCCCCCTTGCCCGCAATCTCGAAAAAAAGCTGAGCTGACTGCAACTACGCGACTGTTTTTCATAACTTTTGACGCCTGCTGCAAGCCCAGGCTTGGTAACCTGTTGAGAGCCTGTTGAAAGCCCGCGTCCCATGATCCGACGAAGGGGCGGCCGGATCGGCGGAGACTTGAATGACAGTCCTTTCTGCCGACGACGTCAGGGCCGCCTGGCGTCGGGCACGCAATCCGATGACGCAAGATAGGGCTTCAAATCGAGAAGCGGCGTCCCGTCGGCGCAATCAATTGTGCGGATTCGAATCTTGTTACCCTCCCGCCCGAGCACCTCGACGACAGCAAGGCCGATCGGATTGGGTCGTACCGGCGAACGAAGCGCGAAGACGCCCGTCGGCGCCGGACGGTGCGAGGGGTGCTGCACGACGAGATCACGCCGCGACCGATCCAGCCAATAGAGCGCGATGAGGTGAGAAAACCCTTCGATACCGTCGAGTCCTGCATCGAACGGGGGATCGACCTCAATCGTCGCCTGTGCGGTCCGCTCCAGCATATTCTTGGGACAATCGGCCGGCGTCGGGTAGGCCGAGCGAATACGGCCGATGAAATAGAGCCCGGCATCAGGCGCTTGGGGAAGCGCGGCGGAAACCTCCCCCGGTCGCGGCGGCTTGAACTCCGGCATTTTCCCTCCTCGCTGTGTACCCGGCTGCCTGGTACGTCCTGCCTCCGCCAGGGCCACCCGGTCGGGACGCATCGCCGCGCGGCCAAGCAGATCTCCGGGCCGGACGAGCCACCAATCGCGGTTTGCGGCGGCGCGACGAATGGGGTATCACAACGCCGCTGGCCAAGGCACCCATAGCTCAGCTGGATAGAGCGTTGCCCTCCGAAGGCAAAGGTCAGAGGTTCGAATCCTCTTGGGTGCGCCACAAATAACTAGTTGATATAACTACATATTTTTTGATTTCTGTGCGCGGAAATTCGCCGCGAATTCCGTGCGTTGGCGACATGCGTTTTTCCCGTGGCACGTAGCAGCGCGTCTCTCCGTCACTCACGCCAGCCGATTGCCCAATTTATCTCTGCCGCCGATTTTCGACCGGTCAGAGTCGCATCGTTTTGGAGGGTCATGTGGCGCCTATCACGTCTCAAATCCGATGGCCTCGCAGAGACCAGACGTCGCCAAGGCGCGTGATGGCCGGGCCGGGCTCGACGGCCGGCACCTCATCCGCCGGACTACTCTCCGTAGCTACGCGATCGAGCCGGCGGTATTATCGCCTCAGGCAGGATTGCAGGCACTGCTGCAGGCGGGCGTCACAACTGGGACTGCCCTTGGTGGCGATGCGGCACTGGTTGTGTTGCGCACGGCAATTCGCCGCGCAGGCGTTCGCCTCGGCTGAGGGGGCTAGCGCTGCCATCGCCGCTGAAACGCCGAGCAGCGCCGCAAGTGCCAGCGAAATGTGCATTCGCACGGTCAAAACGGACCTCCAGAAATCGTACCGCTCGATGGTTTCGCAAATGCCCCAGCATAGGTGCCGGTGGCAGCCGACACACGCGCGCCTCAACAGGATCAGCCAACGCTAACGAACCGAGGATGAACGGGAGGTGAAAGATCAGCGTTCAATGGGGGCTCCGGATACTCAAAACGATGAAAATGCATCTAGTTGCGCCCACAAGCGAGATCAAAACGCGAACTCAGAAAAGAGCGGCTCGACGCTGCCCTGCCAGCGGCCATGGTAGCGGCTGAGCAATTCGTCGGCGCAGGTGAGGCCCCGCGCGACAGCGTCCTCCAACGGTGCAAGGTAGATCGTCTCGTCTTGGTAGAGCCGATCGATGCGGCGGCGGTTGCGCAGGCCGATGCGCGACAACATCAGCACTTCCCGCGCCAGATCACGCACGGTACGGCCGCGAAATTGCGTTTCGAGCGCAAGACGGGGCACATTCCGGCGCAGTTCGTCGCGCTCTTCGCCCGTCCAATCCTTGACGAGATCCCAGGCGCCGGCGAGTGCGGTCTCATCGTAAAGCAGACCGACCCAGAACGCTGACAGCGCAACGATGCGCCCCCAACGTCCGCCATCGGCACCGCGCATCTCGAGGAAGCGCTTCAGCCGCACTTCGGGGAACAGCGTGGTGAGGTGATCGGACCAGTCGTCGAGCGTCGGATAGACGCCTTCGAGGCCAGGGAGGCGACCAGCCATGAAGTCCTTGAACGAGCAGCCGGCGACATCGATGTAGCGGCCCTCGCGGTAAACGAAATACATCGGAACTGACAGTGCGTAATCGACGTAGGCCTCATAGCCCATGCCGGGCTCGAACACGAACGGCAGGAGACCTGTGCGCGCCGGATCGGTATCGCGCCAGACCTCCGAGCGCATCGACTTGAAGCCGTTCGGGCGGCCCTCCGTAAAGGGCGAGGAGGCAAACAACGCGGTCGCGATCGGCTGCAGGGCGAGCGACACGCGCAGCTTCTGCACCATGTCGGCCTCACTGGCAAAGTCGAGATTCACCTGGATGGTGGCCGTGCGATACATCATGTCGAGGCCACGACTGCCGACGCGGGGCATATAGCGGGTCATCACCGCGTAACGCTCCTTCGGCATGCGGGGCGTTTCCGCCAACGTCCATTTGGGGGAGAAGCCGACGCCTAGAAAGCCGATGCCGAGCCGCTCGCCGACGCGCAGCACCTCGAGCAGATGCTCTTCGGTCTCGGCGGCCGTCTCGTGCAGGTTGACGAGCGGCGCTCCGGACAACTCGAACTGGCCACCTGGCTCCAGGCTGACGGTGCCGCCGATCTCGCCTTCGGGCCGACGCAACGCGATGACGTTGTCACCCTCCATGATCGGCACCCAGCGGTAGCACGCGACCATCGCCTCCATCAGCGCGCGAATGCCGCGGTTGCCCTCGTATGGCACCGGCGCATGGGTCTCGGTGTAAAAGACGAATTTCTCATGCTCGGTGCCAATGCGCCAGTCGACCCTGGGCTTCTCGCCAGCGGCGATCCAGGCCACCAGTTCATCCTTGGAGCGCACAATGGGGCTCTCTGCGCCTGCGACGCGGGTCGACATCGATGCGGCTCTCGTTCTTCTGGTTGGCTCAGGATCACTCTTGCGGGCGTGCGGTGCGGGGTGACGGTGCGCCAGCATAAGCGCGCGAACCGGCAGGGTCCCGAATGCCGTTATGCGGCCCGGCAGGCCGCCGCACAAGTCTCGTTATCAAGAGAGCCGCGTGAACAGGGCATGAAACAGGGACGGCGGGGCGCGTGTTGTTGATGCCGGGGATCGGTCCAGCCCGACCTCAGTCATTCGCCCATCCGTAAGATCGGATCTCGCGCGGCATCTCGATCGGCTTGCCGAGCGGCTTGAACCAGGAGAAGAGCCCCTTTTTTTCATTGTTCTCGTCGCCAGTCTCGCCAGCGCCCATTTGCGGGGCTCCGCCCGACGGCTCGACGGCCGCGGCAGATCTGCCCGGTGCCTTCGTTACGGGGACCGCCGGCAGCGCCGCTGATTTGGGCTCATGCTTGGCCTGCCCGCCCTTGCTGGCCATTCCCGTGGCGCTGTTGCGCGCTGGTAGCGGCGCAACATCCGGCTGGGCCTTGGCCCGCTTCGTGCTGCGGTCCTTAGGCGGCGACAGAGGCACGTATCCGTAAGCTGCCGCAGCCGACAAGGGTGGCGACACGGGCGAGGCCTTGGATGTCTTGAAGCGCGGCCGCTCAACGGGCGCCGGGCCAGCTCCCGGCGTCACGGAAACCGGTTTGGGACCCGCAGATGTTCCTGCGGCCACGCGGCCGACGGACGTCTGAGACCCCGGGGCGCCCTTGGGTTCTGCGACGGATTTGGCGACGGCACCCGTCGCTGGCGGGTCGTTCTCAACCGAGGCAGCCGCCGCGCCTGCGCCCGTCGTTTCGTTCTTCTTGGAACCGCCCAGGCTCATCAGACCGGGCAATGGCGCCGCCGCCGGTCGCGACGGGAGCGACACCTCGACGATGTCCGTGGCCTCCCGACCTGCCGCCGGCCGCTGCGCCAGCTTTGACGGCTGATCGGCCCCAACGTCGACCGGCCTTGATCCGACAGGCTCGCGGTACGATGGCAGAACCACCGCTGACGGAACAGACGCCGGTGCACGGCCGGTATCCTCGCGAGAGATCTTCACGCTCGCCCCGCTGCCCATTTCGACTGGCGTGCCAGACATCCCGACCTGCGGATCGGCAATCGGCGTGATCGCCGGGAGAACGATTACAGGGCGCGCGCGGGCATCCTCGCGTGACGCCTCCTGCGCATGAAGCTGATCCCTGCCGCCGCCGAACCGGTCGCTAATCTCGCTGGCGCGGCGATTCATCTCATCGGCCAGTGCGCGCGCCTCACCCGCGTCGCGGCGTGCCGCATTGAGCGTACTGCGGAACTCAGTCGTCGTAAGCTGATAGAGGCGATCGGTGACCAATTCAGGCGCACCCAGAAGCTCCGGCGGCACGCCATCTCCAGGATGGCGGTTCGATCCCGAAGTGTCGAACAGCGGCCGATTTCCTGCTTCGGCAGCAGTCGCCTGCGCGGTGTAGGCGAGAAGCGCCTCTTGCAACGGGCGCAGTTGTTGTTGGGCGATGAAGCGCGGCATTTCAGAGGCGCGGAGCGCGCCGATGCCGAGGGGATCGACGATGGCAAGCCCCGCAGTCACTAAAGCCGCTGAAACCGACACCATCCGGCGGGCGGTGCTGTCGGCACGCACCACGGGAAACAGGGCCTTGGTTTCAGCCACGCGAGAACCATACATAACGCATTACTCGATGCTATTTGGCACGCGCCGGAAATTCGCAATAAGCGCGTGCCTGTGACTATGCCCAGACAACGCAGAGCCAAGCAGAAAACTCAACATGGTGCTTGATATAACGCAATCGGCGGCAACGCATTATCCGTCCGCCATGCGCAATCGCGCAACCCCCAGATCGACGTCCCCCTTAACAACGTTGCGTACAAAAAGAGCATAAGCAGTCTGCCGATTGCTCTTTGCCAAACGCATCGGAATGAAAAGCATGGTTCGCATGCAGTGCGGCGGCATCAAGGCGCCCGGATGGTGCGCACCTCAACGCCAATCACCCAGCATCGCGTTGACGAGAGTCAGTGCGGCAACTGCTGCCGTGTCGGCTCTCATGATTCGCGGCCCGAGCGAGAGCGCCGTGACGAACGGCTGGCTCATGAGCAGCTCCCGCTCGGCGGCGTCGAAGCCACCTTCGGGTCCGACCAGAACGCCAACCGCGGAATGAGAAGGCCTATGCGCGGCGAGTTCGGCCAGGGCGGCGACGGGATTTGCTATCGCGGCGACCTCGTCACAAAAGATGAGCGGGACGCCGGCGGGCCAAGCTGCCAGCCGAGCCTCGAGCCTTTGCGGATCATCGATCTCGGGGATGCTCAGAATGCCGCACTGTTCGGCGGCCTCGATGGCGTTGGCGCGCATACGATCGAGATTGACGCGCTCAGCAACGGTGCGGCGCGTCAGCACCGGCGCCAGGCGGCCCGCGCCCAGTTCGACGGCCTTCTGCACCATGTAGTCCAGTCGCGCGCGCTTCAATGGTGCGAACAGGTAGACGAGTTGCTGTGGCGCCGTCTGAGGGCGTATCTGGCATTCGACACGAAGGCTGCAGTCGCGTTTGCCGATCGCGGAGAGGCTGGCTCGCCATTCGCCGTCGTGGCCATTGAAGACGAGGATCTTGTCGCCATCGCTCAGCCGCAGCACGTTGCGCAGGTAATTGGCCTGATCGCGCGTCACCGCAATCTCGCCGTCCTCGGTCAGCGGGGCCTCGAGCCAGAGCCTCTGGGCACTGAAATCGTGAATTGCCATGGCTGCCCTCATATCGGATTGGCCAGGACGCGCAAGCGCAGCGAGGCGGGCGCCGCCGAGGACTTTTGCCGAATCGCATGATCCATCCGAACTGACGGCCTTACTGGCTTGCTCGGTGCTTCCATCTCTTGCGATCAGGCACTAGTTTCCGGGCAGGAACCGCCGCGTTGCCACGCCTCAGCCCATCGAGCCATGCCGATACCCGTACCGCCAGCATCGACGAAGCCACCAGGGCCCACCGAGCCGCCCCCGGTGGTCGATGCTCCGCGCGGCAACTGGGTCGATACCTATGCGCCCGCCTTCTCGCGGCCCTACCTGAGGCTCGCCCGCGCCGATCGCCCGATCGGCACATGGCTATTGCTGTTGCCGTGCTGGTGGTCGCTGGCGCTGGCCTCGCTCGACGCGGGGCGCGCCTATCCCAGTCCCTGGTATCTCGTCCTGTTCGCGGTCGGCGCGTTCGTCATGCGGGCCGCCGGCTGCGCCTATAACGACATCGTCGATCGCGATTTCGATGCACAGGTCGCGCGGACCAAGAGCCGACCCATCCCCTCAGGTCAGGTGAGCCCGCGTCAGGCGCTCGCCTTCGTCGTGGCACTTGGGCTCACGGGTCTTGCGGTGCTCGTGCAGTTCAACACGTTCACCATCTGGCTGGCGATCGCATCGCTGCTGCTGGTGTTGATCTATCCCTTTATGAAGCGAATCACGAACTGGCCGCAATTCGTGCTCGGCCTCGCGTTCAACTGGGGTGCACTGGTGGGATGGTCGAGCCAAACGGGCGCTCTGGCGCTGCCGGCGCTAGCCCTTTACGTGGGCTCAGTCGCATGGACGATCGGCTATGACACGATTTACGCCCACCAGGATAAGGAGGACGACCTGATGCTGGGGCTCAAGTCGACCGCCCTGCATTTCGGGACTGCAACGCCGCGATGGGTGGCCGGCTTCTACATCGTAGCCATCCTGGCCTGGAGTATCGGTGCAGTGATGGCGGGGGCGCACGTCCTCACGTTTCTGGCGCTGGCGGTGGTGGCGGCGCATTTCGTCTGGCAGGTTGTGAGCCTCGACCCCGCGGATGCCGATAACTGCCTCACCCGGTTCCGATCGAACCGGGACGCCGGTTTGATTCTGTTCGCCGGCCTGGTGGCCGACATGGGGCTGTCGTGGGCATTGGCCGGGGGATGAGGGTGCGCGCCTGCGGCATTCGCACCCGTGACACCGACGGACAGCGCGGCACGGTGCCCCCCGAGACACCGTGCCGGCCTCGCCTCGCCTGTCACGCCTTGGTTCCATGGAGAACCAATAATATCAAGATTGACACAAATTGCTTCAGATCAGCTTAAGCAACAGCGTAAACAATAAGTTACAGGATGGAGTGGGGCGGCGTCGCAGCACACGGCACTGAATATTCTGGTTCGCGATCTGGAATGAACCATCTCGCCCCAGTAGAAGGGCACGTTAGTTGTGAGGAGACTCGCTCCTTGCACTTTAGATGACCGGGCGCGCTTGCGAGGGCGTCCCAACAGGATCGATCAGATCGGAAAACAAGAGCATCATGGCAAATCCCAGCGAAGCCCAGCCCAAACAACTTCTGCATCTCGTGTTCGGCGGAGAACTCGAGGATCTCGACGGTGTGCACTTCCGCGATCTCTCGCACCTCGACATCGTCGGCATCTTCCCGAACTATGCCGAGGCGCACAAGGCGTGGAAAGCGGCCGCACAGCGCACGGTCGACAACGCGCACATGCGCTATTTCATCGTTCACATGCACCGCTTGCTGGATCCAGGAGCCACGGGTTGAGCAGCCACGTGCTTGACCGATCAGGTCGGAGCAGATCCCGTTGTGGTGGAATTATTTAGACCAAGTGACCTGCTCCAAGTCCTTTGTTCGAAAATTCACGCCTTCGCCGGAAGTTCAACCGCTTCCTTTTCGGCCGATCAGGCTCTCGCCCGATCATACTTGGCGGGTTATGCCTAGGTGATCTTGGAGGACGCGTGCTCAACACAAACCCTGACCAGAAACAGCATGCCGAGCCGGGCGGCATCACCGTCGAGGCTCCGCGCAAACGCGGAGCACGACGCACGCGCGGCTTCGATGCCGTGTCACGCCAACTTCTCATGCGGTTTCTCGACGACTGGGTCTGGCCACGCTGGCAGAGCCTGCTCTATGCTCTCGCGCTGACCGCATGCCTCGCCGCAACCACCGGTGCCTATCCGCTGGTCATCAAGACATCGTTCGACACGCTCCTCAAGGGCAACCAGAGCATGCTGCCGCTGGTGCTGGTGGCCATCGTCGCCATCACGGCGGCGCGCAGCTTCTTTCTCTACATGCACACGGTCGTCTCCAGCCGGATCGTGCAGCGGATGACGACCGACCTCAAGCAGAAGACCTTTGCCCACCTGATGCACGCCGATTTCGCGCAGTTATCGCGTGAGACGCCGGGCCGGATGATGTCGCGTCTCACCAACGATGTGTCGTTCATCGAACAGGGACTGATGGCCGGCCTCAACACGGCCGTGCGCGATTCCCTTTCAATCCTCGTGCTCGTGAGCACGATGATCTACCTCGACTGGGCCATGGCGCTCATCGTGCTCGGCGTCTACCCGCTGGCCGCCGCGCCCATCATGATCATCTCAGAGCGACTGCGCAAAGTCGCCAAGCACACGCAGTCCGAACTTGGCCAAATGACAGCGGAGCTTTCCGAAAAGCTTTCAGGCGCTCGCCTCATCAAGACATTCCGCCTGGAGGATTATGCCTCCGACCGCGTCAACGCCTCATTCGAGGAGGTGTTTCGGCTGAGGATGAAGGCGATCCGCACACGCGCGCGCCTTGATCCGATGTTGGAAGCATTGGGCGGCATGGCGGTGGCGGGTGTCATCGCCTTCGCCTACTGGCGGATCACCAGCGGCATCTCGACGGTCGGCGACTTCATGGGCTTCGTCACGGCTCTCCTGATGGCATCGCAGCCGATTCGCGCGATCGGCAATCTTGCGGGTCGCATACAAGAAGGGCTGGCGGCGATCGAAAGCGTTTATGGCGTACTGGATGAGAAACCGACGATCATCGACAAACCCGGAGCGCAGCCATTGAAAGTGAGCACGGGGCGCATCCAGTTCGACAACGTCTCGTTCACCTATGGCGCCCAGTCGACCGTCCATGCCGTGCGCGATGTGTCACTCGACGTGGCGGGAGGCACGACCGTCGCCTTCGTCGGCCGCTCGGGCGCGGGCAAATCGACGCTCGTCAATCTCGTGCCGCGGCTGTTCGAAGTCACAGGTGGCGCAATCCTGATCGACCGACAGAGGATCGATGAGGTGAGCCTCGGTTCCCTCAGAAATGCCATCTCGATCGTCAGCCAGGACGTGACCCTGTTCGACGACACGATCCGCGCCAACATCGCACTCGGGCGACTCGGAGCCAGCGAGGCGGATATCATCGCCGCGGCCAAGGCCGCCGCCGCGCATGAGTTCATTCTTGCGCAGCCCAACGGCTACGACACACAGATCGGCGACCGTGGACTGCGGCTTTCAGGCGGACAGCGGCAGCGGCTCGCACTGGCACGCGCAATTCTGAAGGACGCTCCGATCCTGCTGCTGGACGAGGCAACGAGCGCACTCGACACACATTCGGAAAAGCTTGTTCATGACGCGCTTGACCGGTTCACCGAAGACCGCACGACGCTGGTTATCGCACACCGGCTCTCGACGGTGCAGAACGCCGATCTCATCTGCGTGATGGAGGACGGCCGCGTCGTCGAGACGGGAACTCACGGCGAATTGGTTGCGCGTGGCGGCATCTATGCCGAACTGGTGCGCTCGCAACTGCTCTCCGACGGGCCACCTGCCTCGTCTTGAGACTGGGCGCCGACCGGGCGCCGATGCCTCTCGTGACAAAGGCAGACCTATTCGCGACGCAGGATCGAGTTCACCAGACGGTTGGCCCAGCCTTTGGCGCGGAAACTGCGCTTGACCTCGTCGGGGTCGTAGACGGTCTCGACCCACTCCAGGAATGGCATGGGACGGCGGGCGTTGTCGGCCAGATAGCGGTCGAAGAAGTAGTCGAGCACACCGGTCTCGGCCTGCCTGATATGCCCATATCTGAGCGAGAGCTGGCGTTTGGCCTCTTCGATTGGTCTGCCCTCGTGGAAGTGCACATAAAGTGCGCTCATCAGACCGGCGCGATCGGCGCCCGACTTGCAGTGCATCACGATTGGGTACTCGATCAACTCGAACAGCGCCTTGGCCCCCTTGATCTCGGCAACCGTGGGAGCGGCGCGCGAGCGCACCTGATAATTCACCAGCGCGATGCCCCGCTTGGCACAGGCCTCCTGCTCCAGGGTGTAGCTGGAGCAGTCACGCGGGCCGCGCAGATTGACGATCGTCCGCACACCATCGCGGGCAAAGCGGCGGATGTCCTTGGGAGAAGGCTGAGCTGCGCGCCAAGCATCCTTGGAGATACGATGCCGGTTGAGGTAAAGGATCCGGAAGATGCCGTGGTCTGCCAGCATCAGCTCCAGATATGCCGCGGGGCGCCCAAACCGGGCGCGTGCCCAGTCGGGGGATTTTTCAACCAGCGTCTGTCTCAGCCTCGCAGTGCCGAGGCGCACAGCCCGGCGCGTCTGCTTCAAGAGCGTTGCCATCAGGCGCTATCCAGCCGACATTGCCTCGCATGCTCGAATGCAGCACCCAATCCACCGCTTCGGTCGCCTGCTCTGCTCGGGATAATTGCTTTCGCTAATTAAGCGCTATAGGAACCATGCGCAAGGCATTCACCCGCCTTCTCCACGCTCCCTTCGAGGACAGCCGAGGCGCCTTCGTGGCATGGTACGCGCACCACTGAAAACGCACAAGATTCCGGCTGTGGCAGGACGCGTAATCGCGCGCCTGATCAAGCATGTGGAACGCACATCGAAAAAGGCCTTCGATCCTGCGGATCTGACCGAACGCCTTTATGCGGAGCATCCCGCAATCATCGCGTTCTGGCACGGTCAGTTCATGATGGTTTCGACGCTCAATACCCACCAGGTGCCGGTCAAAGCCATGGTGGCGCGGCATGGCGACGCAGAGCTCATCGGCAACGCTATGAGTGAGCTTGGCGTCGACCTCATCCGGGGGGCGGGTGCAGGAGGACGACGAAAGGACCGGGGGGGCGCGCAGGCGCTGCGGCTTGCCGTGCGTGCGCTCGAGGACGGCTCGTCGATATGCATGACAGCGGACGTTCCGCCCGGCCCCGCGCGGCGCGTCGGCGAGGGTATCATCACGCTGGCGCGGCTCTCAGGTCGCCCGGTGATCCCCGTCGCGCTGGCGACGTCACGGTTCCTGGCGCTCGATACGTGGAGCCGCATGACCATCAATCTGCCTCGCTCGATCCTGGCGGCAGCGAGCGGACCGCCGGTGCGCGTGCCACGCGATGCAACCCCCGAGCAGCTGGAAGCCTATCGCCGCACTCTGGAAGACGGCCTCCACGAAGCGACGCGGCGGGCCTATGCGCTGGCAGGCGCCGACGTGACGAGAGCAACGCCGGCGGGTGCGCTTGGTCATGACGTCCCACTCCCTCGGCCCGGACTGAGGCTCAGGCTATACCGAGCCCTCTCGCGCGGGCTCGAGCCCGTTATTCCAGCCTGGCTCGCGTTGCGGACACGACAGGGCAAGGAGATCACCGAGCGACGTGGCGAGCGATATGGTTTTGCCTCCATGGCGCGGCCAATGGGAACGCTCGTATGGGTGCATGCGGCCAGTGTCGGCGAGACCAACGCGGCACTGCCTGTCATTGCAGCACTGCGGGAGGCCCGCGAGGATCTTTCGTTTCTTCTCACCACCGGCACGCGCACCTCGGCGGCCCTGGCAATGGCGCGCCTTGGCCCACGCGGCATCCACCAGTTCGTACCGCTCGATTCTCCACGTTATGCGCGTCGCTTCGTCGACCACTGGAAGCCGGACATCGCAATCTTCACCGAATCCGAAATCTGGCCGAACCTCATTCTGGAGACGGCCGGGCGCGGTATTCCGCTAGCACTCATCAATGCGCGCATGTCGCACCGCAGCTTCAAGCGCTGGCGGCGCAATTCGGGCATGGCGGTTTCTCTGTTCAGCCGGTTCGCATTGGTGCTGGCGCAGAATTCGCGACTTGCGCGGTCCTTCTCGCTGCTGGGTGCACGCAAGGTCATCGTCAGCGGCAACCTGAAAATCGACTCGCCGCCGCCACCGGTCGATGCGCACGCGCTGCAGCAACTGCGCGAGGCGACCGCCGGGCGACCGATGCTGCTGGCGGCGAGCACGCATCCCGGCGAGGACGAGCAAATCGCGGCGGCACATGAGCTTCTCAAGGCGAAGTACGATCGTCTCATCACGATCATCGTGCCGCGCCATCCCGAACGCGGTCCGGCCGTTGTGGAAATGCTTTTAGGCCGGGGGCTGAACGCGTGCCGGCGGGCGGCGGGCGCGCTGCCCGATGCGACAACGGACGTTTATGTGGCCGATACCATCGGAGAACTCGGCACCTTTTATGCCCTGGCGCCCGTCGCGATGATCGGTGGGTCGCTGGTGCCGCACGGCGGCCAAAACCCTATAGAGGCAGCAAGACACGGCTGCGCGATCCTGACCGGACCCAACACCCACAATTTCGCAGACAGCTATCTCGCCCTGAAGGAGCACGGCGGCGCTCGCGTCGTCACCGATGCGGCGCGCCTTGCGGAGGCCGCCGACACGATTCTTTCCGATCCCGAGGCGCTCAAGCGGATGACCGCGGGCGCCGACGCCGCACTCGAAGGGCTTTCGGGGGCACTGACGCTGACCGTCGATGCCGTCCTCGAGCTGCTGCCGAAACACGACGAGATGCGACGTGCCTCTTGACGAGCCCGCATGGTGGTATGGACCCGGCGACGCCCCACTTGTGCGTTTCCTCTACCCAGTGGAATGGCTCTATGCGCGGTTGGCCATACGGCGGCTCAGACAACCACAGACCTATCGCTCGCGGCTGCCCGTCATCTGCGTGGGCAACTTCACGGCTGGCGGCACCGGCAAGACACCGCTTACGCTCCATCTCGCCCAACGGCTGGTAGCGATGGGTGAGCGGCCGGCAATCCTGACGCGCGGCTATGGTGGCCGGCTTAACGGGCCACATTGGGTCGACGCCAGCACGGATACTGCGCATGACGTCGGCGATGAACCTTTACTTCTGGCGCGAGCGGCCCCGACGCTGATCTCGCGCGACCGTCGTGCGGGCGCTATTGCAATCGAGATGGCTGCAGCAGGCTACAGCGCGATCATCATGGACGACGGGTTGCAGAACCCAGCGCTCGTCAAGGATCTCGCCCTGGCCGTGGTCGATGCGCGGCGCGGCCTGGGCAATGGCCACGTCATTCCAGCCGGGCCGCTTCGCGCGCCGCTTGAAGCACAGTTGTCGCTCGCCGGTGCCATCGTACTCAATGGTCAGCCGGAACCCGAAAATGCCGAGCCTCAATCCGATACGGACAGTGGCGCGGGCAACCGCGCCGAATGGAATCGGACGGCCGCGCGACTTGCAACGTTGCGGCGGGAATTCCCTGGCCCTGTGCTGGCAGCCCATGCGGAACCAACGGGCGATCTGTCCTGGCTTGCCGGCACGGCAATTGTCGCATTCGCCGGTATCGCCAATCCTCAGCGTTTCTTTTCGCTCGTGGAACGATGCGGCGGTCGCATCGTGGCGCAGCACGCCTTCAAGGATCATCACGCCTTCAGCGACGAGGATGCGCGTCGCCTGATGGCGGCAGCGACGGCGGCGGGCGCGGCACTCGTCACGACGGAGAAGGATCATGTGCGACTGAACGGGGAAAGCGCGACGTTGCGCGAACTGGCGCGGCTGGCGCGCACGTTGCCAATCCGTCTCGCGTTCGAGAACGCAGAAGCGCAACGGGCCGATGCCTTGCTGGCTGGTGCACTGAGCGCGGGCGGGTATCGCTCAGGCCTCGGTGGGCGATGAGATCCCTGCCAGCCGGAAGCTGCAGTCAAGCGTGAACACCGCCGCCATAGAGGGCGGTCACCCCTCAGCGCGTCGCATCGCCTTGTAGCGGTTGAACGAGATCTCCGCCGTCGCATACGCTTCCTGAAGCTCGACGCTCCAGTAACGCAATTCAGAGAGCGGAATGGTCTGGCCGGTAACGGCGCAGCGCACGAAATCGCCCTGCTCGACGATCTGAAATTCGCCGTCCAGATAACGCACCTTGGCCTCGCCCTTGAGGCCGAAAATCTTCTCGAAGCGGTTCATCGCGTCCTTGCGCTCCGTTTGCCCCCAGGGGATTCGAGCAGGTCAGGCTTTGATTGAATGAGGTCTGACCATTGTGGCCAGCTCTATCTCTTTGCCTGAGAACCTCAATCACGGCTTCCATCTCAGCCGATCAGGCTCTAGCGCAATGCGCTGCCGGTCGCAAACAAAAGCGGCCGAATGCCTCAATGCGCCGGCTTGGATATCTCCTCAGAACAAGGACCCCTGGCCGGTGTCGCGATGGCGGCGAGGCGAGCGCTCCGTCGTCCTCTTTCCCGCAGAAGCCGCGTCGGCCCCGGAGGCATCCCCACTTTTGCGCTGCGGCCTCGCCATACTCGCACCGGCGGATCCAGCGCCTGCGACTGCGGCCGCCGATGCACCCTCGCTCCGGCGCCCCCTGCCTGCCCGAGCCCCGCCGGGGGCCTGTCCCGGCTCCGATGCCTGCTCTCCCGACTGGCGCGGCGCACCGGCAGTCGCATCGATTATGCCGTCGCTGAACTCGATGGTGAGCAATTGCCCCGAAACGATCCCCTCGCGGCGGCGCACCATATGACCGTCATCGTCGCGGACCAGCGCGAAACCGCGCCCCAGCACGCTCTGGTAACTCAGACTGCGCGCCAGTACGGCGAGACTTTCAAGCCTGCGTCGCTCGGTCGAGACGGTTGCGGCAAAGGCACGTGCGGCGCGCATCGCGCAGACCTCCAGGCGCTCGTGCGTGCGGTCGATACGCCCCATCACCAGGCGCGGCGAAAGCCGACTTGCAATTCGTGCATGACGCAAGTGATGCGCGCGGGTGTTGGCAAGGAGCGCGCGCCCAAGGCGACGCTCGACGGCATCGAAACGCTGGCGCGGCAGGGCAAGGATATCTTCACGGCGCGGCAATCCACGCGCCGCCGCGCGCCAGTGCGCACGCATGCCCTCGATCAGGCGGCGCAGGGCGACATCGCGGCGCAGGCCGAGTTTCTGTGTCTGCTCGGAAAGGTCGGAGTACTTCGGCACAGCCCATTCGGCCGCCTTCGTCGGTGTGGGTGCACGGGCATCAGCGACGAGATCGAGCAAAGTCCAGTCCGTTTCGTGGCCGACGGCGGAGATGAGCGGTATCCCACTTTCCGCCGCCGCGCGGACGACGATCTCCTCGTTGAAGCTCCACAAGTCCTCCAGGCTGCCGCCGCCGCGCGCAACAATCAGCACATCCGGGCGCGGCACCGGTCCACCGGGGCGCAGCGCGTTGAAGCCACGGATGCCGGCGGCGACCTCGCCGGCACTGCCCTCGCCCTGTACACGTGCGGGCCACACGATGACATGGGCGGGAAAGCGCTCAGTGAAGCCGGCCAGCATGTCGCGAATGACGGCGCCGGTCGGCGAGGTGACGATACCGATGACGCGCGGCAGGAAAGGCAGCGGGCGCTTGCGTTCCTCCGCGAACAAGCCTTCGGAGGTGAATTTGCGCTTGCGTTCTTCGAGTAGCGCCATCAACGCGCCGACTCCGGCCGGTTCCAGGCGCTCAATGACGATCTGGTATTTCGACGAGTTGGGATAGGTCGTCACCCGGCCTTCGGCGACGACCTCCATGCCCTCCTCGGGCTTGAAACGCAATTTGGAGAACACACCGCGCCAGATCACCGCTTCGATCTTCGCCTTGTCATCCTTCAACGCGAAATAGCAGTGCCCGGACGCATGCGGCCCGCGATACCCGGAAATCTCACCGCGCAGCCGCAAATGGCCGAAGCCGTCCTCGACCGTGCGCTTGATGGCGCCAGCCAGGTCCGACACAGAATATTCCGGCGCGTTCTGGCCGCTGACGGGTGATGCCGACCGGTTCTCATGCTCGAAATCTGTGGGCATTCCATCTCCAAGGCTACCTTGGGCCGGTTTTGTGCGGGCCGCTTCGATGATACATCACCTCATCCCTCGCGCGGCAGTTCCGTGGCATCTCATCAACGCAAAAAATCACGAGCAATTTCATGAACATTCTCATCATCGGCTCGGGCGGTCGCGAGCACGCGCTGGCATGGGCGATCAGGAAGAGCCCGCTCTGCGAGATGCTCTTCGCGGCGCCCGGCAATGCGGGTATCGCACAGGTGGCAACGTGTGTCGGCCTCGACGTGCGCGATCATGAGGCGGTGATTGCCTTCTGCAAGACGAACCGCATCGGCTTCGTCGTTATCGGACCGGAGGCACCACTGGTCGCCGGCCTCGCCGACGATCTCACGCAGGCACGCATCAAGCATTTCGGTCCATCGGCAGCTGCCGCGCAACTCGAAGGCTCGAAGGGATTCACCAAGGATCTGTGCGCCGAACTCGGCGTTCCGACCGGCGCTTACGGTCGTTTCTCGGATGGTTCTGCAGCCAAGGATTATCTCGCCGGCAAAGCCATGCCGATCGTCGTCAAGGCTGACGGTCTCGCCGCCGGCAAAGGTGTCGTCATTGCGAACACGCAGGCAGAGGCGGAAGCAGCAATCGATGCGTGTTTCGAAGGCGCGTTCGGCGCGGCCGGCGCGGAGGTGGTGATCGAGGAATATCTCGATGGCGAAGAGGCAAGTTTCTTCGCTCTGTGCGACGGCAACCATGCGGTCGCGTTCGGGGCTGCTCAGGATCACAAGCGTGTCGGCGATGGCGACACCGGGCCGAATACGGGCGGCATGGGCGCCTACACGCCGGCGCCGGTGATGACGGATGAGATAATCGTGCGGACGATGGACGACATCATCAAACCGACGCTTGCGGGCATGGCGCGGCGCGGTACGCCGTTCCAAGGTGTTCTGTTCGCCGGGCTGATGATCACGGCCAAGGGGCCACAACTCATTGAATACAACGTGCGCTTCGGCGATCCGGAGTGCCAGGTCCTGATGATGCGGCTCAAATCCGACGTTCTGCCAGCGCTCATCGCGACGGCTGACGGCACAATCGCGTCCATCAAACTCGACTGGCACGACGGCGCCGCTCTGACCGTCGTCATGGCTGCTCGGGGCTATCCTGGCACGCCGGAGAAGGGCAGCGAGATTCATGGCCTCGGTGCCGCCGGCGCAATGGAAGGCGTCGAGGTCTTCCATGCCAGTACGAAAGCGGACAACGGAAAGATCCTCGCCAATGGCGGGCGTGTTCTCAACGTGACCGCGCGCGGTGAAAGCGTGGCTCAAGCGCAGGCTCGGGCCTATGCTGCGGTCGATGCGATCGACTGGCCGGAGGGTTTCTGCCGCCGCGATATCGGCTGGCGGGCAGTAGCTCGCGGCAAAGGCGGTGCAGCATAAGCCTGCAGAAGATTGCAGCAGCTCCCCTTGCCATCACCGTCCCGGGTCCTGATATTCGACGTTCAAGGCCCGCATGGCACCCTTGAATCATTGCCGCGGCTTTCCCGTATGCGCAAGTGAACATCCTTCAATCCGGAGCAAGGCGATGGCAGGCCCCATATCGCAACAATCCGATCGCACGCCGCAGATACCGGTCAGGCGCCCGCGCATCGGTCTTGCGCTCGGCGGCGGCGGGGCGCGCGGGCTGGCGCATATACCGGCGCTGGAGGCATTCGATGAGTTGGGCATCAAGCCGGACATCATCGCCGGCACTTCGATCGGTGCGATCATGGGTGCAGCATATGCCTCGGGGCTGACGGGGCGTGAAATCCGTGCGCACACCCAGGAGGTTCTGACACAGCGACTGAGCCTGGTGCGCGAGCTTTTCAATGCGCGCTCTCAGGCCGTCAACAAGGTGCTGGGATTTTTCAACGCACGCACCGCGCTGCTCGATCCGCACGCGCTGCTCGACATCGTCATGCCACCACGCACGGCGCGCAATTTCTCGGACCTGCAAATTCCGCTCAAGATCGTTGCCACGGGATTCTACCAACAAGAATCCGTGGTGTTCTCGTCCGGCCCGCTGAAACGCGCAGTCGCCGCCAGCATGGCCCTGCCAGTCGTTTTCGAACCCATTGTGATCGACGGCGTCGCCATGATCGACGGCGGACTTTCCAATCCGCTCCCCTTCGATCTCATCGCCCAAGAGGCCGACATCATTGTCGCGGTCGATGTGACGGGCGCGCGCATGCCCGCGCCCGGCCGCAATCACCCGACCGCCTTCGAGGTGCTTTTCTCCAGTCCATTCATTTTCGAACGGACCATCGTCCACGAGAAGTTGAAGTCGAGCCGGCCCGACATTCTGATCGAGGGCGGCACGAGCCATTTTCAGACGCTCGACTTCCTGAAAGTCGAAGAGATCCTGGCTGCTGCGCAGCCGGTCAAGGACAAGCTCAAGGCGCAGCTTCAGCGGATCCTGTCGAGCGAGACACTGCCCGTCATCGAAGCCGGCGTCGAACCTGCAGCGCTGCCGCCGCCCGAGGCACCCCGGCAGGCGCGCAAGCGGCGCTTCGGGCGCAGCAAGGGCGCGGAAGCGAAGGCTTGAACCCGCTCTCTACGCAAGTGCCACCGGATATGACTTACTAGGGCATGTTTAGCTGAAGTGTGCAGCGGTTCAGCGTGAAAAACATGCTCAAAACAAGGTGCTGGATCGCATTCATGTTTCCGTCAAACATGAATGCGATCTATTCGCGGCGGTCGCGGAAGAAGTTCTTGAGGAGTGCTGCCGCCTCCGTCTCGGCAATGCCGTCGTAAACCTCCGGCACATGGTGGCACGTGGCCTGCGCGAAGATTCTCGGCCCGTTGAAAACACCTCCGCCCTTGGGATCGGCGGCGCCGAAATAAAGCCGGCGAATGCGTGCCAACGAGATGGCGGCCGCACACATCGCGCAGGGCTCGAGCGTTACATAAAGATCGCAACCGATGAGGCGCTCCGAGCCGAACGCGGCGGCCGCCTCACGGATTGCCAGCATTTCGGCATGCGCCGTCGGATCGGCCAACTCGCGCGTGCGATTGCCGGCAGCCGCCAGGACGGCGCCGTCCGGGCCGACAATGACCGCACCGACAGGCACCTCGCCGCGCGCCGCCGCCGCTTTTGCTTGCCAAAGCGCACGGCGCATATGGCCGTTTTCTCCAGCAGGTGTCATAAGGGGGCCCGTTCCTTTCAGCCGTGACAAGCGATGCGCAAACCCGATACCCCTTCCAGATCCGGCCGACGGCCAAGCGACACCCGGCGCTCAGAGCGTGACGGTCCAGACAAGCGCCGTGGCAAGCCCGACGCGCGCCCAAGCGCGCCCGCCAAGCATGCTGTCGCGCCGCGCAGACCGGCCAAGAGTGGTAGCCCCAAAAGCACGAGCGCGAAAGAGCAGGATGAGGCCAGTGCAAAGGCCGGCGCTGCGCCGCGTAGTGCCAGACCACCACGCAGAGCAAAACCATCGCGCGTTGGCGTGCGCACCTCCCAAGCTGTTGTGCAGGCGGAGACTGCAAGCCCAGGCGAGCCGATGCGTATCGCGCGGGCGATGGCGCGCGCTGGACTGTGCTCGCGCCGCGAGGCGGAACGGTGGATCGCAGAGGGCCGCGTCAGCGTTAACGGCAAGCGGTTGACGACACCGGCTTGCGACGTGGGGCCGGGCGACAAGGTGCTGGTCGACGGCAAACCATTGCCGGCCGCCGAGCCGCCGCGCATGTGGCGCTACCATAAGCCCAGGGGCCTCGTCACAACGCATGCCGATCCCGAGGGACGGCCAACCGTTTTCGACAACCTTCCAGGGACGCTGCCGCGCGTCATCTCGGTGGGGCGGCTCGACTTCAACACGGAAGGGTTGCTCCTGCTCACCAACGACGGTTCGCTGGCGCGCTATCTCGAACTTCCCGCGACCGGATGGCTGCGGCGTTACCGTGTACGCGCACACGGGCGCGTCACCCAGGCGGACCTCGACAAGCTCAAGGACGGCATCGAGATCGAGGGCGTGCGTTACGGCCCTGTGGAAGCGAGCCTCGATACGCTGCAAGGCGGCAACATCTGGATCACGATGGCGCTGCGCGAAGGCAAGAACCGCGAGGTGCGCAGGATACTGGAGCATCTTGGCCTGCAGGTGAACCGGCTCATCCGCATCTCCTATGGTCCTTTCCAGCTGCTCGATCTCAAGCCCGGCGAGGCAGAGCCGATCAAGCGGCGCGTGCTGGCCGACCAACTGGGGGCCACGGTTGCCGCGCAGCTCGGCCTCGACCGGCCCGACCTCGTGGAGGCCAGAAGTGGACGACGGATCCCACCGCGCACCGGCAGAGGCTGTGGCGGAGACAAGGCGTGATGCGCGTCGTCGGCGGCACGCTCAAGGGACGCACGCTCAGCGCACCGAAGCACGAGGGCGTGCGCCCGACATCCGACCGCGTGCGCGAATCCGTGTTCAACATCCTGGCGCATGGCAGCAGCTATCCGCCGATCGAAGGCGCGCGCGTCATCGATCTTTTCGCCGGCACCGGTGCGCTCGGCATAGAGGCGATCTCGCGCGGGGCACGCTACTGCCTGTTCGTGGAGAGCGAAACGCAATCGCGCGCCTTGATCCGGCGCAACGTCGAAGCGCTCGGGCTCACCGGCGTAACGCGCCTGTTCAGACGCGATGCGACGGATCTCGGTCCAGCCGGCACGATGGACGCATTCGACATTGCGTTTCTTGATCCGCCCTACGGAAAGGAACTCGGCGAGCGCGCGCTGGCGGCATTGGCGCAGGGGCACTGGATCAAACCCGGCGCATTGTGCGTGCTGGAAGAACGCGCCGGAACGAAGATCGCATTGCCGCACGGGTTCATCGAGGCCGACACGCGCACATGGGGCGATACGGACGTGCACTTCCTGGTCTGGCAGGACGCAGCAGAGAAGGCTGAGGCTTGATCGACAGGGACAGAACTCGCAAGAAGCTCGACGATCTTCAGGTCATCGGCTGGATCGAGGCGGCAGCGTTCGTCATCGCCGTCTCGACGCTCAACGTGCTTTATGCCTACGCGATTGCCACGGGCGCCAATGTGATCGTGTTCGTGCTCTATGCGCTGATCGGCGCATCGGCGGTAATGTTGATAACGAGCGGCATCGGGCGCGATGTCTGGGCCATCATCAAGGCGCCACAGAGTTCGATCTATGGCGGCGCCAGCGTGGCGCTGGAAGCGATCTATTTCCTGCTCGTCGGACTGATATCGCCTGCCGAAGCGAGCCTCACGGCACGACTCTCCGTACCGGCCTCGCTTTTGATCGGCTGGTCGGTTTTTTCCTCACATATCTCTCACCGACAGGTGTTGGGCGGGCTCATAGTGATCGCGGCCGTGGTGCCGGTTCTCGCCTGGGTCGCTCCCGATAAACGTGCGGTGGCCGTCGCGCTCGGTGTGCTATGTGCGCTCGCGGTGGCAGTGAAGACATTCGCAAGTGAGTTCCATCCATGGAACAGGGCTGCGGACTCGATCGCGGAAAAGATACGCGTCACTGGCCTCGTCATTCTGGCGACAACAGTGCTGGGATTCGCAGCAACGGTGATCGCCATGCTGGCCGTGAGGCTGGGCTGCACAAGCCTTGCCGCCGTGGCACCACCACTCAGTGCCTTCGCGCATGGACCGACGATCCTGCTTGCTCTGGTTTTTGGAACGGCGATCCTGACCGCGATGTCATTTCTGCAATTCTCCTCGGTGGTGAAGATCGGGACCGCCAACTTCCTCGCAATGACAGCATTCGCACCGCTCACCGCCTATGCACTGCAGACGCTTGCAGCCTCGGTCGGACTGATCGTCGTGCAGGCTTTCGATTGGGCGATGCTCGTGCCGATCCTTACGGGGATCGCTGGCGTGTTGCTCATCGTCGAGGCCGGGAACGGACAAGGCACAGCAAGCAGCGTTTGAAACGTGCCGCACAGGCAATCAGCGGCGGCCAAACAGGCGCTCAATGTCGGAGAGCTTCAGTTCCACATACGTGGGCCGTCCGTGGTTGCACTGGCCCGAATAGGGCGTCCCTTCCATCTCGCGCAGAAGTGCATTCATTTCCTCGCCGGTCAGGCGGCGGCCGGCACGAACACTGCCGTGACAGGCCATGCGAGAGGCGATCGCCTCCAGCCGCTCCTTGAGTGCGAAGCCCTGGCCTTCGCTCAGGATCTGCGCGGCGATATCCCTGACGAGGCCTGCGGCATCACTGTTTCCGATCAAGGCGGGCACCTCACGCACCGCAACGGCGCCTTCGCCGAAGGGCTCGATCACGAGGCCCAATTCGGCAAGCTCATCGGCGCGTTCGGCGAGCACCTCGGCTTCCGCGCCTGCCACATTGACGATGACGGGAATGAGGAGGCCCTGACGCACCACGCCGCCATTTGCCAGAGACTTCTTCAGGCGTTCGTAGACGAGCCGTTCGTGCGCGGCGTGCTGATCGACGATGACGACGGAGGTGCGGGTCTGGGCGACGATATACGTCTCGTGCAGTTGCGCGCGGGCGGCGCCCAGCGGGCGGTCGAGAACTTCATCGGGAACTGGCGCCGCATCGGGCGCGCTGTCGGCGCTCGGGCGATCGATCTCGCCAAAGGGGGCCTGCGCGGCTTCGGCAAAACCTGCGTGCCGGAGGGACGGATAGGCAGGCGCGAAACCGCGCTGACGACCGGCCCAGGCGTCGGCGGCAGCCGTGTTTTCCGGCGGCTGCAACCCGCCCGACATCTGGGCGGCAGACGAAGATCCATCGCCCATCTCCGGTGTGTTGATGCGACCGACCTGATGAGTTGCAGCAACCGAGGCCACGAGAGTCTCGATAGTTGCGGCGCCACCTTGTGCAGAGGCGCGATGACCGGCTGCCTCCAGCGCCGAGCGAACACCGCCGATGATGATTGCACGCACCGCGCCGGCATCGCGGAAGCGCACCTCGGCCTTGGTCGGGTGAACGTTGACATCGACGGCGCGGGGATCGAGCGTGACGAACAGCGCCAAGAGCGGGAAGCGCCCTTTCGGGATCAGGTCGCCATAAGCGGCGCGCACGGCGCCGACGAGCAGTCGGTCCTTCACGGAGCGGCCGTTGACGAACAGATATTGCTGGCTCTGATCGCCGCGGTGCAGCGTCGGCAATCCGGCAAAGCCCTGCAGGCGGATACCCTCGCGCTCGCCTGCGATTGCCAATGCGTCTTCCATGAACGCGCGACCCATGATGCGGCCGAGGCGGGCCAGCAGACCTTCAGGCGTGTCGGCTGTAGCCGGCAGCTTCAGACTGGTGCGCTCGCCCGTCGTCACGGTGAAGCTGATCGCCGGGTTGGCCATCGCAATGCGGCGCACGATCTCCAGCGCTGCCATGTTTTCGGCGCGCTCCGACTTCAGGAACTTCAATCGCGCGGGTGTGGCTGAGAAGAGGTCACGAACCTCGACGCGCGTTCCCGCGTTCGCAGCGGCCGGGCCTACGCCGCTCTTCCTGCCGCGATCGACCACGAGGCCGTAAGCCTCCGCGGAGTCGCGCTGGCGCGAGGCGATCTCCAGGCGGGCAATTGAGCCGATCGACGGCAACGCTTCGCCGCGAAAGCCGAGCGTGCGGATATCGAACAGATCCTCTTCCGAAAGCTTTGAGGTGGCGTGCCGCTCGACGGCGAGCGTGAGGTCACCGGAGGACATGCCCTCGCCGTCATCGGTAACGCGGATGAGCGAGAGCCCACCGCCTGCCATGACAATCTCGATGTCGCAGGCGCCCGCGTCGATGGCGTTTTCCACAAGTTCCTTCACGACACTCGCTGGACGCTCGATCACCTCACCCGCAGCGATGCGGTTGACGGTTTCAGGCGACAATTGGCGGATGGCCATTAGCGCATCCCTCCGGCTCGTTTCAAATGTCCGACTCGCTCTCGTTTCCCACCCATTCTGCCACGCGGGAAGGTCGCCCCACCAGCACCTCAGACCTGCATCTTCCTGGCAAGGTGATTGCGCGTGAGCACCTTGGCCAATTCGACTGCAGGCTGGTCGAAGGGATCGATTCCCAGCATACGGCCGACGAGAATCGTCTCGATCATGAGATGCATCAGAAGCGCACCAATCGAGCGCTCGTTGAGGGTTTCCAGGTCGAAGGTACGAACCGGCCGGCGTGCCTCGGCCAACGCTTCGGTGATGGCGTGAGCCTGCGCGGCGACGACATCGCCAACATGACGGTCAGCCATGTAGCTTGCACCTGCGGCGCGGGCCAGCTCGGCGTCCAGCCTGGGGCCGGAGCCTTGCGTTCCGATTCGCACGATCGTCAGGTAGTGCTCGCGCGGACCATCCATGAAGAGCTGCAACTGGCTGTGCTGATCGAGCGGGCCGAGGCACGCAATGGCGCTGGTGCCATGTCCGGCCTTGCCGAGGCTTTCGGACCACAGTTGAACGAACCAATGAGCCATGCGTCCCAGTCGATCCGCATATGGCATCATGACGACGTTGCGGATGCCTTTTTCCTTCGCCAGGGCAAGGGCGACGGCGGCGCCCAATGCGGGTGCAAAGTGCTTGGGCTCCTTGGCGGCCATCATCGAATCGATCACCTCATGTGCGCCGGCGCGGATGGCTCGTGCATCGAGCCCGCGCGCCATCGCAGGCAACAGGCCGACGTTGGTCAGACATGAGAAACGACCGCCAATTCCCGTATGATGCTCCAGCATGGGGATCGACAAACTCTCAAACAGATCACGCAGACCGTTCGTCCTGCCCTTTTTCGCGGGCTCGGTGATACCGAGGAAGAGATCGGGAATGCGATCGGCAAGACCCGCTTCGCGAACGGCCTGAATGGTGGCAATCGCCTGGGCGAGTGTTTCGGTCGTCCCTCCCGACTTGGAGGTAATGACGAAGCGCGTTCGGGCAAAGTCGAGGTCTGAGAGGGCGCCGGTCAGCGTGGCGCCGTCGAGGTTGTCGAAAAAGCGCGTACGCGGCCGCTGGCGCTGATAGGTGTCGCCACCTCCGGGAATGTTCCATCCGGCCATCTGCGCCAGTGTCTGACCACCGAGCCCGGAACCGCCTGTACCGAAGAAGACGATAAGACGTGCGCCTTGCGACAGGCGGGCAAGGGCGACTTCCGCCTCGTCTATGTCTGCGGTCTCCTCGGGGATCGTGAGAAGGGGTATGCGCCCGGTCTCGTAATTGTTCTTCAGGATCGTCATCGGATGGATGGCGCGACGCAGGTATTGCCACACGAGGCGCTCGGATAGTCCGTACCGGCCAATCGCAGTCTCCATCACGCCGTCCAGCGATTGGCGATAGGCAGGTGTTGACGCCCCGGCGCTGCCTTCCACTCGCTGCTGGTAGTCTCGCGGCATCCAAATCACCTGCTGCTTGAATTCGCGGCACATGGCTTGAGCGGCGGCGTTATCGAGCCAACACGCACACGATCCAGTCCCTTGTTCTTGTGCATGTTTTTCACGCTGAACCGCTGCACATCACAGCCAAGCATGCTGTAGCTGCTTTACCAGCGGATGCCAACTCGCGACGATGATACGTCAACACCCGCAACCAGGGCCGCGGGTGTTGCAGGAATTGTCGGGTTGGGGATCAAATGGCGCGGGCTCAGCCACCGCCCTGGACCACGGTGGAGCCCTCCGTCGACATTTTCTCGGGTTTTCCGACAACGGTAACGATGAGCTGGCTCGGATCGAGCAGCTTGGCCGCCACACGCTTGATGTCTGCCAAAGTGACAGCCTCGATCATCGCGTTGCGGTTCTCGACGTAGTCCGACCCGAAGCCTTCCATCTGCAGGCCCAGAAGCTGGCTGGCAATCTTGCCGCTGGTATCGAAGCGCAAAGCATAGGAGCCGACGAGGTATTTCTTGGCGTTCTCGAGGTCGGTTTCACTTGGACCAGTGGTCGCCATTTGCTTCAGCACAGTGCGGATGACACCGAGAGATTCAGCGATCGCCTCATTTTTCGTCGCAACCGAACCGAGCATGACAGCGGCATGATCTTCCGGCATCAGGTAGGAATAGACCGAGTAGGCAAGACCGCGCTTCTCGCGCACCTCCTCCATAAGCTGAGAGGAAAACCCGCCGCCGCCCAGGATGTGGTTGAGAACGAAGGCGGTCATGAAGTCGGGGTCCTTGCGCTTGATCGACGGGAGGCCGAACACGGCAACCGACTGCGGAACGGCCATTTCGACGACCTTCTCAAGCCCGCCGGCCACAGGCGCGGTCTGCGGCACGTCCTTCAAGTTGGCCTTGGCGGGCAGGTCGCCGAAGATCTCGTCGAGCATTTGCCCAAGCGTTGCGGCGTCGATATCGCCGACGACAGCGATCTTGAGGTTGTCGCGGGCAAAGTTGCGCTTGCGGAAAGCCTCCAGATCCCCGGCAGTGACGGCATTGATGCTTTCCATGGTACCGTTCGCAGAGCGGCCATAGGGGTGGCTCGGGAACGCACTTGCGAACCAAGTCTTGGCCGCCACCTTTTCGGGATCACGCTCGGCGTACATCAGATTGGCGAGCAGCTGTTTCCTGATGCGTTCCACAGCATCGGCATCGAAGCGCGGCTTGGTCAGGGCAAGACGCAGGAGCTTGACCGCCTCGGCACGATTTTCTGTCAGCGTTTCGAAATTGCCGTAGAAGGCATCACGTGCGTCGGAATAGCTCATGCGCATAGCCAGCTCTTCCTGACGTTCCTGGAACTGGCTGGAGCTCAGGTCGCCAGCGCCTTCGTCGAGCATAGCAGACAGGAAGTTGGCAACGCCGACCTTGCCGTCCGGGTCCTGCGAGCTCCCGCCGCGGAAGCCAAAACGCATTGCGACGAGCGGCACGGAGTGCTCCTCGACCAGCCAGGCTTCGATGCCGCTGGGGCTTTTGACTTGCTGTATCTTCATGGCGTTGGCCGGATGCGAGAGAATGACGCCCAGCGCCATGAGCAGCATGAGGAACGAGACCGCGATTTCAATGCGCGGCATTCGCGCAGCAAGCGCGGTTCGGCGAGGAACCGATCGGACAGGAGGCATCTGTTCACCTTCGCGTGACTCACGTTTATTTCAATGTGCGACAATTGAGAGCGAACCTCGTCACGAACGCGACTTGGGCGGCGGCGCGGAGGTCTTGCCGTCGGACGCCGTCGCGCGTTCCTTCGGCAGCAGCGTACCCGTCACCGATGCACGCGGATCGAGATATTTCGCAGCGACGCGCTTAACGTCCTCGGACGTCACCTTGCGGATGCGGTCGGGCCAAGCCTGCATATCCTCGATCGTCAGCCCCGTGGCCAGTCCCCAGCCGTAGCGGCGCGCCAGCGTCGCCTGGTTGTCGCTCTCGTAGATGTAGTCGGCAATATAGGCGGATTTGGCGCGCTTGAGCTCGCTATCGCTAACGCCGTTCTCGGTGATGTCGGCGATCAGTCGATCGAGCAGGGCCTCAATCTTGGGCAGTTCCGCCTTGTTCTGTGCCACCGCATAGAAGGCGATCTTGCCGCTGTCGAGGCCGCCACTATCATAATACCCGTTCGCCGACGAGGCGATTCGCTCCTCCACCACGGCCTTCTTGTAGAAGCGGCTGGTGGAACCATCCGCCAGCAGTTTGACGAGCACGTCGAGCGCCTCCGCGTCTCCGTTCCCGGCGGTGCGATAGCTCGGCACCACGTAATAGCGATGGATCGATGGCTGACCGGCGCGCGGATCTTCGAGTGTCATGCGGCGCGGCGCACGCGCTGGCGGTTCTTTGGGCCGGAACCTGTTGTTGGTGATGCCATCAACGGGTGGCAGCTTACCGTAAGTCTGCTCGGCCAGCGCTTTCACCTCATCCGCCGTAACGTCGCCCGCGACGACAAGGATCGCATTGTTGGGCGCATAATAGTGCTTGTAAAAGTTGAGCGCATCCTGGCGCGAGAGCTGAGCGATCTCATGCTCCCAGCCGATCACCGGAATGCGATAGGGATGGTTCTGGTAGAGCACCGAATCCATCTGCTCGCCGAACAATGCAGACGGGTTGTTCTCGATGCGCGAACGGCGCTCCTCGAGGATCACGTCACGCTCGGTTTGCACCTCCTTGTCGGTGAGCCGCAGGTTGACCATGCGATCTGCTTCGAGCTCCATCATGCGCGGGAGCTGCTCTTTGGCGACACGCTGGAAATAGGCGGTCGCGTCCTGAGTGGTGAAGGCATTGTCCTGGCCGCCCAGGCGCGCCACAATCTTCGAGAACTCACCTGAGGGGATCTTGTCGGTCGACTTGAACATCAAATGTTCGAGGAAGTGGGCAATGCCGGACTTGCCGACAGTTTCGTCGGCGGCACCGACCCGGTAGAACACCATATGCGTGACAACGGGCGCGCGGTGATCCGGGATCACCAGGACCTCCATGCCATTCTCAAGCTTGAAGTGGGACAGCCGCGAGGCATCGTCGGCAGCGAACGTCTGGGGTGAGAGTGCGAGTGTCATCAGAGCAATCACCAATGTCGAGAAGCGGCGGAGGCCGTTGTGCAGCATTTCGTCAATCCTCATCGGGCTCCGGCAGGTCGGATATCAATTCCGTGTCCTGGTCAAAAACCGCGCTCGGGCTCGGCGCACTCGTCATTGAGTGCAGGTGACGCGAGTGCAGGCCCTGGACACGAACGAACAGACAAGCGGATTTACATGAGATGTGCATCGCGCGTGGTTCAGATGTCGGGGCTTGGGCGGGCGATGTCAAATGACAAGGCGTTCATGTGCCGATAAGGGCGATTGATGCGCCGGCGCCACGCGAACCAAGGCGCACGGGCACTGCTCCCGGCAACAGCCGGCCACCAGCGCATGGTGTAACTCTTTGAAATTCTGTTCTTCTCCCGACGGGATTACTCCTCGTCGCCCAGCCCGTTCCATTTTTTCATAGCGGACATGAAAGTGGGGCGGCACGGGCCGGCCGGGCCGGTCGCATCGTCGGCGGAGGCATCACCGCGGGCCTTGGGCAGCTCGTAGTGCTCCTTGCAGTATGCGGCCTGACGACGTTCCAGTTCGGCTTTATCGACCGTTTTCTTGCGATCGGGATCGTTGATGAAGGCCAGATCGGCCTCGGATTCGACCGAGCGACCCGAACCCGGCGCAGGCAGCGAGCCGGTGTCGGGGGGAACTACGATGCCGGTACGCGCTGCAAGCTTGGGGTCGTCGCCTCGGGACTTCTGCGCACCGGAAACACCCAACGCGTCGAAGATCTTACCGTTCAGCTCGACATCATCGGCGCCGCAACCCGCAGCGATCAGTCCAGCCCCCAGCACAACAGCCAGAGCCGTGGATCGGCTGAAGAATCCCGTCATGTGCTTCACCCCCGATAGGCCACCCCCGTGGTGGTCCGCCGAAACGGCCGAATTTCAGGCGTTAGCCCTGATTTGCGGCGGCATTGCGACTCGCCAGTAGTGAGTCATACAGGAGCCCCACAACGCCGGCAACGATGGCTACATCCGCAATGTTGAAGACGTACCAGTAATACCCAAATGCGTGCAAAGAGAAGAAGTCGGCGACACCACCCAACGTAAGCCGGTCGATGGCATTGCCGACGGCGCCGCCGATGATGAGGCCGAGACCGGCGGCCATCAGCCGCGACGTGCCCGCGCGGGCGAGCCACATCCACATACCCGCGGAGACCACAACGGCGAAGAGTGCCAGGATGAGCTGACCGGCCCTGCTATCCAGGCTGAACAGCGAGTAGCTGATGCCCCGGTTGAGCACGAAAACCCAATCCATGAACGGTGTCACGTATATGCGCTCACCGAGCTTGATCTGGTAGACCAGGATCATCCACCACTTGTGCGCCTGATCGACTAGCGCGGCAGCAAGCGCAACCCACAGGCCGACTCTCGAAAACGGCCCCCACAGCCAGGAGCCGACGGCCCCGCTCGCAGGTGGCGACGATGTCTCCGGCGACGACATGCTAGCAATCACCCCGCATTTCGTGCTTGGCCATCAATCTCGCGCATGGCCGCCGCATCACGGGCCGACAGGTCGGGATAGTCGGGATCGGAGCCGACGTCGGTCGTGATACGCCATGAGCGGGCGCACTTGCGGCCTTCGGCGCGCCGCGGCACGACCGCGACGCCCGCCACCTCGGCAAGCACGAATGCATCGGCAGGCGGGGGTTCGCTCACAACCTCGATCGCCGACGTGATCGCCACCTCCGACAAGTCCACGCTCCTGACCGCCTCGGCCAGAGCGGCGTCCGTGATGTGAACACGCGGGGCCGCCTCCAGCGATGATCCAATGCGCTTGGCGGCACGCTCGATCTCCAATGCGCCGGTGACGACGCGTCGAACCTTCTTCACCTTCTCCCAGCGCGCGGCCACCTCTTCGTTGCGCCATTGCCGCGGAATCAGGGGGAACTCGTGCAGGTGCACGCTTTCGAGATCGTTGCCCGTGTGACGCGCGATCCAGGCCTCCTCCGCCGTGAACGACAGGATTGGCGCGAGCCAGAGCGTCGTCGCCCGGAGGATCTCGTCGATGACCGTCAGTGCGGCCTTGCGGCGGACGCTGGATGGCGCATCGCAATAGAGCGCGTCCTTGCGAATGTCGAAGTAGAACGCGGACAGTTCCGTGTTCATGAACTGCGACAGAACCGAAACGACCTTGGCATAGTCGTAGGCGCCATAGGCGGTCCGCACGTCGGGGTCGATTTCGGAAAGGCGATGCAGCATGAGCTTTTCCAGCTCAGGCATGTCGGCCACCTCGACATAGTCGGCCTCGGTGTAGTGCGCCAGCGCACCCAGCATCCAGCGGATGGTGTTGCGCATCTTTCGATAGGTCTCGACGAAATTCTTCAGGATGTCAGGGCCGATGCGCAGGTCATCCGAATAGTCGGATGCTGCGACCCATAAGCGAAGGATATCGGCGCCGGACTTTTCCATCACGTCTTGGGGCGCTGTCACGTTGCCCAGCGACTTCGACATCTTCTGCCCCTTCTCATCGAGCACGAAGCCGTGGGTAAGAACGGCGTCATAGGGCGCGGTGCCGCGTGTTCCGCACGATTCGAGAAGCGAGGAATGGAACCAGCCGCGATGCTGGTCGGAGCCCTCCAGATACATGACGACGTCCTTGCCGCCGTCCTTGTGGCGCTTGATGCCGGCAAGACCGGGAAATGCCTGCGCGTCCTCCAGCACGAAGGCGTGCGTGGAGCCTGAATCAAACCACACATCGAGCACATCGCGCACACGCTCCCACTGGGCCGGATCGTCGACAAGGCCGGCGAGGAAACGCTCCTTCGCACCATCCTCGAACCAGACGTCGGCGCCCTTTTCCCGGAACGCAGTCTCGATGCGGTTCATCAACTCGTCGTTCTTCGCAAAGCCCGGCCCCGGGATCACATCATCGGTGTGTGTGTTGCGGAACACAGCGATTGGCACACCCCAGGCACGCTGGCGCGAAACCACCCAGTCGGGCCGGTTCTCGATCATGCCGGTGATGCGGTTCTGGCCAATCGCGGGGACCCAATCGACTCGCGTGATCTCCTCCAGCGCGATCTCGCGCAGCGTTTTGTTGCCGCCATTGCCGAGCGGCTTGTCCATGGCGATGAACCACTGCGGCGTGTTGCGGAAGATGACCGGCTTCTTGGAGCGCCAGGAGTGCGGATACTGGTGCTTCAGGCGGCCGCGCGCGATGATGCTGCCGGCCTCGGCCAACGCCTTGATGACGGCATCGTTGGCGTCACCTTTGTCGCCGTTCTCTTTCAGGACGCGCTTGCCGGTGAAGCCCGGCGCTGCATCCGTCATGACACCGTCGGCATCGACCGTGAACGGGATCGTGGTGTCGATGCCGCGCTCGCGCAGCATCTTTTGTGAGTTCATCCAGATGATGTAGTCATCCGAGCCATGCCCGGGCGCGGTATGCACGAAACCGGTGCCCGTGTCATCGGTGACGTGATCGCCGTCGAGCAGCGGCACGTCGAAGCCATATCCGAGTTCGCGCAGCGGATGGGCGCAGACCATATCCCGCAGTTCGTCCGCCGTCACGGACTCGCAGCGCTCGTATCCTTCGACTTTGGCGGCCTTCATGACGTCCGCAGCGAGCTTGTCGGCCAGGATGTATCTCTCGCCCACCTTCGCCCAGTTGCCCTCGGGCGCGGCGGTAACCTCATAGAGGCCGTAGCCGATGCGCGATGAGAAGGAGACGGCACGGTTGCCGGGGATCGTCCAGGGCGTCGTCGTCCAGATGACGACATTGGCGCCGACCATCTCGGATCGCAGGCACGCCTGATCGGCGCGGCGGAGCTGCTGCTCATCGCCCCATTGAACATCCTGGATGACCTTGAACTTCACCCAGATCATGTCCGATTGGTAATCCTGATATTCGACCTCTGCTTCGGCGAGAGCGGTTTTCTCGACGACCGACCACATGACGGGCTTGGAGCCACGGTACAGCTGTCCGGACCGCGCAAACGTCATGATCTCACGGGCGATCGTCGCCTCGGCGCGATAATCCATCGTGGAATAGGGCTTATCCCAGTCGCCGACGACACCCAGCCGTTTGAACTCCTCGCGCTGCACATCCAGCCACTTCGAGGCAAACTTGCGGCACTCGTCGCGGAAAGCATTGATGCCCTTCGCATCGGAGAAATCCGGCTTCTCGCGACCCTTGGCACGGTACTCCTCCTCGATCTTCCACTCGATCGGCAGGCCGTGGCAATCCCAGCCCGGCACATAGTTGCTGTCGTGGCCAAGCATCTGCTGGGACTTCACCACGAGATCCTTCAAGACCTTGTTGAGCGCATGACCGATGTGGATGTTGCCATTGGCGTAGGGCGGGCCGTCGTGAAGGACAAACTTCGGTTTGCCGGCGGAACGCTCTCGCAGCTTTTCGTAAAGGCCGATCCTGTGCCAGCGCTCCAGCATGCGCGGCTCCATCTGAGGCAGCCCCGCCTTCATCGGAAAATCGGTTTTGGGCAGGTAGAGGGTTTTGCCCCAGTCGCGGCCGGCGCCGGTATCAACACCTGCCTTGCCCTTCGCCGTCTTCGTGTCCTCGGCCATAGTCCGCCCTGGTCCTTCGGTTCAATCCCGGTTCGCTGGAGAGTCGGCCCGGGTTCTAGCAACCAGGGCGGCGTCCTGCCAGCCCTGCCTTGCGATACCGCCTTTCGCGATCAGCGGGGCGACGCGATCCCGGCGCTTTCAGTGCCCCCGGCGGCGCGGATTGGAGTGTGGGCGCTCAATCTCGTGGACGACGGCCACCGGGGTGTCCCGCCACAGCTCCACGGTTGTGCCGTGAACTGCAGGAAGACCGAGCGTGGCGAAGAAAACGGCAAGCTTGATGAGCTGAACGAGAATTGCGGTTGCGTTGAAGATCACCATGACGGCCTCCCGGGCGCGAACTCATGCCCGTTGGTCGCCGCAGCTCGGGTTTCGGTTCATCTCTCGTTCGCAATCAGCCTCTGCCCACCGCCCGCTGACCCCGACAGGTCCCGGCGACATCGCGTGCGCCTTCGTTCGCCGCTGCGCCCACCGGATCCCAGGCACTGCCCACGCATGTGGCCCATGTGCCGCCGGTAACAGCGTGAGGCCAGCATTTTCTCCATGGTCTGCAGATGCTTGACCATTCGGCGGTTATGCGCGTGCACCCTTATCTGAAGACCAGACAGACGATGGAATGACATGATCGGGAAATTCGCAAAGCTCGTTGCCTTCGGCCTGTTCGGCCTCCTGTTCCTGGCAGCGGGCACGTTCGGCACCGTCTACGGACTGATGCAGCGCGACACGCCCGCGGGCATTGCGGCCGCCGAAGGCGTCGTCGAGAACCTGTCGAAGCGCTGGCAGTTCGACGACATCGCGCAGCAATTCGCTCCCATCGTCCTGGCCAGCATCAATGGCGATGTCGCGCAGCGCACGATCGAACCATTCCGCGGCATGGGCCCGCTCAAACGCATTCGCGATGCCGAGATGAGCGATTATAAGGTTGGTTTCAGCGACGCTGACGGCTTCCACCGCCGGGCGACACTGACGATGGTTGCAGAGTTTCAAGACGGCGAGGCCGGCGTCACCATTACGTTGATTACGACTGGTGGTGTCACCAAGGTGCAACACCTCAATCTCAAACCCCTTCGCATGCCGCAGCCGCAAGCGCGGCGCAGCCTGGCCTGAGATGGAATTCGGGCGGCGGACGAAGGTGTTCCGCCCGTCACCGCATCGTCAAGCGGATTTGAATCGGCCCGGCAGTTGCGGGCGGGCCGCGTTGCTCCTGGGACGGGCATGGTGCTAGGACAAAAGCACGCGTGTTTTCGCTGGCGCTGACCGCATTTGCTCAGTTGCGCAAGGGTTAGCGCCGGTAAGCATCGGCGAGAGCGCATCGCGTGCATGGTAGTCGCGCAGATGGGAAACGCGTGCAAGTGAACGGGTAAAGAGGGACGAGTGGCATGACTGCGAACACCCTGCGCGTCGTACTCGCGGTCGTGGCGTTGGGTTTGTCGAATGCCGGTGCCTGGGCCGTCGCACCGGACGGCGCCAATCCGGACAAGCGTGCCTTGAGAACCTACACGAAGGCGGAAGCGCGCCGCGACGTGTGGCCCAAGCCGGTCGAGGAGTTCCTGGCGGGCGAATACCTGGAGCGGGCGGACGTCGTTCTGACACGGCGCGACTGGGATATTTCGTCCTACCTCATTCGGCTGGCGACCAAGTCGCCCTTCTCGCATGCGGCCATGGTATTCACCGGGCCACAGTTCGAGCAGGGATACTCAAGCACATTCGTTATCGAGGCGGGCACAGGCGGCGTCGACCTCACCAACATCAGCGACTACATCGCCGACAAGTCAACGTTCATCGCCATCAAGAGATTCAAGCAGCCATGGTTCGATCAGGCCAAGCAGTCGCGCGTGCGCGGCGTGCTGCTCGACAAGATCAAGGCAAGCTACAACTACTGGGCAATCGGCCGCATCTTCAAGAACCTCTGGTTCGGCGTGCAACGGCAGGTGCGCGGCAAGGAGAAGACGATCGAGGCCTACCGCAAAAACGACTGGCGCCCGCCCAACGACTATATCTGCTCAGGCCTCGTTCAGCTCGGCTTCGTCGAGGCGGTGGTCGAGTATATCAAGGCCGGCAAGCTGCCGATCTCCGCACTCAAGGAGGTGGTCTTCCACGAGGTTGCGGCAAGCCGCCTGCCCGAGCCGGCGGACTGGCAGTATCTCGATGAGCCAACGCAAAAGGAATCGGCGGTCATCTTCGAGCAGCAGAACCTCGTCGAGCTGGAGGCGGTAACCCCAGAGGACCTTGCCAGAAGCGACAAGCTTGAGTGGCGCTACCTCATTCGAGAAGGGCGCGTGCACAAGATCTCTTCCTACGATGATGTGCTGGCGCTGACCCGCTGAGCCTGCGACACCGGTCGCTGCGCCTTACCGCTTACCGCAAGAAAAAGCGCCCGGCAGCAACATCGGCTGCGGGCGCTTGTAGTATCGATATTGTTAAATTTCAGCGTTGCGCGATCACCTTTGGCCGGCGGGATCATGAATCCGGCAGGTTCGCTGACGGCCAATCAATGACCTTGCGGCTTCGCAGGTTCTGTCTCGCGGCTGGCATCAATGCGACGCATCCATGCTCCCGAACCGGTGCCAGTTGACGTGGCGTTCATCGGCACGACGGTGGCTGTCCACGCGCCTGCACCCGTGTCAGGGCTGGCAAGTGTCGAGCGATAAACCTTCGGCGTGTCGTAGCAGCCGCCGAGGCAAACGATCATATCCTTCATCGCGTCCTGCACTGCAGCCGGAGCAGTCGAGGTCGGTTGCAACTCTGCGACGCTGGTCGTTGCGGCGCGTACGGTTGTCGGTTGCACGTAAATGGCGTTCGGCGTCTCGCTCGTGTTGACGCATCCCGCCTCGCATACGACGACATCCATGCCCGGTTGGGTGGCGGCAATCGGATGCTGCTTTACGACATCGGGTTTGCTTTTTGCCTGGGCCGTGTTCGGTGCGGTGTTCGGCGCAGCGCCATCGGCTGGCGATTTGTTTTCAGCAGTCTCCGGCACAGGTTCGGTTGCCGGAGACGCATCAGTCTTGACGGTTGGCGACTGCGGGCCAGACGATGGGGTGGCGTTATCCGCTGTGCTCTCGGATGGCCCTTCGGCCATCGCCGGCGAAGTTTCCCGCTCAGCCTCAACAGGTGCCTCACCGGAGTTGTTGATCACTTTCGCCGACGCCGGCTCCTTGCCAGCCTCGTCCTCGCCGGACAGGAAACCCTTGGGTCGAATGGAGATGCTTGGGGCATCACCGCCCGGGGCCTGTGCCACTTCGTCCTCGGCATGCTCACGGTGACTGGATGCGTCTGGATGAGATTCGGTAGAGTGATTGGAGTGGTGCTTTGAGATGCGTAAGCCCTTGGCAGCGGCTTCGTCAGGGACTGAAACCAGCATCATGACAGACGCCGAGACGGCAAATACCAGGCCGACAAGGCCCAGGGAGGATTTCGACAGACGCAACATGGAGCCTCACAAACGCATTACGGGACCGAGAGCGGTCAACTGCGAGACTGCCAGTTCTTGGTTAACGAGATGTTAGCGCGTGTCGTCTGTCCGAAGTTCGATGATGTTGGGCAGCGCCGTGCCGCGTTACACGCTTTTCAGCGCGTGTGATGGAAGGTGTCAGGCTCGCCGGGTGCCGCATTGATGATGGGGACGTTCCGGAAATCGACCGGTCTCGCGGATAACTGCTCGTTGGAATAGAAGTGGTGCGATGCGCGACGGAAGGCGATCTGCTCGACACGCGCCTTCAGCACGGCGGCCTCGCCGGCGGGCGGGGCTTCGTAATGCACGATGACCTCGGTTTCGGCATGGCGCGGTGCGACATCGGCGCCAGCGGATGCGGTTGTGACGGCGGGCCTGCGCCCGGGCAATGGAATATCAACCTCGATCGCCGCCTCCGCGGCAGCCGGCTGTGCCGCAAGGGGACCTGACCTGCGCGAAAGGTATCTGGCGATGCACGGATCAGTGCGTGCCAGCTTCTCGAGCTCGCCAAAACGCACTGTAACGACACGCCCATCGTCACAGACATAGCTTTCGTCGGCCATCAGCGGGGGAACAACCAAGAGCGAGGCGGCAATGACAGCGCCGAGCGCGGCAAGCATGTTCTCAGAGTGCACAGCAGGAAGGCGCGATAGCGCGCAGGACGTCTTGCAGCGGGCAGGCATGACGAGAAATCCCCAAGAACGCACGCACTCATGGAGCGTAACGTTATGGGACGGACGTTAACGACTGATTAACCTCATCGGCCGTTGCGCCGCGCGGCACTCCTCGTCGCCAGACGTGACGAGTGTAGCGTTTCAAGGAGAGCTCGGATAACGCCAGTAGTCACCCTTTGCGGTGTTGACCTGCTGAAGGATCGGCACGCGCTTGCCGGGTGGGCGCTCGCCAGTCTGGATCAGCAATCCTATATCCTGCAGCAGTGCGTTGCTTTCCGCGTAGCCCGAATGATGCAGACCGAGGCTGTCCATAGAGACCGCCGTAGCGTCGATCGTGTCGATACCAGGTACGATGAGCGGCCCGCCCGTGGGAACGTCGCCGGCACGCGGCACTCCACCGTAAAAACGCTTCGAAACGCTCAGCGCGCGATCGTTGGATGCGGCATATAGCGTGATGCCCCCAGAAGCGAAATCCTTGAGTCCGCTCGCGATCGATTCAAAGGAGTCGCGGTCGACGTCGGGCGCGGCAAAAATGATCTGACTGATCTCGACCCCCGCGGGCCGGGTGCGCTGCAAATCCTGCAGCACGCGCAGCAGCAGCTGGTTGCCCATCGAATGGGCGATGACGCTGACGTGCTTGGCTCCGGACTTCTGCGTCACCATCTTCAAGAAGTCGGTGAAGTACGGCTCGGCCTGGGCGGAGCTTTCGCGATCGTAGGTGTAGCTTGCAATGCCGCCGCCCGACGGCCACGAATAGACGAACGGTGCGCCGTCGAATTTGATGTCATAGGCAATCTGCGCGGCGCGATAAACGGCATAGTCGAACGACGTGTTGTAGCCGTGGACGAAGACGAAGGCGTGGTCCTTGAAGCGCGCCGATTTCTCCAGCCGCTCTTTGACGAGCGCCAAGAGGTCGGCCTCCGGCATGGAGCGGATCTCCTGGATGACGAAGTGCTGCTTTGGATCTTCCGCCTGCTCGTAGAGCTTGTAGTTGAAGTAAGGGATGGTGATCGCCCAGGGGCGCTCGACCTGCGGTACTTCATGCGCCTTTGGCACAGAGACCATGGCGCGACCAAGCTCCAGGTGGCGGCCGCGATCTGAGCCGTATTCGATGCGCTTGTCGTTGGGAACACGCGTCCGGTCGGTGCCGTAGTAGACCGGCACGACCGTCCAATCCTCCTTTTCCTCACCTGCAGCGGCGGCGGGCGGAGCAGCCTCGGCGTTGCGCTCAGACTCGACGGGCGAGGGCTCAGCACCGCGCGCAGCATCCTTTTGGGTATCGCCGTTGGCTGCGGCGGGCGGTTGCGGCGGGCCGGATTTGTGTCCATTCGCGGCTTCCGGCGCGTCCGGACCGGAGCCCGCGCCATTGGTGCCGATTCTGCCCGCGCCGGTGCCACCGCCTCCGCCGCCGCCAGTGCCTGACCAGCCAAGACCGGGCATAGAATCGGGCGATCCAGGTGCGGCGATATCAGGAACCGCCTCCGGCGCTGGCGGGGGAGCTGCCTCCGGCGGCGTGGTTGGAACCGCCTCTGGCGGCGGCGGTGCCGGCTCCTGAGCGGCCATCTCTTCATGTGAAGGGGGACGGGGCCGCTCGGCGAATTCCGGCGCCGCAGCCTCCGGAGCGGAGCCACCGTCCGGCGCCCGTTCCTCCATGCGCTTATAGGCCCGCTTTTTCGCAGATGTCGTAGCGGGTGTGGATGTTTCGCCATCCATGTCCATTCTTGGCGCCACCTGAGCATCCTCGGGCGCGCGCGCCATCTCGTAACGCGGTGTCAGAACGAGCAGCGCGAAAGGAACGACGATGATCGCCGCCAGCACCAGCCGCAAGCTCCATCGCGCGAGACCGGGCAATGACGAGACCGACCGCCAGGCGAACACCAGCAGGACGATACCAAGCAGACCGACAAACGCGCTCAGGACGGCCGGGTGGAGATCAAGCATTCTGGGTGCCCCTCAACAAGCCTGCTGCTTCACCGCACGAGATCACGCCGTGACATGACCCGACCCACTCCGAGAGGGGTCCTGATCCGAACAGCGCCGCATCCTGGTCCGCCATAATTTGCCCGGCCGAAAAAATGCTCGCCTTGTCAACCAGCCCCCCGCAAACGCGAACGCGGCAGAACCTTTCCACAGAGTCCCAGCGCGGGCAAGCCCGCCCTTGCGGATGTTGTAAGACCGCTAACTGGACGGCTTGGCGCTTCTGTGACATCACGGCGGCGACCATGGGCAGGGCGAACGTCCACTGCTCCAGATCAGGAGATGGCACACCATGATGTCGAACCGCGCGAAGCCACGCGCCGGCCTCACCGTTGCAGACTACGTGAAGGGCGTGACGTCTGGCGACCGCTCGATTCTGGCGCGCGCCATTACGTTGGTGGAAAGCACGAAGCCGGAGCATCGCGCCTTGTCGCAGGCCGTGCTTCAGGAGCTTCTGCCCGCGACGGGACACGCCATACGGCTCGGCATCACCGGCGTGCCGGGCGTCGGCAAATCCACGACGATCGACCAGTTGGGGATCAACCTTATCGCGGCGGGCAAGAAGGTGGCGGTCCTGGCGGTCGATCCGACGTCGAAGCGGACGGGGGGATCGATCCTCGGCGACAAGACACGCATGATGCGGCTTGCACAGTCTGCCGGCGCCTTCATCCGGCCGTCGCCGACTTCGGGCACCCTGGGCGGCGTGGCGCGCAAGACGCGCGAAACCATGGCGATGGTAGAGGCGGCCGGCTTCGACGTGGTCATCGTCGAGACCGTCGGCGTCGGCCAGTCGGAGACGACGGTTGCCGACATGGTGGACTTCTTCCTGGTGCTGCTGCTGGCCGGCGGCGGTGATGACCTGCAGGGCATCAAGAAGGGTATCATCGAGATTGCCGACATGATCGCCATCAACAAGGCGGACGGCGACAACGTCAGGCGCGCCGAGGCTGCGGCAGCGGAGTACCGCTCCGCATTGTCGATCCTGGCACCGCACTCGGCAACCTGGGTGCCACCGGTCGTGACGATCTCCGGCCGCACCAACATCGGCCTCGAGATGCTGTGGGCGAAGATCGAGGAACATCGCGCCAAGATGAGCGCTACGGGGGAGTTTGCCGCGCGGCGGCGCGCACAGGCGTTGTCGTGGATGTACGACATGCTCGAGGACAGACTGATGCAGGCGCTGCGTTCCAATTCGCGCGTCGCCTCCTCGCTTCCGGGACTTGAAGCGGACGTGCGGGAGGGCCGGCTCTTGCCGACTCTGGCTGTCGACCGCATCCTGGAGCTGATGGGGCTCGGCACCGCCTGAGGAAGCGGTGCCACACGCGCGGCATGAACGGATCGATACCGCGCGGCTGAGATGGAAACACGACTGTTTCCATCTAGGCCGTTATTGAGGCTCTCAAACAAAGAGATAGAGCAAACGACAACAGCCTGAGGCGATTCAATCAAAACCTGACCTGCTCTAGGCGAACATGACCACAACGATCCAACCGCTGTGCATTCTCATCACCGGGTTCGGCCCATTCCCGGGTGTGCCGTTCAACGTCTCGTCGCTGGTTGCGACTAGGCTGTCGCATGCAGCGAAAGCACGCTGGCCGCATCACCGCTTCGAGGCGCGCGAACTGCCGACGGAATGGGTTGGCGGGCCCGAAATATTGCATGAGCTTTGGGACGAATTGCTACCGGATATCGCAATACATTTCGGCGTCAGCTCGGAGGCGAAAGGTCTGCAGCTCGAAACGACCGCGCGAAACCATTGCCGCATGGTCCCGGACGCGGCTGGTGCCTTGCCTGCGCGTGTCGAACGCGTCGAGGGCGGCGCGAACGAGCAGGCGGCCTCCCTCCCCTTGGAAGCGATTATGCGGCGGCTTCAGGCTCTGCGCATTCCGTGTTGTATGTCGGCGGATGCGGGAGCGTACCTGTGCAATGCCATCCTCTACGAGAGCATCTCACGTGCCTTAGCGGCGCGCCCCATTGCGCTATCCGGTTTTGTTCACCTCCCGTCGGCGCTGGCGGACGCGGAAAGTTCGGCAGCCGCGGCAGCTTCACCAGCCCCGATATCGGTCGATGCGGCGGTCGCCGGAGGGATCGCCATTCTGCAATGCGCTTTGGACGAGCTCGCGGCGCTGCGCGGGACGGTTTCTACCATCGACAGTCCGCGACTCGGTTGATGCGGACGGCGTCGTGCGCGCGGTCGATCCCTCGCGCCGCGCCTCGTTGCGCCTGGTCAAACCATGACTTTCACGGCGGCCTGCAATTCATCAAGCACGCGCTCCAGCGGTGCGGCTGCGCGGATCGTGCCTGCTTCCATGCCGCGCCATGTCTTGATCGTGCGGCGCTCCATCAACCCCTGGGCCTCGGGAATAACCCGCTCTATCAGGGCAACGACTGCGCCAGCGGACGCGCGCGTCGTGCCGTCATCGATCTTCAATGCAAAGCCCAGCCCCAGTTCGGGGAAGCCGCCCGCATAGACACCTTCCGCACCAGTCTTCATGAAGATACGGCCGGGCAGCTTGCGCATGACGACCGTGTCGGCGCGTCCCGGACCGGCGACGAGCTCCGGCTCGGCCCAACACGACGACAGAACGCGGTCCACTGCGCGGCGGCGATCCGGCCCCATGCCCGTCTTTGTGACGAAACGTGCAAAAAGGCGCGCCATCGTGCCTAGCGGCATCGCCCAGTTGGGAAGCGAGCAGCCGTCGAAGCCCATCACGTCGCGGTTGAGCGCCAGTCCCGTCAACTCGCACAAGATGGAATGCACACGCTGCTGCACGGGATGGTCCGGCTTCCAATAGCCCTCGATGGGCTCGCCCAGGTGCCTGGCCGTCGCCAGCATGCCTGCGTGTTTTCCCGAGCAGTTGTTGTGCAGTTGGGAGGGCTCACGACCCGAGCGGATCAGCGCTTTCTGAGCCGAAGAGCCGAGCGGCATGTGCGCGCCGCAGCCGAGCGCTGGCTCGCTGAGGCCCGCTTCGGCCAGCATCTTCGCCGCAAGCTCCGCATGGCGGGGCGTGCCGGTGTGCGACGCGCAGGCCAGGGCAATTTCCGCATCGCTGTAGCCATAATAGTCGGCAGCGCCCGTCTCGATCAGCGGCAGGCACTGCATTGCCTTTATGGCGGAGCGGGGAAAGACCGGGCGTGCGACGTCACCCACGGCCACCACTGGCATGCCGTCCGGAGTGGAGACAACGAGGGCGCCCCTATGGAAACTCTCAACCAGGGGGCCACGTGTCACCTCGATCAGAACTGGGTTGCTCATCACCAGCGCCGCAGCTCCTTTTTCCATTGAAATGACTGTAAATTTCGATGCGTTCGGTACACCCAGTTGCCAAACGCGGTTCGTTACGCAGCCGTCCAGCACGATCGCGCCGCGTGGACCGCCCACATTTGCGCGATGCCAACACGATCCAACGCCTTGGTGCAATGCGACAGTGGTCGTGTCGCGCGCATTGCGCCTGGGCCGGACTCCGACCTCAGAAGGTGGGGAATCATCTTGATTGTCAAACGATTTGGGGTTCGCAGAGGACAAGCCGGGCAAATTTGCAACGGTGATAAAAGGACCTACGTGCAGTGCACACAGCCGTATTCGTGCAGGCGGCACCCATCCGGCTACGGACGTATGGCGCGAGCAGGGACGGCAGTTCCGCCGAGGACGGCTATCCCGGCAAAAGCGCCGCATTATTAATACCTTGATGGGCAGCGCGCCGAATGACCCGTTGCCGGCCTGCGCCACTTCCCCTTGGGACGCACAAATTTGCCAAGCATCATACGACCCTAAACCGGTGCGACCCGCATCTCAACCACCTTACATTGCGCTCAGGAATCGGTTAATACGACTGAAGCGTGTTATTTTCTATCTGTGCGTGCTTTATTCTGCGCGCAATTCTCTCCCTGATTGTCCACGGGAAATCAGTTTCAGTCGCCTGGCGTTCCAGTGGCCCGTCCGCCTCGGCGGACGCGGCGTGTTGATGTCATGCGGCCCGTCACGGGGGTGGCGAGCCAAGGCCTATCGCCATTGGGCCAGTTAGTACGCGATCGGGCGCGTTCGAAAATTGCGCATCGTCGATGACCCTGATCGCAGACCATGTTCTAGAGAGGGGGGCGTATGCCGACTGGGGCCGACGCAAAGAAACTGTCAATTGTACAGGCTACCGGACCCGCGAGGGGCAGATGGCTCGTGGCGAATGCAGCGTTTTGGGGCTTCGCCATGTCGGGTACACCCACCCATGCACAAATGGTCACCATGCCATACGTTGACGTGACGACAGAGTCTCAAGCGGCTGCGATTACGGGCTCTCCGGGCAGCGGCCCGAATGGCGCCGACGGTAAGCCTGGCGGATACCGGTGCGATCAGATGACTTGGGGCACGGCTTGCGCGGACATTTGGCAGTTCGGCACGTTCACGACCTATCCGGGCAGCACCGGCAAAAATGCGCCAAGCGGCGCAGGCGAAACGGAAATCGATAACACCAACGACAGCATCTTGTCGGCGACGCCGACCGGCTCGCCAGCCGACGGAAGCTATACGATCGTCGTCATGCAGCTGGCGAGTGCGATGAAACAGAGCACGGACGGCACGCCTGGTATCCAGGAGACGAGCGTCCTCAATGGTGGCAACGCGTTCGATGTCACGATTACGCCGGAGAGCGGACCAGCGATCGTTATCGAGATGCCAGCCAATTCGACTCTTGGCGACGTGAAAGACGCGATCGCAGCACAACCCGGCGGCGCGTACACGACTTCCATCGCACCGGTTGATGGCGCGACCGACGTGCTCTCCGTCACCGGCGCGGTCGGCGACGGCAATGATTATACGATCACGACACAGGCTCGCGACGGCGCCGGTGACTTGGTGCTCGTCGCAGGATCGTCGGTGCCGGTGACCGGACTTGATTTTTCGCCGCCCGATCCCGTCGTGATCGGCGGCGTCACGGAGTATCCCCAGGGGTATCAGTCGCAGGATGCGGAATACACCATCAACGGAGCGGCATTCACCTCGCCCACGAATACCATCACTCACGGCGATTTCAGTTATACGCTTCTTGACGATGGCACGACGACGCTGACCGTCGTCACGGTGAGTGGAACCATTCCAAATGGTGCCGACGGAAATCCCGGCTCCACGGCACCACCCGCGGCTGTGAATATCGCGGAGACCGATATCGTTGTCCCGGGCACTGCGGTCACGCTCGGCCGGACCGGCGGGCAAGGCGGAACGGCCCAAATCGGTGGCACTGGCGGCACCGGCGGTAAGGGAGGCGATGCCGTCGCGGGGACACTCACGCAGATCGTAGTTCCCGTGCCCCTCCCGCCGATACCAAAAACGACGGCCTATTCTGCGCAAGGCGGGCGTGGCGGCAATGGCGCTCAGGGAGGCACGGGCGGTACAGGTGGTGCGGGCGGAGACGGCGGTATCGTCGATCTGCAGCTCTATGCCGACAGCGCCAGCGTCGGCACGATTTCATCCCTCAACTCGACCGGCGGACAAGGCGGAACCGGCGGACAAGGCGGATCGGGTGGATTTGGTGGACAGGGCGCAGATGCTGTTGCCGGTGTACATAACACGGATCTCCTTGGCTGGGCTGTGATGGTTGGCGGCTCCAACTCCGGCGGAACCGGCGGGCTCGGTGGCAGCGGCGGTATCGGCGGCGTCGGCGGTGATGGCGGTGCGGTTTCTCTTGATAGCACGATCGTCATGGCTGAAGCCGTGAACGGGTACATCCTGCAGAGTGCAGGCGGGCAAGGCGGCACCGGCGGACAAGGCGGTACCGGCGGACAAGGCGGTTATGGCGGCGATGGTGCCGCTGCCACGGATTTCATCAGCCAGGTAAATGCCGGAGACGGCGCAGACGGAGGCTCGGGTGGCAATGGCTACATGGGCGGGCAAGGTGGCACCGGGGGATCGGGCGGTACAGTCAGCGCCTTGATCGGTGCAGGCGAACTGGTCGTCGACGCGATCGGCATCGATGCGACCAGTATTGGCGGGCAAGGCGGTACCGGCGGACAAGGCGGTACCGGTGGAGTAGGCGGAACCGGTGGCAATGGTGCCGGCGCAGGCGATTTCTCTAGCCTATTCGTCGCAAGCGACGGTGGTGATGGCGGCGATGCCGGCAATGGTGGCACCGGTGGAGCAGGCGGTGCCGGCGGTACGGGTGGCGCTGTTACTGTGACAACCGAGGCCGGCGGCTCGATCACTGCGGGAACAACGGCCATTCTGGCACAAAGTCTTGGTGGCATTGGCGGTACGGGCGGCGCCGGCGGAACGGGTGGCGATGGCGGCATCGGAGGCCAACCCGGCACTCATGTCGACGCTGTGCCAATCGGTACACCACTCTTTGGCGGGAACGACTCGGTCGCGGGTGCGGCTGGCGATGGCGGCAATGGTGGCAACGGTGGTGACGGCGGTGCGGGCGGCATCGGCGGCAACGGCGGGCACGTCACCGTCCATAACGCGCAACAGCTGACAACGACGGGCGCTTCATATTCCTCAGCACTCCTGGCACAGAGCCTGGGCGCGATCGGTGGCGGTGGCGGGACAGTCGGTGACGCCGGGGCGGGCGGACTTGGTGGGACGGGAGGTTCCGAGTGCTATAACGACGACAATCTCGGCTGCTACAATGACGTCTACTGGAATAACGGCGCCACAGGTAGCCCGGGCAGCGTGGGAACCACGTCAGGTGCGGCGAACCTTATCGGCGGCGCGGGTGGCGTGGTCGACGTCGACAACCAAGGCGACATTGCAACGGTTGGCGATCGTTCCGATGCCATCACCGCATTCAGCATCGGCGGTGTCTACGGGCTCAGCGACTACAAGGCCCAGGATGTCTTCTGGGATGGATTGCCCGCAGGAACCCAGTCTGGCGGCGCCGGTTCCGTCTCGGTCAGCAACGCCGGCGAATTAAGCACAATCGGCCGCGAGTCGACAGGCATCATCGCGCTGAGCTATGGCACCGGAAGCAGCTCCGGGGACGTGACCATCGACAATACCGGAATTGTGACGACGTCTGGTGAGAATTCACACGCCATTATCGCAGACTCTCGCGTTCATTCGTATCCAGGAGCCGAAAGCGGGGATGCGGGCAACGTCTCGATTACCAATGAGCCGGGCGACACGGAAGATCCTTCCGGCATTATCAGTGCGAGCGGCCCAGGCGCGCACGCTATCTTCGCGCGCAGCACGTCCGCGCTAGGCAGCGGCGGTGACATCGACATCAAAAACGGCATCTCCGCCGTCATTGCCTGCGATGCAGATGACTGCACCGCGATGTTGCTGGAAAGCAGCGGTGAGACGGGCGCCGGCGATATCACCGTTACCAATGACAGTGCCATCCGTGGCGGTCTGGGTGGCAAGGCGATTGCCTTGATTGGCGGTAACAACAACAGCATCATCAACGGCCAAGGCACGAGTCCGGGAACGCAGGCCAGCATTCAAACGGCTGGCGGGATCGATGACACGGTGATCTCCGGCACGACGGGCAACGATGCGATTCAGAATCTCAATGGTGCCCTCCTGATCGGCAACCTGCAGCTTGGGTCTGGCAACAACTCGCTGCTCAACGATTCCGGTGCGATCTACTATTCCGGCAACACCGTTGACCTGGGTGGCGGCACTTTCACGAACAATGCGATTTTCTCGCCGGGCGCCCTCTATCATGTGATGTCGGCAAGCAATGCCAATGGCGTGACGACTATCACAGGCAATTTCGTGCAGGACGCGAACGGACGACTTATAACCGACATCGCTTTCCAGACGGGTGCAGCCGCCTTGGACTATACCGATTTCGTAACCGTTACCGGGACGGCGACGCTCGATGGTCTCGTGACACTGGAACCAATCACGGGAGCCGGCAAACCGGGCAGCTTCCAAATCCCCATATTGACGGCCAACGGCGGGATCACCGACAACGGTATCGCAATCGATCCGTTCTTCGTTACAGGCACGCCTTCGACAACAGCTGTTTTCACGCCTTCGCTCGAGACGTCGGCAAATACCCTGTTCGTGAACTATCTGATCGATTATGACCCAGCAGGGTTGACCAACAATGCTTCCAACTATGGCAGCACCGTAAACGATATCCAGACAGCGGGCGTTCACTCCTACCAGGTTATCGCTGACGAGCTGCTGCGCATTGCCACGCTGGAGGGCCTGCAGGACGCGTATGACTCGCTCACCGGCGAAGGCATAGTGGCATCCCAGCAAGCGACGTTCGGAGCACGTGCGCGCTTTGCGTCGTCACTCCTGAGCGGTGCCGAAACGCTGGCGTACTGCAATGGCCGCGATCATCGAATCGTTCCGGAGTGCCGGCTCAATTCTCGCTCTTGGTTCGAGGCGACATATCTGGTGGGAAAACAGGACGGCAATCCCAACACCGCTTCAACCACGCAGACAATCAGCTCGGCGTCCGGTGGCTATGAGCAGCGGGTCAGCTCGAACATCCTGCTGGGCATGGCGTTCGATATCAACGACCTTTCGTTTGCAGTTGCCGACCGCTGGACCAGTGGCTCGACCACGGGCGGGTCAGTTGCCGCATTCGGCATGGCGTGGTCCGACCTCGGGTTCTATGGCAAGGGGCTCATTTCGACAGGCGGCTTTGCCAACGAGACGGATCGTTTTGCGCTCGGACGTCATGTATCCGGCGACTACAACGCCTTCGCCGTCGGATCGGCTGTCGAAGTGGGCTACCGCCAGCGATTCGGTCGCCTCGCCGTCTCGCCATTCGTGGCGTTCCAATATGACAGGCTGATCCAGCCGTCCTGGCAAGAAGATGAGCCCGTCTATGGCAACTTCTACCATCGTGAGGTCGCCGAATCGCAAACGCTCCTTTCAGGACTGCGCTTCGAAGCGACCAACATGTTGAGCGAGCAAGCTTGGATCAGCGTCTTTGGCCGCATTGCCTACGTGCGGGAGTTCAACACCGAACGCTCGCTAACGGCGGTGTCGCTCGCCGCGCGTGGCTTCAGCTGGGATGTGGACGGACTGCCCGCACGAGACGAAGCCGTGCAGTTCGATCTGGGCCTCAATGGTCGCTTGGCTGAAGGCCTCGATGTCACGCTCAAGGGATCCCTGCTCGGCAATCAGGACGGCTTGCAGCGGAGCGGCTCGGTGACATTTTCCTACAAGTTCTGAACCCGGCATAACGGTCGATGCCGGCATGCGCATGCGATCAGGTTGATGAACTGTGTGGCGTTTGCTGCTTTGGTGGTCACGGCCATCGGCTCAAAGCCTGATCGCTGCGCCTCTATCTTCGACACTACGCGAACCTGATGGAACTGACTTGGATCGCGTTCATGTTTGAGGGGAAACATGAACGTGATCCAGAACTTGTTTCGAGCATGTTTTTCACGCTGGACCGCCGCACACTTCAGATCAACATGCCGACGCCGATGTGCTATTCGTGACGTACCTGCCAAAGGAGGTCAGTGATGCTGCAAGCCGTGATCGCTAATCGTTGGCTGATGTTGGCCGTGGCTCTCGTTACCGGGGCGCTGATCGCCTACGTTGTTGCCAGGACGCCGAAGCCGGAGACGCCGATCGACGTTGCAGTTCCAGCGCAACTGTCCGCGGCAGCAACGCAAGGCGCGGAAATCTTCGCCGCCAATTGCCAGAAGTGCCATGGGCCCAACGCGGCGGGAAGCAATCAAGGGCCGCCGCTCGTGCATCGCGTTTATGAACCCAACCATCACGCCGACATCAGCTTCGAGCGCGCCGTGGAATTCGGCGTCAAAGCACATCACTGGCGGTTCGGCGATATGCCACCTGTCTCTGGCGTGTCCAAAGATCAAATATCGCTCGTGGTCCAGTATGTTCGCGAACTCCAGCGGGCCAATGGAATCCAATAAAGAAACAACCTCCTGAGGCACCACATCTAGGTTCGTCAACGCACGATGCGTCCTCTTGGTGGCAGTTTCACGTCCCCGAAAAATGGTGTCGAGCTGAAGCCTGGTGCAACCAATCCATCGATGAAGGCCTCATCGTCAGCACCGAAGGTGTAGCTCAGCGCCTTAACGTAGCTCTGCCAGTGTGCAAGGGTCCGTGGCCCGACCACGACGGCGTTGGTCAAGGCGTTGTGAAGGACCCAGCTCAGCGCGAATTCACCCGGCGTAATCCCGCGCGCTTCGGCGTATGCCTTGATCTGCTGGGCGCGATCAAGTGACTCCTTGCGAAATTCGATTTCCAGGATGCGTGCGTCTTTTCGGCCTGCGCGGCTGTCGGCAGGTGCCGGTCGATCAATCTCATACTTGCCCGTCAGTACACCGCGCGCCAACGGACTGTATGGTACGACACCGATGCCATAGTGACGACACGCTGGGAGATGATCCTGCTCGATCATGCGATTCATCGCGTTGTAAAGCGGCTGCGAGGCCGTTGGCCGCGGCACCCCGAGGGCATCGGACACCCGCACCAGTTCGCCAATCCGCCAACCATCAAAATTGCTGAATCCCCAATACCGAATCTTGCCTTGGCGTATAAGGTCCCCCATCGCCCGCACTGGCTCTTCGAGAGGAATATCCAGATCGTCGCGGTGAAGGTAGTAGATATCGATCGTCTCGGTCTGGAGACGCGACAGACTGCGCTCGACTTCTGTCATGATGCGCTTCCGGCTCAATCGGTTCTCACCGATAGCCTCGCTCATGGGTGTACCCACCTTCGTCGCCAGGACCCATTCGTCGCGGCAACCTTTGAGTGCGCGGCCAACAATCTCCTCCGATCTGCCCTTCGCATACGCGTTTGCCGTATCGATGAAGTTGATTCCGGCGTCGCGCGCTGCTGCCAGGATCTCAAAGGAGTGTTGTTCGCTCGTCTGGTCGCCGAACATCATCGTCCCAAGACATAGTCGCGATACTTCCAGTCCGCTGCGCCCGAGCCGCTCGTAATCCATGAATCACCCTGTCTCCCCATGATCGTTCACAAAAAGCGTGCAACCCCATGCCGAGACAAGGACAGCGAGACAAAAGGCCGATATGTTCGCGTTAACGTACAGCGCGCCGTTGCTCGGTCCGTCAACCGGCGTCAGCGTCCTCCGCCAGTCCATTGGTCAACACACCTGCTCCCGACTTATAGGTCGCGATGCATCTGCCCGACAACAGACTGGGCGGCGAATTCCTGTTTGATCGCGGATGCTCTCACAACTCGATGGCACCACCCCGCCGCTTTCAACCACGAAAGCAGCCAATCCCGGCTGATGGTCGAGCCGCCCCTTGGGCGGTGACGATTGCGATGGCAGCGCTCACGCCGGAAGGTCGAGCCACATCGACGACTGTGGCCTGTTCTGCCCCCCGGCGTCCTTATTGCGAGGGTGCGTCCTGCATTCCGGGATCGATCGGCATTTCGATTGTACCGCCGGCGTCCGCCCAATCCTTGAAGGCGCCAAGGTTGTAGACATTTGCGTACCCCAGCTCCACCAGCGCTTTGCCGCTCAACGCCGAGCGGCCGCCCGAGGCGCAATAGAGAATGTATGTCTTCTCCCGGGAGAAGATTTGATCGTGATATTTGCAGGCCGGGTCAGCGCGAAATTCAAGCATGCCCCGTGATACATGGATCGCCCCTGCAATCTTGCCGGTCTTTTCGACTTCTGGAGCATCCCTCACGTCCACCACAACAGCACCAGAGCCCGAGATCAGCTCTTCCGCCTTCTTCCTGTCGATGCGCGGTACCACGGTGTCTGCGATACCGATCAGCACGGATACGCTCTTGGTCATTTAGTTCCCTTTCGATGATGAGGCGCGGCGCGTCAGCCTGCCTGGGGCCTGACCAGCCACATTGGCCGCAGCCAAATATCCGGTGAAGGCGTCGCTCGGATCCGCAAACAAAGGCTTGTAGCAGGCCAGCTCTTGATTGGAGCACGTCTGGCCGTTGCCACTATGGTCGATGTGATTTCACCTGATCCGACGTCTTTATTCGTCGGCGCCGACGTGTGATCGGTATCCTTCCGCCGACATCAGGGTCTGAAGATCTACGTCAGGATCAAGTGTGATGTGAATTAGCCAACCCGCCTCGTAACAGTCACTGTTGACGAGCGTCGGATCGTCTTCCAGCGCCGTATTGCAGGCGACCACGGTTCCATTTGCAGGCGCAATGAGATCGGACACGACTTTGGCGGCCTCGATCGTGCCGAACGCGGTGTCGCAGGAGATGCGCTGCCCGACTTCAGGCAATGCGATGCCGACAATATCACCCAATTGATCTTGGGCGAAATGGCTGACGCCTATGGCGGCCAATCCGGCGTGGGCCAACTCACGGATCCAGAGATTCTCCGCATGGTAGAGACGGTCGCTGGGGTATTGGTTAGATGTCATTGCACACGACCTTTTCGTTCAACGGGGCTCTCGATGGATATTCTCAACATGCATTGCATGCGCACGCTCCGGCATAGCATCACAAGACAGAACCAACATGCGCGCTGCAGGACACCACCCCGGCGAGCCGAGGCGCTTTATCCCAGCAAGATCGCAAGTTCGCAGCGCCAGGATCACAGGCGCTGTTGCACGCGATGCGCACACTGGCTTGGAGAAATAACGGGGAGGCGTCGCCCGTGGCGATCGCCTTCCCACTGGACAGGGCCGCACAGAACCTGGTCACTCTGCGGCGGCTTCCAGGCTCAAGGGCTGGCCGTTGGCATTGATCTTACCCACCACCTCGATCGGCCGCATGAGCGTGTCAAGAACCGGACAGTGCCGCTCGACGACGTTCACGAGCTGCTTGATCTGATCCTCTGACGCGGAGCTTTGGATGAAGGTTTCATATGAAATCCGCGAGTATCCCGCCGGCACTGCCGGATCGAGCGCGAACAACCCCTTCAGATCAAGCTGTCCCTTCAAATTGCATTTCACCGATTCCAGCGGAATCCCCATGACCGACGCATAAGCGCTGTACATGACTTCCTGACAGGTGCCGAGCGCGACAAGGACAAGCTCGACGGGGTTCATGCCCGTGTCGCCGCCGGCCAGTTCAGGCGGCTCGTCAGTCACCAATGGCGGGAAATTGCGGACGGTCGCCTTACACTTGACGTTCTCGACCAACTCCGTTTCGGCACGAAATATGACTTTTGATGCGTTCGGATTGTTCCGGATGCCTTCGATCGTGTTGAGCAAGACCGACTTCACGTGTTCCTCGGACATGGCGTTCCTCTCCTACATCATTGGTTGTTTTTTTGTAGGAGTTGATTACGCCACCTCGTGAAGAGCCATACAATGCGGACCTCTACTACTGCGGTATAGTGGTTTCCCTAA